>QFCE01002368.1_pt1 | contig 556649 bp, 533 predicted proteins | sample 5346091 | NCBI WGS metagenome assembly QFCE01 (sample SAMN09062252, study PRJNA434731) | Human gut metagenome, whole genome shotgun sequencing project. | isolation source: stool timepoint A chromium assembly | host: Homo sapiens | collected 2015 | reverse complement strand
AATAAAAGAAGGAGCAAATGTTCCGGTCTATGTGCTGGAGTTCCTGTTGGGTCAGTACTGTAGTTCAGACGATGAGACAATCATTGAGCAGGGCGTTCAGAATGTGAAACGCATTCTGGCAGACAACTTTGTCCGCCCGGATGAGGCTCAGAAAATTCTTTCACAACTGCGCAAGAACGGGAGCCATACCATTATTGATATGGTGACAGTACATCTCGACATCAAAAAGGATTGCTTTTTTGCAGAGTTCTCTAACCTTGGCCTCACCAATGTGCCGATTACAGATGATTATCCGGAAAAATATGACCGGCTGCTTTGCGGCGGTATCTGGTGCATCGTGCAGCTGGAATATGAATCTGAGGGAGACAGCAGCTTTGGAATCACGGATATAGATGGACAGCCGATTTCCTCTAAACAGAAAAAGCAGAAGGATATCTCTCCCATCAGCATCCATAAGCTTACTCCAATCCAGATGCCCCATATCGACATTGAAGAAGTTCGAGAGGGACGCAAGGCATTCACACAGGAAGAGTGGATGGATGTTATGCTGCGTTCCTGCGGATATGAGCCGGAACAGCTGAACAATCGGGAAAAGTGGCTGCTGCTTGCGCGTATGCTGCCGCTGGTGGAGAACAACTTCAATCTCTGTGAGCTGGGGCCGCGCAGCACAGGCAAGTCCCATATCTATAAAGAAATCAGCCCGAATAGTATCCTGGTATCCGGTGGTCAGACGACCGTTGCAAATCTGTTTTACAATATGGGGCGCAAAACCGTAGGTTTGGTGGGCTTATGGGATTGCGTTGCCTTTGATGAGGTTGCCGGAATCAAGTTTAAGGACAAAGACGGCATTCAGATTATGAAAGACTATATGGCTTCCGGCTCCTTTGCCCGTGGCAAAGAGGAAAAGGCAGCATCGGCATCTATGGTCTTTGTAGGAAACATCAATCAGAGCGTGGATGTGTTGCTTAAGACTTCCTCTCTGTTTGACCCGTTCCCGCCGGAGATGGGAACGGACACCGCCTTTCTTGATCGTCTGCATTGCTACATTCCAGGCTGGGAGATTCCGAAGTTCCGTCCGGAGCATTTTACCAATGATTACGGCTTTATCACGGATTATCTGGCAGAGTTTATCCGAGAACTGCGGAAGGAACAGTATGGTGATGCGTTAGATAAGTATTTCCGCCTTGGAAAGAACCTGAACCAGCGCGATACGATTGCTGTCCGCAAGATTGTAGGCGGCTATGTGAAATTGCTGTATCCGGATGGGGAGTTCACGAAGGAACAGATTGAAGAAATTCTTGTATTTGCGCTGGAAATGCGCCGTCGTGTCAAGGAGCAGCTGAAAAAACTGGGTGGAATGGAATTCTATGATGTGAACTTCAGCTATATTGATCTTGATACCTTTGAAGAAAAATTTGTCTCTGTGCCGGAGCAGGGCGGTGGAAAGCTCATCCCCGATGGCATCTGTAATCCGGGACAGGTATATACCGTAAGTCAGGGGAAATCCGGTATGATCGGTGTATTCCGCCTTGAAAGCCAGATGCTGCCCGGTAACGGAAAATTTGAACGTACTGGCCTTGGCAGCGACCGTGACTGCAAGGAATCCACGAATACGGCGTTCAATTTCCTGAAAGCTAACGGAAATCGTATCAGTGGCAGTATCAGCACCACGATGAGGGATTACATCATCAACTATCAGGATTTACAGGGCATTGGCATGACCGGAAAGCTGGCACTGCCTACATTGATTGCACTATGCAGCATCGCTCTTGGACGGCCTACGGTCAGTACACTTGCCGTGCTGGGAGAAATCAGTATTAGCGGCACGATTCTGAAAGTGGACGAGCTTGCCAATAGTTTGCAGGTGTGTCTCGATAGCGGAGCAAAGAAAGTGCTGCTTCCGATTACCAGTGCAGCAGACCTTGGCACCGTGCCGCCGGAGCTGGTGGGTAGTTTTAATCTGATTTTCTACAGCAGCGCGGAAGATGCGGTGTTTAAGGCGTTGGGGGTAGAGTAACATGGCAAGTAAAATTTGCAAGATTGTTTATTTTGATGAGGATTCGGTGACAGATTATGTTCAGATTGTTGCTGGAGGAACGCTTGAGAAAACAACAGAGCTATTAAATTCAAGTGATTTAAGTGAAGAGCAAAAAGCAGATGTTTCTGCCAAGGGGGGAATCGGCGGAGTATTTAAGGCCTTACTTGGTTGGGAAGCGTCGGCAAGTGGCGAAGTTTCTGCTGGTTTAGCATTGAATCGCAACAAAATGGTAAAAAACATAGTGAAGAATACGATTCTTACAGACTTTTTACACATCATTGATGAAAACGAAAATAAAAGTGCTTCAAAAACAACAAGAGGAGCTATAAAAAAGTTTGAAGGATATGTCATATCGGCAGAGAAAGATTCTCTTTCCTATATGGTTATGGTTTCGCCATACTTATCAATGCTGCGTTCAGGATCGTCAATACCGGCTGGCGATTTCAATATTGCAATTGATAAGCTTGAGAATGCCTTGAAAAATGCAAAAGGTTACTATGAATTTGTCGGCACTAAGGGAAAAAGTAAGGTCATACTACGCTTCAATATAAATTCGTTTAAGAATGGGTATACAATTAGTGATTTGTTGAAAATGAATTTAAGCATCTACGCAATCAAAGTAGGACGAACAACTATTGATATGCTAAATGTAAGTAAAGAATTGGAGATGGATGTTTCTATAATACCGAAGGACAATCCGTCATACGAGGAAAGTAATGAAGTGGAAGATACATCGACTTCATCAAAAACATTAGATGTATTTGATGTTTTGCTTGCGGGGGTAGAAGCTGTTGATTGATAAAGTTGTTGTGTTTACTGGGTCGAAAAAGGATTTTGAAATTTTTCTTGAGAAACAGATTCCGGAAGACTCCGAAACAATTCCTTTTATGGAACTGATTCAGCACTATAATGCACGGCTTAGGCCAAATGAATCTGGAGTTCGCGAGAATGCATTGAGAGATAACATAGAAGTAGACAATTGCGTTGTTAGGGCGGATGATTATGGCTCTGTAATGTCGCATGTTTTGTCGAATTTTGCCAATATTGTGAACCTCAACTATGATATGGGAACACTCTATATTCAAAATCCACCCAGACGTGTGCTGGAATCGTTAAAGGCAGGGCTTGATGGGGATATTGAATATTATGGAAGTCAGTACCCTGAATTGGATAGAGATGCATTAACAAAGATATATAAAGCATTGAATAGTGATGTTTATGGGCAGGATGAGTGTAAAAAACAGATTCTAAGTGGAATGTATCGTTTGACTACTGGCGCAACTAATAAACCAGTTGTACTTATGCTCTATGGACCGTCAGGAGTAGGAAAAACGGAAAGTGCAAAAAGCATAAGTAAATCGCTGGGTGGAGAGTTATTGCGCATTCAGTTTTCAATGATGCAGACATCAGAAGCATATGATTACGTTTTTGGTGCAGAGCATTCCAAAAGCAGTTTTGCTCGCGATATGATGGGACGAGAATCAAATGTAATTTTGATTGATGAATTTGATAAAGTGAATCCTGCGCTATACAATGCCTTTTATGAATTGTTTGACGAAGGCAAGTATGTTGATACGAATTATAGCGTCGAACTTGGGCAGGCAATTTTTCTTCTTACATGTAATTTCTCAAATGAAAATGAAATAAAAAAGGCATTAGGGCCAGCAATGTTTTCAAGAATTGGGTGCTGTGTCGAATATGCTGATTTAACAGTGGAGCAGAAGCAGAAAATCGTGAATAATTGGTATGATTCAATTATGGCTTCTTTGAAGGATGATGAAAGAGTATATATCGAAACCACAGATATACATGAGTGGTTCCTGAAAAATGCCGAGAGATACGATAATATTCGTATTTTGAAATCAAAAATGGAAAATGCAATTTTTGAAAAATTAACGGACCATTTTATTATTATGACAGGAAGTATGGCGGAAGGCACACAGGATCGTGTGTGAAGAGACAAGAGTACATTTCTGTTGCGCGAAAGTATGTGGATTATTAAATGATTTTTTGGTTATATTCAGTGGCTAATTGAGTCGTGAAAGTAGTTTGGACAAGTATACGAGGGGGAATTGTCATGACCAAGAAGAAAGCCTCTATGTCACAGGTGCTGGCAGATATAAAGCCTTATATAACGAAAAAGTTCATGGCGGCACCGTGTATTAAGGAGCAAGACATTCAGGCTATCTGTCAAATCCTCCTGCCCAGATACAAGAATGTGCAGCTCATGCAAGGACTGACCAACAACAAGCCGGATTTCAGAATTCAGGTTAAAGGTTTGTTCGGGACAGAAGAGAAACGGTTTGAAGTGGTTGGTGGTGATAAGAAAAGATCAGCAACCAAGAAGAAATCTGACCTGAGCTGGATTGATCGGCTGGAAGAGATAGATGCTGCGCTGGATGATTTCTGATATCAATGCAGTGTGGAGAGTTATCTGAGGCAAAACTTTGTGCAACAGGTTGTTGCACAAAACCACACATAAAACAGCGGGGAAGCGAAAGGACGGGGGGCGGCTGGCAGAACTGTATAAGAACTGCGATGATCGTTTTGCCTTTATCGCTGGATATACAGATGGCGGCGCACCGTATGGTGTGATGTGGGAAGAAGTCGGCATTAATCCGGGACTACCGTTCGAGGAAAAAGTGAGGCTTTATCACATGCAGATGTTAGGCTGATAATTGTGCAGACGGTATCTGCACAATTTGCATCAAAAAAGAGGAACCTATTTTTTAATAAATTTTCATTTTCAGTGAAAGGATTTTTCGTTTGATGCCTTTTAGTAAGTAGGAAAAGAGCAAACCGCACATTGGATGCGGAGGAAAGCGAGGAATGAAGAAGATGAAAAAACGACTGTTCAGCATCCTGTTTATGTGCTGCATGATGCTGACACTGCTGCCAGCCACGGCCTTTGCCGAGGATGACACGGAAGAACTGTCTGTATGCATCTGTGAAACAGCCTGCACGGCGGAAAGTATGAACACTGACTGCCCCGTCTGCGGCTTGGAGGGCGCATTGCCCGAGGCCTGTGGGAAAGCAGTCCCGGCGGCTGAGGGGGTGACTGAGGAGCATGATAACGCCCAGGTCGTGACCAGTGCGGATGCGCAGACACTGATCAACGCGCTGCCTGAGGCGGAAGCAATCACAGAGGATCATGCGGCGGACATGGAAACACAGTCAGAAGCAATCATCAAGGATCATGCGGTTGACGTGGAAACACAGTCAGAAGTCATTGACGAGGCGAAGGTACAGCTTTCTGATGAAGCGCATCTTCATTGCATCTGTGGCGGTAGCGTCAGTGCAGGGGATCATACCAGCCATTCCGATGTGACCTATACGGCGTGGAACGGCACGGACGGTATTACTTATAACAACAATACCGCCTATGTTTACCTGACAGACAATGCCACCATCAACAGCAATCTTGTGGTGGATGGCACGACGCTTTACCTGTGCCTGAACGGCAAGACTTACGCCAGCAATGGTACAAATAAGATTCAGGTCAAAAACGGCGGCCGGCTTGTCCTCTGTGACTGTCGGGGCAGCGGCACCATCAAGGGCGCTACCTCCGGCTGGGGCGGTATGTGCATTTACCTCTATACCAGCACGCTGGACATGTTCGGCGGCAAGCTCACCGGCGGTAAAGTTACCGGCAGTGGCGGCGGTGGTGCCATCGCTCTGGATGACAAGAATTGCGTGTTCAATATGTACAGTGGTGAAATCTCCGGCAACGATGGCAGGAACTACGGCGGCGCTGTTTTTCAGAACTTTGCGAAAAATAAGCCGAACGCCACCGGCGGCCGTTTCAATATGTACGGCGGCGTTATCAAGAACAACACAGCCAAGAATGGCGGCGCGTTCTTCTCCACTACCGGCGGCACTATTGATATGACCGGCGGCACAATCTCCGGCAATACAGCGACCATGAGCAGCAACGATGCCGGCGGCGGCGCTATTTATATGCGCGGCAGTGGCACCATCAATATTACCGGCAATGCGGAGATCACCGGTAATTCCTCCAGTCTGGACGGCGGCGCCATTCTGATGGGCTGGGGCACGATCAATATGAACGGCAGCGCAAAGATCAACAATAACACCGCAAGCCGATGGGGCGGCGCCATCTGCCTGCGCAGAGATTCCAATCAGGTGACGCAGATTATCATGCGGGGTGGCGAGATTTCCGGCAACAAGGCCATGAAAGAGGGCGGTGCGGTGCATGCAGTTGACAAGGACTGTATCTTCTACCTCTATGACGGTAAGATCACCGGAAACACCAGCGTGGACGGAGGCGCCATCTATCTGAATCAGGAGCCGTCGACGCTGTCTATGCATGGCGGAGAGATCTCCGGCAATACGGCCACCGGCAATGGCGGCGGCATATATATTTACCGTACCGGCTCGGTCTGTGAACTTTATGGAGGCAAGATTGAGAATAACAAAGCCAGTGGCAGTGGCGGCGGCATTTATATCAATCCCAGCAACAGCGGAAAGTTGAGGGTCGGAAACACCGCCGTTGTGCAGAGTAACACGGTTTCCGGCAAGTCCAATAATGTGTATCTACCCTCCGGCAAGACGTTGAGCATCGGCATTGGCATGACTCCTCCTTACGCCTCTATCGGCATTACCACTGCAAACACCAGCTACCCAGTGGCGTTTTCTGATGCTTACGGCAAGAATTACGCGGAGTGTTTTTTTGCAGACGATGTCAATGCCCATGTGGAGTATAAGGATGACCAGAAACTGTATCTCGTCTCCGGTGTGGTCGCACGGCCTCTCACTGTGACTTTTGATCCTAATGGCGGTACACTGGACGAAGCGGACAAAACTAGGTCTGTGAATACCGGCGAACGCTATGGTACACTTCCGGTTCCCAGCTATGCGGGATACGATTTTGCCGGTTGGTACACAGAAAAGAACGGCGGTACAGAGATCAAAGAAGACACCACCGTAACAGTGGCTGGCACACAGACGCTCTATGCGCATTGGACACTGATCCATGTGCATGCATACACACAGCAGATGCAGAAGCCAGAAGCGCTGAAAACGCCTGCGGACTGCGCCCATAACGCAGTGTATTATCTGTCCTGTGCGTGTGGTGAAGTAAGCACCAACAACGCCGATACGTTTACCGCAGAGAATACCGCTCTTGACCACGATTGGGGCGAGTGGGCGCAGAACAGTGACGGCAAAACCCATACCCGTGTCTGCAAGCGCGACGGCAACCATACCGAGACAGGGAATTGCACGGGCGGCACGGCTACTTGTGACAAAAAGGCCGTCTGCGCGACCTGTGGGAAAGAGTACGGCAGTTTTGATCCCGCCAACCACAGCGGCACGCTGAGCGACTGGCAGACGAACGATACCGAACACTGGAAAGAATATACCTGCTGCCATACCAAGAGGCAGCGTGCTGCGCACGATGGCGGCACGGCGACCTGCCAGGGGAAAGCTGTCTGCCTTGTATGCGGCCAGGAGTACGGCAGCTTTGATCCCGCCAACCACACCGGCACGTTGAGCGGCTGGAAGACGAACGGCACTGAACACTGGAAGGAATACAACTGCTGCCATGCCGAGGTACAGCGCGCACGGCACAGCTTCACAGCAGAAGCTGAACAGGAAGCCTACCTGAAATCCGCCGCGACCTGCATGGAGCGGGCGGAATATTACAAGTCCTGTGAAGTCTGCGGTCTCAGCTCCATTGGTACAGCAGATGAGGCGACATTTTTCTCCGGCAATGTGTTGGGGCACGACTGGGGCGAATGGACGCAGAACAGCGACGGTAAAACCCATACCCGTGTTTGTAAGCGCGACAGCAGCCATACCGAGACCGGGAACTGCACAGGCGGCACGGCGACCTGCACGGCAAAGGCGGTCTGCGAGGTATGCAAGGCTGCGTATGGTGAAAAGAATCCGGACAATCATACTGCCGGATGCACGCCAGAATGGACGATTACCGAAACAGAGCATGAGCAGAAGTATTCCCTCTGCGGCAAGGTGACCACTAAAAAATCAGCGCATTCCTTCAGCGATTGGGCAATCATCCAGGAACCGACGTCGAGCCAGGATGGTGAAAAAGAGCATATTTGTGAAATTTGCAAGTACAAGGAGACAAAAACAATCCCCGCTGCTGGTGACAGCGGCAGCAACACCAACAATACCAACAATACTATTAGGGCGACTGCCGGTTCTGCCAGTGCGCCCCAGACAGGCGACAGCAATCAGATGCTGCTTTGGCTCTCTCTGCTGTTTGCTTCCGGCTTCGGCGTAACCGGTGCTACCCTGTATGGCAGAAGGAAAAAACACTCCCGCCAGAGATAAAAGCAGATCGAAATCCATAAACAGTTATCACAAAAAGAGCCGATCGTCCGCATACAAGATATACGGGTGAACGGCTCTTTGCTGTGAGTTCACATTTACGGATTGAGCTCCGCGATCCGGGAAATGCCCACGTAGATTTCCGATATTTTATACCAGGTGGGATAATCCACGATACCGGTGGCGCCCAGGCCAAAGATGGACTGGAATTGCCGGACTGCCGCGGCGGTGTCGCTACCGAAAATGCCGTCCTCTGCGATTTTGGGGATGCTGGTGTATACGTTGGCGATGGCATTGAGCTGTTCCTGCATCTGCAGCACCTTGGCCCCGGTGGAGCCCACGGTCAGGTCGCTGCCGGGCCAGGAGGCCGGGATGCCCGCGATCTCCTCTGCGGTGTTGATGTACATGGAATCGCCGTAATAGTAGCGCAGAATGTCAATGGTGGAATAGCCGTCGTCGGCCAGGGATTTGCTGCCCCACTGCGACAGCCAGTTGGGACAGGACACCCGCCTGCCGTCACAGTACTGGGTGAGGATGGGCTGGCGCACGCCCGGGCGGGACAGATAGTCGGCAAAAATCTCATCCACCACCAGAGAAATGGTGTCGAAAATATTCCGGCCGGGGATCCACTTGTGGTCAAAGGCTGTGGAAGAGGTGATGGTGAAATTGTAGCCGCGATTCCGGTACCATTCCGTGTACACCCGGTTCAGGGTAAAGGACATGATGGCCAGAATGTTGGCGCGAATGGCCGCGTCTGGCCAGGTGGCATAGATTTCACTGGAAGCCACATTTTTGATGTAATCCTTATAGGAAACATAGTAGTCCGAGGCGGAACGATCTGTGGGCGGGCCGTCGTGCACCACAATGGTTTCTGGCACCACCACCCGGCTTAAAACGATCTCCCCGCTTTCCTGAACCGGCTTGATCTCAGTTTCTGCGATTTTCGGTGGATAATCCCCGTAGAGCGTGTGGGGGCCGATGACATAGAGGGATTCCTCCGCCGGGCGGGTGCGGGGGCGAAGCCGGGCCTGATAAAGAGACGTGATCAGCGGCAGTACCTCCACGCCGGACACCTGGAACGGATCAAAGCCGGGCGCTGTGATGGTAAGCGTATATTCGGAATAGGGCTGGGGGCGGTCGGGATTCAGACTGTATTCCACCGGCGGCGCGGGCAGGGAGACGGCCTCCGTCTGGCCGTTATTGTCTGTGGTGAGCTGTTCGATGGCACCGGAAGGATCGCCGGTATAAGCGATGGAAACCTGGGCATCAGCTACGGGGGCAGCGGTGGCAGCGGACACAACCGAGACGTCCAGCTGGCCGGTATCCGTCATGTCCTGTGCAAATGCGGTGAGAGAAGAAGATGGCATAGAAAACCTCGCATGAGAAAACTTCCTCATATCCTATGCAGAGAATAAAAAAATGTGCCTGTTCGTGAGAGCAGACACAAAGTAAAATTTATTTTATGTGCTAGAAAAATACAGGCGTGTTTGCCACAGATGTATCTTCCTCCGTGACCTGCAAAACAGTCACAGTTGGCGCAGACAGGCGTTCCCTGGAAGCGACGCCGGACTTTGCGGAAAGAGAGTAGGTCATGCCGGTAATCGTGATAGCCAGCACGCTTAAGGCCAGGATAATATAATTCATAAAGTGATTGTGTTCATACATGGAAATACCTCCCTTGCTGAAGAAAGAATCCAATCCGATTACTATTTATCGTATAGTTATCATATCAGATAATCTGAAAAAATATGTGAAAGATATTCGAAGATTTTCTTACGGAAAACTTAATATTGAAAACGAAAGATCGGGAAAACAAAAACACCGATATCCGTTAAGAGGGGGGAGGGGATATCGGTGCTATGAAAAAGAGAGGGTTATGAAAAAGGTGTTTTCCTTTTACGATATTTACTATACCCGGTAAGTGTGAAAAAAATGTGACGGACTTTTGAAGAGATTGTGAAGGTTTGCGAAAGGGAAGCGCTTGTCAAACCGGAAGGATATGGTATATAATAGGATGCACTGATAACAGAAATGGAAAAATATCATGAGGAAATGGAGATAGAGCATATGGCAAAAGTAAGAACAAGATTTGCACCGAGCCCCACAGGCCGGATGCATGTGGGCAATTTAAGAACCGCACTGTACACCTACCTGATCGCCAAGCATGAGGACGGCGATTTTATCCTGCGTATCGAGGATACCGACCAGGAGCGTTTCCAGGAGGGCGCAGTGGATATCATTTACCGTACCCTGGAGAAGACCGGTCTTATCCACGATGAAGGCCCGGACAAGGACGGCGGCTGCGGCCCCTATGTGCAGAGTGAGCGCTGCAGACAGGGCATTTATATGAAATATGCAAAGCAGCTCATCGAGCAGGGCGACGCTTATTACTGCTTCTGTGATAAGGAGCGTCTGGAAGGGCTGAAACAGGTTGTGGCAGGCAAGGAGATTTCCGTGTATGACAAGCACTGCCTGCACTTATCCAAGGAAGAGATCCAGGCCAATCTGGATGCGGGCAAGCCGTATGTCATCCGCATCAACATGCCCACCGAGGGAACGACGACGTTCCACGATGTGATTTATGGAGATATCACCGTAAACAACGAGGAACTGGACGACATGATCCTGATCAAGTCCGACGGTTTCCCTACCTATAATTTTGCAAATGTCATCGACGACCATCTCATGGGCATCACCCATGTGGTGCGCGGCAACGAGTATCTGTCTTCTGCACCGAAGTATAACCGCCTGTATGAGGCTTTTGGCTGGGAGGTGCCGGAGTACATCCACTGTCCGCTGATCACCAACGAGGAGCACAAGAAGCTGAGTAAGAGAAGCGGTCACTCTTCTTATGAAGATCTGATCGAGCAGGGCTTCTTATCCGAGGCAGTTGTGAACTACGTGGCACTGCTGGGCTGGAGCCCGGCGGAGGACAGGGAGATCTATTCTCTGCCGGAGCTGGTGAAGGCCTTTGATTATCGGCGGATCAACAAGTCCCCGGCGGTATTTGACATTGTAAAATTAAAATGGATGAACGGCGAATACATCAAGGCCATGGATCCGGATAAGTTCTATGAGATGGCGAAGCCGTATATCCAGCAGACCATCCATCGGGATCTGGATCTGCGGAAGATCGCCGGCATGGTACAGACCCGTATCGAGTATTTCCCGGACATTGCGCCACTCATTGATTTCTTTGAGGAAGTGCCGGAGTATGATCCGTCCATGTACCGCCATAAGAAAATGAAGACCACTGAGGAGTCTTCCCTGACCGTGATGAAAGAGGTGCTGCCGGTGCTGGAAGCCCAGGACGATTACACCAACGACGCGCTCTATGAGCGGCTGCTGGCCTTTGCCCAGGAGAAGGGCTACAAGAATGGCCAGGTGATGTGGCCGATCCGTACCGCACTGTCCGGCAAGCAGATGACACCGGCGGGAGCCACCGAGATCCTGGAGGTTCTGGGAAAAGAGGAGTCCATCCGCAGAATCCAGAACGGCATTGCGCTGCTGGAGACTGTCGTGCAGTAACTCTGTGTTCCTGCAATCGGAATGAATAAGCATACATTGTCGGAATGAACAATGTTCAAAAAAGGAGTGTTCTATGGAAAGCAATCAGAACACATCAGTGAAAAATACAGGAAATAAACAGGAAAATAACGCAACGGGGAAATGGAACCCCGGGCAGCAGAGGGCCATCTGTTATGGAGATGGCCCTCTCCTTGTGCTGGCAGGACCGGGATCGGGCAAGACCACGGTCATTGCTCATCGGGTACAGCAGATGGTGAACGTGCGGGGCATTGCGCCCACGTCCATTCTGGTCATCACCTTTACCCGGGCGGCGGCGGAAGAGATGCGGGAGCGGTTTGCGCTCCTTTGCAGAAAAAGCGTGCCGCCGGTGACCTTTTCCACCTTTCATTCCTTTTTCTTCCGGATTTTAAAATATGCCTACGGCTATACGGCGGAGAGCATTGTCCGGGAGGAGGAGCAGCGGCAGATCATCCGGGAAGCGCTGGAAAAAGAGACGCTGGACATCGGGGATGAGAGTGAATTTATCCAGAATGTGCTCTCAGAGATCGGTCTGCTGAAAAATGACCGGATCCCGTCGGAGCAGTGGATGCCCAGGGTGTGCGAACGGCCGGTTTTCCTGCGGCTGTACCGGAGTTATGAACAGCGGATGCGGCAGATGCGGAAGATCGATTTTGACGATATGCTGGTGTACACCTACGAGCTTTTATCCCAGAGAAAGGATATCCTGGCGGCCTGGCAGAACCGGTTCCGGTATTTTCTCGTGGATGAGTTTCAGGATGTGAACAGGATTCAATATGATATTCTGCGGCTGCTGGCCGGGGAGCGGCAGAATCTGTTCGTGGTGGGAGATGACGACCAGTCCATTTACCGGTTCCGGGGGGCCAGACCGGAGATCATGCTGCATTTTCAGGAGGATTTTCCAAAGGCAGACCGGGTGCTGCTGGATGTGAATTACCGTTCCCAGGCGGAGATCGTGACCCGTTCCCTCTGCCTCATCGCCCATAACGAGGAGCGGTACCGGAAAGCACTGCGGGCCCACCGCAAACCGGGGCGGCCGGTGGATGTGCGGGAATTTCGGAACGTGCCGGAGGAGACAGCTTTTCTGGTGGAGGATATCCGGAAACGGCTGGAGAACGGCACGCCGCCGGGCAGTATGGCGGTGCTGTACCGGACGGCAAATCAGGCAAGACCGCTGCTGGATCGGATGATGGAGTTTAACGTGCCCTTTTCTGTCCGGGACGGCATGCCGGACATTTATCATCACTGGATCGCCCTGGATATGATGAGCTATATCCGCATCGGCATGGGCGGCCGGGAGCGGAAGGATTTTCTGCGAGTCATGAACCGGCCTAACCGGTACATCAGCCGGGAGGCGGTGAACAGCGTTCAACTTTCCTTTGAAAATCTGGAGGAATACTACCGGGAGAAGGACTGGATGCAGGAACGCATCGACCGGTTCTGGTATGATGCCAAGATGATCGGCAAAATGAACCCTTACGGCGCGCTGCACTATATCAGGCATGTGGTGGGGTATGAGGCGTACCTGCTGGAGTACGCAGCCCAGCGGGGCATTCCGGCATCGGAGCTGACTGATGTGCTGGAGGAGCTCATGGAGGCGGCGAAGAATTACGACAGCTTTGACGCCTGGTTTTCTCATATCGCAGAATATCAGCAGGAATGGCAGCGGCAGATGCAGAAAAAACGGGCCGACCGGGAGGCGGTGGCCTTTATGACCATGCATGCCTCCAAGGGACTGGAATATCCCATTGTTTACATCGTGGATGCCAATGAGGAGATCACGCCCCATAAGAAGGCGGTAACTACCCAGGAAATCGAGGAAGAGCGGCGGCTCTTTTATGTGGCCATGACCCGGGCAAAAAATGAGCTGCACATCTGTTCCGTGAAGGAACGGTACGGCCGCAGGCAGGAGCCTTCCCGTTTCATCGGGGAGCTGCTTTTTGACCGGGAAAAGGCAAAGGAAAAAGGAACTGTCTGGCATAAGGTGTACGGCACCGGGAAACTGCTGTCCATGAAGGGGGACAAGGCGGAGATCCTTTTCGACCGGGATCACCGGCGGATCACACTGAATATGGCTTACTGTATCGAGAAGGGTATTTTAAGGACAGAACAGGAAAAGGGACGCTGATCCTGGATCGGCGTCCCTGTCGTGTTGCTTCTGTTTTATTCGTCGTCCTCGTCGCCGAACAGCTCGTCGTATTCTTCGCTGTCCATCAGCTCATCAAAAGCATCTGCAACGATATCGTATTCCTCATCGTCCTCGATGTTGTCCAGCACCGGATTGCCATCGGCATCCTCGGAATACCGGTATAAATAAATGTCGTCCTCGTCCTCACTTTCCTGCTCGACGGGAAGCAGAGCCACGTACATCTGCTTGTTGCTTGCCGGGAAGATGGCAAGCACTTCGCATTCCACTTCGCTGCCGTCGTCCAGGCAGAGGGTAACGGTCATATCGATCTCTTCTTCTTCCAGATTCTTGAACGGATTTTCACTCATATTTTTTCTCCTTATGCATCAGAATTTGATGGATTTCCATAAATAAACAATAGCAGAAGCGGCAGCAATTTGCAACTGAAAATCATTTTTGCGCGAGGATATTGACTTTACTGCAAAAAGCAATAAAATAGTAGATAGTTTATACAAAAAGGGAGAAGACTGATTATGGAAATCACATTTGCAAAGCGTATGGATTCCTTTCAGGAAGGAATTTTCACAGTATTGAATAAGAAGAAAAATGAGCTGCTGGCCCAGGGAAGAACCATTTACAATCTTTCTGTTGGTACCCCGGATTTCAAACCGGCACCTCATGTGATGCAGGCACTGACAGAATCTGCCAGCAAGCCGGAGAACTACAAGTATTCTCTGGTGGAGCGCCCGGCGCTGCTGGAAGCCATGCAGAATTTTTACAACAGACGGTTTGGCGTGCAGCTGGATACGAAACAGATCATGGCCGTGAACGGTTCCCAGGAAGCCATGACCCATATCTGCTGGGCACTGTGCGATCCCGGTGATGTGGTGCTGGTGCCCAACCCCGGCTACCCGATTTTTGAGGTGGGCCCGTTCCTGTGCGGTGCCGAGATTGTCAAATATCCGCTGTACGAGGAAAACGGCTTCCTGCCGAAATTTTCCGATATTCCGGAGGAGACGGCGAAGAAGGCAAAGGTGATGGTGGTTTCCTATCCGGCCAATCCGGTCTGTGCCACGGCCAACGATGCCTTTTATGAGGAACTGATCGCATTTGCAAAGAAATACAATATTATCATCATTCACGACAATGCCTATGCGGACATCATTTATGACGGAGAGGGACAGTCTTTCCTGAAATACGACGGCGCCAGTGAGGTGGGCGTGGAGTATTATTCCCTGTCCAAGACCTTTGACCTGACCGGTGCCCGGGTTTCCTTTGTGCTGGGCAATGAGGCCATCATCCAGAAGTTCCGTACCCTGCGTTCCCAGATCGACTACGGTATTTTCTATCCGGTACAGGATGCGGCCATCGCAGCGCTGAACGGCCCCTTTGACGGCGTAGAGCGGCAGCAGGAGGAATATGCGGCGAGAAACCGTGCCCTCTGCGGCGGTCTGCGCAGTATCGGTTGGAATGTGCCGGACAGCAAGGGAACCATGTTCGTGTGGGCGCCCATCCCGGCTTCCTATACCAGCTCTGAGAAATTTACCCTGGATCTGATGGAAAAATCCGGCGTCATCGTTGTGCCGGGCAGCAGCTTTGGCTCCCTGGGCGAGGGCTATGTGCGTATGGCACTGGTGCTGGATGTGCCCACCATGGAAAAAGTGGTGCAGGTCATCAAAGAGAGCGGCATTCTGGAATAAAACGGAGGGGATAAACGATGGAAGATCGTAAGAATATGAAGCTGGAGGATCGCGTGGCTCTGGCCATGGCGTACCATGACAGAGGATTTAACTGTGCTCAGGCAGTGGCCTGCGCTTACTGCGACAAAGCAGGCATCGATGAGAAAACCATGTTTCAGCTGACGGAAGGCTTTGGCCTTGGCATGGGCGGCATGAAGGGCACCTGCGGCGCCGTGTCCGGCGCGGTGCTGCTGGCAGGCATGAAAAACAGCACGGGCAATGTGGAACACCCGGATTCCAAGGGGGCAACCTACAAGCTTTCCCGGGAGATCGTCAAGGAATTTCAGGAGAAAAATTCCAGCGTTGTCTGTGAAGAGTTAAAGGGCGTGGAGACAGGGAATGTCTTACGCTCCTGCGGCGGCTGCATCAAGGATGCGGTGCTGCTGGCCGGAAGAATCCTTTACGGAGAAGAGGAATGATCAAAAAAACATTTACCCAGACACAAATTATTGCGTTGGGATTTTTTCTGATGATTGCAGCGGGGACATTGCTTTTGCTTTGTCCCTTTTCTTCCAGAAACGGAAGCGTTCCTGTGCTGGATGCGCTGTTTACAGCCACCAGTGCGTCCTGTGTGACGGGCCTGGTGACGGTGGACACATACACCCAGTGGAGCCGGTTCGGGCAGGTGGTGATCCTGATCCTCATTCAGATCGGCGGCCTGGGGTTCATGACCATTGCCACCCTGTTTTCCTTTTTCCTGCGGCGCAAGATCAGCCTGCGGGAGCGGGGCATCCTGCAGGAGAGTATGAACAGTGATCGGATCGGCGGCATCGTCCGGCTGGTGCGTCTGGTGCTGAAGGGGACACTGCTGTGCGAGGGGCTGGGCGCCTTTTTGCTGGCCTTTCGTTTTGTGCCGCTGCTGGGCTGGGGCGAAGGGCTGTTTTACAGCGTGTTTCATGCGGTTTCTGCCTTCTGTAATGCGGGCTTTGACCTGATGGGGCGGTATGCGCCTTATGATTCTCTCGTGCGGTTTCAGACGGATCCGCTGGTGAACGGTGTGCTCATCGCTCTCATTGTCATGGGCGGCATCGGTTTCCTTGTCTGGCAGGATGTGGTGGCGTATCGCTGGCACTGGAAGGAATATACGATGCAGACGAAGCTGGTGCTGACGGTGACGGCGGTGCTGTTATTGGGCGGTGCCCTGGGCATCTGGCTGCTGGAGCGGCACGCCCTGTTTGCCGGGCAGCCCAGAGGTATACAGCTAATGGAAGCGCTGTTTGCCTCGGCCAGTGTGCGGACAGCCGGGTTTAACACAGTGGATCTTGGAAGATTTTCAGAAGGAACGAAACTGTTTCACCTGTTTTTCATGCTGGTGGGCGGCAGCCCCGGCTCCACAGCGGGCGGCATCAAGACCACCACCCTGGCGGTACTGGTGCTGGGCGTGCGTTCCAACGTGCGGCATGAGGCGGATATCAATGTGTTTGGACGACGGCTGGAGGAGGATGCGGTGAAGCGGGCCTCCGCCATTCTCATGATCAATCTGACGCTGGCGCTGGTGGCATCGCTGTGGATTTGCAGTGCGGACGGTATGTCGGCCATGGATGCCATGTTTGAGGCATTTTCTGCCATCGGCACAGTGGGCATAACCGTGGGCATCACAAGAGATCTGGGGCTTGTGTCCCGTTTGCTCATTATTTTTCTCATGTACTGTGGCCGTGTGGGCAGCTTGTCCTTTGCCCTTTCTTTTTCTCAGAGAAAACGCCCTGCGCCTGTACGGCAGCCGGTGGAAAAAATAGCAGTGGGATAGTAGGAGGAGAACAGTGAAATCAATTTTAATGATAGGAATGGGAAAATTCGGCCATCACCTGTGCAAAAACCTGTGTGAGATGGGCAATCAGGTGATGATCGTGGATATGGATGAAAAGAAGCTGGAAGACCTGTTGCCTATTGTCACCACGGCCAAGATCGGCGATTGTACCAATGTGGAGGTACTCAAAAGTCTGGGCGTGGGCAATTTTGACATGTGCATTGTCTGTATCGGCACCAATTTCCAGAGCAGCCTGGAGATCACCAGCCTGGTAAAAGAGCTGGGTGCCGCGTATGTGGTCAGTAAGGCCAACCGGGATATCCATGCCAAGTTTCTGCTGCGAAATGGTGCGGACGAGGTTATTTATCCGGACCGGGACATTGCGGAGAGCCTGGCGGTGTCTTTGAGCTCCAGTCATGTGTTTGACTACATCGAGCTGACGGATGAGTATTCCATTTACGAGATCTCCACGGCAGAAATCTGGGTGGGTAAGACCATCAGAGAAGTGGACTTCCGGGCAAAGTATCAGATCAGCATTCTGGCCACGAAGGTGGGAGAGGATATGAAGCTGTTGCCCGGCCCTGATTATGTCTTCAACCGGGACGATCACCTGATGATCGTGGGAGAGCGCAGCTATATCAAAAAGCTGTTAAAAGAGATCAATTTTAATGAGTGATTTTGAAGCACAACGGCCTGCAGAAAGGAGAAGCACATGAGGATTGAACACGTTGCCATGTATGTCAGTCATTTGGAAGAAGCCCGGGATTTCTTTGTCAAGTACCTGGGTGCAAAGTCGAATGACGGGTATCGCAATCCCCGGACAGGTTTCCGGTCGTATTTTCTCACCTTTGATGATGGCACCCGGCTGGAACTCATGAACAAGCCGACGATGATTGATGATGCAAAAGTGCCGGAGCGCACCGGATATGCCCACATTGCTTTTTCTGTCGGAAGCAAAGAAGCGGTGGATACACTGACGGCCCGGTTGCGGGCAGATGGCTACGCGGTGGTCAGCGGACCGAGAACAACCGGAGACGGCTACTACGAAAGCTGTATCCTGGCCGTGGAGGACAACCAGATCGAGATTACCGTTTGAGCAGGAGATCAGGCAGACCATAACCGGAGGCATCTATGTTACAGTTTCAAAAAGCGAACAGCAGTGATTTTGCGGCGACCCGGCAGTTTTACTGGGATGTGATAGAGGAGATTCATAAGAACAATACGGCAAATGAAAACCTGGGCTGGGAGAAGGGCGTTTATCCGTCGGATGATTTTATCCAAACCAGTCTGGAAAAGGGAGAGCTATACACCCTGGCGGAGGGCGGTGTTTTATATGCCTGCGTGATCTTAAACAGCGAATGCAACGAGGGATATCTCGGCTGTCCCTGGGGGATCACCTGTGAACCGGTGGAGGTGCTGATCCCTCATGCGCTGGCTGTCCATCCCCGGATGCAGGGAAAAGACATCGGGAAAATCGTGGTGGGACATGTGCTGGATCTGGCGGAGCAGGAACATAAGAAAGCGGTGCGTCTGGATGTGCTGGGCGCCTGTAAGGCAGCGGAAGCGCTTTACAGAAGCTGCGGTTTTGCGTTTGTTGCGGCGAAAAATATGTACTATGAGGATACCGGCTGGACAGAGTACCGGTTGTTTGAGCGGAATTTGCCCGTGGAACCAATGCCGGATATGTAAAGTGATGAATATGCAAGGAAAAGAAAGGAGAAGCCCAGGTGGACTTCCCCTTGTTTTTATATGATAGAAAATGGCATCCTATCATATTTATTCTGCGGAACTTTCGGTTTTCAGTCTTACAGCCGCTGCCAGCAGTTCCACGGAACCGTCGATGCCCAGAAGGCTGCTGTTGATCATGAGATCCATGTTCTCTCTGGCACCCCATTTCTGGTCGGTGTAGTACTGATAGTAGGTGCGGCGGTTCTTATCCGTGCGGCGGATGATCTTCTCGATGAGTTCCGGGTCTTTCAGGTGATGGCGTTCCCGGATGAGGTGGATCTTATATTGCATATCGGCATAGATGAATGCGCGGATGCAGTTTGGCTGATCCCGGAGAATGTAATCGGCGCACCGGCCAACGATGACACAGGATTCCTTGGCGGCAATCTCACGGATGACATCCTGTTCATATTTGAACAGTCGGTCATTGAGGGTTCCCTGATCAACGGCAGGGTTGGTGAAAGGACTGGAAAACGGATTGGTGGCAACCTCGTCTGCGCCCTTTAATACGTCGGGATGGATGCCGCTTTTCTCTGCAGCCAGTTCGATCAGTTCCTTGTCATAGAAGGAAATGCCAAGTTTTGCGGCCAGCTTTTCGCCGATGACGTGGCCGCCGCTGCCAAATTCTCTTCCGATGGTGACGATAGTATTACTCATATAGGAAGCCCCCCTTTCGGTGTCCTTTGTTCTGTCAGGATACCACATGCATATCGTTTTCTATATTATAGCAAAAATATGTAAAAAATGAAAGAAAAATCTGAAATTATTGAGAAATAAATCAAATAGAAGAATATTAAAAAATGAGAAAAAAGTGCTTGCTTTTTCGCAGCAGATGATGTATGATAAACAAGTCGCAAGGACATGGCTGGTTGGTCAAGCGGTTAAGACGCCGCCCTCTCACGGCGGAAACAGGGGTTCGATTCCCCTACCAGCTACTATACAGACTCGAAAGTTGAATGGCTTTCGAGTTTTTTTGTATGACAGGAAATTGCGGAGGAAGCGGATCTGGTGGACATTGAATCGCCACAATCGTTCGAAAAAAATAAAAATTATAAAAAATTAAAAAAACACTTGCATTTTTGTCAGAGATGATGTATAATAAACAAGTCGCAAGGACATGGCTGGTTGGTCAAGCGGTTAAGACGCCGCCCTCTCACGGCGGAAACAGGGGTTCGATTCCCCTACCAGCTACTACACAGACCCGGAAGTTGAATGGCTTCCGGGTTTCTTTGTGTTTAAGGAAATCGTAAGGGAAACTTTTGGAAAAACCATATGCGTTATTTTGGGTTCATGGTATAATAAGCACAAAAGAAATATTCAAATGATTTTTATAACAGGAGGGCAGATGATATGAGAAAGGGAAGGCTGGGAAAGATTCTGGCGCTTATTCTTACAGCATCCGTGCTTTGTGCCTGTGGAGCAGAGCAGACATCCACAGATCAGACAAAAGAGGAGGACAGCGCCGCTTCTGCGGGAAATGCACAGGAAAGCGAGACTGCCGTTTCGGAGAATACGGCGGATCAGCAGACAGCGTCCGGAAAGATAAAGATCAACATTTATTACAGCAACGAGATGGGAGACGGCCTGGATGAGAGAACGGTGGAAGCGGAGAAGCTGACACCGGAGTTCCTTCTGGAACAGCTGGCCCAGGAGAACATCGTCACAGAGGATACGAAGGCCAACAGCTGTACCGTAAAGGAAGAGAACGGTCAGAAGATCGTCGTGCTGGATCTGTCGGAGGCTTTTGGTGCCTACGCATCTTCCATGGGAACAGATGGCGAGTACGTGGTGATCGCGGCGCTGACGGATACGTTTTTGGACGCATATCAGGCGGACAGCCTGCGGCTGACAGTGGAAGGCCAGCAGCTGGAGACCGGCCATATGCTGTATGACTGGGATCTGACCTGGTATCAGCTCACTTCCTATACGATAGAGACTGCGGACTACAAGGATGGAAACATTGCGATTTCCTATCCGCAGCTGGTGAACGTGCACAATTCCTACACAGAGGAAGAGTGGAATGATATTTTCGAGCAGTATGCCAAGAAGGATCTGGAATATCTGGACGGGGAGACTTCCGAGTACACGCTGACCTACGAGGTGGCCACTGCGACGGAGGATCTGCTGTCCATCGTTTACCGGGTGAGCGCTTACGAGCAGGGCGCAGCACATCCTTATTCCTATATAGAAACGTTCAACATTGATATGACAAGCGGCGACGGTCTGCGGCTGTCTGATTTTGTGAACACCTACAATGTGGTGGGTGCATTTACCAGGGAGAACGGGTATACGCTGGTGAACACGGAGCTGGATGTGAAGGATTTCCAGGAGTTTGTCAATACGAGTGAAGACCTGGTGGAGACAGATTACTTTGAGGAGTTTGATATTGATTATGCCAATCCGGATGCATATCCCAACGGCTACTCCTACAAGAAGGATGGCAAGATCATTCTGTGCATCGAAGTACCTCATGCGCTGGGGGATTTTGTGGAAGTACAGCTGAATGATTGACTTTTCCACAGGTTTTCTTATAATATAATAGAAGAATTTGTAATAGCGTCAATGCATTGCATTGGCGCTATATTATGCTGCGTGGCACCCGAAGGAAGCTGTCCGGAGGCGGGTCTGGCAGGCAAAAAAAGGTCGGGCGCAGCTTTTTGGTAAGTGAGGAGAGAAGGCAGGTATGAGCAAAGGGACAACATATGATGCGGGAAGTATTTCTGTGCTGGAAGGCCTGGAGGCGGTGCGAAAACGCCCGGGCATGTATATCGGCAGCGTTTCCAGAAAAGGACTGAACCATCTGATCTATGAGATCGTGGACAATTCCGTGGACGAGCATCTGGCGGGATTCTGCGATCACATTGAAGTTTTTCTGGAAAAGGATGGATCGGCCACCGTCATCGACAATGGCCGCGGCATTCCGGTGGATATGCATGAGAAGGGGGTTTCCGCAGAACGTCTTGTGTTCACGACTCTCCATGCGGGCGGCAAGTTTGACGACTCGGTGTACAAGACCAGCGGTGGTCTGCACGGCGTTGGTTCCTCTGTTGTCAATGCCCTGTCCCGGTATCTGGACATTGAGGTGAGCCGGGATGGCTGGGTGCATCACGACCGGTATGAGCGGGGCATTCCGACGCTGGAGCTGGAAAACGGCCTGCTGCCCAGGCTTCGCAGGACGAAGGAGACCGGAACGAAGATCAATTTCCTGCCGGATGACGAGATTTTTGAAAAGGTACGGTTTAAGGCGGACGAGGTGAAAAGCCGCCTGCATGAGACCGCTTACCTGAACCCGAAGCTGACCATTGTGTTTGAGGATCGGCGGATGGAGGAGCCGGAGCGGATCGTGTATCACGAGCCCGACGGTATCATCGGTTTTGTCAAAGACCTGAATAAAAATAAAGAGGTGCTCCACGATGTGATCTATTTCACAGGGACCAGTGACGGCATCACCGTGGAAGCGGCGGTGCAGTATGTCAATGAGTTCCATGAAAATGTGCTGGGCTTCTGCAACAACATTTACAATGCCGAGGGCGGTACACACATTACCGGATTCAAGACAACGTTTACGGCGGTGATGAATACCTATGCCCGGGAACTGGGTATTTTGAAGGAAAAGGATGCCAATTTCACCGGCGCGGACATCCGAAACGGCATGACGGCGGTCATCTCCATCAAGCATCCGGCACCCCGGTTTGAAGGACAGACAAAGACGAAGCTGGATAACCAGGATGCGGCCAAGGCCACCGGCAAGGTGACCGGCGATGAGATCGTGCGCTATTTTGACCGGAATCTGGAGACGCTGAAAATCGTGCTGGGCAGTGCGGAGAAGGCTGCCAAGATCCGCAAAACCGAGGAGCGGGCCAAGACCAACTTGCTGACAAAGCAGAAGTATTCCTTTGACTCCAACGGTAAGCTGGCCAACTGCGAGAGCCGGGATGCGAAGAAATGTGAGATCTTCATTGTAGAGGGAGATTCTGCCGGCGGCTCTGCCAAGACCGCCAGAAACCGGCAGTTCCAGGCAATCCTGCCCATCCGCGGCAAGATTTTGAACGTGGAGAAAGCCAGCATTGACAAGGTGCTGGCCAACGCGGAGATCAAGACGATGATCAATGCCTTTGGCTGCGGCTTTTCCGAAGGCTACGGCAATGATTTTGATATCACCAAACTCCGCTACGACAAGATCGTGCTCATGGCCGATGCGGACGTGGACGGGGCTCACATCTGCACCCTGCTTTTGACATTATTTTACCGGTTTATGCCGGAGCTGATCTACGAGGGGCATGTGTATATCGCCATGCCGCCTCTTTACAAGGCCATCCCTTCCCGGGGACAGGAAGAGTATCTGTACGATGACAAGGCACTGGAGCGGTACCGGAAGCGCCACAAGGGGCCTTTTACCCTGCAGCGGTACAAAGGTCTCGGTGAGATGGACGCCCAGCAGTTGTGGGAGACCACGCTGAATCCGGAGACCCGGATCCTGAAGCTGGTGGAGATCGAGGACGCCAGAATGGCCTCCGAGGTGACGGAGATGCTCATGGGAACGGAAGTGCCGCCCCGCCGGACGTTTATTTATGAACACGCGTCGGATGCGCAGCTGGATGTCTAAGGAGGAAGCGTTATGCAGGAACAGATTATCAAAACAGAATATTCCGAGATCATGCAGAAATCGTACATTGATTATGCCATGAGCGTTATTATTTCCCGGGCGCTGCCGGATGTCCGGGACGGTCTGAAACCGGTACAGCGCAGGACCCTTTATGATATGTATGAGCTGGGCATCCGCTATGACCGGCCTTATCGAAAAAGCGCCCGTATCGTGGGCGATACCATGGGTAAATACCATCCCCACGGGGACAGCTCCATCTATGATGCCCTGGTGGTCATGTCCCAGGATTTCAAGAAGGGGCTGCCGCTGGTGGACGGCCACGGCAATTTCGGCTCCATTGAGGGAGACGGGGCGGCTGCCATGCGATACACGGAGGCCAGACTGGCCAAAGTGACCCAGGAGGTTTTTTTACAGGATCTGGACAAAAATACCGTGGAATTTATGCCAAACTTCGACGAGACAGAGCGGGAGCCCACGGTGCTGCCGGTGCGGATCCCCAATCTGCTGGTCAACGGCGCGGACGGCATTGCCGTCGGTATGGCTACCAGCATTCCGCCCCACAATCTGGGGGAAACGGTGGACGCGGTCATCGCCTACATGGATAACGAGGCCATCACCACGGAACAGCTGATGCAGTATATCCAGGGGCCGGATTTCCCCACCGGCGGCATTGTGGTGAACAAGGATGAGCTGCTTTCCGTCTATGAGAGCGGTGTGGGCAAGATCCGTATCCGGGGCCGGGTGCAGGTGGAGGCCGAAAAGGGCGGCCGGCAGAAGCTGGTCATCACCGAGATCCCGTACCCCATGATCGGTGCCAACATCGGCAAGTTTTTGAATGACATCTGTGCGCTGGTGGAGACGAAGAAAACGTCGGATATCGTGGATATCTCCAACCAGTCGTCCAAAGAGGGCATCCGCATTGTGCTGGAGCTGAAAAAGGGCGCAGATGTGGAAAATCTCAAGAACCTTCTATATAAAAAGACCCGGCTGGAGGATACCTTCGGCGTGAACATGCTGGCGGTGGCAGACGGGCGGCCGGAGACCCTGGGCTTAAAAGATGTGATCCGTCACCATGTGGAATTCCAGTTCGAGCTGGCAGGCCGGAAATATGAGACGCTGCTGGGCAAGGAGCGGGAAAAGCGGGAGGTGCAGGAAGGCCTCATCAAGGCGGTGGATGTCATTGATGTGATCATCGAGATCCTCCGGGGCAGCAAAAACCTCAAGCAGGCAAAGCAGTGCCTCATCGAGGGTGAGACCGAGGGCATCAAATTCCGTACCCGCAGCGCGGAAAAGCTGGCGAAGAGCCTGCATTTTACTGAGCGGCAGGCAACAGCCATTCTGGAAATGCGTCTGTACAAGCTCATTGGTCTGGAGATCGACGCCCTGCAGAAGGAGCATGCGGCAACCATGAAAAACATTGCCACCTACGAGGATATTTTGAACAATTACAGTTCCATGGCAGCAGTCATCAAAAAAGACCTGCTGCAGATCAAGAAAGAATATGCACAGCCCCGCCGGACTTCCATTGAAAATGCCCAGGCGGCTGTTTATGAGGAAAAGAAACCGGAGGAGGCCGAGGTGGTCATCCTTATGGATCGGTTCGGATACATCCGCAGCGTGGATCCGTCCACCTACGAGCGCAACCAGGAGGCTGCCCAGGCGGAGAACCGCACCATCCTCCGCTGCATGAACACCGACCGGCTGGCAGTATTTACAGACATTGGCCGGATGCACACGGTGAAAGTCAGCGACCTGCCTTTGGGCAAGTTCCGGGACAAGGGCATCCCCATCGATAACCTGAGCAATTACGACAGCACCCAGGAGCAGATCCTTTGCGTGGCACCGGTGCAGGAGATGAAATTGAAGAAGCTTTTGTTTGTCACTGCCATGGGCATGTGCAAGCTGGTGGACGGCGAAGAATTTGACGTGGCCAAGCGGACGGTGGCGGCCACGAAATTATTGCCGGAGGACAAGCTGGTGAGCGTGGGATGTCTGGAGGATCAGGGCCAGATCGTGCTCCAGTCCGCCCAGGGCGTATTCCTGAAATTTGCTCTGGAAGAGATTCCGGAGAAAAAGAAGGCGGCGGCCGGTGTCCGTGGCATCCGTCTGGCAGAGAACGACCGGATCGAGCAGGTATATCTGCTGGTACCGGGCATGGATGTGGCCATCAGCTGGAAGGACAAGGAGCTGCTGCTGAACAAGCTGCGGCTGGGCAAGCGGGACACCAAGGGCGTGAAAGTGAGAGGGTAATAAAAAGGCTTGCATTTCCTTTCGGGAAGTGTTAGAATGAAGAAGATGATAAAGGTAACTAGATGAGAGTGGGCGAAAGTCCACTCTCATTCCGTGTAGAGAAAAAACAGAGAAAGAGAGCATGAAGGAGGTGTGCATATGACGAAAAGAGAAATGATCGAGCAGAAAGCGGAGGAACTGATCACGCCTCTGATTGAGGAACACCATTTTGAACTGGTGGATGTGGAATATGTAAAAGAAGGGGCCAACTGGTATCTGAGAGCCTATATTGACAAGCCCGGCGGCATCAACGTAGATGACTGTGAGGTTGTCAGCAGAGCCTTTTCTGATCTTCTGGATGAGAAAGATTTCATCGACGATGCCTATATCCTGGAGGTCAGCTCCCCGGGACTGGGCCGTCCGTTGAAGAAAGACAAGGACTTTGCAAGAAGCATCGGGGAAGAAGTGGAGATCCGCTTATACCGTGCCCAGAATCATCAGAAAGAATTTACCGGCATCTTAAAAGCCTGGGATGCAGATACCGTCACCATCGTGACCGATACAGAAGAAGAGCAGACATTCGCGCGGGCAGACATTGCGCTGATCCGGTTAGCTTTTGATTTTTAGCAACAGTTCAGTCATGACAAACGAAGAACAGCGGCCGTGCTTGCACGGAGAGCTGAGCGAGTGCAGGCATGAACGGAGCGCCGGAAAATGAGCAAAAATGAGCTGCAAAGCAGCGGAAAGCATCGAAGATGCGGTTTTGCGAATGGCGCGTCTGAACTGTTACGTAAAGATGAGAACGATTAGAAAAAGAGATGAGACAGGAGGATAAATATCATGAACAAAGAATTGATTGAAGCTTTGGATATACTGGAAAAAGAAAAAAATATCAGCAAGGACACCCTTTTGGAGGCCATTGAGAATTCCCTGCTGACAGCCTGTAAGAACCATTTCGGCAAGGCTGACAACGTCCATGTGAACATCAACCGCGAGACCGGTGATTTTGCAGTATATGCGGAGAAGACAGTTGTAGAGGAAGTGGAGGATCCGGCAGAGCAGATCGCGCTGGAGAAGGCAAAGATGATGGATTCCCGCTATGAGGTGGGCGACATTGTGAACGTGGAGATCAAGTCCAAGGAGTTTGGCCGGATCGCCACTCAGAATGCCAAGAACGTGATCCTGCAGAAGATCCGCGAGGAAGAGAGAAAAGCGCTGTTCAATCAGTACTATGGAAAAGAGCGCGACGTGGTGACCGGTATCGTGCAGCGGTATAACGGCAGAAACGTCAGCATCAACTTAGGCAAAGCAGATGCCGTGCTCATGGAAAATGAGCAGGTGAAGGGCGAGGTATTCCGTCCCACCGAGCGTATCAAAGTATATATCCTGGAAGTGAAAGACACTACCAAGGGACCGAAGATCCTTGTGTCCAGAACCCATCCGGAGCTGGTAAAGCGTCTGTTCGAGTCTGAGGTGACAGAGGTTCGGGACGGCACCGTAGAGATCAAGAGCATTGCCAGAGAGGCCGGTTCCCGTACAAAGATCGCCGTATGGTCCAACGACCCGGATGTAGATCCGGTGGGTGCCTGCGTCGGCATGAACGGTGCCAGAGTCAACGCCATCGTCAACGAGCTTCGCGGTGAGAAGATCGACATCATCAACTGGAGCGACAACCCGGCCATCCTCATTGAGAATGCATTAAGCCCGGCCAAGGTCGTATTCGTTATGGCAGATGACGAGGAGAAGACCGCCAAGGTCGTTGTGCCGGATTATCAGCTGTCTCTTGCCATCGGTAAGGAAGGACAGAATGCCCGTCTGGCAGCCCGCCTGACCGGTTTCAAGATCGACATCAAGAGCGAGACCCAGGCAAGAGAGATCGAGGGCTTCATGGAAGAGTTCGATGAGAACGAGGAGTACGAGGAGTACGAGTATCCGGAAGGATATGACCCGGAGGCCGGGTACGAGGATGCACCGGCTGACGGCGAAGGCTATGAGGAGCAGGGAGAGAACGAAGATACAGAAGCATAATCCGGGAAAAAATGCAGGCATGATAAATGAAGCGGGGAGTGAGAGAATATGAGTACGACGGTCAGAAAGGTTCCGATGCGCCAGTGCACCGGCTGTCAGGAGATGAAGAACAAGAAGGAGATGATCCGGGTTCTGAAAACGGCAGAGGGGGAGATCACACTGGATGCCACCGGCAAGAAAAACGGCAGAGGGGCATATTTGTGCCGCAGTATGGACTGCCTGGAAAAAGCAGTGAAAAACAAAGGTCTGGAGCGCTCCCTGAAGGTGAAGATCCCTTCTGAGGTTTATGACGCACTGAGGGAGGAACTGAAATGCCTGTAATGGAGAAAAAGGTGCTGTCCCTTCTGGGGCTGTCCGCCAAATCAGGAAATCTGGTGAGCGGCGAGTTTTCCACCGAGAAAGCGGTAAAGGAGCATAAAGCTGCCCTCGTGGTGGTGGCAGAGGACGCATCTGATAATACAAAAAAGAGTTTCAGTAACATGTGTGCCTATTATCACGTGCCGATGATTGTTTTCGCAGACAAAGAGACACTGGGGCATGCCATCGGAAAGCAGTTCCGGGCATCGGTAGCGGTGACACAGGACGGCTTCGCCAAAGCGATACTGAAGCTTACGGAAAGTGACAACTGAATATAGGAGGTAGTGAATGTGTCTAAAATAAGAGTACATGAACTGGCAAAAGAATTAGATAAACCAAACAAAGACATTATGCAGATACTCAGCGACAACAAGATCGAAGTCAAGAGCCATATGAGCACCCTGACAGAGGATGATGTGAAGCTGGTGAAAAATTATTACCATAAACAGACTACAGCAGGGAAGGAAGAACCGGCAGGAAAGATGGAAGAGAAGAAAGAAACAAAAGAAGTGAAGAAAACAACAGAGACCGGTGCCGCAGCACCGGCCAGACCGGAAGGCCAGGTCGTTCGGAAAAAGAAATATGTTTCCGTGTATAATCCGCAGAACAGCCGGACCAACCTGAAACCGCCGATGGGCGTCAGAAACGGCGCCTCCAACCGCCCGGCAGGCGCAGCAGCTGCAAGACCGGCTGCGGCACCGGCAGCAAAGAGTGAGACTGTGAAGGCAGAAGCACCGAAGGCAGAGACACCGGCAGCAAAACCGGCTGCGGCAAAAACAGAGGCGCCCAAGGCAGCTGTGACACCGGCAGCAGAGGTACCGGCAAAGACAGAAGGGGCAGCGAGAACAGAGAGCCCGAAGACGGATCGTCCCGCAGGTAGCCGTCAGGAGGGCGACAGACCGTACGGCAACCGTCAGAACGGAGACAGACCGTATGGCAACCGCCAGGGCGGCGACAGACCGTATGGCAACCGTCAGAACGGAGACAGACCGTACGGCAACCGTCAGAATGGAGACAGACCGTACGGTAACCGCCAGGGTGGAGACAGACCGTATGGCAACCGCCAGGGCGGTGACCGGCCCTATGGCAATCGGCAGGAGGGCGACAGACCGTACGGCAACCGTCAGAACGGAGACAGACCATATGGCAACCGCCAGGGTGGAGACAGACCGTATGGCAACCGTCAGGATGGAGACAGACCCTACGGCAACCGGCAGGGCGGCGAGAGAAGTTTTGGCGGCAATCGGCAGGGCGGAGACCGCAATTTCGGCGGCAATCGCCAGGGCGGTGGTTCCTTCGGCGGCAACCGTCAGGGAGGCCAGGGCGGCTTCCAGGGACGTTCCGGCGGACGCGGCGGCAATAACGATGACCGGGCAGCACTGGATCGGGCAGCACTGGATCACGCAAATGCAGAGCGTGCCAACAGTGAAAAGCGCGCTTACAAGGAGAAAGCCAACAGAGAACGTCAGAACCGGGAGCGCAAGGAGCAGGAGAGAGATAACCTGACAAATCTGAAGAACAAACCGAAGAAGAACGGTTTCCAGATGCCCAAGCCGGTGGAGAAGAAGGAAGACGAGATCCGTACCATTACCCTTCCGGAGACACTGACCATCAAGGAACTGGCAGATGCGCTGAAGGTACAGCCCGCAGCCATCGTCAAGAAGCTGTTCCTGCAGGGTGTCATGGCAACCGTAAATCAGGAGATCACCTACGAGAAGGCAGAGGAGATCGCCCTGGAATACAACTGTATCGCAGAGCCGGAGGAAAAGGTAGATGTGATCGAGGAGCTGCTGCGGGAGGACGAGGAAGATGAGAAGGATATGGTTCCCAGACCGCCGGTAGTCTGTGTCATGGGTCACGTAGACCATGGTAAGACTTCCCTGCTGGATGCCATCCGTCACACGAACGTCATCAGCGGTGAGGCCGGTGGTATCACCCAGCATATCGGTGCATCCGTCATCAAATACAACGGACAGCGCATCACCTTCCTGGATACCCCGGGACATGAGGCATTTACCGCCATGCGTATGCGCGGTGCCAATTCCACGGATATCGCCATCCTGGTCGTTGCAGCAGACGACGGCGTGATGCCCCAGACCATTGAGGCTATCAGCCATGCCAAGGCAGCAGGCATTGAGATCATCGTTGCCATCAACAAGATCGATAAGCCCAGTGCCAACGTGGACCGCGTGAAACAGGAGCTGTCCGAGTACGAGCTGATCCCGGAAGACTGGGGCGGCAGCACCATTTTCGTACCGGTGTCCGCCAAGACCGGCGAGGGCATCGACACCCTGCTGGAGATGCTACTTCTGACCGCAGAGATGCATGAGCTGAAAGCCAATCCGAAGCGGGAGGCAAGAGGTCTTGTCATCGAGGCAGAGCTGGATAAGGGCAAGGGCCCTGTGGCTACCGTTCTCGTACAGAAAGGTACGCTGCATGTGGGCGATCCCATCGCGGCAGGCGCCTGCCACGGTAAAGTCCGTGCCATGATGGATGATAAGGGAAGAAGAGTGAAAGAGGCAGGCCCGTCCACTCCTGTGGAGATCCTGGGACTTTCCGATGTGCCCAATGCAGGCGAGATTTTCGTTTCCCTGAAAACAGAGAAAGAGGCAAGAAGCTTTGCCGAGACATTTATTTCTCAGGGCAGAGAGAAGCTTCTGGAGGACACCAAGTCCAGAATGTCTCTGGATGATCTGTTCAGCCAGATCCAGGCCGGTAATGTCAAAGAACTGAATATTATTGTAAAAGCAGATGTACAGGGTTCCGTGGAGGCCATCAAGCAGAGTCTTGTGAAGCTGTCCAATGAGGAAGTCGTTGTCAAGATCATCCACGGCGGCGTGGGTGCCATCAACGAGTCCGATGTGAGCCTGGCATCCGCATCCAACGCCATCATCATCGGCTTTAATGTGCGTCCGGATGCAACCGCGAAGAATATCGCAGAGCAGGAGGGCGTAGACCTGCGTCTGTACCGTGTCATCTACAATGCCATTGAGGATGTGGAGGCTGCCATGAAGGGTATGCTGGATCCGGTCTTCGAGGAGAAGGTCATCGGTCACGCAGAGGTACGTCAGCTGTTCAAGGCTTCCGGCGTGGGTACCATTGCCGGTTCCTATGTGCTGGATGGTTCCTTCCAGAGAGGCTGCAAGGTACGTATCACCAGAGAGGGCGAGCAGATCTACGAGGGCGAGCTGGCATCTCTGAAGCGGTTCAAGGATGATGTGAAAGAAGTAAAAGCCGGTTATGAGTGTGGTCTGGTATTCGAGAAGTTCAACGATCTTCAGGAGCTTGACCAGGTAGAAGCGTATATTATGGTGGAGGTACCGCGCTAGAAGGCTGCCTCCGAAGGAGGACGACAACATGAGAAAGAACAGCATTAAGAATACAAGGATCAATGGCGAGGTTTTAAAAGAGCTGAGCAACATTATCCGCGGTGAGATCAAGGATCCCCGCATCCACCCCATGACATCTGTCGTGGCGGTGGAGGTGGCACCGGATCTGAAAAGCTGTAAAGCATATATCAGCGTACTGGGCGACGAAGCGGCACAGAAGGATACCCTGGCAGGCTTAAAGAGTGCGGAGGGCTACATCCGCACGAAGCTGGCGCATACGGTAAACCTGAGAAATACACCGCAGATCCGGTTTATCCTGGATCAGTCCATCGAGTACGGTGTCAACATGTCCAAGCTGATCGACGACGTGAACAAAGACGTGGTGCGGGAGGCTGAGGAAGAACAGGAGCGTGCGACGGACAGTGAAGAACTTTAATGCATTGGAAGCGTGTCTTGCGAGTGTGCAAAGCCTGGCCATCGCAGGCCATGTGCGCCCTGACGGGGACTGTGTGGGCTCCTGCATGGCGGTTTACAATTATGTGCGGGAAAATATGCCCCAGATCCAGGTGGATGTGTATTTGCAGGAGATCCCGGAATCCCTGGATTTCCTGAAGGGAACAGAGGATATTCACCATTCCTGTGAAGAAAATAAAACCTACGATGCGTTCCTGGCGCTGGACTGCGGCGACCGGGAGCGCCTGGGAGCGGCTGTCCGCTATTTTGACAGCGCGAAAAAACGCATTTGTGTGGATCACCACATCAGCAACACCGGGCTGGGCGAGCAGTATGTCATCGACCCTGCGGCCTGTGCCACCTGTGAGATCTTATACGAACTGCTGAATCCGGAAAAAATGAGTCTGGCAGTGGCGGAAGCGCTGTATACCGGTCTTATCAACGACTGCGGCGTGTTCCAGTACAGCAATACCACGCCGAAGACCATGCGGATCGCGGCAAAGCTGATGGAGAAGGGCGTGCCCTTTACGCGGATCATTGAGGAAAGCTTTTATCAGAAAACGTACCTGCAGAACCAGATCCTGGGCCGGGCACTGATGGAAAGCATGCTGGTTTGCGACGGACAGGTGATCGTCAGCGTCATCCGCAAAAAGGATATGGAATTCTATGGCGTGGACTCCCGGGATCTGGAGGGCATTGTCAGCCAGCTGCGCAACACCAAGGGCGTGGAGGTGGCGATCTTCCTCTATGAGACAGCGATCCAGGAGTACAAGGTGAGCATGCGTTCCAACGGCGCGGTGGATGTGAGCAAAATTGCAGTATACTATAACGGCGGCGGCCATGTGAAGGCAGCCGGCTGTACGATGCAGGGCTCTATCCATGATGTGATCAACAATCTGACCGGGCATATCGCCAGACAGCTTGACGGGGAGCGCAGATCGTGAAAAGCGGAATCATCAACGTATATAAAGAAAAAGGCTTTACCTCCTTTGACGTGGTGGCGAAGCTGAAAGGTATTTTAAGGGAGCGCAAGATCGGCCATACCGGGACATTGGATCCGGATGCGGAGGGCGTGCTGCCGGTGTGCGTGGCCAAAGGCACGAAGCTGTGTGCCCTTCTGACGGATCAGGATAAGGAATATGAGGCGGTACTGCTGCTGGGCCAGGTCACCGATACCCAGGACTGCTCGGGCACGATCCTGGAGGAACATCCGGTGACGGTCAGCGAAGCGGCCGTGCGGGAAGCGGTGCAGAGCTTTGTCGGCGCCTATGACCAGGTGCCGCCCATGTACTCGGCGTTAAAGGTCAACGGCAAGAAGCTGTATGAGCTGGCACGAAAGGGTGTGGAGGTGGAACGCGCGGCAAGGCGGGTGACCATCCATTCCATCGACATCCTGTCGGTGGAGCTGCCCCGGGTGCGGATGCGGGTGCACTGTTCCAAGGGCACTTATATCCGGACACTCTGCCAAGACATCGGCGAGAAGCTGGGCTGCGGCGGCTGTATGGAGTCGCTGCTGCGTACCCGGGTGGGCCGGTTTGGCCTGGAGGAGGCCTACCGTCTGTCCGAGATCGAGGCTTATGCGAAAGAGGGACGGGCAGAGGAACTGATCCTGTCCTCCGACCAGCTGTTCCTGGACGATCCGGCGCTGTCCGTGCGGCCGGAGCTGTACCGGTTTGCGGACAACGGCAATGTGCTTTTGCCGGAGCATTTCACGGAAATGCCGGGAGAATTGGCGGACGGACAGCAGGTGCGGGTCTATGGCCGGAACCAGGGTTTTACCGGGATTTATGAATACAGAAAAAGCCGGGGGGATTTTCATCCGGTGAAATTATTTTTGGAGTGAAAAAACATGGAATATATAAAAGGGACAACCGATTTTTCCATTGAAGAGCCGTCTGTGGTGACCATTGGAAAATTTGACGGACTTCATGTGGGCCATCAGAAGCTTCTGCATCTTGTGTGCGAGAAAAAGAAAGATGGCGTAAAAGCAGTTGTTTTTACCTTTGATGTACCGCCGGGCGCGAAGCTGTCCGGCAAGGGCATGGACACGCTGGTGACCAACGAGGAGCGCTGCCAGATGCTGGAGGAACAGGGCATCGATTATCTCATCGAATGTCCTTTCGTGCCGGAGATCATGTCCATGGAGCCGGAGCGTTTTGTGGAAGAGGTACTGGTAGGCAGACTGAAAGCCAGATATATCGTGGCAGGGACAGACTGCGGGTTCGGCCATAACCGGAGAGGCGACTATAAGCTGCTGCAGAAGCTGGCACCGGTATACGGCTATGAAGTGGATATTGTGGAGAAGGTGCAGTATCAGGGCCGGGACATCAGCAGCACCTATGTGCGGGAGGAGATCGCCAAGGGGAATATGGAGCTGGCAGATTTCCTGCTGGGCTACACATACCGCATCAGCGGAACGGTGGAACACGGCAACCATCTGGGCGGTACAAAGCTGGACATGCCCACTGCCAACCTGTTCCCGCCGGAACACAAGCTGCTGCCGCCCAACGGCGTGTATGCCACGAAGACCATCGTGGATGGCAAACGGTATGAGGGCATCAGCAATATCGGCACGAAGCCTACGGTCAGTGAGGGCAACGCCAGAGGCATAGAGACCTTCCTGTTCGATTTTTCCGGTGACCTGTACGGCAAGAATATCACGGTTGAGCTGTACACCTTTGAACGGCCGGAGATGAAATTTGCGTCTCTGGATGAGCTGAAAGTACAAATGCATAAAGATATGGAATTTGGAAAGAAATTTTTTGCAGAAAGAGCGAACCGATAAAAACTGCTTGTAACTTTTGACAGAATATATTAAAGTATTAACTGGAATTGTAAAGTTTGGGTAAAAAATATATTCTGTTACGGCAGATAAAGGAGAGAACATGGACATAGGGATTGTATTATCACTAATGGGCGGTCTTGGATTTTTCCTGTACGGCATGAAACTGATGAGCGACGGTCTGGAGAAGGCAGCCGGCGCAAAGCTTCGCGGAATTCTTGAATTTTTCACAAAGAATCAGCTGATGGGTACGCTGGTTGGTATTGTTTTCTGCGCGATCATCCAGTCTTCCAGTGCCACGACAGTCATGGTCGTCAGCTTTGTAAACTCGGGACTTATGAACCTGTATCAGGCAGCCGGCGTAATCATGGGTGCCAATATCGGTACGACGATCACCTCACAGCTGGTAGCTTTTAACCTGTCGGAGGTGGCGCCGGTATTCCTGATGGCAGGTGTCATTATGGTGATGTTCTGTAAGAAGCCGGTCGTCAATAAGATCGGGGAAGTCATTCTTGGGTTTGGTGTGCTTTTCATGGGGTTGAGCATCATGTCCGGCAGCATGTCGGATCTGCGGAATTCACCAGTGATCATCCATGCACTTTCGACTTTGAGTAACCGGTTCCTGGCTATTTTTATCGGCTTCCTGATCACGGCGATCATTCAAAGCTCTTCCGTAACGGTCAGCATTTTGCTGCTGATGGCACAGCAGGGACTTCTGGGGCTTGGTATCTGTTTTTATGTGATCCTGGGCTGTAATATCGGTGCCTGTACGTCGGCGCTCCTTGCTTCCTTAAGCGGAAAGAAGGATGCCAAGCGTGCAGCAATGATCCATTTCCTTTTTAACGTGTTCGGTACGATCATCATGGTGGTGATCCTGTCGCTGTTCGGCGGCTGGGTGGAATCTACCATCATGGCAGTATCCGGCGGCAATATCGGCAGATGTGTGGCAAATGCCCATTCCTTCTTCAAGATTTTCCAGGTAATTGTGCTGTTCCCCTTTGCGAAGCTGATCGTAAAGGCGACCTACCTGGTTGTGCCCGGTGAGGACAAGAAGACGGATGACAGTGAGTATCAGCTCATGTACATCGGCCGGAAGAACATCTTTTCCCCGGCAACGGCTGTTGTGGAAGTGACAAGAGAGCTGGAGCGCATGGGACAGATGGCTTCTGAGAACCTGAACAGAGGCATGAACTGCCTGATCACCCTGGATAAGGAAGACATCACGAAGGTTTATCAGGTGGAAAAATATATTGACTATCTGAACCACTCCATCACGGATTATCTCGTGAAGGTGAGCCAGATGACCATTCCGGTGGATGACGCCAAGAGCATCGGCGGCCTGTTCCATGTGGTCAACGATATCGAGCGGATCGGCGATCACGCGGAGAATCTGGCGGATGCGGCCAAGATGCGGATGGAGGAGAATGTGACGTTCAGTAAGGAGGCCCAGCATGAGATGGGCGAGATGCTGGAGCGCGTACTGACCATCCTGCGGTATTCCATTGATATGTTTTCTCACAACAACCGGGAGCATATGGAAGAGATCCTGGATCTGGAGGAGCACATTGACGAGATGGAGCGGCAGTATCAGCAGTCCCACGTAGACCGTCTGACGAGAAATGAATGTACCCCGGAAGCGGGTATGATTTTCTCAGATGTGATCTCCGGGCTGGAGCGTGTGGCAGACCATGCTACCAATATCGCGTTCTCTATTCTTGATGAAGATCAGGAGTAACAGGAGGTGCCGATGAAAACATGGAAACAGCCGGTCTGTCTGTTACTGGCAGGCGCGGTATTGTATACAGGAACTTCTCTGGACGTGCAGGCGTCCGGCTTTCGGGCCGGTATGACGGCGGTGATGGAGGAGCTGACCGAGCATACATCTGCGGATGAAGCGGTGGACATGATCGACGGCGTGCTCAATCCGCAGACAGGAATGGAAGAGAGCTACGGCTATACGAATCTGGGCGTGGCCAACGTACAGAATCATCTGAACATCCGAAAGGAGCCAAAGGAGAATGCGTCTCTGGTGGGTACCATGGTAAAAAACAGCGGCTGCGAGGTGCTGGAGACCACCGACGACGGCTGGGCAAAGATCAAATCCGGCAGAGTGGAGGGCTATGTCAGCATGGAATATCTGCTCACCGGCGAGGAGGCACATGCCCGGGCAGCGGAGGCGGCCATGACCATGGCGACGGTGAACACCACCACGCTGAAGGTGCGGTTTGAACCCAGCGTGGAGTCCAAGGTGCTGACCCTCATCCCCATCGGCGAGGAGCTGGTGGTGGAAGAGGAGCTGGATGAATGGATCAAGGTGACGGTGGATGAGGACGAGGGCTATGTATCCAAGGAATTTGTGGATCTGGCGCTGGAGCTTCCCAAGGCGGCAACCCTGTCAGAGGTGACCGGGGTATCGGACAACCGTTCCTCCCTGGTGGCTTACGCCAAGCAGTTTATCGGCAATCCGTACGTCTGGGGTGGAACCAGCCTGACCAAGGGCGCCGACTGTTCCGGCTTTGTACTGAGTGTATATAAGAAATACGGCATCAGCCTGCCCCATTCCTCCAAGGCCCAGGCCAACTGCGGCACAAGGATCAAGGCATCGGCGGCGAAGCCGGGTGATCTGTTCTTCTATGGCAAGAACGGTTCCATCAACCACGTAGCCATTTACATCGGCGGCGGACAGGTGGTACATGCCAGTTCCAGGAAGACAGGCATCAAGATTTCCAATGCATACTACCGGACACCGATCTGTGTGGTATCGCTGTTGAAATAAATGATAAATCTCTTTACATGCGGGGAAGAGTGTGCTATACTTTCTAAGTATGAGTTTAGCCGATATTCAGAGACCGGACACTCCGACCTCTCTCTTAGTATTCGGCGGTCTATCAAATTTATTTAAGGAGGTTGCTACATTATGATAGCAAAAGAGAAGAAGCAGGCCATTATGGCAGAGTATGGAAGAACACCGAACGATACCGGATCACCGGAGGTTCAGGTTGCAGTTCTCACAGCAAGAATTCAGGAGCTCACTGAGCACTTAAAGAATCATCCGAAGGATCATCATTCCAGAAGAGGTCTTCTGAAGATGGTTGGTCAGAGAAGAGGCTTACTGGCATACCTGAAGAAAACTGATATTGAGAGATACCGTGCTTTAATTGAGCGCTTAGGACTCAGAAAGTAATTGAAAATTTAAGGGCGGAAGAGCATTCCGCCCTTATTTTACGCAAGCTTCTTTTGTTACTGAAGGATCGGATTATGTGTGGAAGAATGGTCCGAGACCACTGAAAAGAGCAGGAAGGCTCCTGGGTTTTTCAGTAGTTTCGGGATCTTCTGCCATAATCGAAAATTTTCAAAATTTATGGAAAAGGAGACGAACAAATGTACAAGAGTTTTTCAATGGAACTGGCCGGAAGAACACTGACTGTTGATGTTGGCAGAGTGGCGGCACAGGCAAACGGTGCAGCATTCATGCATTACGGAGACACCACCATTCTTTCCACTGCAACCGCTTCCGAGAAGCCCAGAGACGGTATTGATTTCTTCCCTCTGAGCGTGGAGTATGAAGAGAAATTATACGCTTCGGGAAAGATCCCCGGAGGTTTCAACAAGAGAGAGGGCAAGGCATCCGAGCATGCGATCCTGACATCCCGTGTCATCGACCGTCCCATGCGTCCGCTGTTCCCGAAGGATTATCGTAATGACGTGACACTGAACAATCTGGTCATGTCGGTAGATCCGGAGTGCGCACCGGAGGTTGTTGCCATGCTTGGCTCTGCCATTGCAACTGCAATCTCTGACATCCCGTTTGACGGCCCCTGCGCCATGTGTCAGGTAGGCATGATCAACGGTGAGTTTGTATTCAATCCCAGCTATGCGCAGGACAAACTGTCCGATCTGCATCTGACGGTTGCATCTACCCGTGAGAAAGTGATCATGATCGAGGCAGGCGCCAACGAAGTGCCGGAGGCAAAGATGATCGAGGCCATTTTTGCAGGTCATGCGCTGAATCAGCAGATCATCGAGTTTATTGACAAGATCGTTGCCGAGTGCGGCAAAGAGAAGCACAGCTACACCAGCTGCGCGGTTCCGGAAGAGCTGTTTGCAGCCATCCGTGAGATCGTAACCCCCGAGCAGATGGAAGAGGCTGTATTCACAGATGTGAAGCAGATTCGTGAGGCCAACATCAGCGCCATCAAGGATCAGCTGGCAGAGGCTTTTGCTGATAACGAAGAGTGGCTGGCTGTTCTGGATGAGGCTGTTTACCAGTACCAGAAAAAGACTGTCCGCAAGATGATCCTGAAAGACCACAAGCGCCCGGACGGCAGAGCCATCAACCAGATCCGTCCGCTGGCAGCTGAGATCGATATTATCCCGAGAGTACACGGTTCTGCCATGTTCACCAGAGGACAGACACAGATCTGTAACGTGACCACACTGGCACCGCTTTCCGAGGCACAGAGACTGGATGGCTTGGACGAGACCGTAACCTCCAAGCGTTACATGCATCAGTATAACTTCCCGTCCTACTCCGTAGGCGAGACAAAGCCCAGCAGAGGACCGGGACGTCGTGAGATCGGTCACGGTGCACTGGCTGAGCGTGCGCTGCTGCCGGTACTTCCTTCCGAGGAAGAGTTCCCTTACGCCATCAGAAGCGTATCCGAGACCTTCGAGTCCAACGGTTCCACTTCTCAGGCAAGCGTGTGTGCATCCTGTATGTCCCTGATGGCTGCAGGTGTGCCCATCAAAAAGCAGGTAGCAGGTATTTCCACAGGTCTGGTGACCGGAGATACCGATGATGATTATATTGTACTCACCGATATCCAGGGCCTGGAGGACTTCTTCGGCGATATGGACTTCAAGGTGGCAGGTACCCATGACGGTATCACTGCGATCCAGATGGATATCAAGATCCACGGCCTGACCCGTCCGATCATCGAGGAGGCCATTGCCCGCACGAAGGAAGCAAGAGAGTACATCCTCAACGAGATCATGACACCCTGCATCGCTGAGCCGAGAAAAGAAGTAGGCAAGTATGCACCGAAGATCGTACAGATCATGATCGATCCGGCCAAGATCGGCGATGTGGTTGGCCAGAGAGGCAAGACCATCAACACCATCATCGAGCGCACCGGCGTGAAGATCGACATCACAGACGATGGCGCAGTATCTATCTGCGGCACCGACAAAGAGATGATGGACAAGGCAGTAGACATGATCCGCATCATCACCACCGACTTTGAGGCAGGACAGATCTTCACAGGTACTGTTGTCAGCATCAAGGAATTCGGCGCTTTCATCGAGTTCGCTCCCGGCAAGGAGGGAATGGTACACATTTCCAAGATCGCCAAAGAGAGAATCAATCGCGTAGAGGATGTTCTGACCCTTGGTGATCAGGTAACCGTTGTTTGCCTGGGCAAGGACAAGATGGGCAGAATCAGCTTCTCCATGAAAGATGTCGGCAAGGATGTCACCAAGCTTAAAGACGATGACAGAGACAGACGTGACAACAGAAGAGATAACAGAGACAGAAAGCACGCAGATCACGAGTAAGCGCATCAGCGGCTGAAAAAGCAGGATATGGCCTGCGGGTTCCTTTTCGGAGGAATCCGCGGGCTTCTCTTTTTTTTGCAGAAAAATCATGCTATAATGATGTGAGCAAAAGAAAAGGAAGCGAAAAGCCATTATCGAACGAACGGAGGATATTTTATGAAGTTGATTTCCTGGAATGTGAATGGCCTGCGTGCCTGTGTGCAGAAGGGCTTTTTGGAATATTTTCAGCAGGTGGATGCGGATGTTTTCTGCATTCAGGAGAGCAAGCTGCAGGAGGGGCAGATCGACCTGGATCTGCCGGGATATCACCAGTACTGGAATTATGCGGTGAAGAAGGGCTATTCGGGCACGGCCATGTTCACGAAGCAGGAGCCGTTGTCGGTGTCCTACGGCATTGGCATGGAGGAGCACGACCAGGAGGGACGTGTCATTACGGCGGAGTTTCCGGAATACTATGTGGTGACGGTGTACACGCCCAATTCCCAGAATGAGCTGGCGCGACTGCCATACCGGATGCAGTGGGAGGAGGATTTCCTCGCGTATCTGAAAAAACTGGAGGGGAAGAAGCCGGTGATCTTCTGCGGTGACCTGAACGTGGCGCATCGGGAGATTGATCTGAAAAATCCCAAGACGAACCGGAAGAATGCCGGATTTACCGATGAGGAGCGGGCAAAGTTTTCTCATGTGCTGGAATCCGGTTTTATTGACACGTACCGTTATTTTTACCCGGATCAGGAGGGCGTTTACAGCTGGTGGTCGTATCGGTTTAAGGCCAGAGAGAAGAATGCAGGGTGGCGCATCGACTATTTCTGCGTGTCGGAGAGCCTGAAAGACCGGCTGGTGAGCGCTTCCATTCATACCGAGGTGACAGGCTCAGACCATTGTCCTGTGGAACTGGTTATCGAGTGATAACAAATGAGAGAGAATGGTAAGATGGGCCGAGGAAGGATAGACAGAGAACGATGAATTTACTGACAGCAGAACAACTGACAAAAGCATACGGAGAGCGGAAAATTTTCGATGAGGCGGATTTTTCCATTCAGGAGGGAGAGAAGATCGGTATCATCGGAGTGAACGGTACCGGTAAATCTACCTTGCTGAAAATTCTGGCCGGGCAGGAGGAATGCGATGACGGGCAGATCACCATGGGCAATAATCTGAAAATCGCGTATCTGCCCCAGACGCCGGTATTCGAGCAGGGAGATACGGTGCTGGAAGCGGCGCTGAAGGGCAATGTATCCGCATCCGCAGATGACCGGTGGACGAGGGAGGCAGAGGCCAAGGCTATGCTTAACGAGCTGGATCTGACGGATTTTGACCAGCCGGTGGAGCAGCTGTCCGGCGGACAGCGCAAACGGGCGGCCCTTGTCCGGGTGCTGATGAGCGAAGGGGATATCCTGATTCTGGACGAGCCCACCAACCATCTGGATCATGAGATGTCCCAGTGGCTGGAGAACTATCTGCTGAAATTCCGGGGAGCCATTGTGCTGGTAACTCATGACCGGTATTTTCTGGATCGGGTGGTGACCCGGATCGTGGAGATCGATAAGGGCAAGTTTTACAGCTATCCCGGCAGCTACTCCCGGTTTGTGGAGCTGAAAGCGGAGCGGCAGAATATGGAGATCGCCACGGAGCGGAAGCGCCAGAGCATTCTGCGGACAGAGCTGCAGTGGCTCATGCGGGGAGCCAGGGCCCGGTCTACCAAGCAGAAGGCCCATATCCAGCGCATTGAACAGATGCAGGAGATCCAGGCACCGGATGTGGCGGAACAGAAGGTGGAGATGAGTTCCGTGGCCTCCCGGCTGGGGCGCAAGACCATCGAGGCGGAGCATATTTCCAAATCCTACGACGGCAAAGTGCTGTTTGATGACTTTTCCTATATTTTCCTGAAAGGTGACCGGATCGGCATTGTGGGCAGAAACGGCTGCGGCAAAAGTACGCTTTTGAAAGTGCTCACCGGCAATCTGCCGCCGGATAGCGGCAGTGTGGATTTTGGAAGCACAGTAAAGATCGCCTATTTTTCCCAGGAAAATGAAGCGCTGGATGAGCGGCTGAAGGCCATCGAGTATGTGCGGGAGGGGGCCGAATACATTCGGACGAAGGACGGCGTCATCACGGCCTCTGCCATGCTGGAGCGGTTCCTGTTTGACGGGGAGAAGCAGTGGACGCAGATTTCCCGTCTGTCCGGCGGAGAGAAGCGGCGGCTGTATCTGCTGCGTCTGCTCATGGAAGCGCCCAATGTGCTCATTCTGGACGAGCCCACCAATGACCTGGACATCCGCACGCTGACGGTGCTGGAGGACTATCTGGACGAGTTCGAGGGCATTGTCATCACCGTATCCCATGATCGGTATTTTTTGGATCGGGTGGTGCGCAGAATCTTTGCCTTCGAGGGCGGCGGACAGGTGCGCCAGTATGAGGGCGGCTACTCGGATTATGACGCCGTGCGCACCCGGGAAGGGCGAAATCCGGAGGACAGTGACAGTGTTGACGGGAAAAACAGCAGAACCGGCGCGGTAGACGGCATTGACCAGGCGGAAATGGGAAACAGCGAAGCAGCTTCCAAACGGCCGCCCCGGGAGAAAAAGTTAAAGCTTTCCTATAAAGAGGAGCGGGAAGCGGCAGTGATCGACGATGAGATCGCGGCGCTGGAGGAGAAGATTCAGGATCTGGAAGAGCAGATCTCCTCCAATGCCAGCAATTTTGTAAAATTAAATGAACTGATGGCGCAGAAGGCCCAGGCGGAGGAAGCGTTGGAACAGAAAATGGACCGCTGGGTGTATCTCAACGATCTGATGGAACAGATTGCGCGGGAACGGGCAGAAAAGAAAGGGTGATCAGGTGAAAAAGCAGACAGACAAAACCTATCATTTGATGAAAGGGGAACCTTATCCGCTGGGGGCTGTCGTGAAACATGGCGGTGTCAATTTCTGCGTGGCCCTTTCTTCTCTGGCCGAGGATGCACTTTCCCAAGAGACGAAGCCGGAGTCATGTTCTGCTGAATCGTCAGTGAAGCAAATCACACGCACAGCTTTCACAGTGGATCAAAGGCCGGGAACCCCAGCAGTCAACTCGGGGAGCGTAAAGAATCAGCAGCCGGAGGCAGAACCGACATCCCGGCTGTCCCTATGCCTTTATCATCCCGGCGAAGCCACGCCTTTCTGCCAGCTGGATTTTACAGAAGAACACCGCATCGGCGATCTTTACTTTTCCAGATTGGAGCCGCTGCCGCCCAAAGACTGCACCTATTCCTTTCTTCTGGACGGCGTGGAGTTCTGTGATCCTGCTGCCAGAAGCATCTGCGGGCGGGAGGTATTCGGCCGGGAACCGGGGCCGCTGCGGGGGCAGTTTGTCCGGGACACTTACGACTGGGACGGTGACTGTGCACCGCAGATTGCCTATGAGGATGCCATTTTGTATACCGGTCACGTGCGGCATCTGACCATGGATCCCAGCGCCCGGGTGAAAAAGAAGGGGACCTTTGCAGGGATCATAGAACGGATCCCTTATCTGCAGGCACTGGGCATCAATATGCTGGAGCTGCAGCCGGTATATGAGTTTGGCGAGCTGCTGCCAAGACCGGTGAGTTCCATGGCCTATTTTGCCCGTTCCGAAAAACAGGAGCATCATTATAAAAAGAACTGCTGGGGCTATGGCCCGGGCTTCTATTTTGCACCCAAGGCTTCTTTTGCCTGGGGAAAGGATGCGGGAAAAGAGTGTAAGGATCTGGTGAAGGCTCTGCACCGGGCGGGCATCGAACTGATCCTGGAATTCTATTTTCCGGCCCATACCTATCCGGGGCTGATGGTGGACTGCCTGAAATACTGGCTGCTGGAATATCATGTGGATGGTTTTCACATAAGCGGGTTTGACTTGCCCCTGGAACTGATCGCCAGGGAACCGCTGCTGGCGGGCGTCAAGCTGTTGGGCAATGGGTTCCGGACGGAAGAGATTTACCCGGACGGACATCTGCCGAAGGTGCGGCGTCTGGCGGAGGTGCACGACGGGCCGCAGATGGATATGCGCCGGTTCCTTCGGGGAGAGGAAGGGCAGATCGGCGGCTTTGCGGCAAGGCTGCGGAACAATCCCACGGACCGGGCGGTGGTCAATTATGTGGCTTCCCACAACGGGTTCACCCTGGCAGATCTGGTCTGCTATGAGGAGAAGCACAACGAGGCCAACGGGGAAGACAACCGGGACGGCAGCGATTATAACTGCAGCTGTAATTACGGCGAAGAGGGAAAGAGCCGGAAAAAGAAGATCAACGACATCCGGGCAAGGCAGGTGCGCAATGCCCTGCTCATGGTATTTCTCGCCCAGGGTGTGCCGTGTCTCCATGCCGGGGACGAGTGCGGCAACAGCCAGCAGGGCAACAACAATGCCTACGGTCTGGATGACCCCACTGCCTGGATCCAGTATGATCGCAGCAGGGCAGGGGACTCTCTGCGCCGTTTTACAGAGAAGCTGATCGCTTTTCGAAAGGCCCATCGGGTGTTCCATCAGGCAGGGGAACTGCAGGGCATGGATGTGTCCGGCTGCGGCTGCCCGGACATTTCTTTCCACGGCAGACATGTGTGGTATCCGGAGTTTGACGGTGTCAGCCGCCAGCTGGGGGTACTCTATGCGGGAGCCGGTGTGGGAGACAGTTATTTTTACACGGCATATAATATGTATGGAGAGGAGAAATCCTTTGCGCTGCCCCATCTGCCCAAAGGCATGTGCTGGGAGCGGGTCATCGACACGTCTCTGCCGGAGGCGGAAATGTTTCCGGAAAGCCCCGAGCAAAAGGCGTTGGAGGCGCAGAAAGAAATGATTGTAAAAGGCAGGACCGTGGTGGTACTGGAAGGTCGGCTGCCGGGAGGAAAAGATGACACAGTATGAGACAACCGAGGCGCAGGAAAACGGTATCTGCGGGAAGGAAAACGGAGGGGGCCGCGGCATAGATGGGTTCTGGCTGAAAATGCTGGCCGTGGTGACCATGCTCATCGACCATATCGGCGCTATTTTTTTCCCGGGCGTTCTGTGGATCCGGGCCATCGGCCGTCTGTCCTTTCCTATCTATGCCTTCCTGCTGACGGAGGGCTTTCATCACACGAGAAGCACGGACAGCTATCTGAAACGGCTGGTGCTTTTTGCCTGCATTTCCGAGCCGTTTTTTGATCTGGCATTTTATGGCGAGCTCATCCATCCGGCTCACCAGAATATCTTTTTCACGCTGGCGCTGTCCCTGTTCATGCTGGATAAATGCAGGGACGAGAAGGCTTACTGGAAAAATATGGGATGGCTTCTGGGCGTTATGATCACGGCGGAGCTGCTGCATGTGGACTATGGTTGCGGCGGTGTGCTGGTGGTGCTGCTGTTTGAGCGGCTGCGGGAGCGGAAAAAACTCATGGCGGCAGCGGTGAGCCTGCTGTTTATTTTCCTGTGGGGCGGCGTCCAGAGCTTTGCGGCACTGGCGCTCCTCCCGATTCTGTTGTATAATGGGGAGCGCGGCAGGAAGATCAAATACGTTTTTTATACATTTTATCCGGTGCATCTAGCCATTTTATGGCTGCTGAAACTGATCCTGGTGCAGATGTACGGATTTCAGGGGTGACATATGAGACCAATCGCACATTTTAAGACAATCACGAAACATAAGCTGCTGGTGATGCGTTACTGCTTTTCTGTGGGTCTGTACCGGCAGGGGCTGCTCCACGACATGTCCAAATATTCGCCGACGGAGTTCTGGGTGGGCGCAAAATATTATCAGGGCGTTCAGAGCCCCAACAACGCCGAACGCATGGACAGGGGCTATTCCTCGGCCTGGCTGCATCACAAGGGGCGCAACAAACACCATTTTGAATACTGGCTGGATTACAGTCTGGATTCGGACAAGTCCATTGAGGGCATGAAGATGCCGCTGAACTATGCAGTGGAGATGTTTCTGGACCGGGTGGCGGCCGGAAAAATTTATAACGGGGATGCATTTACGCCGGACGGGCCGCTGAAATATTATGAGAAGGGGCATGCCAAGACCCTTTTGCATCCCAAAACAAGGGAATTGCTGGAATTTTTACTGCATATGTATGCGGAAAAGGGAGAAAAGGCCACTTTTTCGTACATCAAAATGGAAATATTGGCGAAGAAAGACTGGAATGACTATAATAATTTCTGAATTAACCTGTTGACAGCAGAAAAGATTGTATTATTTTATGAAAAATTCAGGAAAAGGAAAGTATTTCCTAAAGACGGGTTGACAATGTTCCACAGGAAATAGTATGATAAGTGGCAAATGGATAGAGGGCAAAGGAGTCGGGAGCCTGCAGTTATCTGCAGGCCCATTGTATTTCCCTCCCATGCATGAAAGAAAAAGGAGGATATGTTATGAAAAAAGCAGTAAGTCTTATGCTGATCGCTGCCATGACCGTTGGTCTGACCGCATGCGGAAGCAGCGCAGATGACAGTGCCGCAGCTGACAGCAGCAAACAGGAGAACGAGACAGCCACAGATGCGGCTGGTACTTCTACAGATGGTGATGTGTTCGTGATCGGCGGTCTGGGACCTCTGACCGGTGCTGCAGCTTCTTACGGAATCTCCGTAAAGCAGGGCGCTGAGGTTGCCATTGATGAGATCAATGCGGCAGGCGGCGTACAGGTTGGAGACAAGACCTACACACTGGCACTGAACTTTGCAGATGACGAGGCATCCGAGGATAAGGTTATCACCGCTTACAATTCCCTGATGGATTCCGGTATCAATGCACTGCTTGGCTGCGTAACCAGTGGTGCGTGCCTGGCTGTCATCGACCAGACACAGGCAGACGGTATCCTGCAGATCACCCCGTCCGGTTCCGCTGCAGGCTGCACGGAGTATGACAATGCATTTCGCCTTTGCTTCACAGATCCGCTGCAGGGTGTTACCCTCGCTGATTATGTGACCGACACCCTTGGCCTGACCAAGGTTGCCATCATCTACAACAATGCAGATGAGTACAGCACAGGTATCACAGACGCTTTCGTTGAGGAAGCAGGCGCAAAGGGCGCAGAGATCGTTGCCAAAGAGTCCTTCGTTACTGACGATGTAGACTTCAAGACACAGCTGACTTCCATCAAGTCCACAGATGCTGAGGTGATCGTTGTACCGGCATACTATCAGGATGCTACCTACATCACACAGCAGGCCAAGGATCTCGGTATCGAGCTTCCCTTCGTAGGAAGTGACGGCTGGGACGGCGTACTGGGTACTGTGACAGATCCAAGCACCGTAGAGGGTGCCGTATTCTTAAGCCCGTTCCTGGCAACTGACCCGGCTGTTACGGATTTCGTATCCGCATACGAGACCGCTTACAGTGCGACTCCTGACCAGTTCGCAGCAGACGGCTACGACACTGTATATGTGATCAAGGCAGCAATGGAGCAGGCCGGTTCCATCGAGAGCGCAGACCTGATCGCAGCCATGACAGAGATCACCGTTGACGGTGTAACCGGTACCGTTACCTTCAATGCAGACGGTGAGCCTGAGAAGGGTGCCAAGTTTGTTAAGATCGTAGACGGCGCTTACACAGCAGTAGAATAATCGGTATTCTTTACTTTTGAACGGCATTGGGGGGACGGAAAGGAAGCTCCTTTTCGTCCCTCTTCCTTGATTCTGGCGAGTATCTTCTGAGGGGGATTCTCTCCTTTATCGTATAACACCGGCGCGTCGCCGCGCTGTGAAGGAGAGTGAGACATTCATATGAAAAACTTATTGGAACAGTTAATCAACGGGTTGAGTACAGGCAGTATTTATGCACTGATCGCTCTCGGTTATACGATGGTATACGGTATTGCGAAGATGATCAACTTTGCACATGGAGATATTATTATGGTTGGTGCTTATGCGCTGTATGTAGCAGTGCTGACCCTGCATGTCCCGGTGATCCCGGCGGTCCTGATCACCATTGCCGTGTGTGCGGTACTGGGCATTACGGTGGAAAAGGTTGCCTACAAGCCGCTTCGGAAAGCGCCGCCGCTGGCCGTGCTCATCACCGCCATCGGTGTGAGCTATCTTTTACAGAATCTGGCGCTTCTGATCTTCAATGCAACGCCGATTCCTTTCCAGTCTGTCATCAAAGTGCCATCGGTGAAGATCGGCGGTCTGACGATCTCCGGTATCACCCTGGTGACTATGGCCATCATGCTCATTTCCATGATTCTGCTGACATTATTTATCAATAAGACAAAAGCGGGCAGTGCCATGCGTGCGGTATCGGAGGACAAGGGCGCTGCGGAGCTGATGGGAATCAACGTGAACCAGACGATCTCCATGACATTTGCCATTGGTTCTGCGCTGGCAGCGGTGGCAGGTATTCTCTATATCTGTCAGTATCAGTCGCTGCGGCCCACACTGGGAGCTCTTCCGGGTATCAAGGCATTCGTTGCGGCGGTACTGGGCGGCATCGGCAGTGTGCCGGGCGCCATGCTGGGCGGCATCCTCCTGGGGGTGATCGAGAGTCTTGGCAAAGCATACATATCCACAGAGCTCTCCGATGCGATCGTGTTCGGTGTCCTCGTTGTGGTATTGCTGGTGAAGCCTTCGGGACTTCTCGGCAAGCGCAAAAAAGTGAAAGTGTAGGTGTTGAAAATGAAGGTCAATAAGAAGATAATAGGAAGAATCCTGGCAGTTGTCCTCGCCTACGCGCTGATCACTTTTCTGATCAAAGGCGGTGTGCTGAACCGTCAGTATACATCCCTGATCGTGCCCATCGGCGTCAACATTATGCTGGCTGTGTCGCTGAATCTGGTCACAGGCTTCCTGGGAGAGCTTTCCCTGGGACATGCGGGCTTTATGTCGCTGGGCGCCTATGCAGGTGCGTTATTTACGCTGAACACAGACATGGGAGATCTTCCTTCCATCATTGTGGCAATGCTCATCGGCGGTGTCGTTGCAGCAATCTTCGGTTTCCTCATTGGCGTACCGGTGCTTCGTCTGCAGGGGGATTATCTGGCCATCGTGACGCTGGCATTTGGTGAGATCATCAAATCCATCCTGAATGCGCTGAAATTCACCAACGGTCCCAAGGGACTTTCCAAGATCCCGCTGCTTTCCAACTATCAGCATTATACGCTGGTATTTATCGTGACAGTGATCACGATCCTTGTGATTTCGAATATTGTGGACAGCCGCCATGGCCGCGCTGTATGCTCTGTCCGTGACAATTATATTGCGGCAGAATCCATCGGTGTTCATGTGAGCCGCTTCAAGATCATGGCATTTGTGGTCTCTGCATTTTTCGCAGGCGTGGCCGGTGTCCTTTATGCACATAACGTTGGTATCATCAAGCCCACCACCTTCGACTACAACAAATCTATCGAGATTCTTGTTATCGTCGTCCTGGGCGGCATGGGCAGCATCCGCGGTTCCATCATTGCAGCAGTTGTCCTGACGATTCTGCCGGAGATGCTGCGCGGCGCCGATAACCTTCGTATGCTTCTGTACTCCATCGTCCTGATCGCGATGATGCTCTTTAACCAGTCCGGGTTTAAGGAGCGCCTGCTGGAGAGATTTTCCGGCAATAAAGAGAAGGCGGGTGAGTAGGCATGGAATTGTTGAGTGTAAAAAATTTAAGTATTTCCTTCGGTGGTCTGAAGGCCGTCGATAATTTTAATATTTCCATTGAGAAAGGTCAGCTGTATGGCCTCATCGGCCCCAACGGTGCCGGAAAGACGACGGTTTTTAACCTGCTGACCGGTGTGTATCAGCCGGATTCCGGCTCCATTGTCCTGGATGGGGAGAACCTGGTGGGCAAGGCACCGGCAGATATCTGCAAGAGCGGTGTTGCCAGAACCTTCCAGAACATCCGTCTGTTTTCCAGGCTTTCTGTGCTGGATAATGTCAAATCAGCCCTTTACAATGACAAGGAGATGTCCTATTCCCTGGCGGCCAGCATTTTCCGGCTTCCTTCCTATTATAAGAAGGAAAAGCTCATGAACGGGAAAGCCATGGAGATCCTGCAGGTATTCGGGCTGGAGGGCTATGCGGACACATCTGCATCCAACCTTCCCTACGGAAAACAGCGGGAGCTGGAGATCGCCAGAGCACTGGCCACAGAGCCTAAGCTGTTGCTGCTGGATGAGCCTGCTGCCGGTATGAACCCCAATGAGACCGCTGATCTGATGAAAACCATTCAGCTGATCCGGGATAAATTTGAGATTACGATTCTTTTGATTGAGCATGATATGAAACTGGTGTCCGGTATCTGTGAGCGTCTGACCGTGCTGAACTTCGGTACAGAGCTGGCGTCCGGGGAGACCTCGGTGGTTCTCAATGATCCGAGAGTCATCACCGCATATCTGGGAGAGTAGGAGGCAGCTGGTATGGCAATGTTGAAAGTGACAGATCTGGAAGTGTGTTACGGCGTGATCCGTGCCATCAAGGGAATTTCCTTTGAGGTAAATAAGGGAGAAGTCGTTGCACTGATCGGTGCCAATGGTGCCGGAAAGACAACGACCCTTCATACCATCACGGGCCTGATCGCACCGAAAGCCGGAAAGATCGAGTTTGAAGGAAAAGATATCACCCGGATGCCGGGACATAAGATCGTATCTCTCGGTATGGCCCATGTGCCGGAGGGCAGAAGAGTGTTCGCAGACCTGACGGTACTGGAGAACCTGAAGCTGGGTGCCTATACGAGAAAAGACAAGAACGAGATCGCAGAGACACTGAAAAAGGTGTACGAGCGGTTCCCGCGTCTGGAGGAGCGGAAAGGCCAGCTGGCCGGTACACTGTCCGGCGGCGAGCAGCAGATGCTTGCCATGGGAAGAGCGCTCATGTCTCATCCGGACATCATCCTCATGGATGAGCCGTCCATGGGACTTTCTCCCATCTATGTGAATGAGATTTTTGATATCATCCAGAGCATCAGCGCTTCGGGAACGACCGTACTGCTGGTGGAGCAGAATGCGAAGAAGGCACTGTCCATCGCAGACCGTGCGTACGTGCTGGAGACGGGAACGATCTCCCTGGAAGGCAAAGCGGATGTGCTCATGAACGATGAGTCTGTGAAAAAGGCATATCTGGGAGAGTAGGATTTCCGATCAAAAAACATATGTATACAGAGAATGGTTATCGTCCAGGGCAGCGGCAAAAGGCTGGAAGGGATGGTAACCATTTTATATTGTCTGCAAAAAATGTCGGATCACCCGCAGATAAAAGGATTTGTGCACAAACATGGATGTGTGTGTGCCGCCTTTGACCAGGAGCAGCTGTGCCCGCGGAATCTGCCGTGCCATGTACCGGGAGTGAGAAACCTTCACAAGATCCCGGGTTCCGGCAATAAGAAGTACCGGTGCCTGGATGGCCTGCAGCTGTTCTTCTGTGATCTGCGGGGAATGGCAGAGGAGCGCGGTAAGCTGCTGCCGGTGCCGGAAGAAGCTGCCCGGAAAAGGCCGATGAAAAATGGGTAAGCTTTGATTTGCCGCCGCCCGGCAAATGCGGTATTTGGCCCGGAAGAACAGGCGAACGGGAAGCAGCAGCCCATCCGGGGCACTGTTCCCGCTGACTGCAATGACGGCGATCGTCCGTGACGGGAAAAGGGAGGCGAATTCCAGAGCGATATTGGCGCCGTCACTGAACCCCAGAAGGATGCAGGCATCTATATGCAGGCTGTCCAGAAGGGCGGCAGCATCCCTGGCCATATCTGCGGTGGTAAATTCTTTCCGGGCGCAGAAGGGTTTGATCTGTGAATGGCCGTGGGCACGGCTGTCCATCAGGATCACCCGATATTTGCGGGACAGCTGTTTCTCGTAGTAAGAAAAGACCAGATGGGTCTGTGCGTTGCCATGCAGCATAAGGATCGGCGTACCGTGCCCGCTTTCTTTGTAATAGATCCATGCCTCCGGCGTGTCTGCCACGCCTTTTCTGCTTGTTACTTTTTCCATCTCTGCAGCTCCTCTTTGAAAAATGATACGATGTAGCCGCGAATGCCGTGAGGGTTCTGGATTTCAACAGTGGCGTAAAACATGCCGGGCGTGGGATATTTGGGCAGGTAAGCGTAATAGGAGGGCACCCACTGTGTGGGGCTGTATTTTTCCTTCGCCCGGTAAAGATCCCGGAATCCATAGCAGGCGTTCAGATGGTCATAGACGAACTGGAGCAGGCGCTCCACGGGATTCTTACTCCGGGCATCCAGACCGGCCAGCGGTGCCACGCCGAGGCTGCCGTAACCGACCCCTTCCGCTTTGAATACCTGAAAGGCCTCGTAGATGATCGTTTCCATCACGCCGCTGGGGGCGTCTTTTCCGTGTCTCGTCACATCCGCCATGTAGCCGTTTTTGCCAAGAAACGGGACAAAAACGATAAAAGCCACCATCTTTCCGTCGGCATTGCATGCGTAGAAGTACCGTTTATCCATGGGATTGTCAAGGCCGACGGTTCCCATGGTAAATTGCAGAAGGCCACTCTTTTTCTCTGACAGCCATTCCGCTGTGATCCGGTTAAATTCCTGTTCCAGAGCGGTGTCCCGTTTTTCCAGTACCCGATATTCGTGGACGGTGACACCGGCTTTGGTTGCATGATTGATGTTCATCCGCATCTTGGCCCCTTTTTTGCCGCTGATCTCATAATCTGCTAGGGAAAAACGGGCTTCTTCTCCGCTTTTGACAAAACCAAAGCCCTGCTTTTCATATTCGGCAAGGAAATGATCCGTCAGGCCGAGAAAGAACAGATTGTGGGCACTGTTCTGGCAAAATTCCCGGAATTCCGTCAGAAGTGCCGGAAAATCTTCCTCTCTGCACACGGGATCTCCGTTTACGATAATGGTATTGCCCACGGTTCCATAAGGGATGACGCCATCCACACTGCGCCCGAAATACAGACATTTGTCATCTTCCAGCGTCAGATAGGAACAGGGATTCTGGCTGTACAGATTCAGCAGTGTTCTGGCATGCTGGAGTTCCTGCACCCCATGGGCCTGTTTCTGCAGCCAGGGACGCAGGGCACAGACGATGGCGGCAAGAATGCAGATCCAGCTGAACCAGAACAGAACCAGCTGGGCGCTGTGCTGACCGGTTGCCGGGGATGGCAGATCCCACATGCCGAAGATCATGCCGATTCCCTGTCCGAAGCTGTCCGTCAGGGAGACGGATGCATTGCCGGAGGCAGCAAGGCGCATATAATGCCAGGTGATCCCCACATTGCCAAGAACACCGGCCATAGCCAGGAGAACAAACAGAAATGTCTGTCTGCGGTTGCCCCGTCCGGCAGGGCAGCAGAAATCTTTGCGCAGAGCAAAAAACAAAAGAAACAGGAGCAGGTCAAAGATCATCAGGCCATTGTGCAGCGGGTGTCCCATGCCGACAAGGCCGCGCAGAAAATTCAGGACAAAGATTCCCATGGCAAGAAACCAGGCATTGCGCTTCCGTTTCCATAACTGGACGGAAAGAAAAAACAGAATCATGGAAAAAGCACGCTGTACCATCCGCCCCATTTCAATGGATGCCTGCATATGCTGAGAAAGCCTGGATAACGGGAAAAAGGTAAGCACAAAAAGGAACAGGGAAAAGACGGCCAGAAGGAGAATGGCGGTGTTTTCTGTCCGGATACGGAACCGGCGATATTTTTCCTGATTGATATGTGATTGGGTCATAGTCATTCCTCCGGAAGAGAAAAATCCTGCAGGGCAGGTTCTCATTTTTTTCACACAAAGTGTAGTCTTTTCCATGAAAAAAATCAATAGCGGAAAACACCATAAAAGTGAAATTTGTGTTAAAATAAAAGGAATCATGGAAAGAGGGGAAGAATCCATTTGAAGAACAATAAATACGAGATTGATATGTGCAGCGGCACCATTATGGACAAGCTGGTTTCCTTTGCGCTGCCGCTGATGCTGTCCGGCATCCTGCAGCTCATGTTCAATGCCGTAGATATCATTGTGGTGGGGCGATTCAGCGGCAGCGGGGCACTGGCGGCAGTGGGCTCCACCACCGCGCTGATCAATGTGTTCACCAATCTGTTCATCGGTATTTCTCTGGGGGCCAATGTGCTGGCTGCCCGGTATTATGCGGCAGGCAAGGCCAGAGAAATGTCGGAGACGGTACATACCGCCATCGCCATGGCGCTGGTCAGCGGTATCGTCATGGCCGTTGTGGGCGTGGTGTTTGCAAGAGGCGCCCTAGAGCTGATGGGAACGCCGGAGGACGTCATCGGCAAATCGGCCCTGTATATGCGCATTTATTTCTGCGGCATGCCGTTTTTCATGCTGTACAACTACGGCGCAGCCATCCTGCGGGCGGTGGGAGATACGAAGCGGCCGCTGTTTTTCCTCGTCATCTCCGGTGTGGTCAATGCAGCATTGAATGTATTTCTGGTGGTCGCCTTTCAGCTGGATGTGGCGGGGGTCGGCATTGCCACCGTCATTTCTCAGGCCATTTCCTGCGTGCTGGTGCTTTCCTGCCTGTACCGGACGGACAGCAGCTATCAGCTGCGGGTTTCCAGACTGCGTATCCAGTGGTGCTATCTGAAACGGATCTTTGAGGTGGGGGTGCCCGCCGGGATCCAAAGCACCGTCATCAACCTGTCCAATGTGCTGCTCCAGTCGTCGGTAAACTCCTTCGGCTCCATCGCTATGGCGGGCTATACGGCAGCCAACAATATTTTCGGCTTCCTGTACGTGTCCGTGAACTCCTTCACCCAGGCGTGCATGAGCTTCACCAGCCAGAACTATGGCGTGAAAAAATTCAAGCGCATGGATCGGGTGCTCATCGACTGCATCATCCTTTCTGTCGCAGTCACCCTTGTTCTGGGCGGCAGCGTCTATCTGCTGGGGCCGAAGATCCTGCACATTTACAGCACCCAGGAGGACGTCATTGCCTGCGGCATGGAGGTCCTGACCTACACCACCTTTTCCTATTTCCTGTGTGGCCTCATGGATCTCTTCCCCGGGGCGCTGCGGGGCATGGGATATTCCGCTGTGCCCATGGTGCTCTCCATCATCGGTACGGTGGGCGTGCGCATCCTCTGGATCTATGGCCTGTTTCCCGCGCACCAGACACTGGCGTTTCTGTTCGTGTCCTATCCGGCGTCCTGGATCGCCACCATTGTCATGCAGGTCATCTGCTTCTGGTTCGTTAGGAGGAGAGTGTATCGGATGGAAGCTGATGGAGGAAACAACTATTAGAAACTTTCAAATAGTTCAAACAGAAGGCTCTTGCCAGGTTAGTTGAGAAATGATTCATTACAATCTACAAATCGGGGGGAAACTTTAGTTTTAATGTTATCCAACCGGAAATTGGATGATGGGAATAGTATTTGTAATGATATACAAAAAATAATGGAGGAAGAAAGAATGGTGGATACCAAAAAAGAACAGGAGCGGGATGAACTGCACCGTGCCATATGGGCGATCGCAGATGAATTGCGTGGAGCGGTAGATGGCTGGGACTTCAAAAATTATGTTTTGGGTACGATGTTTTATCGATATATTTCTGAAAACCTGTGTAATTACATAAACAGTGGTGAGATTAATGCAGGCAATACCGATTTTAACTTTGCAGAAATGCCGGATGAAGATGCGGAAGAAGCAAGAGCGGGGTTGGTAGAAGAAAAAGGATTTTTTATCCTTCCAAGTGAACTTTTCTGCAATGTCCGTGCCAATGCCGCGAATGATGAAAACTTAAATGAAACACTGGAACGTGTATTCCGTCACATCGAGGAATCTGCAAAGGGCAGCGAAGCGGAGAATGATTTTGCAGGTTTGTTTGATGACTATGATGTAAACAGCAATAAACTGGGTGCTACAGTTGCAAAGCGCAATGAGAAACTTGTAAAACTGCTGAATGGCGTAGGAGAAATGAATCTTGGGGATGTAAAAGATCATTCCATAGATGCCTTTGGTGATGCGTATGAGTATCTTATGACGATGTATGCGTCAAATGCAGGAAAATCTGGGGGAGAATTCTTTACCCCTGCAGATGTGTCTGAACTGCTCACGCGACTTGGAACTGTTGGGAAAACAGAAATCAATAAAGTATACGATCCGGCATGTGGTTCAGGTTCGCTGCTTTTGAAAGCTGAGAAAATTTTGGGGAAAGATGCTATTCGAAATGGATTTTACGGGCAGGAGATCAACATCACAACTTATAACCTGTGTCGGATTAATATGTTCCTGCATGATATAGGATTTAACAAATTTAATATTGCCTGCGAAGATACGTTACTCAGTCCGCAGCACTGGGACGATGAGCCGTTTGAGCTGATTGTGTCTAATCCACCATATTCTATCAAATGGGCGGGAGACGAAAATCCACTGCTCATCAATGATCCCCGGTTTGCTCCCGCAGGAGTTCTTGCTCCAAAGAGTAAAGCAGATATGGCGTTTATCATGCATAGCCTGTCATGGCTTGCGTCTAACGGAACTGCTGCCATTGTATGTTTTCCGGGAATCATGTACCGTGGCGGTGCAGAGCAGAAAATCCGAAAATACCTGGTGGATAATAACTATGTGGACTGTATTATTCAGTTGCCGAGCAATCTTTTCTTTGGCACTTCCATTGCAACCTGTATCATGGTAATGAAAAAGAACAAGACAGATAATAAAACGTTGTTTATTGATGCCACAGGCGAGTGCGTGAAGGTTACCAACAATAATAAGCTGACGCCGGAGAATATAGAGCGGATTGTGAACGTGTTTGCAAAGCGGGAAGAAGTGAAGCATTTGGCACATCTGGCGAGCTATGAGGAAGTATCTGAAAATGATTACAATTTGTCCGTGTCTACCTATGTGGAAGCCGAAGATACCAGAGAAAAAATTGATATTGTAAAGCTGAATGCGGAAATCAAAGAAATTGTTGCTCGTGAACAGGTACTCCGTGATGAGATTGATAAAATCATCGCAGAAATTGAGGGAGATTCATGAAAAAAGATCAAGAGATGATGGAATATCAGGATGTTGTCACAGATATTAAGCAGATTATTGTATCGGGACAACAGTATGCTTATCAGGCTGCAAATAAAGCGATGGTGCTCACCTATTGGCAGATTGGAAAGCGGATTGTAGAACAGGAGCAGAAGGGGGAGGAGCGAGCAGAGTATGGAAAAGCTTTATTAGATACGCTGTCGGCGGAACTGACCAGAGAGTATGGAAAAAGCTATTCAAAAAGAAATTTGCAATATTTTCGTAAATTTTATTTTGCATTTCCAGATGTTCAAATTGTGAACGCATGCGTTCACAATTTGAACTGGACGCATTTTCGGTGCCTTCTTCGGGTAACTGATGAAAATGCACGTTTGTGGTATATGAACGAGGCTTCAAAAGAAGGATGGAGTTCCAGAACACTGGACAGAAATATTGGCACACAATATTATTACCGGTTACTGCAATCACCGAAAAAAGAAAATGTGATTGCTGAAATGAAGGAAAAAACAAAAGAGAGTCAGAAGAATAAATTTGAACTTTTAAAAAATCCGATTATTGCGGAATTTTTAGGCTTCAAAAATGAAGATTCTTATCTTGAAAATGATTTAGAGTCAGCTATTTTGACACACATCAGAGATTTCCTAATGGAAATGGGAAAAGGATTTGCGTTTGTGGCAAGACAGCAGCACATTGTGACGGAAACGCAGGATTATTTTATCGATCTGGTATTTTACAACATTGAGTTAAAGTGCTATGTGCTTATAGATCTGAAAATGGGAAAGATTACACATCAGGATGTAGGGCAGATTGATATGTATGTTCGTATGTATGATGAACTTAAGTGTCAGGAAGGAGACAATCCAACATTAGGAATTCTTTTGTGTTCGGAAACGGATGAGGACATTGCAAGATATTCAGTATTGCATGATAATGACAGATTGTTTATGTCAAAATATCTTACTTATTTGCCGACTAAGGAACGGCTGCGTGCAGAGATTGAGCAGCAGAAGGAGCTATTCTATATGCAGCATCCAAGGTTGCAGGACGAAAATGCACAGGACGAGTAAAATGTGATGAGATTGATAAAACTATCGCAGAAAGTGAGGTGCAAATGGTAATTAGACTTATTCAGGATATAAGGAAAGCATTGGAAAATGAACTATATTTTGTGGCATTGAGTTCTGCACTTACTTTACCAGATATTTGTGGTAAGGCTGCACGGCCAACTGAACGAAGCAGCAGAAAACGATATATTTTATGGTATGACGAAGAAATAGGAAAATATGAAAAAAATCCGGAAGATAAGGATGATATGCCCTATCTATCAGGGGAAGTAATTTATAGTTTACGATGTTCTTTGTTACATGAAGGAAATCCAAATGTGGAAAATGATAGTTTACGAACAAATCAACCGATAGATCATTTTTCATTGGTTATTGAAAAAGCTAAAACATTTAATATTTATTCAGATTCTAGTTCAATAATTAAGTTTGGAAATGTGCAGGAACGAGAGTATGAGATGAATGTAAGAAGAATATGTATGATTTTATGTAATGTGGCAGAATTCTATTATAAAGAGAATAGAGATAAATTTCATTTCAATTATGAAATTATTGATTGGGATGAAGTAACATCGCATTTGCCTCCAATAGATATGGAAAAGGTTTTTAAAGAGTTGGCTAAAAGTACTGAAGAATTTTACCAAGGAAGGAAAATGGGCGAAAATGAATAAAATAGAGGAATTAATAAGAAAATATTGCCCGGATGGAGTAGAATATAAGGATTTGGAAGAAATTGCTCATTATGCAAGAAATAGAATTGATGTGAGTGAAGTAGATATAAATTCTTATGTAGGAGTTGAAAATCTTCTTCAAAATAAACAAGGAAAAACAAGCGCAAGTAGTGTGCCAAGTAGTGGTAAAGTTATTCGATTTGAAGTAGGTGATATTTTAATAGGAAACATTAGGCCATATTTGAAAAAAGTGTGGTTATCGGATTGTGTTGGAGGTACAAATGGTGATGTACTGGTTATTCAGATAGATAATCGCATGGAGATTACACCAAAGTTTTTATATTATATCTTGTCGTCGGATAAGTTTTTTTTGTATGATATACAAAATTCTAAAGGAGCAAAAATGCCACGAGGGAATAAAGATGCTGTTATGAAATATAAGATTCCCGTACCATCTCTGGATGTACAACGTGAAATAGTCCGTGTGTTGGATTCTTTTGCATTGGTTACAACTGAACTTATAACTAAAATTGCAGATGAGATTACAGATCGGAAGAAACAGTATGAATTTTATAGGGATAAATTATTTACAGTTGGAAATACGTATTGTGTCGGTAGGATTATTGATATGCTTTCTCAACCGATTACTGATGGTCCGCATACAACACCTAAACTTGTTGAAAAGGGAATCCCTTTTTTATCAGCTGAAGCTGTATATGATGGGCATATTCATTTTGAAAAGAAACGGGGATATATAACAGAAGAATTTGACAAAGAATGTTGTAAAAAATATAGACCTCAAAAAAACGATGTGTTTATGGTAAAATCTGGATCGACAACAGGAAAAGTTGGTTATGTAGATACAGATGTTCGTTTTAATATTTGGTCACCACTTGCAGCAATGAGAACAAATGAAAATAATTCTTCACGTTTTCTGTTTCATTTGTTGCAATCGGAAAAAGTACAAAAGCAAGTTAGGGCCAAAGCAAGCCATGGATCTCAACCTAATTTGAGTATGCGTGCTTTGGAACAGTTTGAAGTACCAATTCCACCATTAGAAATACAGATTAGAATAGTGGCGGTTCTTGATAATTTTGAATCTATTTGTACTGATCTGAATATTGGTTTATCAGCTGAAATTGAAGCACGCCAGAAACAATATGAATATTATCGAGATTTGCTCTTGACATTTGCTGAAACTGGCAGCATGCTCATGACAGACAGACAGACAGACAGACAGACAGACAGACAGACAGACAGAGCTGAGCGCAATTAAGCTTATTCAATATGTGTTTGGGTATGTAACTGTTGAATTAGAAAAAGTGATTGTCTCTCTCAATACAGGGTTGAATCCTCGACACTTTTTTAAACTTAACACGGGCGATGCAAAAAATTATTATATTACTATTCGAGAACTTCAAAACGGAAAAATTATTCCTTCTGAAAAAACTGATCGAATAAATGATGAAGCGATGCTGTTGTGTAACAATAGGTCTAATCTTGAGATTGGAGATATTTTATTCTCAGGCACAGGAACGGTAGGAGAAGTTGCGGTTATTGAAGAAATACCGATGAACTGGAATATTAAGGAAGGTGTATATGCGATTAAGCCCAACAAGGAATTGATCGACTCGAAATATTTAAGATATTTGTTGATGTCTGAGGATATAAAGAAATCCTACATGAAAAAGGTGGTAGGCGGAACTGTGAAAAGCATTCCTATGAAGGAATTACGAAAAATTGTAATTCCATTACCGACTATTTCAAGACAGCGGTCAATAGCAACGCTTATTGATCGCTTTGATACCCTCTGCAATGACCTGTCCGCAGGACTTCCTGCAGAAATCGAAGCCCGTCAAAAACAATACGAATATTACAGAGATAAATTACTATCCTTTAAAGAATTACCCAAGTAAGGAGGCGAGGATGTGTCGTACTTTAATATTGTAGCGGAGACATCGGAGAATACCGTTGTTACGGAATATGAGCCGATGAAAAAGCATTCTGACAGTTATCAGAGTGAAGCGGAACTGGAACAGGAGTTTATCCGTTTGCTTTGTGAACAGGGATATGAGTATCTGCCTATTCACACGGAGAATGACCTGATTGCCAATCTTCGTAGAATGTTAGAGAAACTGAATCATTACCAGTTTTCTGATACAGAGTGGGATGCTTTTTTCAAAAATATCGTTGCCAATCCCAATGAACATATTGTGGAAAAGACCCGGAAGATACAGGAGGATAATGTCCAGGTTCTGATCCGTGATGACGGTTCTTCCAAGAATATCACACTTATAGATAAAAAGAATATTCACAATAACAGACTGCAGGTTATCAATCAGTACAGGGTGAATGCTGCCACAGGGAACAGTGGGGGCAGCCTGGGATGTGCGATTGGTACAGAGAACGGTGCAAAGTATGATAACCGCTATGATGTTACAGTATTGGTCAACGGTTTACCGCTTGTGCATATTGAACTGAAACGAAGAGGTGTTGCTATCCGGGAAGCATTCAACCAGATCAACCGTTATCAGAGAGACTCTTTCTGGGCCGGATCGGGATTGTACGAGTACATTCAGATTTTTGTCATTTCCAACGGTACGAACACAAAGTATTATTCCAACAGCACCAGGAGAAATGCAGAAAAGGAACAGGAGAAGCGGGGAGCAAGTAAGACGAAAACCAGTAACAGCTTTGAGTTTACCTGCTTCTGGGCAGATGCCAATAACCGTGTAATTCCTGAGCTAATTGATTTTACAAAGACCTTTTTCGCAAAACACACAATTTTGAATATTCTTACAAAGTATTGTATTTTCACATCGGAGGATATGCTGATGGTCATGCGCCCGTACCAGATCACGGCTACAGAGAGAATCCTCAATCGGATTGAAATTGCTAACAATTATAAGAAGTATGGAAGCGTTGCGGGAGGTGGATATATCTGGCATACGACGGGGTCAGGAAAAACCCTGACTTCTTTTAAAACAGCCAGACTGGCATCGAAGCTTCCTTATATTGATAAGGTGTTGTTTGTAGTGGATCGTAAAGATCTGGATTATCAGACAATGAAAGAATATGATCGTTTTGAAAAAGGTGCCGCCAATAGCAATACTTCGACAACGATATTAAAACGGCAGTTAGAAAATCCTGATGTACATATAATCATTACGACCATACAGAAACTGGCTACTTTTATAAAAAAGAATCCGGGACATGAGGTATATATGAAGCACATCGTCATTATTTTTGATGAGTGTCACCGCAGCCAGTTTGGAGATATGCATACAGCGATTGTAAAGAATTTTAAAAAGTATCATTTGTTTGGATTTACGGGGACACCGATTTTTTCTGTGAATGCAGGTAAAGCAAAGAATCCGGGATTTTTTACCACAGAACAGACCTTCGGGGATCAGCTTCACAGTTATACGATTGTTGACGCAATCAATGATAAAAATGTTCTTCCCTTTAGAGTTGATTATATTAAAACAATGGATGAAGAGGAAGAAATTACAGATGAAATGGTTTGGGATATTAACCGCGAAAAGGTTATGATGGCGCCTGAACGTATCCATATTGTGACACAGTATATACTGGAACATTTTGATCAGAAAACATATCGCGGGGATAAAACCTACATATATAATACGCTGACAAATATTTCGGAGGTAGCTTCTGCCAGACAGGATGAAGTCGAGGAAGTTAAGAGAAAACAGCGGATCAATGGTTTTAACTCTATTTTTGCGGTGTCAAGTGTGCCGATGGCAAAACTTTATTATCAGGAATTCAAAAAACAGATGGCAGTAGACCCAACCAAAAGGTTACGTGTTGCGACTATTTTCAGCTATGGTGCAAACGAGGAAGAAACAGATGGTATTCTAGATGAAGAAAATTTGGAAGATACGTCTGCCCTTGATCAGTCATCCAGAGATTTTCTGGAAGAGGCTATTAAGGATTACAATGAAATGTTTCACACAAACTATGATACATCCAGCGACAAATTTCAGAATTATTATAAGGATGTGTCCCTTCGCATGAAGAATAAGGAATTGGATATTCTGATTGTGGTAAATATGTTCCTCACAGGTTTTGATGCCACGACTATGAATACGTTGTGGGTGGACAAGAATTTAAAGATGCATGGACTGATACAGGCATTTTCCCGCACAAACCGTATTCTGAATTCCATTAAGGCTTTTGGAAATATTGTGTGTTTTCGAAATCTGCAAAAGCGTGTTGACAGTGCGATTTCCTTGTTTGGAGATAAAAACGCCGGAGGTATTGTTTTATTACAAAGTTTTAAAGATTATTATTATGGCTATGAGTCTGTAGACGGAAAGCCAATGCCTGGTTATGTGGATATGATAGAAGAATTGAACAGAAAGTTTCCTTTGTCAGAACCACAGATTATCGGAGAACAGAGACAAAAAGATTTTATTGCTTTGTTTGGTGCAATTTTACGCATGAGAAACCTGTTGCTTTCCTTTGATGAGTTTAAGGGAAACGAACAGATTTCGGAGCGTGACTTACAGGATTACCTTGGCCGTTATCAGGATTTGCGGGATGAATGGAAACGCAGACGAAAGAAGAGCACAGATATTACAGATGATGTTGTATTTGAAATTGAATTGATCCGACAAATAGAAATCAATATTGATTATATTTTGATGCTTGTAAAAAAGTATCATGATACGCATTGTGAGGATAAGGAAGTATTGATAACCATCAATAAGGCGATCGATGCCAGCCCGGAGCTGCGCAGTAAAAAACAGCTTATTGAAACTTTTATTGCAGGGATCAATGATGTGGATGATATTATGCATGAGTGGCATGAATATGTGGTAGAGCAGCGTAACCATGATCTTGAACAGATTATTGCTGAAGAGAGATTAAAGCCAGAGGATACGAGAAAGTTTATGGAAAACGCATTTCGAGATGGAGAAATCAAAACAGCAGGGACAGATATTGACAAAATTATGCCGCCAATTTCGCGTTTTGGCGGGGGAAGAGAAAAGAAGAAGCAGGGAGTTATTGATAAATTGAAAAATTTCTTCGAGAAATATTTTGGCGTTGGTGGCTCATCAACTTTTGTGCAGGAAGGACAGAGACTGGTAACGTATGATTTTGAAAATCATAGGGAAGTATCAAAGGTAGCGGAACCAGAAGTGCCTTATGGAAGTGATTTCAAACAGAAGGGAGAAAAGAAGTAATATAATGGCGATAACAGAAAATGAACTTATTCGAAAGGCATTGTCGTTATATCCGTATATACAGAATCAAACGATATCACATGGACGTGCAGCGGAACTGCTAGGAATCAGAAAATCAGAGTTGATTGAGCTGTATGATAAGCTGGGCTATTCTTATTTGGATATGATCTGGGATGAGTTAGATGATGAATTGAACGCGTTCAGACGACTAAAATCGGAGCCACCACTGATGCCGGGGAGGAAAATCCATGAAAATAAGAATTACTTTTGAGAGGCCATATTTCGAGGAAGAAACTATCCTTGCACTGACGTCCCATGATCTGGATGATTTTTATGTGGAAGCGAACGAGGTGGATCGCCTGAATCTGTTTTTTGTGCTGGAAACATCTCTGCACAGGTTTCAAAGGGAAAACCGCAGGAAAGCGGCTGCACGCTGCGCCTTTCTCATGGCGTATTATCTGTTCGTTCCCCTGACGCCTCCGGCTTCGTCGGAACTGGCGAGGTTTTATATCGACCAGGCGCTGGCATGGGAGGATACGCCGGAGTACCGCCAGTGGAAAAAACTGATAGAAGAAGGAAATTGAAACTGATATAAGGAGATTTTAACATCAGAAGATTTTATTGAGAAAAGGAGTTATCACATGAAAGTATTATTGTTGAACGGAAGTCCGCGAAAAAGCGGCAACACATCCATCGCACTGGAGGAAATGAGAAAAGTATTTGAAGCAGAGGGGGTAGAGGCAGAGATTGTCCAGGTGGGGAATCAGGTTGTCCGGGGCTGCGTCGCCTGTGGCGGCTGCGGAAAACTGGGGAAATGTGTGTTTGATGATGTGGTCAACGAACTGGCGCCCAAATTTGAGGCGGCAGACGGTCTTGTGGCTGCCAGCCCGGTCTATTATGCCTCGGCCAATGCGACGTTGATCGCGGTGCTGGATCGGCTGTTTTACAGCACCCACTTTGACAAAACGATGAAAGTCGGGGCAAGTGTGGTCTGTGCACGGCGCGGTGGATGTTCGGCTACCTTTGATGAGCTGAACAAGTATTTTACCATATCCAATATGCCGATCGCGTCCAGCCAGTACTGGAACTCGATCCATGGCCGAACCCAGGGAGAAGCGGCGATGGATGAAGAAGGCAGGCAGACGATGCGTGTGCTGGCAAGAAACATGACATTTCTGATGAAAAGTATTGCTTTGGGAAAAGAAGCGTTTGGACTGCCGGAAACGGAAGAACGGGTGGCAACAAATTTTATCCGGTAGGGAATGCAAAAGAGTGTTGCAAGGATGGACTCTCTGTGTTACACTCTTAAAGTCAGACAAAGGGAATGAGATTCTCCCTAAGTAAAATTTACTTGAACCGCTTATTAAGCTGATGACTTCTGCGATAAAAAGAACGCAGATAGTCTCAGCTTTTTCTGCGTTTAAAGGAGGATTTTTATGTTATTGAGTGTTTCACTGATCCTGATTGTAGGTATGTCTATGGGATGGATATGCCAGAGACTCAAACTGCCGGGGCTGCTTGGCATGTTGATGACGGGCATAATCCTGGGGCCTTATGCTCTGGGGCTTCTGGATGGGAGCATCCTTGGTATCTCGTCGGAGCTTCGCAAAATGGCGCTGATCATTATATTGACGCGGGCAGGCCTGGGGCTGGATCTGTCAGGGCTGAAAAAGATGGGCAGGTCTGCAGTGCTCATGTGTTTTGTCCCGGCGAGCTTTGAACTGCTGGGGATGCTTTTCCTTGCACCGAAGCTGCTGGGCATCACATGGCTGGAAGCTGCCGTCATGGGAGCTGTGCTGGCGGCGGTTTCCCCTGCGGTTGTCGTTCCGCGGATGGTGAAACTGATGGAGGAAGGATATGGGGTGAAAGAAGGCATCCCGCAGCTGATTCTTGCCGGTGCATCGGTGGACGATGTGTACGTGATCGTGTTATTTTCCACCTTTGTGGGCATGATGCAGGGAGAAGGTGCGTCCCTCATCCGTTTCGTGAATATCCCGGTTTCTATTTTCCTGGGGATCGCCATCGGGCTGTGCATTGGCGTCCTGCTGGCAGTTTTTTTCCAGAAGTTTCATATGAGAGATACCTCCAAGGTTCTGATCATTTTGAGCATTTCTTTTCTGCTGGTTGTGCTGGAGGACAGCCTGACAACGTCCATCACTTTTTCTGCGCTGATCGCAATTATGTTTATCGGTATCGGGCTGCAGAGAAAGCGGGAGGCTGTTGCAAAAAGACTGTCGGTAAAATATGGGAAACTGTGGGTCGCGGCAGAGGTGTTTCTGTTTGTGCTGGTGGGGGCAACAGTGAATATCGGGTATCTGAGTAAGGTTGGCATCCGGGCGCTGGTGCTCATCGTGGGCGCGCTGTTGTTCCGCATGCTTGGTGTATTTGTATGCCTGTTGGGCACCGGCCTGAAAGGAAAAGAAAAGGCGTTCGTGATGCTGGCCTATACGCCGAAAGCCACGGTGCAGGCGGCCATTGGCGGCATTCCGCTTTCGCTGGGGCTTGCCTGCGGGGATATGGTACTGACCGTGGCGGTGCTTGCCATTGTACTGACCGCGCCCCTTGGCGCATTTGCCATTGACTTATCCTATAAAAAGCTGCTGTCGCTCTGAAAATTCATAGTGACTGATAAATTTGCTAATATCTTCCGGAAACATTGGAGATTCGCTAAGATAAACGTATCAGGTGACTGATCAAAAAGAAATCTGGAGGGATAAGCAATGTTAAATGAAGCAGTGATCAACGTATTAAAAAATGGCATGTGGGATCTGGCAACCTGCGCAAACGGAGAGCCCAATGTGGTGCCCGTTGCCTTTAAGGATGTGACGGAGGACGGCAAGCTGGTGGTAGGAGATGTTTTCCTGGAGACCACATTGAACAATATCCGCGCAAACGGCGGAAAGATTGCCATTTCTGCATATGATGCACAGAGCCTGGAGGGATATCAGATCAAGGGAACGGCGGAATATGTGACAGAGGGAGCTGTCGTTGACACCTTCAAGGCGATGGTCGAGAAGATGTTCAACGGTGCGGCGACTGCCAAGGGTGCCCTGATCATCACACCTGCCAAAGTCATCGTTACGACACCGGGTGCGGACAACAAGAAAGAGATTTAAGGAAAGAAGCACTCATAAATTTCATAGTTACTTTTAAAACGAGCACCTTCAGGCTATAATGGAACAAACGAATAGCTTGAAGGTGACTTTATATGGCGAAATATAAGAAAAAATTAGACGATGATATCCGCTGTCCGCTGGAATACGGACTGGCGATCTTTGGCGGCAAATGGAAATCGCGCATCATCTGTGTGCTGGCGGCGAAGGAAAGGCTGCGTTACAGTGCCCTTCGGAAGGAAATGTACAACATTACAGATGCGGTGCTGGCGGCCACGCTGAAGGATCTGATGGAAGACGGGATCGTTGACCGGAAATCCTATGACGAGATCCCACCCCGGGTGGAATATTCCCTGACGCAAAAGGGCGCGTCCGTTGTGCCCATTTTGCAGAGCATCTGTGCGTGGTCGGACATTTTTTATAAGGAAGACAGTGAAAATGAAATGGTGCAGTGCCAGAAATGCGATCATCGCAGATAAGGGGAAAAGATGATAACTTATACAGAAGAAAAGAAATTTACAAAACAGCAGGTACAGCAGTTGTTTCTGTCGGTGAACTGGACGTCAGGTAACTACCCGGAGCGGCTGTATCGGGCATTACTGCTTTCTTCCACGGTGCTCACCGCCTGGGACGGTGAGCGGCTGGTGGGCCTCATCCGGGTGCTGGACGATACCGCGATGCTGGCGCAGATCCACTATGTGCTTGTGCATCCGGCTTATCACGGACAGGGCATTGCCGGTCACATGCTGGAGCTGATCAAGGAGAAATACCGGGATTTCCTGTATATCGAGGCCATGCCGGAGGATAAAAAGAATGTGCCATTTTATGAAAAGCATGGGTTCTCCGTGATGGAAAAAGGCGTTGCTATCCAGATCTGGCATGACCTGGAGCCGGAAAATGAAGGCGGACCAGAACAATCTGATGATAGAATAGGGGAGCGCGAATAATTTCGAATGAAAAAGAGCCATAATGAACAGATTTTATGCTATAATTTCCAAATAGATACTGATTCTGTAGGAAGAGGCGGGAATGGATATGAATTATAAAGAGAAACAGGAACGGATACTGGACGCGGCATTCCGCATATTTGTGGAACGGAAGATCGAACCGGTGAGCATGGGAGAGATCGCGGAGGCAGCAGGCATCGGGCGGGCGACATTGTTTCGATACTATCCGAGCAAGCTGGAGCTGGTCATCGCGGTCTGTACGAGAGAATGGAAGAAGTATATGGATGAGCTGGATCGCAGAAGGCCCATCAGCTCCGTGGGGGAGATCCCGGCCATTGACCGGCTGATCTTTACGCTGGATGGCTGTATTGCGCTGTATATGAACTATAAGGAGCTGTTTTTATACAATGATAATTTCAATCATTACGTGTCACACGCGGGATGTGAGAACAGCCAGCTGAAAGAGTTCCATGAAGCGCTGTATTCGGTCAACACCCGTCTGCACAATATGTATGAGAAGGCGAAGGAAGACCACAGCTTCCGGACAGATATCCCGGAAGAGGAGTTTATGCGGGTGACCGTCCATGCGATGATGACGTTCTGTACCTACTATGCGGGCGGATTCATCTGGGGTTCTCAGCAGAGCGGGGACTACACGAAAGAGCTTCTCCGGATGAAGGAAATGATACTGGAATATGTAAGGCCGGAGGCAGAAGGGGTTTAGCGAGCTTCTGCGGGCTGTTGACAAAGCGGTTTTTTGTACTATAATAGTTGTATGTACAACGATGTACATACAACTATTTGTATTTAACAGGAATCTGAAAAATACCTTTGGGAGGAAATTATGGATATCACAGGACGAAAAATCACGAAGATCGCCCGGGAAGCGGAGAAGCTGATTTTGCTGACCCTGCGGGAAACGGGTGTTGGAACGGCGGAGATCGATCTGATCCATGCGCTGCGTCACAGACCCGGCTGCACACAGGCGCAGCTGGCGGAGATTCTCCATGCGGATAAAGCGGCCATTGCCCGCAGAACCAAAAATCTTGAGACAAAGGGATACCTGATCCGCAGGGATGATCCCCATGACCGGCGCAGCCAGCAGCTCTTTCCCACGGAAAAAGCAGAAGCCATGAAAGTGTCCAAGGTGGAGATCGAATCGTCCTTTTACGAATATCTGACCCGCGTGCTGACGGCGGAGGAAGCGGAGGCCTTTGCGGCATCCCTGGATAAGCTGTACCGGGCCTCCAAGACCGAGAGCCGGGCGGGATTTCCGCATTTTCATAAAACGGACGGGGAGATGAAAGCATGAGCAGGAGAGAGAAGCAGACATTTACACCGGATCGCATCCGTTCCTATTTCGTGATGGAATGGCTGCCGCTTTTGCTGGTTACGATTTCCGGTGTGATCTACAATGTGGGGCTGCTGGCGACGCCCTGGTTCGAGGGACGGCTGGCCCAGTGCCTGGCGGACATTCTGGGAGGGAGCGCAACGGCTGCCAAGATGGCCATGCTGGTGATCTTATACGTGATTGTCACATTTATCGTGCAGGCGGCCCGGTTTGTGAAGCGTTTTTATGTCCGGCGGTTTGCCAACAATATCAACCGGCGGATGAAGGGCATCCTTTATGCCAATCTGGTGCGCCAGAGCCGGGCGGCACTGGAAAAGGAAGGTGTCGGAAACGTCATGACGAAGGCCATTTCCGATGTGGATGACTGCGTGGAGGGCATGCGGAAATTTACCACGGAAGTGTTTGACACGGGTGTGGCGCTGGCCGGTTATGTAGTCATGCTGCTGGTGTACGACTGGAGGCTGGCACTGCTGAGTCTGCTTTTCACACCGATCTCTTATTTTTGCGCAGAATGGATGAAAAAACCGGTGCAGCGTGCCGGAGCTTCCTATAAGAAAGCGGCCGGGGCTTTGAGCGCAGCCACGCTGGACCGGGCGGAAAATGCCGTTACCTACCGGGTGTACGGCTGTGAGGATACCAGAGCCGGGCTTTATGAAGGGGCGCTGGATCACTATGAGAAAACGGCGGTGCGTAACAATGTGTGGCAGTCGGCCCTTCCGCCGCTGTATCTGGCGGCATCCGAGGCGGGGGTGTTATTTATCCTCTGGTTTGGCGCTAAAAATGTGCTGGGAACCGGATGGAGCAGCTGGGATATCGCAGCATTTACCACGTTTCTTTCCTGTTTTACCAAGCTTACCGTCAAATCCTCCAAGGTTGCCAAGCTGTTTAACGCGGTACAGAAAGCGGAAGTTTCCTGGAAACGGATAAAACCGCTGATGCAGTCGCCGGAGCAGCTGGAGCCGCTGGCCATTCCGGCAGAAGAAGAGGTGACGCTGGAGAATCTTTCTTTCGCCTATGGAGATACGACCATATTTTCCGGTCTGACACTGATGGCCTGCCCGGGAGAAATGATCGGCGTCACCGGTCCGGTTGCCTGCGGAAAATCCACCTTTGGGCGTGTGTTCCTTTGCGAATCCCTGTATGAGGGTTCGGTTCGTTTCGGAAAAAGAGAGCTTTCCACCCTCACCCCGAGAGAAATCGCTGCCACGGTGGGATACCTGGGGCACGACCCGGAACTGAGTGCGGACACGCTGGAGCATAACGTGCTGTGCGGCAGCGAGCAGGAGGTCACCCCTTATTTTCAGGCGGTGGCATTCCAGGAGGAAGTGTTAGCCATGGAAAAGCAGGCAGAAACAGTCATCGGCAGCAGCGGTACCCGTCTGTCCGGCGGCCAGGCCCAGCGGCTGGCACTGGCACGGACGCTGGCCCATCCGCGTCCACTGATGATCCTGGATGATCCGTTTTCTGCCCTTGACCGGAAAACAGAAGATACGGTATTTGCCAATCTGCAGGACTATGCAAAGGATAAGGTCGTCTTTCTCATTTCCCACCGGCTGTACCATTTCCCGCAGATGCAGAAGGTGATCTTCATGGAAGACGGAAAGACCACAGTCGGCACCCATGGGGAGCTGATGGCTTCGGTTCCAGCATATCGAAGACTTTATGAAAGCCAGACAGGAGGGGAACAGCATGAAGAAGCATAAGACAGGCGTGTTTGACGCTGTGAAAACCGCCGTCCTGACTCATCGGGGGCTGACAGCGGGAACGCTGCTGTGTGTGGCGGCATCGGTGATCATGTCTCTGATCCCGCCGCTGCTGCTGGCGCGGATCATCGACCGGCTGACCGGCGGCATGCCGCTGGCGTTCCTTGCCGTGCTTCTCTATTTTGGAAGCCTTGTGCTGGAGAGCATTCTCTCCTCCGCCCAGGAAGCACTGCTGGTGTTGTTTGGGCAGAAGATGACTCACGCCCTCCGCTCGGAAATGTCGCAGAAATTAACGCAGCTGCCCGCAAGCACGCTGGCGGCCCAGAATCCCGGGGAGGTTGCGGCCCGTTTTTCCGGTGATGTGGATACGGTGGAGGCCTTGTTCACCTCCGGCATCATCAGCATGGCGGCGGATGCCTGCCGGATCGTTTCTATTTTGGCAGTTATTGCCGTGAAAAACACAGGACTTGCGCTGATCTTGCTGCTGGTTCTGCCGCTGTTTGCTCTGTTTACCCGTCATGTACAGAAGCGCATGCTGGCAGCCCAGTTGGATCATCGCCGGGCGGTGGCAGCCGTGTCCGGGCAGGTGCCGGAGACCCTTCATAACATTCGGACGATCCGGGCGCTGGGACTGGAAAGCTATATGGAACGCCGGTATGACCGACGGATCGGGGAGAGCTATGGGGCCATGGAGAGAACCAATTTTTACGATGCCATTTATTCTCCGGTGGTGCTCCTGCTGAATGCGGCGGTGGTGGGGATCGTCATGCTGCTGTCTGCCTCGGGGAATGCCGGCATTCTTCGCCTGTTTGGCATGTCGGTGGGTACTTCGGTTGCGGTTATCAGCTATATTTCCCGCATTTTTACGCCCATCGAAAGCCTTGGTATGGAAATCCAGACCATTCAGTCGGCAATGGCAGGCGTCAGACGGATCGATGCCTTTCTGGCACAGCCGGAGCGGGACATCCCCCAAAAGCGGGAACAGGCCGCCCACGGGGATATTGTATTTTCTCATGTAACCTTTGGATACGGGGAAAAACCGGTGCTCCATGATTTTTCCATGAAGGTAAAAGAAGGAGAGCAGGTCACGCTGGTGGGCAGGACCGGTGCAGGAAAGAGTACCATCTTCCGCCTGCTGCTGGGGCTTTACAGGCCGGAAGCGGGGACTATCACCATCGGCGGCGTAGATGTTGCCAGGATCACGGATGAGGAACGGCGGTCATGCATTGGCTGCGTGGAGCAGCATTTTTCGCGGGTACCGGGGACGGTGCGGGAGCAGATCACGCTGGGAGACGGGCGGATCACGGAAGAGATGGTAAAACAGGCGGCAAAGCTGGCCGGGCTCGATGGAGCTATCGGCGCTTTGCCGGAGGGATATGATACCCTGTGTACGGACGGTATGTTTTCACAGGGAGAATGGCAGCTTTTGTCCATTGCCCGGGCGGCAGCGGCAGATCCGGCCATCCTGCTGCTGGATGAGATCACCGCAAACCTGGACGCGGAGACAGAAGCGCGTGTTCTGGAGGCGCTGCGCCGGGCATCGAAAGGAAGGACGGTTCTCTCTATTTCTCATCGTATCTACGAGAATCTCGGCGGCAGGACGGTGGAGATCGGAGATGGGAGATAGCTATGTCTGATGATTTTACGGGAATCTGTTACTCCGGGTATACCAGACGGTCTTCCTGGATATCTGTCAGCACATTTTCCAGATATTTCTTTGCCAGGTAGTTTGCCATGGGCAGGTTCATGTCCAGATAGTTGCCGCAGTCTCTGGGGGAAGCGCCGGGCACTTCGCCCTTATAATCCCGGATGAAAGCGAACATTTCCTGCATGAGCGGGATGATGTCGCGGGATTCATAGTCGCCGAAGAGTAGCAGGTAGAAGCCGGTGCGGCAGCCCATGGGGCCAAAGTAGACGATCCGGGAGCCGAATTCCGCGTGGTTGCGCAGGAAGGTGGCAGCCAGATGCTCGATGGTGTGTACCTCGGCGGTGTTCATGACGGGTTCCTCGTTGGGGGAGGTCATGCGCAGGTCGAAGGTGGTGATGATGGTGCCGTTGTGGGTGTCTTTCCGGGATACGTAGACGCCGGGCTGTAATTTGATATGGTTAATGGTAAAGCTTGTGATTTTCTCCATGAAGTTCATCCTTTCTGTCTGTGATTCCATCTATAATCATTGCGTTTTCTTCGGTTTTCAAACTCTCGAAAACGCAAAACATTCGCGATTATTATAGCATAAACCAGTCCGGGTGGCAATCTTCGGGCAGGGGGGAGGTGAAGGTCATCTCCTCCCCGGTGACGGGATGGGTGAAGGACAGCCGGTGGGAGTGAAGGGGCTGCCGCCCAAAATGCCGGTAGTCGGGACAGTAGAGGAAATCCCCGGGCAGGGGATGGCCGATATGCCCCATGTGTACCCGGATCTGGTGGGTGCGGCCGGTGTCCAGGTGAATGCGCATCAGGGAATAGGTGCCGTCCGGGGATGCGGCCACCCGGGTGTAGTGGGTGATAGCGGGTTCCCCGCTTACGGGATCGACACACCGCGCAATAACGGAACCGGGTTGGCGGCCGATGGGGGCGTCGATGGTGCCGCGCTCGGGTGCCAGCCCCTGTACGACAGCCAGATATTCCCGGTGGATGTGCCGTTCCTTCATCTGGGCGGAGAGGACAACGCTGCTGTAAGCATTTTTTGCCACGATGAGTAGTCCGGACGTATCCCGATCCAGCCGGTTGATGCAGCGGAAGATGAAGGGCCGTTCCTGCTGCTCGTAGTAGTATGCCAGCGCGTTGGCCAGTGTATTTTCATAGTTGCCCATGGACGGGTGAATGGGCATGTCCGGCGGCTTGTCCAGCACCAGAAGATCTTCATCCTCGTAGACGATGGTAAGGGGCAGTGGAACCGGTGCAATGTGCTCGGAGGCTTCTTCTTCCCGCAGGCGGATTGTAAGAAGCGATTTCACACGGTCAAAAAAGAAACGGTGTGATGGCAGCACCGGCACACCGTCCAGCGTGATCCCGTCAGGCATGCTTTTTAACCGGATAAGGAGATGCCGGGAAAAACCCCGGCTTCGTAAATATTCGGCCACGGATTTCCCGGCATCTTCCGGCTGGATTTCATAGGTCAGAATCCGTTCACACATTAGTTGGATTTTACCTCTTTCCATTTATTGTTGTAGACCTCGTCCACATCATCGCCCAGATATTTGAACACTTCGCAGTTATTCAGCATTTCTGCGGTGGGGAAAGCGATGGTGGAATTCTTAATGTCCTCATCCTCAATAAGTTCCCGGGCTGCCTTGTTCGGGGTAGAGTATGTGATATACTCAAAGTTTTTCAGTGCGATTTCCGGTTTGCACATGAAGTTAATGAAAGCCTCTGCATTTTCCTTGTGTTCTGCATTTTTCGGGATCACCCATCCATCGATCCAGACATTGGAGCCTTCCTTTGGGATCACATATTCCAGATCCGAATTTTCTCTCTGGGTGAAAATAGCCTCACCGGAGTAGATGACACCGATGGCGGCCTCATTGCCGATCATCTTGTCTCGCACCTGGTCGATGACGTAAGCCTGTACCAGCGGTTTCTGGTCGATAAGAAGGTTTTTGGCTTCCTCCAGCTCGTTTTCGTCGGTGGAGTTGAGAGAGTAGCCCAGCTTTTTCAGTGCAACAGCAAAAGCATCGCGCACGCTGTCCTGCATGAGGATGTTGTCCTTGTATTTCTCGTCCCAGAGTACGTCCCAGCTGTCGATGGGTTCATCTACCATCGTTTTGTTGTACAGGATACCGACAGTTCCCCAACAGTAGGGTACGCAGTATTTGTTACCGGGGTCAAAGCCCTCTGCCTGTGCCAGATAGGTCTCATCCAGATTGGAAATATTGGGAATGTTATCGTAATTCAATTCTTCCAGCAATCCCTCCTGGATCATGCGCTGTACCATGTAGTCGGAAGGGCAGACAACATCATAGGCCACAGCGCCTGCAGATACTTTGGGATACATGATCTCATTGGTCTCGAACTCTTCATACACGACTTTGATGCCGGTCTCTTCTTCAAATTCATCCAGCACATCGGGATCGATGTATTCTCCCCAGTTGTAGACAACGACCTGATTGTCAGAAGATGCGCTGTCAGAGCTGCCGCATCCGGCAAGCAGAGAGGCACACATGGATGCCAGTAAAACAGATGCAAGTACTTTCTTTTTCATTTGGTAACTCCTCCTCATTTGCTGCCGTTTGCTCTGGCAGACTTGTTTTTTGCGTTAGGTGCGATATTGATCAGAAGAAGAAGCAGCAGCACAGAAACAAACAGCAGCGTGGAAAGCGCGTACATTTCCGGCTTGATGCCTTTCTTGACCTCTGTATAAATTTTTGTGGACAGCGTGTCCAGTCCAGGTCCCTTGGTAAAATGGGTGATGATAAAATCATCCAGGGACATGGTAAATGCCAGCAGAAAGCCGGAGAGGACACCGGGAACGATGTCCGGGAAAACCACCTTGAAAAAAGCATACAGCGGGGAAGCGCCCAGATCCAGGGCTGCCTCGTAGGTGGATTTGTTCGTCTGTTTTAATTTCGGCATGACGCTTAAGATCACGTAAGGAATGTTAAACGTAATGTGGGCTGCCAGCACGGAGCCGAAGCCGAAATGAACGCCCAGCGCAATGAACAGCAGCATGAGAGAAATACCGGTGACAATGTCGGCGTTGAGCATCGGGATGTTGGTGACGCTCATGCAGATGGTTTTCATTTTCCGGTTCATGCCGTTGATGCCCATGGCTGCCATGGTGCCGATGATGGTGGCGATGGCTGCGGACAGGAAAGCGATGAGCAGCGTATTGTATAATGCCTGCAAAATGGCCTGGTTCTGGAATAATTCAGAATACCATTTCAGCGTAAAACCGCCCCATTTTGCCCGGGTTTTCGACGCATTGAAGGACAGGACGATCAGTGCGGCGATGGGCGCATACAGAAGCAGAAAGATCAGCGCCAGATAAATGCGTTCCAGATGTGCGCGCATCAGAACATCGCCCCCTCTCCGTCTTTATCGTATTTCATCACAAATGCCATGCTGATGAGGATGAATACCATCAGCACCAGGGAAAGGCCGGAGCCTAAATGCCAGTTGTTGCCCTGGGTAAATTCCTGCTCGATGACGTTGCCGATGAGCAGGATCTTGCTGCCGCCAAGTAAAGTGGAGATGACGAAGGTGGTCATGGCCGGAACGAACACCATGGTGATGCCGCTGATGACACCGGGGATGCTCAGCGGAAAAATAACCTTGAAAAAGGTCTGTACGCCGTTGGCGCCCAGGTCTCTGGCTGCATTGATGACGTTCTGGTCGATTTTTACCAGCACATTGTAAATCGGAAGCACCATGAACGGCAGGAAGTTGTATACCATGCCGAGGATGATGGCACCGGGGGTGTTGATGATCTCCAGGGCGGGCAGATGCAGAAAGGAGAGGATGTTGTTGATGACGCCGTTTTTCTCCAGCAGCGTCTGCCAGGCCAGGGTGCGCAGCAGAAAGTTCATCCACATGGGAAGGATGAACAGCAGTACCATAAAGCTGCTCTGGTTGACCTGATGTTTGTTCAGGATCATGGCCAGCGGATAGGCCAGGATGAGGCAGATCACCGTGCTCACCAGCGACAGGAGGATGGAAAGCCACAATGCTTTGGCATGCTCATGGGTGAGGATGGCCAGCACGTTTTCCATGGTGAAGCTGCCGCTTCGGTCTGTGAAACCATACCAGAAGATCATGAGCAGCGGGATGATGATGAAACCCACGGCCCAGACCAGGTAAGGCGCGGAAAGCCATTTTTTATTCAAGGTTCATCACCGCCTGTTCGTCTTCAGATTCCGGTTTGTTCATGATCTGGATGTCAAAGGGATCCACATGGATGCCCACCTTGGTGCCCACCGGGAACATATCGGTGCTGTGCACCAGCCACTCGTAGCCGTTGGCTTCCACATCCATCTCGTAGTGTACACCCTTGAAAATCAGGCCGGTGACAACGCCCTGGATGGTGCCCTCCTCCGGTTTGACCAGATCGATGTCCTCGGGACGGATGACCGCATCCACCGGTTTGTTTTTGCCGAAGCCCTCATCCACACAGGCAAACTTTGCACCCAGGATCTCTACCAGCCGGTCCTCCAGCATGGTGGCGGAGAGAATGTTGCTCTCGCCGATGAAATCTGCCACAAAAGCGTTTTCCGGCTCGTTGTAAATGCGTTCGGGGGTGCCGATCTGCTGGATATAGCCCTGGTTCATGACCACGATGGTGTCGGACATGGTCAGCGCTTCCTCCTGGTCGTGGGTGACGTAGACGAAGGTGATACCCAGCTCGTTTTTCAGACGGATGAGCTCGTACTGCATATCCTGCCGGAGCTTTAAATCCAGAGCGCCCAGGGGCTCATCCAGAAGCAGTACCTTGGGTTCGTTGACAATGGCCCGGGCGATGGCGATCCGCTGCTGCTGGCCGCCGCTTAAGGAGTCGGGCTTGCGGTTCTCGTAGCCGTCCAGGTTTACCAGCTTTAAGGCGTATTTGATCTTGTCATCGATGTAGGCCTTGGATTTCTTCTTGATCTTCAGGCCGAAAGCAATGTTTTCCGCGATGGTCATATGGGTGAACAGCGCGTATTTCTGGAAAACGGTGTTGAGCTGCCGGCGGTTGGGCGGCAGATGGGTGATATCCTGGCCGTCGAAGATGACCTGGCCCTGATCCGGGTTCTCAAACCCGCCCAGAATCCGAAGGGTCGTCGTCTTGCCGCAGCCGCTGGGGCCCAGCAGTGTGAGAAATTCATTTTCACGGATATATAAATTCAGGTCATCCAGTACCATATCGCCGTCGAAGGATTTGGAAATATGTACGAGATCGATCAGTTTGTTGCTCATGGCATTGTAGTCCTCCTTTGAAAGGCCTAGAAACTCGGCGGGGTGCTGACCCAGATCAGGGTAGCGCCGGTTTTTTCACTGGCAGTAATATAATGATTCTGATTGGGGGTGATGTAAAAGGATTCCCCCTTTTTGGCTTTGAACGTCCGGTTGCCCAGATGAATGACGATGCTTCCGGACAAAATATAACCGAATTCTTCTCCTTCATGGGGAAGATCCGGGTACGTGGAGCCGCCGGGAGCCAGCGTCAGGCGGATTGGTTCCATGCTGTTTTTCTGGGCATTGGGAATGATCCATTCAATTTTATTTTTTAATTCTGCGTCCACCTTCTCGAAATAATCGGAAGCCTTGAATACCACCTGTTCCTCCGCGGGGGCCTCACTGAAAAATTCCTGCAGATTCGTGCCGAGGCACTGGAGGATATCTGTCAGCGTGGCGATGGAAGGGGAGGTCAGGTTGCGTTCCACCTGGGAAATGAAGCCTTTGGAAAGCTCCGACCGGTCGGCCAGCTCTTCCTGGGTCAGGCCGGTCATGACACGCAGCTCTTTGATTTTTCCACCGATATCCATGGATAACCATGTCCTTTCTGCAAATAGTATTTTAAACAAAAAGTTTACTAATAGTGTCAGAAAGTAAAAATAAACAAAAAGTTTACTATTTCTAAACTCACAGACTTTATTATACACATTACAGCATCCGTGTCAACTGTAATTTTGTAAATTTTGTAAACAGTTCAGGCAGATGTTTCGTGCGCGGAAATTCCGGGCTTGCACGAGAATTTTTGCGCAGGGACAGATGCAGGGAGCGCCCGGTAATGAGCAGAAGAGAGCCGTGAAGCGGCGGAGCGCATGACAGCGCGGTTCTGCGAATGGCGCGGGCTGAACTGTTTGGGGCATATGGCAAGCCGGGCTTGTCAACAAATATGGTTCTGTGCTAGAATAGGGAACAGGATATGTCCTATATAATATAGGAAAGAAACGGGAAAGCAGCAGGAGGATGATACGATGAGCAAAGACAGATATGTGGCGTATGTGGGCACTTATACCCACGGAACGAGTATCGGCATTCATTTATATGACGTAGATGTGGAGCAGGGACTGATGAAGGAGCGCAAGGTGGTGCCCATCAACAACTCTTCCCATCTGACCAAGGCACACAACAAGCAGTTTCTGTATTCTATCTCTGATGAGGGCGTGGAGTCTTTCCGGATCCTGCCGGACGGCGATCTGGAATCCATTAATAAGGTAGGGATCGAGGGCATGAGAGGCTGCTTTGTATCCACCGATGCCACCGATCAGTTTCTGTTTGTGGGCGGCTATCACGACGGCAAGGTGACAGTACTCCGTATTCAGCCGGATGGCAGCATCGGCGCCATCACGGATGGCATTTTCCATAAAGGTCTGGGCAGTGTGGCAGAGCGGAATTTCCGGCCCCATATCAGCTGCGTGCGCATGACACCGGATCAGAAGTACCTGTGCGTGGTGGACAACGGCGTAGACCATGTGAACCTGTACCGGCTGGATCATAAGACGGGAAAGCTGAATCTGGTGGATATCCTGCGGTGCGAACTGGAGTCCGGCCCCCGTCTCATCATGTTTTCCAGAGACGGCCGGTTTGCCTATGTGATCTGTGAACTGAAAAATTATATTGATGTGTATTCCTATGACGGCAGCGGTAAACTGCCGGTATTTGAGAAGCTGCAGCGGGTGGATACCCGGATGGATCTGAAAGAAACGGCCTGCGCGGCTGCCGGTATGAAGATTTCCCGGGATGGCAATTATCTGTATTGTTCCTCTGCGGGAGACAACAGTGTGTCCATCTTTAAGATTAATCCGGACAGCGGATGTCTGGACCGTCTGTGTGCTTTGCCGGTGAGCGGCAGCTATCCGAAGGATATCGAGGTATTCCCGGATGACCGGACGCTGGTGGTGCTGAACCACGAATCCAACGAGATCCGTACCTTCCGGGTGGATTATGAGAAGAAGCTTTTCGTGGAGAAGGGCCGTCCGCTGCGGGTGGACACGCCCAACAGCATTTTGATCTCCAAGTTGTATCCGGCGAAATAGGCAGAAGGATATCCAGACAGCATGTTTGAACAGAAAGGTTGGTTTGAAAAATGAAAGTGACAGAAGAGATTGTGTACGTCGGCGTCAATGATCATGAGGTGGATCTGTTTGAGGGACAGTATGCGGTGCCCGCAGGCATGGCCTACAATTCTTATGTGATCTGTGATGAGAAAACGGCGGTGATGGATTCCGTGGATACCCATTTTGCGGAAGAGTGGCTGAATCACATCGACCAGACGCTGGGCGGAAAAGCGCCGGATTACATTGTTATCCAGCACATGGAGCCTGATCACTCCGGTTCCCTGGTGGCATTTGCAAAGAAGTACCCGCAGACGACCATCGTCACATCGGCCAAGGCACTGGTGATGATGCAGCAGTTTTTCGGGGAGGATTTTTCGGGCCGCAGCCTGGTGGTGAAAGAGAAGGATACCCTTACCCTGGGACGGCACACACTGCATTTCGTCGGTGCACCCATGGTACACTGGCCGGAGGTGCTCATGACCTACGATGACGCGGACAAGGTGCTGTTCTCCGCAGACGGCTTTGGCAAGTTCGGTGCTCTGGATGTGGAGGAGCCCTGGCTTTCTGAGGCACGCCGCTATTATAGCGGTATCGTTGGAAAATACGGCGCGCAGGTACAGGCAGTGCTGAAAAAGGCATCCGCGCTGGAGATTGCAAAGATCTGCCCGCTGCACGGTCCGGTGCTGGAAGGGGATCTTCTGGCGGAGGCGCTGCAGGCTTACAGTGCGTGGGCTTCTTATACGCCGGAGCAGGAGGGCGTGCTGGTGGCATACAGCTCTGTGTACGGCAACACGAAGGCAGCGGCAGAGCAGCTGGCAAAGAAGTTACAGGAAAAAGGACAGGATGTGTGCGTGATGGATCTGGCCAGGACGGATCTTTCTGAGGCTGTGGCACAGGCATTCCGTTACAGCAGGCTGGTGCTGGCTTCCATTACATACAATGGCGACGTGTTCCCGCACATGCGTGCATTTATCGAGCATCTGACTGAGCGGAATTATCAGAACCGCACCGTAGGGCTGATGGAAAACGGTTCCTGGGCGCCCACAGCGGCCAGAATCATGACCAAGATGCTGGAGAGCTGCAAGAACCTGACCATCGCAGAACCGGTGGTATCTGTGAAGGGTGCTGTGAATGCGGCCAATGAGGCACAGATGGAGGCGCTGGCGGAGGCACTGTCCTAAAGAAAAGCAGCGATTTGTCTGCATTTATAAGAACGTCTGTATGGGGAGAGGAAGCTTCCTGTACAGACGTTTCTTGTTATATAGATATACAGTTCACTCGCGCCATTCGCAAAACCGCATCTTCGATGCTCTCCGCTGCGCTGCAGCTCATTTTTGCTCATCAAAAGGCGCTCCCTTCGTTGCATTGCATCCGAAAGAAGCTGCCAGTGGCAGGTTCTGTAGGTATGTTCCTGTGAACTGTAATATATGAATATATGAAAGCTTCTCCGTGTTTCGATAAATTTTTATCACTTGACAGTTGAAAAGCGGGTGGAGTAAAATTATCATTAAAACTACCGAACAGGAGTATACGACCTGACCGGCAGGAGAATATTTTACATTACGAAACAGGAAGGAGAACTGGATATGATTATGACAGGTGCAGATGCAATGGTAAAATGTCTTGAGAACGAGGGCATCTCCGTCGTCTATGGATATCCGGGCGTTGCTATTTGCCCGTTCTTTAACAGCATTCTGGATTCTGACATTGAGAGCGTGCTTGTGCGGACAGAACAGAATGGAGGCCATATGGCCAGCGGCTATGCCAGAGTGACAGGAAAGGCGGGCGTATGTGTGTCTACTTCCGGCCCAGGGGCAACGAACCTGATCACAGGAATCGCGACGGCATATATGGATAGTATCCCGATGGTGGCGATCACCGGACAGGTCAACACGGCGCAGCTTGGCAAGGATGTGTTCCAGGAGGCAGACATCACGGGGGCAGTGGAGTCCTTCGTCAAATACAGTTATATTGTGAAAAATGTGGAGGACATTCCGCGGGTATTTAAGGAAGCCTTCTACATTGCCAATACCGGAAGAAGAGGCCCGGTGCTCATCGATGTGCCCATCGACGTGCAGAATGCCAAGTTTGACTTTTCTTACCCGGAGAGCGTTTCCCTGCGGACATACAAGCCTACAGTGAAGGGCCATATCATCCAGATCAAGAAGGTCATCGCAGAGCTTTCCAAGGCAAAGATGCCGCTGATCTGCGTGGGCGGCGGCGTGCTGCTGTCTGAGGCGAGAGACGAGGTGCGTGCTTTTGCCGAGAAATATCAGATCCCTGTTGTATCGACCATGATGGGAATCAGCACCATGCCCACCGAGCATCCGCTCTATTTCGGCATGGTGGGAAATAACGGCAAGGCTTATGCCAACCGTGCCATGAATGAGTGCGACCTGCTCATTGTCATGGGTGCCCGTCTGGCAGACCGTGCCATCCAGCAGCTGAACATGAATGCGCTGGCAGAAGAGCGTACTGTGGTACATATCGATGTAGACCCGGCGGAGATCGGCAAGATCATGGGGCCTACCATCCCCATCGTCGGTGATATCCGTCACATTATGAATGATTTTGCAAAGCAGGACTTCGAGAATGATTTCTCTGACTGGCTGCAGCTGTTGAATATGTGGAAGAAGGAGATGGCGCCCAAGCGCCGCCCGAACCCGGAATACGTGGATCCGGCAGAGTTTATCCGCATTCTCTCCGAGAAGCTGGATGACGATGCCATCTATGTGGCAGACGTGGGACAGAACCAGATCTGGTCTGCTGGCTATCACATCGTGAAGAACGGCCGTTTCCTCACCTCCGGCGGTATGGGCACCATGGGATATTCCATCCCGGCAGCCATCGGCGCCAAACGTGCGGATATGAACCGTCAGGTCATTGCCGTATGCGGTGACGGTTCCTTCCAGATGTCCTTCATGGAGCTGGCAACGATGCAGCAGCATCACATTCCCATCAAGATCGTGGTACTGAAGAACAATTTCCTGGGCATGGTTCGTGAGTATCAGCATTACACCTACCATGATCGGTATTCTGTTGTAAATCTGGACGGCAGCCCGGATCTGGAGAAGATCGCGGCAGCCTACGACATCCCTTTTGCCCGTCTGTACAATATGGACGGTGTGGAAGAGAAGCTGGACGCTTTCCTGAAGCAGGAAGGCCCGGGCCTCATGGAGTGTGTGATTGACCAGTATGATCTTGTAAAATAGGAAGAGGGGGAATCGTTTTGAAGAAAATATTTTCCGTACAGGTAGAGAACCGTTCCGGTGTGCTCAGCAAGATTTCCGGATTGTTTGCACGCCGCTGCTATAACATTGACAGCCTTGCTGTAGGTGAGACTGAGGTAAAGGATGTCTCCTGCATGACGATCGTCTCCTCCGGTGATGAGCAGATCATGCAGCAGATCGAGAAACAGCTGAACAAGAAGCTGGACGTCATCAAGGTGAAGACCTTCGAGGAGTCTGAGAGTGTTTCCCGGGAGCTTCTCATGATGCGGCTGAAATACAACAGCACCAACAGAAGAGACATCGTGGAGAACTGTGCCATGATCGGTGCGCAGATCGTGGACATGTCCACCACATCTTTCCTGATCCAGCTGTGCGACACGCCGGAGAGAGCAGACCTCTTTATCCGGATGATGACACCGTTCGGTATCAACGAGCTGGCAAGAACCGGTATTCTGGCGCTGCCCAAGTGTACCGATTAAAAAATAACAAGAACCATAAAGAGAACCCCATAGACAGGAATGTATCCGCTGTTTATGGGGTTCTTTTTTCAGGTTTGTTTACTTCTCAAAGAAGGCTTTGATGGGTTCCATCCGTGACGTCATACTCTCGAACAGCAGGTCAGTCAGCGCAAGGGCTGCCATGGATTCCACCACCACCACAGCGCGCGGCACGATGATGGGGTCGTGGCGGCCGTGGATGGAGATCTCGATCTCTTCCCCGGACTGGTTTACCGTGTGCTGGGGGGCTGCGATGGACGGCGTGGGTTTGAAGGCTGCCCGGAAGATCAGGTCGGATCCGTCGCTGATACCGCCCAGGACACCGCCGGAATGGTTGGTGCGTTTGGCGGGAGTGCCCTCCGGTGTCATGTAGAAAGCGTCATTGTTGTTGGAGCCGAAGGCCTGTGCCACAGCCATACCGTCACCGATCTCAAAACCTTTGACCGCGCCGATGGACAGGATGGCGTGTCCGAGAACAGCGGGTAGCTTGTCGAAGTTGGGCTGCCCCAGGCCGACGGGAAGCCCCCTGACGATACATTCCACCGTGCCGCCGCAGGAATCCTGGCGCTGCATGCACTGTTCCAGCACGGCAGCGGCCTCATTCGCAGCCGTGGCGTCTGGCATATACAGGGGATTGTTGTCAATTTCCTCCGCGGAAAAACGGGCGTCGTCGATGCATACCGGGCCGATGGAGCGGGTATACGTAAGAAAAGAGATGCCCAGTTCGCCAAGGAGCTTCACAGCAACGGCACCGGCTGCCACCCGGGCAATGGTCTCTCTGGCGGAGGAACGGCCGCCGCCCCGATAGTCCCGGAAACCATATTTCTGATCATAGGTATAGTCCGCATGTCCGGGCCGGTAGTAGCTGGCAATCTCGCTGTAGTCGGCGGATCGCTGGGATTTGTTGTACACGATCATGGAAATGGGGGCGCCGGTGGTCCGACCCTCAAACGTACCGGACAGGATCTCCACAGCGTCATCCTCTTTTCTGGGCGTGGTATAGCGGGACTGGCCGGGCTTGCGGCGGTTTAAGAATGGCTGGATATCTGCCTCCGTGAGAGCGAGCCCTGCGGGGCAGCCGTCAATGACAACACCGATGGCCTTGCCGTGGGATTCCCCCCAGGAAGACACCTGAAATAATTTTCCGTAAATGGAACCGGACATAATGCGCACCTCCAAATAGATTCATTTTGCTCCATTTATTATAATGAAGGAATCCGAAAATGTAAACAGGTTTTCCTTGCGGCCCGGGCGCAAGTCCTGTATACTGGGAAAAGGAGAGGAGAAATTGGATTCATGTATAAATTATTGAAACGAGACGGGAACGCCAAGCGCGGAGAATTCCATACGGTGCACGGCGTGATTCAGACCCCCGTATTTATGAATGTGGGAACAGCGGCAGCTATCAAGGGTGCGGTGTCGTCCATCGATCTGAAGGGCATCGGCACCCAGGTGGAGCTGTGCAACACGTATCATCTGCACGTGCGTCCCGGAGATGAGGTCGTGAAAAAAATGGGAGGCCTTCACAAGTTTATGAACTGGGATCGCCCGGTGCTGACCGATTCCGGCGGATTCCAGGTGTTTTCCCTGGCAGACCTGCGAAAAATCAAGGAAGAGGGCGTATACTTCCATTCTCATATCGACGGCAGAAAGATTTTCATGGGGCCGGAGGAGAGCATGCGGATCCAGTCCAACCTGGCATCCACCATTGCCATGGCCTTTGATGAATGTCCGCCCCATCCGGCCACGAGAGAGTATATGCAGAATTCTGTGGATCGGACGACCAGATGGCTGGTGCGCTGCAAGGCGGAGCTTGACCACTTAAATGGTCTGGAGGATACGATCAATCATCACCAGATGCTGTTCGGCATCAACCAGGGCGGCACCTTTGCGGATATCCGGATCGAGCATGCCAAACGGATCTCAGAGCTGGATCTGGACGGCTATGCCCTGGGCGGCCTGGCTGTGGGAGAGACCCACGCGGAGATGTATGACATCATCGAGAAGACGGTGCCCTACCTGCCGCTGGAGAAGCCGGTGTACCTGATGGGCGTGGGAACGCCTGCCAACATTCTGGAATCTGTGGAGCGGGGCGTGGACTTCTTCGACTGCGTATATCCCAGCCGGAACGGCCGTCATGGCCATGTGTACACGAACCACGGCAAGCTGAACCTGTTCAATGCAAAGTACGAGCTGGATGACCGTCCCATCGAGGAAGGCTGCCAGTGTCCGGCCTGCCGGTATCACAGCCGAGCGTACATCCGGCATCTGCTGAAAGCCAAGGAAATGCTGGGCATGCGTCTGTGCGTGCTGCACAACCTGTATTTCTACAACACCATGATGACTGAGATCCGGGATGCCATCGACGAAGACCGGTTTGCCCAGTACAAGAAGGCAAAACTGGCGGGGATGGAAGAAGAGAAAGGTTGATGGTTAAAGTTCACACGCGCCATTCGCAAAATCGCATCTTCGATGCTTTCCGCTGCGCTGCAGCTCACTTTTGCTCATTACACGGCGCTCCCTTCGTCTGTTCTTGCAGGCAGCTTTTCATGCGAGCATGAAATCTGCCAACAGGAACATCCGAGTGAACTTTAACAAAAAACCCCTTGATGTTATCGGTTGAATTGTGTATAGTAGTATTAATGGCAAAAATGCGGACAGGCTGAAAGCCGTTCGGTATACTAGGAGGAATGAAAATGAATTTGATTTTGACAGGCGGCAACAGCATGTTTATTCTGATTGCTTATGTGGTAATTTTCGGCGGAATTATGTATTTCCTTGCGATCCGTCCCCAGCGTAAGGAGCAGAAGAGAATGCAGGCTATGCTGATGGATATGGCAGTGGGCGACAGCATCGTGACGACCAGCGGTTTTTACGGCGTGATCATCGATATCACAGAGGATGACGTGATCGTGGAGTTCGGCAGCAACCGTAACTGCAGAATCCCCATGAGAAAGGCTGCCATCGCTGAGGTGGAGAAGGCCGGAGAGTAAGATCTGCCAATTTGATACAGAAAGAAAAGGATGCTTCTAATTGCAGAGGCATCCTTATTTTTATGTGCGGAATTTTTCAATTATGCGTGAAACTTTTTATAAAAAGTTTGCTTCTTTATCACGGAAAAGCGACAAAGTGATTTTTTATAGTTGAAAAACGAAAATAAATCATATATTATATAACTAATAATGTTTTCCTGTCGAAAGAGGGAGAACGCTGCAGAAAGGGAGACGACAGCACATGAATTTTCAAGTGGCAGTAATTGCCGGTGACGGCATCGGACCCGAGATCACAAGAGAGGCACGCAAAGTCCTTGATCGGGTCTGCGAAAAATTCGGACATACATTTGTCTATAAAGACGTTTTAATGGGAGGCGCTTCCATCGACGCATGCGGCGTACCGCTGACCGATGAGGCCATTGCAACAGCAAAAGCCAGTGACGCAGTCCTGATGGGCTCCATCGGCGGCAACACGGCAACTTCTCCGTGGTACCAGCTCCCGCCCAACTTAAGACCGGAAGCAGGCCTTCTGAAGATCAGAAAGGCGCTGAACCTGTTTGCCAACCTGCGCCCGGCATATCTGTACAGTGAGCTGCGCGGCGCATGCCCGCTGAAGGACGAGATCATCGGCGACGGTTTTGATATGATGATCATGCGGGAGCTGACCGGTGGCCTGTACTTCGGAGAGCGCAAGACCATCGAGGAGAATGGCGTGAAGAAAGCCATTGATACGCTGACCTATGATGAAAATGAGATCCGCCGGATCGCCATCCGCGGTTTTGATATTGCCATGAAGCGCCGGAAGAAAGTGACCAGCGTGGACAAGGCCAACGTGCTGGATTCCTCCAGACTGTGGAGAAAGGTTGTCGAGGAAGTGGCAAAGGATTACCCGGAGGTTTCCTATGAGCATATGCTGGTGGACAACTGTGCCATGCAGCTGGTGAAGGATCCGGGACAGTTTGACGTGATCCTGACCGAGAACATGTTCGGAGATATCCTTTCTGACGAGGCAAGTATGGTGACCGGTTCCATCGGTATGCTGTCCTCCGCCAGCTTGAATGACACCAAGTTCGGCCTGTATGAGCCCAGCCATGGCTCCGCACCGGACATTGCGGGACAGGATATCGCCAACCCCATTGCAACGATCCTGTCTGCTGCCATGATGCTGCGTTTCTCCTTTGATCTTGACAAAGAAGCAGATGCAGTGGAAGCAGCGGTCAAGCAGGTACTCAGAGACGGCTACCGCACAGTGGACATCATGTCCGAGGGCATGACCCAGGTGGGCACCACGAAGATGGGAGACCTGATCGCAGAGCGCATTTAAACTGATTTTGCAGAAAACCAACGGAAAGTAAGCTGTGGGCGGCCCGGATGTCTGCGGGCCGTCTGCGGAAACGATAGATATTGTACACAAGTCTGTCCGCAGAGGACAGACAAAGAAGGGGAGAATGAAGAATGAAGAGTGATTCCGTAAAGGTAGGCATGCAGCAGGCACCACACCGCTCGCTGTTCAATGCACTGGGAATGACGAAGGAAGAGATGGAGCGGCCGCTGGTCGGCATTGTCAGCTCCTATAATGAGATCGTGCCGGGTCACATGAACCTGGACAAGATCGTAGAGGCAGTGAAGATGGGCGTTGCCATGGCAGGCGGTACACCGGTGGTATTTCCGGCCATTGCTGTTTGTGACGGTATCGCCATGGGCCATATCGGCATGAAATATTCTCTTGTCACAAGAGATCTGATCGCAGATTCCACAGAGGCCATGGCGACTGCCCATGCCTTTGATGCTCTGGTCATGGTGCCCAACTGTGACAAGAACGTACCGGGCCTTCTCATGGCAGCAGCCAGAATCAATGTGCCCACCGTATTTGTCAGCGGCGGCCCCATGCTGGCCGGTCATGTACACGGACAGAAGAGAAGCCTTTCCAGCATGTTTGAGGCCGTGGGCGCTTATGCGGCAGGCAAGATGACCGAGGAGGACGTGACTGAGTTCGAGAACAAGGTATGTCCGACCTGTGGTTCCTGCTCCGGTATGTACACCGCCAACAGCATGAACTGTCTGACAGAGGTGCTGGGCATGGGCCTGCAGGGCAACGGCACGATCCCGGCCGTTTATTCCGAGCGGATCAAGCTGGCAAAGCATGCCGGCATGAAGGTGATGGAGCTTCTGGAGAAGAACATCCGTCCGAGAGATATTATGACAAAAGAGGCATTTATGAATGCCCTGACCGTAGACATGGCACTGGGATGCTCCACCAACAGTATGCTGCATCTGCCTGCCATCGCCCATGAGGTTGGTTTTGACCTGAACGTGGACATTGCCAACGAAGTCAGCGAACGGACACCGAACATCTGCCATCTGGCACCGGCAGGCGCTACCTACATGGAAGACCTGAACGAGGCCGGCGGTGTATACGCTGTCATGAATGAGCTGACCAAGTTAAATCTGCTGAACCTGGATGTGATGACCGTCACCGGTAAGACGGTAGGCGAGAACATCAAGGGCTGCATCAACAAGAATCCGGAAGTCATCCGTCCGGTGGAGAATCCGTACAGCAAGACCGGCGGTCTGGCAGTGCTGCGCGGCAACCTGGCACCCGACTGCGCCGTTGTGAAGCGTTCCGCTGTCGTACCGGAGATGATGGTACACGAAGGCCCTGCCCGGGTATTTGACTGCGAGGAAGACGCCATTGCAGCCATCAAGGGCGGCAAGATCGTTCCCGGTGATGTGGTTGTTATCCGTTACGAGGGCCCCAAAGGCGGCCCGGGTATGAGAGAGATGCTGAACCCCACCTCTGCCATCGCAGGCATGGGACTGGGCTCCTCTGTGGCACTGATCACAGACGGCAGATTCTCCGGCGCATCCAGAGGTGCGTCCATCGGCCACGTTTCTCCTGAGGCAGCTATGGGCGGCCCCATTGCGTTCGTGGAGGAAGGGGATATCATCAAGATCAATATTCCGGAATATAAATTAGAGATCGCCGTATCCGATGAGGAGATGGCAAGACGCCGTGCGGCATGGCAGCCGAGAGAGCCCAAGGTAAAGACCGGCTATCTGGCACGGTACGCAGCACTTGTGACGAGTGCTGCCCATGGAGCTGTTCTGGAGGCTCCGAAGAACTAACGGAAGAAGGGAAACAGTAAAATGCAGTTAAATGGATCTGAGATCATCTTAGAGTGCCTGAAAGAGCAGGGAGTTAATACGATTTTCGGATATCCCGGCGGCACGATCCTGAATGTATATGATGCAATTTATAAATACGGAGATCAGTTCCGGCATGTGCTGACCTCCCATGAGCAGGGGGCTGCCCATGCGGCAGACGGTTATGCCCGGGCCACCGGAAAGGTAGGCGTATGTATGGCTACTTCCGGCCCGGGCGCCACGAATCTGGTAACAGGTATCGCCACTGCGTATATGGATTCCATCCCGATCGTGGCCATCACGGCTAACGTGAGTGTCCCCCTTCTTGGCAAGGACAGCTTCCAGGAGGTGGATATCGCAGGCATTACCATGCCGGTGACAAAGCATAACTTTATTGTCAAGGGGTACGCAGCACTTGTGACGAGTGCTGCCCATGGAGCTGTTCTGGAGGCTCCGAAGAACTAACGGAAGAAGGGAAACAGTAAAATGCAGTTAAATGGATCTGAGATCATCTTAGAGTGCCTGAAAGAGCAGGGAGTTAATACGATTTTCGGATATCCCGGCGGCACGATCCTGAATGTATATGATGCAATTTATAAATACGGAGATCAGTTCCGGCATGTGCTGACCTCCCATGAGCAGGGGGCTGCCCATGCGGCAGACGGTTATGCCCGGGCCACCGGAAAGGTAGGCGTATGTATGGCTACTTCCGGCCCGGGCGCCACGAATCTGGTAACAGGTATCGCCACTGCGTATATGGATTCCATCCCGATCGTGGCCATCACGGCTAACGTGAGTGTCCCCCTTCTTGGCAAGGACAGCTTCCAGGAGGTGGATATCGCAGGCATTACCATGCCGGTGACAAAGCATAACTTTATTGTCAAGGATGTGAATCAGCTGGCGGATACGATCCGCCGTGCGTTCCGGATCGCCCAGTCCGGCCGTCCCGGCCCGGTGCTGGTGGATGTGACCAAAGATGTGACGGCGGCCATGGCCGAATATGAGCCTGCGGTACCGGCACCCATTGAGAAGAAGACCGACATTTCAGAGGAAGAGCTTGAACAGGCGGCTGCCCTCATCAACGCAGCGAAGAAGCCCTATGTTCTGGTGGGCGGCGGCGCCATCCTTTCCGATGCGGCGCAGGAAGTGCGGGCATTTGTGAAGAAGCTGCAAGCCCCTGTGGCAGATACGCTGATGGGCAAGGGCGCGTTCCCGGGCACGGACGATCTGTACACCGGCATGCTTGGTATGCATGGCACGAAGACGGCCAATTTCGGTGTGTCTCAGTGCGACCTGCTGGTAGTGCTCGGCGCCCGGTTTAGCGACCGTGTCATCGGCAATGCGGCAAAATTTGCCAGCCAGGCGAAGATCGTCCAGCTGGATATCGACCCGGCAGAGGTGAACAAGAACATTCATGTGACCGCATCCGTGACCGGAGATCTGAAGGCCAGCCTGGAGAAGCTGACAGAGCGGATCGCGCCCCAGGATCACGCAGAATGGCTTGCAAAGATCCAGGAGCTGAAAGCACAGTATCCGCTGAAATATGACCATCAGGAACTGACCGGCCCGGCAGTCATCGAAGAGATCTATCGGGAAACAAAGGGAGAGGCCATCATCACCACCGATGTGGGCCAGCATCAGATGTGGGCAGCACAGTATTATAAGTACACGCAGCCCCGCACGTTCCTGACCTCCGGCGGTCTGGGTACCATGGGCTACGGCCTTGGCGCCTGCATCGGCGCAAAGTGCGGCTGCCCGGATAAGACCGTCATCAATATCGCGGGAGACGGCTGTTTCCGCATGAATATGAATGAGCTTGCCACCGCGTCCAGATATGGCATCCCGGTCATCGAGGTTGTCATCAACAACCACGTGCTGGGCATGGTAAGACAGTGGCAGACATTGTTCTATGACAAACGATACTCGGCAACGATCCTTGAAGACAAGGTGGACTTCGTGAAAGTGGCGGAGGGCCTTGGCGTTAAGGCTGTCCGTGTGACAGAGCTTTCTCAGCTTGCTCCGGCCATCCGGCAGGCAGTGGAAGAGAAGGTTCCGTATTTTATCGACGTACAGATCGATAAGGATGACAAGGTATTCCCGATGGTTCCGGCGGGAGCACCGATTGACCAGGCGTTTGATTCTGACGATTTGAAGAAGCAGTAAAAAATACGAGAGTGTTTCAGGACAGCAAAGAGGGGCTGGCCTGGGGCACTCTCGTTGCGCTTTATTTTCAATTTCATTTATCATACCTGGTGGGGGATTTTTTATGGGAAAACACAGACAGGAAAAGTTATGTTCCAAAATTTTGATCACCGTGGCGGCGGTACTGCTGCTGGCGTATACGGGCGTTGCCTGGTATATGCAGCACCTGTTTTCATACGGCACACGCATCAACACGGTGAATGCGTCATTTCTGACCGTGGAAGAGGTAAAGGAGCGGCTTCTGGAAGGACTGTCCGGTTATACGCTGACCATTCAGGCGAAGGACGGGGAAGAAGCGGTGATCTCCGGGGAGGAGATCGGCCTGACCTATGATTTCGGAGAGGATCTGGATCATATTCTGGAAGGGCAGAATGCCTTTGCCTGGCTTCCGGCGCTGGTAAGCGCACCGGTGCACTATGAGGTGACGCCAAAGGCCGTCTATGACGAGACGAAGCTGGAGCAAGCGCTCCAGGAGATTGCTTTTCTGGATCCGGCCAATATGACAGCGCCGGTGAATGCCAGCATTTCCTACAGCGATGCGGACGGCTTCCTGTTCCAGCCATCCAGTGAGGGCACGACCATCGACGAGGCAAGATTTCAGGAGGCGCTGCAGACAGCGTTCGCAGGGGAAGAGACGGTGCTTTCTCTGGCGGAGGCAGACTGCTATACGCTGCCCACGGTGACAGAGGATTCGCCTCAGATCAAAGAGGTGACGGATCGCCTGGCGGCATTGTCTGATTTTACGATCTCCTATGCGTTTGGAGAAAATAAGGAGGTCATCGACCGGACGGTGCTCTGGTCCTGGTACCGGCAGAAGAAGGAGGGCACGCTGTATCTGGATGAAAAGGCGGTGGCGGCCTATGTAAAGACGCTGGCGGAAAAGTACGATACGGTGGGCGGCAAGCGGATGTTCCACACCACGGACGGCCGGGATATAGAAGTGTCCGGCGGCCCCTATGGCTGGAAGATCAGCCAGAAGAAGGAGACAGAGGAGCTGCTTACCCTGGTAAAGGCCGGAAAAGATGTGGCGGACCGGCAGCCGGTATACGCCCAGACCGGCTTTGAACAGGTGCGGGGCACCAGTGACATCGGTGCTACCTACATAGAGATTTCCATTGAGGCCCAGCATATGTGGTATTACGAGGATGGACAGCTGTACATGGACACGGATGTGGTGACGGGCAAAGGCGGCAACCACACGAAGCGGGGCGTGGGCTATATCCACAACAAGGCTCGGAATGCGACGCTGGTGGGCGCGGATTATGTGTCCTTTGTCAAATACTGGATGAAGGTATGGGGCGGTATCGGCATTCACGATGCCTCCTGGCGCAGTCAGTTCGGCGGCAAGATCTATCTCACCAGCGGTTCCCACGGCTGTATCAACACGCCGCTGGACAATGTGATCAAGCTTTACAACCGGGTGAAAATCGGTACGCCGGTGGTAATTTACTGAAACATTTTCAAAAAAGTATGAAATCTTCGCACAAAAAGTATGCAGAAACGATGAAAAAACATATTGACGAAAAAAAGCGGCAGTTGTAGAATAAGCCTTAAGAATTTTTTGAAAGCAGGAGGAACAAAAAATGAGCAGAGTTTATAACTTTTCGGCTGGACCGGCTGTATTGCCGGAAGAGGTATTGAAGGAAGCAGCGGCAGAGATGCTGGATTACAACGGAACCGGTATGTCTGTCATGGAGATGAGCCATCGCTCCAAGGCATTCGAGGACATCATCAAGACCGCGGAGGCTGATCTTCGGGAGCTGATGAACATCCCGGACAATTACAAGGTTCTGTTTTTACAGGGCGGTGCTTCCCAGCAGTTTGCCATGATCCCCATGAACCTGATGAAGAACGGTGTGGCTGATTACATCGTTACCGGTCAGTGGGCAAAGAAAGCATGGCAGGAGGCGTCCAAATTCGGCAAGGCGAACAAGATCGCATCTTCCGAGGATAAGACATTCTCCTATATACCGGACTGTTCCGATCTTCCCATTGATGAGGATGCGGATTATGTGTACATCTGTGAGAACAATACCATCTATGGAACGAAATACAAGACTTTACCGAACACCAAAGGCAAAACACTGGTTGCTGATGTCTCTTCCTGCTTCTTATCAGAACCTGTGGATGTGTCAAAATACGGTGTGATCTATGGCGGCGTACAGAAGAACATCGGGCCTGCCGGTGTTGTCATCGTCATCATCAGAGAGGATCTGATCACCGAGGACGTGCTGCCGGGCACACCGACCATGCTGCAGTACAAGACACATGCAGACAATGATTCTCTTTACAATACACCGCCGGCATATGGCATTTACATCTGCGGCAAGGTGTTCAAATGGCTCAAGAAGATGGGCGGCCTGTCTGTCATGAAGGAGCGCAACGAGAAGAAGGCCAAGATCCTCTACGATTATCTGGATCAGAGCAAGCTGTTCAAGGGCACCGTTGTTCCCGAGGATCGTTCCCTGATGAACGTGCCGTTTGTCACCGGTGACAAGGATCTGGATGCAAAATTTGTCAAAGAGGCAAAGGAAGCAGGCCTGGAGAACCTGAAGGGCCACCGTACCGTCGGCGGCATGCGCGCAAGCATTTACAATGCAATGCCCATCGAAGGTGTGGAAGCGCTGGTAGCGTTCATGAAGAAGTTTGAGGAGGAGAATCTGTAATGTACAAATATCATTGCCTGAATCCCATCGCAGCCTGCGGCCTGGAGCAGTTCGACGGGAATTATGAGAAAACAGAAAATGTAAACGAGGCAGATGCGATCCTTGTCCGGAGCGCAGCCATGCATGATATGGAGTTCTCCGACCAGCTGTCCGGTATCGCAAGAGCCGGCGCCGGTGTGAACAACATCCCGCTGGATGCATGCGCACAGAAGGGTATTGTCGTATTCAACACCCCGGGTGCCAACGCCAACGGTGTGAAAGAGCTGGTACTGGCCGGTATGCTGCTGGCATCCCGTGACGTGGTAGGCGGTATCGAGTGGGTTGCTTCCCAGAAGGGCAACGCAGAGGTCGGCAAGCAGGCAGAGAAAGAGAAGAAGAAATTTGCCGGATGCGAGATCGAAGGCAAGAAGCTGGGCATCATCGGCCTGGGCGCCATCGGTGTCAAGGTGGCAAATGCAGCTACGCATCTGGGCATGGAGGTACTGGGCTATGACCCGTACATTTCCGTACAGGCAGCGTGGAACCTGTCCCGCTCCATCCGTCATATCAATAATGTGGAGGATATCTACAAAGAGTGTGACTATATCACCATCCATGTACCGCTGATGGATGCCACCAAGAAGATGATCAATGCCGATGCCATCAAGCAGATGAAGGATGGCGTTGTGATCCTGAACTTTGCAAGAGATCTGCTGGTGGATGAGGACGCTGTTCTGGCAGCCATCGCAGAGGGCAAGGTGAAGAAATATGTATCCGATTTCCCGAATGCGACCACCGCAGGACAGCCGGGCGTCATCGTGATCCCGCACCTGGGTGCATCCACCGAGGAGTCTGAGGATAACTGTGCAAGAATGGCAGTGAAGGAGATCCGGGATTTCCTGGAGAATGGAAATATCCAGCATTCCGTGAACTATCCTGACTGTGATATGGGCCCTGCCACCAAGCCGGGACGTATCGCTATCTGCCATAAGAATGTGAAGAACATGATCACCCAGTTCTCCGGCGTCATTTCCGGGGCAGATATCAACATCACCGATATGGTCAACAAGAGCCGCGGCGATTATGCCTACACCATGTTTGACCTGGAAGCTCCGGCTACCGATGCAGTTGTTGAGAAACTTCGCGCAGTGGATGGCGTATTCCGTGTTCGTGTGGTAAAATAGTCCTGTACAGGATTTTTCGGCCGTGGGAGATGATCCTGCGGCCGATTTTTTGATTTTAACCTATTTTAAGGAGGTTTTTATGGCGAAAGTAAAACCGTTCCGGGCCATTCGTCCGGCAAAGGGACTGGAGGATAAGATTGCAGCACTGCCTTATGATGTGTACAGCAGCAGCGAAGCGAGAGAAGTGGTAAAGAAGGAGCCCATGTCATTTCTGCGGATCGACCGTGCGGAGACACAGTTTCCGGAGGATGTGGACATGTACAGTGATGCCGTATATCAGAAGGCACATGACCTGCTGTGGGACATGATCGAGCGGGGAGAGTTCATCCGGGAGCAGAAGGCCTGCTATTACATTTATGAGCTGGTCTATCAGGAACGGGTGCAGGACGGCATTGCGGCCTGCGTAGCCGTGAAGGATTATACGGACGGCGTGATCCGCCGTCATGAGAATACGAGACGGGACAAGGAGGAAGACCGGATCCGTCACATTGATGCCTGCCAGGCACAGACCGGGCCGATTTTCCTGGCTTATCGCAGCCAGCAGGAGCTGCAGCAGATCGTGGAGCGGGAGAAAGAGCGGGAACCCGTCTATGATTTCGAGACAGAGGATGGCGTCATTCACCGGGTGTGGATCATCACCAGTGAGAAGGTCATTGCACGGATCACGGAGCTTTTCGGCCAGATGGATCACCTGTATATTGCAGACGGCCATCACCGGGCAGCGTCCGCTGTGCGGGTAGGACTCCAGAAGGCAGAAGCGGCGAAGAACCCCACCGGCGAGGAAGAGTTCAACTATTTTCTGGCTGTTATGTTCCCCAAGGAGCAGCTGCGGATCCTGGACTACAACCGGGTAGTGAAGGATCTGCACGGCCTTTCCGTGGAACAGTTTTTGGAAAAATTACAGGAGAAATTTACAGTGGAGGCCAGGACAGAGGCGGTAAGCCCGGAGAAGAAGGGCACCTTCGGCCTGTACGTGGACGGCACCTGGTATGCGCTCACCTACAAGGGAGACATGGATGCGCTGGAGACCGTGGATCGTCTGGATGTGTCCATTTTGCAGAAGGAAGTGCTGGATGCCCTGCTGGGGATCCAGGATCCCAAGACCGACCAGCGCATCAAGTTCGTGGGCGGTATCCGTGGCTTACAGGAGCTGGAGAAAAATGTGGATCAGGACGGATGGGCAGCGGCCTTTTCCATGTATCCCACATCCATGGACGAGCTGCTGGACATCGCGGACGCAGGACTTTTAATGCCGCCGAAATCCACCTGGTTTGAGCCCAAGCTTCGAAGCGGATTGTTCATTCACGAGATCTGACATAAAAGGCTCCTGCCTGAAAGACGGGAGCCTTTTTAAGGGATATGTTTTGATCAAACAAAGGATTTACAGTTGCCGGAGTACTTCCTGGAGGTCTGCCTCCTGGAGGGCAAATATCTCGGAGCAGCGATCCATGTAAAGAACGAAAAGATCGGTGATCTCCATATGGTGAAGGGCGGCCAGCCGCTCCATTTCCGGACGGATCGCAGCCAGCTGGGCCCCGATCTTTACCTTCTGCGGGTCAATGTCGCCGAGCACGCGGTCGGCGTAGGCATTCAGGGATGCAATGATGGCATCTTCGGTTTCTTTGGTCATGGCAGGTACATCCTTTCTGTGTAAATTATAATCCGACAGTTCACACACGCCATTCACAAAACCGCATCTTTGATGCTTTCCGCTGCGTTGCAGCTCATTTTTGTTCATGAGCAGGCGCTCCCTTCGTCTGTTTATGTAAACAAATTTTTATGCGAGCATAAAATTTGCTCACACGAACAGACGAGTGAACTGTAATCATTATTTTAACGTGTTTCGCAAAAAATAACAAGTATATATGAGGAGGAACATCATGGCATTTCTTATGACAGCGGCGGAGGCGCTGACGGAGGAGATCAACAATATCGGCAATATCGATACATCGGAGACGATGGAAAATCTGGAAAAATTAAAGGACGTGGATCCGAATAAGGTAGTGGAGTATTTCAAGGGGAAGATTCCGGATTTCATTTCCTTCGGTATGACAGTGCTGCTGGCGCTGGTCATCTATTTTATCGGTTCCAGGCTCATCAAGCTGCTGCGCAGGATCGTTCGGCGTTCGCTGGAGCGGTCCCAGGTGGATACCGGCGTGGTACAGTTCGTAGATGCGCTGGTGAAAGCCATTGCCTATGCGGTGCTGCTTCTGACGATTATTTCTCTGTTTGGCATTGAGACTACGTCGTTTATCGCGGTGTTTGGTTCTGCCGGTCTGGCTGTTGGCCTGGCCTTGCAGGGAAGCCTGGCAAACTTCGCAGGAGGAGTGCTGATCCTGGCGCTGAAGCCCTTTGGTGTTGGAGACTATATTTCCACCGGTTCCAGCGAGGGAACGGTACAACAGATCTCCCTGTTTGCCACCAAGCTGCTCACCGTGGACAACCGTGCCATCATCATTCCCAACGGTGATCTGGCCAATTCCACCATCACCAACATCACGAAGGAGGAGTTCCGCCGTCTGGATCTGACGGTAGGCATCGCCTATCAGGCAGACCTTCTGCGGGCAAAGCAGGTGCTGGAGCAGATCTATCGGAAGGACGCCTGCATTTTACAGGATCGTCCGATCCAGGTGTATGTGGACTCTCTGGGAGACAGTGCGGTAGTGCTGGGTGCCAGAGGATGGCTGGAGGCTGCCAATTACTGGGATACCAGATGGCGGATCCTGGAGCAGATCAAGCTGCAGTTTGACGCGGAGGGCATCGAGATCCCCTTCAATCAGCTGGATGTGCATATCGAAAATATGTCGTCACAGAATCAGTAGATTCGAATGTTGCGTTGCCTGCCCGAGGTCTGTGCCTGGGCAGGCGGCACGACATGGATGGAAATTATATCTGGAAAATATCAGAAAAGACTTGCTTTTTTACTTTGTTTTTGTTAATATATTTCTTGCGTGAGTGATCACACTGCTTCCGTGGCTCAGTTGGTAGAGCAACGCATTCGTAATGCGTGGGTCGCCGGTTCAAGTCCGGCCGGGAGCTTTTGGCCTGCGAGCTGGTTTCGCAGGCTTTTTTCAACATCCGAGCTACCGTTTGCCCGTATGAAGGGAACACCTTTTTGGTTGTCCTTTTTCGGAATTCTTGGTATAATAGGATATAAGATTTTATGAGATTTGGAGGATGAATGATGGCAGGTACATTCAAACCCTATAACAATAATGAATCAGATCGCATCAGCGAGGAGCTGTTCGATGCGTTTGACGTAGATGATTATGATGAGCGGGAGGAGAAGCGCAGCCGGGCGTCCGGGCCTTCTGCCGGAAGAAGAACGCCTTCCGCCAACAATAGGAAGCGCCGCAGAAAAGACCGTCAGCTTATGGTGATGGTGGGCATGTGCGTGCTGGGCTTTTTGCTGATCGCGGAGATCCTGTGCGGCATCTTCCTCTGGAAATTTCCGGTATTCCCGGCCATCGCTGTGCCGGTGATGAATCTGGCCATCGGTATGATCCTGGGGGTATCCCTGTTCATTGCACCGATCCTCATTGCGGTGGTGGAGATCGCCGCCGGGGTGTTCGCCGGACAGATTCTGCTGGTGGTGCTGGGAGTGATCCTGCTGGCGGCAGCGCAGATTTTCTGCTATGCGATCCGATGAGAAAATGTGGATTGACATATTTTTAAAAGCTCGATAATATAATAGTAAAGACAGGCAACTTGAGTGTCTGCCAGGCGTAGAAGTAAGGTGTTGTGCCAGAATGCAGTACCTTATGAGCTTTATACGGGTTTGACATTTACCACAATCTGGCTAGAAATCGCGGGTTTCGAAAGAAAATGTCGGAGGCTCTGTCATTTGGCAGAGCCTTTTTAGATGGGTTTTAGTTTGCATATCGATTATTTTATAAATAATGAGTGAGGAATTCTAGGTTGAAATGTATTAATAAAATTATTTTATGGATTGTCATTTGGTTTAGCCTGTCTTTGACTGGTTGTGGAAATAATGCGGAAAACTTGCAGAATTTGGAAAAGAACAATTTGAAAAATATGATAAAGATGATTTTTTGACAAACTTAAGAGATGTTAGTGGACTCTCTGATTTAAATATTAAAATAAATATAGATTATATTTTAAAATATGATTATAAAATTGAAAGTAGAGTATTAAATGTGGAAGGGCGTTTAATATTTGAAAGTGACAAGATAGAGGATTTCTATACAGCAGAATATAATGGGCAGGCGGCAGAACATCTTGCCAAAATACTAAAAAAGTTAAGGCAAATTTATTATGAAGAACCTGTTTATACATATACAAATAAAAATGGAACAGTTGTTTTGACAATTTCCAATGGTGTAAGTAAGAGTATTAAAGTTAGAACATCGTTTGATCACACATACGAACTATCGTATTATACCGATAATGATATTGTTGAAATTAATGGAAATTGGGTTTATTGCAAAGAGAGAGAAGATATATTTACTAAAGAGGATATCGAAGTAAAAAATAATGCTCCTGAATTTCCTTATGTAGGAATGTCTGAAGAATATTTGATATATACCTCTCTTGGCAAACCGGATTCTGTTGAGAAATGTAACAATTTTGATTCATTGGTGGCACGTGCTCGTTGGAAAAAATATGAATGGAATGAGACGCCAGAGCATGGGTGGTATCGAGTTACTGTAGAATACAGAAAGTATTTTAGTCATAATACAAAAGATTATATAGACTTGCCTGCGTCAAATGGATATGTGTCCAGTATATCTTATTATGGGAGAAATGGAATAGAAACCCAAAGCTATTCTTATTAAACTGTTTCTTACTCTTTTATAAATTAGAAGAGAATTAATTCGATAATCTATCAAAAAGCGATATAAATTCGGAATATTTCCGATAAATATTGCACATTATTCCGAAGTTGGATATAATGGATAAAAAGACAGGAGGTGTGAGCGATGGAGATGATACGTGTCAGGGATGCGGCGCAGCGCTGGAATCTGACGGAGCGGAGCGTGACGAATTTTTGCAAAGCAGGGAAAATCTCGGGAGCAAGGAAACAGGGACGTTCCTGGCTCATTCCGGCTGATGCGGTGAGACCGGAAGACAACCGGATAAAGTCCGGGGCGTACCAGAAGAATATGCGCCCGGGGCGGCTGCCACTTCCTGTGGGGATTTCTGATTATCGGCTGGCGTCATCGGAGTATTATTATATTGATAAAACAATGCTGATCCGGGATTTTATCGATGAACGGCCGATGGTGTCTCTGTTTACCAGACCACGCCGGTTTGGCAAGACATTGAATATGGATATGCTCCGCACCTATTTTGAAAAAACGCAGGAGGATACGTCTGTTTATTTCAGAGACAAGAAAATCTGGGCCTGCGGTAAATATTATCAGGAGTATCAGGGAAAATATCCGGTGATCTTTCTGACATTCAAAGATGTGAAATTCACTACCTGGGAAGAAACCTTTCAGGCGATCCGGGAACTGATTGCCAGGGAAGCTTATCGGCACAAAGAAATTCAGGACAGCGAAACGTGTGATGACCTAGATCGGCGGGCATTTGCCCGTCTGCTGTCGGGAGAGGCGACGGAAACAGAGCTATCCAGTGCACTGGCAGATCTGTCTGCGGCATTGCATAAGCATTATGGAATTGCGCCGATCATTATCATTGATGAGTACGATATCCCGATCCAGCAGGGATATATGCAGGGCTTTTATGATCCGGTTGTTTTGTTTATGCGGAATCTGTTTTCCGGCGGACTGAAAGATAACCGACATCTTTCCTATGGATTCCTGACCGGCATTCTGCGCGTGGCCAAAGAGAGTATTTTCAGCGGTCTGAACAATCTGGCGATTCATTCTGTACTGGATCAGAAGTACAGCGAATATTTCGGATTTACCGCGGAGGAAGTCAGACAGATGGCGGGCTATTATGGGGTGCCGGAAAAGTATGATGAGATTTGTGCATGGTATGATGGCTATCAGTTTGGAAAGACAGAGATTTTTAATCCCTGGTCGGTGATCAGCTATTTCAGCAGCGGATGTGAACCAAGAGCTTTCTGGCAGTCCACGGGGAGCAATGATATTATCGGGGAAATCATCGGCAGGGCAGATCAGGAGGTGTATGATAAACTGACCTCACTGGTGAATGGACAGTCTTTTGTCACTTACATTGATACCGGTGTGATTTATCCGCAGATCAAAAAGAATCCGTCTACGATTTACAGCTTTCTGCTGGTGGCAGGATATCTGAAAGCGATAAGAACGGATCTGGCGTTCAGCGGGGATTTTATGTGTGAGGTGGCACTTCCGAATAAAGAGATTGCCTTTGTGTACAGGAAGGAAATTCTTTCCAGGCTGGAGCCTGCTATTTCCCAGGCAACTGCCATTGCCATACAGGAGGCGCTGTATGCGGGGGACGCAGAGCGGTTGAAAGCCACGATGCAGAAATTGCTTCTGCAGATCGTCAGCTTTTATGATACGGTCGGAGAAAATTTTTATCATGGATTTTTACTGGGGCTTTGTGTTTTGCTGCATGGTTCCTATGTGACTTCCAACAGAGAATCCGGGGAAGGGCGGTACGATATTCAGCTGCTGCCGGAAAATGATCGCCTGCCTGGAATTTTGATCGAATTAAAGGCGGAGAAGGACTGTACAGAAGATGATTTGAAAAAATTATCCGAACTGGCCCTTTGGCAGATCAGGGACCGCAAATATGATACGGAGCTGACTGCCAGAGGGGTACGGACGATTTATGCCTATGGCGTTGCCTTCAGCGGCAAACAGGTAGAAGTTGCAGTGGAAGAGATAAAAAAATAAGGACAATTTATTCATCCGCAAGCGGCAGGGCAAACATGTCCTGCACGGCTTTTTCATAATCCGGGAAGTGATTGGCTTTCCGGATTTTTTTCAGCGCTTTTTCAGGATGGGCGAAGGAGTTGCACAGATACGTCCACAGATCCTTCATCTTGTACAGGACCGGCATTTCCCCGGACATGCGCTGCTGATAACCGGCATAGACGGCATCGTGGAAAGTGCGCAGGGTGTCGGGAGAGGCAGTGGCGCAGCCAGTCTCCATCTGTTCCAGCAGATAGGGTCTGCGCAGGATCTCCCGGCCGATCATGACAGAGGGGAGGTCTGGAAAGTTGTTTTGCAGTGCCTGCACATCTGCGGGGGTATGAATCTCGCCGTTGTAGCACAGTGGGACATGCAGGGCCTTACAGGCTGCGGCAAAGGCATCCCGGTGGGGTGTTCTGGCGTACTGCTCCCGGGAGAGCCGGGGATGGATGATGAGCTCGTCCAGGGGATATCCGGAAAAGATATCCAGCAGCCGGGGCCATTCGTCGGTATCTTCCACGCCGATGCGGGTTTTGATGGAGATGCGCATCGGGCAGCGACTGAAAATCTCGTCCAGAAAAGCATCCAGCTCGTCAGGTACGCCAAGGAAACCGGCGCCCCGTTTCCGGGCGGTGACGGTTCCTGACGGGCAACCCAGATTCAGGTTCACCGTGTCGTAGCCGTAGTCGGCAAGCTGGGCGGCAATGGACAGAAAGTCCTCCGCGCGGTTGGTGAGGATCTGCGGGATGAGGCAGAGACTCTCGTTGTGTTCCGGCAGGATCTCGTCAATCTCCCGGCGGCTCAGCCGGGGATTGGCAAGAAAGGGTGTGAAGTATTTGTCCGCGCCCCGATAGCAGCTTCTCCAGGCGTTTCGAAAAATATAGGTGGAAAGCCCCTCCATGGGGGCAAAGTAGTATTTCATGGGGATTCTCCTTTGGTTCTGAAAAGTCTGCTTTATTATACAGAAAATTCCATGAGAAAACAATGCACGTTTTTTTATTGTCGCCGGGGCTGGCCTGCATGGGGATTACTGCAGTTTCTGACAGTATTTTTCCAGCAGGCTGATCATCGTGTAGAGCCCCATGGCGATGATGCACAGGATGACGATGGACAGGATGACCCAGTCCAGCTTGAACACCTGGCTGCCGTAAATGATGAGGTATCCCAGCCCTTGTCTGGCACCGATGAATTCCCCGATGATGACGCCCACCAGCGCCAGACCGATGTTGATCTTGGAGGTGGAGAAGAAGACGGGGATGTTGGCGGGGAGGATGACGCAGCGCAGAATATCCAGTCTGCCGCCGCCCAGGGTGCGGATCAGCTTCTGCATGTCGGGATCCACCTCCCGGAAACTGGTGTATAGGCTGATGATGGTGCCGAAGATGGCCACGGAGATGCCTGCGGTGATGATTGTTCGCATGTTGGCGCCCAGCCAGACGATGAGCAGCGGAGCCAGGGCGGATTTGGGCAGGCTGTTGAGCACCACCAGGTAGGGTTCCATGATCTCGGAAAACTGCCGGGACAGCCACAGAAGGACTGCGGCCAGGGTGCCGATGACCAGCACCAGCAGAAAGCTGATGAGCGTTTCCGCCAGGGTAATCCCGGTGTGCAAAAAAAGGCTGCCATCCCGACACATGGACAGGCAGGTGCGGGTCAGACGGCTGGGACAGCTGAAAATAAAGGCATCGATGCGGCCGCTGTCGGCAGCGATCTCCCACAGGCACAGGAATACTACCAGCAGGGTGATGCGGGAGGCTGAGATCATCCGGCGGTGTTTTTGCTGTTTTTGAAGATAAGCGGTCTGGGCAGGGGAGAGGTTAGTCATAAGCGTTCAGCTCCTTCCAGATTTCGTTGAAATATTCTTTGAATTCCGGGGCACTGCGGCATTGGAAGGGCGTGCGGTTCTCCATCGCAAAATGGACGGGCACCACCGCGCGGATGCGTGCAGGCCGTTTGCCAAGGACGATGACCCGGTCGGCACAACTGATGCCCTCGGACAGATCATGGGTGACGAGAATGGCCGTTTTCTGCTCCCGGCGGATAATGGTGGCAATGTCGTCACAGACGGTAAGCCTTGTCTGGTAATCCAGGGCGGAGAACGGTTCGTCCAGCAGTAGAAGCTCCGGTTCCAGCACCAGGGTGCGGATGAGTGCCGCCCGCTGGCGCATGCCGCCGGACAGTTCGCTGGGACGGGCATTGCGGAAGGGGGCCAGTCCATACTGTTCCAGCATGGCTTCTGCCCGGGCCAGAGTTTCTTCTGTACATTTTCTGCGGATTTCCAGTCCCAGGATGACATTGCGGTAAATGGAACGCCACTCGAACAGGTGATCCTTCTGGAGCATGTAGCCGATGCGCTCCCGCTCCCGGAGGACCGGGTTGCCTTTCAGCGTGATTTCCCCGGCTTCCGGGGCAAGAAGGCCGCAGATCAGGTTCAGCAGGGTGGATTTGCCGCAGCCGGAGGGGCCAACAATGGCGACAAATTCCCCCTCTTTTACGGAAAATGATATATCAGACAGTGCCGGGGTCTCTCCCTCGGGACTGTGGTAAGAATAACGGACGTCTGTAAGATTCAGGAAAGCATCCATAGACGGTATCCTTTCCGCTGGTTTCTATTTATAGTATGAAAAAACAGGGAAATCGTGTGTTTGTGATCCAAAGCAGGGCGGCCGGAAGGATTTTTTCTTGCAGAGCCTCTTTCCCTGACGTATAATAAAAAGCACTGAAGCGCCTTTGCGGGAGGAGGGATGTTATGACGAAGCGAAATTATCAGAAGGAGCTGGATGCGGTCATCGAACAGGTGACGAAGGAGGGGCGGGTGCCAAGCCTTTTGCTGCACAGCTGCTGCGGCCCGTGCAGTTCCTATGTGCTGGAATATCTGTCCCGGTATTTTGCCATCACGGTGTTTTATTACAATCCGAACATCTATCCCCCCGAGGAATACGAGCATCGGGTGAAGGAGCAGCAGCGGTTTATCGCGGAATGCACCTTCGACCACCCGGTACAGTTTGTGGCCGGGGATTACGAGCCGGAACGCTTTTACGATGCGGTGCGCACGCTGGAGGACTGTCCGGAGGGCGGGGAGCGCTGTTTTGTGTGCTACCGGCTGCGCCTTGCCGAGGCGGCGAAGCTGGCGGACGAGCTGGGATGCGATTATTTTACGACAACGCTGTCCATCAGCCCCCACAAGAACGCGGCAAAGCTCAACGAGATCGGGGAGGAGCTGGCCGGGATTACCAAGGCCAGACACCTGCCCTCGGATTTTAAAAAGCGGGGCGGCTACAAGCGTTCGGTGGAGCTTTCCGCGGAACACGGCATGTACCGGCAGGACTACTGCGGCTGTGTTTTTTCCAAGAGAGAGCGGGAACGGCAGCAGCAGGAGAAAGCGCAGGAAAGAAACGAATCATAAAACAGGAGGATCAGACATATGGCACAGTTATGGGGCGGCCGTTTCACCAAAGAGACGGATCAGCTGGTTTACAATTTCAATGCTTCGATTAATTTTGACAAAAAGCTTTACCGGGAGGATATCCAGGGAAGCATTGCCCATGTGACGATGATGGCAAAGCAGGGCATTGTCACAGAGGAAGAGAAGGAAGCCATCATCGGCGGCCTGCAGGGCATTCTGGCGGACGTGGAGAGCGGTGCGCTGGAGATCACGGAGAAATACGAGGATATTCACAGCTTTGTGGAGGCCAACCTCATTGACCGGATCGGGGATGCGGGCAAAAAGCTGCACACCGGAAGAAGCCGGAACGACCAGGTGGCCGTGGACATGCGTCTGTATGTGCGCAGACAGGTGCAGGAGACCGATGAGCTGTTGAAGGAGCTACTGGAGACGCTGCAGAAGATCATGGAAGAGAACGTGGAGACGTATATGCCGGGCTTCACCCATCTGCAGAAGGCCCAGCCCATCACTCTGGCACTGCATATCGGCGCGTATTTTGAGATGTTCAAGCGGGATCGCTCCCGTCTGCACGACATTTACCGCCGGATGAACTACTGTCCGCTGGGAGCAGGCGCCCTGGCAGGCACCACCTATCCGCTTGACCGGGAATATACGGCAGAGCTTCTGGGCTTCTATGGCCCCACCATGAACGCCATTGATTCCGTGGCAGACCGGGATTACACCATTGAATTCCTGGCAGCCCTGTCTACCATCATGATGCATCTGAGCCGTTTTTCCGAGGAAGTGATCATCTGGAACACGAATGAATACCGGTTCGTGGAGCTGGATGACGCCTACAGCACCGGCAGCAGCATCATGCCCCAGAAGAAAAACCCGGATATCGCGGAGCTTGTCCGGGGAAAGACCGGCCGGGTGTACGGCGCCCTTATGTCCATGCTCACGGTCATGAAGGGACTGCCGCTGGCGTACAATAAGGATATGCAGGAGGATAAGGAGATGACCTTTGACGCCATTGACACGGCCAAGGGCTGCATCCACCTGTTCAACGGCATGGCCGCAACGATGAAATTCAACAAAGATGTGATGGAAAAGAGTGCAAAAAACGGGTTCACCAACGCCACCGATGCGGCAGACTATCTGGTGAATCATGGCGTGCCCTTCCGGGATGCCCATTCCATCGTGGGCCGTCTGGTGCTGTACTGCATCGACAAAAACTGCGCCATCGAGGATCTGTCCATTGAGGAATTAAAGGCTATCAGCCCGGTATTTGAGGCGGATGTGTATGATGCCATCAGCCTGAAAACCTGCGTGGACAAGCGGCTGACCATCGGCGCACCGGGCAAAGAAGCCATGGAGCAGGTGATCGCAGCCAACCGGATGTATTTGGAAGCGCAGGAAAACTGGGATTAAAGATGCCTGAGGAATAAAAAAGGGTTGCATTTTTCCGGATTGTGGTTTAGTATCTTATGAGAAAGACAGATGTCTTTGTAAGAGAGACACGCAGAGGATATGCGAAACGAAGAGGAGATTGTGAAATGAGTGAGAAGCTGAAAGTTGGAATTCTTGGAGCAACCGGTATGGTGGGCCAGCGTTTTATTGCCCTTCTGGAGAATCATCCGTGGTTTGAGGTGACGACCGTGGCAGCCAGTGCCAGAAGTGCGGGAAAGACGTATGAGGAAGCGGTCAATGGCCGCTGGAAGATGGATACGCCCATGCCGGAGGCTGTGAAGAAACTGTCGGTGATGAATGTGGCAGAGGTGGAGAAGGTGGCTGCATCCGTTGATTTCGTGTTCAGTGCCGTGGACATGACAAAGGAAGAGATCCGTGCCATTGAGGATGCCTATGCGAAGACCGAGACACCGGTGGTATCCAACAACAGCGCCCACCGCTGGACACCGGACGTGCCCATGGTGGTGCCGGAGATCAACCCGGAGCATTTCGAAGTCATCCCGTTCCAGAAGAAGCGTCTGGGCACCACGAGAGGCTTTGTGGCAGTGAAGCCCAACTGCTCCATCCAGAGCTATGCGCCGGTGCTGACCGCATGGAAGGAGTTCTATCCGACCCAGGTGGTGGCAACGACCTATCAGGCCATTTCCGGTGCCGGAAAGACGTTCCAGGACTGGCCGGAGATGGTGGGCAACATCATCCCTTATATCGGCGGCGAAGAAGAGAAGAGCGAGCAGGAGCCCTTACGTCTGTGGGGAAAGATCGAGAACGGACAGATCGTGAAAGCGGCAGGTCCTCTCATCACCACCCAGTGTATCCGGGTACCGGTGCTCAACGGCCATACCGCGGCGGTGTTTGTAAACTTTGAGAAAAAGCCGTCCAAAGAGGAGCTGATCGACCGGATGGTGAATTTTAAAGGTCTGCCCCAGGAGCTGGCACTGCCCAGCGCACCGAAGCAGTTCATCCAGTATCTGGAGGAGGACAATCGTCCGCAGGTGGCGCTGGATGTGAATTACGAGAACGGTATGGGCATCTCTGTGGGAAGACTGAGGGAGGATGCGCTGTTTGATTACAAATTTGTGGGACTGTCCCACAATACCGTAAGGGGTGCCGCAGGCGGCGCTGTGCTGTGTGCGGAGCTTCTGAAAGCCCAGGGATACATTCAGGCAAAGTAAAACGTATCTGTAAAGCAATAGAATAAGGGTGGAATACAAAAGAAAAGGGTGAACTTCGGAATTTCTTTCCTGATCGGGGGAGAAAATCCGGGGTTCGCCCTTTCACAGTTTTTTCAAAAAGTTTTCACAGATTTTCCCAAAAGTGAACACAAATGCCCTGTATAGTGAGGGGAGTGTAAAAAGGAGGAAACAGCGTGATAGAAGTTCGTGACCTGGTAAAGAAATACGGTGACCACGTGGCAGTGGATCACTTAAGCTTTACAGCAGAAAAAGGAAAAATATACGGCTTTCTCGGGCCCAACGGCGCGGGAAAATCCACAACAATGAATATGATGACAGGATATCTGGCCAGCACCTCAGGGGAGGTGCTCATTGACGGGCATGATATTTTGAAGGAACCGGAGGAGGCCAAGAAGCATATCGGCTATCTGCCGGAGGTTCCGCCGCTGTATATGGAGATGACGCCCTACGAACAGTTACATTTTGCGGCGGAGCTGCGGGGCATTGCCAGGGGAGAACGGGAAGCCTGTGTGGTACAGGTCATGCAGGAGACAGGGATCGAAGAGATGGCAGATCGGCTCATCCGCAACCTGTCCAAGGGTTACCGGCAGAGAGTGGGGCTGGCACAGGCGCTGCTGGGAGATCCGGATATCCTCATCCTGGATGAACCCACGGCCGGGCTGGATCCGCTGCAGATCACGGAGATCCGCACGTTGATCCGCAGGCTTTCCAGCGAACATACGATTATTTTGAGTTCCCATATTTTGTCCGAGGTCAGCGCGGTGTGCGACGAGGTGCTGATCATTTCTCATGGAAAACTGGTGGCCAGCGATACGCCGGACAATCTGGGCCATCTGCTGACCGGGAAAGAGACGCTGCACCTGAAAGTAAAGGGAAAGATAGCGGACGTGGAAGCGGCGCTAAAAACCATCAGCGGCGTACAGCAGGTAACGGCAGAGCAGGAAGGGGATCTCACCAGTGTGAATGTACAGTTGAAGGGAAGACAGAGCACCGGCGGACAGGCGAAGGCTGGAAAAGATGCACAGCAGTCAGGTAGCGATGCAGCATCCGCGGAGAGCAGGACACCAGATGCTGCGCGGGAAGCTATCTTTTACCGTCTGGCAGAGAAACGGCTGCCTATCTACGAGATGGAAAGCGCCCATGCTTCTCTGGAAAAGGTGTTCCTGGAGCTGACGGAAGACGAAACAGAAAAGGAGGCGGAATAAATGCTGGCAGTATTCAAACGGGAGCTTGCCTCCTATTTTCATACGATGACAGGATATATTTTCATGGCGTTCCTCTTTGTGGTGGTGGGCATTTATTTTTCCGCCTATAACCTGAGCTATCAGTATTCCCTGTTCGGCTATGCGCTGGCGTCGGCGGCTTTTGCCATGCTCATCACTACGCCCATGCTTTCCATGAAGGTGCTGGCGGAGGAGCGGCGGCAGAAGGTGGATCAGCTGCTTCTGACGTCCCCGGTGCCGCTGTATCAGATCGTCCTGGGCAAATATCTGGCCATGATCACGGTGTTTGCGGTGCCCATGCTGGTGTTCTGTCTGTATCCGGTCATTCTGTCCCGGTACGGGGAGGTGGCCTGGGCCCAGACGTACGCGGCGATCTTGGGATTCTATCTGCTGGGCTGTGCCTGCCTGGCCATCGGCCTGTTCATTTCTTCCCTGACGGAAAATCAGGTGATGGCGGCGGTGTTAAGCTTTGGCGTGTTGTTTCTGTTTTATATGATGAGCGGTCTGAAAACCCTCATTCCCAGCACTGCTTCGGCTTCCTTCCTCATTCTTACCTGCGTGCTGCTGGCAGTGGGCTGGATCCTGTACCGGATGACCCAGCGCTTTCTGCTGCCCCTGCTTTTCTGCGTGGTGGGAGAGGCTGTCATGGCAGGCGTTTATCTGACCCATGCGGCACTGTATGAGGGACTGGTACAGAAAATCATGGATATTTTTGATATTTCTACCCGGTTTTCCGGGCTGACGGACGGCATGCTGGATGTGACGGCCATCGTGTATTTCCTGTCCGTCATTGCGGCAGGGATTTTCTTAAGTATCCAGTCCATACAGAAGAGAAGATGGAGCTAGGAGGGAAAAATGAAGAAACCAGTATTTGAAAAAATCAAACCGCTGTTTCAGAAAAAAGGGAAGGCATCGGCCCATGGCTCTTACAGTGCAGGGTATACGGCACTTTTTCTGGCGGTGCTTCTGATGGGCAACCTGATCGTTTCCAGACTGCCCTCCAAATATACGAAAATCGACTTGAGTGGCTCCGGCCTGTATTCCATCGGTGACCAGACCAAGGCGGTGCTGGATGGGCTTTCCGAGGATGTGACGCTGTATCTGGTCTGCCAGGAAGGGAATGAGGACAGCACGGTGACCCACCTGCTGGAGCAGTACGCCGAGAACAGCGATCATGTAACGCTGGAGACGAAGGATCCGGTGAAGAGCCCCACCTTTACGCAGACGTACACCACGGATCAGGTGGCGGACAACAGTGTGATCGTGGTATCCGGCGACCGCAGTAAGGTGATCTCCTATGCGGATATTTATACCGGGGATTATGATTATTCCACCGGCGGCTATTCCTCCAGCTTTGACGGTGAGGGACAGCTCACCAGTGCCATCGCCTATGTGACCACCGACGATCTGCCGGTGCTGTACGTGGTAACCGGCCACGACGAGGCGGAGATCAGCTCCACCGTGCGCAGTACCATTGAAAAGGAAAACATCCGCCTGGAGGATCTGAACCTGATGACGGACACCGATGTGCCGGAGGATGCGGCGGGCCTGTTCCTGTACGCGCCCATGAGTGATTACTCCGAGGAAGAGGCGGCCAAGATCATCGCTTATCTGGAAAAAGGCGGGAAGTCGCTGATCATCAGTTCCTATACGGAAACCGAGCTGCCCAATTTCCAGTCCATTTTAAGCGCCTACGGGATCCGGACCGGGGACGGCTTGGTGCTGGAGGGCGATCCGGCACACACCCTGTCTCAGAATCCCCTGTATCTGGTGCCGGAGTACGGAGACAGCAGCATTGCCTCCAGCCTGGAAAGCGGAAAAAAATATGTGGCGGTGCCCATCGCCCAGTCCATCGAGACGCTGGAGGCGTACCGGGACAGTCTGACCATGACGCCGATCCTTGTCACCTCGGACAGTTCCTATGAGAAAGCTGACCTGCAGAACATGGAAAGCTATGCCAAAGAGGCGGGAGATCAGGAAGGCCCCTTCACCATCGGTATGGAGGTGACGGAGCAGCTGGAGGATGCTGAGACGAAGATCATCTATTATACCACGGAGGGTATTCTGGATGACACCATGAACCGGGCGGTGGCCGGCGGCAACATGGAGCTTCTGGCAAATTCCCTGAGCGATATGGCTGACCATGAGACGAGTGTGTCTATTGCGGCCAAGAGTCTGGATGCCAGCTATCTGACGGTGACTTCCGCTGCAGCAAATCTATGGAGTATTGTGGCAACCGCCGTGCTTCCGCTGGGCGTGCTGATCCTGGGCGGCGTGGTCTGCTACAGAAGGAGGAAACGATGAAGAAAAGTCGATTGCTCATATGGACGGCGGTGCTGGTGCTCTGTATCGCTTGCTATGTGCTCCTGGGCAAAAAGAGCAGCAGCACAGAAACAACAGACAGTGAAGAAACCGACGAAGAAACGGTGTTGGCTGTCCCGTCGGACACCATCACAGGATTTTCCTTTGTGGTGGGAAAAAATACGTACAGTTTTCTGAAAAACGATGATACATGGAACTACAGCGGCGATCCGAATTTTCCCGCAGATGCGGATAAGATAGAAAATCTGCTGTCTGCCTTTTCGGAGGTAAGTGCCAGCCGGGTGCTGACGGATGTCAGTGACCTTGCCCAGTACGGGCTGGAGGAACCGGCCAACACCATTCACCTGACGGACAGTGAGGGCGGTGAGTATGTGCTGCACATCGGCAACCTGAACAGCTCCACCGGGGACTATTACGCTTACACGTCAGATGAGAAGACGGTATATACCATCGACAGCACCATTCCGCTGGATTTCCAGATCGGTCTTTATGATCTGGCAAAGACGGAGAGCTTTCCGTCCATTGACTCCACCGAGGTGTCGTTGGTGGAGGTGACCTCGGAGAACGGCCTGTTCTCTGCTTATCAGGATGCATCCAGCAACACCGGCTGGCTTCTGTCAGACGGCAGCCGGGTGTACGAGGGAGACGACAGCAAGTTATTATCCCTGCTGGATGAACTGGGCAGCATCAGCTATCAGTCCTGCCTGGAATATGACTGCCAGAATCCGGAGGCATATGGGCTGGATCACCCGATTGCGCGGATCCGCGTGCGCTATACGGAAGTTTCTGCCAATACGTCTGTGGCATCTTCTGAGGATCCGTCTGCGTCCGGTGAGAACGGAGATGCTGCTGGTGGGAATTCGGAAGACGGAGAAAACCCGGCGGCGGAAGAAACAACAACCGGCGATGCTGCGGGCACAGAGGTGGTGTTCCTCATCGGCATTCAGGACGAAAGTGGACGATACTTTATCCAGCGGGAGGGCACCGGGGAAGTGCATACCGTCCTGGCTTCTGCCCTGGCAGATTTTCTGGATGTGGATGTGACCTCCTACCGGAGCCTGGCGCTGGCACCGCTGTCCATGGAGCAGGTGGCCAGCCTGACGCTGACTTATGAGGGAAAGCAGTACACCTTCGAGCAGCAGGAAACAACGGCCCAGAACGACGGCGGGGAGGACGTGACGTCCTATACCTGCACCCGGAACGGCAAAACCTTTGATGCGGACACCTATCAGGACTTCTTTAAGACCGCTAGGGGCATGAACGCCCAGAGCTATACCGATGCGTTCCCGGATACCGATGCGGTGTGTGTCATCCAGTTTGCACAGACAGACGGCAGCGGACGGACCGTATCCTATTATCCGTATGACGACAATTTCTATCTGGCGCTGGTCAGCGATGACGGCCAGGACAGTGCGGATGCGGCACTGGTCAACAAGATGGATGTATCCACCCTGCTTGCCCAGGTGCAGAACGTCATCAAATAAAATCAAATGAGGGAAAAGCGCTTTACCGGGAGAGGGAACGAAACAACACTTTCGTTCCCTCTCTTTTTGTGGTATAGTGAGAATACAGTAGAAAAATAAGCGACGTCGAAGACGGCATTTATTTTTCGATGTATTCTCAACGAACGAACAATGGAAAGGAATACTTATGGGAATTGAGACGAGTTTTTTCGGAAAGACAGCGGGCGGAGAGATCGCCAGACTTTACCGCCTTTACAATGATTATATGGAAATGACTGTGACAGATTACGGCGCCTGCCTGGTGAATGTGTGGTTCCGGGATAAGAGGGGGCGTTTTCAGGATATTGTCTGGGGCTATGACACCCTGGCGGAATATGAGGAAAATGAACCGAACCTGGGAGCCATCATCGGCAGAAATGCCAACCGCATCGGCGGTGCGGAGGTGACCGTGGGCGGCGTGTCCTATCCGCTGGAGCACAACGATGGGGAAAATAATTTACATAGTGGCAGTCACGGCTACCATAAACGGATGTGGGAGGCCTGGACGGATATGAATGACGGCGAGCCAAGCGTGACCTTTTTGCTGAAAAGCCCTCACATGGATCAGGGCTATCCGGGAACGGCGAAGATTTCCGTCACCTATACGCTGACCACGGACAACAAAATCCGCATCGATTATCAGGCAAAGGCGGATCAGGATACGGTATTTAATTTTACCAATCACAGTTACTTCAATCTGGAAGGACAGGAGAGCAGTAGCGTGATGGATCATGTGGTGACCATTTATGCGGATGCTTTTACTCCGACAGATAAAGCATTGATTCCCACCGGCGAGGTGCGAAGCGTGGAGGGAACGCCCATGGATTTCCGGACGGAGCACCGGATCGGGGAGCGGATCGACACAGACTATGAACCGCTGGTGACAGCCGGTGGATACGATCATAACTGGGTGCTGGATGAAACACCAGATGGTACGGCTGACGGAGTACGCCGGGCTGCCTATGTATACTCGGACAACAGCGGCATTGAGATGGCGGTGGACACCGACCTTCCGGGCATCCAGATGTATACGGCCAATTTCCTGGATCAGGAAAAGGGAAAGGACGGGCACGTATATCCGAAGCGCTCTGCGGTCTGCTTTGAGACCCAGTATTTCCCGGATGCCAACCATCATGAGAATTTTCCGGGAACCATCGTGAAAGCCGGGGAGACTTACCGGACAACGACGATTTTCAGCTTTGGAAGAAAACAGTAGGAGCGGGAACTGCCGTGGGAATGATTGACGTATTTCACATTTCAAAAGAATACTCCGCCGGGAGAGGGATTTTTGATGTGAGTTTTCAGGTGGAGCCGGGAGAGGTGTTCGGTCTTCTGGGCGCCAACGGCGCGGGAAAGACGACGACGATCCGCCATCTGATGGGATTTGTACATGCGGATATGGGAGAATGCTTCATTGGTGGAAAGAACTGCTGGGATGAGGCGGCCCTGATCCAGAAGAAACTGGGCTATCTTCCGGGGGAGGTGTCGCTGCCGCCCCAGATGACCGGCGTGCAGTTCTTAAATTTCTGTGGAAAAATGCGGGAGCTGAAAAGCCAGCGCCGCAGAGACGAGCTGGTGGAACGCTTTGATCTGGATCCGTCTGTGAAGATCCGGCGGATGTCCCGGGGAACGAAACAGAAGCTGGCCATTGTGTGTGCATTTATGCACCGGCCGGATGTGCTCATTCTGGATGAGCCGACCACCGGGCTGGATCCCCTCATGCGTAGCCGGTTCATTGAGCTTCTGCTGGAGGAGAAGGATATGGGGCGGACGTTTTTCCTTTCCTCCCATATTTTTGAAGAGATGGAGAAGACCTGTGACCGGGTCGGCATGCTGGTGGGTGGCCATCTGGCAGCTGTGGAAACGGTGCCGGACGGAAAAGAACAGCGGCTGGAGGATATTTTCATGCACTATTACGGAGGAGAGGAACATGCTTAGTTATCCGCTGCTTATGCAGTCTTTCCGGGAGATCCGGAAGAACTTTCTCATTTTTGCGGCGCTGATGCTGGGCGGGACGGCCCTGTGGTTTGGCATTTATCATCCGGGCATTACGGATACGCTGCAGGCGCTGACGGCGTCCCTTTCCCCTCAGATGCTGGCGGCCTTTGGTCTTGATTTTTCCAGAGGCTCCCTGACGGAATTCGTTTCTTTTGGCCTGTTTGGCTTCTTTTTGCTCATCCTGCCGCTGGGGTATGAGGTGATGGCTGCCAGCCAGCTCATCGCTTCCGGCATTGACAGCGGCATTTTTGTATATCTGATCGCCACCCCCAATGCCCGGGCCACCATCGCCTGTACCAGAGGGGCGTGTCTTGCGGGAAGCACAGGGCTTTTGTTCCTGTTGACAGGCATCTGCGGGGAAATCTGTGCCGCGGTGCAGTTCCCGGGGCAGCTGGATGAGCCGGTGTTCTGGCAGCTGCTGGCAGGGTGTTTTTTTCTGCATGCGCTGCTTGGCGGCATTGCGTTTTTTGCCGCCTGTCGGGGGAAAAATATGCGGACATTTGTGCTGGCGGGGGCCGGGATCCCTGTGGCCTTTCTGCTGCTGCATATGCTGGCAGCCACAGGTGGCATGTGGGGGATTCTGCGGTTTGGCACCGTATTTACCCTGTTTGATATAGAAGCGATCCTTGCCGGGGAAGGCATCTGTTTTCTGTACATGGCGCTGCTGTGTGCGGGAGCGGTGGTGCTCTACGCCCTGGGAGTGAACAGCTTCAGAAAGAGAGATTTGGCAATATAATTATGGCAAAAGCATTATATATCGCAGAGAAACCCAGTGTGGCCCAGGAGTTTGCCAAGGCGCTGCACGTCAGTGGAAGAAAGGGAGACGGGTACATCGAGTCGGAGGAGGCGGTGGTGACCTGGTGCGTGGGCCATCTGGTGACCATGAGTTATCCCGAAGTGTATGACGAAAAATTCAGGAAGTGGAGCCTGGCGACACTTCCTTTTCTGCCGGAAAAATTCCTCTACGAGGTCATTCCGGGGGTGAGCAAACAGTTCAATACCGTGAAGAATCTGCTGACCCGGCCGGACGTGGATACGATCTATGTGTGCACCGACTCGGGACGGGAGGGAGAGTATATCTACCGACTGGTGGAGCAAATGGCAGGCGTTACAGGAAAAACGCGGAAACGGGTGTGGATCGATTCCCAGACGGAGGAAGAGATCCTGCGGGGCATCCGGGAAGCAAAAGATCTGTCAGCCTATGACAATCTGGCTGCTTCCGCTTACCTGCGGGCCAAGGAGGATTATCTCATGGGCATCAATTTTTCCCGGCTGCTGACATTAAAATATGGCAATTCCATTGCCAGCTATCTGAACACCAAATACACCGTCATTTCCGTGGGGCGGGTCATGACCTGTGTGCTGGGCATGGTTGTCCGCCGGGAGCGGGAGATCCGGGAATTTGTCAAAACGCCGTTTTATCGGGTGGTGAGCCGGATGTCGCTGACGGGCCATGCCATCGAAGGGGAATTCCGGGCGGTGGAGGGCTCCCGGTATTACCAGTCGCCCCTGCTTTATAAGGAAAACGGTTTCAAAAAGGAAGAGTCGGCGAAAGCACTTATCGGGGAGCTGACCGGGGCAGATAGCCGCATTCCCGATGCCCAGGTGCTGGAAATCTCCAGAAAACAGGAGAAAAAGAACCCGCCGCTGCTGTACAATCTGGCGGAGCTGCAGAATGAGTGCTCCAAACTTTTGAAGATCAGCCCGGACGAGACGCTGCGGACGGTGCAGGAGCTGTATGAGAAAAAGCTGGTGACCTATCCGCGAACCGATGCCCGGGTGCTGTCCAGCGCGGTAGCGAAAGAGATCAGCCGCAACTTAAACGGCCTCTCCCGATTTGGAGAGCTGGGGGCCTTTGCATCGGAGATTCTGGCGGAGGGCAGCTATAAGGGCATCGGCAAATCCCGGTACACCAACGATGCCCAGATCACCGATCACTATGCCATCATTCCCACCGGACAGGGACTGGGCGCTTTTGCGGGGCTGAATGCCCAGGCACAGCGGGTGTATCTCATGATCGTCCGGCGTTTCCTGAGCATTTTCTATCCACCGGCGGTGTACCAGAAGGTGAGCCTTACCACGGCCATCGACGGGGAAAAGTTTTTCTCCGGATTTAAGATGCTGTTATCCGAAGGGTACTTAAAGGTGCTGGGCAGACGTCCGGCCCAGGAAAAGCCTTCCGAAGAGAAAAATGCCGGTGAAAATGGTTCCGGGGACAAGGCTTCGGAGGAAGAAGAAAATATCCAGGGGGATACCGTTTTACAGGAAGCATTGAAGAAGCTGAAAAAAGGCGACAAGATCCCGGTGGATGGGCTGGATATCCGGGAGGGGGAGACCTCCCCGCCGAAGCGGTACAATTCCGGTTCCATGATCCTGGCCATGGAAAATGCCGGGCAGCTCATTGAGGATGAAGAGCTGCGGGCCCAGATCAAGGGAAGCGGCATCGGCACCAGCGCCACCCGGGCGGAAATTCTGAAAAAGCTGGTGAACATCAAGTATCTGAGCCTGAACAAAAAGACCCAGGTGCTGACACCTACCCAGTTGGGAGAAATGGTGTTTGATGTGGTGCGGGCGTCCATCCGTTCCCTGTTAAACCCGGAGTTGACCGCCAGCTGGGAGAAGGGGCTTACCTACGTGGCCCAGGGAGACATCACCGAGGATGAATATATGGGTAAGCTGACCCATTTCATCGTCAGCAGAACCGACGGTGTGCTGGGGCTGAACAACCAGTACCAGCTGCGGGCCTGTTACGATGCGGTGGCACCTTTTTATAAGGAAGCCTATAAAGGTACGGGAAGAACGACGCGGACGACGGGCCGGGCAAAAGCCGCAGCCGGGACATCCAGAGCGAAGGCCGGTTCAGCCAGAGGCAGGGCGAAAAAGACGGCTGCGGAATAATCATTACAGGAAGTTCGGAAAAGAATGGAGGAAAAGAAAGTGAGTAAGGAAATGACGATACAGGAAAATTACAGCTTACAGGAAACTATCGCGGCGGAACTGTTCGAGGGCCTGACTTATCCCTGGGAGGCGCTGCCCAATATCGGTGCGTTTATCAAAAAACTGGGCCCCACCCTTCCGGCAGAAGACTATGAGCAGGTGGGCGAGGACGTGTGGATCGCCCGTTCTGCCACCGTGGCGCCCACGGCTTATATCCACGGCCCGGCCATCATCGGCAAAGAGGCGGAGATCCGCCACTGCGCCTTCATCCGCGGCAACGCCATTGTGGGAGAGAACGCCGTGGTGGGCAACTCCACAGAGCTGAAAAATGTGGTGCTATTCAATCGGGTGCAGGTGCCCCATTACAATTATGTGGGCGATTCCATTCTGGGCTACCGGGCACATATGGGCGCCGGTTCCATCACCTCCAATGTAAAATCCGACAAGACACTGGTGGTGGTAAAGAATGGAGAAGAACAGATCCCTACCGGCTTTAAGAAATTCGGTGCCATGCTGGGGGACTGTGTGGAAGTGGGATGCAACAGCGTCCTCAATCCGGGCACGGTCATCGGCCATCACACCAACGTGTATCCTCTGTCTGCTGTCCGGGGCTTCATTCCGGCGGAGAGCATCTTCAAAAAGCAGGATGATATTGTCAAAAAGCAGTGATCTGTCCGTTCCCATCACTATCAGCGGTAACCTGCACGCCATAAGACAATTCGGTCAGATGGGAGAAAAGTGCCGCAGGCGCGGTGTTTTTCTGCATCTGTCCGTTGACCCTTGCGCAGGGAATGAGAGAGGCGGCCAGTGTGCCGTCTTCTTTTATGTGTACCTGCAGAAGTACGGTAGGATTGGTACTGTTGCTGAACAGAAAGTTGCCCAGGCTGTAGGCGATGAGCTTTCCTTTGTAGGTTTCAAAGCCCTGCAGCACATGGGGATGACTGCCAACCACCAGATCGGCCCCGGCGTCGATGCAGGCGTAAGCCAGTTTGCGCTGGTATTCCTGGGGATATTCGTCCTTTTCGATGCCCCAGTGCAGATAGACGACAGTGTAATCGCACTGGGAGGATAAATCTGAGATTTCATTTAACAGAGGCGCCTGGTCATAGGCAGTGAACATGCCTGGCCGGGCGTTTCCTGCTGCCCAGGAGGACACGGGGATCACCCGGCTGGCCCCCAGAATGCCCACCGTGCTGTCACCGACGGTGCGGATCACCGGTGCTTTGGCTTCGCTTAATGTGCGGCCGCCGCCCACCCGGGCGATCCCGGCCTGATCCAGCGTATCCAGACTGTCAGTGAAAGCGTTCACGCCGAAATCCAGCGCGTGGTTGTTGGCAACGGTGGCCACATCCACACCGATTTCCTGAAAAATGCGGACGTAGGAGGGATCCACCCGGAAGGTGAACTGCTTGTCTTCAGCTGCCTCCCCGCGGGTGCTGAACGGGAATTCCTCATTGACCATGAAAAGATCAGCGTCGGTCATGGCAGACAGCAGCTCCTCACTGAACATGGAGGAAATGCCCTGCTGATGGTAGCGGGACAGGGTGTTTTCCGTAAAAAGCATATCTCCGGCGAAAGAGAGAACCGGCTCCGGAGTGGTGTCGTCGGAATTGCGTATGTTATCGGATTTGGAACGATCGTTTGAAGCAGTCGTGTTATCGGAGTCAATAGAAATGGTCGTATCATCCGAACGGAAGGCGTTCTGTGAAGTTCCTCCGTGCGAGATCCTGCTGCCGCCGGCACTGATATCAGAAGGCGAAAGAGCAGTGTCTTCGCTGGAACGTTTGTCAGAAACTGTCTGTTCTGCGGAGACAGAATCCACATCAAAGCCAGCATTGCGGGAGGATACGGATGTCCTGTCAGTCAGGATCAGCCTCTGTCCGGCGAAAAGCACGCAGACGATGAGACAGATGGGGATAACGGCCAGCAGCCCCCGGGTAAGTCCTTTGAAAAAACTGTTCATGCGAAATCCTCCTTCTGTTTTTCTCCATTATACATGAAGCGGAAGCTTTCGCCTATAAGATCGACAGCAGAAGTTTGAAAAAGTGCTGAAAAAGTAAGATTTTGTATATTTTCATAACCGGGAAAATCTGCTATAATAACCCCGCAAAGGAGGCGAAGGCCGATGCTGACAGAAAAAGAGTTATCACCGCTGAATTCCATCAAGAAAGAGGCGGGCACCGGCAGCTACCAGGGTATGCGCTGGCGGATCGAAAAGGACGGGGACGACCAGATGAAGGTGACGATCTACCCGGAACCGAAGTCGTTTGCCTGCACGCCGGAGGAGCAGAAGACGTCCATACAGTTTCCGCTGACGAAGGAAGGGCGGACACAGGCGGCGGCCTGGCTGTGGGAGCAGTATGAAGCCCAGGAGGAACGGTGGAAGAGTGCACCGCGCATTTAAAAGCCTGGGAGCGGATGGCAGAAAACGGACAGACGATGATGGCAGAAAAGCTGCGGAAAATGCTGCCAGAACATACAAAATGGATAAAAACAGGGAAATTGGACATAGATGAGTATGAAGGATCATAACAGAAGAAAAATACGGGTGGGACAGATCGCTGTGGTCTGCATCGGCGCAGCACTGCTGGCTGTGGGAGGTGTACTGGCGGCGGGAACGCCGGGAGCGGAAGCCCTGCCACATCTGCACGCGGAGGCAGTGGAGACAATACAGGGGAATGATGTAAAAGAAGCTTCTCTACAGCGTGGAGAGACGGATACGGCAGAAGATGCGCAGACAGCAACAGGCAGCGAAGAAACGATCAGCGATACGGAGAAAGGCATGAGTTACCATGATTTCCAGTATCTGACAGAGCAGATCGTGGACAATCAGATGGCGCTCCGGCGGGAAGCCTCAAAGGAGCTGCACAGACAGCAGGATGCCTGGAGGCTCATTCTGGTGAACAGTACCCATCTGCTGGACGAGGATTATGCGGTGGAACGGACGAAGGTGGGCAACGGCCAGTATGTGGACAGCCGGATCGCCCCGGAGCTGGAGGCCATGCTGGCGGCAGCCAAAGAAGACGGCGTGGACATCTCCATCATTTCTGCCTATCGTTCCTATGACCGGCAGGTAAACCTTTACAAAAACAAGATCAAACGGCTGGAGCGGCAGGGGTATTCAAAGGCGGAAGCCACCGGGGAGGCCGGAACGGTCGTGGCGATACCGGGCATGAGTGAGCATGCCACCGGACTGGCGCTGGATCTGGCCAGCAAATCTTATCCGGTGCTGGAGGAAGAACAGGAGAATACGGATGCGTACCAGTGGCTGATACAGCACTGCATGGAATATGGATTTATCCTGCGCTATCCCAAGGATAAGGAAGAGATCACAGGCATCATTTATGAGCCCTGGCATTTCCGGTATGTGGGCGAGGAGCATGCCCGGATCATCATGGAACAAGGGCTTTGTCTGGAGGAATATCTGGAGCAATACATAACGGAAGAGGAAAAGGAGAAATAGATGAAAAAAATCATAGCAGTATTACTGACGGCAATCCTGGCGGTTTCCCTGGCAGCCTGCGGCAGCAGCGGCGGACAGTCGGGCAGCAATACAGAGGATAACAAAGAAAACGAAGCAGCAGTGGACATCCCGGATGCGGTGACGCTCTTGACGACCGTCTGGGACAGTTACACGGACGACGAGAAATTCCCTGCGATAGGCGGAGATTTTTCAGAAGCGAATAACAAGGAAAATGCACCTGGCGTATATGATCTGTCGGATGCAGATGCGGTGGAGGTGAACCTTGGCTTTCCGGCAGTCCAGCTGGATGCGGTGGACGGTGCAGCTTCCCTCATTCACATGATGAACGGCAATACGTTCACCTGCGGGGCCTTCCATGTAAAGGACGCCTCCCAGATGGACAACGTGGCAGCGGCTGTGAAGGCGTCGATCATGAACAAGCAGTGGATGTGCGGTTTCCCGGACAAGCTGGTGATCCTGACGGTGGGCGATTATCTGGTGAGCGTTTACGGCGCAGAGGATCTGGTGGACAATTTCCAGAATCACCTGACGGCAGCTTATGCATCTGCGGTCGTTGTGTGTGACGCACCCATCGAATAAACGGAGAATTTATTTATGGTATTTTCAAGTATTCCGTTCCTGTACTATTTTTTACCGGTGGCGATGGCCCTGTATTTCCTCGTCCCGGCAAAGGGCAGGAACGGTGTTCTTTTTCTGGAAAGTCTGGTGTTCTATGCCTGGGGCGATGCCCGCTATGTGCCCATGCTGCTTTTTGATGTGGCCCAGGGGTATGCCTGCGCCCGTCTGATATGCTGGCACCGGACGTCCTCCTGGCCGGAGAAAAACAGGATGCGCTGGAAAAAATGCTGGCTGGCGGTCAGTGTGCTCTGTGCGCTGGGAATGCTTGGCTATTATAAATATGCAGATTTCTTTCTGGAAAACTGGAACCGGATGACGGGAGGAAACGTAAGACTTTTGCAGCTGGTACTGCCCGCGGGCATCAGCTTTTATACGTTTCAGATCATCAGCTATACGGTGGATGTTTACCGGGGAACAACGGCGGTACAGCGTAGGTTTGTGGATCTGGCAGCCTATATCTGTATGTTTCCTCAGCTCATTGCCGGTCCTATCGTCCGGTATGAGACCATTGCGGCGCAGCTTGCCGGTCGCACCTGCAGCGTGGATCAGGCGGCAGCCGGTGTCCGGCGGTTGATTCTTGGTCTGTCCAAAAAGGTGCTGCTGGCAGATTCCCTGGGGCTGTTGGTGACAACCTTTCGACAGAGTGAAAAGACGGTGCTGTTTTACTGGATCTATGCCATTGCTTTTACCCTGCAGATTTATTTTGATTTTTCCGGATACAGTGATATGGCGGTGGGCATGGGACAGATGCTGGGCTTTTCCTTTCCGGATAACTTCCGGTATCCGTACATTTCAAAAAGCATCACGGAATTCTGGCGGCGGTGGCATATTTCCCTGGGCCAGTGGTTCCGGGATTATGTGTATATTCCCCTGGGCGGCAATCGAAAGGGCCGGGGGCGGCAGCTGCTGGCCATTGCCGTTGTGTGGCTGGCCACCGGCCTGTGGCACGGGGCGGCCTGGAATTTTGTGCTGTGGGGCGCTTTGTATGCCCTGCTGTTGCTGACGGAAAAATGGTTCACCGGGCGGCTGCTTGCAAAGAGCCGTCTGCTTTGTCATGTCTATGTACTGTTTTTCGTGGTGGTGGGCTTTGTGCTTTTTGACGCCGGAAGCCTTGCAGAGGCGGGAGAGAGCCTTCGGGCCATGGCCGGGCTGTCAGGATTGCCCTTGTGCAGCAGCGTGACTCTTTATTATGGAAAAAGCTACGCCGTCCTTCTGCTGGCGGCCGCCGTGCTGGCGACTCCTTATCCCATGCGGCTGCTGCGGAAGATAAGGGCGTTACCGCTGCCGGAAAAATGGGGCGGCAGAAAAATGGGAGACGATCTGCCAGTACAACTGCTGGAAATCGGCGGCCTGTTGCTGTTGCTGCTGGTGTGCACTGCATTTCTGGTGGCAGGATCCTTCCATCCATTTCTCTATTTTCGGTTTTAAACGCATGACCTACAGGAGATAAAAGGAAAACAAGCTGGTTGATTCCCATAGCATTACATACGAAGAAAGCTATCGATGATGGGTATGAAAGAGAGGAAAAGGAGGTGTCCGTATGTCAGAAAAACGAAAAAACTGCCTTCTGCTGGCGGCGGTCATCCTGCTGGTGGCGGGGCTTGCGGTGACAGGCATCCTGCTGCCGGATCAGCAGATATCTCTGACGGAGCGGCGTAGCCTGGCACAGCTTCCGACAGTAAGCGTTTCCTTGGTGCTGGACAAAAGCTTTTCAGAAGCCTTTGACAGCTACAGCCAGGATCAGTTCCCCTTCCGGGAATGGTTCCGCCGGGTGCGGGCCTGGACGAACCGGTTGGTGTTCCGCCTGCGGGATGACAACGGTATTTATATAGAAGATGGTTATGCGGCCAAAATCGAATATCCGCTGGATGAGGCATCGGTGTTCCACGCGGCGGCCCGTTTTTCCTATGTGTATGACCGGTATCTGGCGGATATGGGAAGTGCGGTTTATGTGTCGGTGGTGCCGGACAAGGGATATTTCCTGGCCGGGAAGCACGGGGCACCGGCCATGGATGAGGAAAAGCTGACCGATCTTCTTACCGGACAGATGCTCTATGCGTCGTATATCGATCTGTTCCCGGCGCTATCCATGGAGGATTACTATGCCACGGACATTCACTGGCGGCAGGAGAAAATCGTGCCTGTAGCAAGGTTGTTGTTACAGAAGATGAAAGAAGATTCCGGAAATCCGACAGATCCTGTGATTCCTGCGGCAATGGATGGCGGGGATACAAAAGACACAGCGCTTCAGGAAGCAGATGTGCCAGCGGAGGATGGTGGTTATACGACAGAAAAAGCTTCCGATGCCTTCTATGGTGTTTATTGTGGTCAGACTGCATTGTCGCTGGCGCCGGATCTCCTGTATTATCTGGACAGCGAATGGCTTTCCGGCTGTACTGTGTGGGATTATGAGGCGCAGAAGGAGATCCCGGTCTATGATCTTTCCCAGGCGGCAGGACGGGATCCCTACAGCATGTTTCTGGGCGGTTCCAGGGCACTGCTGACGATAACGAATCCGGCGGCTTCCTCTGACCGGGAGCTATTGCTGTTTCGGGATTCCTTTGGCAGCAGCATCGCGCCGCTGCTGGCCGAGGGGTATGCGAAGATTACGCTCATCGACATTCGTTATATTTCCCCGGAGCTTTTGGATCGGTTTGTCACTTTTGACGGGCAGGACGTGCTGTTTCTGTACAGTGTGTCGGTGCTGAACCACAGCGAAACCATTCGTTAATGAACAATGCGGAGCAAAACGGTTCATTGCCGGGGCAGGGCATTGGTGGTAAAATAAACGGTAGCCGTAAAAACCGGCAATGAAATGATATGAGGTGAAAACATGTCTACATCCATGACAAAGGGCAGTCCGCTGAAGCTGATGCTTTCGTTTGCACTGCCGCTGCTGGCGGGAAACCTGCTGCAGCAGACGTATAATATTATCGATGCGGCCATTGTGGGGCAGGTGCTGGGCAGTGATGCCCTGGCCAGTGTGGGAGCCAGCAGCAGCGTGCAGTTTCTCGTGCTGGGCTTCTGCATGGGAAGCTGCGTGGGCTTCGGGGTTCCCATTGCCAAATATTTTGGCGCCGGAGATCTGGAAAAAATGCGCACCTACGTGTTTCATGGGGCGCTGCTGACAGCGGGCATTGCGGTGGTCATCACCACAGCCTGTACGACGCTTTGTCCGTGGATTTTACATATTCTTTCTGTACAGGCAGACATTTATGACAACGCCTATGCGTATCTCATTGTGATTTTTGCAGGTCTGCCTTTTACACTGATGTATAATTATCTCTCCAGTGTGCTGCGTTCCCTGGGAGACAGTCGGACGCCGTTTCTGTTCCTGGCGTTTTCCGCAGTATCCAATATTTTCCTGGATCTGTTCTGCATTGTGGTGCTGCACTGGGGCTGCGCCGGAGCAGCCATTGCCACCATCACCGCCCAGGCGGCCAGCGGCATTCTCTGTCTGATTTTTATCGTCCGAAAAATGAAGCTGCTGCGGTTCCATAAGGAAAACCGGCAGCTCCAGGGAAGCGTGGCCGGAGAACTGCTGAAAATGGGCATCCCCACCGGACTGCAGTTTTCCATCACCGCCGTTGGCAGTATGGTCATGCAGTCTGCCAACAACGGCCTGGGCGGCGCTTATGTGCCGGGTTTTACCGCAGGCATGCGCATCAAACAGTTTGCCATGTGTCCCTTTGACGCCATCGGTACGGCGGCTTCCGTATTTTGCAGCCAGAATCTGGGCGCAGGAAAGCTTGACCGGATCCGTCAGGGCGCAAGGGAGAGCGTGGTGGCGGCTGTGGGCTACGGTGTGGTGGCCGGTCTGGTGATGATCTTCGCCGGAAGGACCCTTTCCATGATCTTTGTCAGCGCGGATGCAGCAGAAGTGCTGGATGCATCGGCCAAATACCTGCGCTGCCTGGGCTATTTCCTCTGGGCCGTGGGCCTGCTCATCGTTGTGCGGATGATTGTCCAGGGGCTTGGCTATTCCGGCCGGGCCGTGTTTGCCGGTGCCACGGAGATGGTGGGCAGAACCGTGGTCAGCCTGGGCTTTGTCGGCACCTTCGGCTATACTGCCATCTGCTTTGCGGATCAGACGGCATGGCTGGCAGCCTGCGTCTACATCGTGCCTACCTGTCTCTGGTGTATGAAAAAAATCAAACAATCATTGCATGGATAATCATTGACAGAAACATCGGTATTTGCTACACTACAATTACATATCTGGGAAAGTTCTTGGCCGTTCGGTCACTCAATCCCCATATGCGAAAACAAAAAATATGGCGGAGAGAGTGAAAGCGGGCATGCATGCAGCGGCTTTGAGTGCACGTATTCCATTTTTCTCTGCCATCAGTAGGAGAAAAATGTGAATGCAAAGAAGAAAGCTGGAAGAATTGAACCTGTTGGATGATTTCCTTTTTAACGCCATGCTGGCGTATCCGGATACGAGGGAAGCTTTTATCCGCAAACTGCTGGAAACATTGTTTGATCGGAAATTTCCGCATCTGAAAATCCGTGCACAGGAATCGTTTGCGGGTTCGAATACCGATCTTCGCGGTGCCAGACTGGATGTCTATATCGAGGAAGACGGAAGCGTGCAGATCAATGGGGACGAAATTCCAACCATCTATGACGTGGAGCCGGATCACAACCATAAAACTGCGGAGATCAAAGCATTTCCAAAGCGGGCCAGGTTTTATCATGCCATGATCGACAGAAGAAGCCTGAAAGCCGGAGAGCATTTTGGCAAGATGAAAAAGGTGTATGTGATCTTTATCTGTGATTATGATCCTTTCGGCTATGATCGGGCATTATATACGATAAAGAACAGATGTCTGGAAGAGCCGGAGCTGCCGTATGAGGATGATGCGGAAACCTGGGTGCTGTATACCCGGGGCAAAAAAGGAAACATCTCGGAAAGTTTGCGTCAGCTGCTCAGCTATATGGAGAACACGAACCAGAACAATGCGATCAATGAAGATCTGAGAGACATCCAGCAGATGGTGGATCAGGTCAAGCGGGACGGGGAGGTTTCATTACGATATATGAAATGGTTTGAACATGATCAGATGATGTATGAGCAGGGGCGTCAGGATGAGCAGGAAAATACGGAACGAGAGAAAGAATTAACAAGACATCTTCTGAAAGATCAGCGTGTTGCAGATGCGCAGCGTGCTTTGGATGATCCGGCATTCCGGGATCAGTTGCTGAAGGAATACGGCATTCACTAATGGCTGGACAGATTGATGATAGGAAGATACCACCCCTGGAGATTTTTCTCCGGGGTATTTTTTTGCCCTTTTCATATAAAAGAATTGACATATCGTATATACATGTATATAATACATATATACAATATAAAGCAAATGATCAACAGATCGAGGTGAGGATATGGATATCATTATCAGCAATTCTTCGGGAAAACCGATTTATGAACAGATCACGTCCCAGATCAAGCAGAAGATCATGCAGGGAGAGCTAAAGGAGGGCGACGCGCTGCCGTCCATGCGTCTGCTGGCGAAGGATCTGCACATCAGCGTGATCACCACCAAGCGGGCGTATGAGGATCTGGAGCGGGACGGCTTCATCACCACGGTGGTGGGCAAGGGAAGCTTTGTGGCGAGCACGGACAGTGAATTTCTGCGGGAAGAACAGCTTCGGACGGCGGAAGCGCATCTGACCCAGGCGGTACGGGCGGCAAGGCTTGGCGGAATTGACATAGAAGAGCTTGTGGAGGTGCTCCGCATGCTGTATGAGGAGGAGTAGAGATGAATGTGGCAATGGATATGGGAACAGCTGCTTCGCGTTCTGGAAATGAGACTGTGGTGGGAGATGGCGATATGGATATGGATGCTATGCTGGAAATGCGGCAGGTAACGAAACGGTATGAGAATTTCACGCTGGATCATGTGGATTTTGTGGTGCCCAAGGGATATGTCACCGGTCTCATCGGGGAGAACGGCGCCGGAAAAACAACGCTCATGAAGGCAGCGCTGGGGCTCATCCGGACGGAGGAAGGAGAGATCCTGCTGGATGGAAAGCCGCTGGCGGCGAACGACCGGGCGGTGAAAGAGCGGTTTGGCGTGGTGTTTGACAGCAGCAGTTTTCCGGAAGAGCTGTCGGCAAAACAGATCGGCAGGATTTTGCAGGATATTTACAGCCGCTGGGAGCCGGATACCTTTGCGCAGCTGCTGCACCGGTTTTCCATTCCCACGGACAAAAAGGTGAAGGAATACTCCCGGGGCATGAAGATGAAGCTTTCGATCGCGGCGTCGCTGTCCCATCATGCTGATTTCCTACTTCTGGATGAAGCCACCGGCGGCCTGGATCCGGTGGTGCGGGAGGAGATCCTGGAGCTGTTTCAGGAATTTATGGAGGAGGAAGGGCACACGATCCTCATGTCCAGCCATATCACCAGCGATCTGGAGAAGATCGCGGACTATGTGGCGTTTATGAAAGACGGCAGAATGGTTTTTCAGGAGGAAAAGGATGTGCTGCTTTCCGGCTGCGGCATATTAAAATGCGGCCGGGACGATTTCCGGGATATGGACTGCCCGGCCTTTCTGGCCAGCCGGGAGCATGTCTTTGGCCGGGAAATTCTGCTGAGAGACCGGCATTCCTTTGAAGCACAGTATCCGGAGGCGGTGGTGGATCCGGTGAAGCTGGAGGATATCATGTTGTTTTTGGTGAAGGGGGAACAGTTATGATCGGACTGATGAGAAAAGATTTTTACAGTATGCTGTTATATCTGCGGCAGGTGGTAATCGTGGTGCTGTTTATCGGCGTATTCAGCGCTATGACAAAATCCACTTCCATGGTAGGTTTTATGTTGATTTTTCTGAGCCTGAACATGGTGCAGAGCTGCCTGTTTGTGGACGAGAAAAATCACTGGGATCAGTACGCCCTGACCATGCCGCTGCTTCGAAAAGATGTGGTGAAGGCCCGGTACGTGATCCTGGTGCTCATCGGCCTTGCGTCCTTCGCCCTTGGCATCGCATCCAATGTGGTGCTGTGCCTGGTTTTCCGGGAAAATTCCCTGGCAGATTCAGTGCTCACCACGGTAACGGTGTTCCTTTTCTATATGCTGTCCTATACCATCAGCATTCCGTTCGCCTATCGTCTGAGCGCGGATAAAGCCCGATATGTGATGATGGGTGTGATGGTAGGCGGCGCAGCGGTGATCGGTTCGGTTCTGCATCTTTTCCCTGAGCTGAAAACGCTGGCAGCACCGGCACTGCAGATGCTGCCTGCCATTGGCGCGGCTGCACTGGTATTTCTGGCGGCTACCTTCGTGATTTCCTACAAAATTTCGGTGGCCATCTATGAGAAAAAGGAATTTTGACAGAAAAATGTCAAAAGGACTGGACGAACTCCTCCGTTTGTGAGAAAATACAAGGTGGTTAGAGCAGATGCTCCCGGGGAAGGGCACCCCGGTATTTATTAAACTTACATATGGAAGGAGTTTTAACATGATTTATTCACAGGAAGTAGAGAACATGTGTACAGTAGCACAGGGCGTTGCGCATGGTGCTGCTCCGATCCCGGAAGAAGCCAAATGGGTAAAGGCAAAAGATGTTGCTGATATCTCCGGTCTGACACACGGAATCGGCTGGTGTGCACCGCAGCAGGGATGCTGTAAGCTGACACTGAACGTGAAGGAGGGCATCATCCAGGAAGCACTCGTTGAGACCATCGGATGTTCCGGTATGACCCATTCCGCAGCTATGGCAGCAGAGATCCTGCCGGGAAGAACCATCCTGGAGGCGCTGAACACAGACCTTGTTTGTGACGCAATTAACACCGCTATGAGAGAGCTGTTCCTGCAGATCGTATATGGCCGTACCCAGAGTGCATTTTCTGAGGAAGGACTTCCGATCGGCGCAGGCCTTGAGGACCTTGGTAAGGGACTTCGTTCCCAGGTTGGAACCATGTACGGTACCCTTAAGAAAGGCCCCCGTTACCTCGAGATGACTGAGGGTTATGTAACCGGTATTGCACTGGATGCAGACGATCAGATCATCGGCTATCAGTTTGTTTCTCTTGGAAAGATGACAGACTTCATCAAGAAGGGCGACGACCCGAACACCGCATGGGAGAAGGCAAAAGGCCAGTATGGCCGTGTGGCTGATGCAGTGAAGATCATTGACCCGAGAGAAGAATAATTGAGGAGGTAAGGAAGAATGGCTTTATTTGAATCCTATGAAAGAAGAATAGATAAAATCAACGGCGTGCTGAACAGCTACGGCATCGCTTCCATCGAAGAGGCAGAGAAGATCACCAAAGATGCCGGCCTGGACGTATATGCACAGGTAAAGGCAATCCAGCCGATCTGCTTCGAGAACGCATGCTGGGCTTACACCGTAGGCGCTGCCATCGCAATCAAGAAGAACTGCCGCAAGGCTTCCGAGGCTGCTGCAGCCATCGGCGAGGGCCTGCAGGCTTTCTGTATCCCGGGCTCCGTTGCTGACCAGAGAAAGGTTGGCCTTGGTCATGGTAACCTGGGCAAGATGCTGCTGGAGGAGACCACAGACTGCTTCTGTTTCCTGGCAGGTCATGAGTCCTTTGCAGCTGCAGAGGGTGCCATCGGTATCGCTGAGAAGGCAAACAAGGTTCGTAAGAAACCTCTTCGTGTCATCCTGAACGGTCTTGGAAAAGACGCTGCACAGATCATTTCCCGTATCAACGGCTTTACCTATGTTGAGACAGAGATGAACTACTATACAGGAGAGGTAAAGGAAGTATTCCGCAAATCCTACTCCGACGGCCTTCGTGCAAAGGTAAACTGCTACGGTGCCAACGATGTTACCGAGGGCGTTGCCATCATGCACAAGGAGGGTGTTGACGTTTCCATCACCGGTAACTCCACCAACCCGACCCGTTTCCAGCATCCGGTAGCAGGTACCTACAAGAAGGAGTGCATCGAGCAGGGCAAGAAGTACTTCTCTGTTGCATCCGGCGGCGGCACAGGCCGTACCCTTCATCCGGACAACATGGCAGCAGGACCGGCTTCCTACGGTATGACAGATACCATGGGACGTATGCATTCTGATGCACAGTTCGCAGGATCCTCTTCCGTACCGGCTCACGTAGAGATGATGGGCCTGATCGGCATGGGAAATAACCCGATGGTTGGTGCGACAGTTGCTGTTGCAGTTGCTGTTGAGGAAGCAGCAAACGCCGGTAAGTTCTAAGAGAAACCTTGATTTATAGAGAATAGAGAGCTTTTAGATAAATCTAAAAGCTCTCTACAGACTGTAGACAAAGCTCCTTCCTGTGAGGGAGCTTTTCTTGTGTCATGACTGCAAAAATTATGTACTTACAAGCATATAAGAAGTAGTGAAAATGCCGTATTTACGGGACTTTTCACTACTTTTTTGGTAGTATCAAAATGAAGGCGGTGTTTCCTATGATGACACAGAATGCAGATAAGAAAAGAGAACAGATTCAGATGTTCTGCATGGATGACCTTGTTCCGCAGGATCATCTGCTGCGCCTGATTGACCAGGCAATCGACTGGAGTTTTATCTATGAACTTGTGATCGATAAATACAGTGCAGACAATGGTCGCCCCAGTATGGATCCGGTCATGCTCATTAAAATTCCATTCATCCAGTATCTGTACGGCATCCGAAGCATGCGCAAGACAGTAAAAGAAATCGAAGTCAATGTCGCATACCGATGGTTCCTCGGTCTGGAAATGATGGACAAGGTTCCCAATTTCTCTACGTTTGGAAAGAATTATACCAGACGCTTTAAGGATACTGATCTTTTTGAACAGATCTTTTCCCGTATCCTGCAGGAATGCTATAAATACAGACTGATCGATCCTTCCGAGGTCTTCGTGGATGCCACCCATGTAAAAGCACGGGCAAACAGCAAAAAGATGCGGAAACGGATTGCAGATGAGGAAGCACTGTTCTTCGAAGAGCAGTTAAAGAAGGAAATCAACGAAGACCGGGAAGCGCATGGGAAAAAGCCTCTGAAAGAAAAGAAGGAAGATCCCAAAGATCCCCCCTCCTGTGGTGGCAGCTCTGATGGAAAAGAAGAAAAAACGGTCAAGGAAAGTACAACGGATCCGGAAAGCGGATGGTTCCGAAAGGGTGAGCATAAAAATGTTTTTGCGTATTCCGTGCAGACAGCCTGTGACAAAAACGGATGGATTCTGGGTTATAGTGTAAATCCCGGCAATCAGCATGACAGCCGGACATTTAAATTCCTGTATGATAAGATAAAAGACATTGGCATTCAGACACTGGTAGCCGATGCAGGATACAAAACACCAGCGATAGCAAAGTTACTTCTGGATGATGGTATCACACCGCTTCTACCGTATAAACGCCCCATGACCAAAGATGGTTTTTTCAAAAAAGCCAAGTATGTGTATGATGAATATTTTGACTGCTATGTATGCCCGAATGATCAGGTGCTGGCTTATCATACGACGAACCGTTCCGGATACCGGGAATACAAGAGCTGCGGAATCGTCTGTGAAGGATGTCTATATCTGAAGCAGTGCACAGAAAGCAGGGATCATGTGAAGGTAGTGACCCGGCATATCTGGGAGCCGTACATGGAAAAGTGTGAGGATATCCGGCATACGATTGGGATGAAGGAAGTGTATGCGCAACGGAAAGAGACCGTAGAGCGCCTCTTCGGAACAGCAAAAGAAAACCATGGATTCCGCTATACACAGATGATAGGAAAAGCCCGGATGGAAATGAAAGTCGGGCTTACGTTTGCCTGCATGAATCTGAAAAAACTGGCAAAGATGATAGCCAGGAAGGGAAAAAGGGGAGCCCAAAAGTGTTTATTATTGATCAAGTACACACTTTTTGAACCGAAAACAAGAAAAACGCTTCTGGAGTGCTGACCAAAAGCGTTTTGTCTACAGTCTGAAGGAGGCTGGGAATCTCCCAGCCTCCTGATGGCTTATTTCATCCGTTTGCCACGATAGCTGTTCTTTTTCACAACGATCAGTGAACCAAACAATCCAGCCAAAGACAGTCCCATCAGGGAAAGCCACAGCGCCAGATTCATCGTATCACCTGTCTTGGGGGTACGATCCGGCGTACCGGGGTTACTCGGCACGTCCGGGGTGTTCGGCTGATTCGGTGTGACGGGGGTATCCGGGGTGCCCGGCTGGTTCGGAGCTTCGCCGCCGGACGGTTGAGTTGGCGTAGACGTATCCTTTTCATATAGCAGTGCGAACGGAGAGAAGGAGTCAACTGCGAACTTAACGAATTTCTGTCCGCCGATTGTAACCGTTTCACATGTCAGTTCCTCCGGAATACGAGTGGTCAAAAGTTCATTCACATCAGCGTCACTGTCGCGGTCGATGCCCTTAAAGTGGATGATATGGAACTCAGAGTTTGACTTTGCATCGCTGGGGACCGGCCAGTACAGGTTCATTTTCTGACCAGCACCCATGGTAACGTAGGTATTGCCGTTTGAGGTATCAACCAGATCGAGATAGCGGAACTGATATGAATACTTGCCTTCGGTGTTGTAGGTTCGATTGATGTACGCACTTAAAAGTGCATCATCCAGACTGTGATCGACCATCAGTTTTACATCGTCAGAGGAGGGTACGTTGATACCGCTGTTATTGATATAATACTGCGTGTCTGTCTGTGCAGTGCTGACAAGCATGATATCCTTTTCCTGCGGATTAACGCTCGGAATCGTGTTGTTCTCGATAGCACGATAAGTCGTATCATTGTTGCCGCGGACCTTCAGCGTGCCAGTGCCCAGCTTGATTGGAAGGGTGAAGGTCTGGCCATCCGCGGTTAAAGTCGCCTTGTATATCTGTTCATCCAGCAGACCCTGATACACGCTGATCTTGTAGTTGCGGAACTGGTCGGTGAGCAGCGCCTGAAACTTCGATTCAGTCATGACCGAGCCGTCCGCACGGGTGAACTGTACGCGGGGGACGGTCTCCTCGCCGTCGTCGATCTGGCGGAGCTTGTAGATATAGACCCGACGTCCGTTCTCCATAACATGGCTCTTGCTTTCATCGCTGTACAGCTCCAGACTCCAGCTGCGCATTGTACCGTTGTCGTCGTCAGGGGTCAGTCGTAGTTTGTCGCTCAAATTAACCGGGTTTTCATCTGTACCGCCGAGCCTTGCGTTAATATCGTCCGGCAGAGTGAGATAGAAACCGATCTCCGGCAGATCATTCGCAGCAAACTTGCCATCATCACCGATCACGCCGTGATAGCCGTCACCGCCGACATAAACCGTCAGGTTCATCGGTGCGATTTTAACGGCATACGCTTCATCCGGCTTCCACTGGGCGTAGACAGTCATATTATTTTTGACATCGGTCGTAGCGGTAAAGGCATCGCCTGTACCGTCCGCCTTGGTATTCCAGCCCATGAAATCATACCCACTGCGGGTCGGTTCCACCGTCGGCAAAGGGAAGTGATTTACAGCACCGACAACCTTGTCCTGCACCATGATACGAGGGTCGGCCTCGGTATCGCCGCCGTTCTTGTCGAAGATGACACGGATACCGTTGGCCACCTGCCACATATAATAGTCATCCGTGCCGTCGGCATCAGCCATGCGTTTAAGGAACCAGCCGTCTCCCACGGCATCGGCATTGCCCAGTACAAACACATTCTGTGCGGGAGAATCGGTGTTTTTCTTGGAAAGAATGTAGTTGTCACCCAGTGCAGGTTTTTTCAGAGTCTGCCAATTAGCGGGGTCCACCGTGTTGACCGTGGTGGTGCCGGTGGAAAGGCCGCCGATTTTCAACGGGATATCAGCAGCTGTGTAATTCGTCACGACTGCCGGTAAGCGCAGCTCTGCGTTTGTGCCTGCATAGTTCCCGCCAAACTCAGACGGCTTCATCAACGCCATCATGCCACAGGAATTCACATCACCAGCAACATGAGTTGAACCGTGACCAATATATTTACCGCTTTTCCCAACTGCCATCGTCCCTGCAATCGTGACATCATAGGCCGCTGCTCTCGAGCTGTTGATAAAAAGCTGTTCCCATGTACCGTTTACGACCACATTGCCAGACAGTTCCATATCGTCTAAATCATCGGTTTTGAGAATACTGCCTTCGTCAACTGTCAAACTGCCTGTGAGCCATAAGCCGTTTAATTTCACATCAGAATTGTTGGTCACACGGGTATGCGTAGATGATTGAATAAACGGAATTGTTGCAGTACAGTCGGTCAGCGTAACAGCTACATTCTTCGGGGTTTTGTCATAATTAGAAGTAGAAAGTACGCCAGTACGGATTTTGGGACTGCCGGTAATCGTGATCTGTGAATCCTCGTTGACCGTTTTGCCATTGGTCAACCGAACGATATTTACATCGCCGCCATCCACATTGATGGCGCATTTACCATTGATTATACTTCTGTAATTTGCATAAATATCGCCCTCATCGTAATCCGGGTCCTCATAATAGTAGTTCTTCAGCTCAACATTCGTGGCGTTGATGGTCACATCGCCGCCGACCGTCGAAGAATCCGATGCACCGGTGATATTTTCCACATGAGAACCATGAGCATTGATAGTAATGCTACAACCAACATTGCCACGGATGGCGCCATAGATTTCAGGAATATCATACCACTTGTCGTGATCAGTCGTAGGGTCTACACCCTTATCCCAGCTCCAGACATTCTCATAGGTGTCGATTGTAATGTTGCCGCCTACCGTATAATTGCCCTCAACACCGGGATAGGTTGCAAAGCGGTTGCCTGCGCCGACAATCGGCCAGTTGCTACCTAACCGCAGAATCCGATCGGTATTCTCATAATCAGGATTGCCTGCGATAATATGCAAATCGCCGCGAATGATGGATTTCTCCAGCGGCTCCTCCGTACCGGCAATGCCCACTACACTGCCTGCACGAACATCCAGAGTAACATTCCCCTTCATTTCGCAGCCGTATGTGCCTTCAATTGAGGGAGACGCGGTAGCGGTACTATTTTTGTTGTCATAAATCAGCGTAGCATTGCCGCCGACATAGACATCGGGCACGTTCCTGCCATCGCCGCTGCTGCCGTCGCCCTTCATGCAGCCGGGGTTCAGATGGTTGCCGCTCTGCATTTGAATATCGCCCGTGATTTCCAAATAGGTATCTCCCTCAACGGAGCCTTGATAGGAGCCGCCGATCACGTCGTGCAAACCACTCGAAGAAGTCGGGTTGATATAACCGGTTGCCGCAATCACAACATAGGTGCTGGCTACCGTTTTTTTGTAACCGCCGCTGTAGAGCGTTTCACTCAAATGGATCTGACCGTTTTCGGTGAAAATCGTCCGATAACCGTTGCAGAACAGTCTGCTGCCGGTCACATCAACATTATCAAAGGTGCAGTCACCGGTCAGAATACCACGACTCGCCATATTAAGCTTAAACAGATTGCCTGCCGTGCTGCAAACGGTGATATGCTTGCCGTTTGCGCCGAAGGACGCAACATTGCTTTCTGCCGGAGCATTGACATCCGCTTTCAGTACGATCATAGCTTCACCAGACTCCGATACCGCAATCTGCGTTAGCGCGTTGCTGAGTTCAGCTGTAGTAGATACTTCATAGCTTGGCGCGGTGACAGTCGACTGCTCCGCATCCTCCTCTGATTGAGGTAGGATCGTTTGGGTTTCACCGGTGTCAGGTGCTTCAGCATTCGTATCATCCGCCGCAAATGCGGCTGTTGGCAATGATACTTCATAGCTTGGCGCGGTGACAGTCGACTGCTCCGCATCCTCCTCTGATTGAGGTAGGATCGTTTGGGTTTCACCGGTGTCAGGTGCTTCAGCATTCGTATCATCCGCCGCAAATGCGGCTGTTGGCAATGATGCGAGTAGCATTGCCGCTACTAACAACCCTGATAGGATTAGTTTTTTCATATTGATTTCTCCTCCTATTTAACGCTATCAACCAGTCAAAGCACTGATGAACAGCGCATATTAACAAAAAACAAGACGTAAAATGCAGAGAATACCTCATAATTTGCGTTCTGTGGTACTTTATTGCATAACGTCTGAATATCCACTAATTTTACGTTGAAATTATAACATTGCAGTATACCGTTTGCAACGGCTATTTCACAAAATCGACGAGAATCTATAACCTGTCACATTACCTCGGATTTTTTACGTCAATTTGTGAGGAATTGCGCTACGACGGTGTTTTGAACTGCGATAAATCTCACAATATGAGATTGTATACCACAGAACGCAAACTATGTTATCACAAGTCCCAATCGCCCCATTTGGCGTGCGTGAATAGCCCAGCTCTCTGCCGTATAAATGCGGGTGGTGACAATGCTGGAATGTCCCAAAATGTCAGCGAGGCGGCTCAAATCACGCTCCAGCGAGTAAAAAGTGCGGGCAAACAGGTGGCGCAAGCTATGGGGAAAGACCTTCTCTGGCGCTACCCCAGCACTTTCGCACAGGCCCTTCATATCTCGCCAGATATTTGACCGGTCTAACGGCCTACCCGTCCGGGTGGTGAATACCACCCCGGCGGTCTTTTTGTTAGGGCAAAGCCCTGTTTCCGTTAAACGAGTTTTTCGTGTTCCGAAAAATGAGTAGGAAACGAAAAAACCACCTGCTATGCGGGTGGTTCAGACTGTAGAGAGCTTTTAGATAAATCTAAAAGCTCTCTATTCTTTTTGCTTATATCGAGTCTACATACCGATACTAGGCGAAAGTCTACGAGAAGTCTACGGAATTTTTCTACCTGACGGAGAACCGTTTATTGCCCGGAATTGTCAGCTGCGATTACCGATTCAATCTGCTTCATGAGAGCATCGTAATTATCCTGCTGATCAATGCCGCCGAGCAGGGGATCTCCGATAATATTTCCATTCCGGTCTACCAGGATCGTAGTGGGAAATGCCATGATATTTGCGGCATACTGGCCGACATCTGAATCCGAGTCAAGGGAAAGATTACAGTATTTTGCGCCCTGGCTTTCCAGTATTTCTTTTGCCTCTTCAATGGCATCCTTGTTATTATCGAAGGTCTCAGTGTTGATACCGATCACTTCCCCACCCATTGCTTTGATGGCATTGTTCAGTTCGTCAAGTTTGGATAACTCGGCAACACAGGGTTTGCAGCCGGTGAACCAGAAATTCATAACTGTTACGGCATTTTTGGAGAAAAGACTGTTGTCAATATCATTACCGTCAAAATCCTTTCCGGAGAGATTTTTGAAAGTGGCCGTATTGTCTGAAACGCTGTCGGTATCTGCAGCTTCTGATGATGACTTCTCTATTTTGGCGATCTGTTCCTCAATTTCCCGAATGGTCTCAATGTCTTTGGTAAGCGTTGAAAGTTCGGCATCCGTAAAATTCTCTTTATTGGATGTAACTGTATTTGCAAGATAATCCGCATAGTTTTCGTCTGAATCCGTATCTCCCTTGGTCATCATGCCAAAAACCTTGTCCCATACCTCTTTGTGATCTGCAAAAAGCTGGTTCTCCTGCTGATATAAATCATCTAGAGTTGAATCTGCTTCGCCTGTATTTTGTACAGGTTCCTTCGCAGTGGGAGCTGTTCCGTTACATGCGGTAAGAGATAATGCTGCGCAGAGTGTGAGCATTGTGATGAGGTATTTCTTCGTTTTCATGTTAAAATTCTTCCTTTCTGTTCAGTAATATAAATGGTTATTTTCCCATAAACCGATAATGGATGGCATCTTTGGGGCATGCTTTCATACAGACACCGCAGCGGATACATTCCGGATGATTTGGTGCCTTCAGGACATTGACATCCATCTGGCATACTTTTATACACTGCTGACATCCGATACACTTGTCTTTTTCTACCTGAATGCTGAGAAGAGATACCTTATTAAACAGGGAGTAGATTGCGCCAAGCGGGCAGATCCATTTACAGAAGGGTCTGTAAAAAAGAATGCTCAGAACAATCACGGTGATCAGTATCATGCATTTGAAAGAAAACAGTCTGCCGAGTGCTGTACGAATGGCAGAATTACCAAGTGCCAGAGGAATGGCACCTTCCAGAACACCCTGTGGACAAATATATTTGCAGAAGAACGGATCTCCCATTCCGATGGAATTTGTCACAAGCACCGGAAGCAGAATAACGAAAATAATCAGGATCATATATTTGAGATATCTTAAGGGCTTAAGCTTTGCTGTGGAAAATTTTTTCCCCGGAATCTTATGGAGTATATCCTGAAACCAGCCAAAAGGACAGAGGAAACCACATATAAACCGTCCCAGTGTGACACCGAGTAAAATAAAAAATCCTGTGATATAATAAGCGAACTGAAACCGTGATGAGCCGACGACAGCCTGAAAAGCACCGATCGGACAGGAACCGGCAGCTGCAGGACACGAATAGCAGTTTAATCCGGGTACACATATGGTTTTGGTGTTGCCCTGATATATTTTCCCTTTCCAGAAATTGGGAATATGAATATTGGTAAGCAGTGTGGCAACCGCCTGTATCCATCCGCGCAGCCGGGCTGTTTTTTTAGAAAGTATATTTGTTTTTTTATCCAATTCCCACACACTCCAGACATAATTTGATCGCTTTGCCAAGTACAATTGCAGTTTCTCCTCTGACTGCACCGTATGCCATCATAATTACACCGGCAGCGAGTAAAACAAACTGTGATAATCTCCGGTAACGCAACATACCTGTCCCTCCTTTCGTTTGCCTTCCTTCAGCAATCGTTGTCTTTGTTGACCTGTTGACTCTTGTATTATACAATAGACGATGTGAAATCTTTGTTAAGGAAACGGAGAAGATATTTTGAGACTGTTAATTGTTGAAGATGAGAAAGAACTATGTGATGCGGTGGCCCAAAGTCTGTTTGAGGCAGGCTATGAGGTGGATACCTGCTATGATGGAGATGAAGCGCTGGATTATATTCTGTCAGAGGATTATGATTTGATTGTGCTTGATCTGAATCTGCCTGGAACCGACGGGATGGATATTTTAAGGGAACTGAGGCAGACAGACGAAGAGACAAAGGTTCTTATTCTGTCTGCCAGAAGCCAGATTGCGGATAAAGTGGAAGGGTTAGATGCAGGAGCCAATGATTATATGGAAAAGCCCTTCCATCTGCAGGAGCTGGAGGCACGTATCAGAAGTCTGACACGACGTAAATTTGTACAGAATGACATTTGTCTGAATTGTGGGGAAATCAGATTTGACACTAGAAAGCGCGAAGCATATGCAAAGGGAGAACCGGTGTCTCTGACCAGAAAAGAAAACGGGATTTTGGAATACCTGCTTCTGAATCAGGGAAGACCTGTCAGCCAGGAAGAACTGATGGAGCATGTATGGGATGCATCGGCGGACAGCTTCAGCGGGGCTATCAGGGTACACATGTCCTCGCTCAGAAGAAAACTGAAGGCAGTGCTTGGATATGATCCGATTCTGAACAGGGTCGGTGAAGGTTATAAGATACGGGAGGAGGCTGAAGGGTGAGAAAAATGTCGCTGCAGTGGAGATTGACGATAATCACCACATTATTTATTGCAATCATATGCGGATGTCTCACATTGTTTCTTTACAAGAATGGTGTTTATTACATCGATTCCCTGCAGGATGCGGTGGAAGCGCAAGGCGGAGAGGACAATGGAAGAGGCACCGATGAATTATATATCCGTATCCCGGACGATACATGGAATGATTTTGCAAATGATTTTTCAATTCAGGTATATAATAATAAGGAAGATTACAGAAAAAGAAGTCTTGTATTCTCGGGACTTCTGGCGATTCTCGGAGGTGTTGTTACTTATTTTATCAGCGGGCGTGCACTCCGGCCGCTCAGTGAATTTTCAGATAGAATTGAAGAGGTGCAGGCACAGAACCTGGCAGATTCAAGGATAGAAGAGCATGCAGTGAGGGAATTGAACCAGCTTAGCGTTTCCTATAACAAGATGCTGGAACGTCTGTCAGAAGCGTTTGCAGTGCAGAGACAATTTACCGCAAATGCGGCGCATGAGCTTCGCACACCGCTGTCGGTAGTGCAGGTCCAGCTTGATCTGTATCATTCCATGGAACATCCGGACAATGATGCATGTACGGAAAAGACGATAGAAATGGTCACGGAACAGAATGAAAGACTTGCCAGAATGGTAAAGACACTTCTTGATATGAGTGAGCTTCAGACTGTTGAAAGAAATGATACGATTGCGCTGGATGCACTTGTTGAGGAAGTGCTTGCAGACCTTTCTCCTCTGGCACAGAGTAAACAGATAGAACTTATCGGAAAATGCGGGGATGTAACCATGCAGGGAAGTGATATCCTGATTTACAGGCTGGTATATAATCTGGTGGAAAATGCCATAAAATATAACCATATGGGCGGACGGGTCACAGTGACTGCGCAACAGGATAACCGGCACCTTACATTTACGGTTCAGGATACGGGAAACGGCATTCCCGAAGAACTGAAACCGAGAGTATTTGATCCTTTTTTCCGCGTGGATAAATCCAGAAGCAGAGCGCTTGGAGGGGTAGGACTCGGACTGGCACTTGTCCGTGAAATCGTAAGTGTGCATGAAGGAAATATCACGGTGAAGGACAATCCTGCCGGCGGTACGATTTTTGAAGTGATATTTTGAAAAAATCATTGACATTTAAAAAAAAAGAAGTAGGATTAACAGCATATCTATAAAGTTCGCTATAAAACAATTCGCTATGCAACAAAAAAGCGGCGATAGATGAAAGAAGAGAACAGGAGGTGCTGTGTTTGATTGGTTCGGATACGATTGGCTACGAAGTCAGGACATTGGATAATTTGCTGTTCCGTATGCTGCTGGCCTATTCTGCCAAAGCAGGAATGGATGAGCTGACGATGATGCATGGCTGGATTATCGGTTATCTGTATGACAACAGGGAAAAGGAAATCTATCAGAAGGATCTGGAGAAGAAGTTTTCCATCTCCAGGTCTACCGTGACAAATATACTGAAGCGTATGGAGAGTAAAGGATATATCCGCCGGGAGGGTGTGCCGGAGGATGCCAGACTGAAGAAGCTGGTTCTGACGGAGGAAGGGCTGCGGCTTCACTGGGAGAAGGAAGCCCTCATCTGTCAGATGAATGAGGAACTAAAAGGAACGCTGGATCCGGAAGAGACAGAACAGTTTCTTCGGACAGCAAGGAAAATGAAGGGAAATATCCGCCAGATCCTCTGTCGGATGGGTGTTTTGTTTGATGCGGAAGGCGCGCCTTCCGGCTGTGAAATTTCATCCTGTTCCCGGGAAACTGACATACAAAGAAGTGACAGAAAGGAGTGTGACCGCCAATGATCAAAACACTGGCAGCACAGATCAAAGAATTTAAGAAGGATTCTATCCTGACACCGTGCTTCATGATTCTGGAAGTGATCATGGAGATGGTGATCCCTCTGATGATGGCATCCATTATTGATGACGGCGTGGAGGCCGGAGATATCCATCATATTTATATGGTAGGAATCGCGATGGTGATCGCAGCATGTATCGGCCTTTTTGCAGGCGTTATGGGAGGAAAATACGGTGCCCGGGCATCTGCGGGTTTCGCAAGGAATTTACGCCAGGCCATGTATGACAATATTCAGACCTTTTCTTTTTCCAATCTGGATAAGTTCAGTACCGCCGGACTGGTAACCCGTCTGACGACAGATGTGACGAACCTGCAGAATGCATATCAGATGCTGCTCCGGATGTGCATGCGTGCACCGGCGAGTCTGATTATCGCTATGATCATGGCATTTTCCATCAATGCCCGTCTGGCAAGTATTTATCTGGTGGCCGTGGTGGTGCTGGGCTTCTGCCTGTTCCTGATCATGTCTCATGCGACGAAATATTTCCGACAGGTCTTTCGTAAATATGATGATTTGAATGCCAGTGTACAGGAGAATGTTTCTGCCATCCGCGTGGTAAAAGCGTATGTGCGGGAGGATTATGAGAAGGAACGCTTCACAAAAGCCACTGCAAACCTTTACAAAATGTTTGTGGGCGCAGAAAAGGTGCTGACTCTGAATGCACCGTTGATGCAGTTTACGGTATACAGCTGTATCCTGGGGATCAGCTGGCTGGGAGCAAAGATGATCGTCGGAAGCACGCTGACGACCGGAGATCTGATGAGCCTTCTGGCATATTGTATGAATATCCTGATGAGCCTGATGATGCTTTCCATGGTATTCGTTATGCTGACGATGAGTTCTGCCAGTGCAGAACGTATCTGTGAGGTGCTCAACGAGAGATCGGGTCTGACCAATCCGGAAGCGCCGGTGGAAGAAGTCAGGGATGGAAGCATCGAGTTTCGCCATGTGGATTTTGCCTATCAGGCAGAAGAGGGCGGGGAACCTGTCCTGAAGGATATCAGTCTGCAGATTGCAGCAGGAGAGACTGTTGGCATCATTGGCGGCACCGGAAGTGCCAAGACCAGTCTGGTAAATCTGATCAGCCGACTGTACGATGTGACTGCAGGTGAAGTACTGGTAGGGGGACGCAATGTCAGGGAGTACGACATGGAGGCACTGCGAAATCAGGTATCTGTTGTATTGCAGAAGAACGTGCTGTTCTCCGGTACGATTCTGGACAACCTTCGCTGGGGTGATGAGCATGCCACGGAGGAGGAATGCAGGAATGCATGCCGACTGGCCTGTGCGGATGAATTTATTGAGAAGATGCCGGAAAAATATAATACCTATATTGAACAGGGCGGTTCTAACGTATCCGGCGGACAGAAGCAGCGGCTGTGTATTGCCCGGGCACTGCTGAAGAAACCGAAGGTGCTGATCCTGGATGACAGTACCAGCGCGGTAGACACGGCAACAGACAGTAAGATCAGAAAAGCCCTGCGGGAGGATATCCCTCATACGACCAAACTGATCATTGCCCAGCGGATCTCCAGTGTACAGGATGCGGACCATATTCTTGTGCTGAATGAAGGCCAGGTGGATGGTTACGGCACCCATGAGGAGCTGCTGGCAACCAATGCCATTTACCGGGATGTGTATGAATCCCAGACCGGCGGTAACGGTGATTTTGATGAGAATGGAGGCGAGGCATAATGGCAGAAGAAAACGCAAAGGTATTTAAGGGCGGCCCCGGAAGAAGACCGATGGGGAAACGGCCGAAGGTAGATCATCCCGGGAAGCTGCTGAGACGTCTGCTGGCCTATATTCTGAAAAACTATGCACCGCACTGCGTTCTGGTACTGATTGGCATTTTTATCAGTGTACTGGCCAATGTACAGGGAACCATGTTTATGCAGACGCTGATCGATGACTATATTTTGCCGCTGTTGGGTTCAGACAATCCGGATTTCTCCGGACTGCTGCATGCGATCATCCGGGTAGGAGGCTTTTATGCGGTCGGTATTGTATCTACATTTGTTTATAACCGGATACTGGTCAATGTGAGCCAGGGAACGTTGAAAAGGCTGCGTGATGATCTGTTTACGCATATGGAAAGTCTGCCCATCCGATATTTTGATACGCATTCCCATGGTAATATTATGTCTATTTATACGAATGATATTGATACCCTGCGGCAGATGATCAGCCAGAGTATCCCGCAGCTGTTTTCCAGTGCCATTATGATCGTCAGTGTATTTGTCAGCATGATCATGCTGAATATTCCGCTGACGGTACTGACGGTATTGATGATTTTCCTGATGCTGCAGGTGACAAAACGGATTTCTGCAAAGAGTTCCAAATACTTTATAGCCCAGCAGAAGAACATTGGTTCCCTGAATGGTTATATTGAAGAAATGATGGAAGGGCAGAAGGTGGTCAAGGTATTCTGCCATGAGGAAAAGAGCCGGGAAGAATTCAGAAAAAGAAACGATCAGCTGTTTGAGAGTGCGGACAATGCGAATAAGTTTGCTAATATCCTGATGCCGGTAAATGCACAGATCGGCAATATCAGCTATGTACTCTGTGCAATCGTGGGAGGTATTCTGGCACTGAGAGGGGTCGGCGGGTTCACGCTGGGAAGGCTGGCCAGTTTCCTGACTTTTAATAAAAGCATCAATATGCCGATCAACCAGGTAAGTATGCAGCTGAACAGTGCGATCATGGCACTGGCCGGTGCAGATCGCGTATTCCGTCTGCTGGATGAACAGCCGGAGACAGATGAAGGGTATGTGACACTGGTTAATGCAAAAGAAGAAAACGGTGTACTGAAGGAAACAAAAGAACGTACCGGTGTCTGGGCATGGAAGCATTACCATAAAGATACAGATACCACAGATTATAAGAAGCTGGCGGGAGATGTGGTTTTTGATGATGTGGATTTTGGCTATACAGAGGATAAGATTGTGCTGCACAACATTGATATGTATGCCCAGCCCGGACAGAAGATCGCATTTGTCGGTTCTACCGGTGCCGGTAAGACAACAATTACCAATCTGATCAACCGCTTCTATGATATTCAGGACGGAAAGATCCGGTATGACGGGATTAATATTAATAAGATTAAGAAAGCTGATCTTCGCCGTTCTCTGGGGATTGTCCTTCAGGATACCCATCTGTTTACCGGAACGGTGATGGAAAATATCCGTTACGGTAAGCTGGATGCCACCGATGAGGAGGTATACGCAGCGGCCCGTCTGGCCAATGCAGATGGATTTATCAAACGTCTGCCGGAGGGATACCATACGCTGCTGACCGGAGACGGCGCCAATTTAAGCCAGGGGCAGCGGCAGCTTCTTGCCATCGCCCGGGCAGCGATTGCCGATCCGCCGGCGCTGATCCTGGATGAAGCAACCAGTTCTATTGATACCAGAACGGAGAAGATTGTCCAGGAGGGGATGGATCGGCTCATGCACGGCCGAACGACCTTCGTTATTGCTCATCGCCTTTCCACAGTGCGTAACAGCGACTGCATTATGGTACTGGAGCAGGGGCGTATTATTGAACGGGGTACTCATGATCAGCTGCTGGAGCAGAAGGGGCGGTATTATCAGTTATATACAGGGAAAAAAGCACTTGCCTGAAAGCATGTGCATATTCCTGTTTTAAACACAATATGGAAATCGCGGGTAAATCGTCAAAAAAATACTTTCCGTTTTCATAGAGCAGTGCTATAATACCCATAAAAACATAAGACATAAGACTGCTTTCCGGCAGCCGGATAGGAGAATCATTATGGAAAAGAAGAACATCGACTGGGGCAACCTTGGTTTCGGTTACATCCAGACAGACAAGAGATACGTTTCCAACTACAAGAACGGAGCATGGGATGAGGGCGGCCTCACAGAGGAAGCCAACATTGTGATGAGTGAGTGCGCAGGTGTCCTGCAGTATGCACAGACCTGTTTTGAGGGCCTGAAGGCATACACCACAGAGGATGGACACATTGTAACTTTCCGTCCTGACCTGAACGGTGCCCGTATGGAGGATTCTGCAAGAAGGCTTGAGATGCCGGTATTCCCCAAAGAGCGTTTTGTGAAGGCCGTAGAGCAGGTGGTTGCTGCCAATGCAGCATATGTACCGCCGTACGGATCAGGCGCTACTTTATATATCCGCCCTTACATGTTCGGTATCGGACCGGTCATCGGCGTAAAACCGTCTGATGAGTACCAGTTCCGTATGTTTGCAACACCGGTTGGCCCTTACTTCAAGGGCGGCGCACATCCGCTGACGCTGTGTGTCAGCGATTTCGACCGTGCAGCACCGCACGGCACCGGTGATATCAAGGCCGGCCTGAACTATGCCATGAGCTTACATGCCATCGTAACCGCACATGCCAATGGCTTTGATGAGAACATTTACCTGGATGCTGCCACCAGAACAAAGATCGAGGAGACCGGCGGCGCCAACATCCTGTTTGTAACCAAGGACAACAAGGTGGTGATTCCGAAGTCCACCAGCATCCTGCCGTCCGTTACCCGTCGTTCTCTGGCATATGTTGCCAAGGAATATCTGGGATTGGAGGTAGAGGAGAGAGAGGTTTATTTCTCTGAGGTGAAGGATTTCGCAGAGTGTGGTCTGTGCGGAACCGCAGCTGTCATCTCCCCTGTGGGCAAGATTGTTGACCACGGCAAGGAGATCTGCCTGCCCAGCGGCATGAACGAGATGGGCCCTGTGACGAAGAAGCTGTATGAGACACTGACAGGTATCCAGATGGGACGTATTGAGGCACCGGAAGGCTGGATCCATGTCATCGAATAATGGCGCGTGTGAATGGTAAATAAGTGACTGTTTTGAGAGGGTGCCCCGAAAGGAAATACTTTTGGGACACCTTCTTTTGATGATTGAGTATCAAGTCTCAATAAAAGAAAGGAGGCGGCATGGATGGGAAAACAAAGTCAGATCCCCGTAGCCGAGGAAGAACTGCTCTTAAAACCCCTGGATACATCCGCGGGCTTTCCGGTGCGTCCGGGTTTTTATGACCGGAACGGGGCCACGGCGCTCAACGGCGCGGTGAATTTTACCGTGCACTCCCATGGAGCCACCTCCTGTGAACTGCTGTTATATCACCGGGAGGAGCAGGAGCCCTATGCCCGGATCCCCTTCCCGGAAAAATACCGGATCGGCCATGTGTTTTCCATGATCGTGTTCGGTCTGGACATCGGGGATTTTGAATATGCCTATTGTCTGGACGGCCCCTGGGATCCGGCAAAGGGGCTGCTGTTTGACAAGAACCGGCCATTACTGGATCCCTATGCCAAGGCGGTGACGGGGCAGAGCGTCTGGGGGGAGCAGCGCCGCAGGGACGGCCTGTTCCGGGCCCGGGTGGTGAAGAATAATTTTGACTGGGGCAATGAGCCGCCGGTGCATCACGCTATGCAGGATCTGATCATCTACGAGCTGCATGTGCGGGGCTTTACAAAGCATCCCTCCTCCGGGGTGGCCCATCCGGGCACCTTTGCGGGTTTAAAAGAGAAGATTCCCTATCTGCAGGAGCTGGGGGTCAATGCAGTGGAGCTGATGCCGGTGTTTGAATTTGACGAAACCATGGACGCCAGAGAGGTGGACGGGCAGAAGCTGTTCAATTACTGGGGCTACAGCACCGTCAGCTTTTTTGCACCCAATACCAGCTATGCGGCGGCCAATGAGTACAACCGGGAAGGAACGGAACTGAAGGAGCTGATCCGGGCGCTGGCAGATGCGGGCATCGAGGTCATTCTGGACGTGGTGTTCAACCATACGGCGGAGGGCAATGAGAACGGCCCCTTCATTTCCTTTAAAGGCTTTGACAATAACATTTATTATATGCTGACGCCGGATGGCAGATATTACAATTTCAGCGGCTGCGGCAATACGGTGAACTGCAATCACCCGCTGGTGCAGGAGATGATCGTGGAATGCCTGCGCTACTGGGTGACTGATTACCGGGTGTCCGGTTTCCGGTTTGATCTGGCCAGCATTCTGGGCCGGAGTGAGGACGGCTCCCCACAGCCCAACGCGCCGCTGCTGAAACGGCTGGCTTTTGATCCCATTCTGGGCAACACGAAGCTCATTGCGGAGGCCTGGGATGCTGGCGGCCTGTATCAGGTGGGGACATTTCCTGCCTGGAACCGGTGGGCGGAGTGGAATGGAAAATATCGGGATACCATGCGGGATTTCCTGAAAGGGGATTACTGGGAGGCGCCGGAGGCGGCCAGACGGCTCATCGGTTCGCCAGATCTGTACCGGAAAAATTATAACGGCTATCATTCTTCGGTGAATTTTCTCACCTGCCATGACGGCTTTTGCCTGCGGGATCTGTACAGCTATCAGACAAAGCACAATGAGGCCAATGGCTGGGACAATACCGACGGGGCTGACGACAACCGCAGCTGGAACTGCGGGGTAGAAGGGCCCACCGACGATCCCAAGGTGAACGCCCTGCGGCTGCGGCTCATGAAAAATGCGGCAGTGACTCTTCTCATGAGCCGGGGCACGCCCATGTTTCTGGCCGGGGACGAGTTTGGCAACACCCAGAAGGGCAACAACAATGCCTACTGCCAGGACAGTGATATTTCCTGGCTGGACTGGTCAGAGCTGCCCCGGTGGCAGCCGCTGTATGACTGCTTCCAGCAGGCGATCGCCCTGCGGAAGGCCCATCCGGCTATCCGGGGGGATCTGAAGCCTGCGTTTCCGGGATTTCCGGCGGTGAGTGTGCACACGGAGGTGCCTTGGCCCCGGGAGATCACGGCGGATACGAAGGTATTGACTGTGCTGTATGCAGGCATGGATGAGACTGCGGAAGAGTGCCGGGAGGATCTGGTCTGCTTTGTGATGAACGTATACTGGGAAAACCGGACCGTCTGTCTGCCCGGGCTCCCATTTGGTTATGGCTGGCGCTGTGCTCTGTACACGGGAGATAACGAACAGCCTGCAGCGGAGGCGGATGACGCCTTTCGGATGGAAGCCCGGTCTGTGGCCGTATTTGAGGGCATGATGCGGCGGCAGGCAGACGAAAACAATAAATGAAAAGACTGAGAGGGAAGAAATCATGTTCAAGAAACTGGAACGCAACGATCCCTGCTGGTGCGGAAGCGGCAGGAAGTACAAGAAATGCCACGAGGCTTTTGATGAGAAGATCCGCAAAATCCAGGAGGAGGGCCATATCGTACCGGGCCATGAGCTGATCAAGACACCGGAGCAGATCGCGGCCATCCGGGAGAGTTGCGCCATCAACATCGCCGTGCTGGATTATGTGGCGGAGCATATCCAGGCCGGCATCAGCACCGAGCAGATCGACCAGTGGGTGTATCAGATCACAACAGAGCGGGGCGGCATCCCGGCACCGCTGAATTATGAGGGATTTCCCAAGAGCGTATGCACGTCCATCAATGAGGAGGTGTGCCACGGCATCCCGTCCCCGGATCGGATCCTGCAGGAGGGGGACATCATCAATGTGGATGTGTCCACCATTTATAAGGGATATTTCTCCGATTCTTCCCGCATGTTTATCATCGGGCAGACCGATCCCCAGAAGGAAAAGCTGGTGCGTGTGACAAAAGAGTGTGTAGAGCTGGGCCTGGAGCAGGTAAAGCCTTGGAGCTATCTGGGCGATATGGCGGAGGCAGTACAGCGCCATGCAGTGAAAAACGGCTATTCCATCGTGCGGGAGATCGGCGGCCACGGCGTGGGCCTGGAATTCCATGAGGATCCGTGGGTGGGCTATATCGGGAAAAAGGGAACCGGCATGCTGCTGGTGCCCGGTATGATTTTCACCATTGAGCCCATGGTCAATATGGGAAAAGCCGATATTTTCCAGGATGAGGAAAACGGCTGGACGATCTATACAGAAGACGGCAAGCCCTCTGCCCAGTGGGAGATTATGGTACTGGTGACAGAGGACGGCCATGAGGTGCTCAGCTATTAAAAATCTGTCCCACCTGGGCGGAGAGCGCCAGGATCTTTGACAGGTCTTCCGGGTTCTGGTGGCTGGCGATCCACTGCAGGCAGATGAAGATGATGCTGGAGTAGATCTGGGAGACGAAGGCGTCGTCCAGCCCGTATTTGTTCGGATGCTGCTTTAAGTATGCCATGCAGGGCGGGATCAGCGTCTCATCCAGAAGCTGTCCTACCCGCTGCAGGGAGACGGCGCCGGACAGGAGCAGGCGGAAAAGCCTTGCATTTTCCAGCACGTAGGCGAGGATCTCGTTTGCCAGCTCCAGGCGGTAGGAAGTGCCGCCCTCCTCGGAGAAATAAGCTTCCGTGATGCGGGTAAGCTGTTCCCTGACTTCGTCGAACAGCGCGTTCAGCAGCGCATATTTATCCGAATAATGATCATAAAAGGTAGAACGGCTGATGTTCGCCCTGCGGGCAATCTGGCTGACGGTAATGGATTCAAAGGATCGGTTGTCGTCCAGCAGATCCAGCAGGGCGTTTCTGATGTCCCGGCGGGTTTTTATCATTCTCAGGTCCAAAGGTGTATGCCTCCTTGCTTTTTCGGGGATATTACTCCCGTTAAGTATATGTGAAGATTTGGGGAAAGTAAAGAAGATATCATACAAAAACAATAAAAATGTAGGGTAACCTACAGGTGCGGTTTTTTTGATGCTTGCCCGAAAAAAATCATCTGTTTATAATTAACAAATAATAACAGATACCAAGGTCGAAAAGCCTACACACATGGCACGGAACAATCCAACGGTATCTGAATGAAAAAAGATAGAAAAAGGATGTTGAAAAATGGGAAAGATTGCAGTGATGACGGACAGCAACAGCGGCCTGACACCGGAGGAAGCCGGGCAGATGGGCGCATTTCTGGTACCCATGCCGTTTTATTTAAACGATGAAGTGTTTTACGAGAATGAGACGATCAGCAGAGACCGTTTTTTTGAAGCCCAGGCACAGGATGTGGAGATCCATACGTCCCAGCCGGTGGTGGGCGATCTGCTGGACCGGTGGAATGCGGTGCTAAAAGACTATGACGGCCTGATCTATATCCCCATGTCCAGCGGTTTAAGCGGCAGCTGCGCCTCGGCGGCAGCGCTGGCGGAGGATTATGACGGGAAAGTGGTGGTGGTGAACAACCAGCGGATTTCCGTCACCCAGAAGCAGGCTGTCCGGGATGCGGTGCGGCTGGCCGAAGAGGGACATTCCGTGGAGGAGATCCACCGGTATCTGATGGACACCAAATTTGACAGCACCATTTATATCACCGTGGATACGCTGAAATATCTGAAAAAGGGCGGTCGTGTGACGGCGGCAGGCGCAGCTATCGGCACGGTGCTGAACATCAAGCCGGTACTGACGATCCAGGGGGAGAAGCTGGACGCCTTTGCCAAGGCCAGAGGGATGAAAGCGGCCAAAAAACGGATGATCGCAGCCATGGATGAGGAGCTGGCAGATCGTTTTTCTGATATTCCGGCAGAAGAACTGAAGCTGGGTGCGGCCTACACCTGTGATGAAGAGACGGCAAATGCGTGGAAAAAGACGCTGGAGGAACACTTCGGGAAACCCTGCGAGATGGATCCACTGCCTTTGAGCATCGCCTGCCATACCGGCCCGGGAGCCATTGCGGCGGGATTTGTACGGGTATACCCGGGAGAATGATTATTGACAATCGAGGCAAACCTTGCTATGATAAAAAACGATAAATCGACAGCTGAGGAAACAGGTGTCGAAGTTGAAGGGGTAGATTTCATGGCAAAAAGAGTTCTGTCTCTGCTTGTAGATAACACATCCGGTGTACTGAGCCGTATTTCCGGACTTTTCAGCCGCAGAGGATATAACATTGACAGCATTACCGCAGGCGTGACGGCCGATCCCAGATTTACACGGATCACCATTGTGACCAGCGGAGACCAATACATTCTGGAACAGATCGAGAAGCAGGTGTCCAAGCTTGTGGACGTGCGCAGCGTCCGTGCCCTGGATCCGGAGGAGTCCGTATACCGGGAGCTTGTGATGATTAAGCTGAAGGTGTCCGAGACAGACCGCCCGGTGATCCTTTCCGTGGCCAATATTTTCCGCGCGAAGATCGTGGATGTGGCGCCGGATTCCCTGATCATTGAGTTGACCGGCGACCAGAGCAAGGTAGATGCCTTTATCAGCCTGCTGGACAAATACGAGATCGTGGAGCTGGCACGCACAGGCATCACCGCACTTTCCAGAGGCATGAAGGGTGTCCAGTTCTTTGACTGACCGGAGAGACGGACGGCGGATCATCCATCGTATGCTAGAGGTATCCCGCGGGAGTTCCTGCAGTTCATACCTTTAACTATATAAACTTTTCTAAACGAACTGAGGAGGAATCAGAAATGGCAAAAATTTATTATCAGGAAGACTGTAACCTTTCCTATCTGGAAGGCAAGACCATCGCAGTCATCGGATACGGCAGCCAGGGTCATGCACATGCCCTGAATGCAAAGGAGTCCGGATGCCATGTAATTATCGGTCTTTACAAGGGAAGCAAATCCTGGGCAAAGGCAGAGGCACAGGGATTTGAGGTATATACAGCTGCAGAGGCTGCAAAGAAAGCAGATATCATCATGATCCTGATCAATGATGAGCTGCAGGCAAAGCTTTACAAGAACGACATCGAGCCCAACCTGGAAGAGGGCAACATGCTCATGTTCGCTCACGGCTTCAACATTCACTTCGGACAGATCGTTCCGCCGAAGAACGTTGACGTTACCATGATCGCTCCCAAGGCTCCTGGCCACACCGTAAGAAGTGAGTACCAGGCTGGCAAGGGCACACCGTGCCTGATCGCTGTTGAGCAGGATTACACAGGCAAGGCAAAAGACATCGCACTGGCTTACGGCCTGGCAATCGGCGGCGCAAGAGCAGGCGTGCTGGAGACCACCTTCCGTACCGAGACCGAGACAGACCTGTTCGGTGAGCAGGCAGTTCTTTGCGGCGGTGTTTGCGCACTGATGCAGGCAGGCTTCGAGACACTGGTTGAGGCTGGCTATGACCCGAGAAATGCATACTTCGAGTGCATCCATGAGATGAAGCTGATCGTAGACCTGATCTACCAGAGTGGATTCAAGGGCATGCGTTACTCCATCTCCAATACTGCTGAGTATGGCGATTACATCACAGGACCGAAGATCATCACAGAGGAGACCAAGAAGACCATGAAGAAGATCCTGAAGGATATCCAGGATGGTACCTTCGCAAAAGACTTCCTTCTGGATATGTCTGAGGCAGGCGGACAGGCTCACTTCCGTGCAATGAGAAAGCTTGCAGCTGAGCATCCGTCAGAGATCGTTGGTGAGGAGATCCGTAAGCTGTACAGCTGGAACGGCGAGGATAAGCTGATCAACAACTAATTGAAAAACAGGCCGGAGACGGCAATGAGGGGCAGAATACCTTTGTATTCTGTCCCTTTTCAGATTCCATGCCTGTATGTGACAGTTTGCTTTGTAAATGCATGCCGGGTCTGTTTCCTTGGCATACTATCCTCAAAAAGGAGGACTGTCATGAATACAGAAAAGCAGGAAGAAGTGAAAGAAAACGGCCAGGTGACGCTGCGGGAAAACGGTTCCCACATTCATCTGTTGTCCATCATCGGGGAGATCGAGGGGCATGAGTGCGCCCCGGCCTCTGCCAAGACGACAAAATACGAGCATGTGCTGCCCCAGCTGGCGGCCATTGAGGATGACCCGGGCATCGAAGGGCTGCTCATTCTCATCAACACCGTGGGCGGGGATATTTCCGCGGGGCTGGCGCTGGCAGAGATGATCGCATCCTTAAGCTGTCCCACGGTGTCTCTCGTGCTGGGCGACAGCCATTCCATCGGCGTGCCGCTGGCGGTATCCACCGATTATTCCCTTATTGTGCCCACCGGCACCATGATCATCCATCCCGTGCGCATGACCGGCATGGTCATCGGGGCACCCCAGACATATGATTATTTCAAACTGATGCAGGAGCGCATCCTGTCTTTTATCGCCGGGCACTGCCGGACGCCCAAGGAGAAGCTGGAGGCCATGATGCTGAACACCGGCATGCTGACCAAGGATCTGGGCACCATTCTGGTGGGGGCAGAGGCGGTGGAGCAGGGGCTCATCGACCAGGTGGGCGGCATCGACCGGGCGTTTGAAAAATTGCATGCGCTTATTGATAAACAAAAAAATTAATGACAGAACCCAAAGCTGATGTTATAATGTTTAATGAAATTTTGCCCTCTGCCTGAGGGCATATTTATCATGATAGCATTGGAGGTCCTAGAATGCCTGCATCGGCAAAGGGAAAGACAGCAACGAGAAAATCAACAGCAAAGAATACAAAGAGAAATTCTTCCAATAAGAACACGACAACCAGAAAATCATCCGCAGGCAGAGCCTCTTCGAACAGAAGAAAGCGGAACACGAAGAAGGAGGAAAGCTTTTTAAAGAGCGAGATCATTACCCTGGTGACGCTGGCCATCAGCGTGGTCCTTCTGCTGAGCTGCTTTGGGGTGGGCGGATACGTGGGAAAATATGTGGCGGACGCTTTGTTTGGTGTCTACGGGACACTGGCCTACGTGTTCCCCCTTGTCCTTTTTGTGGGAACGGCCTTTCACATGTCCAACCGGGGCAATCCGGCGGCAGCTCTGAAGCTGGCAGCCGGGATCTTGGCTTTCACTCTGGTGGATTCCCTGATCCAGCTGTTGGCGGCAGATAAGGCAGCGGCGGGGATGATCGGCTATTATGCCTACGGCGCCGCAAGACATATCAGCGGCGGCTGGCTGGGCGGTGTGATCACCGGAGCACTGTATCCGGCCCTTGGCATGGCAGGCCAGCTGATCGTTACCCTTATTCTGCTCATCATCTGTGCCGTGGTCATCACCGAGCGTTCCTTTGTGGGACAGGTACAGAAGAGCGGCCGGAAGGTGGCTGACCGGGCCAGAGAAGATGCCGAGCGCAGAAGAGAGCACGCCCAGATGGTACGGGAAGAGCGGGAGAGAGAGCGTGCCTTGCGCATGGATCACAAGGTAACCGGTGTGGCCATGGAGGATATCCAGCTGGAGCCCCGTCCGGAGAGCGCAGACGTGCACGAAGTGGGACGCTTTGGCCGGAAGAAGAAAGACGTACAGACGCAGGAACAGCCCCTGCAGGCACGGGAGCCGGAGGAAAATGCTTCCACAGCGGAGGCCGATGTTTCCCGGGCTGCACAGAAGCAGGATACAAGAGAAGAAGACAGTGCATCGGATTTCCCCAGAGGAAAGGATGCCTTTACGATCACCGGTATCCGTATGAAGGAGGAGCCGGAGGGGGCACCGGTTCATGCAGCCTTTGGCGGTCTCACCGGGGAGATGCAGGAGCGGGTGGCACCGGATATCCCGGCCCGGGCCGGATCCGGCAGCCAGAGGGATGCCGGCAGTGTTGCGATGCCGACAGATGGTGCAGAAACTGACGTTTATGGAGAGGACGCTTTCGACGCAGGTCGCGGGGAGAGCGAACCTGCCAGACGGGAGCCTGCCCGTCACACACCGGCATCCGGCAGCAAGGTCGGTGCAGCTGATGATGGAAAGCCGGTGACAGCAGAGGACATTGACCAGGAGATCCAGCAGAAGGAAGAGACGGATCCCCTGAAGGAATACCATTTCCCGCCCCTGGATCTTTTGAAAAAGGGCAAGGCTACCGGCGGCAACACCGAGGAGCAGCTGCGGGAGACGGCGGCCAAGCTGCGGGACACGTTGCACAATTTCGGTGTCAACGTGACCATCACCAATGTGAGCTGTGGCCCGGCGGTGACCCGGTATGAACTGCAGCCGGAGCAGGGCGTGAAGGTGAGCAAGATCGTGGGCCTGTCGGATGACATCAAGCTGAATCTGGCGGCGGCAGATATCCGTATCGAAGCACCGATCCCCGGCAAGGCGGCTGTGGGCATTGAGGTGCCCAACAAGACCAACAGTGCCGTGATGCTCCGGGATCTGCTGGAGAGCAAGGTGTTCCAGAACCATCCGTCCCGGATCGCCTTTGCAGCCGGAAAGGACATTGCAGGCCAGGTGGTGGTGACAGATATCGCCAAGATGCCGCACCTGCTCATTGCGGGCGCTACCGGTTCCGGTAAATCCGTCTGCATCAACACGATCATCATGAGCATCCTCTATAAGGCCAAGCCGGATGAAGTGAAGCTTATCATGATAGACCCCAAGGTGGTGGAGCTGTCCGTATACAACGGCATTCCCCATCTGTACATACCTGTCGTGACCGATCCGAAGAAGGCTGCAGGCGCCCTGAACTGGGCCGTGGCGGAGATGATGGACCGGTATCAGAAGTTTGCGGAGAGCGGTGTCCGGGATCTGAAGGGCTACAACGAGAAAGTGGAGGGTCTGAAAGATATCGAGAGCGACACCAAGCCCACCAAACTGCCGGAGATCGTTATCATCGTGGACGAGCTGGCTGACCTGATGATGGTGGCTCCCGGTGAGGTGGAGGATGCCATCTGCCGTCTGGCACAGCTGGCCAGAGCTGCGGGCATTCATCTGATCATTGCGACCCAGCGTCCTTCGGTAAATGTCATTACCGGACTGATCAAGGCCAATATGCCTTCCAGAATTGCTTTTTCCGTGTCCTCGGGAGTTGACTCCCGGACCATTCTTGATATGAACGGCGCAGAGAAGCTGCTGGGAAAAGGAGATATGCTCTTTTATCCCCAGGGTTACCAGAAACCGGCCCGTGTACAGGGTGCTTTTGTATCCGACGAGGAGGTGGCGGCAGTCGTGAATTTCCTGGCCAGACAGCAGTCCGCAGTGTCCTACAACCAGGCCATTGAGGAGCGCATGAATGCGGTACAGGATGCAGGCGCAGGCCAGACGGCAGGAGGCAGCGGCCCGGAAAGGGACGCTTACTTCGTGGAAGCCGGGAAGTTCATCATTGAGAAGGACAAGGCGTCCATCGGTATGCTGCAGCGCTGGTTCAAGATCGGTTTTAACCGGGCGGCAAGAATTATGGATCAGCTGGCGGAAGCCGGTGTCGTGGGCGAGGAAGAAGGAACAAAACCGCGGAAGGTTCTCATGAGCATGGAAGAATTTGAACAGTACGTGGACGAATATGTATAAAAAATAAGAGGCGGAGGAGACGAATGATGAAGACAGATATTGAAATCGCACAGGAAGCGGTCATGAAGCCAATCACAGAAGTAGCGGCAGCACTGGATATTACCCAGGATGAATTGGAACTTTACGGCAAATATAAGGCAAAACTGTCCTCTGAGCTGTGGGAGAAGATCAAAGACCGGAAAGACGGAAAACTGGTTCTTGTCACGGCCATCAACCCCACACCGGCGGGAGAAGGTAAGACGACCACCACGGTGGGCCTGGGGGAAGCCATGGCCAAGCTTGGCAAAAAGGCAGTCATCGCCCTTCGGGAGCCTTCTCTTGGGCCGTGCTTCGGCATCAAAGGCGGCGCAGCCGGCGGCGGTTACGCCCAGGTTGTTCCCATGGAAGATTTAAATCTGCATTTTACCGGTGATTTTCATGCCATCACCTCTGCCAACAATCTGCTGGCTGCGTTACTGGACAACCACATTCAGCAGGGCAATGCGTTAAATATTGATACGAGACAGATCGTCTGGAAACGTTGTCTGGACATGAATGACCGCGTTCTTCGAAATATCGTGGTTGGTCTGGGCAGCAAGATGGACGGCTTTGTCCGGGAGGATCATTTTGTCATTACGGTGGCATCGGAGATCATGGCGATCCTCTGTCTTGCCAACGATATGAAGGATCTGAAAGAGCGTCTGGGCAAGATCATCGTTGCCTACAACATGGACGGAGATCCGGTGACTGCGGCAGATCTGCACGCGGTAGGCTCCATGGCAGCCCTTCTGAAGGATGCCTTAAAGCCCAATATGATCCAGACACTGGAGCATACGCCTGCGCTTGTCCACGGCGGCCCCTTCGCCAATATTGCACACGGCTGCAACAGTGTACAGGCGACAAAGATGGCACTGAAAATGGCAGATATCGCCATCACAGAGGCAGGCTTCGGTGCCGATCTGGGCGCAGAGAAGTTCTTTGATATCAAATGCCGGATGGCAGGCCTGCATCCGGATGCGGCAGTGCTGGTGGCAACCGTGCGTGCACTGAAATACAACGGCGGCGTGGCAAAGGCTGATCTGGCAGCGCCCAACCTGGAGGCTGTGAAGAAGGGTATCTGCAATCTGGAGAAGCATATCGAAAATCTGCAGAAGTACGGCGTACCGGTGGTGGTGACGCTGAACGCTTTTGTGACCGACACCGAGGAAGAGGTGGCATACATCCGCAGCTTCTGTGAGGCGCGCGGCTGTGCTTTCGCCCTGTCTGAGGTATGGGCAAAGGGCGGCGAAGGCGGTAAGGCACTGGCAGAGAAGGTCATCGAGACACTGGAGACAAAGACCTCTTCCTTCCATCCCATTTATGAGGATGACTGCAGCCTGAAGGATAAGATCGAGACGGTGGCAAAAGAAATCTACGGCGCAGACGGTGTGACCTATGCCCCTGCTGCACAGAAGATGTTAAAGAAGATTGAAGATATGGGATTCGGTCATCTGCCGGTATGCATGGCCAAGACCCAGTATTCCCTGTCCGATGACGCCTCCAGGCTGGGACGGCCGGAGGGCTTCACCGTAAATGTCCGGGAAGTATATGTATCCGCAGGCGCAGGCTTTGTGGTAGCTATCACCGGCGCCATCATGACCATGCCGGGACTTCCCAAGGTGCCTGCAGCCAACGGCATTGATGTGAGCGAGGACGGTGTGATCACAGGATTGTTCTAAAAAATGACAGACGGCAGTGTCTGGAAGTATCCGGGCATTGCCGGGTATGATACAGATTCGACGGAAATCAGAAGACAGACAGGAGATGACAGCATTGGCACAGATCATTGACGGAAAACAGATCTCAGCGCAGATCAAAGAGGAATTAAGGGAAGAAGCTGCGGCTTACAAAGCCCGTGGCATTGAGGCCGCTCTGGCCGTGATTCAGGTAGGGGAAGATCCGGCTTCCTCCATTTATGTGAGAAACAAGAAAAAGGCCTGTGCGTATGTGGGCGTTCGTTCAGAATCCTATGAGCTGCCCCGGGAGACGACCCAGGAGGCGCTGCTGGCACTGATCGAAGAGTTGAATGGCCGGGCGGACATCCAGGGCATTCTCGTCCAGCTGCCGCTGCCGTCCCATATCGATGAGGACGCGGTGATCCGGGCCATCGCTCCGGAGAAGGATGTGGACGGCTTTCACCCGGAGAGCGTAGGCAGAATGTGCATCGGCGAACAGGGGTATCTTCCCTGCACTCCGGCGGGGATCATTCAGCTGCTGAAACGCTCCGGTGTTTCTATCGAGGGAAAAGAGTGCGTTGTGGTGGGCCGCAGTAACATTGTGGGCAAACCCATGGCGCTGCTGATGCTGCGGGAAAATGCCACGGTGACCATCACCCATTCCCGGACGAAGGATCTGCAGGAGGTGTGCCGCCGGGCAGATATTCTCATTGTTGCCATCGGTAAGCCCCGGTTTATCACGAAGGAATACGTGAAAGAGGGGGCCGTGGTCATCGACGTGGGCATCCACCGGGATGAGAACAACAAGATGTGCGGCGACGTGGATTTTGCAGATGTGGAGCCGGTGGCAGGTGCCATCACCCCGGTGCCGGGCGGCGTGGGGCCGATGACCATTGCCATGCTCATGAACAACTGCCTGGAAGCCATCCGAAACCGGTAACAGGCAGCATATCGAAGACGAACAACTGACAGAAAATATTTTACAGGAAATGGGGAACCGAACATGCGCTGTCCCAAGTGTCATGCAGAAATAGAAGAAGGCTACTTATATTGTAAAAACTGCGGAGAAGAGATCCGGATCGTGCCGGACTATGATCCGCAGGTAGAAGACATGCTTTCCGGTTCGCTGAAGGATGTGGTGAAGGAAGCGCAGCAAAATGCGTCTGAGAAAGCGGCAGGCGTGCAGTCTGCCGCCGGACAGAGCGGGGAGAAGACCGCCTCCAATGCCGGGGCATCCGCTTCCAGAAAAACAGAAGGGACTTCCAGAACAGCGGGAAACGGCAGAAAACGCCATTCTCGGAAACGGCGTCTGACAGAAGGTGTCCTCTGTATCTGCATTCTGGCGATTGCGGGCCTGATCTCTGTGACGCTGTTCCGGCGCAATTCCTACGACTACCAGTATCAGCTGGCCGTGAAAGCGGCTGCGGACAATGATGCTGACCGGGCATTAAAGTATCTGTCCCGGGCCATGGAGCTGGAGCCGGATCAGACGTATATGTGGCTTTTCAAGGCACAGATCGAGAAGGATTCCGGCGACCGGGAGGCCGCGGAGGAGAGCTGCCGGTATATTTTGAGCAAGCTGGATCCGGACAACCAGGAAGTATACACCATGCTCATCGAGATGTACATTGAAGAGGGGGATCTGGACAGCGTGAAGGATACCCTTTCCCGGTGCCCGGTGCAGGCGGTAAAAAATTCCTTTGCGGATTATATCGCAGCGGTGCCCACCGCTTCCTTTGCCGACGGCATTTACTATGACACCATGGAAATTGAACTGGATGCGGATGGCCTGGACATTTATTTCACCACTGACGGCACCAAGCCGACCGTGAACAGTACGAAATATGAAGGCCCCATCCGGCTCACCGAGGGCTCCAACACCATCCGGGCAGTGGCGGTATCGCCCAAGGGCGTCCTCAGCGACGAGGCCATTTTCAGCTATGAGATTTCCTATCTGGAGGCAGAGCCGCCGGTGGTCTCCCCGGATTCCGGCGAATACCCGGCAGAGGTGGAGATCGTCGTACAGGTGCCGGACGGTTGTACCGTGCTGTATACGCTGGACGGAAGCCTGCCAACCCTGGATTCTGCCGTATATGAAGCTCCGGTGAAGATCCGGACAAGCACCGTATTCACCGCGGTTTCTGTGTCCATGAGCGGAAGATTCAGCGAGTCCGTGGTGAGAAGATATACGATTGACGGAAGTGCTTCCGGGGATGAAGAATAAGAAGCAGGCCCCTGCATTAATGACAGATATGCGAGGTAAAAAAGAATGCTGGCGCAGATGTTCAGTCTGTATCCAACATTCTTTTTTCAAAAGCAGTAAACTGCAGGTATCTTCTTTCCGGTCACAGGAACGTGATCGCTATGCTTCCTCCGGAATAAATGTGATATGATCGACATCCATCTCGGCGATCCGTGCCAGAGAGTATACGTGAAGTCCCTGGGAATTGAGCTTCTCACGACCAGGCTGGAAGGATTTCTCGATGAGTACACCCAGGCCTGCTACGGTAGCATTGGCTTTCCGGATGAGACGAAGAGCGCCGGTGGCAGCCTCGCCGTTGGCAAGGAAATCATCCACAAGAAGTACATGGTCGGTATCGGACAGATATTTGCGTGCCAGAGTCAGCTGATAACTGATCTCCTTGGTGAAGGAGACAACCTCGGTCTGGATCACATCGGTTTTCAGGATCGCAGAGCTCTGTTTTTTCAGGATCAGAAGCGGTACGCCCAGCTCACAGGCAACGAACAGTGCCGGGGAAATACCGGAGCTTTCAATGGTCATGACCTTGGTGACGCCCTGATCTTTGAAGTGGTTGGCGATGTCGCGGCCCATTTCCTGCATGAGCACGGGATCTACCTGATGGTTAATAAAAGAGTCAACTTTGAGGATTGCAGGGCTTAATACGTTTCCCTCTGCCAGAATACGATCTTCCAGTAATTTCATTTGTATGTACCACCTTTGTTATGAAATGATTAAAAAATTAAGTTTACTATAGCATGGATTTCAGACATTTTCAAGCCGCAGAACAGTATATTGCCACAGCAGATGACGGTTGGCTGTCTGTCGCGGGAATGATGTGTCGGGCATGGTCAAGCGGCTCAGGATTCATAGTAGTGTTCGTAGAGTGTCTCAGCCAGCGTATCCATATAGTCTTCGTTCAGAGCATATTCCCGGCGGATCAGCTCGCGGATCCGGTTCGTCCGGGCGTAGTAATTGATCTCATTGGAGTCCTGCAGCTGCAAATCTTCCTCGATATCCGCTCTGGTATAAGTAGCGGTGAACCAGGAGAGGATCTGAGAAGTGCGGTCGTCTTCCTCCTTTGCCTCCTGCCGAAGTCCCTTGACCTTTTGGGCACTGTGGATACCGATGCCGATGAACACCAGAAACAGCAGGCTCATGACGCTCAGCATCAGCACTTTGCTGGAAGCGGCGAAGGGGAAGGGAATGACACCGGCCAGAATGAGGACGATGAGCACCATGCCGATGATGCCCACGGCCAGAAAAGCGGAGGCAGTGGAGCGGACATCCTCCAGCTGATCCTTCTTTTTTTGATAGGGGGAGCCGGAAACTTTGGTCTGCGCGGAGGCTTCGTGCTCCTCCGGGACAGCTTTTTCTGCACGTAATTTGGCAAAATATTGTTCGGTGGGTTTCTGGATCTCCTCCGCGCGGGATGCGGGGACAAGCACCCGATACTTGCCGCTTTCCTGATCAAATTCCAGGGCGCAGTAATCCACCCCCAGATATTCATAATAGGCCACCAGGCCAAGGGCAGTTTCCTCCGGCAGGGAAGCGATACATACTTTCTCCTCGGGAAGCTCCTCCACCAGACGGCTGCCGCAATCCGGACAGGCCGTCACGCCATCGCGGTATTCAGTTTTACATTTGGGACACCAGGGCATACGCAATACCTCCTTGATAAACTTAAGATACCTGATATCATAAGTATACCCTTTTTTATAGGTCATCACAAGAACAATCCGCAGAAATCCATCTGGAACAACCGTCCATCTTGTGTTATGCTAATAGCCGAAGAGGAGAAAACGATGAGAATTACGATCTTGTGTGTGGGAAAAATAAAGGAAAAATTTTACAGTGCCGCTGTGGACGAGTATAAAAAGCGGCTGAGCAGATACTGCCGCCTGGATATCGTGGAGGTGGCGGATGAGAAGACGGAAGAAGGGGCTTCCCCGGTGCAGGAAGAGCAGGTACGGGAAAAAGAAGGGGAGCGCCTGCTGAAACAGATGAAGGACGATGCTTATACGGTCACCCTGGAGATCAGGGGGGAGATGCCGGATTCCGTACAGCTGGCGGAGAAGATTGAGCAGCTGGGTGTCCGGGGCGTGAGCCATATCCAGTTTGTCATCGGCGGTTCCCTGGGGCTGTCCAGGGCTGTCATGGCCCGGGCGGACTATCGCCTGAGTTTTTCGAAGATGACCTTTCCCCATCAGCTCATGCGGGTAATTCTGCTGGAGCAGATCTACCGGTCATTTCGCATCACAAGGGGAGAGCCGTACCATAAATAAACATATACGATGGCAAAAGATCAGGCAGACGGAACATACCAACCCCGATAAAATAAAAACAGAAACAAAAAATAGAAGTAGAATGGAGTAACCTATGAATCTGGAACAGAATTTATATGACACCGTGAGGGAATGGCAGCTGAAGCTCGGTTACCAGAGAGAAGAAATGCGGCTGTATTATCCGGAAGAGTCCCTGCTGGAGCTTCTGGATACGACAAAGGAGGCATTGCCGGAGGCGGCAAAGGCATTTGCAGCGCAGATGGCGGACAGGCTGGGCAGCATTCAGGTGATGCCCACTGAAAAAAAGGACGGCAGATGGTGTGTGTGCATTCCGCCGGAGGGAGTGACCTATGTGTGGGAGCATGTGCCGGAACCGGCATTTTTGAAAGCTTTTCTGACCGTATTGAAAACGCCGGGAGCCACCCTTTCGGATGTGGAGCAGCTGTTCGTCACCACCGCGCCGGAGCAGGCACGAAGCCTTCAGACAGAGCCCCAGGCCAAGGGCTTCTGGTTTGCCGACGGACAGCCGGATCCTTATGTGTATCACGTGGAGGTGGATGATTTCGGGCTGGAATATCACCGGTTTACGAGAAAATCCTATGAGGCACTGTTTGGAAATACGGAGGAATATGATGGATAACGAGCTGCGATTTGCCATACTCATTGACGCGGATAACATATCAGACAAATACATTAAGATCATTCTGGATGAGATCTCCAACAGCGGCGTGGCCACCTACAAGCGGATCTACGGCGACTGGACGAATCCCCAGCTGGCTTCCTGGAAGCATGTGCTGCTGGAGAATTCCATCATTCCCATGCAGCAGTACAGCTACACCACCGGCAAGAATTCCACGGATTCGGCCATGATCATTGACGCCATGGATATCCTTTATTCCGGCATGGTGGACGGCTACTGCATTGTGTCCTCGGACAGCGATTTTACGCGGCTGGCGGCCAGACTGCGGGAGTCTGGCATGCAGGTCATCGGCATGGGGGAGGAGAAGACGCCCCAGCCCTTTATTTCGGCCTGCAACCAGTTCAAGTACCTGGATCTTCTCTATGCAAACCAGCAGGAGGAGGAAGAGGCAGAGAAGCTGCGGGAGGCCAAACACAGCAGCGAGCAGGCGGAAACCGGCAGCGGAAAAAAGAAAAATGGCCGGAAGCGGGGGGATATCCGCCGGATCCGTGGTACCATCAATGCTATTCTGGAGAAATTTTCCGATGAGGACGGCTGGGTGTCCTCGGGAAAGTTGGGGGATCAGCTGTCCAAGCGGCTGCCGGATTTTGATGTGCGTAACTACGGCTTTTCCAAGCTGACGCTGTTCATCAAATCGCTGGGCGACTATGAGGTGCAGAAGATGTCCTACGGCAACGGGCAGAAGCAGATCTGCGTCCGGCTGAAAGGGAAAAAAGCGGACAAAGACTGATGCATCATCCGGGCGGGAAACGCATATATTTTTCATAAAGCGGCGGGCAGGAAAACCGGATGAAGCATAAGATTTCAGACAGTCTGCGGCTGCCCTCTGACCTGACCCGGGGCGATATGCTGGTCAGTGTCACGGGGCGGCATGAGATTTTTGTGGAAAATTATAAGGGCATCATCGAGTACACCGACTGTCGGATCATGCTTTCCGGGAAGAGCGGCAGCGTCCTGCTTCTGGGCAAAGGGCTTTCGGTGGTGTATTATACCGGCGATGAGATGAAGGTAGAAGGCACACTGGACAATATTTGCTTTTTAGAATAAGGGAAGGGCGGTGGCCCATATTGCTCATCCAGATGATTCGCCTGCTGCAGGGCTATGTGACGCTTCGGGTCAGCGGCTATGCGCCGGAGCGGTTTCTGAACTTGTGCAGCCTTGCCAACATTCTCGTGTGGGATATCGAAAACTGCGGCGCTGATTACGAGATGAAAATGACGGTTTGCGGCTTTCGCCAGATCCGGCCTTATGTGCGGAAAACAAAGACGAAGATCATGATCATACAGAAGCATGGTCTTCCTTTTTTTATCTTTCAGAACCGGAAACGGAAAGCCTTTTTCCTGGGAATCGTGCTGTGCGCATGGCTTTTGTGGTTTCTGTCCCTTTTTATCTGGGATATCCGGGTGGAGGGCGGTGCGCATTATACCCAGGAGCTGGTGGTGGATGCCCTGGAGGAGGAAGGGATTTTTCACGGCATCCGAAAATCAAAGGTGGACTGTGAGGAGATCCAGTTTTTCCTGCGGGAAAAATATGCCGGCATCACCTGGGTGTCGGCCAGCATCCAGGGAACCAGGCTGTCCATCCAGCTGCGGGAGGATCTGTTTACGGCGCAGCAGGACGAGACAAAGACGGAAACCGATGAGGATGCGCCCTATGATCTGATCGCACCGGCGGACGGGGTGATCACGGCCATGGTGGTGCGGCGGGGGACGCCCTGTTTTGCCGAAGGGGATCCGGTGAAGGCCGGGGATGTGCTGGTCAGCGGGGTGCTGGAGCTGACCAACGACAGCAAAGAGGTGGCGCAGCTGTGGTACACGAAAGCCGATGCGGACGTGTGGATCGTTTCCACAGAGCATTACGAAAATAGTGTGAACCGGGCGTATGAGCAGAAGGTGTACTCCGGGCAGCAGAAGACGGGCTTCTATGTGCAGCTGCTGTCCCGGCAGGTGAACGTTTCTCCGCAGGTACCGGCGGACACCGGGTGGGAACGGCTGTGCAGCGAGTACCAGCTGCGCCTTCTGGATCATTTTTATCTGCCGGTGGTATTTGGAAAAGTGACCCTGCGGGAGTATGCATTTTCCCCGGCGATCTATACGGAGGCTGAGACGAAATCCCTCCTTTTGCAGCAATTACAGGAGTATTTTACGGAATTAGAGAAAAAGGGGGTTCAAATTACGGAAAATGATGTTAAAATACAGATAGGCCAAAAGCAGGGAACCGCATCGGGGACCGTGACGGTATGCCAGCGGGCAGCCGAACTGGAGCCGTCCGTTTTGCCGGAGGCGGATGTCCCGTTACAATAAACAACCAGCCGGAAAGGAATTTGGTTCTGCATGAGTATACAGGAAACCATTCTTCAGATCCCGGTCGAGCACCAGGCAAATGTGTTCGGCCAGTTTGATCAGTATATCAAGAAAATCGAGCGTGCCATGAATGTCACCGTCATCGCCAGGGACGATACCCTGAAGGTGCTGGGGCGCCTGGAGGATACCCAGCGGGCAGCCCGGGTGTTTGAACAGCTCCTGGGACTTTCTGTCCGGGGCAACACCATCACGGAACAGAACGTGGATTACACCATTGCTCTGGGCTTTGAAGAAAAGGAGGGGGCCGTGGCCGAGATGGATCAGGAGCTGATCTGCCACACCATCAACGGCCGCCCGGTGAAGCCCAAGACGCTGGGACAGCAAAATTACGTGGATCAGATCCGCAAGAAGATGATCGTCTTCGGCATCGGCCCTGCCGGTACCGGCAAGACGTATCTGGCCATGGCCATGGGCATCACCGCTTTCAAAAATGACGAGGTGGGACGGATCATCCTGACCAGGCCGGCCATTGAGGCGGGAGAGAAGCTGGGCTTTCTGCCCGGCGACCTGCAGAGCAAGGTAGATCCGTATCTGCGGCCTCTCTACGACGCTCTGTATCAGATCATGGGGCCGGAGAGCTATATGAAAAATATGGAAAAAGGGCTCATTGAGGTGGCGCCCCTGGCTTATATGCGTGGCCGGACGCTGGACAACGCCTTTATCATTCTGGATGAGGCCCAGAACACCACCCCGGCCCAGATGAAAATGTTCCTGACCCGTATCGGGTTTGGCTCCAAGGTGATCATCACCGGCGACTCCACCCAGAAGGATCTGCCGCCGGGTACGGTATCCGGCCTGGATGTGGCGGAGAAGGTGCTGAGCAAGGTGGACGATATCGGCTTCTGTTATCTCACCAGCAAGGACGTGGTGCGTCATCCGCTGGTACAGAAGATCGTCAAGGCTTACGAGGATTATGAGCACCGGGAACAGTATAAGGAGAAACGGGACAAACGGCGGGAGCGCAAAGGCGACCGTGACCGAAAAGGAAAAGGGAGGAAACAGCAGTGACCATCCGTGTAGAGACAGAGGTGACCGATCCGGCACTGGATTTTGATTATGAGAAAATTGCAGAACAGGTGATCGTGGCTGCGCTGGATTATGAGGACTGCCCGTATGAGGCGGAGGTTGACCTGACCCTGACCACCGATGAGGAGATCCACAAGGTAAATAAGGAATTCCGGGGCATCGACCGCCCTACGGATGTGCTTTCTTTTCCGCTGCTGGAATATGAGACACCGGCGGATTTTTCCCGGGTGGAGGAAGACCAGGCGGACTGTTTCAACCCGGAGAGCGGGGAGCTGATGCTGGGAGACATTATGATCTCTCTGGACAAGGTGGCAGAGCAGGCGGAGAAATACGGCCACTCCAGACTCCGGGAATATGCTTTCCTGATCGCCCACAGTATGTTACACTTAATGGGCTATGACCATGAGGATGCGGACATGGCCAGAGATATGGAGCAGCGCCAGGAAGCCATTCTGGACAGCTTAGGCATCCGCAGATAGACAAATCAGGAGAGGAAATCATTTCTGATGGCAGACAACAGAAACAAGAAGAAAAACAGTTCCAACTATTTAAAACAGGGAAGCATCCTTGCGGTTGCTTCCATTTTCGTGCGTGTCATCGGCATGCTGTACCGGATCCCGGTGACGCGTATCATCGGCAACGAGGGCAACAGCTTCTATTCCAGTGCCTTTGACATTTACACCATCATGCTGCTGGTGTCCTCCTACAGCATTCCACTGGCCGTGGCCAAGCAGGTGTCGGCGAGAAATGCCAGAGGGGAATACCGCAATGCCCAGAGAGTGTTCCACGGCGCCATGGTATTTGCCCTGGTGACCGGTATCGCCACCTCGGTGATCACCTTTTTTGGTGCGGGATTTTTCACAGACAAGGTGCTGCACACACCGGAGAGCGCCTTTGCCCTGCGGATCCTGGCACCGGCGCTTCTGATCCTGGCCATCATGGGCGTGTTCCGCGGGTATTTCCAGGGGCAGGAGACCATGGTGCCCACGGCAGTGAGCCAGCTGGCGGAGCAGGTGGTCAACGCCATTGTCAGCATCGGCGCCGCCATGATCTTTGTGAAAATGGGAGCCAAGGTGGACAAGATCCTGGGTACCACTACGGCATCCGCAGCCTACGGGGCAGGCGGCAGCACGCTGGGTACCACCATGGGTGCGCTGGCAGGCCTTCTGTTCCTCGTATTTGTCTACGTTACCGGCAGACGCCGGACAGCCAGACGGGTGAAGGCAGACCGGACCAAGCACCGGGAGAGCAACGCGGAGATCATGAAGGTGCTCATCCTCACCATCATTCCGGTGGTACTGAGTACCGCCATTTACAACATCAGCGGCATCATCGACCAGGGCGTTTACAAGGCGTTAAGCCTGGATATGGGCGTCACCAGCTCGGCGGTGAACACCTCCTGGGGTATCTTCTCCGGCAAGTTCAAGACGCTGACCAATGTGCCCATCGCCATTGCCAACGCGCTGGTGTCCTCCACGATCCCGGGGCTTACCATGTGTATGGTGGAGCGGCATTATAAGGAAGCAAGACGGAAGATCCAGACCTCCATCCGTTTCACCATGGTGCTGACGATCCCATGCGCGGTGGGCATGGGCGTGCTGGCAGGGCCGATCCTGAAGCTTCTGTACAACGACCCGGATCCGGACGCCGTGGCCATGGCCGTGCGCATGTTCCAGGTGGGCGTCGTTTCCATCGTGCTTTATGCCATGTCAACGTTAAGTAACGGTATTTTGCAGGGCATCAACCAGATGCGGCTGCCGGTGATCCACTCGGCGGTGGCGCTGGTGCTTCATCTGGGCGTGCTGTATGTGATGCTGACAAAGTTTCACATGGGCATCTACGGTGTTATTCAGGCCAACAACCTGTTTGCTCTGCTCATGTGCCTCATGAATGGCATCGCCATCCGGCGGCACATCGGTTACCGGCAGGAGCTCATGCGGACGTTCATCATTCCGGGCATCTGCTCCGGCTTCATGGGGCTGGCGGTGTTCGGCCTGTACAAGCTACTGGCGCTGTTTGCAGGCAATGCCATTTCCACGGTGCTTTCCATCGGTGTGGGCGCCTGCATTTACGGGGCGCTGCTGCTCATGCTGCGGGGCATTACGAAGAAGGAGCTGCTGGAATTCCCCAAGGGAAAGACGCTGTACCGGATCGCGAGAAAGTTTCATCTGATGTAAAGTTTGGAATAAACTGGCAGGAAAAGGCTGATACTATACAAAAAAGGAGGAAATTCCGTGAAAAAGTATGGTATCGCCTTTTTGTTTTACGCCCTGCTGCTGTGCGCGGCTTATTATGGAAGCTTCCGGCTGTCCTACCGGTATGTGGGAGAGCAGACGAAGGAGCAGATGGAGAACGCCGGGGAGGCAGTGCTGGCGGACACGACAGAAAAGGCTATTTTGAAAGCAGATACGGAGTATGTGGTGGAAAATTATAACCGCAGGACCGGCGTTACCCGGGAGGTGCGGGAGCGGATCCCCACGGCCCTTCTGGGGCTTGACCGGGAGGAGGCCCTTGCCTATGCAAAGGATTACACGAAGGAGCCGGGCATCGAGGAACTGGAGAACGGTTTTGAGCAGATGGATCTGGTATCCTTCTCGGATGCCAAGGTGGTGTTCCGCAAGACGTATTTTCCCTGGGAAAAAGCGTACAAGTATGCCTTGGGCGAGGCGGACGGTCTGGTGGTGGTCTACTACATGGATCAGAAGACGGTGTACGAGTACACGGACATCCCGGTGGTATCGCTGCCGGAGCGCATGAAGCGCAGTATCCGGGACGGTAACTGCCTGCTGGACGTCCATGAGCTCTATGATTTTCTGGAAAATTATTCCAGTTAAAAAGGGAGGATTCCCGGGCTAGACGGAAGAAAAAAAATGGTGTAATATAGATACGATATTGTGCAGAGGAGAATATACGGATGGGAATTGATAAGAAAAAGATCGACCGGATCAATGAATTATACCGCAAATCCAAGGCCGAAGGTCTGACCAGTGCGGAGCGTTCCGAACAGGCGCTGCTGCGCCGGGAGTACGTGGAGGCGTTCAAACAGAACCTGCGGGGCCAGTTGAACAATATTGATATCAAGGAGAAAGATGGCTCCATCGTCAACCTTGGAGAAAAATATGGCAGCAAAAAAGGAAATTAGGCAGAGGCTTCTTGCCATGCGAAGTGCCTGCCCGAAGGAGGAACGCACCAGACAGTCAGCGGACATTGCCCGGCAGGTGCTGGCACATCCGGCGTATCACAGCTGTGGGACGCTTTTTTCATATGTGCCGTTCCGGCAGGAGGTGGACACCTGGCCGGTCATGCGCACCGCGCTGGCCGAAGGGAAGACCGTGGCTGTGCCGAAGGTGGAGGGCCGGGAGATGACCTTTTACCGGATTACAGGGGAGGCGGATCTTGCCCCGGGAAGTTTCGGCATTCTGGAACCAAAGGAGAGCTGTCCGGCGATATGGCCAGCGGCAGGGGATGTGATGCTGCTGCCCGGCGCAGCCTTTGACCGGGAAGGGCACCGCATCGGCTACGGCGGCGGCTACTATGACCGGTATCTGGAACAGTATCCGGTGCCGGTAAAGCTTGGCATCTGCTTTGCTTTTCAGCTGGTGGACGCCATTCCTGCGGAAACCTTTGACCAGGCGGCGGATGTGGTCATCTGCCCACACACAGACCATATGAGGGAGGAATTACAATGAGTCAGTTAGAAACCATCGGAAGACAGGCGAAAGAGACAGAGAGTTTCATGCGGACACTGGCATCTCAGAGAAAAAATGAGGTGCTGCTATTTGCGGCGGATGCCCTCATCAAAAGTACCGATCTGATCCTGGAAGAGAACATGATCGACGTGGAGAATGGACGCAGAAAAGGCATGCACGAAGGCTTGATCGACCGGCTCATGCTGACATCCGAGCGGATTGAGGGCATGGCGGAGGGACTTCGTTCCATTGCGGCGCTGGAAGATCCCATCGGGGAAGTGCTGGGCATGAAGGAACGGCCCAACGGCCTGCTCATTGGCCAGAAGCGGGTGCCCTTAGGCGTCGTCGGCATCATTTACGAGGCCAGACCCAACGTGACGGCAGATGCCTTCGGCCTTTGCTTCAAGACCGGCAATGTGGTCATCTTAAAGGGCGGCAGCGATGCCATCCATTCCAACAAGGCCATCGTCACCTGCTTACAGACCGTACTGGATCGTTTTTCCATTCCCCGGTACGCCATCCAGCTCATCGAAGATACGAGCCGGGAGGTGACGGCCCAGTTTATGCGGATGCGTACATATGTGGACGTGCTGATTCCTCGAGGCGGCGCAGGGCTGATCCGTTCTGTGGTGGATAACAGCACCATTCCGGTCATCGAGACCGGCACCGGCAACTGCCATATTTACGTGGATGAGAGCGCGGACTATGAGATGGCGGCCAACATCATTTTCAACGCCAAGACCCAGCGCATCGGCGTGTGCAACGCCTGTGAGTCGCTGGTCGTTCATGAGAATATCATCGGTGATTTTCTTCCTTATCTGAAGCTTTGTCTCGATCAGAAGCAGGTGGAGCTGCGGGGGGATGAAGTCGCCCGTCAGGTACTGCCCATGATCCCGGAGGCGACGGAAGAGGACTGGGGCACAGAGTATCTGGATTACATCCTGTCTGTGAAGACGGTGTCCTCTATCGACGAGGCCATTGCCCATATCAATAAGTATAATACCGGTCACTCCGAGGCCATCGTCACGCGGGATTATGCCAACGCCCAGAAATTCCTGAATGAAGTGGATGCGGCGGCGGTGTACGTGAACGCCTCCACCCGGTTTACGGACGGGTATGAGTTCGGCTTTGGCGCGGAGATCGGCATCAGTACCCAGAAGCTGCACGCAAGAGGCCCCATGGGCTTAAAAGCGCTGACGTCCACCAAGTATATCATTTACGGCAATGGACAGATCCGCAAATAGAAAGGTTTTAAACAATGGAAAATAACGAAACAGAGCGCCAGTATTATTTCATGGAAGCGGTGAAGCAGGAAGTACAGGCGCTGGCAGACAAGCTGGGGCGTGCCCCGACCTATCATGTCACAACCTTCGGCTGTCAGATGAACGCCAGAGATTCCGAGAAGCTGTCGGGTATTCTGGAAACGGTGGGTTACGTTTTCAGCGAATCCGAGGAAGCGGACTTTGTGCTGTTCAACACGTGCACCGTCCGGGAAAATGCCAACCAGCGGGTATACGGGCGGCTGGGCATTCTTCATAATCTGAAGAAAAAGCATCCGCACATGCTGGTGGCGGTCTGCGGCTGCATGATGCAGGAGCCCGAGGAAGTGGAGAGGATCAGGAAGACCTACCGGTTTGTGGATATTGTGTTTGGGACGCACAATATTTTCCAGCTGGCGGAGCTTCTGCACAAGCGGTTTACCACCGGAAAAATGGTGGTGGACGTCTGGAAGGATACGGATCAGATCGTGGAGGATCTGCCCAATATCCGAAAATACAGCTTCAAATCCGGCGTGAACATCATGTTCGGCTGCAACAATTTCTGCAGCTACTGCATCGTTCCCTATGTGCGGGGACGGGAGCGCAGCCGGGAACCGGAGGATATTTTAAATGAGATCAGAAGACAGGCACAGGATGGTGTCGTTGAGGTCATGCTTTTGGGACAGAACGTGAATTCCTATGGAAAAACGTTAGAGCAGCCGATGACATTTGCCGCACTTCTGCGGGAGGTGGAGAAGATTGACGGGATCCAGCGTATCCGTTTCATGACTTCCCACCCCAAGGATTTATCCGATGAGCTCATTGAGACCATGCGGGATTCCAAGAAAATCTGCCGTCATCTGCACCTGCCGCTGCAGTCAGGAAGCACGCGGGTTCTGGGACTGATGAACCGCAGATACACGAAGGAGAGCTATCTGGCTCTGGCGGAGAAGTTAAAGCGGGAGATTCCCGATCTTTCCCTGACCACGGATATCATCGTGGGCTTCCCCGGGGAGACCGAGGAGGATTTTCAGGATACGCTGGATGTGGTAAGGCGTGTGCGGTACGACAGTGCCTTTACCTTTTTATATTCGAAACGCAGCGGGACTCCGGCGGCTGCTATGGAAGGGCAGATCCCGGACGACGTGGCGCATGAGCGGTTCAACCGCCTTTTGAAGGAAGTACAACACATTTCTGCCGAGATGACAGGGCGTTTTGAAGGAGAGACGCAGCCGGTACTGGTGGAGGAAGTGAACGGACAGCACCCGGAACTCATGACCGGCAAGCTTTCCAACAACATCACCGTACATTTTCCGGGTACGCCGGATCTGATCGGCAAGATCGTTCCTGTATATCTGAAAAAGAACTGCGGCTTTTATTATATGGGCGAATTACGATAGTACTTACATAAGAGGGGGCATTATCCATGGGCCAATTTCAGCCTAAAATCGTGGAATGCATGAAGCACTATTCGAAAAATCAGCTGGTGAAAGACATTTTTGCAGGAATTCTGGTGGCGGTCATCGCCTTTCCGCTGTCTGTGGCACTGGCAATTTCTTCGGGTTTAAGTCCTGAAAAAGGACTCTATTCTGCCATCATCGGCGGCTTTTTTGTGTCGCTGTTCGGCGGAAGTAAAGTAAATATCGGCGGCATCACAGCTGCGACAGTCATGACCGTCTTTACCATTGTGGATGAATATGGACTGGCAGGACTGGCAGCAGCTTCCATCATGGCTGGTGTGATTCTGATCCTTATGGGCCTGTTCCGCCTGGGCGGCCTGCTGAAATATATTCCGAGAACGATCACCTTAGGGTTTACCGCCGCCATTGGCGTGGGTATTTTCACAAATCAGATCAAGGGCTTCTTCGGCCTCCAGATCGAGACAGTGCCGGTGAAGTTCCTGGAGAAAATGCCGGTCCTTTTCGGCGCGGCATCTACGTTCCGGCCGGCAGCTGTGCTGGTGGGCGCGGCATCCATCGTTATTCTTCTCGTTCTGCCGAAGATCAACGATAAGATCCCCAACTCTCTGGCGGCCATTCTCATCATGACGCCGGTGGTGACGATCTTCAAAATTCCGGTATCCACCATTCATTCGGTATACGGCGATCTGCCCACCCATTTTCCGTACCCTGAGATCCACATGCTCTCCCTGGAGACACTGGTGGATCTGTTGCCCCTGTCTGTGACGCTGGCGATCCTGATCGCCATTGTTTCTCTGCTGGCCTGCTCGGTGACGGATGGACTTATGGGCGAGAAGCACAACTCCAATCAGGAACTCATTGCAGAGGGCATTGCCAATATTTTCTGCGGCATTTTCGGCGCAGCACCGGTGGCGGGCGCAGTGGCCCGTGCGTCCAATAACGTGAAGAATGGCGGCCGTACCCCCATCGCGGGCATGGTGCACAGCGTGGTTGTCACTTTGATTTTGCTGTTCCTCATGCCTTTGGCGGGTTATATTCCCATGCCGGTGCTGTCAGCGGTACTTATTGTGGTGGCTGTGAATATGTGCAATATCAAAGAATTTGTTTATATCGGAAAGCATGCACCGAGATCTGATTTTCTTGTACTGATGGTAACGCTGTTCTGTGGCGTGCTGGTAGATCTTTTGTTTGCAGTAGAGGTAGGGATCATCCTGACAGCCTTTCTGCTGATGAAACGGATGGCAGATGTGGCAGAGATCCAGAACTATGTGTATGTGGGCAACAGCGGGAGTCCTGACAGTGATCCGGATAAGCCCAATCCGGAGGACGAGATCATCCGAAGTCTGCCGGAGCACACGTTGGTATACCGGTTCTTAGGGCCGTTGTTTTTTGCGGCTGCGGACAATTTTGATATCATTACCACTCCGGATACGCTGAAATACATGATTCTGCAGATGAGAAGTGTACCGGCGCTGGACGGTGCAGCCATGCGGCATCTCAATAATCTGCGCAAGCACTGCGTGGAGCAGGGGATTGCGCTGGTGCTGTGCGGCGTCCAGGAGCAGCCCATGCGTGCCATGAAGCGTTATGGCCTGGTGAAAGCACTGGGAGAGGACAATATTTGCTGCAATCTGGTGGCTGCGGCTGACAGGGTGAAAGCGCTGGATGCGAAAAACAGCGCGGCAGAATAACGATATCCCCCACAGGCAAGAAAAACGGGACAGACATGCAAAGGACAGTTAGAGAAAGGACAGATAACATGGAACAGGAAAAGCTTGTCCGTGTGCGGATGGCACAGCCTTCCGACGCGGCAGATTTGCTTGGCATTTATGAATATTACATCAAAAACACCCCGGTGACCTTTGAATTTACGGTGCCGTCGGTGGAAGAATTTGCAGGAAGGATCCGAAACACCCTTTCCCACATGCCTTATCTGGTGTGTGAGATCGACGGAAAGATCGTGGGCTACGCCTACGCCTCCCTGTACCGGAGCCGGGCAGCCTATGACTGGGACTGCGAGCTGTCTGTCTATCTGGAGGAGGATTATCACAGAGGCGGCATTGGCAAGATGCTGTACCGCCTGCTGTTTGCTCTTCTTGAGCAGATGCATTACCGCCATGCCTATGCCTGCATCACCTCCCCGAACCCGGAGAGCATTGATTTCCATGCTGCCATGGGCTTCCAGCACGTGGCATTTTTCCCGGCCTGCGGCTACAAAGACGGCAAATGGCACGACATTGTATGGATGGATTACGTGCTGGAGGACAGCCAGGAGCCGCCCCTTCCGGTGACACCCATCGGACAGGTGGAGCCTGCCTTTGTTGATGAAATTTTTCGGGAAGCCGAAAAGGAATTGGAAGAGCGGCTGAACGGTGATATGATGATCTGTAAAGCATTTATGGGGCTTTAAAATATAACGAAAGAGGATAAGAAATTGGCTGAATTTACACCTATGATGCGTCATTACCTGGACACCAAGGAGCAGTATAAGGACTGTATCCTGTTTTATCGTCTGGGCGATTTTTATGAAATGTTTTTTGACGATGCGGTGACAGTGTCCAGAGAGCTGGAGCTGACCCTCACCGGCAAGGACTGCGGACAGGAAGAACGGGCGCCCATGTGCGGCGTGCCCTACCATGCCGCCGAGACGTATCTGAACCGACTGGTGGCCAAGGGCTACAAGGTGGCCATCTGTGAACAGGTGGAGGATCCCAAGCTTGCCAAGGGCATGGTGAAACGGGAGGTTGTCCGGGTGGTGACGCCGGGCACGAACCTGAACACCCAGGCGCTGGATGAGACGAAAAACAACTACATCATGTGTATCGTGTATCTGGCAGATCGCTACGGGGTGTCCCTGGCGGACGTGTCCACCGGTGAATATTTCCTTACCGAGGTTTCCAGTGCCAAGAAAATGGAGGATGAGATCATCAAGTTTTCTCCGGCGGAGATCATCTGCAACGAGCCGCTGCTCATGAGCGGCACCGATCTGGACGCCCTGAAAGACCGGCTGGGCATTTCCGTGTTCCCGCTGGATGCGGCCTATTTTGACGATGAGCAGTGCCGGCGGGCGTTGCTGGAGCATTTTCAGGTGGCTTCCATGGAGGCGCTGGGACTGGGGGATTACACTCTGGGTGTGCTGGCGGCAGGCGCGCTCATGCGGTATCTTTTGGATACCCAGAAAAACAGCCTGTCCCAGATGACCCGACTGGTGCCTTATTCCACAGGAAAATATATGGTGCTGGACAGCTCCACCCGGCGGAATCTGGAGCTGACGGAGACACTGCGGGAAAAACAGAAACGGGGTTCCCTTCTGTGGGTGCTGGACAAGACAAAGACGGCCATGGGTGCCCGGATGCTGCGCACCTACATCGAACAGCCGCTGCTGGAAAAAGAGACCATTGAGGCCCGGCTGGATGCCATCGAGGAGCTGAACAACAACGCCATCATGCGGGAGGAGATCCGGGAATACTTAAATCCCGTGTATGACCTGGAGCGGCTGGTGAGCCGGATCACCTACCAGTCGGCCAATCCCCGGGATCTGGTGGCGTTCAAGAGTTCCCTTTCCATGCTGCCCGCCATCAAATATCTGCTGAAAGACAGTGTATGCGGGGAACTGAAAACGGTGGAGGAGGAGCTGGACGCCCTGGAGGATGTGCATGCGCTCATCAGTAAAGCCATCGTGGATGAACCGCCCATGATCGTCCGGGAAGGCGGCATCATCAAGGAAGGCTACAATGAAGAGGTGGACAAGCTGCGGCAAGCCAAGACCGAAGGAAAGAACTGGCTGGCCCAGCTGGAAGAGCAGGAGCGGGAGCGCACCGGCATCAAAAACCTTCGCATCAAATATAACAAGGTGTTCGGCTATTATCTGGAAGTGACCAATTCCTATAAGGATCTGGTGCCGGACGACTATATGCGCAAGCAGACGCTGACCAACGCGGAGCGCTACATCACCCCGAAACTCAAGGAGCTGGAGGATATGATCCTGGGCGCCGAGGACAAGCTGTTTTCTCTGGAATATGACCTGTTTGCCGATGTGCGGGATCAGATCGGCCGGGAAGTACTGCGCATCCAGAAAACGGCCCGGGCCATTGCCCGGCTGGACGTGTATGCCTCCCTTTCCCTGGTGGCGGAGCGGGAAAACTATGTGCGTCCTTCCATCAACGAGAAGGGGCTCATCGACATCCGCGGCGGCAGACACCCGGTGGTTGAAAAAATGATCTCCAACGATATGTTCATCGCCAATGACACCTATCTGGATAACAACAAAAACCGGATTTCCATCATCACCGGCCCCAACATGGCCGGAAAATCCACCTACATGCGGCAGACCGCCCTCATTGTGCTCATGGCGCAGATCGGCAGCTTTGTCCCGGCCCAGAAGGCCAAGATCGGCATTGTGGACCGGATCTTCACCCGGGTGGGCGCATCGGACGATCTGGCATCCGGCCAGAGTACGTTTATGGTGGAGATGACCGAGGTGGCCAACATCCTGCGAAATGCCACAGCCAACAGCCTGCTCATCTTAGATGAGATTGGCAGAGGCACCAGCACCTTTGACGGCCTGTCCATCGCCTGGGCGGTGGTGGAGCACATCAGCAATCCGAGGCTTCTGGGTGCCAAGACGCTGTTTGCCACCCATTATCACGAGCTGACGGAACTGGAAGGAAAGCTGTCCAGCGTGAACAATTACTGTATCGCCGTAAAAGAAAAGGGCGACGATATCGTTTTCCTGCGAAAGATTGTCAAAGGCGGCGCAGACAAGAGCTACGGCATTCAGGTGGCCAAGTTAGCCGGGGTGCCCGACAACGTGATCCAGCGGGCCAAGGAGATCATCCATCAGCTGGTGGATGCGGACATCACCCAGCGGGTACACGAGATCGAAGTGGTACAGGGCAGCGCGGTGAAGAAAAAGCCCGTTACCTATGACGAGGTGGACATGGAGCAGATGTCCCTGTTTGATACGGTAAAGGATGACGATATCCTCAAGGAGTTAAAAGAACTGGATATTTCCAATCTGACGCCGCTGGATGCGCTGAACACGCTGAACCGGCTGCAGAGCAAGCTGCGCAACCGGTGGTAATAACGGAATCGAATGACGCAGGAAATGCCTGACAGGTACTGGTAAGAAATATCTGGCGGGCTGTAAAGGGAAAGATGGTTAAAAGGGAGAAAGGACGGGAAGTCTTTGGCAAAGATTCAGGTACTGGACAGAAATACGATTGACAAGATTGCGGCGGGCGAGGTCATTGAGCGCCCGTCGTCCGTCGTCAAAGAGCTGACGGAAAATGCAGTGGATGCAGGTGCCTCTTCTGTCACGGTGGAAATCCGGGACGGCGGCACCACCTTTTTACGTGTAACGGACAATGGCAGCGGGATTGCGGCCGACCAGGTGGCGGATGCGTTTCTGCGCCATTCCACCAGCAAGATCCGCAAAGTAGAAGATCTTGCCCATATTTCCTCTTTGGGGTTCCGGGGCGAGGCACTTTCCAGTATTGCCTCTGTGGCTCAGGTGGAGCTCATCACCAAGACGGCAGACAGCGACACCGGCGTCAGCTACCGCATTGAGGGCGGGGAGGAAAAGAGCCTGGAAGAGATCGGCGCACCGGAAGGAACCACCTTCCTCATCCGCAACCTGTTTTATAATGTACCGGCCAGACGGAAATTTCTGAAGTCCCCCATGACGGAGGCGGGATACATCGGTACCCTCATGGAGCGGCTGGCTCTTTCCCATCCGGACATTTCCTTTAAATTCATTGCCAACCATCAGACGAAGCTGCAGACGTCGGGCAACACCAACCTGAAGGATATCATTTACAATATCTACGGCCGGGAGGTGGCCTCCGAGCTGCTGCCGGTGAACCGGGAGGGCCGCTGTGTGTCCGTGACCGGGTATATCGGCAAGCCGGTGGTTTCCCGGGGCAACCGCAATTATGAAAATTATTTTGTCAATGGCCGTTATGTGAAGAATCCGACCATCACCAAGGCCATTGAGGACGCTTATAAATCCTTTATGATGCAGCACCGATATCCGTTCACGGCGCTTCTGTTCCAGGTGGACGGGGAAAAGGTGGACGTCAACGTCCATCCGGCCAAGCTGGAAGTGCGGTTCTCCGACAACAACGCCGTGTATCAGGACATTTTCCAGGCGGTGCATGATGCCCTGGCCGGGAAAGAATTCATCCCGGAGATCGTGCTGACGCCGGAGGAAGAGCAGATGTTTGTGCCGGAGCAGAAGCGGACGCCTGCTGGACAGGCATTGAATGGTCAGGCTGTGAGTCAAACAGCCAGTGCATCGATAGCGGATACACAGATGCCGTCTCAGGTGCAGACGGGAGACCGGACTGTGATCGGACAGACATCGCAGACGTCTGTACCGCCGAATTCCTCCATGGTAAGAGAGACATCTGCTTATGGGACGGAACATTTCACGCAGCAAGGGCAGGCTGCCGATACATCGACGCCGTCGCAGCCCCAGTCACCCCAAAGTGCAATGACACCGGAAGAAGCCGCCCGGCAGCGGAACCTGCAGTACTTCATGGAGAAGATGAAAGAGCGGGTGACGAAGGAATTCGCCCAGCAGGCATCGAAGGATCAGGAATCCCAGACGGAGCAGACGGCAACTGGAATTCCATTGCCGGAAGATACGCAGATGGGAGCTGGATATCTTGGCCATTTGGAGAAATCACAGGAAAACGGTCATGGGCAGAGCGCTGTAACAAACGGGATGGAGTCAGGTTATGGAACGGCAGCCAGTCAAAGTTCGATCGTGCAGCCGGAAAATGTGTTAGGTACTGCGGATGGGCGATATGCAGGACAGGAAAAGTCTGGCGCTGGTGAACGGACAGTTTCATCCGGCGCAATAGTAGCGATAGATGAAGCGTCGCAAGGACAGTCACCCATCCAGTCACCGGAGAAACCCGAGCAGCTGGATCTGTTTGAGCACCGTTTTCTGGACCAGAAGTCCCGGGCCAATTATCGGATCATCGGCCAGCTGTTTGACACGTACTGGCTCATCCAGTTTGAGGATAAACTATATATCATCGACCAGCATGCCGCCCATGAAAAGGTGCTGTATGAACGCACCATGCGGGCGCTGCGGACAAAGGAATACACGTCCCAGCTGCTTAGCCCGCCCATCATCCTGACGCTGAATATGCAGGAGGAAGAGCTGCTGCACACGTATATGGACAATTTTACAGCGCTGGGTTTTGAGATCGAGGCGTTCGGCGGCAGGGAATATGCGGTGCGGGCAGTGCCGGACAATCTGTTTTCTGTGGCATCCCGGGAGGTGCTGACAGAGATGCTGGACGGCTTAAGCAGCGCAGGCGGCAACCGGGTGGAGGCAGAGAGCATCAACGACAGGATCGCCACCATGTCCTGTAAGGCGGCGGTGAAGGGCAACAACCGGCTGTCGGCCAGAGAAGCGGAAGCCCTCATTGACGAGCTTCTGAATCTGGAAAACCCATACAACTGTCCCCATGGACGGCCCACCATCGTGTCCATGTCCCAGTACGAACTGGAAAAGAAATTTAAACGGATCGTGTAAAGTCGATCGCAGGAAGCAACATATACAGGAGGAACCCCGTGAAACCACTTATTATCTTAACAGGCCCCACAGCCGTGGGAAAAACAGCCCTCTCCATTTCTCTGGCAAAAGCCGTGGGCGGAGAGATCATATCTGCGGATTCCATGCAGGTGTACCGGCACATGGACATCGGCTCGGCCAAGATCCGGCCGGAGGAAATGGACGGCGTTCCCCATCACCTCATTGACGTGCTGGAGCCCTGGGAGGAGTTTCATGTGGTGCGCTTCCAGCAGCTGGTGAAGGAGGCCATGGCAGGTATTTATGAACGGGGGCACATCCCCATCCTCACCGGCGGCACCGGTTTTTATATCCAGGCCATTGTCAAAGACATTGATTTCACGGAGAACGGAGAGGACAGCAGTTACCGGGAAAACTTGGAACGGCGGGCTCGGGAGGAAGGCTGCGAAGCCCTGCACCGGGAGCTGGCGGCGGTGGATCCGGAAAGCGCAGCCCAGATCCATCCCAACAATGTGAAACGGATCATCCGGGCGCTGGAATATTACGAACAGACGGGACAGCCCATCTTTGCTCATAACGAAGAGCAGAAGGAAAAGCCGTCTCCGTACAATTATGCTTACTTTGTGCTGACCGATGATCGGGAAGTGCTCTATGAGCGGATCGACCGGCGGGTGGATCAGATGCTCTCCGACGGGCTGGTGGAGGAAGTAAAACGCCTGCGGGAAATGGGCTGCAGCCGGGAGCTGGTGTCCATGCAGGGACTGGGGTATAAAGAAATCCTTGCCTATCTGGAGGGAGAAATGTCCCTGGACGAAGCCGTCTATGTGCTGAAACGGGACACAAGACATTTTGCCAAGCGGCAGCTCACCTGGTTTCGCCGGGAAAAAGAAGTCATCTGGCTGGATAAACGGGAGTTTGACCGGCAGGAAGAACGAATTCTGGAAAAAATGCTGGATATCTGCCATGCGAAGAACATCCTTCCCATTTCCGAAATATCAAATTCTATGAATACAGACTGCATGACAGGTGACAAGCAGTCTTTCAAATCTTAAAAAGATTTGTTGATATGGAGCATGGAAGCGTGCGGGATGCTGCCAATACGTTTGTTAATCGTTGAAGTTAGGGGAAATCATTGCACATTGCGGATGTAGAGATAGAATGATTACTATAAATAAAACAAGAAAATACGAGGATAAAACAGAAATGAACGAAGAGATCAAAAATATGTACGCCGCCCTGGGTATCCAACCGGATGTGCTGGCGTTCGGCGAGGACATTTTGAAAAATCTGGAAAGCCGTTTTCAGGAGATCGATACGGTGGCGGAATACAATCAGTTAAAGGTGCTCAAAGCCATGCAGGACCATAAGGTCAGCGATATCCATTTCGCGGCCACCAGCGGTTACGGCTACAACGATATGGGCCGGGATACGCTGGAGGAGGTGTATGCATCTGCGTTTCATGCGGAGGCGGCACTGGTGCGTCCCCAGATCACCTGCGGCACCCATGCGCTGGCCATTGCGCTGCACGGCAATCTGCGCCCCGGGGATGAGCTGCTGAGCATTTCCGGCAAGCCCTATGATACGCTGGAGGAGGTCATCGGCATCCGGCCCTCCATCGGTTCTCTGGCAGAGTATGGCGTTACTTACCGCCAGGTAGACCTGCTGCCCGATGGCAATTTTGATTTCGAGGGCATCCGCGCAGCCATCGGTCCGAAGACGAAGCTGGTGGAGATCCAGCGCTCCAAGGGCTACCAGACCCGGCCGACGTTGAGTGTGAAAAAGATCGGAGAGGCCATTGCTTTTGTGAAAAGCATCCGCTCCGACATCATCTGTATGGTAGATAACTGTTACGGGGAATTTGTGGAAACCATCGAACCTACAGACGTGGGTGCGGATATGGCAGTCGGCTCCCTGATCAAAAATCCCGGCGGCGGCCTGGCCCCCATCGGCGGCTATATCGTGGGCAGCCGTGCCTGCGTGGAGCAGGCGGCATACCGGACAACCTGCCCGGGCCTGGGACAGGAGGTTGGCGCCAACTTAGGCATCATCCAGTCCTTTTATCAGGGATTTTTCTTGGCGCCTACCGTGGTGGCCAGTGCCCTGAAAGGCGCGATTTTTGCAGCCAATGTGTATGAGAAATTAGGTTTTCCTGTGGTGCCAAACGGCACGGAGAGCCGCCACGACATCATTCAGGCGGTGGAATTTGGCACACCGGAGGGCGTCATTGCTTTCTGTAAGGGCGTGCAGAGCGCCGCACCGGTGGATGCCCATGTGACGCCGGAGCCCTGGGCCATGCCCGGTTACGACAGCGATGTGATCATGGCCGCGGGCGCGTTTGTGCAGGGTTCCTCCATCGAATTGTCCGCAGATGGCCCCATCAAACCGCCCTATGCGGTTTATTTCCAGGGCGGCCTGACCTGGCCCCACGCTAAGCTGGGTATTCTCATGTCCCTGCAGAAATGTAAGGAAGCAGGCGTGGTAAAGCTGTAGGCAACGGTGGAAGTCTACTGTATTTCTATCAGATAAAATTTGCGGGAATGACAGGAAATTGATGTCAGAAAATTGATTTCAGAAAACAGGGATGGAAACTGTTGGAAAGGAGGAAAAGAAATGGATGTATTGGTGATCGGTGCGGGTGCATCGGGCCTGATGGCAGCCATCACGGCAGCCAAAAACGGGGCGAAGGTGACGCTTCTGGAAAAGGGCGCGAAAGCCGGGCGGAAGCTGGCGATAACCGGCAACGGCAGATGCAATCTGACGAACACGAAGATCGACGAAGAGAGCTTTCGGGGGGAACACCCGGACTTTGCTTTTGGTGCTTTCGGGCAGTTTGACGTGCAGGACACGGTCCGTTTCTTTTCCTCCATCGGTATCTATACGAAAAACCGGGATCACGGCCTGTATCCCTACTCTGACCAGGCGCCCCAGGTGGTGCAGCTTTTCATGGAGGAGGCACAGCGCCGGAAGGTAAAATGCAAATGTTCTACGGAGATCACGAAGCTGGAAAAGAAAGATGGCCGTTTTCTGGCCCACACAGACGGGTGGACGTACGAGGCGGACGCCTGCATTCTGGCCTGCGGTTCCAAAGCCGCGCCGGAGACCGGGGCGGACGGCAGCGGATATGACCTAGCAGCAGGATTTGGACATACGATGGTTCCTGTGCTCCCGGCACTCACCGGGCTGAAAGCGGAGAAAAGCCGGTATCCGAAGCTTGCCGGGCTTCGCTGTGACGGACGGGTGACGGTTCGCTGCGGGGACGTGTGCACCTCCTCCCGGGGCGAATTGCAGTTTACTTCCTATGGCATTTCCGGTATCCCCACCTTTCAGGTGAGCCATCAGGCGGTGCGATGCTGGGCCGAGGGAAAGCCGGTGGAGCTGTCCGTGAATTTCCTGCCGGATTTTACAGAAGCGCAGCAGCGAGCCTTTCTGGATGCAAGATTGCAGCAGGCTCCTGACCGGTCGGCAGGCAGTTTTCTGGCAGGCCTGTTTCATCAGAAGCTCATCGAGGTGCTGCTTCTGGAAGCCGGCATCAAGACGGGAACGGCAATGGCGGCTGTCCCTGCAGAGAAAAAAGAGAAGCTGTACGGACTGATCCAGGCGATGCCGGCAAAGATGACCGGATACATGGATTTTTCCCATGCCCAGGTGTGCAGCGGCGGTGTCAGCACAGAAGAAATCGACAGAGAGACGATGGAATCCAGGCTGGTGCCCGGACTTTATTTTGCCGGGGAACTGGTGGACATTGACGGCGCCTGCGGCGGCTACAATCTGCAGTGGGCCTGGTCCAGCGGGCACTGCGCAGGGCTTCACGCAGTAACGAAGTAATATTGATCAGAACAACACAATAGCAATATACAAGCTGCACATACAAATGCTGCTATAGAACAGAGACAGTCAGATATACGGGAAAAGAATCGTACAGAACATTCGCATGGTGATCTGTACGACATACATGAACGGCATATGACACGATGAAAGTAAGGAGAATCGAGGAAGCATGGGCCAGATTTATCAGATCAATCAGGTGAAGGTTCCTTATGGAGCCACCGGGGAACAACTGAAAAAAGCAGCGGCAAAGCAGGCGGGATTGGACGGGAGCGTTTTTTCTTCTTTTCGAATCGTGAAGGAATCACTGGATGCCAGAAAAAAGCCTCAGATTTTCCGAGTGTGCAACGTGCAGGTCACACTGACATCAGAGAAAAAAGCGGCAGCAGCCCTGAAAAAAGGGAAGCTCTTAAAGGTACAGGAGAAACCCTACACATTGCCTGCCGCCGGAACAGAAACCTTAAAGCACCGGCCGGTGATCATCGGCAGCGGCCCGGCAGGACTGTTCTGCGGCCTGCTGCTGGCAAAAGCCGGGTATGCGCCGTTGCTTCTGGAGCGGGGCGCATCGGCACCGGAGCGGAAGGAACGGCTGGAGCAGTTCTGGGCAGGTGGCATATTGGATGTGCGGGCCAATGCCCAGTTCGGAGAAGGCGGCGCTGGGACGTTTTCTGACGGAAAGCTGAACACACTGGTGAAGGATCCCTTTGGCCGGAACCGGGAAGTACTGCGGATCTTTGCCGAAGCGGGAGCGCCGGAGGAGATTCTGTATATGAACAAGCCCCATATCGGCACCGACATTCTCATCGAGGTGATCCAGAATCTGCGAAAAGAAATCTGCGCCCTGGGCGGTGAGGTGCGCTTTTTCAGCCAGGTGACAGATCTGGACATCACGGACGGGAAGTTGACCGGCCTTACGATTAACAATGAGGAAAAAACAGCGGCGGATGTGGTGGTGCTGGCCATCGGCCACAGTGCCCGGGATACCTTTGAAATGCTGCGGGAAAAGCCGCTGCATATGGAGGCCAAGGCGTTCGCCGTGGGCGTGCGCATCGAGCATCCCCAGGACATGATCCAGGCATCCCAGTACGGGGCCAATTGCCCATACGAGCTTCCTGCGGCCAGCTACAAGCTGACCCATACGGCAGAAAACGGCAGGGGTGTGTATAGTTTTTGTATGTGTCCCGGCGGCTATGTGGTCAATGCGTCCTCGGAGGAAGGTCGGCTGGCCGTCAACGGTATGAGCTATCATGACCGGGATTCCGCCAACGCCAACAGCGCCATGATCGTCACGGTGACGCCGGAGGATTTTCCGTCGCAGGATCCGCTGGGGGGCGTGGCTTTTCAGCGGACGCTGGAGGAGAAAGCCTTTGCCCTGGGCGGCGGCCAGATCCCCCAGCAGCTGTTCGGTGATTTCTGTGCAGGAAAGGTGTCCGAAGCATATGGGGATTTTGCAAGCTGCACCAAGGGCGCGACTGCCTTTGCCAATCTGCGGGAGCTGTTTCCCGAGGCGGTCAATGCGGCACTGGAAGAGGGGATTCAGGCCAGTGGCCGGAAGATCAGAGGCTTTGACCGGGCTGATGCGATCCTATCTGGCGTGGAGAGCCGGACGTCATCGCCGGTGCGGATCAGCCGGGATGAGAGGTGCCAGTCACCGGTGCAGGGCATCTATCCCTGCGGGGAAGGCGCCGGATATGCCGGGGGAATCACGTCTGCAGCCATGGACGGCATGAAAGTGGCGGAGGAGATTATTAAGAGATATGCGCCTCCGCGCCATTGTTAAAGAAAAATTAAGTATACAAGAAAATAACTGTGTGGTAGAATAAACAATGTATGTAAGCAGAACTGATGTTTACATAATATTTTTATGACAACCACAGGAACCGGAATTCTGTTTTTGTGGGATTCCGGTTTTGTTACTTAGGATGGAGGTATGACACAAATGAAGAAGAACTCCTGGGCCCTGTTCCTGCTCATTCTTGCCGGCATTGTACTGGGCGGATTTATCGGCTCGCTGGCATCGGATGCAGGGGTGTTTGGCTGGCTTGGCTACGGCCAGAGCTTCGGGATGGACAGTCCGCTTGTGCTGAATCTGGGTGTGCTTGTCATAACGTTCGGGCTGTCGATTCATATTACCATGGCCAGCATCATTGGCGTGGTCATTGCCATTATCATTTATCGGCTGCTGTAAGCAGATGGCGAACCTGTTGTGTGACGATAGAAGAGAGTCATGAGAAACAGGAGGAATCGCTATGAAAAGAATGGAACAACGAGAACAGACGGCATCGGAGGAACGAAAGGGCATCTTGAGCCTGCCTCCGGAGGAACGCCCCTATGAGAAATGCCTGGAGCAGGGCTGCCAGGCGCTGTCGGATGCAGAGCTTCTGGCCGTGATCATCCGCACAGGGGCAGTGGGAGATACGTCTGTGGACCTAGCCAGAAGGGTACTGGATCTGGGCGGCAGACAGGGGAATCTGGCAGGCCTTTGCGGGCTGTCCGTGCAGGAGCTGACTTCTGTGAAGGGCATCGGCAGGGTGAAAGCCATACAGATTCAGTGTATTGCGGAGCTTTCCAGGCGCATGGCCAAGAGCCGGGCGCGGGACGGCTTATGCTTTCATGATCCCGCCAGCATCGCGGATTTCTATATGGAAGATCTGCGGCACGAGGAGCGGGAGCAGTGCAGAGTGATGATGCTGAATACGAGAAGCATGCTGCTGGCAGAAAAGCAGCTGTCCGTGGGCACGGTCAATGCTTCTCTCATATCTGCCAGGGAAATTTTTCTCGAGGCACTCAAATGCCAGGCAGTATATATTATTCTGATACACAATCACCCCAGCGGAGATCCGCATCCAAGCAGGGAGGATATTCTGCTGACCAAGCGGGTATGGGAAGCCGGGGAGCTGATTGGGATTTCGCTTCTGGATCACATCATTATCGGGGACAGAAGCTATGTAAGTTTACGGGAAGAGAATTTAATGTAGGAAAGGAAGAACGATATGACCGCATTTGGTATCGATCTTGGAACAAGTAATATTAAAATTTATAATTCGGCGACAGATAAGATCATGAATCAGAAAAATATTGTTGCCATTGCCAACCGCAACCAGCTGTTTTCTTTGGGAAATGAGGCGTTTGAGGCGTATGAGAAGGCACCGGCCAACATCCGGGTGTCTTTTCCCATGAGCTACGGTGTGATCGCGGATTTCAACAACATGCAGACGATTTTGCAGGTGTTCATCGAGCACAGCGGCAAGGGCAACCTGCGCGGCTCGGAATATTACATGGCAGTTCCTACCGATATCACAGATGTGGAGAAGCGTGCGTTCTTTGACCTGGTGGAGAGCTCCGGCCTTCGGGCCAGAAGGGTATTTCTGGTGGAAAAAGCGCTGGCAGACGGACTGGGCGTAGGTCTTGACATCCGCAGTGCCAGAGGAACGATGATGGTCAACATGGGCGCGGATACGACAGAGATTTCCATCATCAATCTGGGCGGTATCGTTCTGAGCAAGCTCATCAAGATCGGCGGCAACAAGTTTGACGAGGCCATCCAGACGAACATCCGCCGGGAATATAATCTGGTCATCGGCAGCAAGACGTCTGAGGCCATCAAAAAACAGCTGGCCTATGCGACGGAGCCGGACGAGGGCAGCGGTTTTGTGTACGGCAGAGACATTGTGACCGGTCTGCCTGCGGAGCTGCAGGTGTCCTCTGACTTCATCTATGATGCCATCAAGGAGCATATCCACTCTATCATTGATACGATCCGCGTCATTCTAGAGCGGACACCGCCGGAACTGGCAGCAGATATCATCCGGGACGGCATTTACCTCACCGGTGGTTCCTCCAACATCCGCAACATCCCGGAGCTGATCACCAAGGAGACGAAGCTGAAGGTCAATACCTTCGACTCCCCGGCAGAGAGCGTGGCAAGAGGACTGTCCCGCCTGATCAAGGAAGGGCAGTACCGGAGCCTGGCCTACACCAACAACGGTAAATAATGAAAAAGCAAGTGCAGATAGGAAATGTGAGTATACAATATGAGACGAAAATCAAAATTTTCTCTTCCAAGTAAATATATGCTTCTTCTGCTGACCATTCTCTGTGTCGGCATGATGTTTGTCACCTTCGTGACCAACGTCAACCTGGAGCCGGTGCAGACCGTGTCCGGCTATGTGATCGTGCCGATCCAGAAGGGCATCAACAACATCGGCCTGTGGCTCAGCGACAAGGTGGATTACCGGCAGACGCTGCAGGAACTGCAGGCGGAGAACCAGCAGCTGAAGGAGAAGGTCAACGAGCTGACCATTGAAAACAGTGAGCTGGTACAGGACACGTACGAGCTGGGACGGCTGCGGGATATGTATCAGCTGGATGCCAAATATCCGGGCTATACGAAAGTGGCGGCCCGCGTCATCGGCAAGGATGCCGGCAACTGGTTTTCCACGTTTATGATCGACAAGGGCACCGATGACGGCATCAACATCGACTGCAACGTCATCGCAGACGGCGGCCTGGTGGGCTTCGTCACCCGGGTGGGAAAGGACTGGGCATCTGTCCGTTCCATCATTGATGATTCCAGCAACGTGAGCGCCATGACGCTTTCCACGTCGGATACGTGTATTGTCAAGGGCGATCTGGAGCTGATGAGCGACGGCCATATCCAGCTGATGCAGCTTTTGGATGAGGCAGATAAGATCCAGGTGGGAGAAGAGATCGTCACCTCCAACATCAGTGTCAAGTATTTGGAGGGCATCCCCATCGGCTATGTCAGCGAGCTTTCCTATGACGCCAATAAGCTGACGAAATCCGGCACGATCACGCCCATCGCAGATTTTCAGCATCTGCAGGAGGTGCTGGTCATCACAGACCGCAAGGAAATGCCTGCGGCAGAATAAAGATACGGAAAGGCGGTACAAGGGTGCTTCGCGTTTTAGCTGATTTTTTGATGATCATCATATGTTTTATTCTGCAGAACACGGTGTTCCAGGCGCTGGCTCTGGCTTCCATCAGTCCGAACCTGCTGGTCATTCTCACGTCCAGCATGGGCCTGATGCGGGGCAAGAAGGAAGGCATGCTGGTGGGCTTTTTCTGCGGATTTCTGGTGGATATTTTTTATGGGGATCTGTTCGGGTTCTATGCGCTGGTGTACATGTATATCGGCTATGTGAACGGATTTTTCAATAAGATTTTTTATGACGACGATATCAAGCTTCCCATGCTGGTCATTTCTGCCAGTGAATTTCTGTACAGCCTGATCGTCTATGTCTTTTTGTTCCTGATCCGGACAAGATTTAATTTCGGGTATTATTTTATCCATATCATCATTCCGGAGCTTGTATATACGATTGTTGTGACGCTGTTCCTGTACCGTCTGATCAACGGTGTCAACCGGAAGCTGGAACAGCCGGAAAAAAGAAGGAGTGCTTAGCTTTTGCTTGAAAATATCAAAGAAGCCCTGAAATCTGTTTTTCAATCGAGAATGTTCGTCCTTGTCGTTGTGTTCGGCATCCTGCTGGCGGTGCTGATCCAGCGGATGTTTGCGCTGCAGATCGTCAAGGGTGAGGAATATATGGATACGTTTCAGCTGAAGATCGAGAAGCAGCGGACACTTCTGGGTACCCGCGGCACGATCTATGACCGGAACGGGGTGCCGCTGGCTTACAACAAGCTGGCTTATTCCGTGACCATTGAGGATAATGGCACGTATGAGACCACAAGGGAAAAGAATGAAACGCTGAACCAGACCATCTACGATCTGATCCAGATCATTGAAAATTACGGCGGCGAGATCGACAATGATTTCCAGATTATCCTAAATGCCAGCGGACAGTATGAATTTTCCGAGGAGGGAACGAGACTGTCCCGTTTCAAGGCGGATATTTACGGCCGGAAAACCATTGAGGATCTGAAACCGCTGGAAGGGACTGCCACGGCAGAGGACGTCATGGATTATCTGTGCGGCAGCAAGAAATATGGCCTTTATGACGCTTCCGTGTACAGCAAGGATCCCGAAAAGGCAAAGGCAGAATGCGTGTATACTGATGAGGAGAAGCTGAAGATCGTCACGGTGCGCTATGCCATGGACCAGAACCGGTACCAGAAGTATCTGCCCACTACCGTGGCCACCGATGTGTCGGAAGAGACCGTGGCTGCCATTCTGGAGAACAGCGACAGGCTCCAGGGCATCGAGGTGTCCGAGGATACGATGCGTGTCTATGCGGACAGCAAATATTTTTCTCATATCCTGGGCTACACGGGCAAGGCTTCCCAGGAAGAGATCGACGAGCTGCAGAAGGAAAATGACGAGTATACGACAGCGGATGTCATCGGAAAATCCGGGATTGAGCAGTATATGGAGACGACGCTTCGGGGACACAACGGCAGCGAGACGCTGTTTGTCAACAACACCGGTAAGGTCATCGAGATTTCCGAGCGGACGGAGCCCACGGCGGGAAATGACGTCTATCTGTCCATCGATGCGGAATATCAGAAAGCGGCCTACGATATTCTGGAGCAGAAGATCGCCGGAATCCTCTATTCCAAGATCGAAAATATCCGGGAATATGTTGCTTCGGAGAAGTCGACAGCCTCTGACATAAAAATCCCGATTGTTGATGTATACTATGCATTGATCAATAATAATATCATTGACATCTCCCATTTCCAGGAGGATGATGCCACCGATCTGGAGCGGTCGGTGTATGCGAAATACCTGTCCCGGCAGGAAGGGGTTCTGTCTTCCATAGAGGCCATGCTGAACAATGCCAACGCACCGGCCTACAAGGATGCGTCTTCCGATATGAAGGAGTACATGAGCTATATCGTGAACACCTATCTGATGAAGGCCACTGGAATCCTGGATGCGGACAAGGTGGATACGAAGGATGCAACGTATGTGGACTGGACAAAGAACGAGGTTATCAACCTGTCCACGTACTTAAATTACGCGATTTCCAAGGGATGGATCGACGTATCCCGGCTGAATCTGGATACCAAGTATCTGAATTCCCAGGAGGCGTATACCACGCTGGTGGGTGCCATCGTTGATGGTTTGCGCACCGACAACGAATTCGGCAAGCTGGTGTACAAATATATGATCAAAAACGATCAGCTCACCGGCAGAGAAGTCTGCCTGCTGCTCTTTGATCAGAAGGTGCTTTCCTACGATGACCAAGCCATTTCCGGCCTGCAGAGCGGCTCCGTGACAGCCTATGCTTTTATCAAGGAAAAGATCCGCAACCTGGAGATCACACCGGCCCAGCTGGCGCTGGATCCGTGCTCCGGTTCGGTGGTCATGGTAGATCCCAAGGACGGCACGCTGCTGGCCCTGGTGAGCTACCCGGGCTATGACAATAACCGACTGGCCAACACGGTGGATTCCGCCTACTATGCACAGCTGAACCGGGATCTGTCCAGCCCCTTCTACAACCACGCCACCCAGGAGCGCACGGCGCCCGGTTCTACCTTTAAGCCGGTGAGTGCCATTGCCGGACTGGAGGAGGGCGTGATCTCTCTGGGAGAGTACATCACAGACCGGGGCATTTTTGAGGACATTCAGCCGTCCTCCCCGCGCTGCTGGATCTACACGAGCAGCGGTGCCACCCACGGCTCCATCAATGTGGTGCAGGCACTGGAGCACTCCTGTAACTATTTCTTCTATGAGGTAGGCTATCGTCTGGGTATGACCAATTCCTCCAGAGACAGCTACAACAGTGATACCAGTCTTGCCAGACTGTCCAAGTACGCCAAAATGTTTGGCTTTGAGGACACCACAGGGCTGGAGATTCCGGAGACCACACCGCAGTTTTCTGATCAGGATGCGGTGCGTTCCGCCATCGGACAGGGCAGCCATGCATACTCCACGGCGCAGCTGGGCCGGTATGTGGCAGCCATCGCCAACAGCGGAACGGTTTATGATCTGACCTTACTTTCCAAGGTGACAGATTCGGCAGGAAATCTGGTACAAGATTACTCGCCTTCTATATATAATCAGGTCAATATTTCCAGCACATCCTGGAACGCAGTGCATCAGGGCATGCGTGCCGTGATCGAAAGCACGGCATCCTACAAGGACATGCAGATCGACGCTGCCGGCAAGACCGGTACGGCGCAGCAGTCCACCAGCCGCCCGAACCATGCGCTCTTTATCGGATATGCACCTTATAACGATCCGCAGCTTGCGCTGTCCTGCCGTATCGCCTTTGGCTATACGTCCAGTAATGCGGCTGAGGTATGCCGGGATATCATGAAGTATTACTTCAACCTGGAAAATAAGGACGATATATTGAACGGTACCGCTTCAGAGGCGGGCAGTGTGATTGGCGACTAGGTAAGGAGGGATACAGTTATCAGCCCGGTGGTCATTAAGAGCAGCTCACAGGGAATGGTGCTCCGGCTGGATCCGGCGCTTCCGTTCGAAGAACTGAAAGAGGCAGTGGCGGAGAAATTCCGGGAATCCGCTGACTTTTTCAAAGATGCAAAGGTGGCACTGGCCTTTGATGGCCGGGAACTTACAGAAGAACAGGAAATGGAACTATTGCAGGTCATCGATGAGAATACGAGACTGAAGGTATACTGCATCGTTGACCGGGAACATTTGGAGAAAAGAAAAGAGGACAGGCAGGACGAAGAAGAACTGAAAAACATTGGGCAGTTCTTCCGGGGTACCTTACGTTTTGGACAGGTGCTGGAGTCGGAGACCGGCATTGTGATCATCGGCGATGTGGAGCCGGGGGCACAGGTCATCGCCAGAGGCAGCGTGGTTGTCATCGGCCATCTGAAAGGAACGGTATACGCGCAGAGCCCGGAGCCGGGAGAAGCCTTCGTGGCGGCTCTCTACATGGAACCGGAGCTGATCAGGATCGGAATGTACACAAGAAAAAGCAGAGTAAAGAGAAGCGGCGGCCCTATGCGGCCGAAAATGTGCCGCGTGAAAAATGACAGACTCTGTTTTGAGACCATTCATGGAACAAACCTTCTGGAGGAATGAGTATGAGTCAGGTAATTGTTGTTACATCCGGAAAAGGCGGTGTCGGGAAAACGACTTCCGCAGCGAACATAGGGACAGGTCTTGCCAGACTGGGATATAAAGTTGTATTGATCGATACAGATATCGGGCTTCGGAATCTGGACGTGGTCATGGGGCTGGAGAACCGCATCGTCTATAATCTGGTGGATGTGGTGGAGGGAAACTGCCGGATCCGGCAGGCGCTCATCCGGGATCGGCGGTATTCCACGCTGTATCTCATGCCATCGGCCCAGACCAGGGACAAGACCGCGGTATCTCCTCAGCAGATGAAGAAGCTGGTGGAAGAGCTGCGGGATGAGTTTGATTTTGTGCTGCTGGACTGCCCGGCAGGCATCGAGCAGGGCTTTCAGAACGCCGTGGCCGCGGCTGACCGGGCCATTGTGGTCACCACACCGGAGGTATCGGCCATCCGAGATGCTGACCGGGTCATCGGTCTTCTGACCGCCGGGGATATGCCGAAGATCGATCTGGTCATCAATCGGATCCGCATCGATATGGTGCGAAGAGGGGACATGATGTCCATTGAAGATGTGGTGGGCCTGCTGGCCGTGGATCTTCTGGGCATTGTGCCGGATGACGAAAATATCGTTGTTTCCACGAATCAGGGGGAGCCGCTGGTGGGGACAGACTGCCCGGCAGGGGAAGCATACCGGAATATCAGCTGTCGGCTTGCCGGGGAAGAGGTGCCGTTTATGGAGCTGGATCATACCGGCGGGCTGCTGGCCCGGTTCCGGCATCTGTTCCGGAAGAATAAGGAGGCGGCCGCCGGATGAGACTGATGGATTTTTTCAGGAAAAAGAATTCCAGGGACATTGCCCGGGACCGCTTGAAGCTGCTGCTTGTATCTGACCGGGCAAGCTGTTCTCCGGAGATCATGGAAGCGATCAAGAACGATATGATACAGGTCATTTCAAAGTACATGGTGATCGATACGGAAGGGATGGACATTCAGATCACCACCGCAGACGAAGGACATAAGAAAATGCCGGTGCTGTTTGCGAACATTCCTATCCGTGACATAAAAACTACAGAAAAATAAGGTGTTTGGATGTTTAAACAATATCAGTTGAAAAATTATAATTTCCGTCTGATTGTTCTGGTTTTAGCCTTAAGTATCATGGGAATACTCGTGATAGGAAGTGCCAAGGAAAGCTCCCAGATCAAACAGATCATCGGCCTGGGCCTAAGCCTTGTGGTTATGGTGGTGGCTTCTCTGGTGGATTATACGTGGCTTCTGAAGCTACAGTGGATCATGTATGCCGGAAGTATCGGCATCCTGGCGGCGGTCATCTTTTTCGGAAAAGAGGTCAACGGTTCCAGACGGTGGTTTGAGATCCCCCATATCGGGCTGACCTTCCAGCCGGCGGAGCTGGTGAAGATCCTGATGATCCTGTTTTTTGCAAAATTTTTCATGGATCATCAGGAAGAGCTGCAGCAGAAAAACCGGACAGTGCTCATCGCGGTGGGACTGGCGGCGCCGCTTTTGCTTCTCGTGTACAAGCAGCCGGACCTTTCCACGACCATCTGCATGACGCTGATCTTCTGCACGATGATCTATATTTCCGGCATCAGCTATAAATGGGTGCTGGGGGTGCTGGGCGTTGCGCTGCCGGTGGGGATTATCTTTTTCAGCATTATCCTGAATCCGGATCAGACACTGATCCATGGCTATCAGGCGGGGCGTATTCTGGCATGGCTGTATCCGGAAAAATACCCGGATCTGGCCTATCAGCAGCAGAATTCTATCATGGCCATCGGATCCGGGCAGTTGTCCGGCAAGGGTCTGGCCAACAACGTCATCGCTTCCGTGAAGAACGGAAACTTCATTTCCGAGCCGCAGACGGATTTTATTTTCGCAGTGGCAGGAGAAGAATTGGGTTTTATCGGAAGTTGTGCTATAATTATCTTAATCTTCCTGATCGTTTTTGAACTTCTGCGCATGGTCGGGAAGGCCAGAGACTTTTCCGGAAGAGTGATCTGCTGTGGAATGGCTGCCCTGATCGGCTTTCAGAGCTTCCTGAACATCGCAGTTGCCACGGGACTGATCCCCAACACGGGTATCCCGCTTCCCTTTGTCAGCTACGGACTCACCTCGCTGGTCAGCCTGTATGCGGGAATCGGCATTGTCCTGAACGTGGGACTACAGACATCTTACAGTAATTACAGGAGAGACTGAATATGAATATCGGCTTAATCGCACATGATTCGAAGAAAATCCTGATGCAGAATTTCTGCATCGCCTACCGGAATATTCTCGTGAAGCATCATCTGTTTGCCACGGGAACGACCGGCCGCCTCATCGAGGAGGCAACCAATTTAAGCGTGCGCAAATATGCGCCGGGTATCACCGGCGGCGCGGTGCAGCTGTGCGCGGACATCGAGATGAACACCATTGACCTGGTGATCTTTCTGCGGGATCCGCTGACAAAGAAACCAAAGGAGCCGGAGATCAACGATATTGTACGGCTGTGCGATATGCACAATATCCCTCTGGCCACCAATCTGGCGTCTGCGGAGCTTCTGGTGAAAGCCATGAACCGCGGGGATATGGAGTGGCGGGATGTGTTCCGCTAGAAGGCGGGCGGCCGCTCTGGCCGGTAGCTTGGCAGTTCTGCTGTCCGTATCCGGCTGTTCTGCCCAGGAGGAGCTGGTGCTTTCCTATGACAACAGCTCTGCCCTGTACGGCATGGCTGCCCAGGATGAGACGGCTTCCGAGACGGTGGATTTCTTTGCTTCGGATCTGTGCGTGACTGATGCTGATGTAAACAATGAGGCTGGCAATGATTTTACGTCCGCTTCCTCCGGTGTCTTTGATACCACAACGGGCGAAGTGGTCTATGCCGATAACGTATTTGAACGGCTCTATCCGGCCAGCACCACCAAGATCATGACGGCGCTGGTGGCGCTGAAATATGGCAATCTTTCGGATACGGTGACCGTGAGCGCCGATGCACTGAACCTAGAAGAGGGTTCCTCTGTCTGTTATCTGAAGGAGGGGGATCAGCTGACGCTGGAGCAGTGTCTGTACGGCCTCCTGATCAAGTCCGGCAATGACGCCGCCAATGCCATTGCGGAGACAGTGAGCGGAAGCAGTGATGCCTTTGTGGCGCTGATGAACCAGGAAGCAGCCGCCCTGGGGGCGGTGGACACTCATTTCGTCAATCCCAGCGGCCTTCACGACGAGAATCACTACACGACGGCTTACGACCTGTACCTGATCTTCCAGGAAGCACTGAAAAATGAGACCTTCCGCACCATCATTCATACAGACCGGTATCTGACGGCCTATACGAGTGCGGCGGGAGAGCGGATCAGTGTGACGTGGAGTACCACGAACCAGTATCTGACAAAAGAAGCAGACGCACCGAAGACCATCACCGTTGTGGGCGGCAAGACAGGCACCACACTGGCGGCAGGCTCCTGCCTGATCCTGCTCAGCGAGAACGCGGCAGGCGAGGAAAACATCACCGTTGTGATGAAATCCAAGGATAAAACGACCCTTTACACAGAAATGACAGAATTATTGAATAAAACAGTGAAATAATGGTTGTAAATTCGTCTGATGTGTACTATAATAAGGGAAAGAAAGTTGTATTTTTTATACAATTTAGATAAAAAATACATAACGCAAGGAGGAGATGTCAATGATACAGTTAATCGTCGGCAAAAAAGGAAAAGGGAAAACAAAACATCTTTTAGCAAAGGTAAACGAGGCGATCAAGGGAGCCAAGGGAAATATCGTTTATCTGGACAAGAGCTCCAAGCATATGTATGAGCTGAACAACAAGGTTCGTCTCATCAACGTGAAAGACTATGGCATTGAGAACTGCGATGAATTCGTTGGTTTCATCTGCGGCATCATTTCCCAGGACCATGACCTGGAAGAATTGTATTTTGACAGTTTCCTTAAGATCGCAGGTCTGGAAGAATGTGAAGATCTTGCTCCGGTATTCGCAAAGCTTGACAAGATCAGCGAGACCTATCATATTAACATCACAATCAGCGTTTCGAAGGATGAATCAGAGCTTCCGGAGGAAGTAAAGTCGAAGATTATTGTTTCCTTATAAAAAAGAGAATGGAGACATGAGATCAGATACATAGGAAGACAGGGCGGGAATACACAGAAGGCGTGTGTTTTTGCCCTGTCTTTTCATCCGTGGAAATTGTGTGAACGGGTCTTTTTTTATAGGAAAATTGTGTTATAATAAGATGCGTTGGAAAAATGAGCGACGCCGCAGGCGGCATTTATTTTTCCTGCATCGTCATCGAAATGAACAGCCTGCGGTCAGCAGGCGATAAAGTGCGTAAGCACGGGTTCATGAGATAGGGAGAAGCGAGGATTTATCAATTTATATTATAAAAAAGTAACAGGGAGGCATCTATTTTGGCAGCGAACCAGCGTCAGCGAAGAACATACAGCCAGGCAAGATCCAGGGATGGACGCCGGAATCGCCGCAGCCGGAATCGGTCGGAGCGGGAACGCCGGGACCGATCCAGGCAGATTGCCTACGATGACAGATATGAAGACCGATACAGGCAGCCGCGCCGTAGACGGGAAAGCGAGGAAGGCAGAGCCGACCGACGGCGGAATCGGGATGCTTATGATGAACGATATGACCGGAGCCGTCGAGGCCGAAATACGTATGATGAACAGTATCGCCGGGAGCGCCGAGAAGAGGGCCGTTACCGTGACAGATACGACCGGAACCGATATGAGAACAGTTATGACAGACGTCAAAGATCAGACGATTATGGCAATGGTTCCGGCCAGCGCCGCAGGTCCCGGCCGCGAAAGGTGGCAAAATACCGCCGCCCGCTGCCGGTCAAAACAGGCATGCTCATATTCAGCCTGATCTTTTTGTGCATGCTGTACTACGTCTATGCCTATTTCAGTTCCACCCGCATTTCACCCTATGAAGTACAGGCGGGCTCTATTGTGGTGGACAACACCTGTGAGGGGCTGGCACTCCGGCAGGAGGATATCGTGTATGCGGACGGCTCCGGGTACATCAGCTATTATGCCAGGGCCGGTGAACGGGTGGCCGGTTCCAGCAACGTCTACACGCTGGATGAGACCGGACAGGTGATCAATACGCTGACGGCCAGTCTGGACGGGGAAGCGCTGGATGCAGACAGCCTGAATTCACTGAAAACAAGCATGGAAGCATACGAGTCATCCATTTCCAGGACGAGCTTCAGCCAGGTATATGATTTCAAGAGCCGTATGGAAAATCAGATCCTTTCGGTGATGAATGACCGTCTGATCGCTCAGGCGGATGCGCTGGAGGAAGAGACCGGCGGCACCTTTAATTTTGTGAAGGCCACGGAAGCCGGAATCATCGAATTTTACACGGATGGTTATGAAGGGGTGACCAAGGACACCTTCACCAACGATATGCTGGATTCCACATCCTACGAAAAACGGGATCTGTCCCAGGCGGATATCGTCAATGCCGGTGATCCGGTGTACAAGCTGGTGACGGATGAGACATGGAATATCATTATCCCGCTGGATGATGAGAAGCTGGAAGCGCTGGCGGACAAGTCCTCGGTGTCTATCCGTTTTCTGAAAAACAATCTGGAGACGACAGCGGGCATTGAGATCATGCGGCGGGACGGCCTGGCATATGGCGTGCTGAGCCTGTCCAATTATATGGTAGATTTCGCGGAAGACCGGTATGTGCAGGTAGAGCTGAAGCTCAGCCAGATCGAAGGCCTGAAGATTCCTGCCACGGCCATCATCGAGAAGCAGTTTTACACGATCCCGGTGGGCTATGTGACAACCGGCGGCGATGACGATTCCGATGGTTTTCTGCGGGAGACATACATGGAGGATGGCAGCACCAGCACGGTATTTGTGCCCACCACGATTTACGAGACGACGGATGAGGTGTATTACGTGGACTGCAACGATTTCAGTCCGGGGGATTACATTGTAAAGCCGGATTCCGAGGAGCGTTACCAGATCGGTACCACCGCATCCCTGAAGGGCGTCTACAATATCAACCGCGGCTATGCCGTATTCCGGAAGGTAAACATTCTGTACGAATCCGGGGAATACTGCATTGTGGAGCAGGGAAGCACCTACGGCCTGTCTATTTACGATCATATCGTGCTGGACAGCAAGGCAGTAAAAGAAGAAGAGATTATTTATTAACCATATATCCATACAGAGGAAGGAGTGATTTCCCATGGTACGGGAAAATCTGGAAACAGTAGAAGCAAATATCCGAAAAGCCTGCGCGAACGCCGGACGCAGCCGGGATGAGGTGACACTGATCGCGGTGAGCAAGACAAAGCCGGTATCCATGCTCATGGAGGCTTATGACAGCGGCATCCGCATTTTCGGTGAAAATAAAGTACAGGAGATGTGCGATAAATACGAGCAGATGCCGAAGGATATCCAGTGGCATATGATCGGCCATCTGCAGCGCAACAAGGTGAAATATATCATTGACAAGGCGGCGCTCATCCATTCGGTGGATTCTCTGCGGCTGGCAGAGACGATCCAGGAGGAGGCAGCCAAGCATCAGGTGGTGATGCCGATCCTCGTGGAGGTCAACGTCGCTATGGAGGAGACCAAGTTCGGGACGAGCCTGGCGGAAGCCATGGAACTGGTGGAGCAGATCTCCCATTTTCCCAACATCCGCATCGAAGGACTGATGACCATCGCGCCTTTCGTGGAAGATCCGGAAGAAAATCGCAAATATTTTAGGGCTTTGAAGAAATTAGCTGTTGACATAAACAACAAAAACATTGATAATGTACATGTGCGCATTCTGTCCATGGGTATGACGAATGATTATATGGTGGCGATAGAAGAGGGTGCGACGATGGTGCGTGTTGGCACCGGCATTTTTGGTGAAAGAAATTATAATATTTAGATAGGAGATAATACAGGTATGGGTTTCATTGATAAGTTCTTAAATTCCATGAACTTGGGTAATGACGATGACGATTATTACGATGACGAGGACGATTACTTTGATGATGAGGACGATTTCGAGGATGAAAAGCCGCGAAGAGGAGGCCTTTTCGGACGGAAGTCTTCCCGTTATGATGACGAAGATGAGGATGATTATGACGATGAGCCTGCACCGAGAAACAGCCGGAGCAGCAGACGCCAGCCGGAGGAGAAGCCTGCACCGGTAGCCGTTTCTTCCTCTAATAAAGTAACGCCCATGCGCAGCCCCAGCAGAAGAGCGGGCGGCAACATGGAAGTCTGTGTGATCAAGCCGACCTCTATGGAGGATGCCAGAGAGATCACAGAGACTCTGCTTTCCAACCGGACGGTAGTCCTGAATATGGAAGGCCTGGATATGGATATCGCACAGCGGATCATTGACTTTGCATCAGGTTCCTGCTTTGCCATCAACGGAAATCTGCAGAAGATCGCGAATTACATATTCATCATCACCCCTGCAACCGTAGATATTTCCGGTGATTTCCAGAATCTGCTTTCCGGAGCACTGGGCGGCATGCCGTCGATCACCAGCAATTTCTAATGGTGTGTCCGGACAGGAAATAGAAGAAGAGAATTGAAGAGCGTCGGAAGGATGGAAGTCCCTCGGATGCTCTTTGTGTTGTATTGCATTTGATCAGAAGGAGGACACGATATGGCAGCAACAAAGGACCGGATCCTTCCGGTACATGAAGATGGAAAGAAAATATATGACATCAGGATCAGCAACGATTTTTCCGCACTTCCTGCGGCTTTGCGGGAGGCCGGCATTGAAGGGCACCGGATCTGCATTGTGGCGGACAGCCAGGTGGCGCCGCTGTATGCCGATGAGGTGAAGGCGCTCTGTAGCCAGGTGGCATCTACCGTCTGCGTCTGGGAGTTTCCGGCAGGCGAGGAGAACAAAAATCTGGATACGGTGCGCCATCTGTATGAATACCTGATCCGGCAGCATTTTGACCGGAAGGATACGCTGGTTGCCCTGGGCGGCGGCGTGACCGGAGACCTCACCGGATTTACGGCAGCCACCTATCTGCGGGGCATTTCCTTTGTACAGATTCCTACCTCCCTTCTGGCCCAGGTAGACAGCAGTATCGGCGGAAAGACCGGCGTGGATTTCGACGCGTACAAAAATATGGTAGGCGCATTTCACATGCCAAAGCTTGTCTATATCAACCTGCGTACCCTGAAAACGCTGCCGGATCAGCAGTTTTATGCTGGTATGGGCGAGGTGATCAAACATGGCTTTATCAAAGACCGGGCGTATCTGGATCAGCTGATCGCCCAGGCAGATCAGATCCTGGCCAGAGAGCCGGACATCCTCTCCGCGGTCATCGGCCGAAGCTGTGAGATTAAGCGGGAAGTGGTGGAGGACGATCCCTTCGAGCAGGGCGACCGGGCGCTTCTGAATTTCGGACATACGCTGGGCCATGCCATCGAAAAGCTGAAGGACTTCCAGATGCTCCACGGCGAATGTGTGTCGGTGGGCTCTGTGGCGGCAGCCTGGCTTTCCTGGCAGCGGGGCAACATTTCCGAAGCAGATTATGAGACGGTGCGGGAGGCAACGAGACGATATCATCTGCCTTTGACTATCTCAGGGCTGGCGCCGGAGGCTATTTTGCAGGCAACCAAATCGGACAAGAAAATGGAGAGCGGGACGATCCGTTTTGTGCTGCTTCGTTCTTTGGGGGATGCCTATACCGACAAAACCGTGACAGATGAACAGCTGCTGCAGGCCATTGCGGTCATTGAGGAGGCATAAGGAAACATGAAACAGGGAACAAGAAGACTGGGCGCATTGCTTCTGTGCGTGCTGCTCATTGCGGCGGATCAGGCCACCAAGCTGCTGGCGGTTGCCCGGCTGAAGGATCAAGCGCCGTTTGTTTTGCTGCCGGGTGTGTTGGAGCTTCGCTATCTGGAAAACAGGGGAGCCGCCTTTGGTATCCTGCAGGGGCAGAAGATCTTTCTCGTGCTGTTTACCGGCCTGTTATCCGCACTGATCATTTATTTTTATTTCCGTGTGCCGGAAGGAAAACGGCACCTGCCGGTCCGGATTTTTCTGATCATGCTGTTTTCCGGCGCCATCGGCAATTTTATTGACCGCTGCCGTCTGGATTATGTCATTGATTTTATTTATTTCAAATTAATCGATTTTCCGATTTTTAATGTGGCGGACTGTTACGTGACCATTGCGGTCATCCTGTTTGCCATTGCCATTCTGTTTGTTTACAAGGAAGAAGAGATGGATTTTCTGTTCCATCCTTTTTCGCGGGAGAAGAAATAAATGACAGCGTATACATTGACCACGGAGCTGTGTGATGAGGGCCTCCGACTGGATCGTTTTTTGAGCGAGGAGCTGGAAGACCATTCCCGTTCTTTTCTGCAGAAGCTGATCAAGGAAGGGCTGGTAACGGTGGACGGGAAGCCTGTCAAGGCCAATTACCGGCTGTCTGCCGGTCAGCAGGTGTCCGTACAGGTGCGGGAACCGGAAGAGGTGAATATTGAGCCGCAGGAAATGCCGTTGGATATTTTATATGAGGACGGGGATGTGTGCATCGTCAACAAGCCCAAGGGGATGGTGGTGCATCCGGCGGCCGGACATTATCGGGATACGCTGGTGAACGGCATCATGTACCACTGCCAGGACAGCCTGTCCGGCATCAACGGAAGCCTGCGGCCGGGCATTGTGCACCGCATCGACAAAGACACCACCGGGGCTCTGATCATCTGTAAGAACGACAAGGCACACAGCTGCATTGCAGAGCAGTTAAAAGAGCATTCCATCACCCGGCGGTACCGGGCTATCATCATCGGCAATCTTTCTGAGGATGAGGGCACGGTGGATGCGCCCATTGGCCGTCATCCCACCCAGCGCAAAAAAATGGCCGTCAACCGGAACAATGGCAAGCGGGCAGTGACACATTACCGGGTGCTGGCGCGTTTTCGGGGATACACCTATATCGAATGCCGTCTGGAGACCGGGCGGACCCATCAGATCCGGGTGCACATGGCCAGTATCGGACATCCGCTTCTGGGAGATACGGTGTACGGCCCTGCAAAACAGGCCTATCCTTCGCTGGAAGGGCAGACACTGCATGCCATGGTCATCGGCTTTGTCCATCCGACCACCGGCGCATACATGGAATTTGAGGCACCGTTACCCGCGTATTTTGCAGAATTATTGCAAAAATTACCGAAAATATGAGTTTCTATTGAATTTTGTCACGCAATTTGTTATGATAGAAACAAGAAAAAAGCGTGTAAAAAGGAGGAGATCCTATGACAACGAATACCATTATTACCATCGGAAGACAGCTCGGCAGTGGTGGAAGAGAGATCGGGCAGATGCTGGCGAAGGATCTCGGCATCAAATATTATGACAAGGAGCTGCTTACTGCAGCTGCCAAGGAGAGCGGAATGGCGCAGGAGCTTTTCGAAAATCATGACGAGAAGCCGACCAACAGTTTCCTCTACTCTCTGGTTATGGATACGTATTCTCTGGGGTATTCCTCGGGAACGTTTAACGAAATGCCGCTGAATCATAAGATTTTCCTGGCACAGTTTGATACCATCAAGAAGATCGCAGACAAGGAACCCTGTGTCATCGTCGGCAGATGTGCTGATTATGCTCTGGCGGATTATCCCAACTGCGTGAAGGTGTTCATCCATGCGGATATTGATTACCGGATCCACCGGGTAGCCAAACGGCACGATCTGACGCTGGCCAAGGCCAAGGACGAGGTGACCAAGACCGATAAGAAGCGTGCCAGCTACTATAATTACTACACGAGCAAGCGCTGGGGCGAGGCGGCAGGCTACGATCTGTGCCTGGACAGCAGCGTTATCGGCAATGAAAATGTGGTAAAAATGATCGAACAGTTTATCGAGATGAAGAAAGCATTTGAAGCATAGAATGCCTCCGGCTTTCTTTACAGGACAAAGATAGGCGATAGAAATGAGAGAGCTCTCTTTTACAGTCGGTTCTGGAAACTTTCTGCAAATGTGATTTGAAGAAAGTGTAACAGGCAGACTGCAGAAGAGAGCTTTTTATCGCTTGTTGACCCGAGGATTCAGAATCCGCTGGGGCCAGTCTTCAAAATTGCCGTTTAAAATGGCAGTAAACATCCGCTCCTTGGCGCCGGGATTTTCCTGATTTAACCGTTGCACCAGCTCTTTGGCATACTGGCGCTTCGTATAGCCGTCGGCCGGGCAGGGATTTTTCACGATGGGTAGCGCCATGTCTCTGGCAAAACCAATGATTTCCGCCTCCGGGACGAAAAGCAGCGGTCGGATAACCGTGAGATCCATCCGATCCAGGTATGTTTTGGGCGAAAAGCTGTGAATCCGTCCCTCGAACAGCAGGGAAAGCAGCAATGTCTCGATCAGGTCATCCTTGTGGTGGGCATAGGCCACTTTGTTGCAGCCCAACTCTTTGATGGCGTTGTTCAGAGCGCCTTTGCGCAGCTTGGCGCAGAGGGAACAGGGATTTTCTTCCTTGCGTTCCTCAAATACAATCTGATAGATCTGGGAGGGGATCACCGTGTAGTGAACGCCCAGGCTGGCGCACAGCGCTTCCACCGGCCCGAAATCCAGCTTTTCATGTCCCAGATGGACAGTGACAGCTTCCACCTCAAAATGCTTCGGATAGAAGCGGGAGAGGCCCTGGAGGGCATAGAGCATGGTGAGACTGTCTTTGCCGCCGGAAATGCCCACAGCGATCCGGTCGCCCTCCTCGATCAACTGATATTCATCAACCGCCTTTCTCGTATAGCTGAGAAGTTTTTGCATTTTCATAAGGATGATTTCCTCCTGTGTTTCTTCACAAAGTTTTATACCCCGACAGTATATCACAGAAATGAGATTCATGCTATAATAGGCATATTGATTTGTCATTGGCGAAATACGCAGGCAAAAGGACTGGAAAAGAGAGGAGTTTTTCATGAAATATAAATGGGACCGTCAGTATCTGCACCTTGGCGTCACACTGTTTGTCGTTATCGTTTGCAGCATTTTATTCTATTATGTACTGTTTGAAAATCATTCCCTGCTCAGCGGCTTAAACACCATCACCGGTATCATCATGCCCATCATCGACGGATGCGTCATTGCCTATCTGCTGAAGCCCATTGTCAACTTTGTGGAGCAGAAACCGGCAGCCATGCTGATGAAGCATTATCACGTTCAGGCCAGCCGTAAGAAGAAAAAGATCCTTCGGCTGGTTTCCACAGGCATTGCATTCCTGTGTGCCGTTCTGATCGTGTACAGCCTGCTGTATCTGGTGGTGCCACAGCTGTTTTACAGCATTGAGAGCCTGCTTTCCCGGCTGCCCTCCTACGTGGACAACTTTCAGAAATGGATCCTGGGCCTTTTGAAAGATAATCCGGAGATAGAAAATACGGCGGAAGAATTTTTCACCAAATATATTCCGACCATCAAAGACTGGCTGAACAAGCGATTTGTGCCGGGTGTCAATCAGGCAGTCACCCAGGTGTCCGGACAGATCATCAATGTGGTGCAGGTTGTCAAAAACATTTTCCTGGGCTGCTTTGTGGCACTTTATATTCTGAACAGCAAGGATGTACTGGCGGGACAGTTCAAGAAGCTGTTCTATGCAGTTCTTCCGGCAAAGCACGCAGACCGGCTGCTGGAATTCTTTTCCCTGACGGATCAGACGTTCAGCGGTTTCTTAAGCGGAAAACTGCTGGATTCCCTCATTATCGGCATCATCTGTTTCGTTTACACGAGCATTGCGCATACTCCTTATTACATGCTGATCAGCGTGGTCATCGGTGTGACGAACATTATCCCGTTCTTCGGGCCGTACATCGGCGCCATTCCGTGCACGCTGCTGATCCTGATCGTGGACCCGCTGCAGGCGCTTTATTTTGTCATCTTTATCATTTTGCTGCAGACCTTTGACGGCAACTATCTGGGGCCAAAGATCCTGGGCAACAAAACCGGCATTGGCGGGTTCTTCGTGCTGTGCGCCATCCTGATCTTCGGCGGCCTGTTCGGCGTTGTGGGAATGGTCATCGGCGTGCCCACCACGGCTGTTATCTATGCGGGTATCCGTTCCTTCTCTGATTCTGCCCTGACGCGGAAGAAGATGCCTACAGAAGTGTATCATTATATGAATGAAAACGAGGATATTTTCTATCGGCCGAAGGCGGAGGAAATAGAAAATCCCAATACTGATTCTACAGTTACATCAGATACAGAAAAAAGTCAGAGTACAATCAACGGAGGAAGAAATATATGAAACTTGTGATCCAGCGCGTGAAACACGCATCCGTAACCGTAGACGGCAACGTAACAGGAAAGATCGGGAAAGGTTTCCTGGTACTCATTGGCATCGCCAATTCCGATACGAAGGAGATTGCAGATCAGTATTTGAAAAAACTGCTGAATCTGCGCATCTTCGAGGATGAGAACGGCAAGACCAACCTTTCTCTGAAAGACGTAAACGGGGAGCTGCTTCTGGTATCCCAGTTCACCTTATATGCGGACTGCCGGAAGGGCAATCGCCCGTCCTTTATCAATGCCGGTGCGCCGGATATGGCAGAAGCGCTGTACGAATATATGATCGAAGCCTGCCGGAAAGAAATCCCGGTTGTGGAGACAGGCATCTTCGGTGCTGATATGCAGGTGGAGCTGCTCAATGATGGGCCGTTCACCATTGTGCTGGATGAGAGATTGTTTCAGAAAGGATAAGATTTCGTATATTATTTTTCTCTCAGATGCACCTGGGAAACCGCTGTTCGCTTTCGATTCTCATTCATGGCAGCATAGTGCTTCCGGGTGGTATCTACGTTCTTATGGCCAAGAGTATCTGCCACCAGATAGATGTCTTGTGTTTCCTCGTAAAGATTCGTACCAAAGGTGCTGCGCAGCTTATGAGGCGTGATTTTCTTTACGGTTGTGACAAGAGACGCGTACTTTTTGACCAGGCGCTCTACGGAGCGGGGCGTGAGGCGGGTGTTCTTCAGGGAAATGAACAGGGCGTTCTCATGGCCGGGAGCGGGAGAGAGCAGTTCCCGTTCTTCCATATACTGCATCAGTGCTTCTTCGACCTCTTCTCCAAAATAAACCAGATCTTCATTGCCGCCTTTTCGGATGACGCGCATGGCACCATTATCAAAATCAATATCCGTGAGATCCAGACCCACACATTCGGACACACGAATGCCTGTACCGAGAAGGAGAGTGATGATAGCTGCATCCCGGATCTTGGTCTTTTCATGGCTTTCCAGTTGTTTTTTCGTCAGGTTTTCTCCGGATTCTACCTGATCCAGCAGTTCTACTACCTCATTGGGTTCCAGGCGGATGATGTTCTTTTCCTTGATCTTGGGAACCTCCACCAGGGCTGTCGGGTTGGTCTGAATCTGCTCGTTTTTGTAATAATATCCGTAGAAGGTGGAGAGAGAGGAGAGCTTCCTGGCTTTTCCTTCTTCCTGATTCCGGTAAATGACGCCGTCCCGCTCGTAATATTCCAGGAAGGAAAGGTATTCCTCAATATCGACAGCTTTGATCTGATCTAATGTCTCTATTTTTAAAGAATGCAAATCCGTTCCGCCAAGAGCCGGATTGTTCTGCTGGAGAAAATAGAAAAAAGTGCCCAGATCGTAGGCATAGTTTTTTCTTGTGTTGGTGCTTTTACGGATTTCCATTGCCCGAAAGAAATCCGCGGTAAATGCGGGCAGTGATTTCTGTAATTCTCGAATCTTTTCGATATTTCTGCGGTCAATCTGTTCTTTATAGCTTAACTGTTTCATAGAAAATGTTATCCTCCCTAGAAATAAGAGATATACACCACGTCGCAAAATGACGATTTTACGACGTGGTGATACAATAAAACAATCATAACGCATCTGGAGGAACCTGTAAAGCTTTTTCGTTAATTATCTATAAGTGTTATAATACACGTATTTATTAGTATCTGCTGTATATAAACGTTATCCAGCAATCGAACACTTTGTTCGATTATAGATTATTTCAATATTATATAATTATATATCTCTAATGATATAATACCAAAGGCATCAGTGCTTTTAATTATGATTCTCTAGCTATATTAATGTATGGTAAAGTAACGATATTGGCATCTATCGAACAGAGCGTTCGATTCTATGCTTTCTTTCTCTTATTTGAATTCTGCGGAATAATAAGGAATGGTCAGGTTCTTTCCGGCATGAATACATGTATTGCTCAGGGAATTGATAAAGCATACCTCATCGATGTAGTCCTGTATGGAATCATATTCTTCGGACATGTTGTCTGCCGCAATACTCCAGAGAGAATCACCCGGCTGCACGGTAACGCTCTTATAATATTTGAACGTTTCAGAAGCCTTGGCATCGATTGTCTCAGCCTTGGACAAAATACTGCCGAAGGAAATACCGCACAGAAAAGCAATGAGCAGTGTAAACGCAAGGAAAAGCAAAATCCTGTGCAGCTGGAAGGAACGCTCTCTTCTCTTCCCGGATACATTGTTCCCATGCGTTCTGTGCAATCTGGGGGCAGAGGAAACTTGCTGACGGTTCGACACGTTTCTCTGCGCATCATACTGCCTTCTGGCGGCATTGTAACCATTCCGGCCAGGCGTATGGGTCTGTGGATCATAATCAATGTGCTTCTCCTGGCAGAGATCTGAAACAAAATACGTATTCATGCAGGGCTTCCTCCTTATAGTATCAAAAACTTTTTTCGAACAGTTGTTCTATTTCTAAAGTGATTATATAATACCGAACGTGTGTTTGTCAACCAAAATCGAACAAATATTCCGAATATCTGTTTGCAATCCGGGGGCTTTTATGCTAAGATGGAAGAAATAAACAGAGAAAGAACCGGGAGGTTTTGTTATATGGGATACGGAAAGATCAGCACGAAGCAACAGGAAATACTGGAATTCATCAAGAATGAGATTTTGAATAAGGGATATCCTCCGTCGGTGCGTGATATATGCGAAGCTGTTCATCTGAAGTCTACCTCTTCTGTCCACTCTCATCTGGAGACGCTGGAGAAGAACGGTTATATCCGCAGAGATCCCACGAAGCCCCGGGCTATCGAGATCATTGATGATAATTTCAATCTGGTGCGCCGCGAGGTGGTCAATGTGCCGCTGCTTGGTACGGTGGCTGCCGGTGTGCCGTTGCTGGCTGTCGAGAATGTGGAGAACTATTTCCCGGTGCCTTCGGAATATATGCCCAATCAGGACTGTTTCATGCTGAAGGTAAAGGGTGACAGCATGGTGAATGCCGGTATTCTGAATGGAGATTATGTGCTCGTTCAGAAACAGGAAACTGCGAATAATGGAGATATGGTCGTTGCACTGGTGGAGGATTCTGCCACAGTGAAGACCTTTTATAAGGAAGACGGCTACTATCGTCTGCAGCCGGAGAATGAATTTATGGAGCCCATCATCGTACAGGATGTGATGATTCTGGGAAAAGTGTTCGGAGCCATTCGATTTTTCAGATAAGATTAAGCAGTGCTTTTATTTCATAGGAAAGTCCTGATCTGTCATTATAATCATTTCGATTTATGTATGGCAGATCAGGACTTTCTCTTGTTTTTTGAAACATTCCCGTTCACACACGCCATCCGCGAAAACGTATCTTTGACACCTTCTGTATGTACAGCAACAAAATGTTCGGTTTTCTGTCTTTTGTTATGATAAATTAGCTTTCATGCGCTCCCGATATTGCCCGGGCGTCATGCCGGTCTGCTCCCGGAATTTTTTGGCATAATAGCTTTGCTGGGAAAATCCGCAGTCCTGAGCAATCTGTGCAATGGTTCTGTCTGTTTCTGTCAGCAGATACATGCTCTCGTGAATGCGATACTGGAGCAGATAGGCAGAAATGGTTTGCCCGGCATGTTTCTTAAAATAGCGGCAGCACTCGCTTCTGCTGAGCCCGATGTGCGTTGCCATTTCATCCAAGCGCATGGCTGAACCATAATTTTTCTGCAAATACAGAAGTAAGTCCCGAAACCGTTCGTCTGTAGAACCTTGGGTACTGCCAATCTCTTCCGCAAGAAGCTCTCGCAGAGACTTCCATATCTGAAATACATGCCCTGCCAGTACAAATTCATAGCCTTCTGTTTTTTCATCGAAAACAGCCGCCATCTCGTTTAAGAGCCGGAGAATTTCTCTGCCCTTTTCTGTTTGCGGCGTGATGAGTTTCCGGTGAAGAGCCGATGCCTGGAGTACGGGAAGAACACTGTGCTCGTAGAGGCCGCCATCTCTGGTTGGACAGATAAAATCCGGCGGAATATCCAGACAGAAAAAAGAAGCTTCTTTTCTGACCGGTCTGACCATATGAACCCGCTGAGAATTAATAAAAATGCCCTGGCCTGCAGGTACTTCCGTCTGTTCAGCCTCAGTATGCCACAGAACAGAACCACTGACAGTCAGGCACAGCTGAAATTCCACATGCCAGTGCCAGTCAATATAATCGTAGGTATCGGATCGGAATGTGGTACAGTAACAGGACACGGGAAAACCGGGAATCTTCCTTGTGATCTCCTGTCTGTGGGCATCCAGATGGATATTTTTTGCTCTCATATCCTGCGCTCCCCTCCTTTTATTCATTGAAAAATCCCAATATGCTTAACCATCGATACTTTCGCTGCTGTTTTTCGCAATATTTATGGCAGCTCCTATTTACACAACCCAAAACATAAACCCATCTAAGCTATAAAACCTGCTGTACTCCTGACATTCGTTATATATCGTATTCAAAAATCACCCATGCCATCTGCGCAATAAAATGATAATAACAACGAAATATATGTCTATTATACAGCTTCTTAACTCAATATAATACCATTATAAACATATTACCATAGGGAAAAGATTGATTTTACAGGATATAAAGCAAAAAAATCCGCAGATATAACAACGCTGTACTCCTGCTCTTCACTATATCTGAAAATAAAGAAAAAATAAAAGGGGGATTCCTGCAATGAAAAAAACAAATACGGGAAATATAAGGAGAGGGTTTCTGTTCGCGTCGCTTGGCAGTATTGGCTGGGGCATATCCGGCGTGTGCAGCCAGTATCTTTTCACCAAATATGATCTGCGTGCCGATTGGCTGACGGCGGTACGGATGCTGCTCTCCGGGCTGGTATTATTGCTCCTCGTTTTTCGAAAAGAAAAAATGCGAACCTTCGCCATATGGAAGAATCGAAAAGATGTGGGGCAGCTTCTTGCTTTTGCCCTGTTCGGACTTCTGATGTGCCAGTATACGTTTCTGGGCGCCATCAAATACTCCAACTCTGCCACTGCCACCGTGCTGCAAAGCCTGAACGTCATTTTCATGGCCGTTATCGTCGCAATCCAGAGCAGAACGCGCATAGGTATACAGCAGACGCTGGCCATCCTTCTCTCGCTTGTGGGCACCTTCCTCATTGCGACAAAAGGCAATCCGACCCGGATGCAGCTTTCAGCAGCCGGTCTAGTGCTTGGCCTTCTCGCTGCCGCAGGCGTGGTCATCTATACACTTCTGTCAAGGCCCATCATTTCTGACTGGGGAAACCTATCCGTCACCGGATGGGGCATGCTCATCGGTGGCCTCGTCCTGTTTCTGGGCACACGGGCGTGGATCTTACCGGCCAATCTTGACTCTGCAGCATGGCTCATGATCACAGTCATCGTCCTCATTGGCACCGCCGTTGGCTTCTCCGCTTTTCTGGAAGGCGTCAGGTATATCGGACCGGTGAAGGCAACGCTGATCGGCTGCCTGGAACCGGTATCCGCCACTGTCCTCTCGGCATTGTTCCTGGGGACGAGATTTTCCATGGCAGAACTGCTGGGATTCGGCCTGATTCTTCTGACCGTGTTTCTCTCGGTTCTGGAAAGAAAAGGCTGATCACAGCTCTTTGGCAAATCGGTTGATGACGTCTCTGGTCAACTCCCACTCTTTACATTTGTCATAATAGTAGACAAAGCCTTTTTTCGTAATGTGATAATAGACGCGCTTCCGCATGGAAATATCATCCAGTCGGTAAGACTCAATATAGCCGTTTTTCAGGAGACGGTTGATGCAGGAATACAGCGTTGTCTCCTTGATCTGGTATTTTCCCTCGGAGATTTCGGAAATGGTCTGGGAGATCTCATAGCCATAGGAATCTTCGGAAAGAAGGGTGCTGAGAATAATCGTGTCGTTGTAGCCTCGGATGATGTCGCTGCTGATGGTCAATGAAATCCCTCCATTCTGTTTTGGTGAAACAATAAATCGCTGCAATATACTTTATCTGACGTAACATATCTGAAATAGATATTAATACATATACTACGACAGGTCAAGTATTTCAACGAAATTAAACAGAAAAATCCACAAAACGGATGTGCATAAGGATGGCAGTAAAAAAGAGAAGGCAAAGGAAGCACTTCCAACAGAAGGTTCCTTCGACTTCTCCTTTTATGTTCATGAATAATGGTTATACTGCTACTGCTCTTCCTAAAAGCTGTCCACCGGAATATTTTTTCCATCCCTCCAGATTCTTTCGATATCATAGAACAGACGGTTTTCCTTATCAAACACGTGAACAATGATATCCCGGTAATCCATGAGCACCCAGTTGGCAGCGTCGTAGCCCTCGATCTGCTTCGGGGAGACACCGGCGCGTCCCAGCTGCTCTTCTACGTTGTCGATGAGTGCCTGTACCTGATTGCGGTTATTGCCGCTGGCGATGATAAAGTAATCGGCAATCACAGATACCTCGGAGATATCGATCACCTGGATATCTTCTGCCTTTTTGTCTTCTAACGCTTCTATCGCCATTTTGGCCATTTCTTTTGATGTCATGATGCTTGTTCCCTCCGTAAATAATAGTCCAGTACGTTCTGGGTGGCGGGGTCAATAGGATCATTGCTGGAAGCCAGATAATCCAGTGTGTCTGACAGGATCCGGATCAGTGCCTGGTCAATGTCTGTAAAGGAAAGCCGGCGTATCTCGGGAAGCCCTGTAGCCTTGTCACGGCCAGGTTCGATGTAATCCGCAATAAAAATTATTTTATCCAGTAAAGACATGTCTGGTTTTCCTGTCGTATGGCATGCAATAGCACTTAAAATCGCCGGGTCTGATACATGGTACTCATGCTCTGCCATCCAGGCGCCAAGCTTGGCGTGAAGCAGGAACGGCGCCTTCTCCTCGAAGGGCGTTACCTCGATCCCGTTCTTTCTGCACAGCTTCAGTTTTTTGTCGTTGGGAATGCATTTCGCACAGTCATGAAGCAGGCCTGCAACCAGTGCCTGGGTCAGGTCTGCACCGTATCGCATGGCGAGGCAGGCTGCAGTGTCCATAACGCCGATGGTATGCTCATATCTGGATTCGTCCAGCTCGTTTTTCAGTTTCTTTTTTATCTTTTTCAGATCATAGGCTTCACTCATTTGCCTGTACTCCTTCTTCGTATAAATGGTGGTCGCATATATATTGAAGTACGCTCCTGGGAACGAGATGCTGCCCGGCCAGTGCCTTCGGATCCATCTGCCGGATCTGTGTGGAAGAAATATTGTAAAAAGGTGTCTGCAGGAAATGGATATCCGCGTTCAGCGATTGCCTCAGGATATCTGCCTGCCGCTGCAGTTCGTCGCTTTTGCCCGGCCGGTGCCGGACAGCGGCGAGAATGGAGGCACAGGCACAGATTTTCTCCGGGTGGTACCAGGTACCGAAGGTATCCAGAGAGTCCGCGCCCATAATGAAATACAGATGGGTGTCTGGCATGGCTGCTTTCAGCGCCTGGATGGTATCACACGTATAGCTGATACCTTTTTTCTCCAGCTCATAGTCACAGATCCGAAAATCAGGGTAAGGTTCCAGTGCCAATTCCAGCATCTGTCGGCGATGACTGGCGCTGACCACCTGCATGCCCTGTTTGAAGGGCTGGATCCAGGCAGGAACGAACCAGACCTGATCCAGACCAAACTGCTCTCTGGCAGCCTCGGCAATCTGCAGATGTCCGCAGTGCACCGGGTTATAGCTGCCGCCGAATACACCGATTTTCTGAAAGCCACACGGAGATGCGGTCATTGATTTCACTGTCTGTTCCATGGTAGAGAATCCTCCTTCCACACGGAAAACGGTACGGCGATCAGGGAAGAACGATCTTCTTTTTCTCGTCCTTTCCTTCCCGGTACAGCACAATTTTCTTACCGATGACCTGTACAACCTGTGCATGGGTGCGTTCTGCCACCATCTGGGCCAGCTCTCTCGGATCATCCATGCAGTTGTTCAGCACACTGATCTTGATTAGCTCCCGGGCCGCCAGTGCCTCGGAAATGGCCTGGGTGTTTTCCGGTGTCAGGCTGGATTTCCCGATCTGAAAGATGGGTTCCATGGTCATTGCAAGCCCTTTTAAATAAGCTCTCTGTTTGCTTGTCATATCTTTATCCTCTTATTTGTAATAATCAAATTCCAGTCCGTACATTCTGACGGTGTCACCCTCCTGAATACCGGCCGCCTCCAGTTCCTCCAGGATACCGGTATTTTTCAGGAAATTCTGGAAGAAACGGAAGCCCTTCTCGGAATCCAGATTGGTGTAACCCAGCATTTTCTCAATCTTGGGGCCTTCCACAACGAAGACATGCTCGTCCTCTTCATCCCGGCCAACCGTATACGGAAGATCCTCCACAGCCAGCATCTCCTCGGGGAAATATTCCTGAGCAAAGGTTACCGGCGTATCGTCCAGCTGATCCAGCATGGTGCGCACATGGTAGAGAAGCTCGTCCAGTCCCTTGCCACTCACTGCGGAAATCGGAAATACCCGGATGCCCTTGGGCTCAAATTCCGCTTTCAGGCGATCCAGCGTCTCCGCCTCGCCCCCGTAAAGGGCATCGATCTTATTGGCCGCAATGACCTGGGGCCGTGCGGCGATATCCGGATTGTAAGCTTCCAGCTCTGCGTTGATCTTGTAAATATCATCCACGGGATCCCGTCCCTCGGTGGATGCGGCATCTACCATATGGATGAGCACCTTTGTCCGCTCAATGTGGCGGAGAAACTCATGGCCCAGGCCGACACCCTCAGATGCGCCCTCGATCAGGCCGGGAATGTCCGCGATGACAAACCCTTTGGAACCTTTCAGGTCTACCACGCCCAGATTGGGATTCAGGGTCGTGAAATGATAATTGGCGATCTTCGGCCGGGCGTTCGTTACCCGGGAAAGCAGGGTGGATTTTCCGACGTTCGGGAAGCCCACCAGGCCCACATCCGCGATGACCTTCAGCTCCAGTGTCACGTTCAGCTCCTGGGCCGGCTGGCCGGGCTGTGCGTATTTGGGTACCTGCATGGTGGCTGTGGCAAAATGCTGATTGCCCAGGCCGCCTCTGCCGCCCTTCAGAATGATCTGCCGCCGGTTGTCGCCGGACATGTCCGCAACCACCTTGCCGCTTGTCTCTTCCCGGATGATGGTTCCCTCCGGTACTTTTAAAATGATGTCTTCCCCGTCTTTGCCGTGACAGCGTCTCTTGCCGCCTTCTTCCCCGTTCTGGGCACTGTATTTGGTCTTGTGACGGTAGTCATACAGGGTGTTCAGTCCTTCATCCACCTCAAAGATGACATCTCCGCCGCGGCCGCCGTCTCCGCCGTCCGGGCCGCCGTTGGGCACATAAAGCTCTCTGCGAAAGCTCACATGTCCGTCTCCGCCTTTGCCGGAACGGATGTAAATTTTTGCTCTGTCAGCAAACATTCTGCCGCCTCCTCTCTGCAGCTATCTATAAAAAGAATCGTATTTTAAGGTAAAAAAGGCTTCAAACCATATTGATTTGAAGCCTCACGTACAGTCTTACCTGACAGTTATGTGCTTATTCAGCTACCGGGTAGATAGAAACCTGTTTCTTATCTCTGCCTTTTCTCTCGAATTTTACAACACCGTCAACCAGTGCGAATAAAGTATCATCTCCGCCGCGTCCAACGTTCACGCCAGGATGGATCTTTGTTCCACGCTGTCTGTAAAGGATATTGCCTGCTTTTACAAACTGTCCGTCTGCTCTCTTCGCTCCCAGTCTCTTGGACTCGGAATCTCTGCCGTTCTTAGTAGAACCAACTCCCTTTTTGTGAGCGAAAAACTGAAGGTTCATATTTAACATCGTTCTACACCTCCTTGAATAGAAGTCGAATATAATCACTGTGTTCCTGCTGGATTGCCTCCAACCCCATAATACATGCCTGCATCAGCAATGTGGCATCATGTCCCGCCTGCCGGCAGAACTTGAATTCGATCAATCCCTGTGCCTCATCTGTCTGAACAACGATCGGATCATCCGTCAGCTGCTCGATGGCATTCACAAGATTCACTACCAATGCGGATACCCCGGCGCAGACGATGTCTTTGCCGTACTGTTCATATCCTGCATGTCCAAGAATCCGAAGACCCTTGAAGGACTGATCCGCAGTCCGTCTGTAAACTGTTGCCCGAATCATGACCTGTGTACAATTAAGCGTTGATCTTTTCGATCTTCACCTGTGTGTACTGCTGTCTGTGACCGTTCTTCTTGTGATATCCAGATTTTCTCTTGTACTTGTAAACGATAACTTTCTTTGCCTTACCGTTTGCAACGACTGATGCGGTAACGGTTGCGTTTGCTACGTCAGCGCCGACTTTCAGTCCGTCATTGCTTACTGCAAGAACCTGGTCAAAGGTGTATGTCTCGCCAGCCTCTGCACCGAGCTTCTCAACTTTAATGATATCGCCTTCCGCTACTTTGTACTGTTTACCACCTGTTGCAATAATTGCGTACATATGGCACCTCCTATAATCATTACTCGCCAATTTCGGTGGGCTTTGTGGGCCTCTTAAAACCTCGTTGTGCGGCATCCGTTATATATTAGCATCCGTTTGTCGAATTGTCAACTCTTTTTTTGCGAATGGCGCGTCTGAACTGTCATAGGTTGTCATGCATTCGTTTTCCGGAGTTGCTCCACCAGTGGCCGTGCCTCTTTCTTTCTCGTCAGCTCCGCCAGCCCCAGCTTTGTGAAATCCACGAAATCAGCCTTAACGGGATCCTCCCGCAGGCAGGCGCGTAAAGCCTCCGCCACCTGGGCCGTATGTTCGCGTTTCTTCATATCGATAAAATCTATGAGGATCATGCCGGAAATGTTGCGCAGCCGCAGTTGTCGGGCCGCTTCCTTTGCCGCTTCCAGATTAATTTTCAGGAAAGCCTCCTCCGGCTTTTTTTTGCCGTCGTATTTGCCGGTGTTCACATCGATGACCGTCAGTGCCTCCGTAGGCTGAATGACCAGATAGCCGCCGGACTTTAACCACACCCGCTCTCTGAGGGATTCTCCGAGAACGGAGGAAAAAGAATACAGCTTGGGAAGCGGCAGCTGCGGATCGTCATAACGGCGCAGCGTGATCTGGCTGTCCAGACCGTTCTGTATCAGAAAAGCCTGGATTTCTTCATATACCGAAGGTACATCGGTGACGATCTCCGTCAGGCGGGAAAGACCGGCGCCCTGGATGCTTTTGAGGAGCGGCCCGGCCGGACGGTACAGGCAGGAAAAACAGGTACGGCTGCCTGCGATCTTTCGGATCTTCTCATAGGATGCTGCCAGTGCCGCTGCTTCCTGGCGGATCACGTCCTCAGATGCCTGCTGGGCATTGGTGCGGATGATAAAGCCATAGGAATCGGTGACCAGATCTGCCAGCTGCTCCTTCAGCGCCTCTTTTCTGGCGGGAGAAAGCTTGCCGGACAGACCAAGCATGCGTTTTCCAGAGGTCAGTACCACATACGTGCCGGTCAGAGACAGGTTGCCGGTACCGCCCGGAAGCTTGGTCTTCAGCGCTTCCTTCGAAATCTGGACGATCACCTCATCCCCGGCACAGGGCTTTTTCCTGGCGGCAGCCACCGGATCGGGGAAACTCTCTGCAGGGAGCTCCGAGAGCGGCACATAGCACAGCTGACCGTCTGCGATCTCCACGAAGGCAGCCGCCAGATTGGATGCGATATTTTTGATTTTTCCGATGTAGATCCGGCCAAGCAGGGAAGTTTCTTCCTCATCCTGCACCGTAATCTGATCTGCCTTTTGTTCCTGTATGCGCATGGCAATGATCTTTCCTGGATATTCCGGCATACGGGAAGCAATCCACTGGCTCATAGCTTTTCCTCCAACTGCTTACTTATTTTTATAAAATATCTGTCCCGTAGTCTTCCAGGGAACGGAAACGGGGCGGCAGGTTCTCGTCAGTCTCATCGTTGGCCAGCAGATCCAGCCGGTGCAGCTGCAGTGCATAAGGGGACAGTTCTTTTCCCTGACTTTTGAAAAAAGCGTCCATCAGGAATTCCGGCTTGATATTCTCCACGCTTCCTGCCGTCAGTCGTAGTATGATCTTGCCATCTTGCTCTGACAGTCGGTGTATATGTGGCCGCAGATCGATTTCTCTGCTGCCCTTCTTTGTCTCTTTCTCATAGAGAATGGCAGGATTGCCGCAAAACGCCAGAAAATCCTGCTGCCAGTCTCCCTCCGGCCGGTATTCCTTCCGGAAATCCACAACATAATCCGCTGCTGCCACACTGGCCATGGCATTGGTGCTCTTCTCCGGCAGCTGCCGGTAGCTGAGAATCTCGATGCCTTCCGCCATCTGGGCATTCAGACGGCGGATGCTTTCCACAGAGGAATCGGTCTGCCCCACCGCAATGTCCATATACTCGCCTTCGCTGGTAATGCCAAGCCCCAGCGGAGAAGCGAAGGACATGATCTGATGCGGGCTGTACCCTTCTGAATAAAGAATATCAATATCCGCCCGACGGATGGCCTTCTGGAAATAGCGCATCACATCCAGGTGGCCGATAAATTTTAAAAATCCATATTTGGAAAAACGTACTCTAATGTTCAACGCATACACCTCCCTGATAGGATGCAATGCCGCAGCCGGAGCAGGCTTCCCGGCAATTGGGGGTTACTTCTCCCCGCTGTGCCCTCTCCCACTCCCGTTTCAGGAAGTTCTTGGAAACGCCGCAGGAAATGAAATCCCAGGGGAAGATCTCGTCCAGGCTTCGCTCTCTGGATGTATAGAAATCCATAGACAGTTCACATTCATCAAAAGCTTCAATCCACCGGTCATAATGGAAATACTCCGACCAGGAATCGAATATGCAGCCCTTCTCATAGGCTCGCAGCAATACCCGGGACAGCCGTCTGTCCCCTCTGGCAAAGACGCCCTCCAGAATACTCAGATCAGAGTCATGCCAGTTGTAGCGGATGCTCTTGCGGTTCAACTCTTCCTTCATGGTCTGGTTGACGAGACGGGCTTTTCCCAGAAACTCGGATGCGGTGTTCATCCGCGCCCACTGGAACGGTGTAAACGGCTTGGGCACAAAAAAGGAAGTGCTGGCCGTGATCTGACATTTGCCATGGCGCTCTGCCTTGGGGATCAGATCGTAGTAAAGTCTTGCCACCCGGTCGCACAGATGCATGATCTCGCAGATATCCTCTTCTGTTTCCCCCGGCAGGCCCAGCATAAAGTAAAACTTCACCTTATTCCAGCCACCTAAGAACGCCTGGGTAGCGCCATCCATGATATCGTCCTCGGTCAGTCCCTTGTTGATGACATTTCGCATCCGCTGGGAACCGGCCTCCGGTGCGAAGGTCAGACTGCTCTTCTTGATATCCTGCACCTTCCCCATCACATCCAGGGAGAAGGCGTCGATCCGCAGGGAGGGCAGGCTGATGTTCAGTCCCTTCTGGTTGAATTTTTCCAGTAGGAAGGTGATCAGCTCTTCCAGATCTTTGTAGTCACTGGAGCTCAGGGAGCTTAGAGAAATCTCGTCGTAACCGGTATTCTTCATCATCTCGTAGGCCAGCCGCTTCAATTCGCTGACGTCCTTCTGGCGTGTGGGACGATAGATCATCCCGGCCTGACAGAACCGGCAGCCACGGATACAGCCCCGCATGATCTCCAGCACCACCCGATCCTGGGTGGCTTTCAGGTAAGGGACAATGGGCCGTTCCGGGTAAGTCGCATCGGCAAAATCCATGACCATCTCTTTTTTTACCGTGGGAGGCACGTCCTCTGCCAGTGTGCGAAGCGCGGCGATGGTGCCATCCTCATGATACTCCGGCTCATACAGGGACGGCACGTAAATGCCCGGAATATGACAGGCCGCGTGGAGAAATTCCTCCCGGGAAGCGCCTTTTTGCCGCATTTCCTTGTACAGCTCCAGCAACGGGCCGTACTGTGTCTCGCCCTCGCCGATGTAAAACAGGTCAAAAAAATCCGCCAGCGGTTCCGGGTTGTAGCTGCAGGGGCCGCCGCCGATGACAATGGGGTGTGCCCATGTCCGCTCCTTTGCCAGAAGCGGGATCTGGCTCAGATCCAGGATCTGTAAAATATTTGTATAACACATTTCGTACTGCAGGGTAATGCCGAGAAAGTCAAAATCTTTCACCGGGTCCTGGGATTCCAAGGCAAACAGCGGGATATGGTTGTCCCGCAGAAGTCTGTCCATGTCCGGCCAGGGAGAATATACCCGCTCACACCAGGTATCCTCCCGCCGGTTGAACATATCATAGAGGATCTGGATGCCCAGATGGGACATGCCGATCTCATACAGATCGGGAAAACACATACAGAAACGGACGTCCACAGCGTCCTTATCTTTCATGACTGAATTGATCTCCCCGCCAATATAGCGGGATGCTTTATCTGCTTTTAACAAGAGCTCGTCGCTCAGGGCTAATTTTCTCATGAAATTCCTTTCGATCATGCCTGTAACAGGGTATTTTTCATTACATAACATTTCTATTATAATACAGATCGATACAGAAGTTCAAGCACTCGTTTTACCGGTCACGCAGCATACCCGGACGCTCCCGTTTTCGCAGCAGTGCCAGCAAGATGACCGACACGTACAGCATGATCCGCAGTGGGACAATATGTTCGAAAAAAGCCATATAGGGGTTATACCAGTCCAGTATGGCAGTGATGATACAGGCAAAACAGCAGATAGCGCTGACATGCAGCAATATTTTTCTCAGAAAGTCCATGGAAATTCCTCCTTTGGTGTACAGCCAGAATCTGTTTAACGGGTCTGATCCATGATAAAAATACCATCCGGGATCTCATGCTCCGGCTTGTAGATATCCATGGTGCCATCCCAGTTTAGCACACACATTTCCGCATCCGAGGCGTTGTTCCGGTAAATGACGCCGTCTCATTTTCTGCCCTCTTTTCCGTCAGGTCTTTCTGGGGCACACATGCGGGCAAGCGCCGGGGAGCATTTCAGCAGCTTTGCCGCGATCCGGCTGCCTACCCATCCGGCAAAGAGACCGACGAGCACCCCGCCCAGGATATCCGACGGGTAATGGACGTACAGATACAGCCTGGAAAAAGCAATGAGCATTCCCAGCACCAGGGCGGGCTTCCACAGGCGGCGTGCGCCTGCCAGGTACAGGGCTGCCACTGCGGCAAAGGAGGCTGCCGTATGCCCGGAGGGGAAGGAATAATCCGTGGGCCGGGAAACGAGCAGCGATACCGCCGTGTTGACGTCACAGGGGCGGACCCGGTGAAACAGATGTTTTAACAGCCCATTGCACAAAAGGACATCCACCACCAGGGCTGCCGCCAGGATATCGCCGGTTTTCCGCGTTTTGCGCCGTAAGAGCAGGACGGCTGCCAGAAGGATCCAGATCATGCCGACATTTCCCAGGCGGGTGATCCAGACGAACAGCACATCCGTAACCGGATTATGAAGCGCTTGTATCCAGTCCAGTATTTTTAATTCCATGAGTATCTTCCTTTCTCTTTTCTTTCTTGTCCCGGATCAGCTGCAGGGAAAGTAGTCCCTTGATGGCTGTGATCACCGGCAGATACGCACCCAGGATCAGTAGCAGGGTGGAACCGGAGATGCCCGGCAGGAACATGGCCGAAATGGCGATCATACCGGTGAAAAACAACCGGATCGCCAGCGGAAGGGAAAAGGTTCCCAGATCAACGGCTGCCGTCGGCGACTGGCTGTTGAGCCAGGTGATACCTACCACCAGAAGGATCCCGATCAGTCCAAAGGGCAGTCCTTTTCGCATCTGCCGGAATGCCGGGCGCTCATCTGTCAGGATCAGCGGAATGGAACCGGCGATAAAGCCGATGAACAGGGAACTGACCACATAAATGTGGCTCTCAAAAAGGGAGGAAAGAATGAGCACTGCCAGCGCCATGCAGAACCCATGAAATCCTTCTTTTAGCATAACAAAAACCTCCTGTCTGTTGATAAAAATATGGTAGGATTTTTCGTTAAACAAACAGAAGGGAAATTTCATAACAATTTATAAACGGTCTTTAAATACTTTTGAAAAATCGGTATCCTCCTGAATGATCCGGCAGATGGCGCTGCTGTCGTAATCTCCCAGATATCGACCTTCTCTTTCCAAAAAACAAAAGCCTGCAAACAGTAAAATGGCCAGAAAAAATCGAAGCATCACAGAAGAACGAAAGGTGCCTCGGGACATGCTGTCCGGCCCCCGGCGGACAGAAAATCGATAACGGTTCTGGTCAAGGCTTTCATTCACCGTGCGCCGGTTTTCTTCGGCGGCCAGGCGGATCTGCTGGATCGGGGTGGGATATCGGGGATCTTCCATCAGGCGGACACCTTCCTCTCTTCTTTTTCTGTTTTAAGACCTGTTTTCTTGCAAAAGCAAAGAAGAGTTTACATAATTATCTTATGTAAACTCTTCTAGGATAGCATCAAGCATGCGCTTGTTGGTGATGTAATACTACCATATGTATCTGTCTTTCTTTTCAGAACCGGTTATCATTCATCGAGAACAAATTCCCCGTTCTCTACTTTCAATGTCAGGTACGGACGCTCCCAGTCATTCACATCGTTGAAGGTTACCGTTCCTGTCACACCATCATAGTTGATGGCTTTCAGCGCATCCTTCAGCGTTTCCCGGGTAACGGTTCCGTCGTTGGCATCCATGGCAGCTTTTGCGGCGTCTGCGATGACGTACATCTGGTCATAAGAAAGGGCTGCGAAGCCGTCCGGGATCTCACCGTAAGCGGCATTGTACTTCTCTACCAGCGTCTGCACCTTCTCATCCGGGTTGGATGCCACATACACGCCGACACAGAGGAAGCCTTCCGATGCGGAGCCCGCGATCTCCACGGTCTTGGCATTGTAACCACCGGTACCTCCTACCAGAAGAGCATCAATGCCCAGCTGCTGGATCTGTTTCACAAGAAGTCCGGTGTCTGTTGTCGTGCCGCACAGGGCGATGGCCTCCGGCTGCAGGGTTTTTACCGTTGTCAGGATGGCGGTGTAGTCCTGGTCCGTGGTCAGATACGGGATGCTCTGCATGATATTGAGCCCCTGCTCTGCGCCGTATTTGGTCAGGTTTTCATTTAAGTTGATGCCGTAATCATTGTCCGGATACAGGACAACCACGTTTTTCAGACCTTTCTTCAGAATGACATCTGCGATCTGCGGGCCGACAGCCGCATCCTGTACGGACATGCGGAAAAAGTAATCGCTGGAACCGGTCAGGCTGGGAGAACTGGAGCTGACAACCAGATCGGGAAGCCCGGCGTCATCGATGATGGGCACCATGGCCAGCGTACAGGAAGAAAGACAGGAACCGCCAACAGCAAGAATGCTGTCATCATCGGCAAACTTTTGGGCTCCGGCTGCTGCCTTCTGGGCATCGCCCTGGTCGTCATAGGTTTCCAGCTCCAGCATCTTGCCGTTTACGCCGCCGGCCTCATTGATCTCCTTGATGGCCAGCTCATAGCCCTGCTTCTGGCTCGTTCCGTACTGGCCGTTGTCACCGGAAATGGGGGCCACCAGACCAATTTTCAGGGTATCTCCCGACGTGGCCGCATCTGCCGTACTGCCGTCGGATGACGCGCTGTCCGAAGAACCACAGGCAGTCAGGGAAGAGACTGCAAGCACACCTGCCAGGAATAATGCTGTGATCTGTCTTTTTTTCATAAGAACTCCTCCTTTTCATGTCCCGTGTGGATACGGGATTTTCAACCATGCAAAATCTCAAACAAAACTTTCAAGTAAAAAAGAGGAAAAGCCAAAATGCCTTTCCTCTTCGAATGCTTTTTTTCTGCCTGATTGAATTTTCTTTAGTATAGGATGTGACCTCACGTTTGTCAATCATCCTTTTTTCTGATTTTTTCCATGAAAAAAAGTAGTATTTTCCGGGAAAACTTCCCGTTTGGGGTGATTTTATCCTAAAATTGCCCCAAGCGCTCCGAAGGCACCGGCACTGGCAAACCACATGATGATGCCTGCCAGCAGCACACCGCCCATAACGGCAATGACGCTGGATTTGAAATCCATATCCAGCAGACTGGCCGCCAGCGTTCCCGTCCAGGCACCTGTACCCGGCAGCGGAATGCCCACGAATAAGAGCAGCGCCACGAATAAGCCTTTGCCTGCGGAAGCCTGCAGCTTCTGGCCGCCCTTCTCTCCTTTCTGCATACACCAGGTGAAAAAGCCACCGATCACGGGCTTGTCAGAACCCCATTCCAGCACCTTTCTTGCGAAAAAGTAAATAAAAGGCACCGGGATCATGTTGCCGATGATGGCCACGATATAGGCGTTCAGCATGGGCATATTCATGAACTTCGCATAGGGGATTGCCCCTCGAAGCTCGATGAGCGGAACCATTGAGATGAAAAAAATCCACAGATATTTGCGCAGCATAATGAAATCCTTTCTGTTTGTAAAATTTGCTTTCGGCACAAAGGATCTATCTCTGCGCCAGCTCCCGGGTGATATCGTCCCATGTCACGCCGCGCTCCACCATGAGCACGCTGACATGATACAGAAAATCGGAAATCTCGTACTTGATCTCCTCGGGATCCGGATTCTTGGCGGCAATGACAATCTCTGTTGCCTCTTCTCCTACTTTTTTCAGGATCTTGTCAATGCCCTTGTCGAACAGGTAGTTCGTATAAGATCCTTCCTTCGGGTGTTCCTTGCGGTCCGTGATGGTAGCGTACACTTCTTCCAGTACCTTCAGCGGATTGTGTCCGCTCTGGCCTTCCGCCTTCGCTGCTTCATTGAAAAAGCAGGAATAGCTTCCTGTATGGCAGGCTGCACCGATCTGGTGTACCTTTGCCAGGATCGTATCCATATCGCAGTCCAGCGTCAGAGACTTCACATACTGATAGTGGCCGCTGGTATCGCCCTTCACCCACAGCTCGTTCCGGCTGCGGCTCCAGTAGGTCATTTTTCCGGTAGCAATGGTATGATTATACGCCTCTTCGTTCATATAGGCAACCATCAAAACTTCCCCGGAGCGGTAATCCTGTACCACCACCGGCACCATGCCGTCAGAATTGGTCTTGAAATCCGCCCAGGTATAGGCAGAATGCAGCGCATACATGGGAATATCTGCCTTTCTGCAGGCATCCTTGAAGCCATAGAGATCCGCCGTTTTCTCACTGAGCAGGGAACCCGTCACTCCGCATACCGTTTCTTTTTCCAACAGCGCCATGTAGTCCTTCGGTTCCCGGGATTCCAGAACGGCCAGTACCGGCAGGGATACTGCATCTGTCAGGGTGTCTGTTTCCTCTGCGCTGCAGATCAGCAGGGATGCAGCCGCTTCCAGCTGCTCGGATGTGAGCTCCTCCAGCGCTTCTGCGGATACATAGACCGCAATTTTCTCTCTGCCGAAACGGGCGGAGGCCTCTGTCAGAAGCTCCCGGTTGCTCTCCCGGTTCAGATCCAGCACCGCCTTCGCCGCACCGGCATACAGGTATTTTTTCACGTCCTCCAGCCGGCGGATACCGCCATAGACATAGACGGGCACATCCACGGTGCGGACGATCTGTTTGATGCTGCCGATGTTGTGGTCATGCTCTGCATCAGACGTATAGCTGTCCTCCAAAAGCAGGCCGTCAGCTCCGTTGTTAGCAAAATATTCCGCTGCCTGCGCCGAAAGTTCCCTTTCCGTGTGCAGGGAAAGCTGCGCAAAAATTCGTTTTTTATCCATTGTCTTATAAACTCCCCTTTGTAGATAGCACATCGCTGATCCGCGGATCATAAGCCACAGCGGCGTCCAGTGCCTTGGCAAAGGCCTTGAACATGGCTTCTGCCATATGATGATTATTGCCCGGCGTCAGCATTTTAAAATGCAGGTTCATGCCCGCCGCATAGGAAATCGCATAGAAAAACTCCCGCACCATTTCGGTGTCCATGTCTCCCAGCCGGTCTACCGTAAACTGGGTATCCATCTGCAGATAAGGCCGCCCGGACAGATCCACGGCGCAGAGCACCAGTGTCTCGTCCATGGGAAGGATGGCACTGCCAAACCGGCGGATGCCCTTCTTATCCCCCACCGCTGCACCGATGGCCTGGCCCAGCACAATGCCGGTGTCCTCAATGGTGTGATGACTGTCCACCTGCAGATCGCCCTCGGCGTGTACTGTCAGGTCAAAAAGGCCGTGGCGGGAAAATCCGTCCAGCATGTGGTCGAAGAAGCCGATACCGGTGTGGATGTCTGCTTTTCCGGTACCGTCCAAAGACAATGTCAGGCGGATGTCGGTCTCCGCCGTTGCCCGGGTGATCTCAGCCGTTCTGGAACTGGTGGTATCGTTATTTTGCATCATTTCCGGTGCCCTCTTCTTTCTCAAAACGCACGCGGATGGAGTTGGCATGCGCGGTCAGCTGCTCTGCCTCGGCGAAACGGATGATATCCTCATGTACCGGGCGCAGGGCGTCTTTGGAATAGTAAATGATGCTGGATTTCTTGATGAAATCGTCCACCGACAGAGGGGAGAAGAACTTGGCCGTGCCGTTGGTGGGCAGCACATGGTTGGGGCCTGCGAAATAATCGCCCAGGGGCTCGGAGCTGTACTCTCCGATGAAGATAGCGCCCGCATTGCGCACCTTCATCATCACCTCAAAGGCGTTGGCAGTCACGATCTCCAGATGCTCGGAAGCGATCTCATTGGCTGCGTCAATGGCATCGTCCAGCGTCTCTGCGATGAGGATGTAGCCGTAATTGTCCAGAGATTTCTGTAAAATCTCCTTCCGGGACAGCTGTGCCACGAACTGTTCTGCCTCTTTAGACACTTCCTCTGCCAGACGGCGGCTGGTGGTGACAAGAATGGCGGAGGCCATCTCATCGTGCTCGGCCTGGGACAGCAGATCCGCTGCCACATACCGGGGATTGGCCGTGTCGTCGGCGATGATCAGGATCTCGCTGGGGCCGGCGATGGAGTCGATGCTCACGTGGCCGTAGACAGCTTTCTTTGCCAGCGCCACATAGATGTTGCCCGGGCCCACGATCTTGTCAACCTTGGGGATGGACTCTGTGCCGTAAGCCAGTGCGGCAATGGCCTGGGCGCCGCCCACCTTGTAGATCACATCGGCGCCTGCCTCTTTGGCAGCCACCAGTGTGGTGGGGTTTACCTTACCGTCTTTTCCCGGGGGTGTGGTCATGACGATCTCCTCCACCCCTGCCACCTTGGCCGGAACGATGTTCATGAGCACGGAAGACGGATAAACGGCCTTGCCGCCGGGTACATAGACGCCCACCCGGCGCAGCGGCGTGATCTTCTGGCCCAGCATGGAGCCGTTGGGCTTGGAGTCAAACCAGCTGTAGCGGCGCTGTTTCTCATGATAGGCGCGGATATTCACCAGCGCCTTACGGATGATCTCCACCAGAGACGGATCCACCGTTTCATAGGCTTCTCTGATCTCCTCCTCTGTGACAACCAGATTGTCGGTGCTGATATCGGCACCGTCAAATTTCTTCGTATATTCGAATAAAGCGGCATCCCGGCGTTCCTTCACATCCGCAAGGATCGCTGCTACCCGTCCCTCAAATTCGCCATAGCTGTTGGGGCTGCGTTTTAACAGATCCTCCAGCAGACGGTCTCTGGACTCGCTGCTCAGTTCCACAATTCTCATTGGTATACTCCTTTCCCATGATGACTTTGAAAATTCCTATGACAGATAATGATTTTATATGATAGCATAAAAAGAACGATCACACAACCTCCCGCAGTTTGCCGATGAGCTCCGAGATCCGTTCATTTTCCATCTTCATGCTCACCGGATTGACCACCATCCGCGCGGACAGCGGGCACACCTCTTCCAGGACACCCAGGCCGTTTTCCCGCAGAGTGGAACCGGTCTCCACGATATCTACGATGACCTCGGAAAGGCCCACGATGGGCGCCAGCTCGATGGAACCGTTGAGCTTGATAATCTCCACCGTCTGATGCTTCCGGTTATAAAAATAATCTTTGGCGATCTTCGGGTATTTGGTGGCTACGCGGATGCGCTCATGGTGTTTGAGAAGTTCTGCCGCCTCTGCCGGGCCGCAGACGCACATGCGGCAGCAGCCAAAGCCCAGATCCAGCACCTCGTAGATCCGTCTGCCCTCTTCCAGGATCGTGTCTTTTCCTACGATGCCGATGTCAGCGGCACCGTATTCCACGTAGGTGGGCACGTCCGGCCCTTTCGCCAGGAAAAATTTCAGTTTCAGTTCTTCGTTGGTAAAAATCAGCTTCCGGGAGTCGGGATCCTTCATCTCCTCGCAGGTGATGCCGATCTTTTCAAAAATCTCCAGTGTTTTTTTCGCCAGACGGCCTTTTGTCAGCGCAATGGTCAGGTATCTCATACGTCAGCCTCCTTTACCCCCTCTGCAGTCAGGTCATAAATTTTTCCGTGGCCGTTTTCTGCGGCGAAATCCCGGTAATCCTCTGCAGTCTCCCCGGCGGTCTTGCGCACCAGCTCCACCGGTCTGCCATCCTTTCGCATGGATACGGCCAGATGGATGGCTGCATCCCGGGAGGACGCATCATAGAGCACCAGACGGCCGTCGGCTTCCACCGGAATGGCGATCTTCTGCCGGGACAGGGCGCTCATGAGCTGGTCGATGACAACGGCAAAACCGGTGGCTGCAAAATCCTTGCCAAACCGGGCCAGCAGGTTGTCGTAGCGGCCGCCCTTGACGATGGGCTCACCAGTGCCGTAGGTGTACGCCTGGAAAATCACGCCGGTGTAATATTTATATTTGCTGACCAGACCCAGATCAAAGGAAATGTAATCCGTCAGGTCATACAGCTTCAATGCATGATAAACCGCCTCCAGCCGCTCAATGGCACCGATGGAACGGGAATTGTCCGCCAGACGGCGGGCCTCCTTTAACACCTCCGCGTTGCCGAACAGCTGGGGCATGCGGATGAATGCCTCCCGGCACGTCTTGGGCATGCGGATATCGTCCAGGAACTCCTCAATGCCAAAATTGTTTTTATTGGAAATGAGCTCCCGCAGGGTAAACTCCTGCTCTTCATCCAGCCCCGCGGCCAGCAGAAATCCCTTAAAGAAATCAATCTGCCCGATGCTCACCTGGAACTCCTTCAGTCCCGCATCCAGCAGAAGCTCGATGACCATGGCGATCATCTCCGCATCGGCCTCGGGACTGGCATCTCCCAGCAGTTCTGCGCCAAGCTGGGTGCTCTCTTTTAAGCGGCCCTGATAGCTGGAATTGTTCACAAAGGTGTTGCCCATATAGCACATGCGGATGGGCCGGGTCTCATCCATATAATACTTGGCGGCGGAACGCGCGATGGACGGAGTAAAATCCGGGCGCAGCACCAGCGTGTCGCCCTCCCGGTCAAAGAATTTGAACAGCTCTCGGGACGGGATAGTACCCACCTCCTGGCTGAACACGTCAAAATATTCAAAAGAAGGTGTCTGGATATCATGATAGCCGTAGGTTTTCAGACGTTGATGGAGCCGCTGCTCCAACACATTTTTCTTTTCACATTCCAGGCTGTAAATGTCCCTGACACCGTCCGGTGTATGCAGTAATCGCTGATTCATAGGTTCCTCCTATCGCTTTCTTATGGTAAAGTGATAACATGGTAGCAAAAGAAATCTTCTACAGTATAAAAGAAAACCTCTGATTTGTCAATCCTCCTGTTCCTCTCTCCGATCCAGATCTTTCTGTATCATATCCAGGTAAGGCACCAGGATCCCCGACTGATGGGAGAAAAAGAACGTCTCATCCAGTTCATCCAGGCGGAAGCTTTTGCGGCCGCCATCCTCCGCCCGTTTCCAGAAAACTGCCATCTGGTCGTAGGGCATATAATAGAAAAGATTTTTCGCCGTATAGAAAATGAGAAAAAAAGCGATGCCGCCCTGCTGCTCAAAAGCTTTCATAAACTCCATCTGATGGGGATGGATGTTATGCAGCGGAAAAGTCTCCACCACGGATTCCTTGGCGTCAAAGCAGACCGGAAAGCCCTGCACGGCGCCGATATAGTCCACGGTACTGCGCTGGTCGAAGTATGCCAGCGTGATCTGGTGATGGGCTTTGTCCATTTTAATCGGTGTGATGGGGGTGGGAATCTTCTGAATCAGTGCCAGCCCCAGCTCCCGGTAACGCTCGTTGGAGCGGTTCACCAGCTCCTCCAGGGTGGAGCCGCGAAGGCCTCTGGAATTCCAAGTTGCCATATCATCGGCCTCCTTTCAGATCCGGTGCCTTTCCACAAAATGTCTCACCCGTCTCGATGACCGGAGGCCATGCCCGGCTTTCCTGCCGGTCTTTCAGAAAATCCTGACAGATATGCGGAGAAAAAAGACGGTCTGCCGTCAGAATAAAATTGTCTGTCGGCTCTGCGGTCAGTACTTTCCCGGACAGATAGGCAAAGTCCCCGTCCAGCTCCGGAAAGGTAACAATGGCCGCATGCAGCAACTGGCTGCGGACGCCAAATCGCTTCTGCATTTCCCGATTCACCGAGGGTTTTCCGTACTTGGTATCTCCCACAATGGGATGGCCGATGCTGGCCAGGTGGGCCCGGATCTGATGGGAGCGCCCGGTGATCAGATGCACCAGCAGCAGGGTGAAATCCTCTGTCGCTGCCAGCGGCGTATAGTCGGTACGGATGTAGGCCCCGCCCTCCACAGGCGTCTGATGAATGCGCACCTGATTGGCAGCCTCGTCCTTGATGAGATACCCGTCCAGGGACATGGGGGATTTCAGCTGCCCGGCTACGATACAAAGATATTCCTTGCGGACAGACCGATCCTTTAGCACGTCAGACAATACCTGCAGGGCCGGCAGCGTTTTCCCCGCCAGCACCAGGCCGCTGGTGTTGCGGTCCAGCCGGTTGCACACCGATGGCCGGTACAGGGCAAGGCTCTCCGGCGTCACCTCTTTTTTTCGGTAAAGATAATCCACCAGCGCCTCCACCAGGGAGCTGTCCGAGGGTTTGGCCTTCTGGGACAGTACCCCTGCCGGTTTGTTTACCACCAGCAGATGGGCGTCCTCATAGACGATGGAGGCGGCAAAGGCGGCAGCCAGCCCTTTGGGCACCGGTTCCGGTGCGGCTGCCTGGGGGGCTGTCCGAAACTGGGCAATGGTTTCATCGGAAAGGAAGAGGCGGATCACATCCCCCTCTTTCAGCTTTTCATTGCCCTCGGCTTTTTTGCCGTTGAGCACGATATTTTTCTTTCGGAGCATTTTGTAGAAAAAGCTCTTGGGCGCCCCGCCCATGTAGCGGGCGAGAAATTTATCAAACCGCTGTCCGGCATCCCGGGCAGCTACGTGTAATTCCTGCATAACTTCCTCCGTGGGGTCATTCGCTGTCTCTGGAACGGCGATTCAGAATTTTGTTCATGGCCGGTACCAGCAGATGATGGGGAATGAGTTTGGCGGCCACCAGCGAGCCCTTCATGGGCAGGCCGTATACCGAAAGCTCGTGTCCTCTGGCAGCATCAAACAGCGCCCGCTTCACCACCGGCACCGGTTTGGCCATGGTCAGCTTCTTCACAGCAGACATCTTGGCATTGTCCCCGGCATGGTCAAAGAATTCCGTATCCACTGGCCCGGGACAAACCGCCGTCACCGTGAGCCCCTGCTCCTGACATTCCACCCGAAGTGCCCGGGAAAAGCTGAGCACATACGCCTTGCTGGCTGCATACACCGCGAATCCCGGCTGGGGCGCAAAAGCTGCAGAGGAAGCCAGCATAAGGATCCGACTGCCCATGGGCATGTAAGGCAGGCAGGCGTAGGTCACTGCCGTCAGTGCCTTACAGTTCACATTGATCATGGAGAGCACACCCTCGTAGGAGCTGCCGAAAAAATTGCCGATGCGGCCGCAGCCTGCGCTGTTGACCAGAATCCGGATCCTGGGATTCTCTGTGGCAAGAAGAGCCATGAGACGCTTGATGCTCTCCTCCTGAGCCAGATCCATGGTCAGGATCCGCACGGGAAGGGCAGCCTCTCCCTGGAGCTGCCAGAGCAGCTCTTCTCTTCTGGCAATGGCCCAGATCTCATCTAATTTTCCATATTTTGCTGCGATCTGCAGCACGAATTCTCTTCCCATCCCGGAAGAGGCACCTGTGACAATCGCGATATTTTTCGTCATCGTAAAAGCCTCCTGTCTCACTGGCTATTTTTTCTTCTTTGCGTGCACGCTGCGGATCGTTTTCTTCTTATGGGACTCTGCGCTGCGTGTCTGCTGCTGTTGTGTGCGGGACTTTCGATCAGCTGCAGACGGCATTTGCTGCTCACGCGTATTTCGTCCTGATTTTGGACGATTCTGCGAAGACTGACCTGCATTTTTCTCTGCTCCATGTTCGGGTCGGATCAGGCACTCCGGCCCGAATCCGATCAGGTCTGTCCGTCCGGCTTTTCGCAGCGCTTCCTCCACCAGTGCCCGGTTCTGGGGCCGCCGGTACTGCATGAGCGCCCGCTGCATGGCTTTCTCATGGGGATCCTTTGGAACATAAACAGGTTCCATCGTCCGTGGATTCAGCCCAGTATAATACATACAGGTGGAAATGGTGGCGGGGGTGGGATAGAAATCCTGCACCTGCTCGGGCATGTAATGAATGTCCCGCAGATACTCCGCCAGACGTACCGCATCCTTTAACGTACAGCCGGGGTGGGAGGACATCAGGTAGGGCACCATGTACTGTTTCAGCCCCAGCCGCTCATTGGTTTTCGCATATTCCCGGGAAAATTTCATAAACACTTCATGGGCCGGTTTGCCCATATAGGAAAGTACCTGGTCGGAGACGTGCTCCGGTGCCACCTTTAACTGCCCGCTGACGTGGTATTTGCACAGCTCTTCCAGAAAATCTGTCTTCCGATCCGCCAGCACGTAATCAAAACGGATGCCGGAGCGGATAAACACCTTCTTCACCTTTGGAATATTCCGCAGCTTTTGCAGCAGCTGAATATAATCCGTGTGATCCGCATTCAGGTTCGGACAGGGTTTGGGAAACAAGCACTGCCGGTTGGGACACACGCCGTGTTCCGCCTGTTTTGCGCAGGACGGATGACGGAAATCCGCCGTGGGGCCGCCCACATCATGAATATAGCCCTTGAAATCCGGTTCTTTTGTAAAATTCGTGGCCTCTTCCACTAGGGATTCCTGGCTACGGGCCTGGATAATCCGGCCCTGATGGAAGGTGAGCGCGCAGAAATTACAGCCGCCAAAGCAGCCCCGGCTGCTGACCAGGGAAAACTTCACCTCGGAATAAGCCGGAATGCCGCCATCCTTATCATAGGAAGGGTGCCACCGTCTCGTATAAGGCAGCCGGTACAGCTCGTCCATTTCCTCCTCGGTCAGGGGAAGTGCCGCCGGATTCTGCACCACGCAGGTGGCGCCGTCGTAGCATTCCACCAGCTGATGGCCGGCATAAGGGTCTGTGTTGCAGTACTGGATATAAAAACTGCGGGCATAAGTTTTCTTGTCCGCCTTGATCTCTTCAAACGGGGGCAGCTCGATGCCATCCGGATCCAGCAGGCTCCGGTCTCTTGTTTTGAACACCGTGCCACGGATGTAGGTCAGATCTGACACAGAAATGCCTGCCGCCAGCCCTTCCGCGATCTCCAGCAGGGAGTGCTCTCCCATGCCGTAGGAAATAAGGTCGGCACCGGAATCCAGCAAAATGGATCGCTTCACCTGATTGGCCCAGTAGTCATAATGGCCCATCCGGCGAAGGGAAGCCTCGATGCCGCCGATGATAATGGCCGCATGGCGATATACCCGGCGCACCAGATTGCTGTACACAATGACTGCATGATCCGGCCGTTTGCCGATCTTGCCGCCCGGCGTATAGGCATCCGTGCTCCGGCGTTTTCCTGCCACCGTATAGTGATTGACCATGGAATCCATATTGCCGCTGCTGATGAGGAATCCCAGGCGCGGTTCCCCAAAGGTCTGAATGCTCTCCGGGTTCTTCCAGTCCGGCTGGCAGATCAGCCCCACCGTGTAGCCCCTGGCCTCCAGCAGGCGGCACAAAAGCGCCGGGCCGAAGGAGGGATGATCCACATAGGCGTCTCCGCTGATATATACAAAATCCGGCTGTTCACAGCCGCGTGCCGACAGTTCTTCCCGTGTCATCGGCAAAAAGTCTTTGTTCATGCTGTTTGATCTCCTGCCTGTAATTGTCGGATCTCCTCTTCTGTGAGGGGCCGGAATGTCCCGGGCGCCAGCGTCTCGTCCAGCGTCAGGCTTCCAAAAGAAATCCGTTTCAGATAAAGTACCTCACTGCCCACTTTTTCAAACATCCGTTTGATCTGGTGAAATTTTCCTTCCCGAATAGTGACGGTCACCTGAGAGACTTCCGCCCCACTCTCTACAATGATAAGCTTTGCTGGCAGCGTTGGCCGTTTCTCCCCGATATCCAGACCGCGGTCAAAGGCTTCTGCCACTGCCTCTGTCATGGGGCCTTTCACCCTGGCAAAATACGTCTTTTCCACATGTTTTCTTGGCGAAAGCAGGTCATGGGCCAGCGCGCCGTCGTTGGTGATGAGAAGCAGCCCTTCGGTGTCCTTGTCCAGCCGTCCGGCCGGAAAAAGCCCTTTGCCGGGCACCGACTGTCCCGCTTCGTCCTTCAACAGGGACAGCACTGACGGTCCGTCGTGTTCCTCGGTGCTGCTCACGTACCCGGCGGGCTTATTTAACATATAGTAAACCGTCTTCACGGCAGTCAGTTCCCGGGAACCGTCACAGATCTGATCTGTCTCCGGATTCACGCTCTGCTCCGGTTTTTTCGCCGGAACGCCGTTGACGGTAATCGTTCCTTTTCGAATGATCGTTTTTACCTGTGAGCGGGTGCCAAGACCGGCATCCGCCAGAAATTTATCCAGCCGCATTACATCCATCTCCAGCCTGTACAGTATTTGTTCTTTAATGTGCCGCCGGAGAGCTTTCCCCAGCCCAGGGCAAAGCCGTCCACACACACCAGCTGCCAGCCCTTAGCCTTCGGGGTAACCAGATCGTCCACGTCCAGCGTCTCCCCTTTCAGATAACGGATCACCCGGTCATCCGAAACGGGCAGATCAATGCTGCAGGGGCAGATGGCCGCAGACAAGGTCATAGCCAGCGCTTGGGAGGGCTCAAACTGCCCCTTCTTTCCGATATCGCCCAGATACAGTCCGGTACGCAGATAGCGAATGCCGGGCGCTGCCTGGATGCCCGCCGAGAGCACATACACGCGGTTCTCTTTTACCATCACCGTACCCTCGGCAAGGTTTTCTGCCAGCGGATGGCCGATGGCAGACAGAAAATCCGCCGCCTCCTGAGGGAGAGTTCCCCCGCTTCTCTCTGCCCCTTTGCCGGAGGATGCCTGTTTCTTATTACCGCCTTTGCATCTACCGCCAACAAAAGGTAATTCTTTCCCTGCACAATTTGCTTCTTCCATCCGACAGGACATTGTCATCATACTGTCCTCTTTTTGCAATAATGCAGCAAAATGCCCTTCCCCTTCCATTCGGTGGGGCCAGATGCGCACACAGCCAGCCAGAGAAGGATCTCCGCTCTCGATCCAGTCCGGCCGCCCGGGAGCGAATCCCTCATAGGAAGCAACGGGAACGACACGCAGCGTGGGATCCAGATCCAGCAGGAACTGGATAGATGCTTCATTCTCCAGCGGCGAAAACGTACAGGTGGAATACAGCAGCATCCCGCCGGGCCGCAGCATTTTCACCACCTGGGTCAGAATGGTTCTCTGCAAGTCAGCGTAGTAAGACGGCCCCTTTTCTGCATAGCTTTTCACCATACCGGGGTCTTTGCGGAACATCCCCTCCCCGGAACAGGGGGCATCAATGAGGATCTTGTCAAAATAGCCGGGGTACACCTCTGCCAGCCGTTCCGGTGTCTCGCTGGTCACCATGCAGTTGCCGATGCCGAACAGCTCCAGATTTTTCAGCAGCGCTTTCGCCCGGGAATTACTGATATCGTTGGCAAAGAGGCAGCCCTGTCCCTGTAATTTTGCTCCAAGCTCCGTGGCTTTGCCGCCGGGCGCCGCACACAGATCCAGCACCCGGTCCCCCGGTTCCACCGGAAGGAGGCTGGCAGGCGTCATGGCACTGGGCTCCTGCAGATAGTAAAGCCCCGCATAATAGTAGGGATGCTTGGCCGGACTGTCCCCTTCCCCGTAATAGTACCCGTTGGAAATCCAGGGTACCCGGGACAGGGAAAAAGGCAGCTTCTCCGGGAAATCCTCTGCCGTCTCTCTTCGGGTATTCAGCCGCAGGCCCGCCCGGGGTGTCTCCCGGTAGGAAGCCAGAAATGCTTCATATTCCTCGCCCAGCAGGCGTTTCATTTCTTCGGTAAAATCGTTCGGCAGACTGCTCAATGTGCTTCTTCTCCTTTTTCTTCCGTTTCTGTCGTTATGTAGAATCTTGGGCTCCTACGGGGCCGCAGGCACGTCCTGTGCCCGGTAGCCCTCGGCGATGATGTCCAGCTCCTTGCTGAACCGCTCCAGCTGGCTCACATCCTTCAGAGAATAGATCCGGTAAAACTCGTCCTGTATTTTGATGATCTCCCGCTTGTTGGCCACCTTATACAGATTCTGAATATTGTTCAGGATCTCCGTGACAATGTTGGCCTGCAGCCGGGAGGAATTCTGTGCGTCAATGATCTCACTGCGCACCGAAGACATCTCCTTGTCCATCATCTGCACGGCGTCCGCGGCGCTGCTCAGACGGGTGCGCACATACTGGGGAATGTTGCCCCGGTACTTATACTGTAAGGAATGCTCGATGGTGGCCCAGAAGTTCATGGCCATGGTGCGGATCTGGATCTCCGCCTGGAGCTTTCTGGGACCGTCGATGGTCTCCACCGTATAGTAAATGATCAGGTGATAGCTGCGATATCCGCTGGGCTTGGCGTTGGTCAGGTAATCCTTGACGCATTTGATCTGCATATCCCCGCGTTTTTCAATGATCTGCGCCACCTTGTCGATATCCTCCACAAACTGACAGATGATACGGATGCCTGCGATATCCTCCATCTCCTCCTCGATCATCTCGAAGGGAATCTTTTTCTTCTGTGCTTTTTCCAGAATACTGGATACGGATTTTACCCGCCCATCCACCCGCAGGAACGGACAATAGCGCCCGTGCTCCCGGTATTCCGTCATCAGATGGTCAAATTTCAATGAAAGTTCTCTGACAGCCAGCTCATACGGCTCCAGAATTTCTCTCCACAGTTGTATCTCCATAAAACTACCCCTTTATAATTGTTTCAATACAGACTCACGAACCCGCACTGACGTGCTCACTTGCCTGCTGACGCAGGCGGTTCGTGCGTTAATGGCGCAAGAAAAGGAAATGCCGCTTGCAGCGTCGCTCCCTTTTCTTTTGCGCTCATTACATTATAGCATATCTTTTCTCTGTTTTGTCTCAGAAATTATTTATGGCTCCATATATTCCACATATTTGAGCACAGGATACGGATTGACGGCCAGTTCTGCCACCGCGTCTGTCCGCACATAGATGCCCACATGTAAATGTACCGGGAATTTGCCGGTGGTGCCTTCCTCCCCGTAGCCGGTATCGCCCATATACCCCAGGATGTCTCCTGCTGCCACAGCGTCTCCCGGCTGAAAGTCCTTCGCATAGGAGGATAAATGGGCATAATAAAAATACCCGCCGCCGGGCGCACGGACACCGATGCGGTAGCCGCCCTTGGTCAGCCAGCCGATGGCCTCCACCACGCCGTCCGTCATGCTGACCACCGGATAATAATCCCGCCTTGCAGACACAGGAAAGAGATCCGTCCCCTCATGTCCCCGTTTGCCGCCGAAATTTCGCTCAAACATCCAGGAATCTTCATAGGAAACGTTTGCCGCAGAAAATACCGGTGCCACAGATCCCATTGATATCCCGGATCCCTGCCCGGAATCCATACGCGGCTGTCCCACCGGGAAACAGACCACATCGGAAAAAATCTGGTTATAAAAAGCTTTCGCCCGGGAAAAGGCTTCCGGCTGCAGCTGCCGATATCCCTCTGCCCGCAGGGCATCCTTTGCAAAAGCATCTGCTGTGTATTCCTCCTGCAGAAAGCCCTGATCCAGCATTGCTGCTGTCAGCACCGACAGCCAGTCCGGTTCCTGCTGTCCGCACAGCTGCTGTAATGACAGCAGCCCATCCGGAGAAACATCCAGTCTTCGCACCCTTGCAGCCGTCTCCGTAAACGTTGCTGCCCGCCAGTAGGAAGCCCGTTGTTTTAGATCCTTTTGTATGTGCACAACCGCGATTGCCAGGAGCACAGCAACAGGCACCCAGGTAAAGAAGCTGCATGTGAGCTGTTCCAGTGCATTTTGATAATGCTGTCTGATCTGTCTCATCTCATTCTTCTATTTTTTTTAAGGCTCTTTTGTGATTATATGCAGCTCATATGATTTTCAGTACATGAAAAAGAGGCAGTCCGCAGACTGCCCCTTGCATATTTATTGAGGATATGAAATTTTACAATTCCATTTATTTTGCAACGATATTGACGATACGTCCCGGTACGTAGATCTCCTTGATGATATTGCCGGAAAGACGTCCGCCCAGTGCTTCCCTGGCAGCTGCCAGGACATCATCCTTGGAAATATCCGCAGGCACGTTGATGACGCACTTGGTCTTGCCGTTGATCTGTACAGCGATCTCCTTCTCGTCGTCTGCCATGTGTGCTTCCTCATATTTCGGCCAGGTGTTCTTGAAGACGCTCTCGGTATGGCCCATCTGCTGCCACAGCTCCTCAGCAATGTGCGGTGCAAAGGGTGCCAGCATGATGACCATGGTCTCCAGGCTCTCTTTGTCCACGCCGCCCTCTTTCTTGGCGATGTCGATGAACTTGTTGTTGTACTCCATGAAGCCGGATACAACGGTGTTCAGGCTGAAGCTTTCCAGACGGTTGGTGATGTCGTACATCATCTTATGTCTCGTCTTGAGCATGTTCTTGGAGGCCGGGATGTTCTTATCCTTGTTGTCCATGACCAGCGTCCATACACGGTTCAGGTAACGGTTGACGCCGTCGATGCCTCTGTCATCCCACTCGGCATCCAGTTCCGGCGGGCCCACGAACAGCTCGTACATTCGCAGGGAATCGCAGCCGTAATCGCGCACCAGATCATCCGGGGAAATAACGTTGCCCTTGGATTTACTCATCTTGATGCCGTTTTTGCCGGTGATCATACCCTGGTTGAACAGTTTGGTGAAGGGCTCATCAAAGTCGATGACACCGATGTCACACAGGAACTTGGTATAAAATCTGGAATACAGAAGATGCAGCACGGCATGCTCCACGCCGCCGATATACATATCGACAGGCAGATATTTGTCTGCTTTCTCTCTGGAAACCAGTTCGTTGTCATTGTGGCTGTCCACGTAACGCAGGAAGTACCAGGAAGAACCGGCCCACTGAGGCATGGTGTTGGTTTCTCTCTTGGCCGGAGCGCCACAGCACGGGCAGGTGGTATTCACCCACTCATCGATGGCAGCCAGCGGGGATTCGCCGGTGCCTGTAGGCTGATAGCTCTCCACGTCAGGCAGGGTCAGCGGCAGCTGATCTTCCGGTACCGGTACGTTGCCGCATTTCGGGCAGTGTACGATGGGGATCGGCTCACCCCAGTAACGCTGTCTGGAGAATACCCAGTCACGCAGCTTGTAGTTGGTGGTCTTGCGGCCCAGGCCCTTCTCTTCCATGATGAACGGCGCTTTCTCCTTCAACTCGGAGGACTTCATGCCGTTCCAGTCACCAGAATTGATCATGATGCCTGCGCCGGTATATGCCTCTGTCATGTTCTCCACCGGGTTGCCGTCGGGGGAAATAACAGGGATGATCGGCAGGTCAAATTTCTTCGCAAACTCAAAGTCACGGTCGTCATGGGCAGGTACGCACATGATGGCGCCGGTACCGTAGTCGGACAGCACGTAGTCGGACAGCCAGATCGGGATCTTCTTGCCGTTCAGCGGGTTTACCGCATAGCTGCCGGTGAATACGCCGGTCTTCTCCTTATCCTGAAGGCGGTCAACAGAGGAACGCATGGAGGATTTGAAAATGTAATCCTCAACGGCGGCTCTTGTCTCGTCGGTTGCCAGATCTTTTGCCAGCGCGTGCTCCGGTGCCAGTACCATGAAGGTAGCGCCGTGGAGCGTATCCGGACGGGTGGTATATACGGTGATGGACTTGTCGGTGCCGTCCACGGTAAAGTCTACCTCTGCGCCGTGGCTCTTGCCGATCCAGTCAGTCTGCATCTTCTTTACCTTCTCCGGCCAGTCCAGCTTGTCCAGATCAGCCAGCAGACGGTCAGCGTATGCCGTGATCTTCAGCATCCACTGTCTTAAATTCTTCTTCGTTACCGGTGTGCCGCAGCGCTCGCAGCAGCCATTGACAACTTCCTCGTTGGCAAGGCCGGTCTTACAGGACGGGCACCAGTTGATGGGGAACTCCTTCTCGTAGGCAAGTCCCTTCTTGAACATCTGTACGAAGATCCACTGGGTCCATTTATAAAACTTGGGGTCTGTGGTGTTGACTTCCATATCCCAGTCATAAATAGAAGCGATCTCGTTGATCTGCCGCTTGATATTCTTGATGTTGGCAGCGGTGGAAACTGCCGGATGGCTGCCGGTCTTGATCGCATAGTTCTCTGCCGGAAGGCCGAACGCATCCCATCCCATGGGATGGATCAGATAATATCCCTGGAGCATCTTGTAACGGCTCCACACATCAGAGATTACATAGCCTCTCCAGTGTCCCACATGCAGTCCGTTGCCGGACGGATACGGGAACATATCCAGACAGTAGTATTTCGGCTTCTTGCCGTCATTGACATTTACCGGGTGTTCTTCCCAGATCTTACGCCATTTCTGTTCGGTTGCCTTATGATTATAAGGTATTGCCATGGTGAATTCCTCCTTTTATCTGAAAGAGGGTGTCCGCTCATCAGCGGCACCCTCTACCAATTCTGAACCACTCTATATTTTAGCATATCCCGCATATTTGTCAATACGCGTTACGTCGCGGAAATCGCCGGATCAACCAAGGATCGCCTTGTCGTTGGTGAACTCCTCTCCGCTGACCTCCTCGAACTTGTGCAGCAGATCCTCCACCGTCAGGCGCTTCTTCTCCTCGCCCCGGATATCCAGGATGATATTGCCGTCCATCATCATGATCAGCCGGTTGCCGTGGATGATGGCATCCTTCATGTTGTGGGTGATCATCAGTGTGGTCAGGTGATCCCGGTTGACGATCATATCCGTGGTGGCCAGTACCTTGGCTGCGGTCTTGGGATCCAGCGCCGCAGTGTGCTCATCCAGAAGCAGAAGCTTCGGCTTCTTCAATGTAGCCATCAGAAGGGTAAGCGCCTGCCGCTGTCCGCCGGAAAGCAGACCCACCTTGGCCGTCATCCGGTCTTCCAGCCCTAAGCCCAGCGGCTTTAACAGCTCCTTATATTCTTCCCGCTCTGCCGCCTTGATGCCCTTTTTCAGCGTACGCATCTTGCCCCGGCGGCTGGCCAGCGCCAGATTCTCGTCAATGCCAAGGGTGGCTGCGGTGCCATTCATGGGATCCTGGAACACCCGGCCCAGGAAAGCCGCCCGGCGATGCTCCGGCAGCTTTGTCACATCCTGCCCGTCAATGAGGATCTGTCCCGCATCAATGGGCCATACCCCGGCGATGGCATTTAAAAGGGTGGATTTTCCGGCGCCGTTGCCGCCGATGACGGTAACGAAATCGCCCTCCTCCAGTGTCAGGCTGACACCCTTTAAGGCTCTTTTTTCATTGATGGTTCCCGGATTGAAGGTTTTATAAATATCACGTACTTCCAGCATTATGCTTCCCCTCCTTTTCCTTTTTTCGCAGCGCTTTTACCGCCGGAAAAATAACGGCTCTTCCAGGTCGGAATTGCCAGGAAGACAGCAACCACAAGGGCCGTCAGCAGCTTCAGCAGATCTGTGTCAATGCCTCTCCAGATGACAGCCTGCACCACCAGATAATAAATGATGGAACCGAATACCAGGCTCAGCAGGCGAAGGGCGAAGTTGCGGAAGATCCGGCCAAAAATGGCCTCGCCGATGATGACGGCTGCCAGTCCGATGACGATGGCGCCTCTGCCCATGTTGATGTCTGCAAATCCCTGATACTGGGAAAGCAGGGCGCCGGACAGGGCAACCAGCCCGTTGGAGATCATCAGGCCCAGCACCCGGTTAAAATCGGTGTTGATGCCCTGGGCTCTTGCCATGCGGTCGTTACAGCCGGTGGCACGGATGGCACTTCCCAGCTCGGTACCGAAGAACCAGTACAGGATCGCAATGAGGATCACGATGGCCACTGCCACCACGAAGATGGTATTTTTTGTCAGGGCAACGCCTTTGACAAAACGAAGGGAAACCAGCAGTTTGTATTTATCCACGTTGATGGCCTGGTTGGCTTTTCCCATGATTTTCAGATTCACAGACCACAGCCCCAGCTGGGTCAGAATACCGGACAGGATGGCCGGAATGCCCATGAAGGTGTGGAACAGGCCGGTGACAAGACCGGCAGCCATGCCTGCCAGCAGGGAACAAAGCAGGGCAACCCATACGTTCTGTCCGCCGAGCATCATCATAATGCAGACGGCACCGCCGGTACACAGGCTTCCGTCTACGGTAAGATCCGCGATATCCAGCACGCGGAAGGTAATATATACGCCGATGGCCATGATACCCCAGATCAGGCCCTGGGCAGCTGCGCCGGGAAGCGCATTGATCAGATTCATAATGTTCATAATACGATCACCTCAGTTATTATAGTTGCTTATCGTTGCTGAAAAACAAGATTCAACATATCATGATACCAGATGATTGTTTCGTGCTGCGCACTCCCACAATCATCACAAAGGGCAGCGAAACAGATTGTGCCGTTCCGCTGCCAGTCATTGCTTATGTGTGTATTTGTGATTGCCGAACGCTTACTGCTCGATTGCTACATAGTCGTCCGGAACGGTGATGCCCAGATCCTCGCAGATCGCAGCATTGTATTTCTTGGTGAACTGCGGAGCGTACTCGATGGGCATGGTGGAAATATCCTCGCCGTTTAAGATCTTTGCAGCCATCTTACCGGTAGCGGTACCCAGATCATAGTAGCTGATGGAAAGGGTTGCTACGCCGCAGCCTGCACAGATACCTTCCTCGCCTGCGATTACCGGAACCTTTGCCGGACGGCAGATGTTGTCAAGGATGGCGGTGTTGGAAGCTACGGTATTGTCTGTCGGAACGTAGATCACATCGCTCTCGGAAGCAGCGGTGGTTGCTACAGAAGACAGATCGTTGGAATCAGAGAAGGAGTACATCTTGCAGGTGTATCCCAGCTCTTCCAGATAACCCTGGATGGTCTCTACCTGATACAGAGAGTTGGGCTCTGCGGAGCAGTACAGAAGGCCGATGTTCTTGGCATCCGGGAACAGCTCATGGAGCATATCAGCCTGTCCGTCCAGCGGAGCCAGGTCGGAGGTTCCGGAAATGTTGCCGCCTACGGTGCCGTCGAAATCAGACAGCTCCAGGGCAACGCCGTACTCGGTAACAGCGGTTCCCAGGATCGGGATCTCGTTGGTGCCTGCTGCTGCTGCCTGCAGGGATGCAGTTGCGTTTGCCAGGATCAGGTCTACATTGTTGGATACAAATCCGTTGATAATCGTGGAACAGGTGTTGGAATCACCCTGTGCGTTCTGCTCGTCGAACTTCACGCCGTCCTCACCGAACTCCTCTACAAGGGCATCCTCAAAACCTTTGGTTGCGGCATCCAGTGCCTCGTGCTGTACCAGCTGGCAGATACCGATATTGAATACTTTGTCAGAAGCGGCGCTATCAGATGCGCTCTCCTCTTCTGCTGTGTCCTCTGCGGTTGTATTATCAGCTGCAGAAGTGTCTTCCTTTGTGCTGCTGCCACATGCAGTGACGCTGACGCACATCGTTGCTGCCAGAAGCAGCGCTGCTAACTTTTTCATGACTTCTCCTCCATTTTTCAGCAATGTTTTACGCTATAAATATATATAGCATTAACATCATAGCGCTTTAACGCGAAAAAGTCAACGGGAAAATCTATTTTTTTCGTCATTATGCTTATTTCAGTTCACTTGTATATCAGTGTGGCCAGATTGCATGCTTGCATGTAAAGCTGGCTGCAATGATATACAAAGGGAGCGCCTGTTCATGAGCAAAAATGAGCTGCAAAGCAGCGGGAAGCATCGAAGATGCGATTTTGCGAATGGCGCGGGTGAACTGAAAAATGCAACCTTTCGAATGGCGCGGGTGAACGGTCAGCTCTTCTGTTATTTTAATGTATCCGCCGGACTCACATCGCTGCCGGGGCTGTAGGTGAAGGAAATAAAATCCCCCTCCCGGAACCGGATGATCTGCGGGAATTCTGCCACAGGGAAATCATAGATGGTCTCATCCCCTGCAAGCATGAGGTAATAATGGGTGTTGCCCTCCAGCGTCACAGGCGCCAGATGCTCGATGGTGCCGGATTTTTCCAGGGCGTCCGTCGTTCCCTGGGAGGTGATGCCGTTGGTGGCCAGCAGTGCCCGGTAAGATTTCTCACAGTCTTTCACCGTATCGCCGATGGCAACCCACTGGTATTTCTGAATGTTGACCATGGCATATTTTTTCACCAGACCGGCGTCGTCCTTCAGGGCGATAAAATAGGTGGGCTCATTGGCAATGTTCATGAGCAGCGGAAAGCTGGCCCGGTAGCCTAAGTTCTGTACCTGTCCCTCTGCGGAGGACATGGCGGAATCCTCGATGGCGCCCTCAATGGCATAAAATCTTGTCTCCATGGTACGCTGGTTCATGAGAACGAAGCCCACGTTGGACTGGTCGGTGTTGACCGACGTAATACCCGTGTACACCCACACGTCGTCATCCAGGGCAATATAGTTATAGCCGTTGGTCGTCTGCAGGCAGTCCTTCTGTCCCAGCACGCTGTTCAGGAAGCCGTGCTTCAATGTGCCGTGATAATCGTACAGATTCACCAGCAGATCCGCGGAATAGACCCGGTCTACCCAGGTAGGTACATTTTCCACATCGTACAGGGTGGTCTCGCCGGTCTGGGCGTTGCACAGCACCACTTTTCCCACCGTCTGGCCGCCGAACAGGCCGATGTTGAATTTTTTCACCGGTGCGATCCAGTAAGGCGTGCCGTTATCGTCGATCTCAAAGTTGATATCGTCGAAAATGTACGTAGGATACCGGAAACGCAGGTGCCGGTAAATATTGCGGTTGAAATATTCGGACTCGGAATAGCGGATGGCGTCAGAAAGCTTCACCAGCTCCGTGTTCTGGGTGGTCATATCAATCAAAATATAGGCCGGAATGCCATCTGCCTGGTTGGTGAGCCATTTGATGGGGCTGGCGTACACCAGAGGTGATACCCGCACCGGCTTGTCCTGATAGTTGATCTGGGAATAAAGGTCACTCACCTCAAACTGGGACACCATGTCCACCATGCTGCCCATTTTCCGATTGCCCAGCAGCATGGCCGTGGAGCGGTCCAGCAGCGGGATCTTGTCGTAGGACACCTGCTTGATATCCTCCGTGAATTCCCGGTCGTCCACCTGCATGAGCTGCTGATATTTCTTCGCATTGATGATGGGCGAAGACAGCAAGCTTCCCACCATGTACACGGCTGCCACCGCCGCGATCAGCAGGATCACGGTTTTTACCGGCTTGCTGGTTTTTAACTCCTCCGGGTGTGACAGATGCGGAAAAGCCTTCATCAGCAGCACGACCACCAGAATAAAGATCAGCGCCGACCAGAAACCGCCGGCGTGAATGTTGATGGCGGGTAACGTGACGTAATAATAAATCCCCAATACCAGCACGAGGATCAGCGCCCCGATCCCGTACTTTTTCTTTTTGCTCATAATCATCCTCCTTCATATAACATAACCTATGCCTGCTGTCGCAGGCGGTTCGTTCGATAAAGGCGCAAGAAAAGTAAATGCCGTCTTCGACGTCGCTTCCTTTTCTTTTGCGCTTTTTATATTATACTATATATCCGTGTTCCTCGCATAGACTATATTGATCAGTATTGTCCCGGGAGTGGAAAGAAATGCCTGTGAAGCACATTTTTTTGAACAACGCATGGAAAAATACGCTGGCGGCGGTGGGGCTTCTCTCCGTGTTTGCACTGCTGGTCTGTTTTCCGTCTGTGGCTTCCGCGGGCGCCTCTCAGGGCCTTCTGCTCTGGTTCCAGGTGCTGATCCCGTCCTTGCTGCCATTTTTCCTGCTGTCTGGTTTCCTGATCCGCAGCGGCCTCATCTCCTCCGTCAGCACCGTGACTTATCCTCTGCTGGGGCGGTTCTTCCACACCACACCGGAGGGGGCCACCTGCATTCTCATCGGCTTCCTGTGCGGCTATCCGCTGGGGGCCCGGACGGTGGCGGATCTGTATGAACGAAAGCAGCTGTCCAGACCGGAAGCCACCTATCTTCTGTGCCTCACCAACAACGTCAGCCCCGGGTTTCTGTCCGGTTTTGTCATCAGCAGTTGTTTTCGGCGGCGGGAACTGCTGCTTCCGGCACTGCTGTGCGTCTACGGACTGCCTGTTGTCTGCAGCGGAATTCTCAGACGGGGACTGTCTATTGACCGGTATCGCAGCAACCATAGGAACGCAGAAGAACAGACCCGGCAGCTTTCCACACAAAGCATTTCCCACACCGGTCATGCAATCCAGGCCCCCAACCTCTCCTTCGCCGTCATCGATGAGACGATCCGCAGCAGCCTCGCATCCATGGCCATGCTGGGCGGTTATGTGATCCTGTTTCGCATCCTCATGCAGTTTCTGTTTGCGGCGCCGCTATCCGTACATACAAAAACAGCGCTGGCCGGGATACTGGAAATCACTTCCGGGATTCCCATGATCGTTGCCAACGCTGTGTCTTTCACATATGCATTTCCTGCGGTAATGGCAGTTCTGGCCTTCGGCGGTCTCTCCGGCCTGGCCCAGACCAGATCCGTTCTGTCACAGACAGATCTTTCCATCCGCAGCTATGTGTGCTGGAAGCTCTTCCTGGCAGTGCTCGCCTGGGGATGCGCTTCCCTCTACTCCTGAGGCTCTTCGCTCTCTTCCGGAACGGCTGCGCCTACGGAAGCCAGTGCCTCCTGGGCCTCCTTATGCTGGGGTGCCAGTTCCCTGCGGTTCATTTCCACCACTTCCAGGCAGTTGTTCAGAGATGTGACAAAATTCTCGTACTTGGCAGCTGCCGTCTCGGAGGTGTGCTGGATGATCTTGGACAGATTGCCCAGCATCTCATCTGTATACTGGATGGCTGCCAGGCGGTAATTGTTGGCATCCACCGTTGCCTTGTCCAGGATCTCCTGGGCCTGGCGGGTCGCTTCCTCGATATAGGCATTGGCCTGAGAATAAGCCTGCTGCATAATCTCATGCTCGCTGACCAGCTCTGTCGTCTGGGCCGTTGCCTGCTGGATCAGGGCGTCAGCCTTGGCCTGTGCATCGGCCATGATGGCATTCTTGTTGCTGATGATCTTCTGATACCGCTTGATCTCATCCGGTGTCTTCAGGCGGAGCTCTCTTAAAAGCTCCTCGATCTCATCCTTGTTCACGATGATCTTCGTGTTGGAAAATCCCTGAAACTTACAACTGTCTATATAATCCTCGATCTCATCAATAATCTGTTCAATTCTGCTGCTCATAATTTAATCCTCCTCTGATGATTTCTGATGATTCTTAAATTTATTTCTGATCTTGTCCTCCACGTAGGGCGGAACAAAGGTTTTGATATCTGCGTCATACCAGGCCACCTCTTTCACCGTGGTGGAACTGAGGTAAGAGTATTTCAGACTCGTCATGAGAAACACCGTCTCGATCTCCGGGGCGATGATGTGATTCGTCTGCGCCATATTCAGTTCATATTCAAAATCCGGAATCGCCCGCAGGCCGCGAATGAGCACCTGCGCATGCTGCTGTCTTGCAAAATCCACCGTCAGTCCGCCAAAAGACTGCACGGTCACGTTCGGAATGTGCTTCGTCACTTCCCGGAGCATATCCTCCCGCTCTTCCACTGTAAACAGCGGTGTCTTTCCGCTGTTGCCGAGGACAGCCACGATCAACTCGTCCACCAGCCGGGCAGCTCTCTCTATCACATCGATGTGACCGTAGGTCACGGGGTCAAAGCTGCCTGCATAAATCCCCTTTTTCATGTCCTTACGTTCTCCTTCTCCTTCCCGCGATCCTGCCGGGCAGTTCCACGGGCTCCCTTTTTATCCCCAGAACGATTCTGGTCTACTGCTTCTGCAAAAACAAATGCAGATTCGTCTTGTATTCCTTCCTCCGCGCAATCCGGTAGCCATACTCCTCCACATAGGAAAAGTCCGTATGCTTCGATGCTTCCACGATGATCACCGTATCCTCATCCACAAAAGACCTGCCCTGCAGCGCCAGAAGCACCTGCTTCTCCAGCTCATGATCATAGGGCGGATCCATAAAAATATAATCAAAGGGTGCGGTTCCATCCAGTCTTGCAAGGGCGCCGAACACATCCGCATCCATCACCCTCGCCCGGTCGGCAAGCTTCGTAAACGCAAGATTGGCACGGATACAGGACACCGCTGCCGGTGCCTTCTCCACGAACACCGCCTCCTTCGCGCCGCGGCTCAGCGCCTCAATGCCGATAGCCCCGCTCCCGGCAAAAAGATCCAGAAACCGGCAATCGCAGATGCCCGTCTGTAACATATTAAAAAGTGTTTCCTTGATCCGATCCGTCGTCGGCCGGGTGTCCAGTCCTTCTATCGTCTTCAGCGGAAGACTTCCCGCAGTTCCCGCAATCACTCTCATGTTCTTAACTCCTCACTGCACATACAGTATATGTGCACTGTTAATAATTAATTATAAATTTTTGCCCATTCGATGTCAATAAATTTCGTTATCAAAATATGTTATTTTTTGCAGGAACTGCTAGTTTAAGAACGCGGCTTTTTCACATACTAACAGCGTAATCAAAACAAATGATTGCAAAAAACACAAAAGGAGGAAACAATCATGACAAACAGTTCTTCTAATAAGATGAATGTCCCGGAGGCCAAGAGCGCCATGGACAAGTTTAAATTCGAGGTAGCCAGCGAGCTGGGTGTGCCGTTATCCGACGGATACAACGGAAACCTGACATCCAAGGAAAACGGTTCTGTCGGCGGCTATATGGTCAAGAAGATGATCGAGGCCCAGGAACGCCAGATGGCCGGCAAATAACCAGGCCACAGACACAAAAAAGATGGGGAACTCTCTTCTCCATCTTTTTTGCTGCCCTATTTTCTGTCGCCATACCGGCTGGTCATTTTCAGCCGCGCCATGGCCCGGGCAAGATTTGCTTTGTTCAGTTCATATTCAATCATGCTGTTTTTCTGCCGGAGCTGTTCCCGGGCCCGGTCATAGGCATCCTGCGCCCGCTGCCGGTCGATATCCTCGGGCCGTTCCACGGTATCCACGATCATCAGGGCGCGGTTATGGATGATCTGCAGAAAACCGGCGCCCGTGACGCCCTCCAGCCATTGGCCATCCTCTTTCTGGATACGCAGTGTCCCGGCATATACGGCAATGACCATATTTTCGTGATGCGGCATCACGCCGTACATGCCGTCAGAGGCGGTGAACTGGACCTGCCGGCATCTGCCCTGAAAAAAGATCCGGTCCATCTCCGTTACATTCAGATAAAAGGTTTCCATGAAGCCGTCACTCCTTTTCCGACCGGGACTGTCCCTGCAGGGCAGCCGCTTTTTCCTTCACATCCTCGATGGTGCCCACATTGAAGAAAGCAGCCTCCGGGTATTCGTCCATCTCTCCGTTTACGATGGCGGCAAAGCCGCGGATCGTATCAGACAACGGCACGTATTTTCCGGGTATGCCGGTGAAATTCTCCGCCACGAAGAACGGCTGGGACAGAAACTTCTGGATCTTTCTGGCCCGCATTACAGTCTGCTTATCCGCATCCGACAGCTCCTCCATGCCAAGAATGGCAATGATATCCTGCAGCTCCCGGTATTTCTGCAGGATCTGCTGTACCGCCCGGGCAGTCTCGTAATGCTCCCTGCCGACGATGTCCTCGCTTAAGATCCGGGAGGTGGAGCCCAGCGGATCAATGGCCGGATAAATGCCCTGTTCCACGATTTTTCTGGACAATACTGTCGTCGCATCCAGATGGGTAAAGGTGGTAGCCGGGGCCGGATCCGTCAGGTCATCCGCCGGCACGTAGACGGCCTGCACGCTGGTGACGGAACCGTTTTTTGTGGAAGCGATCCGCTCCTGCAGCTCTCCCATCTCCTGGGCCAGTGTGGGCTGGTACCCAACCGCAGAGGGCATTCTTCCCAGCAGGGCGCTGACCTCGGAACCGGCCTGCACAAACCGGAAAATGTTATCGATGAACAGCAGCACATTCTGATGCTTCACATCCCGGAAATATTCCGCCATGGTAAGGCCGGTCTGGGCGGCACGCATCCGGGCACCCGGGGATTCGTTCATCTGACCGAACACCAGCGCTGTCTTTTTCAGGACGCCGGAGGCTTTCATCTCTGTCCACAGATCATTGCCCTCCCGGGAGCGCTCTCCCACACCGGTAAAAATAGAATAGCCGCCCTGCTCCGTGGCAATGTTGCGGATCAGCTCCTGGATCAGCACGGTTTTGCCCACACCGGCGCCGCCGAACAGGCCGATCTTACCACCCTTGGCATAGGGGGCCAGAAGGTCAATGACTTTAATCCCGGTCTCCAGGATTTCTGTTGCCGGGTTCTGGTCCTCAAAAGCCGGCGGTTCCCGGTGAATGCACCAGTGCGGCACATCGGAAAGATCTTCTCCGCCGTCCAGTGTCTGCCCGGTAACACCAAACAGACGCCCCAGCGTCTGTTCTCCCACCGGCACACAGATGCCGGTTCCGGTGGCTTCCACTTCCATATCCCTGCACAGCCCTTCCCCGGGGGACAGAAGGATACAGCGCACCGTCCGCTCCCCGACATGCTGTGCCACCTCCATCACACATCGTTTTCCCTCGTTATTCACATACAGGGCATCCCGGATGGCAGGCAGCGGCTCCGCCGGAAATTCCACGTCCACCACCGGCCCCATGACCTGTACAATTTTTCCGTTCATCATCTGTTTTCCTCCTTTAACGCCCGGGCGCCTCCTGCCACCTCCGTGATCTCCTGGGTGATGGAAGACTGCCGGATGCGGTTGCAGCTGATCCGCAGGGAACGGATCATGTCATCCGCACTTTCTGTTGCAGAGCGCATGGCATTCATCCGGGCATTCTGTTCGCTGGAATAAGCCTCTACCAGCGCACTGTATATATAACCGGCCACGTAATTCGGCACGATACTTTCCAACGCCGCCTCCGGGGATGGCAGATAAGTCATCTCCTCCCCGTAGGAAGAAAGGCCGGGCTGATCAAAATGTGCCCGGTGCAGCGGCAGCAGCTGCTGGAGCTTTGCCTCGCTTTCCATTGCATTTTTCATCTGGGTATAAATGATCAGAACCTCCGTCAGCGCACCGGCACGGTACTGGGAAAGCAGGGTCTGTGCAATGACCCTTGCCCGGTGCATGGTCGGTTTCTGGATCGTATAGTGGAACTGGCTGTCGAAGGGGATTCTGCGCTGCTCAAAATAGGCCCGGCCGATCTCTCCCACCACATACAGGGCAGGTTTTTCTGCTCCCGCTTCTTCCCGCTGCCGGATCGTCTCCTGTGCAAGCTTTAACACGTTCTGGTTATAGGCACCTGCCATCCCTTTGTCTGCCGTGATCACCAGAATGCCTGTTTTTTCACTGTTCCGGGACGGATCCTCCTTTTCCAGATACTGATTTTCGATGTCCGGCACATGCCGCAGCAACCGGGCCACCGCATTCTGCAGCGTAAAAAAATACGGTTCCGTATCTGCCAGCCGCTGCTTCGCCCGTTTCATTTTGGAAGAAGAGATCAGGTACATGGCATTGGTGATTTTTCGGGTTTCTTCAATGCTCTCCATTCTGGCCTTCAGTTCTGTCTCGTTTGCCATCAGGACCACCCGCCTTTGAATTCCCGGATGGCTTCCAGCAGGGCCGTCTTCGTCTCTTCCTCCAGCCGTCCTGTCTCTTGGATGGTATGAAGAAGCTCCCCATGACAGCGCCGCATCCAGTCCAGCAGCTCTGTCTGGAACCGTTTCACATCCTTCACCGGCACGTCCACCAGCACTCTTTCCACCGCCGCTGTCAGGGAAACCACCTGTTCCGGCATGGACAGCGGATGGTTCCGGGGCTGTTTTAACAGCTCCATCAGGGTGCTGCCGTAGGCCAGCTGTGCCCTTGTATTCTCATCCAGATCGGAATCAAACTGGGTAAATACCTCCATTTCCCGGTACTGGGCCAGGTCGATCCGGAGGCTACCGGACGTCTGCTTCATGGCTTTCGTCTGGGCCGCGCCGCCCACACGGGAAACGGACAGCCCCACGTTGACAGCCGGACGCATGCCGGAGAAGAACAGGCTGCTTTCCAGGAAGATCTGTCCGTCGGTGATGGAAATCACGTTGGTGGGGATATAGGCCGACACATCCCCTGACTGGGTCTCAATGATGGGCAGTGCGGTGATGGAACCGCCGCCCAGCTCTTTCTTCAAGCAGCTGGAACGCTCCAGCAGGCGGGAATGCAGATAAAACACATCGCCGGGATAGGCTTCCCGTCCCGGGGATCGGCCGATCAGCAGGGAAATGGCCCGGTAGGCCACCGCATGCTTGGAAAGGTCATCGTATACGATGAGCACATCCTTTCCCTGATGCATGAAATATTCCGCCATGGATGTGCCCGCGTAGGGCGCTGCGTACTGTAGGGACGCCGGATCGCTGGCCGTTGCCGCCACCACGATAGAGTAAGGAAGCGCACCGTAGGTTTTCAGCGTCTGTACCACGCTGGCCACCGTGGAGGCCTTCTGGCCGATGGCCACATAAATGCAGATCACCCCTTTCCCCTTCTGGTTCAGCATCGTATCAAGGGCAATGGATGTCTTACCGGTCTGCCGGTCTCCGATGATCAGCTCCCGCTGTCCTCTGCCGATGGGGAACATGGAATCAATGGATAAAATACCGGTCTCCATGGGCCTGGTCACCGGGCTTCTGTCTGCAATGGATGGTGCCTCCCGTTCCATCGGATAAAAGTCTGCCGCTTCGATGGCGCCCTGGCCGTCCATGGGTTCCCCCAGTGCATTAACCACTCTGCCGAGAAAGGCTTCGCCCACAGGAATGCCGGCCCGTTTTTTCGTGCGGATGACCCGACTGCCTTCTCCGATGCCGCGGTCTCTGCCAAAAAGGATACAGCGGATCGTATCCCTTCGGATATCCTGTACCATGCCCTTTTCGCCGTTGTCAAACTGGACAACCTCGCCGTACATGGCATGATCCAGCCCGTCAATGGATACGATGCCGTCGCCTGCGGTCCGCACGGTTCCCACTTCATGAATGGTCTCATCAAAATCGCTGTCCCGCACCGTTTCCCGCAGAACGGAGATCACTCCCGACAGGCTGTCAGACTGCCCGGCCTGCTGCGCCATCTTCTGTTTTAATGCCTGCAGCTTTCCTTCATAACTCCAGTCGTATTCCTTTCCGTCCACCTGCAGCCGGAAACCGCCGATGAGGGAGGCATCTTTTCTGACAGAAAGAACAAGGGTTCTGCCCGGATACTGCTTCTGTACACAGGCCAGAAGTCTCTCCCTGACCGCTTCCTCCGGTTCGGTAACACACGTCAGCGTCACCTGCAGGGAACTGTCTTCTCCTTCCCGGGGTCTTGCCTGAAACTGTTCTGCGATCTCCCGGAACCGGTCCATGTCCTGGTTATCACAGAGCAGCCGGATCAGATCCCTGACAGACGTGGGAAACAGCTTCTCTGCCGCTGCATGTTTTTTCTCCACTGCTATGGACGGATCACAGAAAAATGCCTCGATCTCCGGCACCAGCGTCAGGAGCTCCGCAGCGCTCTTCACATCTTCTTTTGGAATCTTTAATTGTTCCAGCATGGTTACATAATCGGCTGTGCTTCGACTCATTGTTCCTCACCCGCTTTTTTCAGAAATTGTTCATAAATCTGTTCGTCTGTTTTCACTCCGGTACACTGTCCCAGGATCTGGCTGGCCGTATCCGCTGCCAGTCCCGCGATCTGCGTCCGGGCTTCTCTTAACATCTGCTCTTTTTCCCGGGCAGCTGCTTTGCGCGCCTCTTCCTTTACCCGGGCGCTCTCTTCCTGCGCCGTTTGCATGGTACGCGCATAGGCCGCATCCGCGTCCTCCTTTGCTTTTCGCAGCACATTTTCCGCCTCGGTCTTTGCATCGTGCATGGATGCTTCATACTGTTCTTTTTCCTGCTGTGCTGCTTCCTTCAGGCTTTTGGCCTGGGCCATCTCCTCTGCAATGAGCTTCTGCCGTTCATCCAGGATCCGATGTACCGGCCCGAACAGGAATTTTTTCATGAGAAAGTAAAAAATCAGCAGATTGATGATCACATAAACGAGGCTGATATTTAAACTGAGCATGCTCGTTTCCTCCTTTTTCCATACATCCGTTTCCTATGCCAGGAAGAGGATGATCAGAATGGCGATGACGAAGCCGAAGATGGCCGTTCCCTCTGCCAGCGCACAGCCAAGGATGAAAAGCTTGCTGATCTTGCTCTCTGCTTCCGGCTGTCTTGCCACTGCCTCTGTTGCCTTTCCGGTTGCGATACCAATGCCGATACCTGCGCCGATACCTGTTAAAATTGCAATGCCTGCTCCAATCGCGATAAGTGCTGTCATATCTGTTCTCCTTTTCTTTCTATAAGATTTAATTGATTTTTTCCTGAATAAACATGGATGTCAGGAACGTGAATACATAGGCCTGTAAGAGCCCGTCAAAAATATCAAAATAAAGACTGAATGGCACCGGCAGCGCCACTGGCAGCAGCTGTTTGATCAGTTCCATGATCACAAATGCGCCCAGCACATTGCCGAACAGCCGCATGCACAGCGACAGCGGACGGATGATCACTTCCAGAAGGTTCATGGGGGCGATGACCGGCGACGGATCCGCGAAGCTTTTCAGCCAGCCTTTCAGGCCTTTTGACCGGATGCCCGATGTTTCCACGAGGATGATGCTCATCAGTGCCAGCGCCGCCGTCACATTCAGATCTTTGGTGGGCGGCTTGAGGCCAAACAGGCCGATGATATTGGACACACCGATGTACAGCAGCACGGTCACCATGTACGGGACATACCGCCGTCCCTTCTCACCGAGAATGCCATCAAAAATATGCTCCAGTCCGGTGACTGCCGTTTCCAGTGCCACCTGTCTTCTGGTGGGTTCCGCCACCCGCAGATGCCTGGTCAGCACGATGGACAACACAACGAGAACGCCCATGATGATCCAGGAAACGGCCACAGATTCTGCGATGGGAATGCCGCCAAACACCGGAATGGTAAAAGCTGTCTTGCAGGTAAGCTCTTCCATGATCCTCGATGCAAGATCTCCCATAGATTGTCAGCTCCTTTCTTTTGTATCTGTTACGATATCGCTCAGGGATTGTTTTTTCCTGATTCCTGCATTATACTCATACGTGAAGAAAAATGAAAATGCTATTTTTGCGATTATCCATACGTTATATACATGGATAAAAGAAAGGGAAAAAGATGTCAGTCAGCTATGATTATTACAAAATCTTTTATTATGTGGCGAAATACAGAAATATTACAGCCGCAGCCAATGCGCTCTTCCTGTCCCAGCCTACCGTCAGCCGCACGATCCAGAATCTGGAAACAGAGCTGGGCTGTCAGCTGTTTATTCGCAGCAAAAAAGGCGTCGTCCTGACGCCGGAGGGAGAAATCCTGTACCGTTATGTGAGCCGGGCCCACCGCAGCATCACCCAGGCAGAGGAGGCGCTCACGGAGGCACGTTCCCTGAACAAAGGGGTGCTCCGGATCGCAGCCACGGAGATGACCATGCAGAACTTTCTCATGCCCTATCTGAAACGCTATCACAGCCTGTATCCGTCCATCAAGCTGGAGATTTCCAATGGGACGACCAGTGAAGGGCTGCTGATGCTGGGTTCCAATCTGGCAGAACTGGCCGTGATCACCTCCCCCATCCCGGAGAATGACCAGCTGCTGGTGCAGAAGCTGCGGCCCATCAATGACGTGTGCATTGCCGGGAAACAATATGAACACCTGAAAGAGCGCCCGCTCTCGCTGGCAGATCTGGGACAATACCCTCTGATCTGTCTGAAAAAGGGACTGACCACCCGGATCTTCCTGGATCATGTGTTTGAGTCCTGCGGGTTGCTTCTGGATCCGGACATTGAGATCGCCTCCTCGGAGCTCATCACGCCCATGGTCGTGTTAAATATGGGCATCGGCATTGTGCCATTGCGGCTGGCCCGGCCGGAGATCGAGAAAGGGAATGTCTTCTGCCTTTCTATCAAAGAAAAATTTCCGCCCCGCGACCTCTGCCTGGTGTCTCATGTGGACTACCCGCCATCTGCCGCAGCGCGGAAATTTGAAGATCTTCTGATGGATGATTCCATCTCCGAATAAAAAACGTTTTTCTGTTTACAGGTTCAGATTGCCCAGATCATACCGCATATAGGCAGCCAGCCGTTTTTTCAGCGGCTGGTATTTTTCCAGGGAAAGCTCCGGGTCTTCCTCGAACACTGCCGTCACCGCATCGTTGGCTTCTTTCAGAATCCCGGCATCTGTGAAAATATCCCCGATCCGAAATTCCAGCAGGCCGCTCTGGCGGATGCCGAACATATCCCCGGGCCCCCGCAGCTTCAGATCCTCACTGGCAATATAAAATCCGTCGTTGGAGCGGTTCAGCGTCTGGAGTCGTTTCAGCGTATCCTTACTCTTCGTGTCGGACACAAAAATACAGTAGGACTGATGGGCGCCGCGCCCCACCCGGCCCCGGAGCTGATGGAGCTGGGCCAGGCCGAAGCGCTCGGCGTTTTCCACCATCATCACCGTGGCGTTGGGCACGTTGACTCCCACCTCGATGACCGTGGTGGACACCAGCACCTGGATCTCTCCGGCCAGAAACCGCTCCATGATCTCATTTTTTTCTTTGGGCTTCATTTTGCCGTGGAGATAAGCCGTGTGGATATCCCCCGGCAGCACTTCCCGCAGCTTTTTCTCATAATCCATGACGTTGGTCACGCCGTCCATGGTTTCATTTTCCTCCACCATGGGGCAGATCACATAGGCCTGTCGGCCTTCCCGTACCTGATTTTCGATGAATTTGTAGGCCGTGGCATGGTAGCTGCTGTTCACCACGCAGTTTTTGATGGGCAGCCGGTTGGCCGGCAGCTCATCGATGACCGAAATATCCAGATCCCCGTACAAGATGATGGCCAGTGTCCGGGGAATGGGGGTGGCACTCATGACCAGGATATGGGGATGGGCTCCTTTGTCGGACAGGGCTTCCCGCTGCCGCACGCCAAACCGGTGCTGCTCGTCCGTCACCACCAGCGCCAGATTCCGAAACTGCACCTTGTCCTGGATAAGGGCGTGGGTGCCGATGACAATGTCCGCCTCTCCCGCCTCAATGCGGGCATAGGCCTCCCGCTTCTCCTTTGCCGTCATGGAGCCGATGAGCAGGATCGGCGTCAACGGGATATGATGCGCCCCGAACAGCTCCTGCATGGACTCCATATGCTGTCTGGCCAGCACCTCCGTGGGCACCATAAGAGCTCCCTGCAGTCCATTGAGGCAGACGGTCATCAGCGCCAGAATGGCAATGATCGTCTTGCCGGAGCCCACGTCTCCCTGGACAAGACGGCTCATGACATAAGGCTTCTGCAGATCCGCCTCGATCTCCTGCCACACTTTTGTCTGGGCGCCGGTGAGTTCGTAGGGCAGCCCTTCGATAAAAGCCGCCACCTCCGGCCGTTTCTCAATGGAGAAATCATTGGTCAGCCGCTCTTCTGAAGTTTTCAGCTGACGAAGGGAAGCGATAAACAGGAAAAACTCATCGAACACCAGCCGTTTCCGGGCCTGAAGCAGCAGCTCCCGGTCTTTTGGAAAATGAATGTTCGTCAGGGCAAAGTTATACTCCGGCAGGGTGTGGCGCTGCCGGAAATCCACCGGGTAAAATTCCCGCTTGCTGCCATAGTTGCTCACGGCCTGGGCCATGGCTTTCGTCAGCATCTTGTTGGACACTCCGGCAGTCAGCGGATAGATGGGCAGAAGCCGTCCCATCTGTTCTTCATATTTCTCCGGTGCAAACACCTCCGGCTGGATCATCTGCAGATTTTTGCCGGATAATTTCACACGGCCGCGAAACACATACGTGCTCCCGGCCGTGAGATTGTTCTTCATAAACAGTGCATTGAACCAGGTGGCCGTCATGGTGCCGCCGGGATCGGATACCGACACGGTCACAAGAACCATGCCCCGGATCCGCCGGGCATTCACCGGGCCATCCACCCGTCCCATGATGCTGACCACCTCTGTCCCGTCCGGATGCACCTCCGAAGTCAGGACTGGCTGTTGATATTCTTCATAATCTCTCGGGTAATAGTCGAGAAGCTCTTCCACCGTGGTAATGCCCAAGCGTGCAAAAGATTTCGCTGTCTTCTCGCCGATCCCCTTCAAAGAACTGATTGGATTCATGTCACTCTTACTCTACGCTGACTACATAGTAGTAGATAGGCTGTCCGCCGAAATGTACCTCGATATCACAGTCGGGATATTCTTTCTCCAGCCAGGATGCCAGCGCATTCGCATCCTCTTCCTTCATGTCCTCGCCGTAGTAAACGCTAATCAGCTCTGAGTCCTCGTCCACCATCTGGGCGATCATGTCCTTGGTGGTCTGGGCAATATCACGGCCCACAGACAGGATCGTCTTGTCGCCGATGCCCATAATGTCGCCCTCATGGATATCCTTGTCATCAATGTGGGTATCCCGCACAGCGTAGGTCACCTGACCGGTCTTCACGTTCTCAATGCCCTCCATCATGGCAGAAGCATTCTCCTCCACCGGACGGTCCGGCACAAAATTGATCAGCGCCGCAATACCCTGGGGCACGGTCTTGGTGGGAATGACGAACACATTCTTGTCCTTGGTCAGGGACTGGGCCTGATTGGCTGCCAGAATGATGTTCTTATTATTCGGGAAAATGAAAATATTCTGCGCATTTACCTTCTCGATGGCGTTGAGCATGTCCTCGGTGCTGGGGTTCATGGTCTGGCCGCCCTCAATAAGGTAGTCTACCCCCAGTCCTTTGAAGATCTCACCGATACCGGCACCGATGGATACGGAGATAAAACCGCACTCTTTCTTGGGTGCTTTCGCTGCCTCGGCTTCCTGCTTCTGCTGCTCGGCCAGCTTGGCTGCGTCCTTGATCAGCTTCTCCTGGTGTTCCTCACGCATATTGTCGATCTTCATTCTGGAAAGTGCGCCATACGTCAGAGCCTTCTGGATCGCCAGACCCGGATCGTTCGTATGTACGTGCACCTTCACGATATCGTCATCGGACACGACCACGATGGAATCCCCGATGGACTCCAGATAGCTCTTGAACTCATGTTCCTTCTCTTCGTTATATCCCTTGTTCAGCATAACGATGAACTCGGTGCAGTAGCCGAACTTGATGTCCGCCTCTGCCTGGGCACCGGGCTTGGTCACGGTCGCTGCCGGGCCTGCCTCGATGGTGTAGTCGATCTCCTTGCCCATGAACGCATCAAATGCGCCTTTCAGTACCTGCACAAGACCCTGTCCGCCGGAATCCACCACGCCTGCTTCCTTCAGCACCGGCAGCATGTCCGGGGTTCTGGACAGCACTTCATCCGCATACTCGATGATGGCGCGGAAGAACATCTCCAGATCATCTGCGCTCTCTGCCAGCTCGCATGCCTTGTCTGCGGCGCCTCTGGCAACGGTCAGGATCGTTCCCTCCTTCGGCTTCATCACGGCCTTATATGCGGTCTCCACACCCTTCTCCATGGCATTGGCGATGAGCACCGCATCCAGCTCCTTATATTCCTTAATCCCCTTCGTAAATCCACGAAGCAGCTGAGAGAGAATGACACCGGAATTGCCCCGCGCACCACGCAGGGATCCGCTGGAAATGGCCTTGGCAAGCTCTCCCATCTCGATCTGTTCCATGCCGCCGACTTCCCGGGCTGCGGACATGATGGTGAGCGTCATGTTCGTTCCGGTATCTCCATCAGGAACCGGGAATACATTCAGCTCATTGATCCATTCCTTCTTCGCCTCTAAGTTCTTCGCTCCGCCCAGAAACATCTTTGCGACCATTTCGGCGTTAATTGTATTGATAGCCACTGCAAGCTCCTCCTTATAATACCCTAATCAATGACGCGAACGCCCTCTACATAAATATTGATCTTCTCGATCTCCATACCGGTAAATTCCTCTACCTGATACTTGACGGTACTGATCAGATTGTCCGCAACGGAAGAAATGTTCACACCGTACACAACAATCACATGAAAATCCAGCGTGATCCGGTTGTCATTGAGCTCTACGCTGATGCCGTGGGTCAGGCTGTCCTTCTTCAGAAGCTTTACCAATCCGTCTTTCATATTGACAGACGCCATCCCGACGATACCAAAGCACTCAACGGCAACAGAACCGGCATACTTGGCGATAACATCGGTATCTATTAAAACTTCACCCATCTGCGTATTCATATGTCCCTTCATCCTGGCACCTCCACACTTTTCTGGCTCGCCGCAGGAAAAGAAAAAGGCTGCGGCAGAGCATCCTGTGCATATTATACCCTCTTTGTGAAAAAAAGGAAACTAAATTTTTAATTAATTTCTTTTTTTTCAAAAATGCACTTGCAAAAACAACGGTTATCTGCTAGAATACTTTTGTTGTGAGTTTTTATGTAGACTTAATCTGGTTTTAGGGAGGTGCAATCATGGCAAAATGCGCTATCTGTGAGAAAGGTGCCCACTTCGGACATGCAGTGAGCCATTCTAATAGAAAAACTAACAAGATGTGGAAATCCAACGTAAAGTCTGTAAGAGTGAAAGTGAACGGAGCAGCTCAGAGAATGTACGTATGTACTTCCTGCCTGAAGTCCGGCAAAGTAGAGAGAGCTTAAGTCTCCTCTTCTGATTTCCAAACATGAATGCGGCGAAAAAGGACGATTGATCGATCGTCCTTTTTTTGTGCCTGCATTTAACATCCGAATAACTCATATCCGATAATGAAAAAAAGTATCATCAGGATCCACTGCATGACAACGCTGGGCAGCAGCAGGCCGACAAGAATGCCCACTGCCGTCCAGAACAGTGTATAGCCGATCAGTCGCCTCATTAAAAAGCCCCGCCCTCTCCTGCCATTTTTCAAAGAAATTGCTTTCTTCTATATATAATATATGACAGAAGGGCGGGATATTGCATCAAATGTTACCAGCTGCTATCCGCAAACTTATTCTGCATGGCAATAGCCGTCTCCATCGCCCGTTCATCTAGCATAGCGGCAGCCTCCTCCTCATATTGAAACAACGGGCAGATGAGGGCTTTCGCAAACTGTTCTCCCGCCATTGTCATGGGTTTAAAAGACACGGCAAACCAACTTCCCCGTCAGTTACCGTGTCCCTTCTTTTCTAGTTCAACAAAATGTTAATTGATACCATATTCTTTCAGCAGGCAATCCCGAAATACCGGATCATCCAACGCACGTTTTAAGTCTTCCAATCGTTCATCTGCCAAGAGCTGCTTTGTCAGTTCCTCTTTCCTCTTAGCATCTTTTACTTCCTGCTTTGCCGTCTCAGCAAGCTGTTCCGCAACTTTCGCTCTTTTCTTCTCTTGCTCCGCAATTTGCCGCTCTCGCTCTGCATTTTTTCGTTCCTGCTCTGCAATTTTCCGTTCTCGTTCCGCACTTTCCTGTGCGTCTTTGCGCCCCTGTTCACGGCCTTCCTCATACATCATCTGATCATGCTCAAACCATTTCATATATCGTAATGAAACCTCCCCGTCCCGTTTGACCTGATCTACCATCTGCTGGATGTCTCTCAGATCTTCATTGATCGCATTGTTCTGGTTCGTGTTCTCCATATAGCTGAGCAGCTGACGCAAACTTTCCGAGATGTTTCCTTTTTTGCCCCGGGTATACAGCACCCAGGTTTCCGCATCATCCTCATACGGCATTGTCGGCTCTTCCAGGCATCTGTTCTTTATCGTGTATAACACCCGATCATAGCCGAAAGGATCATAATCGCAGATAAAGATCACGTACACCTTTTTCATTTTGCCAAAATGCTCTCCGGCTTTCAGGCTTCTTCTGTCGATCATCGCATGATAAAACCTGGCTCGCTTCGGAAATGCTTTGATCTCCGCGTTCTTATGGTTATGATCTGGTTCCACATCGTAGACAGTGGGGATTTCGTCTCCATTGATCTGCGCGCTTCCGTCTTCCTCGATATAAACATCCAGCCTTGCGCCGCGAAAATCCGTATTCACTCCCGCAAACGACTCCTGTGCACGGATTTTCAGGTGCGGAAATTTCCGATCAAACAATGTTTCCAGCAGTTTGCGGATAAACGCTTCTCCTGTATCCGGATACGCCAGCATGGCATGAAACAGGAAATCATCCAACAGGTTCAATTCTTCCAGTTTTCTTCTCTGCATTCGCAACTTCCTCCTTGTGATGGCAGAGAAAATGGAATACGCACTGTCAAAGCCGCTGCATGTCCGCTCTCACGCTCTCCGCCATATTTTTTGTTTTCGCATATGGGGATTGAGTGGCTGAACAGCCAAGAACTTTCCCAGATATGTAATTGTAGTGTAGCAAATGTCTGCTTTTCTGTCAATGCTTAAGCCGAAAATATCCCTCGATTGAGATTACAAACTTTCTTTAAAATACCTTGTTCGTTTTGTAAATGGTTCACATCATATGTCCAGCTGTTTTACCACATATTCAAAATCATAAAATAAATCAATATATTTCTCTACAATCACCGTACAATGTGTTTTCACGATTTCACAGTCATAATCATGTATGAGCGCATTGCGCACTTTCAACATATCCATCCATGCATCATCAGAGATCAGATTTGCCTTATACGCTTCCCGAAGTACTTCTCTCGGAGAACCGGTTACAAAACCGGTGATAGCATAATATTGTACCAGAATGTCTTTCATCACTTTCCAGGCAAGATCAAAAGTGATACTGAATTTTGCACCGGTTCCGCTCAATACAAAGGAATCCGCAAGGTCACGCTGCCTTGCCTCCGCCAATGCATCGAGAGAATTGCAAAAAGATTGAAAACGTTTGTTAAATTTTGCGTCCATATTTTCTGATATCCTCCAATAACAGTTGATTTCTGCACGTATCCATATTCACCAGATCGACACTGTAGAGCGTCGGCAATTCTTCTACCTGTTCACGAAGCTCGTCAAAATTATTTACCCCTGTCACTGCCACATCAATGTCACTGCGTTCCCGCGCCGTACCTTTGGCTCTGGAACCATATAAAATCACTTCTTTTGCGCCAAAATTTCTGCAAAGCCTTGCAGTTTCCCGGATAACCTCATCAGCTTTCATGCCTGTTCCCTGCCCTTTTCTTCATCGTAACATTTTTCTCAATTCCTATCTTCCATTATTGAGCATTTCTTTCAGCTCGTATACTCTTTCTTTCGTAAGTTCAGCGGCCTCATCATATTCCAGCATAGGCTGCAGAGAACCACCTGCCGCTTCTGCTCCAGCTTCTTCCACAGCCTGTTCCTTGCGGCTGATCCACGTCCGCTCTTCGGCTCTTAAAGATTCTTTTTCTTCTTCCGGAAGAAGGGTCATGAGAATCTTCCATTCCTCATTCAGGGTATTATCCCACAGCCGAAACCGATTCCGGGCATTTTCTGTCATGTCGCCCTGGGTCTCAAGGTTCTGCAATTCATCCAGATAGTATTGCTCTGTCTCCTCACAGGAAGTAAGATGGTTCAGCCATTGGTCCACCTGGTTGTAGCTATAGAAAGCCTCTTCTTCCGCCGGATTGTAGAGACATACAAAATCAAGCTCATCCACCGGATTCCAGTTTTCATCCACCATTGCTTGAGAAACCCAGCTGAGACAATCTTCAGACAGTTTTTCGCGCCTGGTTCCCGGCAGATAAAAGGTAAGCGTGCCCGCCTGATCCAGCCCGTAGGCCTCTGAATAAATATAACGGATACCATCCTCATAAGCTTCTTCCCCCACTGGATCTGCATAGGAAATCGTCAACAGATCTGCCGTGTACGTGAGATCATCTACTTTGGTGAGTGACCCAAGCTGCCCGCTGAATTTACAGTAATACATAGTGCCGTTGGGATATCCCTCTCCGGTATCATTATCAGAATCTGTATAAAGCCCCTGGAAAGATCCGTCTGCATCAATGGTCAGCGTGGTACCCCAAGCGCCGGCGCCGCTGGCGAAAAGAAACTCCGTTTCCGACAGATCCGCATAAGAAAAATCTGTCTTCACAGCAGTTTCATCGGAGGCTCCATCCGGTGTTTCTTCGTCTGTATTTTTGCCCTGTGCTTCTGTTTCCATGTCCGCGTCCACATCTGCGTCTGTTTCTGTATGGGTGCCGCCATTGCTGGCAGTATTCGTATCCTCCGTGCCTGAAGTGGTACGCTGGCAGCCCATCAGCAGCATGCCTGCCATGAGCAGTGACAAATAGATTCCCTTTTTCATACCCGTTTCTCCTTCTGTTTATATGAGACAGTTTAAAACAAATCCAGCGTATTGTCCAGATAAATGGCCTCTCTTACGCGCAGCTGATATTCCGGCTTTGTCATATAATAGAGTAAAAATTCCAGGATCAGGGCACTTCCCAGGCTGCGCCCCTCGATCTTAAAATGAGAGAATCCCATCGGTACATAAATACTTTGTATATCTTCGATGCTGATAAAGCCGGGATTTTCCATAGCCACAGAAAAGCGATACCCGCTGCCCGCTCTCGGTGCCTGACAATGATGCACCGGCCCGGCCTCTCCCAGCTGCTGACGGCTTACCGCCTCATAGCAACGCTTCCGCTCCTGACAGCCAAACCAGCAGCATTCGTTGCACAGGAATTCTACTTTCTCTTTCTGTTCCTTCGACAGAGCTTTCAGCTGATCGAGGGCTTTGTTCAGGCGAAAATCCGGCACCACATACCGAAACTCCGGCCTGTCAATTTCCTGTACCAGTCGGGGAAAATCCGTCAGCACCTTGGTGGTGGATGAGACGAAATAAAGCCCGGGATAGTTGTTTTTCAGGTAATCCAGCAGAAGGTCGGAATGCACGATCACGCCATTTGGAACATTTCCCGCCTGTGCAAACAGGGTACAGAGCCGGTTGCATTGTTTATCCGCCAGGTGTTTTTCCCTAAGCAGAGAATTGCTGAAGGTGAGCCGGGCAGAGATGCCATATTCCTTCGTAAGCGCCAGCACCTCCCGGGCATCCCCATCTCCAAAACCGACGCGGCCGCCGCCCCAGAGGCAGTCCACCGGGGCGCCATAAATGGAACCAATATCGCACCAGTCATAAAAGTATTCCCGATGTTCCCGGAACAGGGGTAAAAACAGCCGGTACAGCTCATAAAATTCAAACAGCCCCGGCAAATGATACCATACCTTCGTCTTATTTCCACTGGTCATAACCGATGCTCCTCCCCATTTTCGCCGTTTCTCATGTTTTCCGCGCAAATAATTTTCTGTCATATAAGAAAAGCCCCACGCCTCTCCTTTCCCGGATGCTGGCATGAGACTTTTCGTCAGAAATACTTCTTTATTCTTCGCTCTTTTCTTCGGTTCCGGCCTGTGCGGCTTTCAACACTTCCTCATCGGACATCATGTCTTTCTTGCCGGCAGCGAACCGGTCAACGAAATCCGGCACCATGTCCAGGATCTTGGTCACGGAATCCTGATTCTTGATGTTCACCAGCTTGGTGTGCCCGTCCTTGATGACGAGGATGGCGCTGGGGGTGATCTTACCGCCCATACCGCCGCCGCTGTTGTTCTTCTTATCTGCACTGGAAGTGCCGGCACCCACACCGAAGGTCACGTCAACCAGCGGTAAAATGATCGTGTCTCCCACCGTAATCGCATCTCCCACCACTGTCTTGGATGTCAGAAAGCCATCCATTCCCCGGAATAAGGATTCCAGTGAGGTCTTAAAATTGTTGTCTGCCGACATGCTATCTTCCTCCTTACGTTCTTACGTTCATGGTATCTTCTCAGCGGTTTCTGACTCTTCGGATCAGGCCGCGCACATTGGCATCTGTGATGATCTGCAGACCATAGAAAAACATGGCTGCCAGACGGATCCTTCCCCGCAGAGAAACCTTTCCCTGAAAAACGGCATTGTCAAAATCCGGCTGGATCTGCACCCGGAACCGGTGCACCGGGCATGCCATGCAGTACAGGCCGTAAAGCTGTCCGGTCAGTGCCGGATCGCCGGTACCTGCGGTAAACTGCCCCCGGAGTTTTCGCGGAGCCGCATGACACACCATCCTGAACAGCTGCCGTTTGCATTTGTCCAGGGCTGCCTGGGTCTCCTCCTGCCGGAGAAATTCCATCAATTCCCGGACACGCGCTCTCTTATGGCATATTTTAACATAAATTCTTCGAATTGTATATCCAAGTTTCTGAAAGAAGCCCCTGATCTTCCGCGCAACCACAAAGGGCAGCCGGATCAGCAGCCAAACCAGATGCCAGATCGTCAGGACAAGTTTTTTTATCAGACGGAAAAATTCTTTGTTTTCCTGCTCCCCATTACCGTAGTCTGCCCCTGCAGGCCGTTTCTCATGCAATCGCGCCTGATGCTCCATCCCCAACGATTCGTGCGCATCCCGGTCTCCCGACGATGCCGTCTGCAGCTCTTCCGGCAGCAGATCCATGCGCTGTCCCTGTTCTTCCAGCAGTTCCCGTTCCAACTCGGTTTCCAGTCTTGCCCGTTCCGCCTGCTCCGACGTCAGCCCCTGCGTGACATCTTCCTGTGCCGCGATACGCTTTCCGTCAGCAGTGCCGATTTTCTCTTTATCCGCCTGCCAGTTGTCCTCCTTCGTGACATTCCCGCTTCCGTCACGGGTTCCCTGTTTTTTTCGTCCCTGACGCTTTGCACCCTTGTCCTTCGACGGATACAGGGTGATCAGCGGCAGCCAGAACAGCTTTAAACGCACCCGCGGTTTTCCGTCCCGGTAATCGGCGGTAATGCCAAAGGCCCGCAGCAGCCAGTCCGCCTGGATGCGCCCTGTGATGCCTTCCTCCCCGGAAACCAGCCGCATCCGGTAGCGCAGGGGAACAAATAGCACCAGCAGAAGGAGCAGCAGCAGAAGGCCGATGATCCCGCCCAGGATCAGGGCGATCCATTTCAATATGAGCAATAAAATGTGCAGCATTGCCTCACTCCTGCCTGTTCTCCAAATATTTCCGGATATCCGGGTTGCCGGTGGCCGCCAGGGCATCCGCCAGCATGTCCTGCACCCGGTCAAGGGCATCCTCGTAGCTGCCCGCCACCCCGACGATCATGGGAAGACGCCGCCGGATCACCCGCTGCTTTAGCTCAGCCGCCGATACAATATCCAGCTGCATGCCGGGACTGGTGCTTATGGTCACCAGATAAAGGCGAAAGCTTCCGGCCCCGTGCTCCAGTCGCCAGCGGATACGGTTGATTTTCTTTTCCATTCCCGCATCCATATAGAGCGGATCCCGCCATGTCAGTCCCATCCCTGATGCTCCTCCCGATCATGATATTGATTATCTGTTCATTCGCGCTTCCAGCGCTTCCACCACGGTTTTCAGCACTTTGATCCGCGCATAATATTTGGAATCTGCTTCCACAATGGTCCATGGTGCATAGGTGGTGGAGGTACGGATCAGCATCTCATCCACCGCTTTCTCATAAGCATCCCACTTGGCGCGGTTCCGCCAGTCCTCATCCGTGATCTTCCAGCGCTTCTCCGGTGTGTTCATGCGCTCGTTAAACCGCCGCTCCTGCTCATCCTTGTCGATCTGCAGCCAGAATTTCAGCACGATGGCACCGGCATTCACCCAGGTGGCCTCACTGTCATTGATCTCTTTGTAAGCCCGCTTCCACTCCTGCTCGCTGCAGAAGCCCTCGATCCGTTCCACCATGACACGGCCATACCAGGTACGGTCAAAGATCGCCACATGGCCGCCCTTGGGCAGATTTTTCCAGAAGCGCCACAGATAATGGTGAGCCTTCTCGATATCGTTGGGGGACGCCGTCGGATGCACCTCGTAGCCCCGGGGATCCATGGCCTGGGTCAGGCGCTTGATGGCACCCCCCTTTCCGGCCGCATCCCAGCCCTCGAAGGCCAGGATCACCGGGATCCTCGTCCGGTAAAGCTCGCTGTGCAGAAGCGCCAGCCGGTGCTGCAGATCTTTTAACTGCTCCTGGTACTCCTTTTTATCCATGGTTTTCGTCAGATCCACAGATGCCAGACGGGAAGACCGCAGGGAAGTCTCACAGGAAGGTGCCTGATCGGTGTGCTCTTTTTTCACGGATTCTGCTCCGGCATCCTCTGCTGCGTCCGCAGTCACCCGGTGCTTATCATCCGCGCTTTCCGCCTCTTTCTTCGCCTCCAGCGCCTCTTCCAGCCGCCGGACAGCCTCTGTCAGGATCTTGATCGCCGCAAACCGACGGTCATTGGCCTCCACAAGGAACCAGGGTGCATAGTCCGTGTCGGTCTTTTCCAGCATTTCCTCATTCATCCGCAGGAACTTCCGGTATTCCCTGTTGCGCTTCTGATCCCCCTTCGTCACCCGCCAGGCGGTCTGGGAATTGTCCAGCAGTTTTTCAAACCGCTTCTTCTGCTCTTCCTTCGTGATGGCCAGGAAAAATTTGACGATCACTGTGCCATCCTCGCTGAGCTGCCGCTCAAAGGCGTTGATCTCCTCGTAGGCGTGGGGAAGCTCTTCCTCTTTCGTCAGTCCGTCAAAACGATCTGTCAGCACCCGCTCATACCAGCTGTGATCAAAAACCGCGATCCGCCCCCGCTGCGGCGTCTTTGTCCAGAACCGCCACAGATATGGGCGAAGAGCCTCTTCCTCCGTCGGTTTTCCCGGCGCATATACCTGAAAGCCCCGGGGATCCAGCCCGTAGATCAGCTCATTGATCTGAGTGCCCTTTCCCGAAGCGCCGAAGCCCTCAAACACGAACATCACCGGGATGCCCGCATCCTTGCACGCCCGCTGCAGTTCACCCAGCCGCATACTTAAGGCGTCTTTCCTTTTCTTATATTCCTCTTTGTCCAGCTTCTGATCCAGTTTCATATTTTCCAGCATAACGATCCCTCCGGTCCGGTGAAAAAAGGACGGACGCATCACGCCGCCCGCCCCTTGACTCAAAAGTACTTTTTATTTCCCCACAGATTACTCTTTTTCAGATCCAGATACTCATTATAGGCTTTCTCAAGAATCTGCTTCTCATTCGCAAATTTCAGAAGATGGTACGCCTCATGGTACTTGTAATATCCGGAATCCACAAAATATTCCTCCCGCTGCGGTTTGCTGTAGTAGCTGTCGGACATCATCAGATACCAGTGGACATCCTTCTCCACGGTGTCCTCCGGAATGCTGAACGAATACTCGCTTTTGCCCACGTATTTGATAATCGAGGCGGCCACGCCGGTCTCCTCTCTCACCTCACGAATCGCGGTATCCTTATACTCCTCGCCCGCTTCCACAGTTCCCTTCGGTAAAACCCAACCTTCGTATTTGTTTCGGTAATTCTTATATAAAAGAAGAATCTTACCACGAAAAATAACCACACCGCCACAGCTTGTTGCTTCAATCATTGCAATCCCTCCTGCTTGGTGTATTGAACTATATTCAGTATACCCCTTTGCAGGAACGCATGCAAGCTAATTGTAGTAAGCGTCAAAGATTTTTTTTGCGATGGGCACCGCATACTCGCTTCCGGAGCCTGCCTCCTCCACGATCACGGTCACCACCAGATCCGGGGAGCCCACATTGGAAAATCCGGTAAACCAGGCATGGCTTTTGGACTTGTCACTGGAAAACTCCGCAGTTCCCGTTTTGCCTGCGGCGGTATAGCTCTGGCCGGAAAGCTTGGATGCCGTTCCGTCGCTGACAACCGCCTCCATCAGATCCGTCAGCACAGATGCCTCCTCCGCCGTCATCAGCTTCCCGTAGGCCGTGGGCGTATATTTTTTCACGGAATCGCCGGTGTAATTCTGCACCTCCGTCACCAGATAGGGCTTCATGAGCACGCCACCATTGGCGATGGAGGACGTGATCAGCGCCATATGCAGCGGCGATACCATGGTCTTACCCTGTCCCATGGCCGTCATCATGGCCAGGCTGTTCTCCGCATCATCCGTCAGGGCAAAATTGCTCTTGGAATAAGGCAGCGCAGACGGGAGCTCCATATTAAACAGCAGATCCCTGCACGTCTGCCGGAAGGAATTCCGATCCAGTCCCAGTCCGATGCTGGCGAAGGCCGAGTTACACGATTTGGCAAAGGCCCGGGTAAAATCCTCTTCCCCGTGCTTGTTGCCGTGATAGCAGTTGATGGTATAACCGCTGTCCGTAAAGCTGCCGGTGCAGTCAAAGGAAAAGCTGTCATAATCCGGATGCTCCCGGATATATTCCAGCGCGGTGACGATCTTAAATACCGATCCCGGCGTATATTGTCCCTGGGTAGCCCGGTTCAGCAGCTCGCTGTCCGAAGAGTTTAAGAGTGTCTGCCAGTTGGCACTGACTGCCCCCGGATCATAGTCGGGTTTGGACACCATGGCCAGGATTTTCCCGGTGGACGGCTCCATGGCCACCACCGCCCCCTTGTGGCTGCCCAGTGCATCATAGGCCACCTGCTGCAGCTTCACATTCAGGGAAGTGATCACATTGTCCCCGATATTTTTCTCTTCCCGCAGCTCCTTCATGATCCGCTCCCCGAAGAAAGCGTTGGACGTCAGCAGGTGGAAGTTGGCGATGGACTCCACCCCGGCTTTGCCGTTGGTATCGTAGCCCACCACATGGGCGAACATATTGGCGTAGGGATAGCTTCTCGTCTCGGTTCCGTCAGAAGCCACCTTCGTCTCGGCCAGCACCTCCCCGTCGGCGCTGTAGATCTTGCCCCGGATGACCCGGTCGGCAAAGGTATCCTGTCTGGTATTGTAGGGGCTGTTGATCACATCGGCGCTCTGGAACACATTAAAATACACCAGATATAAGAGCAGGCAGGCAAAAATCCCCGCGAACAGGTAGGTGATCCGCAGATATTCCCGGTTACCGCCCTTCCTGTCTCTGCCCTTGGGCCGGGTGCCTCTTCGGTCCGGCAGCTTTTTCTTCTCTTCTTCGTTTTCCAGATCCAGAATTTCCAGTTCCTCCGGCAGCTGTCCGCTTTTTCCTGCCGGATGCTTTCTGTTGTTTGGGCTCTCTTTCAACCTCTTCACCTTCATCTTCCCTCAGGATATACATTCCCTGAATCACAGCAAACATCATCAGTGTACTGAGCATGGAGCTTCCGCCCATGCTGATCAGCGGCAGGGTCACACCGGTGAGCGGAATGAACTTGATGCCGCCGCCGATGGTCAGAAATACCTGAAACGCATAAGACACGCCCAGACCCAGAGCGACCAGCTGATAAAACTCATCCTTTAACTGGATGGAAATATTCACAAACATGACAAAACAGCTCAGGCAGATAAGGATCAGGCAGATGCCGAAGATCCCGCCCATCTCCTCCACAATGGCGGAAAAGATAAAATCCTTCTTCACCACCGGGATCTTGGAGGGGGAACCCTGGAACAGGCCCATACCGAACCATCCGCCGGTACCGATGGCGAACAGCGACTGGGCCACCTGATAGCCGCCATTGTCATAGTTGCCAAAGGGATCCTTCCACACCTGTACCCGCACCCGCACATGGGAAAACAGATGGTATGCCGCCACGGAAGCCACGCCGCCGCCCAGCAGTCCCGCCGCCGTCAGCGGTTTGTTCTTTGTTCCCGCATAAAGCATGGACATGTACACCACAAAAAAGATCAGCGCCATTCCCAGATCCCGGGAAAGCACCAGGATGATCACATGCAGTGCCGCCACCGCGGAGGTGATGAGCACGTCTTTCAGCTCCTTGGACTTCTGGAACCGGGATGCCACGAAAAAGACAAACAGCAGCTTCACAAATTCCGACGGCTGCACCGTGACACCGGCAATCGTAAAGGAAAGATTGGCCCCGTAGCTGGTGAAACCGAAAAGGGCCACAATGCCCAGTGCCGCCACGCCCACGCCCGCGTACAGCCATTCCATGGAACGGAACACGCGTACCCGGCGGATCAGCGCGGGGATCACTGCACTGATGACAGCCGATGCCACCACGATACGGAACTGCCGCACCGAGGAGTCAAAATCAATGCGCGTCAGAATGATAAAGCTGATGGTCAGCAGCATGCAGACGTTGTTGGTCAGCAGCCTTGAGCTGCGCTTATATACCAGTGCATAAAACAGCAGCATCCCCGCCAGCAGCACCACTTGTGCCCCGTAGAATACCCATACCTTCAAATCATCGGTCTTGATGTAGATGACAAGATACCCCATCAGGTGCATGAGAAACATCAGATAATTCTGATTCAGGAAAATTTTATTCTGTTTTCGGATATCATGTGTGCGAAATACATTGAAGCTCTGATAGGTATAAAAACAGATCAGTACGATAAAAATGTATTTCGCCAGTTCCACGATCAGATTGGTCATCGAATCCTCCTGTCCTAATCCACGCCGCGGCGAAAATGTCCTCTTGTATATTCTCTGCAGAGCATCCCGGGATCCACGGTCTTTCCTTTCAGGAACGCATCCGTACATGCCTGCAGCACCCGTCTTGTTTCTTTTGCATTTTCCTGGCTGAACGCCAGACGGATGCTTTTCGGTGCGATCTTTTCAATGGCGGGCACCAAGTCCAGAAGCACCAGCGGCGTGCTGTTGTAAATGATGTTCATACAGACGGAACAGTCCTTTTTCACCGGGAACTGCTTCTGGTAACGGTCCACCAGCATCCGCGTCTCTTCCTTCTGGCTGCAGCGGCGCAGCGTCTGGTTCACACACTGGGCCGACACCATCAACGGCAGATAGCCGTAGACGATCATCTCGCTGGCCGACGCATCCGTGTGGCGCAGTTCCTTCTCGTTGGCCTCCACAGAAAGGGTTGTCTGTGACACATAGCGCTGCATCACTGCATTGGCTTCCCGATTCATGACATAGGCAGACGCATCCGACCGGAGTTCTCCCGGCCAGCCGCCTTCCCGGCACCATTCCAGCTCATCCATGCCGTGAACGAGAATGCCGTCAAATCCGGCCTCCTGCAGCACAGGAATCAGTTGCGCGTACTGGGGAACCATCTCCTCCCGGAAAATCTCCGGCATCGTGTAAAAGCACTGTTTTCCGGCCCGGTGCACCTGTTCGCCGTACATCTGGAAAAGAGCGGTTTCCGGGTGCTGTCCCCGCTTTGCCTCTGTCGGGAAAAATAACCGGCTGGACAGATACACGTCGGCAATGTCCGGTGTTTCCAGCACTGCCTGCAGCTGCGCTGCTGTCTCCACAGAAGCGGTAAGCACCGGAACCCAGCAACCATCTGTCTCATTTGCCTGTCGTTTATCGCTCCGTTTCACACATACGGATGACCGATCGACACCGGCCATTCTGTTTGCCGCTTCCATGTGACCGGCAGGCCGCACCCGCCGCCATCCGGCCAGCAGCTTTGTCTCCAGCTGCTCCAGGGCAGTTCTTCGCAGGGCATTTAACTCCTGCACAGGCAGGAACACATCCGGCTCCATATCCAGCGTCAGCTCCGCAAAAGCAAATGTAGTTCCGCCGGTCTTCGTCAGCTGGCTTCTAACCTTTTCTTCCGATAAAGGCTGTTTCATGGCCTGCTGTACCACCGCGCCCTCTCCCCGGGCACCCACCTCCCGGCACCGCACCTCCAGCGTCACCGGCTGGCCTTTTCGCACCACGGCATGTCCGCTCACCGGCAGCTGCACGGTTTTCCCCTCATACAGCGCCCGGAACTTTTCAAAAAGTGCTTCATCTGCCGGGGCATAATCCGGTTTGGAAGCAGTGATCATGGCTGCGCCGTTATGCTGATGCGCATAGCCTTCGGAGAATCCGCTTCTCGTATATAATTTTTCCAGAAGTTCCATATCTTTCGGATCCACCCGGTAACCGGCGCGGCCCGCTTTCCCATAGAGATCCATGTATTTCCGATAAATATGCACGACCCCTGCTGTATATTCTGCCCGCTTCATGCGCCCCTCAATCTTAAAGGAGGTTACCCCTGCGTCGATGAGCTCCGGCAGCAGCGGCAGCAGACAGATATCCCTGGGACTTAACACATAGGGCGCATCCTTTTTGTTCAGACGCTTGCTGCCATCCGTCACCTGATACGGCAGACGGCAGGGCTGGGCACAGCGTCCCCGGTTGCCGCTTCTGCCGCCCAGCAGGCTGCTCATGAGGCACTGCCCGGAATAACAGTAACAGAGCGCCCCGTGGACGAAGCACTCGATCTCCATATCGGTATGGTGACAGATCTCTGCAATCTCCCGGACGGACAGTTCTCTTGCCAGCACCGTCCGTTTCACACCCATCTGCTCCAGAAAACGGATCCCGGAAAGGCCGGTAATGGTCATCTGCGTGCTGGCATGCAGCGCCAGTCCCGGGAAAGTCCTGCGCAGATATTCCAGCACCCCCAGATCCTGAATGATCACGCCATCCAGGCCCTGCTCATACAGGGGACCGATATAATCCGCAACCGCGTCCATCTCCTGATTTTTCAGCAGGGTATTCAGCGTCAGATACAGCTTTTTCCCCTGCAGATGCAGTTCGTCTATCGCCTGCAGCAGCTGCTCTTCCGAAAGGTTCCTGGCAAATGCCCGGGCACTGAACTTCGTTCCGCCGGTGTAGACGGCATCCGCCCCTGCGGCAGCGGCGGCCTTCACCCCTTCATAGGAGCCTGCCGGTGCCAGAAGCTCCGGTTGTCCTTTCCTCATGGTCATCCTCCCAAATGTTTTATGTAACGAAAAAAGGCCCTCAGGCCCTTTTTACCGGTTATTTCACAGGTTATTTCTTCGGTACGCCCGCACCGCCGGCCGCATTGGCACTGGCAAGCTCTGTCTCCAGCCGCACCAGCTTCTTCTGCAGACTGTCGATCTCCTGCTTCAGATTCCGGTTCTTCTTCTCCGTCTCCTCGTATTTCAACCGGGAAGCCACCAGATCGTGCTTCAGGTCATAGATCTCCTTATCCTTGCCCTCATACTCCTTCATGAGCGTATCGGCCTGCTTCTTTGCCTTGAAATAATCATCGGCAATGTTCAGCTCGATGAGCAGATTGCGGTAATCCAGTGACTGCCGCTTGAAGCCATCCAGCTCATTGAATTCATTGATCTTCCCATTTATGTAAGAGGCGATCTTCTGGAGATATTCCGCACTCTCATATCCGCTTAATTTGACAATCTTTCCGCCGATCAGTACCTCAGCAATGTTCTTTGATATCATAAAAGACACTCCGTATTCTTCTTGTATGTTAGTTCTATTATAAACGAATTTACAGGAAAAACAATCACAAATTTATAATTACCGCTGTCTGAGCCGTCAGGCCTGCTCCGGCGCCGGAAGTCCGAGACGCTGATAGGCCAGCGCCGTCACTGCCCGGCCTCTGGGCGTGCGGTTCAGGTAGCCGTTCTTGATGAGGTACGGTTCATACACCTCTTCCAGCGTTCCCGCATCCTCCCCGATGGCCGCCGCCAGCGTATCCAGCCCGGCCGGGCCGCCTGCAAACTTCTCAATGAGCGTCAGCAAAATGTTCCGGTCGATGTGATCCAGACCATATTTGTCCACCTCCAAAAGATCCAGGGCAAACTTTGCCACCTCTTCGGTGATGACGCCGTCATACTTGATCTGGGCAAAATCCCGCACCCGCTTTAACAGGCGGTTGGCCAGACGCGGCGTTCCCCGGGAACGTCTCGCCAGCTCATAGGCGCCATTTTCCTCAATGGGCACCTGCAGCACCTGGGCAGAACGCAGAATGATGGTTTTCAACTCTTCGGTGGTATAAAATTCCAGCCGGTGAATGACGCCGAAACGATCCCGCAGCGGCGCAGTCAGCATGCCCGCCCGGGTGGTGGCGCCCACCAGCGTAAATTTCGGCAGATCCAGACGGACAGACCGGGCGGAAGCCCCTTTGCCGATCATGATGTCGATGGCAAAATCCTCCATGGCCGGATAGAGCACCTCCTCCACCTGCCGGTTCAGCCGGTGGATCTCATCCACAAACAGCACATCCCCCTCCTGGAGGTTATTCAGGATGGCTGCCATCTCCCCCGGCTTTTCGATGGCCGGGCCGGAGGTGATCTTCATGTTCACGCCCATCTCATTGGCGATGATGCCTGCCAGCGTCGTTTTGCCCAGTCCCGGCGGGCCGTAGAACAGCACGTGATCCAGCGCCTCTCCTCTGGCCTTGGCCGCATCAATATAAATGCGCAGATTTGTCCGCGCCTTTTCCTGTCCGATATAATCCTTCAAAAGCTGCGGCCGCAGATGATTCTCCATCGGGAGCTCTTCTGTGATCGCCTCTGTTGTGATAATTCTTCGTGCCATATATCCTCTTTTCCCAAACCATAAATATTAGAACAGCGCCATCTGTTTTAAGGCAAGCTTTAAAATGCCTTCGGTATCCAGCCCGGTAGTATCCCCGGCCTTCTTCACTGCCAGCACCGCGTCCGCGTTGGAATATCCCAGTGCCACCAGTGCCTGGATGGCCTCGTTTTTCGCTGTGGCGCCTCCTGCTTCTGTCGGCACACCGCCTCCTGTCAGCGGCTCTCCCTCGGAGAAGAAATCCGGCAGGGACAGCTTGTCCTTCAATTCCAGAATGATGCGCTGTGCGGTTCTGGTGCCGATGCCCGGTGCCCGGCAGATAGCCTTGGCATCCCCGGAAGCCACGGCAAACCGCAGTTCGTCCGCCGAAAGCGCAGAAAGCAACGCCAGCGCCCCCTTGGGGCCGATGCCGCTGACGCCGATGACCAGCTTGAACACCGCCAGCTCATCCCGGGTGGGAAACCCGAAAAGGGAGATCCCGTCCTCTCTCACCTGCATGTATGTGTGCAGTTTCACCTTCCCCGGCTGTGCCCCCAGCAGTTCGCAGGCCGCCGCCGTGGTATTTATTTCGTAGCCAATGCCATTCACATCCAGGATCAGCAGATTCTCTCCCGTCTCTGCCACCTCTCCATATAAATATGAGATCATATTTTCATCCTCTCCTATCAGCCACTCCTGTCCGCTTTCTTTCCGGAATGCATCCCTGCGCAGCCGTATCTGCCCGATCTTCCCTGATCTTTCTCCATCAATCTTCCTGCCGTCCGGCATTCATGCCTGGCAGACGGCGCTTTACCTCCCCGGCGGCAATGCCGATGAGGCAGCCGGTGATCACACCGGAAATAAGAAGAACCGGCATGTAATAGGCAATGCTCATATTCTCCACCACCACCATGGCTACCAGGATCTGCCCCACATTGTGGAAAATGCCGCCGCAGATGCTCACCCCGGCAATGCTGAATTTCCCGGTCTTCTTCACCAGCGCCATCACCAGCAGGCTCAACACGCCACCGGCCAGGCTGTACAAAATGCTGTACAGGTTGCCGAACAGAAATCCCGCCAGAAATACTCTGGCACAGGACAGCACCATGGCAGGGCCAAATCCCAGCTGATAAAGCACCAGGACAATGACCAGATTCGTCAGTCCCAGCTTCACCCCGGGGATACCAAAATAAAACGGAATCAGCGATTCCACATAACTTAAGATCAGGGCCAGCGCCAGATAAACGCCAAAATAGGCCGGATGATATTTCTTCATGCGGAGTATCCTCCCTCTGTACTTTTTATCTTTCTAAGTCAGCAGCCACCACTTCAAACTACTTTGCGATAGAGTCAAAGGCAGGCTCCTCTGCCCCTGTCACTTCCACCACCACGCGGTTGGGCAGGCAGACGATGGTCTCCCGGTCTCTGGAAATCGCCCGCTGGTGGACACAAAGCTTGTCCGGGCAGTCTGCATCCGTCATATCCGCCTCTCCGTCATGGATAGACAGGTGATTCGTTCCGTTGATGTCGATCTCCTGTGCCTCCGCCAGGGAATACGTGCCATATACGTCTCCATCCACCGTCACCGTCACGCTGGCGCCGGAAGAATGGATGACAAAACTGTTGATCAGATAAAAGGCAAGGGCGATCACCAGCACACCCCCGGCCAGTATCCAGTCATTTTTCCTCATAGTCTGCTCCTTGTATGATATATCGATCAGTGCGGTGTTTTCTGTCAACACCAAAAACTGACTTTTGCTCTCAACTTCCTTATCATAACACAACCGAAAATGCAAGGCAACCACATGTTCGTTTTTTTCTCCCGCTTGCACACTCCCTGAAAATATATTATACTCTCCTAAGAATAAGAAGGGAGCGTATGACCGCCATGCACATATATAAAAAAAGAAACGCCGCTGCGGCGCTTTTTCTGTCTTTCTCTGTTCTCCTGCCGACACTGCTCACCGGCTGTTCCGGGCAAAGTTCCAAAACGGTATCTCAGGACCCGGTTTCCCGCACAGATATCCTGTTTGATACCGTTGTCACCATCACCCTGTACGGGGACGATCAGGAGCAGCATCTGGAGGACTGCTTTTCTCTCGGGAAAAAATATGAGAATCTCCTGAGCCGCACCATCGACACCAGTGAAGTCAGCCAGATCAACCAGGCGAAAGGGCAGCCGGTGACCGTATCGGACGAGACGCTGGAGCTCATCGAAAAAGGACTGTACTACAGTGAGCTTTCCGGTGGCGCCTTTGACATCACCATCGCACCGGTCAGCAGCCTGTGGGATTTCAAAGCAGAAAATCCTGCCGTCCCGGACAGCGCCGTCCTGGAAGAGGCCGTCTCCCATGTGGACTATCATCAGGTGCAGATCGACGGCAACCAGGTATGGCTCACCGATCCCGATGCCGGGATTGATCTGGGTGGCATCGCCAAGGGGTTCATCGCAGACAAATTCAAGGAATATCTGACCGGTCAGGGTGTCACCTCCGGCATCATCAACCTGGGCGGAAACGTGCTGACCATCGGGGAAAAGCCCGACGGCTCCGCTTATACCATCGGTATCCAGAATCCTTTCCGGGAAGAACGGGGTCCCATCACTGCCCTGGAAGTCCGGGACTGCTCCATCGTATCCTCCGGCATCTATGAGCGGTATTTCCGGGTGGATGACAAGCTGTATCACCACATCCTGAATCCCGCCACCGGATATCCTTACGAAAATAACCTGCTGGGCGTCACCATCATTTCCAAGGCTTCCGTGGACGGAGACGGCCTCTCCACCACCTGCTTCGCCCTGGGACTGGACAAAGGGCTGGAACTGATCCGCAGCATCGACGGCGTGGAGGCCATCTTTATCACCGACGATTATGAGCTGCACTACAGTAACGAAGATGCTTTGAAAATCGTACAATAAAAAATGATACTGATAAGAGAGGAACCGTGCTCATTACACGAAACCTCTCTTTTTTAATCACCGCTCTATCTTATTTATTTTTTTCCTACTGTTGTCCCTTTACATAGGCGATCTTCGTCTCCACCTCTCCGCTCACTGTCCGGCCAAAGATCTGCCCTTTCAGTGCTTCTGCCTGAGTGATGAGATCGCTCTTCTTCGACGCATCGGTCTCTTCCATGGCCTGATTCAGCAGCACGTCGATCTGGTCTGCCAGCATATGATCCTGTCGGTAATTGGCTACCGTATATCCGGGGCTTAATTCCTCCGCATCGTCTCTGCCCGGCAGATAGGAATCATAGGCGCCCACTTCTTTGGAAAATGTCAGGTCTTCCTCTGCAATGTTTTTCTGGAAGGCGGCAAAATTCGTGACCTTCGGGGCATCATCCAGCTGTTCGATAACCCCCTTGACGATGGTCAGCGGATAGCTGCCTCCGGACAATCCGGGCACCCGCTGTGGATTGTCACAGCCAACCCAGACACTGACCGTATAATCCGGGATCATACAGCAGAACCAGCCGTCCTTGTTATCGTTGGTCGTTCCCGTCTTTCCGGCTCTCGGCACCTGAGCACTCTGTCCCAGTCTGCGGGCGGTACCGGACTGTACCACGCCCTCCAGCAGCCGGATCATTTCCTGGGAAGCTTTCGTCGTGTAAACCTCCGTCTCCTTTTCGTCCGTCCACAGTTCTTTGCCGTCATAAAGCATGGATGTGATGCAGGTGGGATCCACATGAGTACCGCCCACAGCAAAGCTCCGGTAAGCCCCTGCCATCTCGATGACGTTGGTGCCATAGGTAAATCCACCCAGCGCGGATACGATATTCTGGTCAGAATACATCAGTCTGGAAAAATGCATTTTTTCCAGATAGGAAAGGCCGGTGGACACGCCGATCTGCTTTAACAGCCAGCAGGCCGGACCGTTCTCTGATTTGTATAAGGCCACATCCAGCTGCATGGGGGAGCCGGTCAGTTCCTTTGTGGGATTTTTCTTTAATTCCTCCACGGATATGTTCTGCAGCACAGAGGATGCACTGTAGCCCTTTTCCAGAGCCGGGCCGTACACCAGCAGTGGTTTGATGCTGCTTCCCGGCTGACGGAAGCTCTGGTACGCCCGGTTCAGCGTATGGCTCTCACTGAGGGTCTGGCTTCTGCCGCCCACCACAGCCACCACCTTTCCGGTGACGTTGTCGATGACCGTTCCGGCAGACTGCAGCAGGTACACACCGTCGTCGCCCACGTCCGTAAATTTCGTCAGTGCATTGTCGGTCTGTTCCTGTAAAAGATTCTGCACTTCGCTGTTCAGTGAAGTATAGATCTTGAATTTTCCACGGTAAATCCGCTCTTTTTCCTTCTCATAGGCCTGCTCATAAGCCGCCTTGTAATCCCTGTATTCCTCATCACTGGAAAAATACCAGACAAAGGTAAAACCGCTGTCTTTCATCAGATACCGCACCGCACAGTCCAGGGCATAGCTGGAGGGATCGTTCTTCCACTCGCTCTTCTTTTCCAGGATCACCGGTGTCTCCGCCTGTGCCACATCCAGCTCCTGGGTGGTGATATAGCCCTGCTCCTGCATGTTTTTCAGGATCTTATCCCGCCGCATGAGCGTGTGATCCAGGTGTGCCCGGGGATCATACCAGGTGGGAGAATTGGGAATTGCGCACAGAAGCGCCACCTCTGCCACGTCCAGCTGGGCACTGGATCTGCCAAAATAGCTCTGGGCTGCAGCCTCAATACCGTAATTACCGTTGGCAAAATATACGTTGTTGATGTAAAATTCCAGGATATCCTCCTTGGAATACCGGGCTTCCAGTGCCATCGCCAGGAAAATCTCCTTCACCTTTCGCTCAATCGTCACTTCGTTGCTTAAGAAGACAGTCCGTGCCAGCTGCTGGGTGATGGTACTGCCGCCCTGGATGGTGCTGCCGCCAGATCTCACATATACGGCCATACTTCTTAAAATGCCCATCACATCCACACCCGGATGGGCATAAAATCGCCGGTCCTCTACCGCCACAAAGGCTTGCACCACCGCCTCCGGGATCTGATCATACTCCAGATATACCCGGTCCTCCCCTGTGTTCAGTTTGGCCAGCACCTGACCGTCATCCCCGTATATATAAGAATTCTCTTTCTCTGAAAAAATCGTCCTGCCGCTTTCTTTCACAATAGCAGATGCTTTTACGAAACCAATTCCGAAAATCCCTGCACAAATAAGAATGCCTCCCAGGAAAAGCACTGCAAGAATCCGTATCACTTTCTTCTTTCTCTTTTTCATAATCCTGTCTCCCATTCTTTTCTTACTCGCAAGGATACAACAGTACCTGCCTTTTTTCAAGTATTTTAAACGATTCTTAATAAATCTGTCAACAACGTCCAGTCATCCTATTAGTAACAGTTCACTCATCCTCCATGTAGCCAGATTTCGTGTCTGCATGAATATTCGAGTGAACTTAACCACAAAAAGAGAGCACAGACTACACTTCTGTAATCCGTACTCTCTTCCTCATACTTCTTCTGTTCTCAGTAAATTTCTGAGAAGCTTAAGCCTCCGGCTTCTGCTCTGCAGCAGCGGCCTGAGCGGCAGCAGCCTTTGCAGCGGCAGCTTCTTTTGCCTTTGCAGCAGCTTCTGCTTTTTTCTTGGCATCAATCTCTTTGATCTTGTGTGCCTTAGCATTCATGGTTATGATACCCTTCGGACACTTGGCCGCACAGATACCACAGCTGATACATTTCTCGTAATCGATATGGGCGATATTGTTTTCTACAGTGATCGCCTGTTTCGGGCACTGCTTTGCACAAATGCCGCAGCCGATACAGCCGACAGTGCAGACTGCCATAACGTCCTTACCCTTATCCTGAGAGCTGCACTCTACACGGCACTCAGCAGGCTCAGGGATGAGCTCGATCAGGTGTTTCGGGCAGGCAGCTACGCACTTGCCACAGGCCTTACAAGCTTCTCTGTCTACAACAGCGATACCATCTACTACATGAATGGCATCAAACGGGCAGGCAGCCACACAGGAACCATAGCCCATACATCCGTAGGAACATCCTTTGGATCCTGCACCCGGAAGTGCTGCAGCCATAGAACAATCCTGTACGCCTGTATATTTGTATTTTTCTTTTGCTTTCTCACAGGTACCTGCGCATTTAACGAAAGCAACCTGTCTTACGCCTTCACCTGCGGAAACACCCATGATAGAAGCGATCTTGTTGTGTACATCAGAGCTGCACACCGGGCAGGCACTTACCGGAGCGGTTCCGGCAGCAATTGCTTCTGCCAGAGCATCACAGCCTGCAAATCCACAGCCACCACAGTTTGCACCGGGCAGTTCCTCACGGATCGCAACTGCACGCTCATCTACTTCTACTTCAAATTTTACACCGGCGATTCCGAGGAATATACCGATAAATAAGCCAACCCCTGCGATAACAGCGGTAGCAATGATAATTGCGGTTACATTCATCTTTTTCGTTCCCCCTTAAATGATGCCGGAAAATCCGAAGAAAGCGATAGACATAAGAGCTGCGGTAACAACAACAATCGGAGAGCCCTTGAATGCCGGCGGGAAATCATTGAATTCCATTTTCTCACGGATACCTGCCATGATTGTGATTGCAATTGCAAAACCAAGCGCAGTTGCAAAACCGTTTACAATACTCTCAAGAATATTGTAGCTCTTCTGTACGTTGGTCAGAGCAACACCAAGCACTGCACAGTTTGTTGTGATCAGCGGAAGGTATACACCGAGTGCATTGTACAGAGACGGCATAGATTTTTTAAGGAACATTTCCACGAACTGTACGAGTGCGGCAATGACAAGGATAAATACGATCGTCTGCAGATACTCAACACCAAGCGGAACCATAATAAAATCATAAACAATAATTGTAATAGCGGAAGCAAGGGTAATAACAAAGATAACGGCAGCGCCCATACCCATTGCGGTGTCTACCTTCTTGGATACACCAAGGAAGGGACAAATTCCGAGGAACTGGCTCAAAACAACGTTACTTACAAGCGCAGATCCAATAGCGATAATTAATAAACTTCCCATTTATCAGCACCCTCCTACTCTGCTTTCGCAGCGGCTTCCTTAGCAGCCTTTGCTTTCTTTGCATTATTGAGATTGATCTTGTTCTGAGCAGCCACAAGGAATGCCAGTACAAGGAATGCTCCCGGAGCCAGGATGAAGATGGTGATCGGCTCATATACAGATTCAGGAAGTACCTGGATGCCGAACAGCTGGCCTGCACCGATCAGCTCACGGATAGCGCCGATGATGGTCAGAGCAACGGTAAATCCAAGTCCCATGCCGATGCCGTCAAACATGGACAGCATAACCGGATTCTTGCAGGCATATGCCTCTGCACGGCCCATGATAATACAGTTTACAACGATCAGCGGGATATATAAGCCCAGTGCGTCGTTCAGAGCCGGAAGGAATGCGGACAGCAAAAGCTGTGTCAGTGTTACGAAGGATGCGATAACTACGATGAATCCCGGGATACGAACTTTATCCGGAATGAAGTTACGCAGTGCTGCGATCAGCATATTACATAAGATCAATACCACTGTTGTGGTCAGGCCCATACCTACGCCGTTGATGGCAGATGTCGTAACAGCCAGTGTCGGACACATACCAAGCATGATCACAAAGGTGGGGTTCTCTTTGATGATACCATTATAAACACGTTCAATATACTTATTCATACTTCCCAACCCCCTATTTCATACTGTTATAAAATGCGATTGCCGCATTTGTACCATTTGTCATGGCGTTGGTCGTAACGGTTGCACCACTCAGGGCATCGATCTTGCCCTCTTCACCGGTCTTTGTGTACTCCAGATTGCCGGTAGCCGGAAGGCCAACGAACTGCTCCTGGAAGTCTGCATTCTTGGCTTTCATACCAAGACCTGCTGTCTCACCGATGGAAAGGATAGAAATACCTGTCAGAGTGTCGTCTGTGGATACACCAACAGAGAACTGAATGTCTCCGCCGTATCCTTCATGGTCGGTAACAGTGATGACATAACCCACTGTCTCTCCGCCCTTCTTTGCCTCATATGCCTCATTGACATCTGCCTTGCCAGTCAGACCTGCGCTCTCCAGTGCATCAGCTGCACCGGACAGATCCTCGATGGCTGCGAAATCATCCGCATCGGCAAATACAGCCTTGCAGGCCTCAGCTTTTGCTTTCGCTTCCTGCTGGGCAATAGGCTCTTTGGTGATCTCGTTGACGAGACCTAATGCGAAACCGGCAACGAGAGTAATAAGGGTAATACGTACAGTATCTTTCGCAATCGTATTCTTCTTCATTATTTCTCGCCTCCTTTACCGAATGCTTTCGGAATGGTCAGTCTCTCGATCAGCGGAACAAGAAGGTTGGAGAAGATGATCGCATAGGAAACACCCTCTGCGGAACCGCCGAAGATACGGAACAGGCCGGTCAGACATCCGAGGATGATACCGTAAACGATCTGTCCCTTCTTGGTAATGGGGCTTGTCACATAGTCGGTAGCCATAAAGAATGCACCGAGCATCAGTCCGCCGCCTGCCAGCTCTGCACACACGTAGTTGAGATCAAATCCGTGTCCGCCGAACAGCAGTGCAAAAATAGCGAAGGTAACAATATATGTACCGGGGATCCGAAGATCAATGACATCCATCCAGATCAGGAAAATCGCACCGATCACGATGGCGATCACGGAAGTCTCACCGATGGTTCCGGGGATCCGACCAATGACCATGTCAAGAACGTTCACGCTCTCTCCTGCTTTCAGAAGAGCCAGCGGTGTAGCACCGGTGATTCCATCATAGGTGAAGGAAGTCATTCTTCCGGTGAAGGAAATGAGCAGGAAGCATCTTGCACCCAGAGCCGGGTTCATGAAGTTCTGTCCAAGTCCGCCAAACAGCTGTTTTACAATGATGATAGCGAAAACACTGCCGAGGATGCCGAGCAGGCACATACGGATCACATTCTCTGTTCCATAAGGACAGGGAAGGTTCAGTGCAAGCAGAAGACCGGTTACGGCAGCTGACCAGTCGCTGATCGTATTCGGCTTGTGCATTGCTTTCTCGTACAGGTACTCTGTCAGTACACTGGCAGCCACTGTAACAGCAATAACGATTAACGCGTTGATTCCAAAATTATAAATACCAAAAATACTCGCAGGCATCAGGGCAATGAAAACATACCGCATGATCTTTTCTGTCGTATCTTTGGAACGAACGTGTGGTGAGGATGATACATTCAATAATCCACTCACAGCTTTACACCTCTTTCTCTAGATTCTTTATTTTCTCTTGCTTGCGATGACTGTTTTCTTCATGGAACGGATTGCCTGTGCCAGCGGGCGCTTAGCAGGACATACGAAGCTGCAGCTTCCGCACTCGATACATTCCAGGCCTTCCCATTTCTCAAACAGCTCCGGTACTCCATTCTGTGAATAATCCGCAAGTCTGGAGGGAACAATACGGGACGGGCAGACACTGACACAGCGTCCGCAGTTGATACATGCGGTCTCCGCATATCTGGATACTTCATCCTCCGTGAAAGCAAGCAGTGCGGAAGAGGTCTTTGTTACAGGACAGTCTGTGCTGTACATAGCAAATCCCATCATCGGTCCGCCGGAGATCAGCTTCTCAGGCTCGCTCTTGTATCCGCCGGCAGCTTCGATCAGCTCGTTGAAGTTCATGCCGATCGGTGCAAGGAAGTTCTTCGGATCCGTGATTGCCTGACCGGTGATGGTCACAACACGGGAAGTCAGAGGCTTGCCCTCTGCCACTGCACGGTAAATGGAAATAACAGTCTCTACGTTGTCCACGATACATCCTGCATCAGCGGGGAGCATCTTGGAATTGATGGCGCGTCCGGTGGTCGCATAGATCAGCTGACGCTCAGCACCCTGCGGGTACTTGGTCTTCAGTGCCAGCACCTCGATGTTGGGCTCGTCTTTGGTGAGCTCCTGCAGATGCTTCACGCAATCCATCTTGTTGTCCTCAATGCCGATGATTCCCTTTGCATTCGGGAACAGGCTTAAGGAAATCTTCAGTCCTGCCACCAGCTTGTCGCCGTTCTCCAGCATTCTTCTGTAGTCTGCTGTGATGTAAGGCTCACACTCAGCTGCGTTGACGATGACATACTCGATCTTCTCGGGTTCCTTCGGAGACAGCTTTACATGTGTCGGGAATCCGGCACCGCCCATACCAACAATACCAGCTTCTTTGATAATGTTGATCTTCTCCTCTCTTGTCATCTCTTCCAGCGGTTTCACAGGAAGGCCTTCAGCCTCCTCATATTGTCCATCATTCTCAACGATGATGGAGTTCACCATAGATCCGGTGCTTACCAGCTTGGGCTCGATTGCCTTTACTGTACCGGAAACAGATGCATACACCGGCGCAGATACAAATCCGCCGGCCTCGGCGATCTTCTGATTCACCAGTACTCTGTCGCCCACGGCTACGATTGGTTTCGCCGGAGCGCCGATGTGCTGTGACAGCGGATATACCAGATTGCCCTTCGGCTGAACTTCAAGGATGGGTTTATCCTTGGATAAGTCTTTACCGTCATAGGGGTGGACACCGCCTTTGAATGTCAATAACGCCATAAACTTATACCCTCTTTCTCTCCAAAATATATTTCAAGCAGACTTTCCTGGTGCATAGGAATTCTGCCTTGAATTCTCTCATTAGACAACTCAAAACAATAGAAAGTGGATAACCACTTTCTATTGCTTATCATTCATCGTGTCAGCATAACCCATACTGAACATTGCGTATTCGATTACTCTTCGTCTCTGTCTTCCTGTGCGTTCTCAAGAGCCTTCATGCTCAGGCTGATCTTTCTGTCAGCCTCGTTCAGATCTACAACCTTGGCTGTGATCACCTCGCCTGCCTTCAGAACATCAGACGGCTTCTCCACATGCTCTCTGGAGATCTGGGAAACATGAAGCAGTGCGTCTACGCCGGGCTCCAGCTCTACGAATGCGCCGAAGTCTGTCATACGTGCAACTCTTCCCTCTACCACGTTGCCTACTGCATACTTCTCAGCAGCGTGTAACCAAGGATTGGTCTCCGGGAACTTCAAGCTCAGGGCGATCTTGTCATCATGGATATCCTTGATGAGAACAGTTACCTGCTCGCCAACCTTGAAGATCTTCTTCGGATTCTCAACTCTGCCCCAGGACATCTCGGAGATGTGGAGCAGTCCATCAGCACCACCCAGGTCGATGAATGCGCCGAAGTCTGTCACGTTCTTGACAGTTCCCTCAACCACATCGCCTGCATGGATGCGCTCAAACAGTTCCTTCTGCAGCTCTGCCTTCTTGGCAACAAGCAGCTGCTTGCGGTCGCCGATAATTCTTCTTCTCTTCGGATTGAACTCTGTGATTACGAACTCAATCTCCTGTCCTGCGTACTTCTCCAGGTTCTTCTCGTATGTGTCGGATACGAGGCTTGCCGGGATGAAGATCCGGGACTCATCAATGATCACGCTTAAGCCGCCGTCCAGTACCTGTGCAACCTTGGCTGTCAGCACTTCTTTATTCTCAAACGCTTCTTCCAGACGCTTGCTGCCCTTCTCGGCTGCCAGACGCTTGTAGGTCAGCGCAACCTGTCCCTCGCCGTCGTTTACCTTCAGGACTTTTGCTTCCATCGTGTCGCCAACGGAAACTAGCTTGGTAAGATCAGCACTGGAATCGTTCGTATACTCGCTGCGGGTAATGATACCGTCTGACTTGTAACCAATATTTAAGATGATCTCATCTTCTTTCACACCGATAACCGTGCCTTCGACTACCTCTCCTGTACGTATTGTTTTTAATGATTCCTCCAGCATTTGTTCAAAACTAACTTCTGACATTCCTTTTTGAACCTCCTCAATTATTTTCTTTGGGGTGGATGCCCCTGCGGTAATACCTACATTATCGATGGACTGTAATTGGTTTAGATCCAAGTCAACAAGTGTTTGTATATAGTAAGTATTGGTGCATTCCTTTTTACATATTTCAAATAGTTTCTGCGTATTCGAGCTGTGGCTTCCTCCGATGACGATCATGGCATCCGACACGGCCGCAATGGCTTTTGCCTCCGTCTGGCGTTCTTCCGTCGCTCGGCAAATCGTATTTAAAACAATTACATCATAACGCTTTTTCGAAATAATTTCAACTAATTCTTTAAATTTATTGTAGTTAAATGTCGTTTGGGAAACAATACAGAATTTGGAATCTGTATCCGCGGTGAAATCCCGGGCCTCCTGTACCGATTCGATGATGGTCACCGGCGTGAGGCTGTGCCCCCGGATGCCCTCTACTTCCGGGTGTTTTGCGTTGCCGATGATGATGATCCGCCGGCCGGCCGCGCTCTCCTTCTCCACAATTTTGTGAATTTTCAGCACATAGGGACAGGTGGCATCCACGCACGTCAGTCCCTGCGCTTCCAGCTGCCGGTACACGTCCCTGCCCACCCCGTGGGAACGGATGATGACCGTCCCTTCCTTTACCCGGGAAAGTGCCTCCTCATCTTCCAGCACCTGCACGCCTCTGGCCTCCAGATCCTTCACCACCTCTTCGTTGTGGATGATGGGTCCGAACGTATAGATGGGCCCGACGCCCCTGGCCGCCTGTTCATATACTTTGTTTACCGCCCGTTCCACACCGAAGCAGAACCCGGCGGTCTTTGCCACCCGGATGGTCTTCATGCGCCCCGCTCCTTTGCCAGACGGATGATCTCCTCCGTCACCTCTTCAATGGTCATATGGGAGGAATCGATGAACACGGCGTCCTTCGCCTGCACCAGGGGCGCGGTATCCCGGTGCATATCCCGGTCATCCCGGATGCGGATCTCTTCCTCGATCTCTTCCAGTACGGCCGGAATTCCTTTTTCCTCATATTCCAGGAACCGGCGTCTGGCTCTCGTCTCCACACTGGCGGTGAGATAGATCTTCAGGTTGGCATCCGGCAGCACGCAGGTGCCGATGTCCCGGCCATCCATGACCACATCCTTTTCTCGGGCCAGCTTCTGCTGCAGCACCATCAGCTTCTTTCGCACATCCGGGTTCACGGAAGTGACGGAAGCCATGCTGCTCACCGCTTCTGTCCGGATCCGGTCGTTCACATTTTTTCCGTCCAGCAAAACAACCTGCTCGCCATTCTCATAGGCAATGGTGATGTCCGCATGGACACATTCCCGGCTCAGTGCCTCCTGATCCTTCGGGTCGATGCCCTGCTGCGCCACATACAAGGCCATGGCGCGGTACATGGCGCCCGTGTCCACATATATATAGGATAATTCTCCCGAAACCTTCTTTGCTATCGTGCTTTTTCCGGCTCCCGCCGGTCCGTCAATGGCGATGTTAAATCCCATCTGGTTCCACTCTCCTTATTTGTCTTAATACATGCTCCGTCCCGCCGCTGCACCGGTGGCCCAGGCCACCTGCAGGTTAAAGCCGCCGGTCAGGGCATCCAGATCCAGCACTTCCCCGATAAAGTAAAGTCCCGGAATCTTCTTGCATTCCATATTGCCCGGCCGGATCTCCTTCACAGAGACGCCGCCCTTGGTGATGATGGCTTCCGCAAACCCTCTGGGGCTTTTTACCGTCATGGGCAGATGCTTGAACAGATGCACCAGCACTTCCCGCTCCTGCTTTGTCACCAGGTTCACCGGCTTGTCCGGATCAATGCCGGACAGGCGGATCATCACCGGGATCATTTTTGCCGGCAGCAAATGGCCCAGCACATTTTTAAACTGTTTATTCTTTCCGGCATCAAAATCCCGCAGAATCCGGGCGTCCAGTGTCTTCTCCGACAGCGCCGGTTTCAGATCCACGGTGAGAGTGACCAGTTCTTTTCCCAGGCGATCGGTCACATAACTGCTGGCGCTCAACACCAGAGGCCCGCTGACACCGAAATGGGTGAAGAGCATTTCTCCTAACTCCTCATAGAGCACTTTGCCGTTCTGCACGGCCTGCAGGGATACATTTCGAAGAGACAGGCCCATCAGCTCTTTTGGCCAGTCCTCCTCTGTCTCCAGCGGCACCAGCGCCGGAAAAACCTCCGTCACATCCACGCCGCATGCCCTCGCCAGACGGATGCCGCTGCCGTCGGAGCCGGTGGACGCGTAAGAACTGCCGCCCGCCGCCACCGCCACATAATCTGCATGCTCTTCATGGCCACCCATGAGCCGCACACCGGTGACGCCGTTTTCATCTGTGAGGATGTCCTTCACCTCCGTGTGCAGATGGACGCGCACGCCTCTGCGGCGCATGGCCTTCTCCAGCGTCCGGATCACATCCGAGGAATGGTCGGATGCCGGAAACACCCGGTTGCCCCGCTCAGTCTTGATGGTCAGTCCTTCTTCCTCAAAAAAGGCCATCACATCCTGGCTGGTGCAGGCGCGAAAGGCACTGTACAGAAATTTCTCATTCCGGCACTGATTGCGCAGCAGCGTCTCCACATCGCAGGCGTTGGTCAGATTGCACCGCCCTTTTCCCGTGATAAAAAGCTTCTTGCCCAGTTTTTCATTTTTCTCATACAGGTGCACCTCACAGCCGTTGTCCGCCGCCGCAATGGCCGCGTACATCCCCGCCGCGCCGCCGCCGATGATGATTGCTTTTCCCATGCTTCTTTATCCTTTCCGGCCGTTTCCCGGTCAATCCTTTCGAAATCCGAACCGGATGCTGTCATCCAGCGGATCGATCTCGTCATTGGTATACACCTGATACTCGTCCCAGATCTTCTCCAGATCCTCCAATGTGCCCACCACCGCTGCCTGCCGTTTCATGCACAGTGCCGCGATCAGCGCATGGATAACGCTCAACGGGGCCACCAGGGAATCTGCGATGGACGCCGTGTCACTGGCTGCAATGAGATTGCAGGAGGAATACAGGTTCATGGGGGAATGGATGCTGTCGGTGATGGTGATGACCTTGGCATTCCGGTCGTTGGCATATTCCAGTGCTTTCAGCGTCCGCATAGAATACCGGGGAAAGCTGATGCCGATGAGCACATCCTCCTGGTTGATCCGCAGCATCTGTTCAAAAATCTCACTGGCGCTGTTGGTGCGGATGCACCGCACATCGTCGATGACCAGGTTCAAATAGAAGGTCAGAAACGCCGCCAGCGGCTCACAGCTCCGGATACCGATAACATACACCCGTCTGGCATGCAGGATCGTATCCACCGCCGCCTCAAAGGCCGTCTCATCGATGGTATCCAGTGTCGTCTGGATCTTCTCCATATCCTCCCGGAGCACGCTGGACAGCACCTGGCTCTCCGGCATCCGCCCGCAGGCCGCCTCCACCCGCTGGGCGGTGTTCAGCTTCGTGCGCACCAGCTCTCCCAGTGCTTTCTGAAACTCCGGGTAGCCCTTGTAGCCCATCCGGATGGCAAAGCGGACCACGGTGGACTCGCTGACGCCCACCTCTTCTCCCAGCTTTTCTGCCGTCCAGAAGGCCGCTTTGTCATAGTTATCGGTAATGTAAGCCGACAGCCGCTTCTGCCCCTTGCTCAGCTTCGCATAGCTGCTATTGATGCGGTTCAGTAATTCATTTGTGTTCGACATATCGGCATAAACCTCTCATTTCCCATTTCATTCTTCCAGCCATTATAGCATAGATCCGCCCCGGCTGTAAACGAGCAGATATTTTCCCAGCACCCGGGTAAAACACCAGGAAAAGTCACAGACTTCGACGCTGTTGGCGGTGTACACCGGATATTCTGCCAGCACCAGATCGCCCAGCACATAGCGCAGTCTTCCCACCTCTGTGCCCTTTTTTACCGGTGCGGCTATCTGCCGTTTTCCCTCATAGACCACTTTCACTGATTCCTCCGGCCCGAGCAGCACCGGCAGTGTCTGTTCCTCCGCCGGCACCAGAAGCTCTGTCGGCACCGTCTGCGGCCGCACCCACATGCCATCTGCAGGCGCTCCGCCGGTCACCGCAACCGGCTCCGGCTGCCAGTTTTTCTCGTACACATCCCGGTATGTATAATGATCCAGCCCGTACTGCATGAGCGTTCTCGTATCCGCCCATTTATACGTTTTGTTGTTAGGCCAGCCGCAGGCCAGAAGCGCCACGATGAATGTCCGCTTCTCGCGCTGCAGCGCTCCCACATAGCAGTAGCCCGCCTTTGCTGTAAATCCCGTTTTCCCGGTGAGGGCGCCTTCCATCATGTGCAGAAACTGATTGTGGTTCGTACAGGAAAAGCTTCGTTTTCCCGCCACATCCGAAAACGTATAGGAGGCAGTCCGGGTAATGGCAAGAAATTCCTCCCGTTTGGGAGATTCCATGATGCAGTACCGCAGGATCGCCGCCAGCTCCGCCGCTGTGGTGCTGTGGGCCTTCTTCGTGCCATCCGCCAGTTCTTCCTCCCCGTCCAGCCCGTTGGGCGTGACGAAATACGTGTGGGACAGGCCCAGCGTGGCGGCCTTTTCATTCATTCTGGACACAAAGGCGTGCACAGCCATGCGGCTGTCGATCGGCAGAACCGCAGCGTTATCATCCGACACCGGATCGTCCTGCCCCTGGTTCCCGGTCTTTGGCGCATTTGATTCCTGCTCATCCGATACCTGCCCGCGCTCTCCTTCTTTCAGTAACCGTCTCCCGATGGTCTCCGCAATGCACACCGCCGTGTCGTTGTGGGATTCCAGCATCAGGGAATAATAGAGATCAGAAAGATAAAACTGCTCTCCCGCCTGCATGCCCAGCCGCACCTTGGACTGTCCCGCCGCATAGGCGGAAGCCTCGGCGATCTCCCCATCCTGTGCCAACTCCAGCGCCGTGATCAGCGTCATGATCTTCGTGGTACTGGCCATAGGCATGGGCGTCTCCCCATCCTTATCATAAAGAATACGCCCGGTGTCTGCATCCATCAGAACCGCAGACCGGGCGTACAGTGTCAGCTCCTGCCGGGGTTCCCCGCTTCCTTCCCGGAAAGTCTCCGCCGGGGATGATACCCTGTCATACATGGTTTTTCCGGAAAGCGCCAGGAACACCAGCACCACCAGCACGGCGTACAGGCCTTTTTTCTTTTTCAAAGGGCATTTTCCTCTCCCTGCCATTGATAAATGGTATGGAAAACGCCGGAAAAATATGCAAAAATCCGTTTCTCAGCCCTCGTAATTGCCCATAATGCACACCGATGCCTGTTCCACATCGGCCCACTGCTCCATAAAAGCAGAAATATCCGCCTCGGTCACCCGTGTAAGGCCTGCCAGCGTCTCCTCCGGGGAGATCACCCGCCCGTAGCAAAGCACCGATTTTGCCAGATTGTCCATCCGGGCCTGGGGGCTTTCGTTGCCCAGGATCACCTCCGCCCGCAGCTCCCGCTTTGCCTGGGTAAGCTCTGCAGGGGTGACGCCCTCCTTTTTCATCTGCCGGATCAGAGAAAAGGTATCCTCCATGGCCAGATCCAGCTGCCCTGCATTGGTGGCCGCATAGATCTGCCATAAGCCTGCCTTGCAGAAATTGCTGCCATAGGAATAAATGCTGTAGGCCCGGCCCTCTTCCTCCCGGATCTTCTGAAACAGCCGGGAGCTGACGCTTCCGCCCAGAATGCTGTTGGCCAGGGAAAAGGCGTACCGCTCCGGGGCATCCACCGTCAGTCCCGGCATGGCGATATCCAGATGCACCTGTTCGATCTCCCGGAACCGACGGAAATGTTTCACGCCGTACACCGGCACCGTCAGTTCATTGCCCTGCCGTCCGGACGGGATATCCCCGAAATACCGCTCCAGCTGATCCTGAAAACCAGCCTCATCGATATGGCCTGCCGCGCAGATCAGCATCCGGCCTGCGGTATAGTACGTCCGCCAGAAATCCATGATCTCCTGCCGGGTAAATGCCCGCACCGTCCGTTTTTTCCCGGAAATGATATAGCCCAGCGGGTGATTTTTCCATACCTTTTTCTGCAGCTTCTCATGCACCATATCCTCGCAGGAATCGTTGTACATGCTGATCTCGTCAATGACCACCTGTTTTTCCGTAGCCAGCTGCTCCTCCCGGAAAGCAGACGCTTTCAGCATATCGCTGATGAGATCCATGGACGGCTCCAGCTGATCGTCCAGCGTTTTCAGATAATAGGCAGTGTATTCCTTTCCGGTATAGGCGTTCAGATTGCCGCCCAGCGCTGCCGTCTCATCGGCAATGTCCCCGGCGGTACGGATATCCGTTCCCTTGAACAGCATATGCTCGATCACATGGGAAATGCCGTTATTTTCCTTCGTCTCATAGGCGGAGCCCACCTGTACCCAGACGCCGAACGACACCGTCCGCACCTGCTCCATGGGCTCATATACCACATGCAGCCCGTTATGCAAATAAAATTCTCTGACCATAGTCCTCCTCTGATTTTTCAGGCAAAAGGAACCCGCTTCAGGCAGCTACATGCGCCGCCCGCCGCAGGTTCCGAAAGATTTCATGTTCTGTTGTGCAAATGCTTCCTCATCAGGAAGCCTGACGTTCCCGGTGACTTTTTACCCGTTCTGTCAGGAAATACGTCTCCTTCAGCGTCTGTACCATATCAGTGTAAACCTGCTGACAGGCAGCCTGATCCCCTTCTTCGATCAGACGGATACAGGGCTTCAGGTACTGGTCATAGATGCCCTGATAAATCGTACCGGCATCTGACCGGCGGCCGATCCGCTTCACAATGGTGGGCGCGATGTCATAGTACTCCTGCACCAGCGCTTCTCCCTCCGGGCGCTCCATCAGATAACCGTCCCGGTAATCCCGCAGCAGATTCAGCTCATAGCAGTCGTCCGGCTTGCCCAGAGACTCGCATACTGCCGTGGTGATATAGCAGAAACGACGCTTAAATCCGGCATTGATCAGCTCGAAGGTGGACGTCTTGATGTTCGTGTTTTCAAAGGTCTCATTCCACAACGCCACCATCTGCTCCGGCAGCGCCTGGCTGCTGGAACCCTTATACGCTGCAATGGCCGGCAGGATATAAACCACCATGGCCATATTGTTTTTCAGCTGCCGATCCGCCCGCTGGCTCTTTTTTGTGAAGGTGTCCATGCCTTCCTTTGCCCTGCAGACAAAATCAGCCGCCGCCTGAGCAAGAAACGCCTCCTTGTCCTCTGCCACACAGTAGGCCTTCTCCAGCGCCTCAAAAATATAGCGGTTCCGGTTATAGTAGTCCTGGAACGTGGTCTCGTAGGTCTGTTTCTTAAATCCCTTCATCGGGTCTTCTATCTTCTCCAGCATGGAGAGGAAGTCCTCCTTCACCTCTCCGTAAATATCCATACAGGGGACGCTCTCTGCTACGATCCGGTTGTGCTCCGCCAGCGCCCGGACAGCTTCCGCCGTCTCGATCTCCTGTCCGCAGAACATACACAGGATCCGCTCCCGATCCTCCGGCACCTGCAGAAGCTCATGGCATTTCGGGCACATTCCCTCTTTAAATCCCATTGCTGTACCTCCCAATACGTTTTCTCGTGATGCTTATAAAGGACAGTATAGCATACTGTCCTTTATTGTTCAAGGAAACAACATTTTCAAATATTACAGTTCACGCGCGCCATTCGCAAAACCGCATCTTCGATACTCTCCGCTGCTCTGCAGCTCATTTTTGCTCATCAAAAGGCGCTCCTTTCGAGTGAACTGTAATCATGAATTCCCCGTGGGAATATAGGGCCGCAGGGCGCCCGCCACGTTGGAGATGGGCATGGTCTGCAGCCAGATGTGTCCCGGCCCGGTCACCACCGTGTTGAAAATACCCTCGCCGCCGAACAGCATATTTTTCATGCCCGGCACCGCCTAGATATCCATGGAACAGGTGGCGCTCATGGCTGCAATGTAGCCCGTATCCACGATGATCTTCTGACCCGGCTGCAGCTCATACTCCACCACATGGCCGTCGAACTCCGCAAACACAATGCCGTTTCCTTCCACCTTCTGCATGATAAAGCCCTCGCCGCCAAACAGACCGGCGCCCAGCTTTTTCTGGAAAAAGACAGACAGTGAAATGCCGCTCTCACTGGCAAGAAACGCATGCTTCTGGAACACCATCTCCCGGCCCGGCCCGATCTCAAACGCCCTGATGGAGCCCGGGAAACAGGAAGCAAAAGCGATCATACCACTTCCCTTTGCCGTATAAACATTCTGGAACATTTTTTCCCCGGAAAACATCCGGCCGAACGCCTTGCCCAGTCCGCCGTTGGTCGTTGTTGCCATCTGCATGTTCGGTGACATCCAGGACATAGCACCGCCTTCCGTGATCATCTGCTCTCCGTCCTCCAGATGGCAGATCACCACCGGAAGGGTATCCCCTTTGATCTCATAACGCATCGCAAAACCTCCTCTCGTCCGAATTATTTGATCATCCTGTTATAGTTTCATTATACATTCCCAACGGTATCCCCGCAACCATAAAAACCTCCCCTGCTATGGATTTTCCATATACAGGAGAGGTTCTGCATTTTCATATATCTGAGATTATTCTTCGTCTTCCTCTTCCGGCGCATCCCAGTTATGGTATACAGCCTGCACGTCATCGTCATCCTCCAGAAGATCCAGGGTTCTCTGGATATTGCGGACATCTTCCTCTGAGGTCAGCTCCACATAGGTCTGCGGGATCATGGTTACCTCTGCATTTGCCATGGGGATGCCTGCCTCCTCCAGCGCCTTGCGGACATCCTCAAATGCATCGGGATCTGTAAGGATCTCAAAGCTGTCCTCTTCCTCGCTGAAGTCCTCAGCACCTGCATCCAGTGCGGTCATCATGAGTTCGTCAGCATCCATGTCGCATTCTTCCTTATCCACGATGATCTGTCCCTTCTTGTCAAACATGAAGGATACACATCCCTGTGTGCCGACATTTCCCTTGCCCTTGGTGAAAGCGCTGCGGACGTTGGCTGCAGTACGGTTCTTGTTGTCTGTCAGTGCGTCTACGATGATGGCTGTACCGCTGGGACCGTAGCCCTCGTATGTGACATACTCATAGTTGACGGAACCGGAATCGCCTGCTGCACGCTTAATGCCCCGGTCGATGGTATCGTTGGGCATGTTGGCTGCCTTTGCCTTGGCGATGACTGCCTGCAGCTTGTAGTTGTTGGCCGGATCCGGGCCGCCCTCTTTGACAGCTACGGCAATCTCTCTTCCGATGATGGTAAAGATCTTACCCTTGGCTGCGTCGTTTTTCTCTTTTTTATGCTTTATGTTGGCGAACTTCGAATGTCCTGACATAAAATAACACTCCTTTTTCTATTTTTTCTTTTCGTAAGGTTCTTTTCCGATGCACGCCGTGTGTCAACGACAGACGTGCAAAAACTGCAATCAATTATAACACTGCCTGTACATATTTTCAAGAAATTTATTCTGTACCTGTACTTTCCGGCAACCTGGATACGTGCACCTTCTGAATCACCTTATTCTGGATGCTCTGCACTTCAAAACGATACCCGGAATGATTGATCACAATGTGCTCATCATCCGCCGGGATCCGGTCCAGGACGGAAATGAGGAATCCGTTCAGCGTCTCGATCTCGTCTTCTCCGAAAGATACGTCCAGTGCCTCCTCCACATCTTCCAGCGGCGTCACCCCACGGATGATAAAAGAGTGATCCGGCAGTTCCACAATATCCTCTTCCTCCATGTCGTACTCATCCTGGATATTTCCCACGATTTCCTCTATAATGTCCTCCATGGTGACCAGCCCCGCAGTCTGCCCGTACTCGTCCACCACGATGACAAAATGCAGCTTCTGCTTCTGCATGGTGCGCAGAAGATCGCTGATATTGCGCGTCTCCGGGATAAACCGGGCCGGCCGCAAGATGTTCGGCAGCTCCCGGATCATCTTCTCCTGCTCCTTCGGATCGCGGTTGGCTTTCACCGCATCCTTGAAATGCAGGAAGCCGATGATATTGTCAATGTTTTCCTCGTATACCGGAAAGCGGGAATAATTCTGATCCAGCATATAGTTCAGGGCATCTTTCAGCTTCATCGTGCCGTCCACCGCCACAATATTTTTGCGGTGGGTCATGATGTCCCCGGCTTCCTTGTCCCCGTATTCGAAAATATTATGTATCAGTTCTGTCTCATTGGCTTCCAGAAGGCCCTTCTCATGTCCTTCATTCACCATGGAAATGATTTCTTCCTCCGTCATCTTGTCCGAATTGCCTTTTCCGAATAAACTTTTCAGATTCTGGAAAAATCCGGGATGACTTCCACCCTCATCCATCTGTTCTGCTCCTTTTATCCCACAGTTTCAAAAATACCGCCGCAGGTTCGTTATTGAAAATATACCATCCTGCGGCGGTTTCGTCAAGTTTTCCGGCTATGTATGCAGATCCAGACTGACCCGCAGGGCTTCGTCCACCGACTGCATCATTTCATATTCCAGATGACAGACCCTGTCTCTGAGCCGCTTTTTATCAATGGTACGAAGCTGCTCCAAAAGGATGACAGAATCCTTCATCATCGGATACTGCCCGGCGGACAATTCGATGTGTGTCGGGAGCTTCGCCTTATTCATTTTGGACGTGATGGCCGCAATGATAATGGTGGGGCTGTGCCGGTTGCCGCAGTCATTCTGGATGACCAGCACGGGCCGCACGCCGCCCTGCTCGGATCCCACCACCGGGCGCAGATCCGCATAATAAATGTCGCCTCTTCTGATGATATTCACGCATTTCACACTCCGATAACTCTGTTCTTATACGATAGTATTTCCAGGATTATCGGATGTATACACATTACTGCTCCGGTACCGGCACGCCCTTTCTATAATATACGCGGGGGACGCGCTTGCCGACACAGCAGACAAACTCATAATTGAATCTGCCGGACAGTTCGGACAGAGTCTCCACCGGCAGGAAGGCATCCCCGTCCTGGCCCACCAGCGTCACCTGGTCATGCTGTCTGGCTTCGGGAATATCCGTCACATCCACCATAAACTGATCCATACACACCCGGCCAAGGATCGGGGCTTTTTTTCCGTGAATGAGCACCCAGCCTTTGTTGGAAAGCTGTCTCGGATAGCCGTCGCCGTAGCCCACGGGAATGGTTGCCACCCGCAGCTCTTTCTTCGTCTCATAGGTGCCGCCGTAGCTGATAAGCCGCCCGGCAGGCAGCGTCTTGATGTAGGCGATATGGCTCTTTAACTCCATCACCGGACGCAGGGGCACCTGGGCCTTGTTCACTTCTTCCGACGGATACAGACCGTACAGGGTGATCCCGGCCCGCACCGCATCCAGATTCAGCTCCGGCATGTCCACGATGCCCGCACTGTTGGAGCAGTGCCGCATGGGGATATGGATGCCCCGGTTTTCCAGCATATCCACAAACGCCATATATTTTTCAAACTGTCCCTTGGTAAAGGTCTTATCCGCCTCGTCTGCCCGGGAAAAATGGGTGAACAGTCCCTCAATGGCAATGCCCGGCAGCGCAGCGATTTCCTGCACCTCATCGGCGCTTTCCTCTGTGGGTTCATAACCGATACGGCTCATGCCCGTATCCAGCGCAATGTGAACGGGTGCAATCTTTCCCTGTCTCTGTGCTTCGTCTGAGAGAGCCTGTGCCATTTCTTTTGTAAAAACAGCCGGGCGAATGTCCAGCCGCACCAGATCGCCGTAGCTTTCCGGAAACGTATAGCCCAGGATCAGGATGGGTTTCGTGATGCCGCCCTTTCGCAGCGCCTCGCCTTCCTCCGCTGTTGCCACTGCAAAGCCCCAGATATCCTCCATGTGCTCCGCCAGACGGGCGATGGGCAGTGCACCATGTCCGTAACCGTCCGTCTTGATGACACACACCATCTTCGTCCCTTTTTTCAGATTATCCCGCATGGACTGCAGATTATACTCCACTGCATCCAGATCTATTTTCGCATATACTCTGCTGTTGCTGCTCATTTGTTCTGCTCCTTCATTTTTTCATAAAACGCTTCTTCTCTTCCGATGTACCCCAGAAGATCGCCTGCCAGCGTCCCGCGCACGCCATTCTCCGCTGCAGATGCCTCGCCTGTCAGGGCATGGAGGCGCACCGCCGCCGCTGCCCCGTCAAAGGCTGGAGCGCCTTTTGCCAGCAGGGCCGCGATGATGCCCGTCAGCACATCCCCGCTGCCGCCGGTGGCCAGGGCACTGCTTCCTGCGTTGTTGATCCACGTCTGCCCGTCCGGCGCCGCCGTTACCGTTCTGGCATCCTTCATGACGCACACTGCCTGAAACTTCCGGGCTGCTTTTCGCGCTGCCCCGGGAATGTCCGCCGTGATCTCTCCCACCGTGGTATGCAGAAGTCTCGCCATTTCTCCAGGATGGGGCGTCAGCACACAGCTGGCCGCCCGGTCGCCAAGGACGTTCTCCGGGAAACCGGCCAGAAGCGTCAGCGCATCCGCATCCAGCACCAGCGGCCCCTGATAGTGGGCCAGCACCGTCTCCAGCAGCTGCCGGGAAGAAAGATCTGTGCCGATCCCCGGCCCCAGCACCACGGCGTCCGCCCAGGAAAGGCTTTCCAACAGCCTTGGATAGCCGCTGCTAAGAAGCTCCCGTTCTTCCACCATGGCCTCCGGCACCAGCGTCTGTAAAATCTGCCGATTACTCTCCTCTGTATAGATCTTCACCAGGCCGCAGCCGGTGTGATAAGCCGCTGATGCGGAAAAATAGGCTGCGCCGGACACGCCCTTTCTTCCGGCGATGACCAGCACCTTGCCATAAGTGCCTTTGTTAGAGCGAGTGCGCCGTTTCAGATATTTCCAAATATCTTCATTTTCTGTCAGGCGCATTTCCGGCAACTCTCCCGCAAAAGAAGCCTCCGTGATGCCGATGTCCGCCACGAGGAGTTTTCCCGTATTCTGTGTGCCCGGATACAACAGCTGCCCGGCCTTGGCAAAGGCAAAGGCCACCGATGCGTCCGCCTGCACGGCGCAGCCCATGATCCGCCCCGTATCGGAGTGCACGCCGGAAGCGATATCCACCGCCAGCACCCGAGCCTGCATGGCATTGATAGCCGCCACTGCATCCGCGTAAACACCGCCAACGTCCCGGGAAAGACCTACGCCAAACAGAGCATCCACCAACGTCGTATAGCCCCGATCCGTCAGATCCTCTGTCATGGGCACGCCGTAAAACTCCAGGATATGCAGCTGCTGTGCCGCCTGGTCGCTGGCCTTCTCCCGGTTACCCACCACGCAGGCCGTCACATCCACGCCCTCCAGGAAAAGAAGTCTGGCCACCGCCATGCCGTCTCCGCCGTTGTTGCCCACACCGCACACCACCAGCACTTTATCCAGGCAGAATTGCTCTGTATGCAATGCCTCTACCGTTTTTAATGCTGCACGCTCCATGAGCACCAGGGACGGAATGCCGATGGTGTTCATCGTATAGGCGTCTGCACGCTTCATTTCCTCTGCGGTTACGATATATTTCATAAAAGATTACCCCCATTCATAGGAATCCATATAGCCTCTCCCGTGTGCACGTCGCGATTTTGTAAACTGCATCCACCTAAGATACCAGAAGATTGCTCCGTGTTTCACACTCCCGCAATCTTCGCCCACATTCGCATATCGTGCAGCTTACGCCGCACTTTTATGCTCATATGTGGGGCGGGGCATAAAGTCTTAAAATCACTTTTGTGCAAGCACATCGTGATTTTAGACTTTTTCCCCTGGTATCTTATATATAAAACGACGTATCAGATTTCCCCGCCCTGGGTGCTTCTGATACGTCTCTTCTTCCTGATCTTATTGTTCCGATCCTGAACTTTTGATAAACATGCTTGTACGATAAGACAGCTTCATCAGACTTTCCGACAGATGAACATTCTCTACAACGACATTCTCAATCGTATGTAAATCAATATTGGCAAAATTCCAGATTCCTTTGATACCATACGTAACGAGCAGCTTCGCCATATCCTCTGCTTTGGACTTGGGAACCGTCAGCGCCGCGATCTCAATCTTATTGTCCCGGATAAATGCCTCCACCTCATCGATCATGCGGATCTCGATGCCTCTGACCGTATTGCCAATCAGACGCGGGTTCACATCAAAAATACCCTTGATCATCAGACCCTTCTTTTCAAACTCCACATAGTTAGCCAGAGCCTGTCCCAGATTACCGGCTCCTACGATGATGATATTGTGTTCCCGGTCAAGACCGAGGATCTTACCGATCTCCTCAAAGAGATACTGCACATTATACCCGTATCCCTGCTGCCCAAAACCGCCGAAATTATTCAAATCCTGTCGAATCTGAGATGCGGTCACCTGCATGCGCTTGCTCAGCTCATTGGATGATATTCGTTCTGTCCCTTCTTCCAGTAAATCCTGAAGATAACGATAATATCTGGGCAAACGTGCGATCACTGCTTTGGATATTTCTTTTGATTCCACAGATTCGGCCTCCTTATACAATGCTGGTATTATTATAACGAAATGTTAATTTAATGTCAAATATTCTGTTGTTTTTTCTTTGTATTTCGTTATAATAATGATACCAGGGTCTAAAGGTCTAAATCCACATGAGCTTGCTCATCGGTGAATGAAAGACCTTGAGCCCCGCCCCAATATGAGCATAAAAGTGGGATGCTCATCCCACGATATGCGAATATGGGGCCCAGAATTGTGAAAGTGCAACGCACGAAACAATTCGCGGGTATCATATGTTATCTAGTGCCATCTATCGCACCACGGAGGTTTTTATGATTTTATCCTGTCAGAATATATGCAAATCCTTTTCCGGCAAGGACGTTTTATGCGACGTTTCCTTCCATATTGAAGATAAAGAAAAAGCTGCCATCGTCGGCATCAACGGCGCGGGCAAGACCACCCTGCTGAAAATCATCTTAAAAGAGCTGTCTGCCGACAGCGGCGAGGTCATCCTCTCCCGGGGCAGAACCATCGGCTATCTGGCCCAGCATCAGGCGGTGCTGGAGACCAACAGCATTTACGACGAGCTCATGTCTGTGAAGCAGGACGTGCTGGATCTGGAGACGGCCATCCGCGCCACCGAGCAGCAGATGAAGGACGCTTCCGGGGAACGGCTGGAACAGCTGATGAACCGCTATTCCTCGCTGTCCCACGAATATGAACAGAAGAACGGTTACGCCTGCCGCAGCGAGGTCACCGGCGTGCTGAAAGGTCTGGGATTTGAGGAAGCAGACTTCCACCGGCCCGCAGCCGAGTTATCCGGCGGCCAGAAGACCCGGGTGGCACTGGGCAAGCTTCTGTTATCCCGCCCGGACATCCTCATCCTGGACGAGCCCACCAACCATCTGGACATGGACTCCATCGCCTGGCTGGAAACGTACCTGACCAACTATGACGGCGCCGTTCTCATCGTGGCCCACGACCGGTATTTCCTTGACCGGGTGGTGACAAAGATCATCGAGATTGAAAACGGACACGCCATGATGTTCCAGGGCAATTACACCGCTTACGCCCAGAAAAAGGCCATGATCCGGGACGCCCAGATGAAGGCTTACTTAAACCAGCAGCGGGAGATCCGCCATCAGGAGGCGGTCATCGAGAAGCTGCGCTCCTTCAACCGGGAAAAATCCATCAAACGGGCGGAAAGCCGGGAGAAAATGCTGGACAAGATCGAAGTGCTGGATCGCCCCACAGAGGTCAACGACCAGATGCACCTGACACTGGAGCCGGAGCGCATCAGCGGCAACGACGTGCTCACCGTGGAAAATCTGTCCAAATCCTACCCGCCCCTGACCCTTTTTTCTCATCTGGATTTCCAGATCAAGCGGGGAGAAAAGGTTGCCATCATCGGCAATAACGGCACGGGCAAGACCACGATCCTGAAGATTTTAAACGGCCTTGTCTCCCCGGATACCGGTACCGTCCGGCTGGGCTCCAACGTGGAGATCGCCTACTACGACCAGGAGCACCATGTATTACATATGGAAAAAACACTGTTCGAGGAAATTTCCGACGCTTACCCGAACATGGACAACACCCGCATCCGCAACGTGCTGGCAGCATTTCTGTTCACCGGGGATGATGTGTTCAAGCGGATCAAAGACTTGAGCGGCGGCGAACGGGGTCGTGTTTCCCTGGCAAAGCTCATGCTCTCCGAAGCCAATTTTCTCATTTTGGACGAGCCCACCAACCATCTGGACATCACCTCCAAGGAAATCCTGGAATCGGCGTTGAACAGCTACACCGGCACCGTCCTGTACGTGTCCCACGACCGGTATTTCATCAACAAGACGGCCACCCGCATTCTGGAACTCACCGGCCAGACGCTGATCAACTACATTGGCAACTATGACTATTATCTGGAGAAAAAAGAGGAGCTGACCCGCATTCATCTGGGGGACAGCCAGACCGCTGCCACCGCCGCTGTTTCCACCGCGGACACGGAAGCCAAGCTGGACTGGAAACAGCAAAAGGAAGAACAGGCCCGCTTGCGGAAAATCCAGAATGACCTGAAAAAGACAGAAACCGAGATTGAACGGCTGGAAAGCCGGGAGGCGGAGATTGACGAGCTCATGACCCAGGAAAGCGTATTCACCAACGTGGCGGAATGCATCAAGCTCAACAAAGAAAAGGAAGAAATTGCAGAACAGCTGCTCTCTCTCATGGAACAATGGGAGGAATTGAGCGAGCAGGCCGCACAGTAAAAATAAAGAAATAACGACCATACAAGAGTCATATTGTTCTTGTGTGGTCGTTTTCTTATTATCTTATCCCAGTGCCACGTCCAGCACCATCATCACAGAAAATCCCACGGCAAAGAAAACCGTTCCGATATCGGAATGCACGCCCTCGGACATTTCCGGGATCAGCTCTTCCACCACCACATACAGCATGGCGCCTGCCGCGAAGCTCAACAGATACGGCAGCGCCGGGACGATAAGTCCTGCAGCCAGAATGGTCAGCACCGCGCCGATGGGCTCCACAATGCCGGAAAGGACACCGCCTAGGAACGCCCGTCCCTTGCTCATCCCCTCCGCTCGCAGCGGCATGGAAATGATGGCGCCCTCCGGGAAGTTCTGGATGGCGATGCCCAGCGACAAGGCCAGCGCCCCGGCAGCGGTGATCTGGGCGCTGCCGGACCGATACCCGGCATATACCACACCCACGGCCATGCCCTCGGGAATGTTGTGCAGCGTCACGGCCAGCACCATCATGGTTGTCCGCTCCAGCTGGCTTTTCGGCCCCTCGGCCTGGGTGCTGTTCTGATGCAGATGGGGGATGATGTGATCCAGCAGCAGCAAAAACAGAATGCCGATCCAGAAGCCCACCGCCGCCGGAACGAAGGCCCATTTTCCCATCCCGGCGGACTGCTCCATGGCCGGGATCAGAAGGCTCCACACAGAAGCCGCCACCATGACCCCGGCGGCAAACCCGGTCAGGGCCCGCTGTACCCGGTCACTTAAGGCTTTTTTCATGAAAAATACGCTGGCTGCGCCCAGCGCCGTGCCCAGAAAAGGAATGGCAATTCCATAAAAGATTTCCATGCAGTGATCTCCTACTGATCAAAATATTTTAGTTCATCGCATCATAGGTTGCCCGGATTGCCTTGATAAAATCCGCGCTGTTTAAAACTTTCACATCAAGAAGCGTGGTGATCAGTGCCAGATCCTTGGTCATCTTGCCGTCCTCAATGGTCTGGATCGTTGCTTTTTCCAGCTTATCGGCAAAATCCATCAGCGCCTGGTTGCCGTCCAGCTCGCCGCGCTTGCGAAGCGCCCCTGTCCAGGCAAAAATCGTTGCCACCGAGTTGGTGGATGTCTCCTCCCCTTTCAGGTGCTTGTAGTAATGGCGCTGCACGGTACCGTGGGCCGCCTCATACTCATAATACCCTTCCGGAGATACAAGCACAGAGGTCATCATGGCCAGAGAACCAAAGGCAGTAGCCACCATGTCGCTCATCACATCGCCGTCATAGTTTTTGCAGGCCCAAATATAGCCGCCCTCGGAGCGGATCACCCGTGCCACCGCATCGTCGATCAGCGTGTAAAAATATTCGATACCGGCTGCCTTGAATTTTTCATCATACTCCGCATCGTAAATCTCCTGGAAAATATCCTTGAAGGTGTGGTCGTATTTCTTGGAAATGGTATCCTTCGTTGCAAACCACAGATCCTGCTTCGTATCCAGTGCAAAATTGAAACAGCTTCTGGCAAAGCTTTCGATGGAGGCATTCACATTGTGCATACCCTGGATGATGCCCGGGCCGTCAAATTCATGGATGGTCTCCCGCATTTCTGTCCCGTCAGCCGCAGTAAATACCAGCTCCGCCTTTCCGGCGCCCGGCACCTTCATCTCCGTTGCCTTGTACACATCGCCGTACGCATGACGGGCAATGGTGATGGGCTTCTTCCAGGTGCGCACCGTGGGCTCAATGCCTTTCACCACGATAGGTGCACGAAAAACAGTGCCGTCCAGAATGGCGCGGATCGTTCCATTGGGGCTCTTCCACATTTCCTTCAGATTATATTCTGTCATACGGGCAGCGTTGGGGGTGATGGTGGCACATTTAACCGCAACACCGTATTTTTTCGTTGCCAGCGCGGAATCCACCGTCACCTGATCGTCGGTCTCATTGCGGTGCTCCAGACCCAGATCATAATACTCTGTTTTCAGATCAATATAAGGCAGCAGCAGCTCGTCCTTGATGATTTTCCACAGGACACGGGTCATCTCATCTCCGTCCATTTCCACAAGCGGGGTGGTCATTGTAATCTTGTCCATAAAAGCAAATCCTCCTGTTTTATTTAATGCCTTTTTGCTGGATATTATGTATCGTGTTGATAATGTGCTCTTTCGCCAGCTGTTCTGCCAGATCCGGGTCGTGGGCCTCGATGGCCTCCAGAATCCGCCGGTGCTCATGGGTAGAAGCCCCTGCCCGCACATTGGTGGACACGGAACGCTTTCTGGCCCGCTGGACATAATGGTGATAGTCTGATAACAGATGGTGCAGCTGTTTGCTCCCGGAAGCCTCATACATCAGCTCATGGAACTTGCTGTCCATCTCGAATACTTTTTCAAAATTGCCGTGGGCGGCATGGAACTCCGCCAGCATCAGTACCTCCTGCAGGTCTGCCAGCTGTTCCTCTGTGATTTTCTCCGCCGCAAGTCTTGCGCTTAACCCCTCCAGCCGGGAACGGATCATATAGATATCCTGGATATCTTCCTGGGAAATGCCTTTCACATAGGCGCCCTTGTTGGGGATGATATACACCAGATCTTCCAGCTCCAGCTGCCGCAGCGCTTCCCGTACCGGAGTTCTGCTAACACCCAGGGATTTGCCGATGGCAATCTCCCGCAATTCCTCATCCGGCTCATACCGGCCGTTCAGAATATCCTCCCGGATCCGATGATATACTCTGCCTCTCAGGGTAAAACTGTCCGGGCTCTCCTCCGGCATGGTGTACGCACTCACTCTGTCTGTTCTCCTTCCACGATGGTCACGCCCAGTTCCTGACAGACCCGATCGATGACAACCTCCAGCTCCTCATCGGTAATGGCAGTCACACGGCCGCCCTCATACTCGGCGTCCACCCATTCTTTTACTTTTGCCACCAGCGGAGACGTCTTACTTACCTGCCGATCGCCTTTCAGATGATAATAGGTGTTCATCCAGTGGGCAATGCCTGCCAGACCGGAAGTATTGGACACAGCCACCAGTACCGGCCGGTTCAGGAACTTTTCTGTATCAAAAATGTTATAAATTTCCTCGTTTTTCAAAAGACCATCCGCATGAATGCCCGCCCGGGTCACGTTAAAGTTCTTGCCCACAAACGGCGTCCGTGGCGGCAGGGTGTAGCCAATCTCTTTTTCGTAATACTCTGCCATCTCGGTGATCACCCGCGTATCCATGCCATCCAGGGTGCCGCGCAGCTGGGCATACTCAAACACCATGGCCTCCAGCGGGGTATTGCCGGTACGCTCGCCGATGCCGAACAGGGAACAGTTGACACCGCTGGCGCCGTACAGCCATGCGGTGGTGGAGTTGGAAACCGCCTTGTAAAAATCATTGTGGCCGTGCCACTCGATCCACTCGGAAGGCACACCGGCATGGGTCGTCAGGCCGTAAATAATGCCCTGGACAGAACGGGGGATCACAGCTCCCGGATAATTGACGCCGTATCCCATGGTGTCACAGGCACGTACCTTGATGGGCATGTTATACTCCCGGCTCAGTTTCATCAGTTCACAGCAGAACGGAATCACATAGCCGTAAATATCCGAACGGGTGATATCCTCCAGATGGCACCGGGGAATGATACCCGTCTCCAGGCAGTCACGGATGACGCTTAAGTAGCTCTCCATGGCCTGTTTTCTCGTCATTTTCATCTTATAGAAAATATGGTAGTCAGAACAGCTGACCAGCACGCCGGTCTCCTTCAGTCCCAGGTCACGGACCAGTTCGAAATCCTTCTTGCTGGCCCGGATCCAGCTGGTGATCTCCGGGAACTGGTATCCCCGCTCCATACATTTATAAACCGCATCCCGGTCCTTCTTGCTGTATAAGAAAAATTCGCACTGGCGGATCTTGCCATTGGGGCCGCCCAGGCGGTGCATGTAATCATAAAGAGTCACGATCTGCTCCGTGGAATACGGGGCTCTGGACTGCTGTCCGTCGCGGAAGGTCGTATCCGTGATCCATATCTCCTCCGGCATATTGTGGGGCACAATACGGTCATTGAATGCAATCTTCGGGACTTCCTCATAAGGAAACAGGTTGCGGAACACGTTCGGTGTCGGCACGTCTGCCAAATAATACATATGCTCTTCGAGTTCCAGTAAATTCGTCTTTTTGTTAAGCTTCACAGGTCTGTTTTCCACTGTAGCCACTCCTTTGTATCTTAGATGTGTATAATTGTATACAATTATACGTTATCCGTCAATACTAAATTTTTATAGCAACATAAAATTATTCCACGCGAATATACGAACGCACTGTACTCAAAAAATGCAGCTGATGGATCATCTCCACCGGCTGCATTCATATTTTTTCTGTGTGGCCAGATTATCCCTGATCAGGGAAAAGGCCTCTTCGATTGTCGTATCGCCCAGCGTCACATCCAGGGAAGCCGCCACGGCATTGAGCATGTGCATGTCGGCAATACCCTCCATCTCGTCAAAGATACCAAGCCGCTGATCGTACGTCTCCGCATCCAGAAACTTCATCAGAAGGGGATGCACCGCGCCAATGTCCTCGCTGTCCCCGCTGTCGGCATGATCCGCTTTCGCATCCTGCACTTCGTTTTCTGCTGCGGATATCTTCCCCTGTGCTGTGCTTTTTCCTGTATTCTGGTGCATTGGGCCACCTGTTTTCCGGGCCCCCTCATCTTCACCAGCTTTTCCTGCGTCTGAGAGCATTCCCGCTTCCTGCGTCTCTGTCCGTCCAGCAGCATCCGTCTCCGCCCGGCGCAGTACCACCTTCACAAACCGGAACTTCTGCTGCACCTCCGGGTATTTTTCATGATCCACCTCGCTGATGAACTCTTTCAGCGGCCGGACATATACCTTGAAATCTCCGTATAACGCCTGATAGACCACCAGCGGTTCTTCGGTGTTGGCATCCACCGCCAGATGCAGTACCTGGTACAGACGATTTTTAAAATGGCGGTAAAAGCCGCCCACCACGGGCATTGTATTTTCTGCCATGTATTTTCCTCTTTTCTGCTATAATATATACGATGCTAGGGTCAAAAGGTCTAAGCCCACATGAGCTTGCTCATAAGTGGGTGAAAGACCTTGGGACCCGCCCCCCATATGAGCATAAAAGCGGGATGATAATCCCACGATATGCGAATAGCGAGGTGCTATGTGCCGGTGGCACATGTTTAGCACCGACCGAAGCGGAGCGGAGACCGGATTGTGGGAGTGCGTAGCACGGAACAATCCGCAGGCATCAACATCATAATGTTTATCTATCCTCTAGCAGCCGATCCACCCGGATGCCGCCCCAGGTTCTCCTCTGACTGCCCCGGGAACGGATATCGTTCGGAATCGGCAAAGCCCGCTCGTACAGCCGCATCTTCACCGCCCGGTTATTAAGATCCGGAAATGCCTCCAGCAACAGGGCAATGCAGCCGCTGACCACCGGGGCTGCCATGGACGTACCGCTTCTTCGCATATACCCATCTTTATGATTCCGGCAGCTGACCACATTGGTTCCCGGCGCCAGGATCTCCGGCTTCACAATACACTCCTCCGTGGGCCCCCTGCCGGAATAGCCATAGGGGCTCTGCTCCAGACTGCCCACCGTGATGATCTTCCGGCTCACGCCCGGCACCGTGATGCTGCCCTCCCCGGGGCCATTGTTGCCCGCCGCGGCCACCACCACAAGGCCGGCGTCCCACAGCTGCTCCGCCGCCCGCACCAGCAGGTCATCCTCCCGGCGGCGCTCTCTTGCCACCGCGCCCACAGAGATATTAACGATCCGAATACCATATTCCTCATAATGGGTCAGCAGCCATCTACAGGCCTCCACCACCGTCTCTGTCTTTCCGCCGCCCTGTTCATCCAGCACCTTCAGACAGGTCAGCCGGGACAGGGGCGCAATGCCCATATACATCCCTCCGGACGCCTGCCCGCTTCCGGCAAGGATCCCGGACACATGGGTGCCGTGTCCATGGTCATCGTAGGGCTCTTTTCTCTGATTGACAAAATCCACAAAACCGGCAATATTTGCCGAAAGATCGGGATGCCCTGCCCAGACACCAGTGTCAAGGACGGCAATCCCGATCCCTTTGCCGAAAATATTTCTGCTGTAAGCGTAGGCAGACCGCAGCAGTGCATGTACCTGGTTCATCTTGCCTCCGGGTTCCTTCTCTCACTGCTATAGTATGCCGAAAATCCCAAAACGCCTGTCGCTATCTTACCAATTCTTCCTCTTCATTCGCATATCATCACATGTCCCAATTTCTTTCGCTCACTTACATGCAAGCATGTGTGAGCTCAGATCTTTGCACTCTGATTTCCTCTCATCTGGCTGCCGCACTACAGCGCGATGGCCGTCTCCAGTGCCGTCGTCATCATGTTGACAAAACCGGTCTCCCGCTCCGCTGCCGACATTTCCTTATGGTTCACCATGGAATCCGATACGGTGAAAATGCCCAGCGCGTTCACACCGGCCCGGGCTGCATTGCAGTACAGGGCAAAGCTTTCCATCTCTGCACACATAATGCCCATCTTCGCCCAGATCTTCCATTCTTCTGTTTCATTGTAGAAAATATCAGAGGAAAGGATGTTGCCCACCCGATAAGGATAACCGTGACGGGCTGCTGTCTCCTGTGCGATCTTTAAAAGCGGATAAGAAGCGATGGCAGAGAACGTGCCAGGCAGCTGATACTGATGCGCATAGTTGGTGTCTGTGCTGGCACCGGCTGCCATGATGATCTCACCAAGCTCAATATCCTCCTGCATGGCACCGCAGGAACCGATGCGGATCAGATTCTCCACGCCATACATATGAATGAGCTCATAGCTGTAAATACCGATGGAAGCGCAGCCCATGCCCGTTCCCATGACGGATACCTCTTTTCCCTCGTACGTTCCTGTATAGCCAAACATATTTCTTACTGCATTAAACTGTACCGGATTGGTCAGAAAATGCTCTGCAATGTATTTTGCCCGCAGCGGATCGCCCGGAAGAAGTACCGTTTTCGCGATCTGTCCCTTCTCTGCGCCATTATGTGGTGTTCCCATAAAAACTCCCCTTTCTGATAAATGCCGTCTTCGACGTCGCTTCCTTTTCTTTTGCGCTGATACCATCATAACACATTTCCTCTGAAAATTTCTACCGTAAACGTCATAAATTCCCGCACCATGTAATGTGGAAGCATCCATCCGCCAAAGGGCGCTGCGATGCCGCACACCTGCATAAATCCGGCACTTTTCGCCAACAGCAGGGAACGGAAAATATGAAAATTGCTGGTGACGACGCCCACGGTCGCTCCGTCCTCCACCAGCGGTCTGGAATACTGAAAATTCTCTGCCGTGGTGGTGGCCTGTTCCTCCAGTGTGATCCGCTGCCGGGCGATGCCCAGTCCTTCCAGCGTGCGGGCAATACATGCTGCCTCACTGATCCGGCCGCCGCCCAGGCCCCCGGTGGCAATGACCTTCGTCTCCGGATGGTTTTTCAGATAATCGTATGCGGTGAGAATCCGCTGCTCCAGCGCCGGGCTTGGCTGTTCTCCCACCACGCCGCCGCCCAGGATGATAACATAATCCAGACTTTCCTTCGTCGCGGTTCCAGTCTGTCCGTCCACTGCCTTTTCATCTGCCGCTTCCGCAGACGGGAGCACCATATCCGGCACCTCTGCTGCACTTACTGTTGTATCCGGTGCAGTCTGCGTCATGCCCCAGACCACACCGATCTCAAACAGAAAAAATGCCAGGAAAAGCAGAGCCGTAAGCCCCGCCGCGATTTTTCCGGCCAGATACCAGAAGCCACCGGTCGGCACTTTGGAAAGCAGCATGGCCGTTCCAAAGCACAGCACGGAAAACAACGGCCACACCCACAGCCCGGAGGTGTCAAGGCCACTGACCAGAAGGCATCCCATGTAGTAAAACAGGCTGCCGCACCCGGCGGCCACCGCCAGCCACGAAAATCTCCCTGCCTTCTTTTTCTCTATCAATTCCGGCATTTTCTCTTCTTCTGCAAAGTCCAGCCGATCCCTGCGCCAATGGCCAAACCAGCCAGGCTGCCCAAAGTCTCATGTAGACTTTTCCCAATGAAAAATCCGATCACAGCGCCTGTATACCACTTGCATATAACATCCGATAGCGTCATTTACATCATCCTCTCCCGCTGCTGCACATACGCGACGAACTCCTGCTCCGGCATGGGTTTCGCATAATAGAAGCCCTGTACCGCGTCACAGTTCAGGCACTTCAGGATCTCCAGCTGCTCTCCGGTCTCCACGCCTTCCGCCACGACCTTCATCCCCAGCAGCCTTGCCAGCGTGATGACCTGCTCCACCAGCGTTCTTCCCGTCTTCTGGCACACATCATCGATCAGACTCTTGTCGATCTTCAAAGTAGAGAACGGGAACTGGTTCAGGCTGATCAGAGAAGAATACCCGGCGCCAAAATCATCAATGTGCAGCTGGAACCCGGCATCTGCCAGCTTCCCGGTGGTCTCTTTGATCCTGTCATTGTAGATGGCCGCCGACTCTGTGAGCTCGATGGGCACACAGGAGAACGGAATGCCGTTTTCTTTTACGATCGCGATATACCGCTCTGCCACGTCCCCGTGCAGCACACTGGATCTGGAAAGATTGATGGAGATCGGCAGAAGTTCCGCCCCTTCCTCCATTTTTCTTCTCTGCACGCGGCATACCTGGCGGAACATATACTCATCCAGCCTTACGATCAGCCCGTCCTTTTCATAAACCGGGATAAAATCTCCCGGCGGGATCAGCGCTTTTCCGTCCTTTTTCCAGCGGACCAGTGCCTCTGCCCCGATGATACGCTCCGTGGCAATATCCACCTTCGGCTGATAGTAGACAACAAATTCCTCTTTTTCCAGCGCGGTGTCAAAACTGTTTTCGATCATCTGGATATACATGCGTTTTTGTGCCATTTCTTCTGTATAATATGCCACATCGCAGCAGTCGTAATGATCCTCCACGGTTTCCAGCGCCATCGCCGCAAAATCACAGATGGCGGAAAAGGGCAGATGTTTGTCTATATTTTCATATACACCATATTTGACCTTCCACTCTTTCATGGGAGATTGTTCTGCGATCTCATTGACAACATCTTCCATCTTGGACATGCTTACCTTCTCTGTCCCCCAGAGCAGGCACAGGAAGGAGGAAGTGCCCTTTCTTCCGACGATTCCGTGTTTCTCCGTATCATTGTAGGCGGATGCCAGATAACAAAGCATCTCGTCCGCTTTTTTCGCTCCATAAATACTCTTTAGCATCTGAAAATCCCGGATCTTTGCGATCACCAGATGCATCGGGACATCAGCTTTTGCCTTCAGGAGCAGTCTGGCATAGTGCATAAAAGCCTGCTCCGTATAAAGCCCTGTCAGCTCGTCGTGTTCCACGGCAGCAAGGGTCAGGGCCGACTCTTTCAGCTTGATCACATTGCCGATTCTTCCCCTGACGATATCCGCATTGTACGGTTTTCGGATAAAATCAGACGCCCCCAGATTCAGGCAGGTCAGCTCTGCGTCCGCATCGTCATTGGCGGTGATCACAATGACCGGAACCGAGGATAACAGCATATCCTCCCGGATCCGTTTCAGAAACTGCGGCCCGTCGCACACCGGCATCTGCATGTCCAGCAAAATCACAGACAGCTCTTTACAATTCTGTTCCAGTATCTCAAAACCGACCTTGCCATTTTCCGCAGTGAGGATCTCGTATCTGTCCTGCAGGATCTCTCGCAGCATTTCCCGGTTCAGCGCGTTGTCATCAATAATCAGAAGCTTTCGTTTTCCCGCTGTCATCCCCGACTGCACGATCTCTTCCAGTTCATTTCTTCTGACATCGGCATCCTCATTGGCAAAAGCAAACACGATCCTTCGAAACGCATCCGCCCCGCCGATTCTGGCACATTTCATATAATAATACGAAATCGCGCCCTCCCGTTTCACCCGGTAATGCACGGTAAACTGCGGCACCTGCCGAAGCTGCGCACATACATTGTCAAAATCCATGACTGACTGCATTTTCTTCTTATCCTCTGAAAATACATTCGTCTCAATGTAATTCTGGATCGCGGCTTTGTATGGCTGCTTCTGGTGTAAAACTTCCTTTACCCCAACCTTCTCATTCTCGTAACGGTAAATCTCTATGTTCTGACTTTCACAGTCAACCAGATAAATATTGCTGAATTCATTTCCCAGGACACCGATAATGTCAGCAATTCCCAATGTTTCTTCCGCTTGCCCCTCACGCTTTTCTGCAGAAACATGGTTCACTTATCATCACTCCCTGTTAAAATTTCATCTTGTATCTTTTATATTTAACATACGACAGTATATCATAAAATAAAACAGGCAGCCATAGGCAATATCCGTATTATTTCATTTACTTATTTTTCATCCCGATCAGCAGCAGCCACCTCCAGGGCGAGCTCCGTTCCAGTGGCTCCGATGCTGCCTAGAGCGCCGTCCCCCTCTTCGGGAGAAAGAAACGGCTCATATCGGTGTGCTCCAGCTCCAGCAGCGCCACCTTTTTGCGGATGCCTCCCGCATACCCCGTCAGGCTGCCGTTTGTTCCCACCACCCGATGGCAGGGAATGATGATGGACACCTGGTTGTGCCCCACGGCCCCGCCCACCGCCTGGGCAGACATATGAGGCATGTTCTGCTGATTGGCCATCTGTCCGGCAATCTCCCCGTAGGTCATCGTCTGCCCGTAGGGAATCGTAAGCAGAATCTGCCAAACCGCCTGCCGGAATGCCGAACCTGCCGGATGAAGCGGCGGCGTGAACGCAGGCTCTTCCCCGGAAAAATACCGATCCAGCCACTGCTTTGCCTCTGTCAGAATCGGTGTTTCCTGTGAAATGTGCGCCTCAGGCAACGTATTGGCAAAATATTTCTGCCTCTCGAACCACAGTCCCGTCAACCCGATTTCATCCGCTGCCAGTAAAATATTGCCCAGCGGCGATTCATATGTACAAGTAGATACGCATTTTATGTCCATTCTTTTTTCTCCAGCCACACGGCAACACCCAGATGCACCAGACACACGGCTGCGCCCAGCACGAACACCCACTCCGGTCCTACGAATTTCCAGACTGCGCCCAGCAGACCGGAGACGGTCACTGCCAGCACATGATCCACGCTGAGGCCGAAGGACAGATTTTCCATCACATCTGCCGGGGAATCACTGAGCTTTTTCATCAGCATCACATGGACGGCGTTGAAATGATCTGCGATCATGATAAAAATATAGGCGGTAAACGCAAAGAGCAGCTCCGTCGTTCCCGTAAACCGGCCGGTTGTGATCCCGTGCACCGCCCATGCCGCATATAAAAAGATGGCGCCGATGGAAACACTTTCCAGCACCAGGCCCTTTTTCACACCGTACCGATCCAGGAATTTTCCGATCTGCGGCGCCACGATGCTGCTGCAAAAATGTGCCACAATCCCGAGAAGTGCCACCGTATCAGCTCCCATCTCCAGGAGTTCAATGATAATCCACGGGGCAAACACCAGACGCATCCGCTTCTGGAAACCGTAGACGCCGGTCACCACATAGTACGGAATGTACTTTTTCTTCACCGGCAGCCCTTTTTTCTTCTCATCATGCTTTCGGATATCAAGGGACGGCATTTCCCGTTTCAGTCTGACCAGAAAAACCAAGGCTACCGCAGCAATGACAAATGCCAGGCAAAAGGACGGCAGGATCCCTTTTCCCGGACGGAACCAGAAAAATCCGTACCGGAAACCGATAAAAACAAGCAGGGACGCTGCCATGGAACCCATCGTTGCGTAGCCGCGGTATTTTCCCAGAAAGGTGCCCGTCTTCCCCTCATCGGCAAGATCCATGGCGAGCGCATCCCGGATCGGCATGGTCAGATGATCGCCCAGCGAATAGACAAATACAAAAAGCTGCATGAGCAAATAGCCCGGAGACAGTACGCCCAGCACGAACATTCCCAGCCCGTACAGGCAGAAGCTGATCATGGCCAGGGTCACATTGCCGCAGCCGGACAGTGCTGCGATCACCAGAACACCCACCACGCCCGGAAGCTCTCTGGGAATCTCCAGCAGGCCCCTCTGCACGGAATCCACCAGGAAGACACCCTTGAAATAATTGGAAATGATACTGCCGCCAAAGCCGACGGCAACCGTGAATAAAACAAAGGCAATGAGAAACAGCCGCCTCGCCTTCTCTTTTTTCATCTGTTCTGTCATTCTTTTCCCCCTCCATGCACAAATATTTTATGTTCCTTATATTATAGCAAACGGGCCATCATTTCCTACCGCGTGGACGGCAGAACCTACCAGTCCCGAACACTCATACAGGTACCTATGGCCGCAAATATCAGTTCGCCCGTATCTGTCCGCTATGACAGACAAGATCCGGAAAGGCGAAAAATCCATATAAGATCCAAAAATCAATGACAAAACAGCGACCGCCGCATATCCTATACTGTAATCAACATTCGGAGGTACTTTCTTATGAGCGATTTAACAGCTACCAACTGCGGATGCGGGTGCGACGGCACCTCAAACAACTCCATCATCTGGATCATCCTTCTGTTATGCTGCTGTGGCGGATGCGGCAACAACGGCAATGCATTTGGCGGAGACAGCTGCCTGCTGCTGATCCTGCTTCTGTGCTGCTGCGGTGGCTGCGGCAATAACGGCGGCTTCTTAAATGGCGGCGGCTGTGGCTGCGGATGCTAAGCAATTCCCTGAAAAATCATTATTTTTCCTGCCAGTAGTTTCCCGCTGCTGGCAGTTTTTTTCTGTAAAAACACGGTGTCAGAGAATAAACAGCACGATCACCCCTGCGATAATGAGCAGCGGAAATGCCACATACAGCAGTCCGCCTACCACCATGCCGATGAGAATAACCGGAAACAGAACCACGGTGCACAGAAGCTTCATGATGCCCCAGGAGGCTCTGACGCCGAACACGAACAGCTTCCAGATAAAGCCGATCATACAGATTGCAAACAATAACAGGAAAAACATAGTTTACTCCTTCTTTCTTCTATCAGGAAAGCATCCCCTGTACGCTCCTGCTGCAGCTTCGGTAAACCTTCCGGAAATACAGCGCCTCTGCGATGCCGGTGATCGTCCAGGAGAAAATGTACAGCAGATACAGGGAGGTAATGGTTCCAAACCAGGCAAACACCGTGAAAATCCAGGCCACACGGAAAACGCAGGAGCCCATGATCACGATTACTGTGGGCACCAGGCCGCGCCCCAGACCCCGGGAAGCGGAAATGCTGTTGTCCATCAGTGCGGAAAAACCGTAGGACAGGCCCATGACCGTCAGCCGGTAGAGCCCCGCCTCCTTCACGGCCTCCTCCACGGTAAACAGCGACAGGAACGATCTGCCGAACAACACCAGCGTCAGCCCCATGCCAAGGCCAAAGGCAAAGGCATAAAAAGTGCTGATGAAATACGTCTTTTTCACCCGCTCCATGTTGCCCGCACCGTAGTTCTGGCCGATATAGCTGCCGCAGGCCACATAAAAGGCCTGCATCACATCATACACCAGCGCGTCCGCATTCTGGGCCGCCGCGTTGCCGGACACCACTGTGGCGCTGAAGGTGTTCACGCCAAACTGGACGAACAGATTGGCGATCTGGAAAATCGCATTCTGTATCCCTGCCGGCAGGCTCAGTTCCAGAATCTGTTTTCCCTTCCTCCGGTCGAATCTTAATTCCTGCCAATGCAGCCCATGGTCTGCCTGCACGTGAGACAGCGCAAGCACAATGCAGATGGCAGACACATACTGGGAGGTGATGCTGGCAATGGCAACGCCTTCCACATCCATTCCTGCCACAAGAACAAAGAACAGGTTCAGAATGATATTCAATACTCCGGAGCAGGACAGGAAAATCAGCGGTTTTCTCGTATCTCCTGCCGCACTGAACACGGCATTGCCGAAATTATACACAGCTACCGCCGGCATTCCCAGGAAATAAATACGCAGATACAGAAGCGCCCCATCCATCAGCTCTTCCTTCGTCCGCAGCAGCCGCAGGATCGCGCCGCTTCCCAGCTCTCCCACAGCCAGAACCGCAATTCCCACGATCAGGCACAGAAGCAGCGCCGTATGTACGGTACGGCTGATATCCTCCTCCTGTCCTTTTCCCATGGCCTGGGCAGTGATGACATTGACTCCGCTGCCCACACCGATAAGAAATCCGGTAAACAGCGTGACCAGTGTAGCGGTGGAACCCACCGATCCCAGCGGGCCGGCGCCTGCAAAACGCCCCACCACTGCCAGGTCTGACATATTAAATAAAATCTGAATGACGTTGGATGCCATCAGCGGCACACTGAAAAAAAAGATGCCCTTCCAGAGGGATCCCTCCGTCAGACTTCTCTCCTGTTTCATCATAGAAATATCCTCTTTCGTGCCAGTATCAGCTGACACTTTCTGCTGTTATTTATAGAACTTTTTCATTATAGCATGACCCCTTGTAAAGTCAATTCTTTCCATAAGAAAAAAGCTCCCGGTTTCCATGAAAAAAAGATTCGTATTTCTGTACACCAAACATTGACAGACGCCCCCTTACGTGCTACGATACACGCAAGAAAAAGCAGAGTAGATATCAGTGCGTTAAGTGCTGCCGGGACGGGGAGTTGACCGGCGGACGAAAGAAAGGGATGGCATGTGTGCTCATCACTTCCTGCGGTACTGAAATCGCATCCCGCTGCTGCACTGTTTGGGCATCTCCTGAATTGCTGTAGCAACAGATGAAAGCAACAAATAGGAGGTGTCTTTTTCTATGGAAAAAACTGTCAGTCTTTTTACCCGTTCCATGCATGATTTCCGCAAAACACGCTGTCTTGCTGTGACGGCCCTGCTCATTGCCATGAATATCTCCCTGGATCTTCTTGGGCTCTCCGTCAAGATCCCGCCAAATCTGCGGATCGGCTTCGGTTTTCTGTGCAATGCTTCCATCGGTATGCTCTTCGGCCCTGCCGTTGGCATGTTCAGCGGTATCTGCACCGATGTACTGGGCTATTTTGCCGGAAATATGTCTATGGGTGCCTATTTCCCGGGATATACCCTGACCGCCATGGTGGCCGGGCTCATCTGGGGCTTCTGGCTGTACCCGAACAAACCGACCCTGCCCCGGATCATCGGAGCCAAGGTGTGCATCAACCTGTTCTGCAACATCGGTCTGAATACACTGTGGCTGACCATCACCGGCGGCAAGGCCATGTCTGTACTTCTGGCAGCCAGAATTCCCAAAAATATTCTGATGCTTCCCATTGAGATTCCGCTGGCATACCTTGTCTTACGTCAGGTATCCCGGATTTATCAGTACTCTTTTAAAGAAAACTAAACAGCATTTATTTTCCTCCGGTTTTGGCGCTCCCCGCCTGGCCGGAGGATTTTTTCTGCATGCCCGTGGAAGTCCCCTGCTTTTCGGAATTGTCTCGATTTTCCCCCGTGGTCTCCCATGGATGTCTGTTCATCCGTTCCCTGGATCTTTGTTTCTTCTGCATACAATTCTCATCTATCTCATATACGGCATTGCCGTCAATAATCAGCCTGCCCATTTTTTCCACCTCCTGTTTTACTATATGAGGAAATTTTGGATCGGCCCCCACATATACTATAGGAAAAAAGAAAAAGGTGACCCCTATGTCTGAACATACCTTTCCTTCCATGACCCCGGTGGATGCGCTGGTCAGCGACGACAATCTGCAGGCCATCAAAGCCTGCATCCCCTTCTTTGACCTGAATGAACAGCCCGCCCTCCTGGCCTTTGCCAAATTCACGGAGTTCCGAAAGGCTCTCCAGCTGGCCCGGGAACAGAAGGATGAACTGGCAGCCTGCAGCATAGAACCGTCCATGCGCACACCTGCCCATATGCTGAATGCCATCAAGGAATACTGTACCAAGGAGCAGCGCCGTTCCATTGAAAGTCTGATGAACGCCATGCAAATGCTGCAGCTCATTCAGATGTTTCAGATGCCATCCCCGGATGCATCCCGTTCTTCTGCCCAGGATCCCATGGAGCTGCTCTCCGGCATGCTCTCTGATGATCAGAAAAACCTGTTCCGTCAGTTTTCGGAAACGGTACAGCAACAGAACATTTCCGCTGCACCGCCAGAAATCACAGCAGGAGGTGAACGCCGTGGACCAGCCTCAGATGCCGTGGCTCGATGATCCCGCCCTGGCCGATATCGAACCGGAAAAACTGCAGATGCTCATCCGCCTCTACCGGCAGGCAGAAGGTAAAACGATGCAGGAGGCACTGCCCTTTCTGCTTGATGCCGCTTCCCGGATGAAGCAAAACGGCACTGCTTTTTCCAGTGCCGAATTTCATGTGATCTTTGAAGCATTAAAAACCGGGAAATCTCCGGAGGAGATCCGACGGATGAACCGGCTGATCCGGTTATTCTCCGGAATGCAAAGATAAATAAGCAGGAAGCAACAAAACAAAAGGAGCAGCCTTTCGGTGTATCCAGTTAAGAAAACATTCTAAGGCGAGAGAGAAACGGTATAGCTTCGGCTATGCCGTTTCTTTCATTGTTAGGGCAAAGCGGCAAGAGAAAGCATCAGCTTACCCTTGCCGTCTCCGGGGTCGCCTTGCAGCAGTGTGACCTTGCCGAAGGGGATATAGGGATACCACAGCCAGCGCACCTCTTTCGGGGTGATCTCGCTGGCCTTGATGATTTCCAGCTTTGCGGGAATGTTGTTTGGATAGTCTGTCATTGTCTTGTTCTCCTTTTCGATAGATAGTGTGGGAAGTAGATAACGGCGGCACGGAAGCTCTGCTTGCAGCTCCTTTCGCATTTCCTGCAAAGCTCGTTGTATTTCTTCCTGCCACGCTCATCAAGAAAGAACGCCCATTCTCTCTTGAGGTATTTCGGCATACGGGGCATAGCGGGCACCTCCTTTTCGCTGCCTAATTGCCGATTTGCTCCCGAAACGCAGAAACGCCCAAAACCTGACCCCGCTGTATGGTTTCGGGACGATTTTGGGCGTTTTCTTTCGATATGAGCGGCTTTGTTTTGGCGGCGGTATCCTTTACCATCAACCATTCAAAAGCCGCTGTTTGTCACTTCCTGGTAACAAAAAAGCGCCGTATTGCTACGACGCTTTTGTCTTGCTCAGAAGATGGAGCAAGGGAACGCTATTCAATTATTTGTTGTACTTTTTCTTTCTTCTGACAACCGTTATACCAATGGCTACACCGCCACTGATGAACAACAGGGCAATCCACAGTGCAAGGTTGCTTGTATCGCCGGTCTGGGGACTCTTATCGGATGTTCCCGATTTGGTACTGGCAGGTTTTTTCTCAAGAGCAGCAATCGCATCTTCGATAGTCTTTGCCATCTTGTCTACTTCGGATTGCTCCGTAATATTTTTACCACGGACAACAGCTTTGACAGCGGTTTCCACACCGGAGAAATCCTTGTAGTCATTCTTGTTTAGTGCATTTGCTTTGGCAATGGCTGCATCAACCTTGGTGTAGTCGGCGTCCTTGTATTGCAGGGCAGCAATCGCATCTTCGATAGCTTTCGCCATTGCATCAACTTCGCTCTGTTCAGTGATGTTCTTGTCACGGACAACAGCCTTGACAGCAGTTTCTACAGCAGAGAAGTCCTTGTAGTTGTCCTTGTTCAGTGCATTTGCTTTGGCAATGGCTGCATCTACCTTTGTGTAATCTGCATCCTTGTATTGCAGGGCAGCAATGGCATCTTCAATAGCCTTTGCCATTGCATCAACCTCTGTTTGCTGGGCTTTGCTTTTTGCTCGGTCAACAGAGTTAATGGAATCTTCTACCGCAGAATAATTTGTATAAAGGCTGCTATCAAGAGCCGTTGCCCTTGCGATGGCTGCATCGACAGCTGTGTAATCAGCGGGGATGTTATTGTCATCCCATACAAAAGTTGGATGACCGATTCCGGCAACCCATTCAACGCCCGCACCGGCATTGGTTTGCAAGCCAGCAAGGACATCTGCGGAGGTGAAGTTGGAGACAGCAGTGCCGCACGATGACTGGTCAAAGGTCGGGTCGGCACCCGCAGTACCTGCATCCCAATCAACCACCAGCTTAGCAACGGCTAAGTAATTGCCTTTATTATCAGGATATGTTTCTTCATCAAGCGTTACACCATCAGGAGGGGTATCCGGCCAAATGCAGTCGGTAACATGGGTATTTACAACAGCTGTAATCCAAGTGATATTGCCAGGCTCAGCGCCAGTGATGTTTTTTGTTGCAACTATGCAATTTTTGATTATTACGCCAGGCTTGTTCCCAGAGAAGTTTTCAAAGTTTGCACCGAGAATACCACCTACAGCTGAATAGATATTATTGCAGGAAACAGAACCACCAAACCAGCAATCAGTAATCGACGAGCTGTCCGCAGAGTTTTCCCACTGACCAATCAGCCCGCCAACGGTATCAACATGATCTTCATCGGATTCTGTACTGATAACCGTGGCGTCTGAGGCGCAGCCTTTTACTTGTGTACTCCAAGTGCATTGACCAATCAGTCCACCAACGAACTTGTCGCCAACATTGTTTTCTATTTTTCCGCTTGTATAGCAGTTTTCAACGGTGCCGCCATTGACCCAATCTGCCAAAATGCCGGCAAGTAACGAACCATCATTTGAGGCAATATCAGCGTCTATAACAAGTAAATTCTTTAATGTACCACCGTCAGAAACAACTCCGAAAAGTCCATTTCGAACAAGTTCGTCCCCAGTATAGTGATGGTACAGATTCATGATTTTATGATGTTGCCCATCAAAGGTACCAGCAAAATGTCTGACAAAGTTGTCACCATTTCCAATGGGGGTCCACTGGGTGCCGGATAAGTCGAGGTCATTATCTAAGTAAATCGTTTTTCCTCCAAATAATACAGGTGTAGCTTTGTCATTGACCAGCTGTGCCAAGCCAGCCAGCTGTTCAGCCGTTGAAATATGGTATTCCGAAGCATCGGGCGCACTCGTATACCAACTTGTGTCTGCTGTGCCGTCCCAATTATCCACTGAAGTTCCTTCAGCAAACGCTGTCATCGGAACAAGTGCCATCACAAGGCACAACGCAAGCAGAAGGCTTAGAAGTTTCTTCTTCATTTTTATTCCTCCAAAATAATTCTATCCGCTATTTTCTTCCTCCGACAGCGGACACGCCGGAGAAGATAGAAGGTTTAACCGGAAAAGATCGATTTGCCGGTCGTGGTTAGGACTTCAATATCAAACCACCATCCTTCCGGCAAACGTAAAAAGCCGAAGCCAAGGCATAATGCGCCCTGTCTCCGGCAACTGGTTCGTTATAAATTGTATGAAATAAGACTTGACACGCTGAAAAAACGGCGCTATGCTCCTGCCGAGCCGAGCCGAGCCGAGCCGAGCCGAGCCGAGCCGAGCCGAGCCGAGCCGAGCCGACAATAATTGTCGCATTTCCGTTTGCCATAGTCAAGTCCTCCTTCCATAATTTCTAAGGCAAAAGGATATGAATTCCCCTACCCCATAGATATACAAAGCTATTTTAGCAGATTTTCCCCAAAATCTCAAGTAGTTTTCAGAATATTACTCTTCTCTATTTTCTCAAAGCGTTGGCTTCTTCCATTACTCACGAAACTTTATGACTTCTTGGATACTTCCCGAAAAGGGAAAGCCGCCGTCTGTGACAGCGACTTTTCTCTTTAGCGGGTAAACCGTATCAGCAGTTCGTTTATGGCATCTACGGCACCGTGCCTTTCGGCCCGTATTTCTCGATTTCTCCAGTCAACAAGGCAATGTCGAATCACTCTGATTTCTACCGGCTCAAAGGGGATTTTCTTCTTCCGTCCCGGTTTCATCGCTTCCGCAATGTCGCACAGGCGAAGGGCAAGAGCGTCAATCTGACCGTTGGTTTCTGTGTCATGGCTCCTGTGCTGCTGTACCAAGCCGTTTATCAGCACCCGCACGCCCTGTGTAACCGTCATCGGTAAAATGCTTGATGTTCGTCATACCGCTTTTGCGGGCAAAATCTTCGAGAAATCTCTTTTGATTCAGTATTGAGTTCGATTCGCCCTGCTGCTCATCATCCTTGGACAGCCTTTCATAGAGAGCTGTAACTCTGTTAAAATCCCTGATTTTAGGCACTTTCTGACCTCCTTTCCGTCTTTTATTCGCAGCCATATTCAATGGACTGCTTGAAATATATATCCTAAAACTTCTTTTCCGTTAGGCTGTGGATTTGGATTGTGGGGTCACAATCCGATGCTCGCTATCCCCGTGGACATCAGCTTTCTCTTTGCCGTTTTCTCCGAATGTCGTTTTTCTGTGCCTGCCCCGGAATCTCACCGTAGCGTCGCTCCGCTCGCTCCCATCAAGGAGGTCGTGGCCGAGTCATATCCCATTCGGACGGTCATTCAGTTGTCAGGTCGGCTCTTTGTCCTCCCCATAATCAATTGGGAAATCGTTTTCAGTTTGAACGAAATAAATTTTGTAAACTTTCCGCAAACGACAAAAAGAGCCGGTACACAGCACATCAAATCAGCGGGAGAAAATCTCTCGCCATATCTTTGATGAAACTATGTACCGGCTCTGAAATTCAGAAACCTTCAGTGTCTGCTTTTTCCGTCCCGCAGGCAGACGCTGCAACAGGAACGGCGCAGCCGCAATCTCTGTCGGCAGCTGCCTTGTGTTTCACTCAGATATTCAATTGTGGTTCTCTAATGAGAGCAAGGTCTAGTATAGCGTATAGAACACTTGTTCGTCAATCGCTTTCGGCATATTGTGACAGGAAAGACGGCTGCCGTTTCCGACAGCCGCCCTTGGGTTAAATATTTGATTTTACTTTACGCTGCGCTTTTTCTTTCTGCCGTAAATGGTTGTTGCAGTTACTGCGCCGCCACTGGCAAGCATCAGTGCAATCCACAATGTGAGATTGCTATTGTCTCCGGTCTGAGGCAAGGTAGTTGCATTGCTGCTCGGTTTATTGTTATTACCAGTGCTACCGCCGGTCTGAGGCGAGGTAGTTGCATTGCTGCTTGGTTTATTGTTATTACCGGTGCTACCGCCAGCGCTTGTGTTGCTATCACTCGGAAGCTTTGCCGTTACAGTTTGCTCCTTGGTGATTTCCTGTGTTGCTTTGGCATCCTTGTAATACTTACCGCAGTCAGCACAGTACCAATATTCGATATTGCCCTCGGCAGTCTTGGTCGCCGTCACCGCATCAATGTGCTTCAGGTCGGTATGGTTATCCGGTGCAACGCTTATTTTTTCACTCACGACTTTACCGCACTTATAACAGGTATGAAGAACTTTCCCTTCTTTGGTGCAGGTAGCGCTTTCCTTAACAACATCATTTTCTGCGTTGTAATCGTGAGTTTCGTGATAGCAGGCTTTAAAGGTGATATTCAAGTCCTTTGTAACATTCGGAATAGAAAGGACAATCGGTTTCCCATATCCATCATAGGAATAGGTGAAGTCAGTTCCCAGTTTCAAGCCTTTTCCGTCATTACCTGCAATGAACAGTTCTTTAAAGGTAAGCCCCCATTGCTCCGTGCCAACATAATATTTTTCATTGGCAAGGTAAAGGTTAATACTGAAATCCTCACCTTTTTTCAGCTTGTAGGTCGTATTCTTCAACGGAGCAAACCCTGTCGTATCCGCAAAGGTTATAAGGCAAAATGTGGCTTCCTTTTCAAAGGCAGCATAAAATGTCTTGTTTTCCGTTACCGTTCCCAATGAAGAAAGCGCATACGGTGAATTCTTATTTGCTGACCATCCGACAAAAGTATAGATATAATCTTCGTCTTTGATGACAGGTTTGTTACCTTGGAATGTAATCTCTGTTCCATAATAGCCTTTATAGCTATACAGAGTTTCGCTTCCATCATATGACTTGAACGCAATATCATATTGATTTCTTGCGTAATAGAGGGACAATTGCAGTTTACCGTCTCCGGTTATTGTGCCGCTGTCAGATGATTTGGCACCATCATATGAAAAACCATTTTTAGTGTATGCGGAAGAAGGTACAGTTGCTGTTGTATCTGTCTCACCGGCTTCGGTTCTTGTTATGTCCGGAACTTCCTTATATTGCCCATTTGCATCCATATAATAGATGTTTACTGTGTAGGGTGTATTACCATTTGCTTTCCATTTTGCTGTATATGATTGATTCCCAACAGTTCCTTTTGTAATCGTGACGGTAGAATATACATCCGATGTACCGCCTACTCCCCAACCGATAAAATCGTACCCCGGTTTTGTTGGAGTAGGTAGTGTAAAATCGTCACTTTCAACATTGAAAAGTGAATATAATACACCGTCACCCTGCTTAATTTCAGGTGTTGTAATATCATTAGAAAATGTTCCGCCATTTAGGTAGTAAAACACATATTGCTGTTTCGGCTGCCAGTGCGCAGTCAATGTTATATTGGATTGCCATTCTGTCATAATATCCAGGTATTTTGACGGCGTTTGACTGCTATCTTTATCACATGTCCAACCGATGAAATCGTAGTTGTCTCGCTCCAGATTGCTGTTCAATGTATCAAATGGTTTGTCAAATCCAATCTTATAGTACGGTGTGGCATCGTTTGTCTTGTAATAATATGAGTAAATACTTTCATCGGGTGTGTTTTTCCAGCTTCCACCATTTAAATCATAAGTAATAGTATACTTAGTTGATGTTGAGGGAGCGGATTCTCCCTCTTTTACAACTGTTCCATCACCGGAGGACTTTTCTTTCAAAGCGTCGATAAGCCCATCCGGCACACCGTTTCCACACACAATTTTTCCGGTATTCACTACACCGGAAACGTTAAAATTACTAATATCGGATAGATATAATGTGCCGGTGTTAACAAAAGAATCTTCCAAGCCCAAGTTGTAACAGCCACTGATTCTTGCAGTTCCGTTATTTTGGAAGGAACAACCGGAACTGACACCAAATGTTGAATCGGAACCGGTAAATGTAAATTCACTGTTATTTACAAAGCTTGCCTGATAACCAAGTGTAAAGCCATTTGAAATATTAACTGTCCCATTGTTTGTGAAGGTTTCATTCCCATACCAGCACCACATTTCAAATGAAGTATCTGTGTATGTTTCGCCGGAATTGATTGTTTTGCCATAATAAAGCGTCGATGCACTCGCCGAAATTGGCAGAGCAGTAAAGATCATCAACATTATCATTATAAACGGTAGTATTCTTTTTCTCATAAGATCCTCCTGTGTTTTATTTTTACTTTTTTCAGATAATTGTTATAATCCGTATCATCCCTTCCTTTTCGCAAGCTGCATCAGTCCTTTTTTCGCCGCCTCTATCTGCGGCAGGAACAGCGCCCGCTCATTAAAAATCATATAGTTGTTCAGCGCCAGAATAGACAGGTGGACATACGGTTCTACCTCCGCTGCGGTGCAGCCGAGAATCTCGGCGATTTTTTTCGTATAATAAGGGTAGCGACCTGCAAGCTGTACAAGGTATGGCTTGACTTTGTTTCCGTATTCCTGCGACACACATACGCTGACCAGAAAACGCATAACCGGAGACAGTTCATCCGCAAGAGTGCCGAGATGGTTCATCATATTGGCAACATCTTTGATATCTTCAAGGGCAATGCTGAATGCACCCTGCTCAATGCGGGAAATTGCTTCTTCGGCACAAGCCAAAACTATTTCTTCCTTCGTGTCAAAATAGTAATAGATACCGCCATTTTGCAGATTGTTTGCATTGCAGAGATCTGTGGTGGTCGTTACCGTAAGCCCTTTTTCAACAAAACAGTCAAGGCATATACCGATGATTTCCTTCGTCCTCTCAGCCTTCTTTGATGTTTTCAAGACAAAAAAACTCCTTTCCCGCCGAATATAATCTATCATGATAATTATAATATACTTCCTCTCCTTGATAAATCAAGTACTTTCTTGAAAAAATATAAATTCCACACAAAATCTATTGAGCTTCTTCAACTGTACACAAAACTTTATGACTTCTTGAATACTTTCCGAAAAAGAAAAGCCGCCGTCGCTTGACAGCAGCCTTTCCGATTGTTTGTTATGCGTAAATTAAATCGTTTGAAACAACCTCCATAGCGGTGTTGCGGATGCTGTTCATCTTCTGTACCCACAGCATTAGGTGTTCTGCTTTGAGTGCTTCCGTTACGCCCTCTTTTTCGGAAAGCTGATTTATCAGCCGAGAGAACATTTCTTCTGCTTGCCGGTCAATGTCAGCAAGGTAACTGTTCAACTTGCCGCTGGTAAGCAGAGAGGTATACAGCGCTTTGTGGTGGCCTTTGAGGTATCGGCGATGCCGTTGTCCCCAGATACCAATGTGTACCTCAGGTTCCTCCGGCAGTTTCAGACAGGGCAGATAATAGTCCCCTTGCAGCTCATACCAAAGTCCGTTCTGCTCGTTGTGGATGTACTTGTCCATTTTGTAATCCTCCAATATGATTGATTTTACCTACAATCCAATCATTCCGGCCGATTACAAAAGCCAAAGGGAGAGGACTTCCTTACGAAGCCTCTCCCTTTGGCTTTTATGTTATAGTTATACGATCCGCACATTTTTGCTCCCGGCAAAGCCTTCCGGAACTTCTGTCTCCGTCAGAATCATCGCCCCGTCAAAGGGCGCGAAGGTCACGGAGCTGACGGTGCCAAATTTCTGGCTGTCCGCCAGCACGTAACAATTCTCTGTCTGCCGCATGGCCGCCTGCTTCACCAGAGCCTCGCTTGGATCCGGTGTGGTAAAACCATGGCGTTTGCTGACACCGTTGGTACCAAAAAAACCCTTCGTAAAGTGATAGCCCTGAATGGCAAGAATAGCCTGGCTGCCCACCACAGCTTCCGTAGTACCTTTCAGCTCGCCGCCGATGAGGATGACCCGGTTACCGGCCGCCGCCAGCTTCCGGGCGTGGGATACTGCGTTGGTCACAAAGGTGGCGCTGTGCACCGGCAGATAATCCAGGATGTAACCGGTGGTAGTGCCCGCATCCAGATAAATAAAATCGTCTGCCTGAATGAGACCTGCCGCAAACTGGGCTATCCGCCGTTTTTCCTCCTGCTGCACTTCCAGCTTCTGGGCAACCGACGGCTCCGTGCCCGTAAACGTACCCTCTGCGGATACGGCGCCGCCGAATACCTTCGTCAGCCGCCCAGCCTTGTCCAGGGCCGTCAGATCTCTGCGGATGGTGGATTCTGACACCCTCAGCACCTCTTTGATCTCAGGAACCGTCACACTCCGTTTTTTATCCAGAAGTTCCAAAATCATTTCATATCTTTTTTCCGTCAGCATGACATCTTCCCCTTTTTCTGTCCATTTTCCCTGCTGTCAGCTTTCCTTCCTGTATACTTCTGACAGAAGAACGGACATGCCCGCAGCTGCTTTCTGCCGCTGTTTTTTCTTTTATTGTAACACTGTACATGCAAATTTTCAAATCAGATTCGAAAAAACCAGCCAAAGCGCCGTTGATTTTGCAAATGATGCAGATGGACGGTCTTTTGCTTTTGTCAGTCTTCCTGCACGCTTGATTCCACGATGATCTTCCGAATGGGCAAAATCTGTCCCGGGGACACGGACAGCTCGTCCACGCCCATGGACAAGAATTCCCTGGTCAGACTCGTATCCGCGCCCAGTTCTCCGCAAATGCCGGCCCAGATACCCTCGGCGTGGGCGTTTTCCACCACCATGTGGATCATGGCCAGCACTGCCGGGTGATGGGGATCAAAAAAGGCGTCCAGCTCCGTGTTCTGTCGGTCCACGGCCAGCGTATACTGTGTCAGATCATTGGTGCCAATGCTGAAAAAGTCAACCTGCTTCGCCAGCTCCCGGCTCACCATGACAGCTGCCGGTGTCTCGATCATAATACCCTGCTTCGGATTGCCAAATGTTACATTCTGCGCCGTCAGCTCAGCCTTCACTTCTTCCACAATTTTGCGGATGGCTTCCACCTCCCACACACTGGTGATCATGGGATACATGATGGCTAAGTTCCCGTAGGCGCTGGCACGGAACAATGCCCTCAGCTGGGTCTTGAAGATCTCGGGTCTTGTCAGACAGATACGGATGGCCCGGCAGCCCATAGCAGGGTTTTCCTCTTTCCTGAGATGAAAATAATCACACTGCTTATCCGCACCGATGTCCAGTGTGCGGATGATCACCGGCTTGCCGGCCATGGTTTCCACTACCTTCTTATATACCTGAAACTGCTCTTCCTCCGTGGGAAAATCTTCTTTTTCCAGATAGAGGAACTCACTGCGGAACAGGCCGATGCCGGCAGCATCATTCTGCAGAACAGAGGCCAGATCCTTACTGTTGCCGATATTGGCATAGAGACGGATCTTCTTGCCGTCCAGGGTCACGGTCTCCCTGCCCTTTAACTGCTGCAGCAGCTCTTTTTTCTCCTGCTCTTCCTGTCGTCTTTTATCCATAGCAGCAAGCGTCTCTTCATCCGGTTCCACGAAAAGTACCCCACGGGTGCCGTCCACCGCTGCCAGCTTTCCGTCTATTGTTTCATCCAGCGGCAGCTTTGTACCGATCAGTGCCGGAATGCTCATGGTGCGGGCCAGAATCGCAGTATGAGAATTGACAGATCCATGAACCGTGACAAAAGCCAGTACCTTATCTTTTTCCAGCTGCACGGTTTCGGAGGGAGCCAGATCATCAGCCACGATGATCACCGGCTCTTCTGTATGGATGCCGGTTCCTGCATTGCCGGATAGTACCCGGACAAGCCGCTCGGAAATATCTTTCACATCCGCTGCCCGGCCCCGCATATATTCATCATCCATGTCCGCAAACATCTGGGCGAAGTTATCCCCTGTCACCGCTACAGCGTACTCCGCATTGACATGCTGTGTCTCAATGATGTGACGTGCCGCATCCAGATAATCGTCATCCTCCAGCATCATCTGATGGATCTCGAAAATGGCCGCATGCTCCTCGCCCACCTCTTTGACTGCTTTCTCATAAAGCTCCCCCAGCTGCTCGATGGCTGTCTGCACGGCCGTATCAAACCGCTTTTTTTCCTGCTCTGTATCCGCAATGTGGGTGCGCTTTACCGTCTGTTCCCCTTTTTGATAAACACAGATTTTTCCAATGGCGACACCGCCAAATACACTTTTTCCATGATAGGTCTGCATGAATGGTTCCCTCCATGTCCCATTTTACTCTTGAGATCGTCCGTATATTTACATATTGTCTTTCAGAAACTGGCTGATAGACGCAAAAGCTGCCTCTTCGTCCTCTCCCTCAATGGTGACCGTCACTTCCTGTCCGCATTTCACTGCCAGACCCATCACGGCAAAAATCTTCTTGCAGTCCCCGCTTTTTCCGTCCTTGGTCAGTTTGATGGTGCTGGCAAACTGCTTGGCTGCCTTTACCAGTTCACCTGCAGGTCTTGCGTGGATACCTTCCGGATCTGTGATCGTATATTTGAATTCTTTCATGATGATTTCTCCCTTCTGATTGTGATCAATTGATTATCTATTTTTATCTAACCTGTTATAGTTGCTTATTTCTTATGATTCTACGTCCTTCTTGAGAACTCCCAGCAATACAGTGGAAATGGCTGTGCCCACCACCAACGCCACCAGATAAAACAGCGGATTGCCCATTACCGGGAATACAAAAATACCACCGTGGGGAGCCATCAGGGTGCAGTCAAACAGCATGCTCATGGCACCGGCCACACCGGAACCGATGAGGCAGGCCGGAAGCACATGCACCGGATCGGATGCAGCAAAGGGAATAGCACCCTCTGTAATAAAGGCCAGACCCATGATGAAGTTGGTGGGGCCTGCATCCCGCTCCTCTTTCGTGAATTTTTTCTTAAATAACATGGTTGCCAGAGCGATGGCAACAGGCGGGGTCATACCGCCGATCATCACAGCTGCCATCACATCGTAGTTGCCGGATGCAATGGCCGCCGTCCCGAACACGTAAGCTGCCTTATTAAACGGACCGCCCATATCAACAGCCATCATAGCTGCCAGTACGAATCCGAGAATAACCTTGTTGGTACCGCCCATACTGCTTAATCCCTGGTTCAGTGCCATATTGACAGTGCCCATCACAGGCTCCACCACAAAGCTCATGGCCAGACCGATGACCAGCACACCCACCACAGGATAAATGAGCACCGGTGCAATTTTTTCCAGGGCTTCCGGCAGGCGGCTGCACAGTTTCCTTAAGCCCAAGATCACATAACCTGCCAGGAAACCTGCCGCCAGCGCTCCCAGGAATCCGGATTTGCCCTGATAGGCAATGATACCGCCCACAAAGCCTACTGCCAGCGCCGGACGGTCACCGATGGCCATGGCGATAAATCCAGCCAGCACCGGAAGCATAAAGTTGAAGGCCAGGCCGCCCACATTTTTACACCAGGCTGCCACCGGCGTAATGGAACCAAAGTTGGATCGCTGATCCAGCGGCAGGGCATTCATGTCCACACTGAGGCCGTCGATCAGGAATGCAATGGCAATCAGGATACCACCGCCCACCACGAAGGGGAGCATATGGGAAACGCCGTTCATCAGCTGCACATAGATCTGGTGACCTACGCTGCCGGATTTGCCGTTCTTCTGCGCAGAAGAGGAGATGCTGCCTGCGGCTGCGCGGTATATCGGCACCGTTCCTGCAGCTGCCTGCTCCAGCAGTTCATCTGCCTTGCTGATACCGTCAGACACCTGGCACTCAATGACCCGTTTGCCATCAAACCGATCCATGGGCACCTGGGCATCTGCCGCCACGATGATGCAGTCCGCTTCCGCAATTTCCTGCTCTGTCAGCACGTTCTTGGCGCCTGCAGATCCTCTTGTCTCTACCTTGATATGCCAGCCCCTGGATCTTGCTGCCTTTTCCAGGCCTTCGGCTGCCATATAGGTATGGGCAATACCGGTAGGACAGGAGGTGACTGCCAGAAGCCTGGGAGCCTGGGCATCCGTGCCCTCTGCCATTGCAGCACCACTCGCTTCATCAGTCTGCACAGTGTTCCCGTTTTTCTCTGTTCCGGCTGCCAGACGCTCATCAATATCTGCCTGATCCTCATCAGCCTGATCAATGATCGAAAGAAATTGTTCTACTGTTTCGGCGTTTCTTAAGGACGCAGAAAACGCTTCATCCATCATGAGCACAGAAAGCTTGCTCAGCACATCCAAATGTACATTGTCTTTTGTGTTCGGCGCCGCGATAAGGAATAAAAGTGTCACCGGCTCACCGTCCAGGGAATCAAAGTCCACGCCGTCACGGATGACCATGGCTGCCAGGCCGGGCTTCTTTACCGCATCACATTTCCCGTGCGGGATGGCGATACCTTCGCCGATGCCGGTGGTGCTCTCCTCTTCTCGTGCATACACCTGTCTGCGGTATGCTTCCACATCAGACAGCTTGCCGCCGGCTGCCATCAGCTCCACTGCCAGATCCAGCGCCTCGGATTTGCTGGCAGGCGCCGCATCCAGCGATATACTTCTCTTATCCAGTAACTCTGTAATCTTCATGATTATTTCCTCCATACTTCGCAGGTGCGATAGACGTTTTCAATCTCTTCTTTTGTTGCCAGACGTTCGGAAAAGGCGCTTGCACTGCCTGCAGCCAGTCCCATACGAAAAGCATGTGCATAACCGCCGCCTTCCATACATCCGGCCAGAAATCCGGCCACCATGGAATCTCCGGCGCCTACGCCGTTGACCAGTGTACCTTTGGGCACCTCTGCCTCATAAATATGTCCATCCTCCGCCAGAAGGACAGCACCCTTCTCTGCCATGGACACCAGCACATTGACAGCGCCTTTCTTCTGCAGCTTCTTCGCGTAAGGCACCACAGACGCCCTGTCCTGTAATTCCACTCCGAAGATCTCACCCAGCTCATGATTGTTGGGCTTAATAAGAAACGGATGCAGCTCCAGCACATTGAGAAGCAGATCCTTTGTGGCATCCACAGCAATGTAAACGCCCTTTCCGGCCAGCTGTTCCATTATCTGCCGATAGATGTCATCCGGCATTGAGGAAGGAATACTTCCTGCCAGTACAAGTGTATCGCCCGACTCCAGCCGTTCCAGCCGGTCCATAAGCTGTTCCACAGCGGCCGCCGGGATTGTCGGGCCGTTTCCGTTAATCTCTGTGCCATCAACGGAGCGCAGCTTCAGGTTGATGCGGGATATTCCCTGTGGCAGGGAAATAAATTCCGCATTCACACCCAGATCCTCCACTTCTCTTCGGATCTCCTCTCCCACAAATCCGGCGATAAAGCCCAGCGCCGTATTCTCGATCCCGAGATTCTGCAGTACAGTGGAGACATTGATTCCTTTTCCACCCGGAAGCAAAAGCTCTTCCTTCGTCCGGTTGGTCAGCCCCAGCTGAAACTCCGGCACTGACACGATATAATCCAGGGACGGATTAAACGTTACCGTATAAATCATAAGGCTTCGTTCCTTTCTTTTCTTGATTCTGTTTTCATTATATAATCATCCTCAGTCAAAATCAATCAAACTAATTCACAAATATAAGCGGTTGTTTTTGTTGAATTTGACTATTTGTGGTTATTTTTAACTATTTTTGATTATTTTTACTTTCAAATCCAGTAATCTACGTTTACAAAAAAGAGACCGCGCAACCGTCTCTTCCTGACGATCACACGGCCTCTCCTATATTTTCAGCCCAATGTTGATAATTTATACTTTTTAATGACTATTCTTCTCCGGCAGTTCTCGCATCGATTTCTTTCTGCTGCACATCCGCAGGTGCCTGCTCATAACGGGCAAACTCATAGGAATAGCTTCCTCTGCCGCCGGTCATGGAACGAAGCTCTGTGCAGTATCCGTATAACTCCATCATCGGCACGTCTGCTTCCACGATCTGCCTGCCGCCTGACACCGGGGTCATACCAAGCACACGGCCGCGTCTCTTGTTCAGATCACCCATAACGTCTCCGGTATAGCTGTCCGGAACAGTCACCTTCAGAGATACAATAGGCTCCAGAAGCACCGGTGATGCTTCCATAAAACCTTTCTTAAATGCCTGGGAAGCAGCCGTCTTGAATGCCATCTCAGAGGAATCTACCGGATGATAGGAACCATCATAAAGCACTGCCTTCACACCCACAACCGGGTAGCCTGCCAGCGGTCCCTTCTGCACAGATTCCTGTACGCCCTTTTCCACTGCCGGGAAGTAGTTCTTCGGCACAGCGCCGCCTACCACGATCTGATCGAATACATACGTCGTATCCAGATCACCGGAGGGCTCGAAGGTCATCTTGACATGACCATACTGTCCATGTCCACCGGACTGTTTCTTATACTTGTATTCCACATCTGCTTTTTTGCGGATGGTCTCCCGGAATGCCACCTTCGGCTTGCTCAGTTCGATCTCAACTTTATATTTCTCCAGCAGTTTGCTCACTACCACATCCAGCTGCTGATCGCCCATACCATAGAGGAGCGTCTGACGGTTTTCAGAATCGTTCACACTCTTCAAGGTCAGATCCTCTTGCATCATCTTTGTCAGTGCCTGGGAAATCTTATCCTCATCTCCCTTATTCTTGGCGGTATAACGCTTGTATGTATAAGGTGTAGAGATCTCAGTCCTGCCGTAGCGCACCGGGGTCGCCTTGGTTGCCAGCGTGTCACCGGTCCTCGCTGCCATCAGCTTGGCAATGGCACCGATATCGCCTGCATGCAGTTCCTTCACCTCTTCCGGTTTGTTGCCTCTTAAGATGTAAAGCTTGCTGATCTTCTCTTCATTTTCCTTATCCACGTCATAAATCGTGTCGTCAGATTTGATCACGCCGGAACAGATCTTCATGAGGGAATATTTGCCGATGAACGGATCCACGATGGTCTTGAAAACGTAAGCGGATTTTGCCTTGGAGAAATCATAGTTTGCCTGGAAAATCTCATTGGTCTTCATGTTCACGCCTGCGCACGCTCTCTTGTCCGGACTGGGGAACAGCTCTACGATATCGTTCAGCAGATTATGGATATTACGCAGCTCCGTGCTTGATCCCATGGAAACCGGTACAATACTGCCATCATTCACATTAAAGGTCATGGCTGCACGGATCTCGCTGACAGAGAACTCATCCCCTGCGAAATACCGCTCCATAAATTCTTCACTTGTCTCGGCAACGGCGTCCATCATGGCTTCCCGGCAGATATCCAGGTTGTCACGGCAATAATCCGGGATGTCGCACTCTTCTCTCGTGCCGATTCCGGTAAATCTTCTTCCTGCCATTTTCATGACATTGATATAGCCTACAAACTTCTCGTTCTCACGGATGGGCTGATAAAACGGTGCGATCTTCTTGCCGTACAATTCTGTCAGACGTTCTACTACTGCACGGAAGCTGGCATGATCCACATCCATCTCAGATACAAAGAACATTCTCGGCAGCTTGTATTTCTCACACAGTTCCCATGCCTTTTCGGTGCCCACTTCCACGCCGGCCTTACCGGATACAACGATGACTGCCGCATCCGCAGCTGCCACAGCTTCCTCAGCCTCACCCACAAAATCAAAATAGCCCGGCGTATCGAGAATGTTGATCTTATAATCCTTCCACTCAATGGGAACAACCGATGTGGTGATGGAAAACTTTCTCTTGATCTCTTCTTTATCATAATCACTGATGGTATTGCCATCTGTGACCTTACCTAATCTTGTAATATAACCGGACACGTAAGCCATTGCCTCTGTCAGGCTGGTCTTGCCGCTGCCACCGTGTCCCAGAAGTACCACATTGCGAATCTTGTCTGTCGTGTAAGTGTTCATAATGAATTCCTCCAATGCAATTTATTTCGTTACCCCATGTGTATATTCTACTAAAATTTTCGAAAATTTACAAGTATTTTATGTAAATATAACAACTTTATTTTTCGTTATTTTGAATTGCTCTGTCTCTTTTGATGAAACAACAGGATTTATCGGCATTTTCTTACATCTTTTCATCATTTCCACTGCTTTTACATTTTCTTCTTGACTTCAACGCGTCGAAGTATTATAGTAATTGACAGAGCATCTGTTGCGCTATACAATGGAACATACAGAAAAAGATTGGAGAGTTACCTATGATTATTGTAATGAAACCCCACGCATCGAAAGAATCTGTGGATGCGGTTGTAAATGTTGTCAAATCCAAAGGTCTGTCTGCCCACCTGTCCACCGGTGAGGAAGTGACCATCATCGGCGTGGTAGGGGACAAGACCCGTCTGGCCGGACAGAATCTGGAGATTTTCCCGGAAGTGGACAAAATTGTAGCCGTCACAGAGTCCTACAAGCTGACGAACAGGAAGTTCCATCCGGAACCCTCCCGGGTCAAGGTAAAAAATACGGAGATTGGCCCGGACACCCTGACCATCATGGCAGGCCCCTGCGCCATTGAATCCAGAGACCAGCTCATCAACACCGCTATGGCCGTGAAGGAAGCCGGTGCCACCATCCTGCGCGGCGGCGCTTACAAGCCCCGCACCTCCCCCTACTCTTTCCAGGGGCTGGAGGAAGAAGGACTGAAATACATGAAAGAAGCCGGAGAGATCACCGGTCTTGCCACCATCTGTGAGGTCATCGGCACCAAATCCATCAACGCCGCTGTGAAATACGTGGACATGATCCAGATCGGTACGAGAAACATGCAGAACTTCAACCTGTTAAAAGAAGCCGGCCAGTCCGGGCTTCCGGTCATGTTAAAGCGCGGCATGTCCGCCACCATCGATGAGTGGCTCAACGCGGCAGAATACATTGTGGCAGAGGGCAATCCCAACGTGGTGCTGTGCGAGCGCGGCATCCGTACCTTTGAGACATCCACGAGAAACACGCTGGACATCAGCGCCGTACCTGTACTTCGGGCCAGAACCCACCTGCCTATCATCGTAGATCCCAGCCACGCTTCCGGTGTGCGCAGCTACATTGCTCCCCTCTCCCGGGCAGCCATTGCCTGCGGTGCGGACGGTCTTATGATCGAGGTGCACAATAACCCGGCCTGCGCCCTGTCCGATGGCCCCCAGTCTCTGACCCATGAGCAGTTCGCGGCTCTCACTGAAGAGCTGCGCCCTTACGCAAAGTTGTCAGGAAGGAACTTTTAAATGAGATTTCATCATATTGGTTTTATCGGGCTGGGGCTCATCGGCGGCTCCATTGCCCGGGCTATCCGAAAGTTTTACCCGGATATGGCCATCACCGCCTTTGATGCGAACCCGGACAATCTGACCCAGTCACTGTCCGAGGGGGTCATCACCACTGCCTGCAACCGTACTGAGGACGGTTTTGCCCCGGCATTCGCCTCCTGTGATCTGGTGTTTTTGTGTACGCCGGTGGATTACAACAACACCTGTCTGGCACAACTGGCCGACGTGTTAAAGCCTGACGCCATTCTTACTGATGTAGGAAGTGTCAAGACCCCCATCCACGAGGCGGCACTGCGGCTTGGGCTTACCGACCGTTTTATCGGCGGCCACCCTATGGCAGGATCGGAGAAAAGCGGCTACCGCCATTCCTCCGATCACCTCATCGAAAATGCTTACTATATTCTCACACCCGAAGCCGATGTGCCCCTGGATGTGGTGGAGGATATGGAACAGCTGGTAGCCTCTCTGGGTGCTATTCCCTTCACCATCAAAGCAGAGGAACATGATCACATTGTGGCGGCAGTCAGCCATCTGCCCCACCTCATCGCCGCAGGGCTGGTGAACGTGGTACGCGATGCCGATTCCCCCGATGAGAAAATGAAGACCATCGCGGCAGGCGGCTTCAAGGATATCACCCGGATCGCCTCCTCTTCCCCTGTCATGTGGCAGCAGATCTGCGCCCTGAACAGCGGCCCCATTGAGGAAATGCTGGATCGCTATATCCGATACATGACAAATATCCGAAAGCTGGTACATGAGCACAATGAACAGGGCATCTATGATCTGTTTGAGGCATCCAGAGATTACCGGGATTCCATTCCCGGCACCTCCGCAGGCCCCATCAAAAAGGCCTTCGCCCTCTACTGTGACATCATTGACGAGGCCGGAGGAATTGCAGCCATTGCCACCATCCTGGCAGCCAACCGCATCAGCATCAAAAATATCGGCATCATTCACAACCGTTCCTTTGAGGAGGGGGTTCTGCGCATTGAATTTTATGAGCAGGAAGCCTGCGCCGGTGCCGTGCTTCTGCTGAAAAAATACCGCTACATCGTGTACGAGGCCTGACGGCTTCCCGGTGTCGCCAGACATCCAGACAAAGGAGTATTGCTATATGAAGATTACAAAAGCATCCGGACTTTCCGGAGAAGTAATGATCCCGGGAGACAAATCCATCTCCCACCGGGCAGTGATGTTCGGCGCCCTGGGAGAGGGACTGACCGAAGTCACCCATTTTCTCCAGGGTGCCGACTGCCTGTCTACCATCGAGTGCTTCCGCCGGATGGGCATTGCCATCCGCAACGAGGGAGACCGTGTCCTTGTGGAAGGCAAAGGGCTTCACGGCCTGTCCGCTCCTTCCCTGACGCTGGACGTGGGCATTCACAACCGTTCCTTTGAGGAGGGGGTTCTGCGCATTGAATTTTATGAGCAGGAAGCCTGCGCCGGTGCCGTGCTTCTGCTGAAAAAATACCGCTACATCGTGTACGAGGCCTGACGGCTTCCCGGTGTCGCCAGACATCCAGACAAAGGAGTATTGCTATATGAAGATTACAAAAGCATCCGGACTTTCCGGAGAAGTAATGATCCCGGGAGACAAATCCATCTCCCACCGGGCAGTGATGTTCGGCGCCCTGGGAGAGGGACTGACCGAAGTCACCCATTTTCTCCAGGGTGCCGACTGCCTGTCTACCATCGAGTGCTTCCGCCGGATGGGCATTGCCATCCGCAACGAGGGAGACCGTGTCCTTGTGGAAGGCAAAGGGCTTCACGGCCTGTCCGCTCCTTCCCTGACGCTGGACGTGGGCAACAGCGGAACAACCACAAGACTGATTTCCGGCATTCTGGCCGGACAGCGCTTTTCTTCCATGCTGGACGGTGACGATTCTATCCGTACCCGTCCCATGAAACGTATCATGGATCCCTTGACACAGATGGGCGCCGATATCCGCAGCCAACGGGACAACGGCTGTGCCCCCCTTCTCATCAACGGTAAATTCCTGCACGGCATCCACTACACCACAAAGGTGGCTTCAGCCCAGGTAAAATCCTGCATCCTGCTGGCGGGCATGTATGCGGACGCCCCCACCAGCGTCACCGAACCTTCCGTTTCCCGGAACCACTCCGAGCTGATGCTGAACTACTTCGGCGCCCGGGTGGACACCTGCGGCACCACCGCCACCATCCAGCCCGAACCCCATCTGGTTGGACAAAAAGTAGAAGTACCCGGAGATATCTCTTCGGCAGCTTATTTTATCGTTGCAGGTCTCATCGTACCGGGCACGGAAATTCTCATCAAAAACGTGGGCATCAATCCCACCCGGGACGGCATTCTCCGGGTCGTACAGGCCATGGGTGGCAGTCTGGAGCTTTTAAACGCCTCTTCTGACAATGGGGAACCATCTGCTGATCTGCTGGTGTGCAGTTCTTCCCTGCATGGCACGGTCATTGAGGGCGATCTTATTCCGACTCTCATCGACGAACTGCCGGTCATTGCCGTACTGGCCTGTTTTGCAGAAGGAACCACCGTCATCAGGGATGCACAGGAACTGAAGGTCAAGGAGTCCAACAGGATCGATGCCATGGCTGAAAACCTGACACGTATGGGCGCTCATGTCACTGCTACCGATGACGGCCTTATCATCGAAGGCGGTCATGCCCTGCATGGTGCCTCCATCGACACCCGCAAGGATCACCGCATTGCCATGTCTTTCGCTGTGGCTGCCCTGGCAGCTGACGGAGAAACCGAGATCCGGGATGCGGAATGTGTCAATATCTCCTATCCTGAATTTTATGAGGATCTGCGGCGGCTGACGCGGTAACATTTCATGCAAGGCACACGAAAAAGGGCGTTGATACTTGTATATCAACGCCCTTCAACCTGTCGGTATTTGATTATTTTAACTTTACTTCGCTTTCTTTTCCGTATATTATTTCTTTTCTTCTGTCTCTTTCTTTACCCGGGCCATGAACTCGTCCAGGCTCATGGTCAGTGTCTCGCCGGAATCCCGCAGACGAACGGATACGGTGTTGTCCTCTTCCTCTTTTGCTCCAAGAACAAGCATGTACGGCACCTTCTCCATCTGTGCCTCGCGGATCTTGTAACCGATCTTCTCGGAACGGGTATCGAACTCTGTGCGGATGTGGTTTACTTTCAGGGTACGGTATACCTTCTCGGCATAATCGCTGGTCTTGTCAGAAATCGGCAGTACCTTTGCCTGTACCGGAGCCAGCCATACCGGGAATTTGCCGGCATAGTGCTCGATGAGGATACCGATGAAACGCTCGATGGAACCGAATACCACGCGGTGGATCATGATCGGGCGGTGTTTCAGGCCGTCAGCACCCATGTACTCTGCCTCAAACCGCTGGGGCAGCTGGAAGTCCAGCTGGATGGTGCCGCACTGCCACGTTCTGCCGATGGAATCCTGCAGATGGAAGTCGATCTTCGGGCCGTAGAAGGCACCGTCTCCCTCGTTTACCACGTAAGGAAGGTTCATCTCTTCCAGGGCACGGCGCAGGCCTTCGGTAGCCAGCTCCCAGTCCTCATCGCTTCCCATGCTGTCTTCCGGACGGGTGGACAGCTCTACGTGATATTTGAAACCGAACAGACTGTAAACCTCGTCGATCAGGCGGACAACGCCCTTGATCTCATCGGTGATCTGCTCTTTGGTCATGAAGATATGGGCATCATCCTGGGTAAAGCAGCGCACACGCATCAGGCCGTGGAGCTGACCGGATTTTTCATGACGGTGTACCAGGCCAAGCTCTCCCATACGGATCGGCAGATCTCTGTAGGAACGGGGCTGGGACTTGTATACGAGCATGCCGCCCGGGCAGTTCATGGGTTTTACCGCGAAATCGGTATCGTCGATGACGGTGGTGTACATATTTTCTTTGTAGTGATCCCAGTGACCGGAGGTCTCCCACAGCTGACGGTTCAGCATGATCGGGGTGGAAATCTCCACGTAGTCCTCCCGGTTATGGATCTCTCTCCAGTAATCGATCAGGGTGTTTTTCAGCACCATGCCCTTGGGAAGGAAGAACGGGAAGCCCGGGCCCTCCTCCATGAGAGCGAAGATACCAAGCTCCTTGCCCAGCTTTCTGTGGTCACGCTTCTTGGCCTCCTCGATACGGGTCAGGTATTCCTCCAGCTCAGAAGCCTTTGTATAGGAAATACCGTAAATTCTCGTGAGCATCTTGTTTTTCTCATTGCCTCTCCAGTAAGCACCTGCCAGGCTGGTGAGCTTGAAGGCTTTTACCGGTTTGGTGGTCATCAGGTGCGGGCCTGCACACAGGTCTACATACTCGCCCTGTCTATAGAAGCTGATCTCTGCATCCTCCGGCAGATCCTCGATCAACTCTACCTTGTAAGGCTCCTCCTTCTCCTGCATGAACTTAATGGCCTCATCTCTCGGCAGGGTGAAGCGCTCCAGAGCCAGGTTCTCTTTCACGATCTTCTTCATCTCTGCTTCCAGAGCGGTCAGATCATCTGCGGTAAAGGAATCCGGACGGTCAAAGTCATAGTAAAAGCCCTCTGCGATAGACGGACCGATGGCCAGCTTCGTCTCCGGGAACAGACGCTTCACTGCCTGTGCCAAAATGTGGGATGTGGTATGCCAGAATGCAGCCTTTCCCTCCTGGTCATCAAAGGTATGCAGCACCAGGGTGCTGTCCTTGTCGATCACGGTACGGATGTCCACGCCCTCGCCGTTTACGGTTGCTGCACAGACATTTCTTGCAAGTCCTTCGCTGATATCTTTTGCGATATCAATGACAGCCATGGGCTGAGCATATTCGCGGACACTTCCATCTTTCAGTGTTACTTTCATTTCAAAAATCTCCTTTCCTTTCTCTAACAGGGCCATGCATTCTATACTCAGGTATTGATTACCAGAGGATTCCTCCGCTGCTTACATGCAAGCATGACGCAGTGTCCGGACTGTGACACTGGTAATCAAAAAGCGCCCTCAAACGGATGCTTCCATCCGTTCAAGGGCGCATATGCACGGTTCCACCTTGTCTTTTTACTCAAATCTTCCCTTAACGCGGGCCACGGCAGCGCTTCCCCCGGCTCTCCCGGCTTCCTGCTGCAGCTTCGGACTGGTCTTCCCAACGGCCTTACATGGGATGACTTCCAGCTACTGTCTTCCCTCTCTGTCTGCACGTGCCGATGCTACTCGTTCCTTCACAGCTTTTCTCGTGTAAGATCACAATATCGTGTGTATAACCACACTTTCCTGTGATCAGATTCTTTCTTATCTTATGCCTGCCGCACCGTTTTGTCAAGGGTTTTTCTGCTGAAATACCACAATGGCCTTGAACAGATCGCCGTCGATCTCGATATCCAGGGTGCCGCCCTGCAGCTCCACAAAGCTGGAGGCAATGGCCAGACCCAGACCGCTGCCCTCGGTGTTCCGGGACAGGTCGCCCCGGACGAACCGCTCGGTGATCTCCCGGGGATCGAAGTTCAGCTCCGCTGCGGAAATATTTTTCATGGTGACAACCACCTGGCCACCGTCCATACATTTCAGGTCAATGTACACCCGGGAACGGGGCAGCGCGTATTTCACAATGTTGGTGAGCAGGTTGGAGAACACCCGATAAGTCTTCTGACTGTCCAGCGTCAGGATCACCTTCTCCTCCGGCAGTGACCAGCGGAAATCCAGGCCGGAGGCGTTCAGCTTATCCTCCATCTCAAAACGCACCTGCTTCAACAGGTTCACGATATCCACCTGGTTGAAATTCATGGTCACGTTATTGGTGGTGGCCTTGCTAATCTCAAACAGATCCTCGATGAGCACCTTCAGCCGCTGGGATTTCCGCGCCAGAATGTCCACGTAGGACTTACGCTCCTCCTCGGTAAGATTGTCCTGCCCCAGCAGATCCACGTAGGTAATGATAGCTGTCAGCGGCGTTTTCAGATCGTGGGACACGTTGGTGATGAGCTCCGTCTTCATCTTCTGGCTCTTCACCTCTTCCGCCACCGCCTGCCGGAAGCCCTGCTGGATATGGGACAGCTCCTCGTGCAGCGGTTCAAAGATGCCCACATCCCGGGACAGCGCCTGGTTCAGGTCCCCGGCTGCCATGCCCCGCACCCAGCCAAGCACCGCCTGATAATCCTTTCGGATGCCGGTAAAATACCGCCGCAGCCATAAAAACAGGAAGATAGAATAAATCACGACCCCGAAAATGCCGCCAAACCACATGGTACACAAGATAGCCACCACTGCGCCGTTGACCAGCACGATTTTCCAGATCGAGCGACTCATGTTTTCCGTCAGATCCACATCCGTCACATAAGCAGCAAACCGTTTTCCCTGCCGCTTGATAAAGGGGAAAAACCGGTAAATGAGGCTGTATTTTTTCACATAAGCCACCGGCCCCAGGCTGCCCACAGGCACGATGCAGGATGCGCTGACAAACCAGGTGCCAAACACCAGCACCCAGCACAAAAAGTTGATGGCGCCGCCCGTCAGCATATCGATGTTGCTCCAGCTGCCCTCCAGATAGGAGATCATCATATCCAGCATACCTTCGTACAGGCTGATACAGATACACAGCCCGGCAAAGGACACCTCCAACGGCAGATGAAAGAGCCAGTGGTTGTGAAATGCATAGGTTTCCCTGCGCATAAAGAGCACAGCCGCCACGGCCACCCCCGCCAGAAGCAGGACATAAAGCATCGGGAAAATCCCGGAGGAATAGCTGTTATACATGGTCACATAAGTGTCCCACGCTGCATCCGCCGACAGGGTATTAAATCCGTAAAACACCCGCATATTCACCGGATACTGCACGGAAAGCTCCGTCACATCTGTATTTTCCAGAAAATCATTGATCATCCGGTCAAACCGTCCGGCGTGGGCCAGATCCTGGAACTCCCGGTAAAAGCTCTTCGTGGACACCCCTGCACTTCCGGACACCGTCACATCGCCGGTATCGCTGTAGTCCAGACAGATCCAGCCGCTGTACAGGGAGGCAAACTCCGTCATCTGGCTTTCTGTCCGCTTCGTCTCATCCACATAATTTTTCAGCACATCCCGGTGCTCTGCCACATTGCTCACCACCTGGCCAGTGGTCGTATCCATGGCCAGATAGTCCACATTGGCACTCAGGTTGCTGTAGCTGTTTTCCATATTGATCAGCACATTTTTCAGAGCGCTGTAGCACGCATTTCCAGCCACCTCATCCATGGAGGCCAGATCCTTCCCCGGAAGAAAAATATCCGACTCCGTCAGTGTGCTGTCTTTTTTCTTCTGCAGGTCTTCGTATAACACATAACCGCTGTCATATATGTAGCCAGTGTCCTCAGACGATATCTCATAGCCATCCTCATCCCGGGAAACCGCCGTATCTGTCACGGCAGCCATCGAGCCGACATCGCCTCTGTGTTTGGCAAAATACGGGTAAAAGCACAGCATCACCACCGCCGGAACCAGCGCCGCCAGCAGCGCATAGAGCATTCCCTTTTTTCCCTTCTCAGGGCTGTTTTTCCATCTTGTATCCAACTCCCCACACCACCTTTAAATATTTGGGCTCCCGCGGATTGATCTCGATCTTTTCCCGGATATTCCGCACATGAACCATGATCGTGTCGGTGTTCACAGCACGCTCGTTCCAGATTCTTTCATAGATCTCATCTGCCGAAAACACCCGTCCAGGATTTTTCATGAGAAGCAGTAAAATTTTGAACTCCATAGGCGTCATTTTCACCGGCTGGCCATCCACCTTCAGCTCCACCGTTTCCTCGTTGAGTTCCAGACCGCCAATGGTGTACACATGTTCATTGGCCACCTCCGTCTTTTCCTTCACCATTTCCAGAAACCGCTTGTAGCGCCGCAGCTGAGAATTCACCCGGGCCAGAAGCTCCAATGGCGTAAAAGGCTTGGTCACGTAATCGTCCGCCCCCATATTCAGCCCCATGATCTTATCGACCTCCTCTGATTTGGCCGAAAGCATGATCACCGGAAAATCATATTTCTCCCGCAGCTTCATCACCATGGTGATGCCGTCCATCACCGGCATCATCACATCCACGATGGCCAGATGAATTTCTTCCTTACTTATAATATCCAGCCCTTCCTGGCCGTTGGCCGCCTTGAATACACGATATCCCTGACTGACAAGGTAAATGCCGATGCCGTCCCGGATCTCCTGGTCGTCCTCTACCACACAAACATTGTATGCATCCATTTTTGTTCTCCCCTCTGCTGTTCAATCCTGCTTATTATAGCATGCCCGGAAGCTTCTGCATACGTTTGTCCGGTCATCTTTTTCCTGAACAAGGCCAGTATAACGTCTAAATCGTAAAAACGAATATAGAAAAATCCAAAGAATTTCTAAAGAAGTTCTTTGGATTGCTCGTACATAATTTCGATACCATGGATTGTTCCGTGCTTCGCCCTCTCACAATCCATCTCCACATTCGCATATCGTGGGATTATCATCCCACTTTTATGCTCATATGGAGGCGGGTCTCAAAGTCCTTCATCCATTTATGAACAAGTTCAAATGGATTTGGACCTTTCGCCCCTAGTATCTATATATTTTTTCAGGAATTGATAAATCTCCGTCTCTACCGGCGGGCACCCTTCCAGGTGATGGGCGAAGCCGCAGGTGCAGTTGCCCACGCCCAGCGTCCCGGTCTGTCCCCGGTAGCCCTGGCCGATGCACACCTTGTCGGTGAGTTTGTCCAGCAGCCCCTCCTGGGCCAGCATGTCCAGCGCCGGAATGAGATAGGCATAACAGGCGCTGCAGGAATCCACCTCTTCCGCCTTATCGGCCACCCGCATGACCCGGTTGGTGTCCGGCAGCACCGGCAGTGTCTCCGGCTCGTTGAGGGCACGGATGTGTGCCCGGGAAAGATCTGTACTTCCCACGCCCAGCGCTTCCGCCAGGGAAAGGTAAGGTACCTCCTCCGGTTCCCGTCCCATCACCTGCGCCCCGAAGGTATCACAGAGCACCGGGTCGGCCGCCGCAAAGATCCGATTCATATAGAAGGGACTGCCACCGTCCTCGAAATTGGGATCGCCGCAGATGTTGTCCACCACGATAAAATCCTGACGGATGCCCAGCCCCAGATGGGCGATGGGCTTGTGAAGGCCCAGCCGGTGAAACCTGCGCTTCTCCGCATTGGGGATCAATCCCTTCATATTTTTCAATGCACAGGTAATGCCCGTCTGGCAGTGGCCCTTCAATACCGGTACATTGATCAAAAAATCAAACTGCCGCACACAGTCACAGATATGCAGCGAAAGGCCGCCGCAGTCCTGTTCATAGAAAGTATCCTGCTGGGTATCCAGCAAATTCACCTCATACTGTTTTGCCAGATCCTCATATCCGCAGACGCAAAAAGCCTCCCGGGTGTAATCCCCCACCCAGGAGCCTTCTGCTATCGTCAGGTTATAAAACCCATGTTCTTTCAGATATTCTATAATTCCCGCAACGATCTGTGGATGCGTAGTGCCTCCATTCTCTGCCGGGTAGGGACCCAGTATATTCGGTTTGATCCCGATGCTGGCATCCTTATCAGCGATCATTGTGTCGAGTCCGGCCTCACAAAGAAGCCGCTTCGTCATTGTCTGATAATCTTCTCCGTATATCATGAGAATTTCATCTCTGCGCATGATTGTTCATCCCTTCTGTTCTGTTTGCACAATTAAATAATACCTGAACCAGGGGTAAAAATCAATCCCGTTCCGTTCCCTTTCAAGCACGGATCTCAATGGTTGCCGCAAACCGGTCATTGTTCTGCAGCAGACCTCTTTTTTTCAGCAGATCTTTCATCTCGACATACAGGATTTCCTGCTCCTTCGGCGTAATCGTCTTTCCGTTGCGGATAGAAATCCCGGATTCCACCGTATCAGCCCCATCATTGGTCTGATACATGGGATAGCTGTAAAAACGGCTGACTGCACCTATCTCTTCCAGCAGATTCATCATCCGGTACACCGTTGCGATGCCGATGGACGGATCCTTTTTGACAGCCTCATAATAAATTTCTTTACAACAGTTATGAGGGTTTTCCAGAATGATATCCATCAGGATCTTGCGCTGCTCGGTGATCCTCTTGCCCCGCCGCTTCATTTCTCTGAGAATTTCTTCTTTCTGCACAGGACATTCCTCCCATATCATCGATGACTGCTATCGCAGGCTCCTCCGCCACAGCTGCCGCAATTACCGCTGCAGCCGCTGCAGGATTTTCCGTTTTTCTTGTCATTTCTTATACTTCGGATGGCCAGGGCAGCTATCAGTATGACAACTGCAGCAACCCCGATCGTTCCGATATTAGCACCTAAAAATGTAAGGATAAGACACACCTCCCAAAGAGATTATGCTTTCACTGTTTTCTTTACCTTCAGAGTCTCACTCTCTTTGTAAGGACGGAATAACAGATACAGGAAACCAACTACCAGAAGGATAGCTACTACGGTTCCGATACCGAAAGCACCACCTGTCACAACACTGCCAATCTGGTAAATACACAGGGAAACAACATAGGCAAGTCCACACTGATAGCCGATTGCAAACCAGAACCATTTTGCATTGTTCATCTCACGCTTGATGGCACCCATTGCTGCGAAACAGGGAGCGCACAGCAGATTGAATACCATGAAGGACATAGCAGAAATGGCAGTAAAGCTGGATGCCAGTGTTCCCCAGATCTCTTCACCTTCCTCAGATACCTCAGCAAAGCCATACAGAATACCAAAGGTACCTACGACGTTCTCTTTTGCCACAAGACCGGTGATCGCCGCAACAGCAGCCTTCCAGTCACCCCAGCCAAGAGGTGCAAAGATCCATGCAAAGGCTTTGCCGATAGAAGAAAGAATACCATCACTTAAGTCATCAACCATGCCAAAGTGGCCGTCTACAAATCCAAAGCTGGATGTAAACCACACAACAATGGTAGAAAGCAGGATCACAGTACCGGCCTTCTTAATGAATGACCAGCCTCTCTCCCACATGCTTCTGAGTACATTGCTGACTGTCGGCCAGTGATATGCCGGAAGCTCCATAACGAAGGGAGCCGGATCCCCGGCGAACATCTTTGTCTTCTTTAAGATAATACCGGAGCAGATGATTGCTGCGATTCCGATAAAGTAAGCTGCCGGAGCCACCCAGGAAGCACCGTCAAAAATAGCGCCTGCGATCAGAGCGATGATCGGAAGCTTTGCGCCACAGGGAATAAAGGTTGTGGTCATAACCGTCATCTTCCGGTCACGGTCATTCTCAATGGTACGGGAAGCCATGACACCTGGTACGCCACATCCGGTACCGATCAGCATCGGGATAAAAGACTTACCGGAAAGACCAAATTTACGGAAGATACGGTCCATGATGAATGCGACACGGGCCATGTATCCACAGGACTCCAGGAATGCCAGGAAAATAAACAGTACAAGCATCTGCGGAACGAATCCGAGGACAGCACCCACGCCGGCCACAATACCGTCAAGGATCAGACCCTGCAGCCATGCTGCGCAGTGAATGCTCTCCAGGAAACCTTCGATTGCCGGAGGGATGATCTCTCCGAACAGCACATCATTGGTCCAGTCAGTCACAAATGCACCAACTGTGGATACGGAAATATAATATACAAACCACATCACAACTGCAAAGATCGGCAGGGCCAGCCAGCGGTTGGTTACAATGCGGTCGATCTTATCAGAAATGGTAAGGCTCTGTTTGTTCTTCTTCACATAGCAGCCCTCAATGATGGATGCAATGTAAACATAACGCTCGTTGGTGATGATACTCTCCGAATCATCGTCCAGCTTATCCTCAGCCGCCTTGATGATGCTCTCCACATCCGGCACCTTGCTCATGGTATCTGCGATTTTGTCATCACGTTCGAAAAGCTTGATGGCATAGAATCTTTTCTGGGACTGTGCGATATCGGAAGGAAGCAGTGCCTCGATATCCGTAAGAACACTCTCTACTTCCGGAGCAAAGCTATGTACAAATCCGGCCACTGTCTTCTTCTGTGCAAGAGCGACCGCCTTCTCGGCAGCCTCTGTGATACCGGTTCCCTTCAGAGCGGAAATCTCGACAGCCTCGCATCCCATGTTTTTGGAAAGTGCTGCGATGTTGATCTGATCACCGTTCTTTGCAACGATATCCATCATGTTGACAGCCATCACAACCGGGATGCCAAGCTCCATCAGCTGTGTGGAAAGGTAAAGATTACGCTCCAAGTTCGTTCCATCTACGATATTCAGGATCGCATCGGGACGCTCGGTGATCAGGTAGTTTCTGGCAACAACCTCCTCCAGTGTGTACGGAGACAGGGAGTAAATACCAGGAAGGTCCATGATGATTACGTCTTTGTGTCCTTTTAATTTTCCTTCTTTTTTCTCAACCGTAACGCCCGGCCAGTTTCCGACAAACTGATTGGAACCGGTCAGCGCATTGAACAGGGTAGTCTTACCACAGTTCGGGTTTCCGGCAAGCGCAATTTTATATGCCATGCTTCTAATCCTCCTCATTCTATCGGTTAGTAAATTCTAACCTTTCGTTTTAAAAAATACAGGGGCTGAAAGTCCAGCCATCCTGTCATTTTTTACTGAACTTCAACCATCTCGGCATCTGCTTTACGCAGGGATAACTCGTAGCCGCGGACGGTAACCTCCACCGGATCTCCAAGCGGTGCAACTTTACGTACATAGACGTCTGTTCCTTTGGTAATTCCCATGTCCATGATACGGCGCTTTACCGCACCCTCTCCATGAAGTTTGACTACTTTTACGGTCTGGCCGCACTTCGCATCCTTCAATGTCTGCATTGCTCTTTTCTCCTTTCAACGCCTTTTGCTCTGTCTGATCAGATCATGATCTTGTTTGCCATCTCACGGCTGATCGCAACTCTTGACTCCTTCACGTTCACAATCAGATTTCCGTTGATCTCGGAAACAATGGTGACCAATCCTCCGGGAACAAATCCAAGGCTCTCCAGGAAACGTCTCGTATCCTCCTTGCCGCCGACTTTCTTGATCTCATTGGCTTCGCCAGTCTTTGCCATCGTTAAGGGCATCATAATCCTCTCCTTTTCTTTTGCAGGTAGCATTGGCTAACTCTTATTGATAAAAAATAGCTAGTTGTCACTAACCGTCTATAGATTAGCACCCCCTAACCCGTTTGTCAATAGTATTTATCAATAAATTTATTCTTTTTTAATGCTTCAAAACATTGGCAATCTCATGATTTTGTGCTATAATTATTAATTATATTTTGGCATTTCTGACAAATATTTCTCGAAAATCTTGTAAAAATGCCGGACAAGGAGTGACTAATTTGAAAATACAGGAATCTGCAGAGAATTATCTGGAAACAGTGCTGGTCTTAAGCAAACGCAATCCGGAAGTACGTTCCATCGACGTTGCTACAGAACTGGGATTCTCCAAACCCAGTGTCAGTGTTGCCATGAAGAATCTTCGGGAGAACGGATACGTCGTCATTAATAAGGAAGGACATATTTTCCTCACCGATGCCGGACGGGAGATCGCAGAGATGATCTACGAGCGCCACACGCTACTCTCCACCTGGCTCATCAGCCTGGGTGTTTCTCCGGAGACTGCCGCAGAGGATGCCTGCCGGATGGAGCACGTCATCAGTAAGGAATCCTTCAGCGCCATCAAGGAACATGTGGAGAAATACCATATGTAATGGAATCATAAGAAAGGGAATCACGGACAGATGCAATGTATCTTCCAGGATTCCCTTTTTTTCTATTATTCTATGTTCTGCAAGCTTTGCTGCTTCCACACTTTCTTTCCGCCCCGGATCCCGCGATTTCCGGGATTCTCCCTTCCGGAGTTCTTACAGAGAAATCCCGAATTCCTCCGGTCGGAACCGGGGACATACATTTTCAGAAGACGTGATGACAGAGGCCGCCAATCTCGTGCCGATCTCCACCGCCTGTGCCAGTGTCCTGCCATAGGTCAGGCCTGCAGAGACGCCCGCGCAGAACGCATCTCCCGCGCCGGTGGTATCCTTCACCTGTACCTTTTTGGCCGGACAGATCCCCTTCTCTCCATCTGCTTCCGCATAAACAGCGCCCTGACCGCCCATGGTCACCACCATGGCAGGCACATTGGACACCTGCAGCCGCTCTGCCAGAATATCCACCATCTCCTCCGGCGTCTTCTCGCTGTAATCATCTGAGAAAAAGATACCTGCCTCCAGCTGGTTGCAGATGAGACAGTCAAACTTCTGTAACAGATCCCGGCGTCCCACCGCGATATTCATGTTGCTGACAACACCGTACAGCTTCTTGCCATATTTCTGGCAAAGCTCCACAACCTTCTTAATAATATCCTTGTCCATGTCAATCTCCGCCACCACAGAATCGCAGTTCTGGATGACCTCATCCCCCTGTTCCTCCAGGATCGACAGAATCGGCATCAGATTGGGCCGCTGAGAAATCGAACCGCTCAGATCCCCGTTGTGGTCAAACACTGCCAGCCAGGTTCCCATCCCACCAGGAACCACGCGCATATAGCCGGTATTCACCTTGTGCCGTTCCAGCTTGTCTACCACCGCCTGTCCCAGCGCCGTCTCATCCACAATCCCCAGGAATGTGGGCCGCAGCTCCAGATTGGCGATATCCTCCACCACATTGCGGCTCACGCCGCCGTGGATGTACTCCACATGACCGGCATTCCTGCCGTCCGCGATATAGATGTCGTCTGGAAAGCCCTTGATATCCACAAAGACCGCTCCCAGAACGATGATTCCGTTTTTATTGACTGCCATAACACTTCTCTCCCGTTTCTCTCTTTTTCCGGCGCGTTCTCACACACTTCCATCATCCTGTATAAAAGACGTGAGCTGCCGATCTGCGCCGGTCATATGCTGTCTATTATAGGCAGAATCGAAGAGGCTGTCAATCCGCTCCGGCAGTCCGGCATTCACACCGACATTCACGGATTGGCACTTCATCCGTTAACGGATGCCATATTCCTGCAGAAGCTGATCCCGAAATGCCGCATCATCCAGTGCACGCTGCAGATCTTCCAAGCGTTGATCTGACAGAAGATGTTTGGTCAATTTTTTCTCTTGTTCAGCAATTTTCACTTCCTGTTTTGCTGCCTTAGCAAACTGTTCTGCTGCTTCTGCTCTTTTTTTCTCCTGTTCTGCATTTTTTCGTTCCTGCTCTGCAATTTTCCGTTCCCGTTCCGTATTCTCCTGCTCTTCCTTACGGCCCTGCTCATACATCATCTGATCATGCTCAAACCATTTCATATATCGTAATGAAACCTCCCCGTCCCGTTTGACCTGATCTACCATCTGCTGGATGTCTCTCAGATCTTCATTGATCGCATTGTTCTGGTTCGTGTTCTCCATATAGCTGAGCAGCTGACGCAAACTTTCCGAGATGTTTCCTTTTTTGCCCCGGGTATACAGCACCCAGGTTTCCGCATCATCCTCATACGGCATTGTCGGCTCTTCCAGGCATCTGTTCTTTATCGTGTACAGCACCCGGTCATAGCCGAAAGGATCATAATCACAGATAAAGATCACATACACCTTTTTCATTTTTCCAAAATTTTCTCCGGCTTTCAGACTTCTTCTGTCAATCATTGCATGATAAAACCTGGCGCGCTTCGGAAATGCTTTGATCTCCGCACTCTTATGGTTATGATCCGGTTCCACATCGTAGACAGTGGGGATTTCGTCTCCATTGATCTGCACGCTTCCGTCTTCCTCGATATAGACATCCAGCCTTGCGCCACGAAGATCCGTATTCACTCCCGCAAACGACTCCTGCGCACAGATTTTCAGATGCGGGAATTTCCGATCAAATAACGTTTCCAGCAGTTTCCGGATAAACGCTTCCCCCGTATCCGGATACGCCAGCATGGCATTGAATAAGAAATCATCCAATAGGTTCAATTCTTCCAGTTTTCTTCTCTGCATTCATTTTCCTCCTACTGATGGCAGAAAAGAGTAGAATATGCGCCGTCAAAGCCGCTGCATGCATGCCCGCTCTCACTCTCTCCGCCATATTTTTTGTTTTCGCATATGGGGATTGAGTGACCGAACGGCCAAGAACTTTCCCAGATATGTAATTACAGTGTAGCAAACGTCTCTTTTCGTGTCAATGACTAGGCAGCAAAAATTGTCCGGAAGATTTTCCGCACCAGCGGGCCCACGAAAAACACCTGCAGGCAAAGTGCCGCCGGGAAGCACAGGAATGCCATGATCGCAGTAAATACAACACTTTGAAATTTTGTTTTTGGCATATTTTTTCTCCTTTTCCTGATACAGAGCAACCAAAATCCCCACACCTCAAAAGCCGTCTTCCGCAGACTGCCGCCAACTTTCCGCGTGCAATGCAGACAACAAAAAACGACATCAAACCCATCGCAGCCATCAGACAGGAGCCGCGATAATATTTAATGTCGTTATGATTGTTCTGTATTTATTTTTCAACGGAGAGGATTATAGCACAATTTTTTCCGGAGCGTAAGCAGTTTTTTTATCAAAACTTGTCATACGCCAGCCGGGGATCGTGATCCTCCCGCACATAAATGATGCCCCTCTGGGTAAACCCAAGCTTCCCCAGCAGGCGCTGCATGGGCAGATTATCCGCATGGGTATCCACCCGCAGGTGATGGCACTGGGCAAAGGCCCAGTTCAGGCAATATTCTCCCACGCCGCGGACGTTTCCGCTGCCTGCCAGACGGTGCACCACACCGTATTCCCCCGGATTTCCCCAGGCGCCGTTTTCGATGAGCCGGTAGGAGGGATCAATGTCTACCCCCTGGATATAGACGAATACCGCCGCGATCTCATCCGCCGCCACAGCCACGTACATCCGTCCCAGCCGGATGTCCTCCCGCAGAAGTGTTTCCGGCGGCCAGGTATCGTTCCACTGTCTCGGGTTGCCGTGTGCTTTCATAAAGGCACGGGCGCGGGCATAGATTGCCAGAATGGCCGGAAAATCCTCCGGCACTGCATGCCGGATCAAAAGAGGAGCGGGCGTGTCCGTCCCGGTTGCCTTGTCAATTCTATCTGGTATCTCTGTCTGTTTCATTGGTATCCTTACAGGCTCCCTTCCCGTTATTCTATCGTTTCTGTTCTTGCAGGATTTTTCTCACTGTATCTTCTTTTCCCACAGCATCATAACACGTTTCCTTCCAAATTACAATTTCACCCGGAAGATCATCCTTCTGTGCCACTGTTGTTTTTTCGTTATCCTGTTTGCGTGATCCTATAGAAGAAAATAGAAAAGCCCCAGGCCCTGTGATTTCTCGCAGGGTATGGGGTTTCTCCGCCTTTTTGGGGCTTTTCAAGAATATCTTTATGATGTATTAGGAAGTTATAAGCGTATGATTAACAAGCCTTCTGCTGAAGGATCTCAGTAAGCGCTGTTGCACTGCTGGTGTGGCAGCGAACAATCTCTGCATTGCTGTCCTTTACACCATCCAGAGCGCAGCGGATCATCTTATGGGATACCGTGTTGGTAAACAGCACCAGCAGGTCGGGCTGGCCGATCTGTTTATCCATTCCCGCAGCCATCTGGGTAAACACTTTTGCCTTACAATTATAGCTCTTACAAATCTTTTTATACTGCGCTACCATGCGGTCATGGCCGCCGACGATTACTACACTCATGGGAACCCTCCTTTTTTATGCGGAAGCAAGAAGCTTGCCAAGGGCAATGCAATCCGCTGCTGCTGCGTCATCCGGTACCTCGTGGCAGATGACACCCTCACCGCCGACAACGGTTGCGCCATCCTCCTGTACTCTCTCTTCCCAGTTTCTCATCCACTCGCCGTCTCCCCAGCCATAGGAACCGAAGAGGCCGATCTTCTTGCCGGCTGCGAAACCGTCAACGTCGCACATGAAAGGCTCCATGTAGCCCTCCTCCAGCACCTCAACACCCATGGACGGGCAGCCCAGTGCGAATACGGAACAATCCTTTAACTCGTCAGCGGAGAAGTTCTCCACATTTACGATCTTTGCTTCTTTACCACCCTCGCGGATTCCCTGTGCCACGTACTCTGCCATTGCTCCTGTGTTACCTGTTCCGCTCCAGTATGCTACAATAATTTCACTCATTTCAAATGTCCTCCTTGTCAATGCTGTCTTTTTTTATCAAATCAGGCAAATAAGATCTCTTCCATCTGTGCCACCTGCCAGAACCGCATGCCTGCGGCGATCTCGCTGGTGATCCGGCTTCTTACCATCGTATAAAGATCAAATCTTTCTTTTGCCCTTGGTGCATCCTCATAAACCTTCCAGTACCCGGAATAAAGGAAATTCCGTCCTTTGTTTTCAATAAAGCCCTTGACATCCGCCAACGGATATCCCAGAATCACGCCGATCTCATGTGGAAATTCCTGTTTTCCCAGCTTGTAATCCAGAAAATGCATATGTACCTTGCGCATCACATTTTCCAGATGAAAATCGGTGTAGCCATACTTCTTTAAGAAATCTCTGTTCCCCTCTTCCCTGAGCACCTCCTCTATGAGTGATTTTCGGTAAAACAGCCACATCTGTTTTCCGTCGCCTTCATAAAAAAGATCGCAGCAGATATCTGCACTTACAAGAATCTCTCTGATCTCATCTGCCGCATCGCCCTCACCGAGAATCACGATATTTGACGGTTTCACACCGGCAAGTACAGGGGCGCACTGATCGGCGATCTGTACACGAACCCTTTTTCGTCCATCCCGTGTGGACTTCTCTTCTGCCATTGACTTCATAACCTGTGACAACTCCTTTACCTTTCAATTAGTTTTAACCAACCTTGGTTAGCAATAACTAACTTGGTTACAGTATACGACACCCCCTCTCATTTGTCTAGTAGGTATTTTGAGAAAAGTTCTCAATACCTAATTTCCAGTTCACTTGAATATTCAGTAGGCAGATTACATGCTCGCATGAAAATCTGTCTACTGAAATGTTCAAAGGGAGCGCCAGTGTATGAGCAAAAGTGAGCTGCGACAGCAGCGGAAAGCATCGCAGATGCGGTTTTGCGAATGGCGCGTGTGAACTGGAAATACCAATACCTACCTGTACACCCTCTCCAACCGGCTTCCCAATCGACTGAGCAGCTCATTGGTGATGGCTCCCGCGCATCCGGCCATCTCTTCCGCGGAAATCTCTTCCTTTCCCTGTCTGCCCAGCAGCACAACCTCGTCCCCCCGCTTCACCTTCGGCAGATCCGTCACATCCACCAGCAGCTGATCCATACAGATCCGCCCGGCGATGGGCGCGCGTTTGCCTTTGATGAGAACGAAGCCTTTTCCGCAGGACAGGCTTCTGGGAATGCCATCCGCGTATCCAATGGTGACAACAGCGATCCGGGAGGGCTTCACCGCATGAAAACAGCGACCGTACCCGGCGTATTCCCCGGCATCCAGCCTGCGCACCAGCGCCACTCTCGCGTGAATGGAAAGCACGGGCCGCATGTCACAGGCACGGACGAGCACATCCTCCCGGTTGCTCCTGACCCCCAGCAGGGCAATGCCCGGCCGCACCGCATCCAGCGGCTCTCCTTCCCGGTTCCAGATGCCATAGCTGCTGAACATATGCCGTCTGCCCGGCTGAATGCCTTTTTGCTCCAGTGCGTCCAGCACCTGATGGAACCTGGCGATCTGCAAACGGGTGAAGGCCTGGCTGTCCGGCGTCTGCTCATCACTGACACACAGGTGGGTAAAAATGCCCGTGATCTTCACGTGGGGCAGCTGGTACAGAGCCGCGATCTGGTCAATATCCGCAGCCGCCTCCCCTAGCCGGTGCATGCCCGTATCCACCTTCACCTGCCCTTTCAGGCGATAGCCGGAGGCTTCCATCTCCCGGCCGTAGGCCGCATCCACCACGGTCTGGGTCAGGCGGTAGCGTTTCAGCAGGCCGAACTGCTCCGGGGAGGTGTACCCCAGCACCAGAATTTCCCCTTGCACACCACTTCTTCGCAGCTTGCCCCCTTCCCGAACAGAGGCCACACAGAAGGCCTTCACCCCTTCTTTCCGGAGAAGCTTCGCTGCCGCTTTGGTCCCCATGCCGTAGCCGTCCGCTTTGATGGCAGGCATAAGCGCACAGTCCCCGGGAAGCAACGTTTGCAGTTCCCGCACGTTATGGCGAAATGCCGCCTGATCCACCTCCACCCATGCCCGTCCTTTCTGAAACCGGATCTGCCGGTGCAGCTCTGTTAGATGCGCTGTCAGGACAGCCACCAGACCGGCCAAGAGACAAACCTCCACATAAAATACAGGAGAGCAATTTACCAGAAGAAAACTTATATTTCCGACTCCAGTAACAGTATTTAACACAGCTTCTATCACCTTCACGCCGCCACGCACCGCAACGATCATCAGCGGATGCACCACATAGAACGCAGCGGCAAAGGTACGGCATTCCCGTCCCAGCCGTTTTTCCCGGTGGGTGCGCTCCCGCTTTCCGGCCAGCAGCAGCCGCATCAGGCACCAGAGCACCAGCGGCAGGGTGATGTACATGCTGTCGTGCCTAGGCCAGCCAAGCTTTCGAAGAAGCAGGCCTTCGCCTGTCAACAATAAAACGCTGAAAAGAAAGCCTGTCAACCAGAAACCATGATCAGGCGTTTTGAGGTTCTTCTTTTCATTTTTCTTTAAAGAAAGGTTTTTCAAAGTCTTTTTTGACTCACTGGAAGTTCTTTTCAAAAATACTCCCAGCATCAAAAACAATGGTGCAAAGAACAGGCCGTTTCTCGTATAGCTGCTGATGGCAAACAGCTTCCCATAGGCCATTTCCAGCGCAGGCACCTTTGCCGCCAGCCCATAATAACTGTCCCCCAGCAGACCGCAGAGATACAGCAGCACGCTGATGATCCCCACTGTCTCCGCCGACACCCACCGGGAAAGCAGTTTCAGCAGGGTGACCCCCAGCAAAATGGCCGGGAGATACCAGAGATGATAAAAGGTGCCGTCAAAAGCCACCGCTTTTAAAAGCTTCCCGACACCTTCCAGCGCACCGGCCAGTCCTGCACTGCCCGCACGGCCCGCGCCAACCACATTCCGCAGCTGATCTGCATACACGTTCACCGGCAGATACAACAGCATCGCCAGTCCGTACAGCTGGGCGGTTTTCTTCATGAGACGCCCGTATGCACCGCCGGAGGTTTTCTCCCAGAACCGGGACACACCAAAATACCCTGTGACACAGAAGAAAAAAGGAACCGCGATTCTGCCGATGATGTGCACCAGTACAAAATCCGCCGGTTCCCATACCGATTGCAGGGGCCAGGTGTGGATGGCGGCCACCAGAAAGGCAGCCACCACCCGAAACTCGTCAATCCACAGCATCTTTATTTGCCCCCTGCCCTGTCGTCATAACCGCTTTTCTTCCGCTGCGCCTGTCTTTTGTCACCTCTGTTCCCGTGTTTTCCTGCTGATCCCCTTCCGGCCTCTGCGCAGACTGTTTCGTGTTCTTGTCTCCTTGCAGCACATCTGCCTCCGCCTGCGGCTGTGCATCACATCCCGCTTCTTCTCCAACCGCCTCTTCCAGCAAAATTCTCACCCAGTCCGGGAATTCCAGCCCCACCCGGGCCAGCATGTTGGGATACCGGCTATGTAACGTGCAGCCGGGGATGGTGTTGACCTCGTTGAATATGATCTCCCCTTTGCGGTTCAGGAACATGTCCACCCGGGCAAAGCCTCCACAGCCCAGCGCCCGGTACAGCCGCACCGCCGTGTGGCGAATCTCCTCCGCTTTTTCTGCCGGAATCCGGGCCGGTACGTGGATCTGAGAGGTTTTCAGTGTATATTTTTCCTCATAATCAAAGAAGCCGCCGGATAGCTCGATCTCGTCCACCACACCGATGGTCAGCTGCTTTGTGCCCAGCACGGCACAGCCCACCTCGAAGCCGTCGATGGCTTCCTCCAGCTCCACCTCCGTGTCGTAGGCAAAGGCATCCGCCACCGCTTTTCGAAGCGTTTCCGGCGAGGACACCCGGCTGATGCCAAAGGAAGAGCCTGCCCGGATGGGCTTTACAAACAGCGGATAGCCGATCTCCCGGGACAGCACCTCTGCCCGGTCTGCCTCCCAGGGGCCGCAGATCCGCGCCGACCGGGGTACCCGGATGCCTGCCTGCTCTGCCACCCGATGGGCCAGCTCCTTGTCCATGCAAAGAGCGGAGGCCAGCAGTCCACAGCCCGCCACCGGAATACCCGCCAGCGCAAATACCCCCTGCACCGTACCGTCCTCTCCGTTTTTGCCGTGCAGCACCGGGAAAGCCCCGTCCAGGGGCAGTTCTCTTGTGCCCGTTTTTTCAAATATCAGCAAACCGTGCACCCGGGGACTGGGGCTTACCGCACAGGACGTGCACATTTCCGGCTGGTTCCACCGATCCTGGGGAATGCAGGCGTAGGGGCCGGTGTACACATACCACTCTCCTTCTGCTGTAATGCCCACCGGCACCACCTCATATGCTGCCTGATCAATACTTTTTAACACGGCAAAGGCCGACTGCAGGGACACCTTATACTCCGGGGAACGCCCGCCAAACAATACTGCAATTTTCTTTCTGTCTTTCATCTGTTGTCTCCTTCTTTCCGGCAATGGCCTCTCTGCCATCGCTTCTATACACAGCATAGTGGAAAGATTTTAGGATTCCGAAAAGGGAAAATTGGGAATTTATTAAGAAATAGCGAACAATTCTTAAGACCACTGCTACAGCGCCGGCTAAAAAATCTGAAAAAAGCCCAAAAAAGAACAGTCCCTAAAGACTGTTCTTTCGATTTTCCTGATGTCTTTTATATATAACACATGGTTCGTTCTTTTGTCGCGAACCGTTTTACATAATGAACATGGCGTCGCCGAAGGAAAAGAACCGATACCGCTCTTTCACGGCTTCCTCATAGGCGTTCATGATGTTTTCCTTCCCGGCCAGGGCGGACACCAGCATAAGCAGGGTGGACTCCGGCAAGTGGAAATTGGTGATCAAAGCGTCAATGACCTTGAACTGGTAGCCCGGATAGATGAAGATGTCTGTCCAGCCGCTGGTGGCTTTTAACTTTCCATCCTCTCCCACGGCGGATTCCAGTGTCCGGCAGCTGGTGGTGCCCACGGCGATGACCCGGCCGCCTGCTGCCTTCGTATCGTTGATGAGCTTCGCCTGGTCTTCTTCAATGAAGAAATATTCCGAATGCATATGGTGCTGGGTCACGTCCTCCACCTTTACCGGTCGGAAGGTGCCAAGTCCCACATGCAGCGTCACATGGGCGATCTTCACGCCCTTTTCCTCGATCTGGCGCAGCAGCTCCGGCGTAAAATGCAGACCCGCTGTGGGGGCTGCCGCAGAGCCGTCATGCTTCGCATAGACGGTCTGATACCGGTTCTTGTCCTTGAGCTGATGGGTAATGTAAGGCGGCAGGGGCATCTGGCCCAGCTGATCCAGAATTTCCTCAAAAATACCGTCGTAGGTGAATTTGATCAAACGGTTGCCCTCATCCACCACGTCCAGCACTTCTCCCATGAGAAGACCGTCGCCGAAGGAAATCTTCGTGCCCGGCTTTGCCTTTTTGCCCGGTTTCACCAGCGTCTCCCACACATCTCCTTCTCTGCGTTTCAGCAGAAGAATCTCGATCTTGGCCTGGGTACCCTCTTTGGCCCCGTACAGGCGGGCGGGAATAACCTTGGTGTTGTTGATGACCAGGCAGTCGCCCGGGTTGAGATATTCTACAATGTCCCGAAAGATCCGATGCTCCCGCGCGCCGGTCTTACGATCCAGCACGAGAAGTCTCGAACTGGACCGGTCTTCCAGCGGATCCTGGGCGATCAGCTCTTTGGGCAGATCAAAGTAAAAATCCGATGTTTTCATTTCTTATATACTCCTTATTACTGTCTGAGCTCAATGCCCATGCCTTCCAGGGCTTTTAAGATCTTGTTCATGGCACTGGTGATCTCACTCTCCTCCAGCGTCTTTTCCTTGGAACGGAATACGATGGAGTAAGCCAGGGACTTGTATCCCTTCTTGATCTGGCTGCCCTCATAGATATCGAACAGCTGATAGCTTTCCAGATGGGCGCCGCCGCACTTCTCAATGACAGCCTCGATCTCGCCTGCCAGGATCACTTTCGGCACAACCATGGAAATGTCTCTCGTCACAGCCGGATACTTGGCAATGCCCTCGTACTTGCGGTCGAAGGATGCGTAAGGCAGGATTTCCGGCATATCCAGCACAGCCACGTAAGCCCGCTCGCCGATGCCGTAGGTATCTGCAACGGTGGGATGGATCTCACCCAGATAGCCGATGACGGTTCCGTCATAAATGATGTTGGCCTGTCTGCCCGGATGCAGGAACGGTTTGCCTGCTTTCGGATCATAGGTCTCTTTTTTCTTCATGCCGATCTTGTCCAGGAATTCCTCTACCACGCCCTTCATGGTGTAGAAATCTCCCTCGCCGTACATGCCAAGGGTAAACTGCATCCGCTCATCCGGCAGCTCCTTCAACGGCAGCTCACCCGGAATGTAGATGTTGCCCATCTCATACAGGCGCACGTCTTTGTTTCTCCGGTTATAGTTGGTGGCCAGAGAAGTCAGCATGCCGTTCAGGGATGTGGTACGCATGATGCTGAAATCCTCACCCAGCGGGTTGGAAATGGTGATGGCACGGCGCATGGGATCGTCAGCCGGCAGCAGTAATTTATCAAATACCTTGGGGCTTTCGAAGGAATAGCTCATGCCCTGGCTGAAACCACAGAATTCTGCGATATCTCTTGCCACTGCCTCAATGCGCATCTTGAAGGACAGTTTTCCTGTGGTCGCCTCGCCGGAAGGAAGGGTGGTCGGAATGTTGGCATAGCCGTAAAATCTTGCCACTTCCTCTGCCAGGTCAGCCGGACGCAGCAGATCCTGTCTCCAGGACGGAACGATGACCTCGGACGTCTCCTCGTCAAAGCCCAGGTCAATTTTCTTGAAGTAGCCGATCATGGTGTCGCGGTCCACGTTTGTGCCCAGCAGACGGTTCACATAATCCGCATCAAAGGGTACCCGGTTGCCGGTGCGCACCTTGCTGTATACGTCTACCACACCGCCCACAACCTCACCGGCGCCCAGCTCTTCCACCAGCTGGCAGGCACGGTTGATGGCTTCCATGGCCGTGTTGGGATCCAGACCCTTCTCGAACTTGGAGGAAGCATCGGTACGAAGACCTACCTTTTTGCTGGAAAGACGGATGTTGGTGCCGTCGAAGCAGGCTGCCTCAAAGAGCATGGTGTGTACGTTTTCCGTGATCATGGAGTTCTCACCGCCCATGATACCGGCAATGCCCACGGCCTTGTCTGCATCGCAGATCATGAGCACGGAGCTGTCCACGGTGCGCTCCTGGCCGTCCAGGGTGGTGAATTTCTCGCCATCCTCTGCCCGGCGGACGATGATCTGATGACCGGCGATGGTATCCAGATCGTAAGCGTGCATGGGCTGTCCATACTCTTCCATGATGTAGTTGGTGATATCTACCACGTTATTGATGGGACGGATGCCATGGGCCGCCAGCCGTCTCTGCATCCACACCGGCGACGGTGCAAATTTGATGTTCTTTACCACCCGGGCACAGTATCTGGGGCAGAGATCCTTGTCCTCTACCTTCACTTTGATGTAGTCGTTCACATCCTCGCTGTTGCCGGTCTCGGTGATCACCGGCGGATAGAAATCCTTGTGGAAAGTAGCTGCTGCCTCTCTTGCCAGGCCGATGACGGAGAAGCAGTCTACTCGGTTGGAGGTGATCTCGTACTCTACCACCACATCATGCAGGCCCAGCGCCTCGATGGCGTCACTGCCCACAACCGCGTCATCTCCGAAAATATAGATGCCGTACTCCGGTGCCTCCGGGTACATATCTCTGCTGGAGCCCAGCTCCTCGATGGAGCAGAGCATACCGTTGGACTCCACGCCGCGCAGCTTGCCTTTTTTGATCTTGATGCCGCCCGGGGTCTTCTTGCCGTCATGGCCGCCAGCCACCCGGCCGCCGTCCAGAACAACGGGAACCTTGTCCCCTTCTTTTACGTTGGGCGCACCGGTGACGATCTGGATCGGTTCTTCCTGACCGATATTGACCTGACAGATAATGAGCTTATCTGCATCCGGGTGCTTCTCTATTTTCACAATCTGTCCGATGATGATCTTGTCCAGATCTGCATCGAACTTCTCATATCCCTCTACCTTGGAACCGGACAGTGTCATGGCATCTGCGAACTCCTGCGCCTCCACGTCAAGATCCGGAACATATGCTTTGATCCATGCTAATGATGTATTCATCTGTTCTTCCTCCCTTTCCTAGAACTGCTTCAGGAAACGCATGTCATTCTCGTACAGCAGTCTCATGTCGTCGATCTCATATTTCAGCAGCGCGATTCGCTCCAGGCCCACACCGAAAGCAAAGCCGGTGTACTCCTCCGGGTCGATGCCGCACATCTCAAATACGTGAGGATGTACCATACCGCAGCCCAGGATCTCGATCCAGCCCTCGCCCTTACAGAACCGGCAGCCCTTGCCGCCGCACTTGAAGCAGGAAACATCCATCTCTGCACTGGGCTCCGTGAACGGGAAGTGATGGGGGCGGAATTTGGTCTTCGTATTCTCACCGAACAGCTCCTTGGCAAATACCTCCAGGGTGCCTTTCAGGTCTGCAAAGGTGATATTCTTGTCCACCACCAGTCCCTCGATCTGATGGAAGGACGGGGAATGGGTGGCATCCACCTCATCGGCACGGAACACTCTGCCGGGGGCGATCATACGGATGGGAAGCTTGCCCTGCTCCATGATCCGCGCCTGTACCGGGGAGGTCTGGGTTCTCAGTACGATGTCCTTGTTGATATAGAACGTATCCTGCTCATCCTTGGCCGGATGGTTGGCCGGGATATTCAGTTTTTCAAAGTTGTACAGGTCATACTCCACCTCGGGGCCTTCCACTACTTCGTAGCCCATGCCAACGAAAATCCGCTGTACCTCTTCCAGGGCGATGGTGTTGGGATGCCGGTGTCCCACGTTATTCTTCTTGGCAGGGAGGGTCACATCGATGACCTCATTCTTTAACTTCTCTTCTCTGGCCGCTGCCTCCATGCGCTTCTTCGTCTCTTCCAGTGCTTTCTCGATCTCCGCACGGGTCTCATTCACCATCTGGCCGATGATGGGACGCTCCTTGGCATCCACTTCCTTCATGCTCTTCAATACAGCCGTCAGCTCACCCTTTTTGCCAAGGAAAGCGACACGCACGTCATTGAGCTTCTCCAGCGCATCGGAAGACTGGATCTGCTTCAGTGCTTCTTCTTTGATGCTGTTCAGCTTATCTCTCATTTCTTTTTCTCCTCTCATACTTGTTTGGCATACGCAACAGTTCCGTCGCACATTCGCAAAACCGCATCTGTCGATGCTCTCCGCCGCTTACACGGCTCCTTTTTGCTCATTATCTTGCGCATAAGAAAGACCCCGTCCCAAAGAGGGACGAGGTCATCGCGGTACCACCCTGATTCCCGGACGCTGTCCGGGCACTTGTTCTGCGTAACGGGCAGATAAACCGTCATCCCCTACTGCTTTCAGGGACGAAGCTCCGGTGGGAAATTCAACTGCTCTCTGCACCCGGGAGGACTTCCAGCCGATGATCCTCTCTCTCTGTCGGAAAAAAACAGTCTACTGTGCACCTTCATTGCCTGTCATATATGTTGTATATGATTCCATTCGCCGCTCGTCATCCATGACCAGCATGATGACTCGCATGCGCTCATTATATCACACCCACCCCACTTGTCAAGGATTTTCCGGTGAGCGCTTCCAGCACATCCGCCGGTTTTGCGGAAGCCGCCGTCAGAAACTGCTCCCGCTCATGGATGTGCTCCAGATAGTGGGCATCGGAATCGTGGATGATCTTACAGCCGTTCAGATAGGGATTTTCCTCCTTCAATCGCTCCAGATCGTCCAGATTGGCCACCTCGGCACAGGTAAAATGACTGTCCGAGGGAATGAACCCCAGATTGTGCAGCAGGCTGTTGGAATTCTTGTCGATGTGGGCAGGGATCATGACGCCGCCGAACTGCTCCACGATGTCCTGCGCCGCCGAAAAGGTGATCTGGGTACTGCTGATGAGCAGATATTCCACCTTGCCCGCCGGTTCGTCGTTCTCATTGTAAATGATCTGCCGCCCGAACAGGTCTTCCCGGTTGGGAAAAGGCAGCAGCCGCTCATACACATAGGCATCAAAATCCATGGCCCGGGAAAGCTCCGGGAACAGGCACAGCACATGCACCTCCTCCATGGTCGTCAGCTCCATGCCCGGGATAACGGAAATCCCGTACTCCTGTGCCGCTTTCATGATGGCCGGACAGTTTTTGCACGAATTATGGTCTGTCAGCGCGATCACATCCAGCCCTTTTAAGGCCGCCATCCCGACGATGTTGGCCGGGGTCATATCCTCATCTCCGCAGGGGGAGAGGCAGGAATGGATGTGCAGGTCATAGGCAAACTCAGGCATCCAGAAGCCTCTGTACCTTTAATGCTGCATCGAACACCGGCTCTGCCGTCTGAAAAACTGTGATCCCCTGCTGTACAGCCTTCTGCAGGCACGTGTCGTCCAGCTTCATCCCTTCTGCCAGCACAATGCAGGCCACCTCTGTCAGCACTGCCACCGCCAGGGTGTTCATGTTGGCCATGACGGTCACCCAGCAGCTGCCTGCCGGGGCTTTTCCCATGGCAACGCTCAAAAGATCGCAGCAAAACGGCTTGGTGATCTCCGCGTCCAGATTGTCCCCGGTATTTTCCACTTTAAAAAGGTTTTTGTCCATCAAATCTCTGACTGTCATACTGATCCTTTCTCCATTCCCTAATCGTCCGATGGCATCGGCTTCAGATCGCTTCCCGTCTCGGGCTCTACCCGCTGGTGCACGCCTCTTACGCCGATGGTGTTGTCCAGCGCCTCAATGTCGTTGGACATCTTGTTGATATACTGTCTCGTCGTCTCGATATATTCCTGCATGTTTTCCTTTGTCACCACTTCATTGTTGGCAAACTCCGCCGCATACTGGGATAACAGATGCAGCCGGTCTTTCAGAATGTGGATGCAGGCATTCTCTGTGGCATAGCCCCGCACGATATCCTGGGCCAGCGCCTTGCAGGACGGCGCCCCGCAGCAGCCGCAGTCCAGGCCGGGGAACTTCTTCAGCAGATCATCCACCTTCTTCATCATGGCGATGCTTTCCATAAAATTGCTGCCCAGCTGGTACACCGGCTCATATTCCAGCGGCTTCGTCCACCACGCATCCGCCTCGGAAATGGGAAGCAGCTCTTCCGCCGGTGTCACCGGCAGCTCCTTCTGGAACCGCATGATCTTGGCCCGGGCTACGAACGGATTCTCAATGTTGAGAACACCGCCCACGCAGCCGCCATCGCAGGCATTCAGCTCAATGAAGGGCACCTTCTCAAACTTCTCGTCCTCCAGGTCCTCCAGCACGTTGATGACACACAGGATGCCGTCTGCCGCGATATAATCCCGGATGCCCAGCGCCCGGGCTTCTCCGCCGCTTCTGCCCCAGCCGATGCCGATGCTGCCGCCCTGCCGGAGCGGCTGCACTTCCTTCTGGGCCTCTTTCAGATAAGGCAGCAGGATCCGGTAAATATCCTTGATGCCCAGCACCTCGTCGATCTCGCTTTTCTCCACCCCCATCGGGGCCTGCACATAGCTGACCTTGGAAGGGCAGGGGGATATGTATACAATGCCGATCTTCTCAGACGGCAGACCTGTCTCCTCCATGGCCTTGCGTCTCGCATACCGGGCTGCCACCTCCGCTGGAATGTTCATCGGCAGCAGATGCTCAATCAGATTGGGAAAACGCACCCGGATGAGCCGCAGCACCGTCGGACATGCCGTACTGATGATGGGCCACAGATCCTCATGCTCTTCGATATATTTTCTTGCCCGCGCCGTCACTGCCTCGGAAGCCGCGGACACCTCCACCACATCGTTGAAGCCCATCAGCTTCAGTCCCGTGAGCAGAATGTTCACATCGTCCAGATTGTTAAACTGACTGTACAGCGCCTGGGAGGGCAGAGCCACCAGATACTCGTATTTTCCCACCAGATCCCGTTTCAGCTTGTCCCGCTTGGATGCTTTGGCATGCTGCTTGCAGGATCTGACGCATTCGCCGCAGTCAATACAATACTCACTTCTTACCCGTGCTTTCCCATCCTGCACCCGAATCGCCTGGGTCGGGCACCGCTTGATGCAGTTATAACAGCCTGTGCAGTTTTCTTCTACCAGATACACAGAATGAAAAAACTTGTCCATAGGTTTCTTCCTTTCCTTCTATACCATGCCATCTTCCCTATGCGTGAAGCTTGATCACCAGCGTCACCGTCGTGCCGACGCCGATCTTCGTGTCAATCTTCATCTCATCGGAACATTTCTTCATATTCGGAAGTCCCATACCTGCGCCAAAGCCCAGCGAACGGATATGGTCGGAGGCTGTGGAATAGCCTGCCTCCATGGCTTTGTCGATATCCTTGATACCCGGGCCCACATCCTTCAGGACAATGATGATCTCGTCCATCGTGATGTCCACCGTGATCTCTCCGCCGTTGGCGTGGATCACCATGTTGATCTCGCCCTCGTACATGGCAATGGCCACTCGACGGACAATGTCCGGTGGAAATCCCATGACCTTTAATTTATTTTTCACATCACTGCTGGCCTCTCCTGCGGCCTTAAAATCATCCGCACAGACATCATAGTGCAGTGACATAATGCTCTCACTCATCCTCTTCCCCTCCATACAGACCCGCTTCATATAAAATGCCACATGCCTCAAACATGATACGGTCTGTTCTCATCACGCACAGACCCTGCTCTCTGGCAAGCTCCAGCACATGTTCGTCAGGACATTTTCCCCGCACGAAAAGAACACAGGAAATATCCATCATCTCTGCGGTACGCATAACCTGCGGATTACACAGGCCGGTGATCAGCAGCGGATGTCCCTTCACCTGCGCCAGCACATCACTCATCAGATCCGACGCATAGACGCTCTTCACTGTATAGGTATCGATCATATCCTGTCCGGTCAGTACCTCTGCATCCGTCAGCTCCCGTATTTCTCTTAACAGCATCCAGTATTCCTCCCTCATCCAGTCACATCTGTATCACAATCTCTCTTCGCTGTTGTTCCCATCATACCATATATTTGCATATAACGATAGCATTTTATCAAAAGAAATGTTATAATATTATCAATCAATGAAAGGAACTGACACAACCATGATGACAGAAATCTCTCTAAACATTCTTGATATTGCAGAGAACTCCATCCGCGCCCAGGCTTCGCTCATCACGATCAGCGTCCGTGTGGACACCCAGGCAGACAAGCTGGACGTGACCATCGAGGACAATGGCTGCGGTATGACCCCGGAGCAGGTAGAACACGTGGAGGACCCCTTCTACACCACCCGCAGCACCCGCAAGGTAGGCCTTGGCGTCCCGTTTTTCAAAATGGCGGCCTTAAGCGCCGGCGGTGATTTCTCCATCTGGTCAGAGCCAGGCAAGGGAACGATCGTGTACGCCCAGTTCGGCCTGTCCAACATTGACCGTATGCCCCTGGGAGACATCAGCGGCACGATCCACACGCTGATCGTTTTCAACCAGAACATCGATTTCGTGTACAATTACCAGTATGATGATAAATCCTTCACCCTGGATACCCGGGAATTCCGGCAGATCCTGGGCGACGTCCCCTTCGACACCCCGGAGGTATCCCAGTACATTCTGGATTATCTGAAAGAGAACCGCCAGGACACCGACGGCGGCGCGGAAGTCTGATTATCCGCGTGTGAACTGTAATACCCGTGCTTTCAAAAAGCAGCGAAAAGGCATGTTGCCCGTCCGCTGCTTTTATTTCTACGGAGACACCTGCTCCTCCGGCTCTTTTGCCGCCTCTCTGCGGACAAACCGTCTTCGGCGGGCCCGCTCCTCGAACTCTCTGAATTTTCCCTCATAATAGGAATTGATGGCTGCACCGATCATGACGATATACATGCAGATGTACAGCCAGAGCATGACCACGATCAGCGTCGTCAGGCTGCCGTAGATTCTCGTATAATTTCCAAAATGATCCACATAGATCGAGAAGAAAAACGAGAATCCCGACCAGGCGGCCGCCGTGAACATGGCCCCCGGCACCTGCAGAAGGATCGGTGCCCCTCTGCGGTTGGGCAGAAAGCGGTAGATCAATGTGAAAAAAGTAACCAGGATGCACAGCATCATGATGGTCCGCACGCTGATGATCAGCCCGGTAATGTGTGCAAATATTTTCAGGCGACTGGAAAACAGCTCATGAATGGCGTTACCGAACACCATAACCGTCAGGCTCAATACGACAGAAATAATGAACAGCACCGTATAGCCCGAGGAACGGATACGCAGCCGGACGTAATTACGGGTTTCATCTACTTTATAAATACAGTTAAAGCCTCTTGTCAGTGCCAGCACGCCTCTGCCCGCCGACCACACCGTGACAAGGGCGGTCATGGGGATGAGCGTGGAAGAACGGCTGTACACCTCATTGATGATCTGCAGGATCATGGGATACACCGAATCCGGCACCCCGCCCTCGAAAATCCGCTGCAGCTCCGCCTGAGTCACCGGCGTGTATTTCAGAAGGGCCAGCAACAGCATGATGATCGGGATAAAAGAAAGCATGATAAAATAAGCCGCCTGGGCCGCATAGGCACTCACGTGGTCCCGTTCCATCCGCTTGATAAAATTCCAGACAATCTGATAAATCGTTTTCACAGCCCTCATCTTCTTCTCCCGTTCCGTTGTAAATCCTGCTTATCATACCGTATTTTGTAAGTTCTGGCAAGTAAGAGTAATATCCGTATAGAAAAATTCCAGGATCTCCCGGTAATTCTTTCCCGCCTGGGCCATCCGGTTGGCCCCGTTCTGGCTCATGCCCACGCCGTGGCCGTAACCACCGCCGGTGATGGTGATTTTCCCGCTGCCCGGTGTGTCGATATCCGCTGTCAGAGAGCAAAAAGCGCTGGGCAAAAGAGAACCGCAGGTGCGGGTACTGCCGTCCGCCAGTGTCAGCGTCAGGGAAGCATTCCCCAGCACCTGCCGGATGGCATATTCTGTCACAATCTTTACCGAAAAATTTTCTCCGTCCACCAGAAGACTGCCCAGCACACCGCCGTCCAGCCGCTCCCCTTCCCGGATGTCCGTGATCTTCCCGGGCGTCCCGGTCTGGATCTTTTTCTGAATAGCCGCATCCTGGCAATCAGCAACCGGCACGTAGCTGCCATCCTTCAGCCTTACGTGCACCAGCTCCGGGGAGTTTTGCAGCAGGCGGCCCACCCGGTCAGCTACGCCGGTCAGGTAATCTTTCCCGTTGGTTTCTGTCTCCCAGTGATACCAGGGCTCCTGTGCCTCGTAAGCCTCCCCTGCTTCATCCACCACATCCTTTGCCGCCAGATAAGGGGTGTCCGCGTTGGTTTCTCCCCAGGCAGCGCCGCTGGCCGTCGTGCCGCCTGACGTGGAAAAGTAGTAGGCCGTAATCACTTCCCCGGCATAGCAGGCCACCTCCCCGGCTGTCTCCTGCACCGCCCGGGTGGTGGTTTCCTGGGGCGGCACATTGTTATACACCTGACAGCTCACACTGTCGTCCACATGGGCGCCGTAGGCCTGATACCGGCCCTGCCGGATCTGCTGGTAAGCATAGCTTCTGGCACACACCGCCTGGGCTTTCAGTGCTTCCTCCGCATAGGAGGACGGCATCTCGCTGGGCACCACCCCGCACAGATAGGCTTCCAGTCCCAGCTCATTCACCAGCAGCAGCCCTTCCTCCCGGCGGTTGATCTCCAGCGTGCCCCCGTAAGACGGACTGCCCTGGCTGCGCCGGATCGTCTCCACCGTCTGACATCCCTTTTCGTCCATCGGCACCAGCCTGATCCGCTCCCCCAGGTCTAAATATTCCGGCAGAAACGTGATCTCCTCCCCCGCCGGGCAGAGGGTCTGGCCTTCCCCGGTGACCATATACACGTCCGTATCCGGCACGATCCGGATCTCGCTGTGATACAACCCCGCGTAATCGGTTGTCTGCAACGCCACCCGGATGGTGGTCAGATCCGGCTTTGCCTCCACAAGGCCGGCGCACACCTGTCCGTCCGCCACCACGAACCGGGCAATATCATAGCCCACCACCAGCGCTTTCTCATCCCGCTCCCGGATCCCGTCATACGTCTCATAAATATGAAAATCCGCCGCCAGCGGCAACAGTCCATAGCCTTCCAGTTCGATCTGATCGTCATACACTGCCAGTACCGCCCCGTGCACCGTCTCCTTTTTCAGGCGGATGTCAGTCACACGTTTTGTCTCCATGGTCAGATCTGCCACCTGCTCAAAATCATAGGAAAGCTCCAGCCGGGCCGGAAGCTGCACCTTTCGATCCCCATACAGCACCGTCACGCTGTCTTCCGTCGCTTCCAGAATATAGATGTTTGCCATGAAAAAACGGCCCGCCTGCCTGTCGGCGTCATCTGCACTTGCGGCAACATCCGTCAATCTCAGGGTGACATTTGCAGCATGCACCACACCATCTCCGTTCTGCCCATCCGCAGCATCCTCTCCTTGAACATCCATGAACGCTTCGCTCTGCTCTGCTTCTGCATTCTGCGCATCCGATGACTGTCTGCCCTGTACAGCCATCACCCGCGCAGTCACCCAGGTATACAGATACTGCTGTACAAAAGCATCCTCCATCTCATAGACGCCCTGATCTGTCAGCACCTGCCCCGGTTCCAGCCCTTCCACTGTATCCGCCGTTCCCAGAATAAAAAAATCCGCCCGCTGCTCTTCTCTCACCTGCTCCTGCACTTCTGGTCCTTCCGTTTTTTTCCGCAGGTTTCCAACGATCCACACGGTCAGCGCCCCACAAACAAGCAAAAGTGTCAGCAGGAGCATCCCTTTTCTGCCGCCAGTTTTCAAAAAACTCCCCCTGTCCCTACAGCCGCCTGTATTTCCTGCGGCAGAACATTTTTCTTTTCCAAGACATTGAAAAAGCAGCCTTGCGGCTGCTTTTCATCTTTTGTACACCCAAAATGCCGTTTCCTGCTATTTTGACTCCTAGCCTGTGCTAGGTGGGTAACCTCAACTGATCTTCTGCCTTCCACTCATAAGGAGGCCTGACATCCGATGGAGCGATATTGGAATCCCATAAAAGTAAATGTAGGTTCAAAATTGCAGGGTGTCGAACATCCCAGGATAACCTTTCGTTCGTCCTTCACTTCGGTATTATTATATCTCATCGTATGTAAATTATCAACTAAAAATTCTTACAAAAAATGAATTTTCTGTCGATTTTTTAAATCTCGGAAACAACCTTCTCCAGCGCTTCCATGGCGTCCTCCGGCAGGGCATCATAGCCGCCCTTGAACTCCTTGCGGGACTCCACAAAGTTCAGACGGTCGCGCATGCGTGCCTTCAGCTGGCTTAAATATGTCTCGTCGTTCATATCCGGCACGAAGCCCTCCCACTCGAAGATCTCGATGTCAGAGAACGGCCCCCAGGGCTTGAACTGGGCACGGCCTTCCACAATGGCCTCCAGAATGCCGATGGTATCCTTGGGCTGTACCTTTTTGCCCATGAAATCTCCAGTGTTGACGATGTAGCAGTCTACGTTCTTCTCCTCCACCAGCTTCTTGAACCGCACATAGTCATTCACCAGCGGGTATGTACGGAACGGGTTCGCATAAGGCTCGACCACCAGCGCGTTGGGGTCAATGCCCGGTGCCAGACGCTCTGCGGTGGAACGCTTGGTTGCCAGCGTCGCACCCATGACAGATGCCAGGGATGCGCCCTTTAACTTCACCACCGGCGGAATGGTCGGATCCTTCATGATCCAGAAAATCGCATTGACGGGGGCATCGATCTTATCCACCCGGTTCGGGGACCAGAGCTTGGACTTGATGGCACGGCCATTGCCGTTGCGGATGTCCTCGGTCACCAGTACCACCTTGCCGTCCTCATCCAGAGTAGCGGAGCAGTTCTGGGCGGTCAGCAGGTACTTGTTGTCCTCACAGCCGGTGGGATAATCGGCCGTCTTGTCAAAATAGGTGGGCTCCAGTGCGATGGATGCACAGGTGTCAGAGTTGATGATGAATGCATCATCGTGAAGCACCGTCACCCCGTATTTGCCGTCATGCTTTGCGTGGGTCAGTGTGGATTTGCCGGAGCCGGACAGGCCGAACACCGATGCCACATATTTTCTGCCGTCTGCCAGGGTGTACGCCTTCTGACCGCCGTGGCAGGACGCATAGCCGTGCCGGTTGGCAATGGCCCAAGCGATGGTCAGAGTGCCCTTCTTGTGCTCACCGAAATACCGCATGCCGAGGATGGCCGCACAGTTGGTGCCCGTGTTGAAGTAAGCCAGGCACTTGCTGTCGCTGATGTCCGTCTGGGTCGTTCCCTTCCACTGGGGATCAGAAACGATATAGATATCCGGCTCATCGCCGATGGGTCTGGACTCCTTGTACATTTTCACATATTCATCAGACAGGTACTGGAAATTCAGCATCCAGGAATACAGGATGTTCTCCTCTCCTTCCGGGATGAGCAGGTGTGCTTTCACCATGAACTCCGGATCCAGACCGATGTACGCTTCCGCATGGTACAGCTTCTTCCAGCGCATGTCGTAAACGGCATCCATGACCAGCTTATCCAGGGCATCACAGTTTACCCCGGGTTCTCCTGCGATTCTTCTGGCAGCCGCATACCGTCCGGTGATGGAACCGTCATTGAACAGAAGCACCTTTGCATCCTTCTCCAGGCCGAACTCTTCTCCGCGGTAGACGGGCATATCCGTCACAACCGTTCCCGGGGAATTCTTTGCCAGCTGGTAGGCCTCCTTCAGGGTATTGACCTTTACCACATTATTTCCGTAAAAAGCCGCTTCGATGATGGAGCGTGTCTTGGAAAATCCGGGTTTCCCTTTTCCAATCTCACTGATTGGATAATAGGCTTTTGTTGACATCTGTTATCCTCCTCTTCTTCTCCTTTATTCCAGTGCAGTATTCCCGCGTTACCTGAGAAACCGCTTTTCGCACATTATCTCATCCCGCTTATAAAATGTCAAGTGCACTGCTGGAACCGATCCGGTCACAGCCCGCTGCCAGGAAATCCTCCATTGCCTGCCGGGTGCGGATGCCGCCTGCTGCCTTGATCTTCACATCCGGGCCGATATTTGCTTTAAAGAGAGCAATATCTGTAAGCTGGGCCCCCGCCGTGCCAAAGCCGGTGGATGTCTTAATGTAGTCTACCTTTGCATTCGTCACCGCATGGCACATGGCGATCTTCTCTTCCTCTGTGAGATAACACGTTTCGATGATGACCTTCAGGATCTTTCCCTGGCAGGCCCCACGGATGGCGCGGATCTCCTCCTCCACCTTCTGATAGTCTCCGTTTTTCACATCGGCAATGTTGATGACCATATCGATCTCGGACGCGCCGTCCGCCACTGCATCCCTGGCCTCCTGTACCTTGGACGCTGTGGTGCTGTATCCCAGCGGAAAACCGATGACGGTACAGATGTTGAGCTTTTCTCCGTATGTATCATGGATTCTTCGAATGTAACACGGCGGTACGCACACCGATGCCATGCCGTAGGTGATGGCCTCCCCGCACAGCTTCTGGATATCCGCCCAGGTGCAGAATGCTTTCAGCGCTGTGTGATCCACATGTTTTAAGATTTCTCCTGTCTCCATTATATTCTCCTTATCTCCTTTTCCATAACCTTCGAAGCCTTCTGCCTTTTCCTGTATCAGATCCTGATGCCGTCTCCCGCATGACTTCGAACAGTTCCATTCTACCTTATTTTCCCGAAAAAAGAAATCATAAAAAATATTTAACAAGTGTTAAGATTCCATAAACTGTCCCCTGTTCGATTGCCACGGACACTTTTCTATGATAAAATGAAGCAACTTTTATTTTGAAAATTTATGAGAAAGGACGCTGATATATGAGCATTAATGTGTATTCTGATCTTTCACCGGAAATTATGAACCTATCCAGACTTGCCCGGGACACCAGCGCCATCAACCCGGAACTGTATACGAAATATGAGGTCAAACGGGGCCTACGAGACATCAACGGCAAGGGCGTACTGGCCGGACTGACTGACATTTCCGCTATTACCGCCTACACCATTGAGGATAATGAAATGATCCCCTGCGAGGGAAAATTATACTACCGCGGCATCGACATCCACCAGCTGGTCAACGGCTTCGTCTCCGAGAAGCGCTTCGGTTTTGAGGAGGTTGCCTACCTGCTCCTGTTCGGGGAGCTTCCCTCCCGGGCAGAGCTTCTGTCCTTTACGAACCTGCTGGCCAACTACCGCACCCTTCCCACCAGCTTTGTGCGTGACATCATCATGAAGGCGCCCAGCCAGGACATGATGAATACGCTGGCGCGGAGCGTGCTGACGCTGTATTCCTACGACGACCGGGCAGACGATACCAGCATTCCCAATGTGCTGCGGCAGTGTCTGGAGCTCATCAGCCTGTTCCCGCTGCTGTCCATCTACGGCTATCAGGCATACAGCCACTATCATGATGGCAAGAGTCTGTTCATCCATTCCCCGAAGCCGGAGCTTTCCACTGCGGAAAATATCCTGCACATCCTGCGCCCGGACAGCAAATACACGGATTTTGAAGCGCGGATCCTGGATATCGCTCTGGTGCTGCACATGGAGCACGGCGGCGGTAATAACTCCTCCTTCACGACCCATGTGGTATCTTCCTCCGGCACGGACACCTACTCCACCATTGCGGCAGCTCTGGGCTCCTTAAAAGGCCCCAAGCACGGCGGCGCCAATGTCAAAGTGGTAAAGATGTTCAACGACATGAAGGAACAGGTGAAAGACTGGAAGGATGAGGAGGAAGTATCCGCCTATCTCACCCGCCTGCTGCACAAGGAAGCCTTCGACCACGCCGGTCTCATCTACGGTATGGGACACGCGGTTTACTCCCTGTCCGACCCGAGAGCAGACATTTTCCGCTCCTTCGTCAAGAAGCTGGCCCAGGAGAAAGGCCGCCAGGACGAATACGAGCTGTATTTCCTGACGGAACGTCTGGCCAAGGAAGTCATCGCCAGAGAGCGCAAGATCTATAAGGGTGTCAGCGCCAATGTGGACTTCTACAGTGGCTTCGTATACAGCATGCTGGATCTGCCCACCGAACTGTTCACACCCATCTTCGCCATGGCCCGGATCGTGGGCTGGAGCGCCCACCGCATCGAGGAGCTGAGCAACGGCGGCAAGATCATCCGCCCGGCTTACAAGAGCATTGCCAAGCATCGGGAGTACACACGGCTTGGAGACCGTTCCTGATCTGTTTTTAAAAGAGAGAAAAGAGAGCTGTCCTGTGAACGTCTCATTCTTATGATGTTCGTTCGCAAAGCAGCTCTCTTTTTTATTATCTTTTGATACTTTTTTTCTTAGTATCCCAGTATTTCTGGTACAGCTTCTTGCTCTGGAAGCCAAACCACACCAGCACCAGGAGGAAAATACCCAGCACCCCCATGGTCACCGGCATGGGCAGCATCGTCACATTGCTGTTGATGATGCCCACCAGCGCATCCGCAAAGGCGGCAATGCCCAGAATGAGCAGCAGCGGCGCCGCCTCCTTCCGGTAGCCCTCCTTGTCCATGCATTTCTCCACATTGACCTCGTTATTCAGGAGCAGACCTGTCTTGATCTCCCCCTTGAATTTCAGCTGATACCACTGCATCATAATGTAAAAGGCGGCAAACAGCACGATGAGATCCAGGATTCCAAACATATCATTCATAATAAGCCCCGTCCTTCTTTTTTATCGGATTCCCAGAAAATCCATCACTGTCTGCTTCATATCTGCAGCGTCGCACACGGTCTTGTGCAGCACCGGTGCCGTACGGATATCTTCAATGGCCTTGGGAACTGCCGTGCCGGAGATCCGGGACAGCTCGTCAGCCAGCTCAAAATCGCCCAGTGCATCGTATTTTTCATCAATGGCATCCATAACGCTTCTCGTAAACTTGTACGGGCTTGCGGTGGACGCGATGACGGTCTTCGTCTGATCACCGGTCTCCTGTCTGTATTTCTCATAAACAGCGGAGCCCACCGCCGTATGGGTATCCATCACATAGCCGGTATCGCCGTAAACGGCTGCGATCCGGGCCTTTGTCTCCTCCTCGGACGCATAGTTGCCATAGAAATCATGCAGCTGCGCTCTCATGCCGTCGGTGATCTCATAGCGGCCCTCGCAGGACAGCTGTGCCATGAGAGAACGGACAGCCTCCGCATCCTCCCCTGCGATCTCATAGATCAGGCGCTCCAGGTTGCTGGAGATCAGGATATCCATGGACGGGGAAGACGTCAGCACGAACGGACGGTTCTTATCATAGGTTCCTGTCTGGAAGAAATCATACAGCACTTTATTTTCATTGGATGCACAGATCAGCTTCGCCAGCGGCACGCCGATGCCCTTTGCCAGGTAAGCGGCCAGAATATTGCCAAAGTTACCGGTGGGTACGACCACGTTCAGCGGCTCCCCTTCGGACAGTTCGCCGTTTTCCAGCAGCTTCACATAGGCATATACATAGTAGACAACCTGCGGAACAAGGCGGCCGATATTGATGGAATTGGCAGAAGAAAACTGGAAGCCAGCCTCTGCCATCCGTGCCTCCAGCGCCCGGTCAGAGAAAATGGCTTTCACGCCGCTCTGGGCGTCGTCAAAATTGCCATGGATGCCCACAACAAAGGTGTTGTCCCCCTTCTGGGTCACCATCTGCTTCTCCTGGATGGGGCTGACGCCGTTCTTCGGATAGAAGACAATGATCTTCGTGCCCGGCACATCGGCAAAGCCTGCCAGGGCAGCCTTGCCGGTGTCTCCGCTGGTGGCTGTCAGGATCACGATCTCATGCTCCACATGGTTCTTCTTCGCAGCGGTTGTCATCAGATGGGGTAAAATAGACAGCGCCATATCCTTAAATGCGATGGTAGCGCCGTGGAACAGCTCCAGATAATAAGCATCCTCCACCTTGGCCAGCGGTGCGATCTCCTCGGTGTCAAACTTCTCATCATACGCACAGCGGATGCAGTTCTTCAGCTCCTCCTCTGTAAAATCAGTCAGGAACAGCTTCATCACCTCATAGGCGATCTCCTGATAGGACATGTTCACCATATCCTTCATGGACAGATCCAGTTCCGGGATCTGTGCCGGCATGAACAGGCCGCCGTCCTCAGAAAGGCCCTTTAAGATTGCCTGGGAAGCAGTTACCGCAACTTTGTTGTCTCTTGTACTTTTGTATATCAGATCCATGGTATCCTTCCTTTTCCGTTTGGGATTTTGGAGTTAGTATAACACATGTTTCTGAAAGGAACAAGGCTTTTATAAAGTATAGAACTCGTGCCCGCCATGCACCGCCACCTTCGTCAGGCTCCGGTCAAACCAGCGCATATTGGCGGAGGCCGCATACCGTCTGGCCGCAAAATACAGCGCGCCGTTGGAATAATCCTCCCCGCCCAGTGCCCGTTTCACCGCCACCTGGGTATCCGACGAGATCTTCACCCGGTTGATCTTCCCGCTGGACACCGGCGAAAACTGGCCGCTGGCATACACTACCTCCGTGACCGTGTCCGGAAATTTGCTGTGAGCCACCCGGTTTAAGATCACATTGGCTACCATGATCTTACCCACGGTATCCTCGCCTCCGGCCTCCGCCTCCACAATCCGACAGAGGGTATTGTAATCCTTTTCATTATACACGGTGTTCGTATACGCCACCGTCATGATCTCCTTCTGGGCGCCGTTGAGACAGGCATAGCTGTACGCCTGGGTGTTTGCCTCCATCACAATCTGTTCCTTTATCTCCTCTACCGCACCAATTCCCAGCATTCCCGTAACCACCAGAGCCGCCGTCAGCGCAGACAGACCTTTTCGAATTTTCATGCATTCTTTCATGATTTTGCCACTCCTTTCTTTCATGAAAAAAAGACAGTACAAGCAACCATTACGTCACATGTTTGTAATATTGTTAATATCTTTTTAACATTTTCGGCAACTCAACAAAATTCTATGCATGATTTTTTCAAAAAGAACCGATTCTGCATCTAAAATTCATCTGGAAATTTCGACAGCATCCGCGAATTTCTGATAACAAAAGACCCCCGGCAGCGGATGCTCCAGGAGTCTATTTTGTAACATTTATGTAATTATTCAGTCTTTCACAAGGTCGGCAAACACCGCTTCCGTAAACGTGCCCAGCGCCTCCGGGCGCAGAAGCACCTGCTCGCCCCGCACACCGCCGCTGACAGCGATCTCGTCAAACAGCTGAGCTGTCTCGTCGATGTAGGTGGGGAACTTTTTCTTCATGCCGATGGGGGAACAGCCGCCCCGGATGTAGCCTGTGGTCGGCAGCAGTTCTTTCAGCGGCAGCATCTCCACCTTCTTGGCCTTGCACGCCCGGGCCACTTTTTTCAGATCCAGCTCCTGATCCACGGGAATGCAGCACACATAATGGCCGCCCTTCTCGTCTTTGAGCACCAGCGTCTTGAAAATCTGCTCGCAGGGCTGTCCCAGCTGCTCTGCTACATGAACGCCGGACAGATCCGACTCGTCCACCTCATATTCCATCGTGCGATACGGAATGCTCGCCTTGTCCAGCACCCGCATGACGTTTGTTTTCGTCTTATTCATCGTTTTCCCTCCATTTTATTCTATCGACATTCTGAACCGATCATCGATTACTTTCCTGTAACACCGATATCTGCACTGTCATATTTATATCAATGATTCCCGAAAGTCAGAATCACAAATCTGGCAAAGTTCCGGGGATCTGTTGCAGATCAAAAGACTATGAATCTGTGGTATGTACCAACCGAACAGCAGACAGATAGCATGGGATTCTCCAGATAATTAGTCTTTGACTTGAAAATCCAGTTCCCCGCTGACGACCGGCACTTTCTGCTCCTCATACTCCATCACCCGGATGAACCCGTGTCCCCGCAGGATCATCCCCACAAACCGGTTCACATCCCCGTCCAGGCCCTGCACCTCCAGCTCCACCCGGCCATCGTCCAGATTCGACACCCAGCCGGTGAGATGGCAGCTCTCCGCGCACTGTCTGGCAAACCAGCGAAAGCCCACGCCCTGTACCATGCCGCCAACCAGCAACTGTTTTCTTATTTTTTCTTCCATATAAAATACCCTCCGGAGGGGATTTCCCATCCGAAGGGCACATATGATTTCTGCTGTCACAACAGAAGTGACTTATTCGTTCTCCTGGCTGTTGATGTAATTGATCAGGCCCTCAGCCTTGATGATCTTCTGCATAAACTCTGGAAATGCCTGTCCCTGGAACTGGGTTCCCTTCGTTTTATTATAGATCATGCCGCTGTCAAAGTCTACCTCGACTTCGTCTCCTGCGTCAATGCCCTGGGCTGCTGCCGGGCACTCGATGATGGGCAGACCGATGTTGATGGCGTTCCGGTAAAAAATGCGGGCAAAGGTCTCTGCGATGACGCAGCTGATGCCGGACTCCTTGATGACGATGGGGGCATGTTCTCTGGAGGAACCGCAGCCAAAGTTCTTGTTGGCAACCATGATGTCACCTTTTTTTACATTTTTTACAAAATCCTTATCGATATCCTCCATGCAATGCTCTGCCAGCTCTGCATAGTTGGTGATGTTCAGATATCTTGCCGGGATGATAACGTCTGTATCCACGTTGTCTCCATATTTAAATACGCTTCCGCATGCTTTCATGATTCGTTCCCTCCTTCTTAGTTCTCTTCCAGCTCACAGGGGCAGGAAATCTTACCGGTGATGGCGCTTGCTGCTGCAACTGCCGGGCTGGCAAGATAGATTTCAGAGGTTACATCTCCCATACGGCCCACAAAGTTCCGGTTCGTGGTGGAGACACAGCGCTCGCCTGCTGCCAGAATACCCATATGGCCGCCCAGGCAAGGACCGCAGGTCGGGGTGCTCACGATGGCACCGGACTCGATGAAGGTCTGTACATAACCGGCGTTGATGGCATCCAGGTAGATCTGCTGGGTGCCCGGGATCACGATGACACGGACGTTCTTGGCTACCTTTCTGCCCTTCATGATCTCTGCAGCGATCCGAAGGTCTTCCAGTCTGCCGTTGGTGCAGGAGCCGATGACTACCTGATCGATGGCGATATCGCCCACCTCGTCGATGGTGTGGGTGTTCTCCGGCAGGTGCGGGAAGGATACGGTGGGCTTTAATGCAGACAGATCGATGGTGTAGGTCTCCTCATACACCGCATCCTCATCAGCCTCGTAAACGGTGTACGGACGGCTGCCGTGCTCCTTCATATAAGCGATGGTCTTGTCGTCTACCGGGAAAATGCCGTTCTTGCCGCCGGCCTCAATGGCCATGTTACAGACAGTGAAACGGTCGTCCATGGACAGATACTGGATACCGTCGCCCACGAACTCCATGGATTTGTAAAGGGCACCGTCCACGCCGATCATGCCGATGATATGTAAAATGATATCCTTACCGGAAATGTACTTGGCCGGCTTGCCAGTGAGCACAAATTTCAGCGCTGCAGGCACCTTGAACCAGGCTTTTCCGGTCGCCATGCCTGCTGCCATATCGGTACTTCCCACACCGGTGGAAAATGCACCAAGTGCGCCGTAGGTACAGGTGTGAGAGTCTGCGCCGATGATGGCATCTCCGGCCACAGTCAGGCCCTGCTCCGGAAGCAGCGCATGCTCGATACCCATGGTTCCCACGTCAAAATAGTTGGTGATATCATGTGCGCAGGCAAACTCTCTGACGCATTTGCAGTTTTCCGCAGATTTGATATCTTTATTCGGTGTAAAATGGTCCATGACAAGGGCAATCTTATCTTTGTCAAATACACCCTTGCGATCCATTTTTTTCAATTCCTTCAAAGCCACCGGCGTTGTGATGTCGTTGCCGAGTACCAGATCCAACTTTGCCTCGATGAGCTGTCCGGCCTCCACAGATGCCAGTCCGGCATGGGCAGCCAGAATCTTCTGTGTCATTGTCATTCCCATAATGGTTTCCTCCTTACATTTGCTGTTGCCAGCATATCATATTTTTTGATATAATTGAAATACATATTATAAATATCTTTTATAACTTCAAGTTATAGAAAGGAGATTCCATGGAATCCACACTTTCTCTTTATAAGATTTTTTATACAGTAGCCAACACCCAGAATATTTCCCGGGCATCCCGGGAGCTGTACATCAGCCAGCCCGCCATCAGCAAGGCCATTCAGAAACTGGAACAGTCGCTGGGCGTCACCCTGTTCTACCGGAACAGCCGGGGCGTCACCCTGACCCATGAGGGTACCGTGCTCTACACCCATGTGCAGAATGCTTTTCAGTCCATCTCCCTGGGCGAGGAGGCTGTCCGCCGGGAGGCCACCGGAGACAGCGGCATCCTGCATATCGGCGTCAGCACAACGTTGTGTAAATACCTGCTGCTGCCCTATCTGAAGGAATTCATCCGGGAGCATCCATCCATCCGCATTTCCATTACCTGCCAGTCCTCGGCCCGCACCATGGAAATGTTAAAAAAGAACCAGCTGGATCTTGGGCTCATCGGCCCGCCCGCCAGCGGCTCTTCCCTGCTTTTCTTCTCTGTGGGCAGCATCCACGATATTTTTGTAGCCACCGAGGATTACCGGCGCAATCTCCATCTGCCCGCAGATGCCGACACCGCCCAGATCTTCCACACCGCCACCATCATGCTGCTGGATCAGGAGAACTACACGCGAAAATACATCAACGAATATATGGAACAGAATCACATCGAGGCCCCGAATTTTCTGGAAGTGTCCGACATGGATCTGCTCATCGAATTTTCCCGGATCAGCATGGGCATCGGCTGCGTCATCAAAGAGTTTGTCCAGGACGATCTGAAAAGCGGCCGCCTGCTGGAGCTGCCGCTGGATATTCCCATCCACACCCGGCCCGTGGGCTTCGCCTGCCAGGAGGCTGCTGCGGCACAGGGGCCGCTGGCAAGATTTCTGGAATTTTTCCAGAAGCAGACAGCAAACTAAATTTATAAATTCAATCTCAACTGTGCCTCTTCTTCTGCCTCGGCCTTGAAGTCTGCCACCTGCTCCGGCGCCACCACCGGCAGGTCGTCCAGCGACTGGACGCCAAAGCTGCGCAGGAATTCCTCTGTGGTGCCGAACAGCAGCGGCCGTCCTGGCGCATCGAGACGCCCCACCTCGCAGATCAGATTGTATTCCACCAGACGGTTCACCGCATGGTCGCTCTTGACGCCGCGGATCTTCTCAATCTCCAGTCGAGTCACAGGCTGCTTGTAGGCCACGATGGACAGCGTCTCCAGCAGCACGTCCGTCAGCACCTGTTTCTTCGGCTGGGTAGCCACCTTAATGATCGTATCGTAAAATTCCGGCGCCGTACACATCTGAAAGGAATCCTCCAGCTCGATGATGCGCACGCCTCTGCCCTCCTGGGCATATCGGTCCATCATGTTATGGATCAGCTTTCTCGTGGTCTCCTCATCGTGCTCGATGGCTGCCGCCAGCCGGGAAAGCTCCACGGAATTTCCCATGGTAAATAAGATTGCCTCTATCGTTGCTTCCAGTTTTTTGATCTCCACGTCTGTTCCGCTCCGTCCTTTCTTCTGCATTTATCCGTAAATATTGGAATCCTGCCATTCCTCTTCCAGAAACTCTGCTTCCGCCACAAATTCCACATCAATGTCTGCAAAGGTTTTCTCCTGATCCACGGTGAGAAGGCCGCCCCGCACCAGTTCCAGCAGCGCTAAAAAGGTAACGATGCAGTGCATCTTCGTCGTCTGCTCTGCCAGCAGCGCCTTAAAGCTGAACCGTCCCCGCTCTTTAGCGTAAGCGGCCACATAGGCGATCTTGTCCGTCAGGCTCACCTCTTCCTTTTCCAACCGTCCGAATTTGCTTCGCACCGGGTCGATCTTCTCTTCCTGCCGCTTCATCAGTTCCTTGAACACCGCGTTTAACCGGGTCAGCGTCAGCCCGTCCAACAACTCGTCAAGATCCACCGGCTGGCGGTAATCCTTCACCTCGTCCGGCAGCGTCGGGGGCTTGTACATGGCTTTTCCCGCATCCACCATCCGGTCTTTCAGCTCCAGCGACATGTATTTGTACATCTTATATTCCAGCAGCTTCTCCACCAGCTCCTGTCTCGGGTCTTCCTCCTCGCCCTCCTCATTCACCTCGGCGGGCAGCAGCATCCGGGCCTTAATGTTCAGAAGGGTGGCCGCCATGACGAGAAACTCACTCATGATGTTCAGATCCTGCCGCTGCATTTCCCGGATATACGCCATGTACTGGTTCGTGATCTCCACGATGGGAATATCATAAATATTTACTTTATTTTTATCGATCAGGTGTAAAAGAAGATCCAGAGGGCCTTCAAACACCTTTAATTTTACGGATAATTCCATCTAGTACGTCCTTTTCCTGCTTGCTATTAATCAAGTCGATCCCGACGGACACAGGTGTAAAAATACCAGCTCCGGCGGGTTGCCGATGCGGATCTTCACCGTGTGCTCTCCCAGCCCCCGGCTCACCACCAGATGCCGGTCGCCGATCCGGTAATGGCCGCCGTCATATTTGGGAAACAGCTTGGCCTGGGGCGTGATGACCCCACCGATGAAAGGCAGACGGATGATGCCGCCGTGCAGATGCCCGCTGACCGTCAGATCTGCCCCCCAGTCCGCATATGTTTCCCCGTACACTGGATTGTGGGCGATGAGGATCGTAAACCTTCGCCGGTCTGCCTCTCCCAGCGCCTGTTCCAGCTGCCCCTTCGTCAGCTCCAGCTGGTTAAACTTCTGATAATAAGCCATTTCCAGCTCATAGCCATATACGTTCACGAACGTATTGCCCGCCGGAACGATGGTATGGTCGTTGGACAGGATATGTACCCCGGCTTCTGTCAGCTCTTTCTCATACCGGGCATACATATCCCCGTAAATACCGGGCTCCTGCCGCAGGCGGCATTCATGGTTCCCGTTGCCGTAATAGACCGGATAACGGGATGCCACCGTCTTCATAAAGGCAATGGCAGGCTCCATGGACGCCTTCTTTTTGCCCACCAGCATATCCCCGGCACAGAGAACAAAATCCGGCTCCATCATATCAATGGCACCCAGAAGCGTATCGTTGTCTTTTCCATAGATTTTATTATGAAGGTCTGCCAGCAGCGCCACCCGGACCGGCCGGTCGTTCCCATCAAAAAATTCCGATGCGATTCTGTATTCTGTGATCTGAAATTTTCTGTTCATCCGCTGCCTGCCTCCTTTGTATTCCTATCTTATCATAACCCGGCTGTTTCCTTCAACCCAAAACCACAGCCATCACAGGACAGCGGTTCTCTGCACCACCATCCACAGATAATCCGAAAACGTTGCCCGGGGCACATCCTTTGCCGCAGTAACGGGAATACTGCCGATCTCCTGCCCGTTCAGCAGATATACCAGCCGTCCCACCGGATCGCCCTGCTGCACCGGCGCTTCCACAGATGTTTCCAGCCGGATTTCCCGGGTAATGTCCGCCGTGTTTTCTCCATTCATGCACAGATAGGTAAACGGCCCCGCAAAGGCGCCCTCCACCGTCTTTTCGATGCTGCCGGTCACCGGCACCCGAATCGGCACCACATCCGTCAGTGGGTCTTCATACAGGCTGCTTCTGGCAAATCCAACGTTCAAAAGCTCTGCCGCCTCCCGGAACCGGGTCTTGAAGTCCGGCGCCGCCATAACCACCGCGATCATATGGACACCATTTCGAATGGCTGTGGCTGAAAAACAGTATTTCGCCAGACTGGTACTGCCCGTTTTCAGTCCACGGATGCCATCATAGCTTTTCAGCAGCTTATTCGTGTTGGTCAGACAGAATTCCTTGGAGCCCTGCCGCGTCACATGTGTGATATTTTCCATCCAGATCGTGGAATAGTCGTACACCTGGGGATATTTCGTCACCAGCTCCCGGCTCATCTTCGCCACGTCCAGCGCCGAACTCACATGGGTGGCGGAATCCGTCAGCCCGCAGCAGTCCTCAAAATGGGTCTGCTCCATGCCAAGACCGGCTGCCCGCTCATTCATCTGCCGGACGAAAACCTCCTCGCTGCCTGCCACGTACTCCGCCATGGCCACCGAAGCGTCGTTGCCCGAGGCAATGACGATACACTTGATCAGCGTCTCCACCGTCTGAACCTCGCCCTCCTCCAGAAACACCTGCGAACCGCCCATGGATTTGGCATGGGCACTGGTGGTCACCTCGTCCTCCAGATGGATCTTTCCGCTCTCCAGCGCATCAAAAATCAGGATCAGCGTCATGATCTTCGTGATACTGGCCGGACGCAGCTGCTCCGTGGGATTCTTCTCATAGATGACCGTTCCCGTGGATGCCTCCATCAGCACCGCCGCCTGGGAAGCCAAAGAAAGCTCCTCTGCCGCCACGCCTGCCGTCGTCTGTAAATCTTCCCCCGACAAAATCTGCTGTATTTCCCCAGCATATGCCCGCATCGGCATTACACTTACCAGCAAGGAAAGTACCAGAAGCAGGCATCCCCACCTGCACTTCCATCCCGTTTTTCCCCTGCCGCTTCTTTTTCCTATCATCTGACCGCTCCCTGGATCATCCGTTGTTACCAGTGTATTCTCCAGATTCTGCAAATAGAAGAACGGTGCAGGTTTATTTGTCACTGAAAAGCTTTATAGCCGTGAAATGGCATTGTCCTACTTTATTTTATACGATGAAAAAAGATCCCGGAAATAAAACCAGGATCTTCTCCATTCATTCATAATCAACGATTAATTATATTTACGTTTTCTTGCTGCTTCAGATTTCTTCTTGCGTCTTACGCTGGGCTTCTCGTAATGCTCTCTCTTACGAATCTCCTGCTGAATACCTGCTTTCGCACAGTTTCTCTTAAATCTGCGTAAAGCGCTATCTAAAGTCTCGTTCTCTTTTACGATTACGTTTGACATAGTCTCACACCTAACCTCCCTCCAGTTGCGAATTGTGCAGAATACAACTGTTTGGGTATCTCCATTGCACTAGATATATTATAGCAGATTTTTCGCAATCGTCAACCATTTTTTTTAATTCTGCGAATGGGCGCGCCTGAACTGAAATAACCTTCTTTTATTCGTACCGCAACGCATCAATGGGATTCATCTTCGCCGCCTTATTGGCCGGGTAATAGCCGAAGAAAATGCCGATAAACGCCGAGAATCCCACGGAGATCACAATGCTGATAACAGACACATGCCCGGTGTATCCCATCATGGACGCGCCCACGTATCCCATGATCACGCCCAGCAGGATGCCGATGAGGCCGCCCACAAGGCAGATGACCACAGATTCCATGATAAACTGCAGGCGGATGGAGCCGTTGGTGGCGCCCAGCGCTTTTCTTGTACCGATCTCTTTTGTCCGTTCCGTGATGGACACCAGCATGATATTCATGACGCCGATGCCGCCCACCAGCAGGGAAATGCCCGCAATGGCCGCAATGACAAGGGATACGGTGTTGAGCATGCTTGTCATTGTCTCCAGCATTTCTTCCATACTATAGGCGCTGACCTGGAAGCCCCGGTTGTTCCGGTAATAATGGTTGTTGAAAAAGTTTTCAATGTCCGACACCATCTGGCTTCCGCTCTCTCCGTCTGCGATAGCCGCCTGGAACTGGGTGTAGCCGCTGGTGTGGTTCTGGGTCTGGGCTGTCTTGACCGGGATGTACAGCGTGGTCGTCTCGTCCTGTTCGGATTCCCCGGTATCAAAACCGGCGGTCAGATCCTCATATTCATAGACACCCACAATGGTGTAGGTGTAGTATTTCCCGCTGACCCGGATCTCCGCCTGGCTGCCCAGGGCTTTCTCATAGTCTCCGCCGTACATATATTTCACATACCGGTCAGAAACCAGCGCCACCCGGGAGCCGTTCTGCTGTTCCTCCTCGTTGAACAGCCGTCCTGCCAGCAGCGTCAGATCCTCGTATTCCAGATCTCCCGCATTGACACCGGTGATGGTCACATTGGCATAATTCACCTGATCTCCTGCTTTTCCTGTGCCCACGCTTTCTGTCAGCAGCAGATATTTGATGCGGGAACCAAAATAAGTGGTCATCTCCTCCAGCATATCATCGGTGATCCGGTCAGAATCCGTGATATTCCGGCTGACACTGACACTTTTGAATTCCGTGCCGTCCGCCTCCACCTCGTCGCTCTGGCTTTTGCTCTGCAGGCCGATGGTCACATTGCTGGCGCCCATGCCAGACATGGAATCGGACACCGAGGTACTTAAGGTGTTGCCCAGCGTCATGATGGCGATGACCGATGCGATACCGATGATGATGCCCAGCATGGTCAGAAAGGCCCGGGATTTGTTGGAGCGCAGCGCATCCAGCGCCAGAAGGATGTTTTCCAGTATTAACATTTCCATTCTCCTTTCCGCTCCCCGATGACACTGCCGTCCCGGATGGTGATGATCCGCTCTGTCTCCTCCTCCAGCTCGTTGGAATGGGTGATAAGCACGATGGTCTTGCCCTGTTCCTCATGGAACCGGTGAAACAGATCCATCACCGTCCGCCCGGTCTTGGAATCCAACGCACCGGTGGGCTCATCTGCCAGAATGATAGACGGATGATTGGCCATGGCTCTGGCAATGGCGACCCGCTGCTTCTGGCCGCCGGACAGTTCATCCGGTTTGTGCAGCATCCGGTCCTTCATGCCTACGATTTCCAGATAATATTCCGCCCGTTCCCTGCGCTCTTTTCGCGGCACCCCAGCATATAACATGGGCAGCTCCACATTTCGCAGGGCATTGGTTCTGGCCACCAGATTGTACGTCTGGAACACAAACCCGATCTTCTGGTTGCGGATATGGGAAAGCTCGGTATCCTTCGCCGTCTGAATATCCAGCCCGTCCAGATAATATTCCCCGGAGGTGGGCCGATCCAGAATGCCGATGATGTTCATCAGCGTGGATTTTCCGGAGCCGGACTGTCCCACCACGGAAACAAATTCGCCCCTTTGTACCTGCAGGCTGATGCCGTGCAGGATTTCCAGCTCGTTCGGTTTTCCCACATAAAACTTTTTTACAATATTTTTCAGATCAATGACTGTCGGCTGCTTCTCTTCTACGCTCATGGACAGCACCTCCTACATCGGGCCACCGCCGCCCATGCCGCCACCGGGAGCTCCGCCGCCTCCCATATCACCGCCGCCAGGCATGATCATCATGTCACTGCTGGAAGAGCTGGACGTCTGGGGCACCACCACCTGCATGCCCTCGGTGAGCTCATCCGAGGAAATCTCGATATAATAATCTGTTTCCAACCCGGTTTCCACCTGGATCGTCCTCTGGCTGCTCTGGGCGTTCTGACTGTCTTTGTCGGACGGACTGTTTTGGTCATTCTGTCCTGCTGTCCCACTCTGGCTGCTCTGATCGGCATCCACGACGGTAATGGTTTTCGTGCCGTCTGGCGCCGTCTCCACGCACTCATAAGGAACGACGAAGACATCCGTCACTTCCTCTGTGATAATGCTTGTCTTGGCAGTCATGCCCAGACGAAGCCGCTCGCTGGGATTGGTGATCGTCACCTCCACCGCATAGCCGGAGGACGAACTGGAGGAAGAAGAACTGCTGCCTGAACTGGAGCTTGCAGTCGTGGTAGTCGGTGTGGGAGCCACAAAAGTCACCGTGCCACTCATCTCCTCATCACCGGTGGCATCGGTCTTTATGACTGCCTCCATGCCCTTGGCAATGTCCGGGATATCGTACTCATCCACGGAGAGGGACACGATCAGGTTGGCGTTGTCTTGCAGCACACAGATCTCTGATCCATTGTAAATATCGCCCGCCTCCACAGAAACGCTGGTGATAATGCCGTCAAACGGGGCGATCACGTTGCAGTCCTCGATCTGGGTCGTATAGTTTTCCAGCGTCACCGCATTCTGCAGCCCTGTGGTGCTCTGGTCAATCTGGGCGGATTTCAGAGAATCCTGTCTCTGCGCAATGCTCTGGGCATTGGAACGGTCGCTGTCTTCCTTATTTTCCACCGCCTGGTCATAGGCATCTGCCGCTGTGCTCACAGAAGATTCCGCCTGCTTGTGCTGGCTGTACGCCTCGGAAACCGCCTGGGCATAGCTCTCTGTCTGATTTGCCGCCTCGGTGTAGGAAGTGCTGGCCGTGTCATAAGCGGATTTCGCGGAATTGTACGTGTCCTGGTAAGCGGACAGCTGGCTCACGCCTGCTGCCACTGCGCTGGCATCATCGTCCCCCTGCGCAGAAACAACTGTCAGATCACTGGTCACATCCACCACGGACGAAAAGCTTTCGTCCGTAGAGGAAGCGCCCTGTAAAGCACTTAATGCGGACGCAAAACTGGCGAATGCCGTATTCATCTGGCTCTGGGCACTGCTCATACTGCTCTGGGCATCACTTTTCGTCTGCTCGTTGGCCTGCCGGGCTGCCAGCGCCTGCTCGTAGCTTTCATACGCCGCATTGTCTTCTGCCACGGCGCTGTCGTAGCTGTCCGCCGCCTTGTCAATTTTTTCCTGATTCCGGCTGCTCTGGATCTCGCTGGTTTCCACCGTGTTTGCCAGTTCTCTGGCAGCAGAGGCCGTGTTCATGCCTGCCTTTGTCTTGGAAGCACTCTGCTCTTTCTCCGCAATCTCCTTGCTTTTTTCCAGCGAACTGCTGTCCAGTACACAGAGCACATCCCCGGCCTTCACCTCATCACCCACGGACACGCAAACCTCTGTAATCTCTACATTGCTGACATTGGCAGAAATGGAACGGCTCGTATCACTGGCGATGGTTCCGTTGACTGCAATGGTATTTTTCAGATCCTGCTTTTTCAGTTCCGTGGTGGAAATGGTCTGCTGGGACATCATGTTCGCCATCTGCTTCTTTTTCGAAGACAGGTGGGTGCCCACCACTGCCACCACGATCACAGCCACCAGCACCAAGGCCGTAAGCCTCTTATGCTTCTTTACAACGGCCAACGGCGGATGCGCCCGGAACCAGTTCTTCACCTTTCCGGCTTTTCCTGTTTTTTCAGCACCCGTTGTCTGCTGCGTTTCTTCCTGTTTCTGTGCGTTCTGCCGTATCGTATCCTGCACCGGCTCCCGCTTTTCTTCCCTTGTTTCTGTATTCTCCATATCGGCACCTCTTTTTATGTTACCGTTCACTCGCATCTTCTTGTGGACAGATTGCATACTTGCATGTAAATCTGGCCGCACGAAGATGCGAAGGGAGCGCCTCCTTATGAGCAAAAGTGAACTGCGCAGCAGTGGAAAGCATCGCAGATGCGATTTTGCGAATGGCGCGGGTGAACCGTAACTTTTTTTGTTTTCTTGCACCGAGCGTAGCAGATGTTTTTAAACTGAATTTAAACTTTTGGGCAGGATACACCGATTTCAAACAAATTTCACCGATCGTTCAAAATTTGCCCATATACTTTTCTCATACGAAAATGGGCGGAAAAACAGATGTTTCACATACTCATTGCCGAAAGAGACGCAAAAACGCGCAGACAGCTGGAACGTGCATTGCAGAAAAAAGGATATCAGATCACCGGCGTAGCTGACGGTGCCGCTGCTCTGGCACAGATCGACCGGGTGCTCTTTGACCTGATGGTCGCCGACACCGATCTTGCACACATCGACGGTTTTGAACTGACGAGACAGCTGCGGGAAACCGGGTATCTCTTTCCCATTCTCCTGATTTCCGGGCAAAACGATTTTCCTTCGAAAAAAAGGGGATTCGAACTGGGGGCAGACGACTACATGGCAAAACCTGTTGATATAGAAGAAATGGCGCTGCGGATACAGGCACTGCTGCGCCGCTCCCGCAGGATCCACGACCGTCAGCTACATGTGGGAAATACGGTACTGGATTACGATTCCCTGACCCTTTCCACCCGTGATACTTCCTGGTCTCTGCCCCAGAAGGAATTCCTGCTGCTGTATCAGCTGGCTTCCTACCCCGGCAAAATCTTCACCAGGCAGCAGCTCATCGACGAGATCTGGGGACTGGATTCCGAATCCGATATCCGCACTGTGGATGTACACATCAACCGCCTGCGGGAACGGCTGAAATACAATCCCGATCTGGATATCCTCACCGTGCGGGGACTGGGATATAAGGCCGTGAATCGGGTCATGTAACATAAGGATGCCTGTGGAACCTCTGTGTATCAAAAAAGGATACCTCTTTTTTCCAATTGGAAATCAGAAGTATCCTTTTTTATCGCAGGCCGAATCCTGTTGATCGCTTACTTGATCTGGCCTTCCAGTACTTTTGCGGCCTCTGCCAGTGCAGCGTCCACTCCTGCCGGGTTCTTACCACCGGCCTGTGCCATGTTCGGACGTCCGCCGCCGCCACCGCCAACGAGTGCCGCAATGCCCTTGATCAGGTTGCCTGCATGTGCGCCCTGCTTCAGTGCGCCGTCTGTAGCGGTTGCCATCAGGTTCACCTTACCGTCAGCCACAGAAGCAATGACAACAACGCCCTCGCCCAGCTTTCCTTTCAGCTGATCGCCCAGATCACGAAGGCCGTTCATGTCCACGCCGTCAACCTTCGTTGCCAGCAGCTTCACGCCTTTGATCTCCTGTACCTGCCCCATCACATCCCCAAGCGCTTCCTGCGCCAGCTTGGATTTCAGGGATTCGTTCTCGCTCTGCAGTGCTTTCAGCTCTGCCAGAAGGTGATCTATCTTCTCAGAAACATTGGCAGGCGTGCCTTTTACAGCTCTGGCAATCTCTTCTACCTTTGCTTCCATCTCTTTATAATAACGGAATACACCGTCGCCGGTCAGTGCCTCGATACGGCGCACGCCGGCTGCGATGCCCGCCTCAGATACAATCTTGAAAACGGTGATCACACCGGTATTCTTTACATGGGTACCGCCGCACAGCTCCACGGAGAAGTCTCCCATGTTGACCACGCGCACCTGATCTCCGTATTTCTCACCGAATAATGCCATGGCACCGGACTTCTTCGCTTCATCCAGAGACATGACCCTGGTCACAACCGGAAGGGATGCCTGAATCTCTTCATTGACGATCTGCTCCACCTTTGCAATCTCCTCGGCAGTCATTGCCTGGAAATGCGTAAAGTCAAAACGCAGGCGGTCACAGGTCACCAGGGAACCTGCCTGCTCCACATGATTGCCCAGAACCATACGCAGCGCCTTCTGCAGCAGATGGGTGGCACTATGATTCTTGCCGGTGTCGATCCGGTTCTTCTCATCGACAGTCAGTGTCACCTTGTCTCCCACTTTAAACATACCGCGGGTAACGGTTCCCACATGGCCGATCTTGCCGCCCAGCAGATGGATCACATCTTTTACCTCAAACTCTGCGTCCGGCAGGGTAATCGTTCCGATATCTGCCTGCTGTCCGCCCATGGTTGCATAGAACGGCGTCTCGTCTACAAAGATGGTTGCATTCTCACCCTCGGTGATGGCCTGTACCACAGCTTCCTCCGTTGTCAGCACGCGGATCGGAGATTCGCAAACCAGGTTGTCATATCCGACAAAGGCTGAAGTCACGGAAGGATCGATCTCCTCATATACGGTAGCGTCTGCACCCATGTAGTTTGTCGTCTTCCGGGCACTGCGGGCTTTCTTTCTCTGCACATCCATGGCAGCCCTGAAACCATCCTCGTCCACCAGGAAGCCCTTCTCCTCCAGGATCTCCTTTGTCAGATCCAGCGGGAATCCATACGTATCATAAAGCTTAAAAGCATGCTCGCCGGACAGGGTCTTCTGTCCTGCAGCAGTCATCTCTTCCTCCATATCAGAAAGGATACTTAAGCCCTGATCAATGGTCTTGTTGAACTTGTTCTCTTCCTCAGTCAGTACCTTGAAGATCATTTCCTTCTTCTCTTCCAGCTCCGGATAACCATCCCTGGAACCATTGATAACAGTTTCACTTAAATTGGCCAGGAAGCTTCCCTCGATGCCCAGCAGTCTTCCATGACGGGCTGCACGGCGCAGCAGACGGCGCAGGACATATCCTCTTCCCTCGTTGGAAGGCATGATACCGTCAGAAATCATAAAGGTACAGGAACGGATGTGGTCTGTGATCAGACGAATGGAAACGTCCTTCACCGGATCGGTCTCATATTCCGTATGTGCCAGCTCACACACACGGTTACGCAGTGCCTCCAGTGTGTCCACATCGAAAATGGAATCCACATCCTGTACAACCACAGCCAGACGCTCCAGGCCCATACCAGTATCGATATTCTTCTGTTTCAGCTCGGTGTAATGGTTGTGTCCATCATTCTCGAACTGGGTAAATACGTTGTTCCATACCTCCATGTACCGATCACAGTCACAGCCTACGGTACATCCCGGTTTGCCACAGCCATATTTTTCTCCGCGGTCATAATAAATCTCAGAACACGGGCCGCAGGGTCCTGCGCCATGCTCCCAGAAGTTATCCTCCTTGCCGAACCGGAAAATCCGGTCTGCCGGAATGCCAATCTTCTTATTCCAGATATCGAACGCCTCATCATCGTCCTGATAAACAGACGGATACAGACGATCCTTGTCAAGGCCTACCACCTCGGTCAGAAATTCCCAAGACCAGGCAATCGCCTCGTTTTTAAAATAATCTCCGAAAGAGAAGTTACCAAGCATCTCAAAAAATGTACCATGACGGGCTGTCTTGCCGACATTCTCGATATCACCGGTACGAATACATTTCTGACAGGTCGTTACACGTCTTCTCGGCGGAATCTCCTGTCCGGTGAAATATGGCTTCAGCGGAGCCATACCGGAATTGATCAGCAGCAGGCTGTTGTCATTGTGCGGTACAAGAGAAAAGCTCTTCATCGCCAGATGTCCCTTGCTCTCAAAGAATTCCAGGAACATTTTTCTCAGTTCATTTACACCGTACTTTTCCACGTTATTTCCTCCTATATATATAGATTCATAAAAAATCCGTACAATCTAAATTATTATAAGATTTTAGGAAATCTTTGTCAAGGAATCCCGGCGATTACTTCTCCAGCACAAGGATTTTGTTGGAAATACTGCGGACAGGCGGAATTTTTCCCAGCCATCGGTAAACCGGCATAATTACCGCCATCCCCTCCACCAGGCTGTGTTCTTCTAAGAACCGGAAATCCGGCAAAAGCGCAGCGAGCGCTCTTCCATCCTTTATCCCCCAGGTAAATTTTGCATGGCTGCCCTCGATGGACTTCTCCCGGAAGCGTTTTACGATCATGGGGTTCATCACCTCCACGAATACCTCCGCCCTGGCAAACCGCCCGGCAATCACTGCAAATATCTGCCGGACATCCGCCTCCGACAGATACATGGTCAGTCCCTCGATGATGACCAGCACCGGCGCATCAGATTCTTTGATCTCCCCGCCCCAGTCCTCCATTGCAGACATGGCGATCTGTGAAATCCTTCCGTTTTCCGGCAGGAGACGCGCCCGCACCGCCATCGTCTCGGGCAGATCCAGATTGTACCAGTGTGCATACCCCTCCATCCGATAGCACCGCGTGTCAAGTCCGCAGGCAATGTTCACGACCACCGCACCGGGATTTTTCGCAAGCCATGCTGCCGTCAGCCGATCCAGCACGATCGTGCGGGCAATGACACCGCTGCGCATGGCTGAATCCTTCTCCGCAAGAGAAAAATCATAATCCAGACGGTCAATGATCTCTTCCGCTTTCCGGTCGCGAATGGCCCCACGCCCGCTACTTTCCCTGGCCCAGGCATAAACCGTCTGCAGCATCGTCTCCGGCACACCGGAGAGCGTTATTTTTTCATTCATATTCCGTCATCCTCCCTTTTGCATGAGTTAGATATTCCTAACAAAAATATACTCAAAATGGACGGGGCGGTAAGCCTTACCTGCTATCCCTTTCCTACAGCAGCTGTAAAGGATAATCCAATATTCTTGTTTTTCTTTCCCAAAGCATGGTTTTATAAAACTGTTTCTGTAAATCCGTGATAAAAGGTGTCTCATTTACCAGCTTTTCTATCTGTTCCATGTGAATTCTGGGAACGATCCGGCGCAAAGCCTCATTGCAGCCTTCCAGTTCCAGCGAAGAAATGAAATCAAAATAATTGATCTTTTTCCCATTTAACTTAATCCCCGAAAGCGGAATTTCAAAAACACGAAGATTTTTCTCTGCCGGATCATCCAGTGTTGCCCTCATGATTGCTTCATCAGCCTGCGGATAAAGACAACTTCCACAATCATATACCGGGGCCAGCTTCATCTCATCCTGAACAGTATCATAAAGGAATCCCCAGTTTCCATTGTGTCTATCCCAGTTTCCAATCAACGCATCAACAATAAACATATCCCAAAACCAGTTTTCCAGTTCCACCGGATCCATGACCTGTTGCTCCCGGATTGCATTCAAAATATCGGATAATTCTGTCCCATATCCATTGTGTTCCGAATCAATAATGGTATTTTTAAGCGAAGCAAAATCCTGTATCACAATACCCGGGGATGTAAAATCTTTACATGCTACAACAATTTTCTCTCTTCCGTTTTTTGAATAAGTGCCAAGCAGCGTTTCCTGTACAGGGATGCCCACAAGAGCAAAAATATGCGATCCCAGATATTCTGACACACATCCATTGGTATAGCTCATTTCTTTGTTTCTGGATGGTGAAACCGGGAACTTCAACATATACTGTTCCCCATTATACATGACAGCAATCTTACTGCCATTAGCCCCTGCATATGTCTTATTTCTTCGGGGAAGATTTGTAAAATCTACCATTCCTTTTCCCCCTTCATTCTAAGATATTTTCTGCGCAAGTATTCGGCCTGCCGCCGGGAAATCTCCTGATCGACTTCCGCTGAATTGATGTCCGCATTCAGTTCACACCAGTACAGATCCCAGTGCAGATCTCTTTTTCCCGCATCCTCTATCGCCCAGGATTTTTTCATAGCCTCCAGGGAGGTAAGCAAATAAGGAGGAAGTCCTTTTTCCAGATAGGTTTCGTCCTCCGGCAAACCTGTTTTTTCATTATATTTTGTACTGCTCATGACGATCCATTCCTCCACAAATTATGCAATCATCCTGATCTGCTTGCGCTCATTATATCGGTACTTTCTGTGTTTGTCAATTTCATGGCATTCCCTAAGCCTCCAAATATGACAGGACGTAATTTCCTGTCATACAAAAAAGCACCCCGGCAGGACGTTTCCATCCCGTCGGGGTACTTCTATGCACCAATATTTTTCTGAAAATCAGGCGTTTATCCTAGACTACCTGGAACTGCAGCTCCTTGCCTTCGATCTTGGCAGCAGCGTTCTGTGCGCAGATCAGGCTGACAGCGCCGATGGCTTCCTTGGAGTACATACCGATATGGGGGGTAATGATGACATTCTCCAGGGTACGCAGCGGATTGTCCTCTGCCATGGGTTCCTGCTCGGATACATCCAGAGCGGCACCTGCGATATGGCCGGATTTTACTGCCTCATACAGGTCATGCTCATTCACGATACCGCCTCTTGCGGTATTGATGATGTAAGCGCCATCTTTCATGGCAGCCATCTCTTTTGCAGAGATCATGTCTCTTGTCTCATCTGTCAGCGGCAGATGCATGGAAATAATGTCTGCATTTTTGATGATCTCATCGATAGAAGAAAGCGTTACAAAGGACTTGAACTCTTCCGGTACTTCTTTTACGTAAGGATCATATGCCAGTACTTTCATGCCAAAGCCGTTGGCTCTTCTTGCCACGTTCTTTGCGATCGCACCGAAGCCGAAGATACCCAATGTCTTGAAGCATACGTCCACACCGATGGCCGGTTTCCACTCCCCGTTTCTGACACGGTTGTTTGCAATCACAATATTTCTTGTCACCGCCAGCATAAGGCCAATGGCCAGGTCAGCAACGGCATTGGAGTTGGTTCCCGGTACGTTGCACACGGTAATCCCGCATTCTTTTGCTTTTTCCAGCGGGATGTTGTCAAGACCTGCACCATGCTTGCAGATGATCTGCAGGTGGTCACATTTTTCCATCACTTCTTCCGGGAAAGGATGTGCACCGATCACCAGTGCATCATACTCCGGAATGATTCTGTTGAACTCGTCCTGATCGAAATCGGTTCCCTTGAAGGTGATCTCGAATCCGGCATCCTCTAACACTTTCTTCGGTTCGTCACTGATCTTACCAAAAGATCTGGATGTAATTAAAACTTTCTTACTCATTTTCTTCTCCTTTTAAACCCACAATCTTCCGGAGGCCTTCTACGGCATAGCTCTTTGTCGCAGAGATCGGCATCCAGACAATGTTTTTGATATAAGGACTTCCTTCAAAAATAATGGAGAACAGTCTGTACATAAATTCATCAGATACGATAACCAGCGTGTCGCAGCCCTTCCAGAAATGCTCACAGTAGTATTCCAGTGACTTGCGCACGCCGCCATTGACAACGCCTTCTCCATAAGAGAAACGCTGCAGCGGGGTTCCGCTTTCCATGATCCGCATGGCATGGCAGATATACAGGGAACGGTTGAAGCCCAGCCGGTCCAGATTCTCCAGAGCCTTGTGGATCATTTCGGGATCCAGGTCATCCGCGGTCGCTTCCACGCCAAGTATCGGAGCCATAATGGTCTCCTTTTTCAGCGCATAGAAAAGCTCACCGGTGAAGTTGGAAATGATGTCGCTCACCACGTCGTCCTTGACATAGGTCACATGGGTGTGGGAGCCGGGCATCATCAGTGCCGCATGGGTGATGCCTTTGCTGCGCAGTTCATCCAGCGTACCGATGATTTCGATCTCCTCGCCTCTCATGTTCCCCACAAAGGAGAAATCGTCATTTACCGTCTTCAGTCCCGGAACCAGATAAATATTTCTGTGGAACAGGGTGTCCTCGTAATGGCAGTAAACGCTGTCCGCAAACTCCTGGACAGACAGCGGCACCTTCAGATGGGGCACCTCTTTCATGCCATAAGGGGAGGTGATCATGCCGGACATATAGATGCTTGTCACATCCTCCTCCGTCAGATGTTTTTCCTGTAAAAGCTTCGTATAAAGCTCGTACAGTCCCTCAATGAGCACGCGGTTGCTTCCCTCGATGGAGGAATTTCTGGATCCCACGTTCTTCTTGTCCACATATAAAACCTGAAAATCCTTGTCCAGCAGATAGATTCTGCTGTTGGATGTCCCCGAATCAAAATATACGATATACTTACCCATCATACACTCCTGTGATCGAATTAGCAGTTGCTCAGTGCTTCCATGTACTCTTTTGCAACAGCTGTGATCTCGTCAAATCTTCCCTCGTTTACAAGCTTTGCGCTTACCAGGTTGCCGCCGCAGCCTACGCCTACGCAGCCAGCCTTGATGAACTCAGCACAGTTCTGAGGATTTACGGAACCTACTGCGGTTACCGGGATATGTTTCAGAGGAGCCTTTAATGCCTTGATGTATGCTGCGCCCAGAACGCCTGCCGGGAACAGTTTTACGATATCAGCACCGCACTTGTAAGCAAATGCAGCCTCGGTAGGTGTCATAGCACCAGGGATGGATACTTTGCCCAGTTTCTTTGTCTCTTTGATAACTTCTTCATCTGTATTAGGAGAAATGATGTACTCAGCACCAGCCTCTACTGCCTGATGTACCTGCTCAACGGTCATAACCGTTCCTGCGCCAACGCAAACCTTGTCACCAAACTCTTTTGTGATGGTGGAGATTGCTTTCAGCGTATCCTTCTTTGCCTCTTCGCTGGACTGATCAAAGGTAACCTCTACGCAGTATACGCCGCCCTTGAGCATGGCGTTTACCAGATCAACGATCTTCTCGCTCGGAATGCCTCTTACGATAGCAATGATTTTTCCATCCAGAATTTTGTTTAAAACAGCCTGTGACATAATAAATTTCCCCTTTCTTCTTCCTCGTTGTTGTTATTGTGTATCATACTTTATAAAATATTTTATCATAGACAAAATATTTTATTCGTTAAAATCATATACCAGTTGTCAGATAAAGTCAACCGGTTACAGAACATTCTTATAATCGTTCAGATGCGCCATGCGCAGAACCGCGCTCACGCGCTGTCCGCATCACGTATAACCGAACGCTTACCGGATGTTTCCATCCTTATCAAAGCCCCAGTCTTCGGGTGCGGATAGCACTTCCACATGCTCGTTCTGCTTTGCCTCTTCCAGCATGGCCTCGGAGATGTAGATTTCCTCCAGGTTCATGGTGTCCTGGATATGCACGATTCTCGGATGCTCTCTGTCAATGTAATTGCAGGTGCGCAGTGCGATCTGGATACAGCTCTCATCACTGTGGGTAAACAGCGGGATCTTCGGGGTACACAGGACGGTGGAGGTAACCACATTGGGGTAGGTACAATCAACATCAACCTTATCTACCGCACGCTTGGTGGTTACATCTGCCAGTCCCAGGCCATTGCAGTTGCCGTGGGTATCTTCTGTCAGATCCAGCACGGCAATGTGCTGTACTTGGATATCCCCCTTCATATGGGGAACTGCGTAACGTCCGGTAATATTGGGATCCATACCGTCTCCGCTGATATCCTTACCGATCTGATCCACGACCAGAACATCAATATTGTCAAAATAGATTTTGCCCATACGCTCTTTGGTTCTCCGCAGGAAGTCAGGCTCTTTGTCCAGAATCTCTTCTACGAGCATGCTCTCAATGAGACAGGTCTGGTCAAAAGCGTTCTCGCCCAGTGCAAGTCCGGCCAGTACCTTCGTATTATCGAAAATCTTCTTGGCAATGATTGGAAGCATTTTGCCAAGCTCATAGAAACCGTCCCTGTGTACGGCTTCTGCCCCCTTCTGCTTGCCCATACCGATGACTGCCATCTTACACACACCGCTCTCGTAAGGACCGCGGAATGCAGTGTGCGCCTTGACACGGCCGCACAGGATGATACCATCTGCCTCATATGCATATTTGTCCACATAGACCGGCTGTCCATTGTCCAGTCTGCCGATTTCCACGGTATCCATGGAAGACTTGATGGGGCAGCCCAGGAAATCTTCGGTTACGCCATAGCCGGTGAGGATCTCCACCTGTCCTTCCGCTGTTGCACCGCCGTGGCTTCCCATGGACGGGAATACGAAGGGTTCTGCGCCACACTCTTTGACAAAATCAACGATTGCCTTTGTAATGATCGCAATATTTGCCACACCGCGGCTGCCGCAGGTGATGGCAATATGCATCCCCGGACGGATCCGCTCCCGCAGTTCCGGACGATCCAGCTCCTTATGTACGATACCGGGAATCTCTTCCACTGTATAATGACTGTGGTCAAGCAGCTGTTTAATCTTTACCATTTTGGGAAGGGGCTGTGTGGCTGCCAGGCTGGATACCACATTCCCCTCTTTTTTTGTCTCTAAAGCCATGTTCATCTCTCCTGTCTGTCTATAAAATTACGCCGTTTTTAAAGATCATGATTTCCTTATAACCGGATTTTTCACTCTTTGTCCGGACTTTGCCGGAAGCCACGTCAATGACCAGCTTCCAGAGTTCCTCCGATGCCTGATCGAAGGAATGCTCCTCCAGCACGATGCCTGCATTAAAATCAATCCAGGCTTTTTTTCTCTCATATAAGGAAGTATTGGATGCCAGCTTAATGGTGGGAATGGCGGTTCCCAGCGGATTGCCACGGCCCGTTGTAAAGAGCAGAAGCTGTACACCCGAAGCCAGCAGGTCTGTAATGGACACACTGTCATTGCCCGGTCCGGTCATCAGGTTCAGCCCCGGCTTCACACACTGCTCGCCAAACTCCAGGGTATCCGTCACAGTGGCATGGCCACCCTTCTGGATACAGCCCAGAGACTTTTCTTCCAGCGTGGTGATGCCACCCCGCTTATTACCCGGAGAAGGATTCTCGTAAATCGGCTGGTTATAGTCCATATAATACTGTTTAAAGCCATTGATCATGGCTACGACTTTTCCAAAGGTCTCTTCGGAATCTGCCCGGTTCATGAGCTGGGTCTCCGCGCCAAACATCTCCGGCACCTCCGTCAGCACCGCACTGCCGCCCAGATCTGTCACCTTCTCGGCGATGGTGCCGCACAGCGGATTGGCGGTAATACCGGAAAAAGCATCAGAACCGCCACACTTGAAACCGATTTTCAGTTTGCTCACCGGCAGCTCCTGACGGACATCCTTCGCTGTCTCCTCTGCAATCTCACCTACCAGCTTCAGCGCTTCCTCCACCTCATCCCCCTCTACGTTCTGGGTGATCAGACATTTGATCCGGCTCCTGTCATAGTCGCCCAGTACCGGAAGAAAATGATCGAAGTCATTATTCTCGCAGCCCAGGCTCACCAGCAGTACACCGCCGGCATTTGGGTGATGGACGATGGCGGACAATAGCTTCTGAGTGGTGTCAAAATCGTCCCCCAGCTGGGAACAGCCCGCATTGTGAGGATACGCAAAAATACCGTCACACTTGTCTCCATAGAGAGTTCTCGCCTGCTCTGCAATGATGTTCACCGTGGTGTTGACGCAGGATACCGTCGGGATGATCCAGATCTCATTGCGGATAGCTGCCCGACCGTCTGCACGCAGGTAGCCCATAAATGTATCAGGCAAAATACCGGTGCATTTCTGTCTGGGGGACACCGGCTCATAGGTATAGTCCAGTACACCCTCCAGATTGGTCGCCATATTGTGACTGTGCAGCCAGCTGCCGGCCGGAACATCGGTGGTCGTATGTCCGATGGGACAGCCATACTTTACAACCATCTCTCCGGTTTTCCGGTCTTCCAGTGCCATTTTGTGGCCAAAAGGAATATCCCCGTCCACTGTGTATTCTTTTCCATCCACTGTCACATGGCTGCCGGCCGGAACATCTTCCAGCGCCACAGCCACATTATCGTTCTGATGGATGCGAATAAATCTCTTATCCAAAGTTATCGATCCTCCTGCCTCTTACCACTCTGCCACAGACCCGTCTTTATGCCGCCATACCGGATTCTTCCAGCTGTGCGGATGCTGATTCTCCTCCAGCACCAGTTCCTTGTTGACTGTCACACCAAGGCCCGGCTTCTTCGGCAGATTCACATGGCCGTCCACGAAAGCCAGATCCTCCGGATTCAGGATGTAATCCAGCGGTCCGTGATACTCGTTGTAGTGAATGCCCATGCTCTGCTCCTGGATGAATGCATTGTAGCTCACAGCATCTACCTGCAGGCAAGATACCAGAGCAATCGGTCCCAGCGGACAATGCGGAGCCAGTGCCACATCATAAGCCTCTGCCATGGCCGCAATCTTGCGCACTTCCGTGATACCGCCTGCATGAGACAGATCCGGCTGAATAATCGATACGCCGCCGGCCTCCAGAAGACGGCGGAAATCATATTTGGAGAACAGACGCTCACCGGTTGCGATGGGAATGTTGCAGCTGTGGGCAATCTCCTTGAATTCGTCCATATGCTCACACAGCACAGGCTCCTCAATGAACATGGGTTCAAACTCTTCCAGCTTTTTGGCCAGGATCTTTGCCATCGGTTTGTGTACACGTCCATGGAAATCCACTGCAATGCCAAAGTTCCTGCCACAGGCTTCCCGGATGGAAGCCACACGCTCCAGTACCTCGTCCAGCTTCTCATAGCTGTCCACGATCTGCAGTTCCTCAGTGGCATTCATTTTGATAGCCGTAAATCCGGCATCCTGTTTTTCTTTTGCAGCCCGCGCCACATCACTGGGACGGTCTCCGCCGATCCAGGAGTACACGCGCATCTTATCCCGCAGATTACCGCCCAGCAGATCATAAACCGGTGCGTTATAATATTTCCCCTTAATGTCCCACAGTGCCTGATCAATGCCGGCGATGGCGCTCATAAGGATCGGGCCGCCGCGGTAGAAGCCTGCCCGGTAAAGAACCGTCCAGATGTCCTCGATCCGCATGGGATCTGCGCCGATAAGGTACGGCTTCATTTCCTCTACGCAGGCCTGTACCGTCGCTGCTTTTCCTTCAATTACCGGCTCGCCCCAGCCGGTGATCCCCTCGTCAGTCTCGATCTCCACAAAGCCCCAGCGAGGTCTTACAAGGTACGTGTTCACATTCGTAATCTTCATTTTCTCTTCCCCTTTTATTTTTTTATATCTATGGTTATTGCAAGTGAAAGCATCATATCTGTACGATCATGATCCAAAGTGGCAACGTGATCACCATGGCCACCAGCGTCTGCACCATGGCCTTCGCCGCATAATCCGGTTCACAGTGGAAATCCGTTGCCACGATACTGGTCATCGTCCCTGTCGGAAGCGCCGATATGATCGTACAGGCATTCAGCAGCAGACCGGTAAATCCCAGTATCCGCATGAAACCATATACAATGGCCGGTACGAGGATCATCCGGATAAAAGTGATGATATACAGCTGTTTGTTCTTTACAATATCCAGCAGATCTGCATCCGCCAGATTACAACCGGTGATCAGCATGGACAGTGGAAAGGTCATGGAACCGATAGCCGTAAATGTGCCTGCAAAAGGCTCCGGAATCTTAACCTGGGCAAAATACATGACAATGGCCAGCACAGAACAGATGGCCACTTTATTCGTAAAAATGGACTTGATGTTCATCTTCCCGGTGCCGTCCAGATAAGCAAATCCCCAGGTATAAAAAAGGATGTTATACACCATGCTGTACATGATGGCACACAGAAGCCCCACATCACCAAACAGCTCCTGACAGATCGGATATCCCATAAACGTCACGTTGCAGAACATGGCAGACATGACGAAAATCCGCTGCCGTTCTCCGGGCAGTCCCAGCCTCTTTGCCAGAATTGCCGCCAACGGGATCCCGACCGCATAGGTTACAATTGCCACGATTCCCGTGATACCTATGGCCCGGGCCGCATCCAGTGAAAATGTATTCTGTGAGGACATGATGATCATGAAAAAGACAACAATTTTCATCAGAACAGTGGTCATACTCTTCTGATCCTGGCTGCTTAAAACACCTTTTTTCTTCATAACAAATCCCACAGCCAGCAAAAATACGATCTTGAAAATCAACCCAAATACAATCGCGATCATAGTTTCATACCGTTCCCCTCCAACGTCATTTGGAAAAAGCTGCCGTGTTGCCACAGCAGCTTTTTGATCTTGAATTTATAACATGCCCGACAGACGCGGAAGGAACTCGGAAATCGCCGGAATGAATGTGATTGCCAGCAGGCATACGATCATTGCAATGATGAACCGTATAATACCCTGGCACACAACTTCCAGCTTCACATCTCCGATTCGTGCTGCCACAAACAAATTGATACCCAACGGAGGTGTGATGAATCCAATTGCAAGGTTCACAACCATGATAATACCGAAATGGATCGGACTCAGTCCCAGTGATGTTGCCACCGGCAGAAGGATGGGGGAAAGCACCATCATGGCCGGTGTGGTGTCCATGAAGCAGCCTACGATCAGCAACAGGATGTTGATCAGGATCAGGATGACCACCTTATTGGTAGAGAAATTCAGGATCGCCTGTGTGATCATAGCAGGGATCTGCTGAATAGTCAGTACACGGGTGAACGCAGTTGCACATCCGATGATGACCATCGTTGTTCCGTTGGTGGAGCAGGCAGCAGCAATGGTCTTATAGATGTTGCCGAAGTTCAGCTCTCTGAAAATGAATACACCGCAAATAAAAGCGTATACTGCAGCGACAGCAGCAGCTTCCGTAGGTGTGAAAATACCTCCGTAGATACCGCCCAGGATGATAACAGGCTCGATCAGGGCAAACTTGGAATCCCAAACGACTTTCATCTTCTCTTTGAAGGTGTATTTGCGGTCATCGCCCTTCCATCCCTGTTTCTTGCAGTAGAAGTAGCAAACTAAGCAAAGGACAATACCGATGAGGATGCCAGGTGCGAAGCCGGCCAGGAACATAGCTGAAATGGATGTACTGGTAGATACACCGTAGATAACCATCGGGATACTCGGCGGGATAATAACACCGATACAGCCCGCACATGCCACACACGCCAGAGAAAAGCTCTTACTGTATCCCTTTTCCAGCATAGAAGGAATAACCATGGTTCCGACTGCTGCAACGGTTGCCGGGCCGGAACCGGATACAGCTGCAAAGAACATACAAACAACAACGGTTACAATGGCAAGTCCGCCGGTGATTCTTCCGAAGAAGGCACTGCAGACATTTAAAATTCTCTTGGAAACACCGCCGGCAGCCATGAGCTCACCGGCCAGAATGAACAGAGGGATTGCCATGATCGGGAAAGAATCCGATCCGGAAATCAGCTGCTGAACAATAAAGGAATCTGAAAGTCTCGGATTGAGCAATACAGATGTCCAGGAAGAAAGTCCGATCGCAATACCTACAGGTACGTTCAGGACAAGGAATACTATCAAGCTAACAAATAATACTGTTGTAATCATCCGTCATACTCCTCTCCGTTTTTGATACATTTGATTCTGTAGATGATGGTCTGTACCTCGCGGAATGCAGCAAGACCAAAACCTACCACTGTAGCAGAATATACATACTGGAACGGAATCCCCAGTGCAGAAGAAGCCTTTCCGACTGCTGCCTGAGCCACACAGTAGTTAAATCCGGTTACCACAATATAGAGTGCAAATAAGAAGAAGAAAATATCACCGATAATTACCACATATTTCTGGGTCTTCTTCGGGAACAGATGCAGTGCCGCATCAATTTTGATATGCTTTCTCAGCTTACATCCATAGCTGATGCCAAGATAGATCAGCCAGATGAACACATATCTTGCCAGTTCCTCAGACCAGCTTAAAGAGTTATGGAACACATATCTCATAACAACCTGTACAAATACAAGAATCGTCATGACACTCATCAGGATAACACACAGAAACACTTCCAGATTGTCATCCAGCCATTTCAATGCTTTTTTCAACTTTGTAACCTCCTTATACCCGTCGAAAAATACGCCCCCCGAGAAAGTCCGACGGTCTTGCATGATCCGGGCCGCCACACAGCAGTTCCCCATTATGCGGCGGCCCGTATTTTCACAGATTATGAAACTAAAAACGCTTTACAATTACTTTCTGTAAGCCTCAAGCTCCTCAACCATCTTGTCAGCCAGATCCGGGTTGTCCATCTGCTCTTTTGCCAGAGACAGGCCATCACCGCTATCTGCAGCAGCCTTGAACTCAAGCTTTGCAGCCTCATCAAGAGTGGTTACTGTACAGCCTGCAGCTTCCATTGTCTCAATGGACTCTTCCTCATATTTATTGGACTGCTCATACTGGTATGTAGTTGCCTCTGCCATAGCCTTTTCAATTGCAGCCTGCTGATCAGCACTCAGGGAGTTGTATTTGTCAGCATTCATCACTACATAGTAAGGAGTATAAACATGCTCTGTCAGTGTACAGTACTTCTCAACTTCCTCGAAGCCGTTACCGGTGATGATACCCAGCGGGTTCTCCTCACCATCTATAGTACCCTGCTGCATAGCAGTGTATAACTCGGAGAATGCCATGGGAGTCGGGTTAGCACCCATTGCCTTCCAAGCTGCCAGGTGGATGGAGTTCTCCATGGTTCTCAGCTTCAGGCCCTTCAGGTCTGCCACAGTATTTACCGGTGTGTTGTTGGTCGTTACGTTACGGAAGCCGTTCTCCCACATTGCCAGGCCTTTCAGACCGAACTGATCGAAGCCTTCCAGGATCTTCTGTCCGGCTTCTCCGCCGAATCCCACATCGTATACTTCCTGTTTGTTCAGGAACATGTAGTACACATCATACAGATACAGGTCATGGTAGCTTGCTGCCACAGAAGAAGTGGAACCGATGGAGATATCGCACTCACCGTTCTGGGTCATCTCGAATCTCTGCTCATCATTGCCGAGCTGGTTATCCGGGAAATCAGCGATGGTGATCGTTCCGTTGGAATACTCATTCACCTTCTCACCGAAGTAGGTAACTGCATCCTTCGCACTGGAAGATGTTACACCGCCGACAACGAGTTCAACCGCCTCGCCGTCTCCTGTTGCTGCGCTGCTGTCTGCGCTGTCTGCGCTATCTGCGCTGTCTGCCTTGTCCTCTGTTGCTGCGCTGGAATCTGCTGCCTTGTCAGAAGATCCGCCGCAGGCGGTCATGGATGCAACCATAGCTGCTGCCATCAATACTGCTAATGCTTTCTTTTTCATAAGAGTTATCTCTCCCTCCTGATTTTTTCCGGTACATTACATGTACCTTTATCATTATATAACAAATCGACTTCTTCGTCAATAATGACCATTATTTTTCGGTTACTTTCCTGCTTTTAGTTGTTTTTACTTATTTTATTTGCCCAGATAGCCGCCATCGCAAGGAATGCAGGCACCTGCCATATAATCGGATGCATCGGAAGCCAGGAAAATGGTCAGACCCTTCAGGTCATCTGCCGTTCCCCATCTGTGTGCAGGAATACGGGCCAGAATATCCTTGTTTCTGTTCGGGTCATTGATCAGAGCGGTGTTCAGCTCGGTAGCCATATAGCCCGGAGCGATCGCATTCACATTGATGCCCTTCTCTGTCCACTCGTTGGAAAGCGCCTTGGTCAGCTGCGCCACGCCGCCCTTGCTGGCTGCATAAGCAGGCACTGTCCATCCACCGAAGTAGCTGAGCATGGATGCCACATTGATGATCTTTCCTTTGGAGTTCTGCGCGATCATCTGATTTGCTGCCAGCTGGCACATTTCAAAGGTAGCAGTCAGGTTTACTTCAAGCACATCATCCCAGTCACTGAGCGGGAACTCGGTGCAGAAATGCCTTCTCTGTACGCCTGCGCAGTTTACAAGAATATCCAGATGTCCGCCAAGTGCCTCTACACATGCTGCGAATCCACTCTTCACTTCTTCACGGTTGCCCAGATCGATCTTCACACCCTTGCAGGAAAATCCTTTGCCGGCAAATGCAGCTGCCACTTCCTGTACTTTGTCGCTGGAACCCACGATCACAACCTCAGCGCCGGCCTCCATCAGGCCTTCTGCCATACCATAGCCCAGACCTCTTGTTCCGCCTGTGACGATGGCTTTTCTTCCGGTCAAATCAAAAAGCTTCATTGTTCATTCTCCTTCTATATATTATATATGATACCCACGGATTGTTCCGAGCTTCGCACTCTCACAATCCTACGCATTACTTACTTCGTACAGTCAACAACAACCTTACAGGTGCCGCAGTCAGGATCCGCAATCATATCAAACACCTTCGGAGACTCGCTTAACGGAACCACATGTGAAACCACCTTCTCCAGCTGCTCCTGAATATCCTCGGTAAAGCGGATTGCCTGTCCGAATTCTTCCTGTGTATATACACGGGTACCGATCAGCAGCTGTTCTTTGAAGTTCAGCTGTCTCAAATCCACTTCATGCGGTTTCTTATGAACAGCAGTCATACAGATTCTTCCTCTTACTCTGGTGATCTCTGTCATCTCGATGGCTGCAGACGGAGATCCGCTGCACTCGAACAGGACATCACATCCCTCACCGTCAGTTCCTTCCAGAACGATATCCTTCAGGCTCTCCTTGTTCGGGTTGACGGGAATCATTCCAAGCTCTTTGGCCAGTGTCAGACGTTTCTCAAAAATATCGGAAATATATACCTTCTCAGCACCGCAGGCCAGAAGTGCAATACCGGTCAGGATGCCAATGGGGCCTGCACCGATGACAACTGCGGTCTCTCTTGCCTGAAAATCTACCATATGAAGTGCATGTACGATAACTGCCAGCGGCTCTACGGTAACAGCAGCCTTATCACTGACACCTTCAGGAACCTTGAACATTACATCTTCCTTCACATACATGGTCTCGCACATACCGCCGTCTGTATCAATACCGATCAGTCCCAGGGTGTTGCAGACATGCTTATTGCCTTCCCGGCATGCACGGCAGTGTCCGCAGCTCAGAAGCGGGTAAGTAACCACACGGTCACCCTTCTTGAATTTCTTTCCATCCTCTTCCACAACGCCAAGGAACTCATGGCCGAAAATCAGCGGAGCCTTTGCTCTCGGATGAGTACCAAGGAAAATGCCGATGTCAGAACCACAGACACCGCAGTACTTTACTGCGATCTTCACTGCTCCTTCTACCGCTTGCGGCTCTGCCACCTCACGAACTTCTGCCTGTTTCGGCCCTGCGTAGATTAATGCTTTCATTGAAAATTCTCCTCTCCTTCTGTTTTTTACAACAATATATCATTCATTTTACTTTTTTAAGAAAAATTTACCGTTCCTGATCTGCGCTATCATTAACGCTTGGGCTATTTCAACAATCAAATCTCTCATTTCGGTTTTATAATACTACATTTGCCCAATAAAGTAAAGAGGGAAAACATTATTTTTACACGAAATAATCTTTTATTTTTAGAAAAAAATTTTTTATAACTATAAGAAAAGACAGGACATCCGACAAAGCTTTTCTGTCAGATACCTGCCTTTTCTCTTTCCATATTATTATTTCAAATACCTGCTGTTATTTTACCTCAAATTTACAGCTTCCCTTGGTCAGCACATCCACTGCGTTCTGTGCTGCCATGAGGCTCATCTTGCTGCTGGCCTCTTTCGTTGCTGCGCCTGCATGGGGTGTCAGGATGCAGTTGGAAAGGCTGCACAGACGGCTGTCGTACGGGGGCTCGTCCACGGTAGCGTCCAGACCTGCTGCGCGGATCTCTCCTGCAACCAGCGCCTCGTAAAGCGCATCCTCATCCACGATACCGCCTCTTGCGGTGTTGACGAGAATGGCCTCGTTCTTCATGGCCTTGAACTGCGCGGTACTGAACATATGTCTGGTCTCCGGCGTCAGGGGAGAATGGATGGTGATGAAATCTGACTCCCTGATCAGGGTATCCAGATCTACATACTCTGCGCCGCACTCTTTCTTGAATGCCTCGTCCTGATACTGGTCGTAGCACAGGATCCGCATGTTGAAGCCGGTGCAGCGTTTTGCAACGCCCTTACCGATCCGGCCTGCGCCTACTACACCAAGAGTCTTCTCCCACATTTCCAGTCCCTGGGGACGAACCTGGTTTCTGGCCTTGATGCTGTTATCCATAGTTGTCACGTTTCTTGCGCAGTCCAGCATCAATGCCATTGCCATATCTGCCACGGAATCTCCGTTGGCACCAGGGGTAATGGTCACTGCCACGTCATGGGCTGCTGCTGCCTTCACATCTACCTTATCATATCCCACGCCATAGCGGGAAATGACCTTGAGGTTCTTGCCACAGGCGATGAGTGCCTCATCATAGTCCTCCAGGCCGGCGATGACAGCGTCTGCCTCCGGCAGCTCTTTCTTTAACTGCTCCGGGATCGGACCGTCAGCAGCTACCAGTTTCTTTACTTCACAGTCATTTGCTTCCAGCAGATCCAGTGCCTTGCTGTCAGCGGTTCCAAATGATCTGGCGGTAACCAGAACTTTATATTTTGCCATTTTGCGATCTCCTTTACTCCTGCTCCCACTCGGTGTGGAAGTGTCCTTCCCGGTCGGTTCTCTCATAGGTATGCGCACCGAAGCAGTCTCTCAGCGCCTGCACGAAGTTCACCGGCATCTGCTCACTGCGGTAGTAATCATAGTAATGAAGCGCAGAAGCAAGTGCGGGAACGGCAATCGCCGCATTCTCCGCTTTGGTGACAGTCTCCCGCAGGGCGGGCTCCAGATCGCCGATATAAGAGAAGGTGTCTGTCAGAATGAGATTTTTCTCATTTTCTTTCAGGGAATCTTTTACTTCTGTCAGCAGTTCGCTGCGGATGATGCATCCGGCTCTCCATACGCCGATCAGATCTGCCAGGTCGATGTCCCAGCCATTCTCATCAGATGCCTTTGCGATCAGCGCCATGCCCTGGGCATAGCTCACAATGATGGAAAGAAGCAGCGCGTCTCCCAGCTTCTTCGCGCAAGTATCCATGACAACCGGAACCGCCGTTGCAGAAAGCTTCTGATAGCCTTCTTTGCGGACTTCCTTATCAGAAGAAAAGTTTCTTGCAAATACTGCCTCAAAAATGGTGGGAATGTATACGCCGCGGGCAATGGATTCCTCCAGGGTCCACCGGCCGGTTCCCTTCTGGGCAGCCACATCCAGAATTTTCTCCACAAGAGGGGTGCCGTCCTCGTCCATTTTTTCCAGGACGCTGACGCTGATGTCGATCAGATAGGAATTGAGGCGGCTGCTCTTCCACTCCCGGAAGATGTCCGTGATCTGTTCATGGGTCAGATGTAACCCGTGCTTCATCACATAGTACGTCTCCGCGATGAGCTGCAGCACCGCATACTCAATGCCGTTGTGCACCATTTTCACATAATGGCCCGCACCCTCTCTGGAAATATACGTACAGCAGGAATCCTCCCCGCAGTGTGCGGCGATGGTCTGCAGGATGTGCCGGGATGCCTCCCAGCCCTTCCGGCTTCCGCCAGCCATCATGCTGGGGCCGTAAAGCGCACCCTTCTCGCCGCCGGACACGCCGACGCCAAGATAACAGATGCCTTTGCTCTCCAGATCCTCATACCGGCGGGCAGTATCCTTGAAGTAGGAATTACCGCCGTCAATGAGCACATCGCCCTGCTCCAGAAAGGGAAGCAGCTCGGCGATGACGCTGTCCACTGCCGGGCCTGCTGTCACCATCATAAAGATGATCCGCGGTGTTTTCAGGCTGGCAACCATCTCCCGGACGTCAGCGCACACTGCGTAATTGTCTTCCTTGCCCGGCACCGCAAAACGCTCTCGCTCTGCATCACTTTTGCTGTAAGCCGCTACCCGGAAATCATGATGGATCATGTTTTTCGCCAGGCTGCTTCCCATTACACCAAGACCATACAACGCAATATCACAATTTTTCATGCCGTGCCTCCAACCGATTATTCTCTTACAAGAGCAACTGCCTCTGCGGTCAGTTTCTCGATCTCGTCAAATTTGCCTTCTTTGATCAGGCTCTCTTTTACCATCCAGCTGCCGCCGCAGGCGATGATCTTCGGGCTTGCCAGATACTCCTTTACGTTGCCTGCGTTTACACCGCCGGTGGGCATGAATCTTAAGGACGGGAACGGGCCGGAAAGTGCCTTGATGGTAGCCAGTCCGCCGTACTGGGATGCCGGGAAGAATTTTACAACCGGAAGGTTGTACTCCATTACCATCATGATCTCAGTAGGTGTGCATACGCCCGGGAATACCGGAATATTGTTCTCTACTGCGAACTCGGTAACTGTTTTGGAGAATCCAGGAGTAACGATGAATTTTGCTCCGGCCTCTTTTGCCTTCTTTGCCTGCTCCAGGTTGGTTACGGTACCTGCGCCAACGAGCATCTCAGGGCATGCCTCGGAGATTGCCTTGATGGAATCTGCAGCAGCTGCTGTACGGAAGGTTACCTCAGCAACCGGAAGTCCGCCTGCGATCAGTGCTTTTGCCAGCGGCACTGCATCCTTTGCATCCTGAAGTACAACAACAGGAACCAGTTTCAGCTCTTCGATTTTCTTGTTTACATCCATTTTTCTCTTCCTCCATTTGATTTTTTATTGGTTTATATTAATTAAAATATTACCCGTAATGAAATATTTGCCTGATCAGCAGCCTGCTTCATAGCATTTCAGGTATCTCTCGAATTTCTTCTCATAAAATGCCGCCATCTCCGGGTTTGGATGAATGATCTTCGCCGGTGCGGGGTCAAAATCCCGTACATCACCGATCACGCCAGCCAGCTCCATAGCCAGCACTGCACCGCCAAGCAGGGAGCCCTGCTCGTTGTCGTCCACCTCCAGATCCTTCTGGAAAATATCTGCACACATCTGTGCCCATGCCGGAGAATGCAGGATACCGCCGGAAAACTTGATCCGTTTTGGCGGTTCATTCACCTTTGTCAGCATCTTGTAGCAGTGGTACAGGTTGAAAAGAACACCCTCCTGTACTGCCAGATAGAGATCATTGGCCTTGTGTTTCGGCAGGATCTCCAGAAAACCGCCCTTTCTCTCATCATTCCAGCCGGGGCAGCGCTCACCGAACAGAAACGGCAGGAATACCGGGTTCGTCTCCCGGTCGGTGATGCCCTTCTCGATATCCCCGTAGGAAACATCCGGGCCAAAGGCGTGCTCCTTGTACCAGTCGATGCAGTTGCAGCAGCCGTTGGTGGCTGCGCCGCTTAACCATGCCTTGGGGGACATGTAGCACCAGGTGCTGGGCTGATCCGGCAGTACCGGCTGTGCGGTCGTCAGACGGATGGCACCGCTCGTTCCGACAGAAAAGGTCATTACCCCCTCCACGGAAGCACCCACGCCTACCTGGTTCAGGCCGCCATCGGAGCTGGTGGGAACAACCGGGATACCCGGCTTCACACCCAGCGCCGCTGCCGCCTCCGCCGTCAACGGATACGTATGCTTATAATCGATCACCTCAGAAAGCTGATCCTCGGTGATGCCTGCCTCTTTCAGGATCTCCGGATCATACTTTTTCGTATGGGTATTCAGAAGTCCTGTTCCGGAAGCCAGGCACTCGGTGATGATCCGCTTACCGGTCATCCGGTAGTTGTTGTATGTACCCTGCCCGAATATATAATGCCTGCTTAAATCATAGCCCTTCTTTTTCAGAAGAAGCAGCTTAAAGAACGGATAGATGGCATTGACCATACATCCGGTCTTATTGTAAAACCATTTTACATACTCCGGATCTTCCCGGAGTTCCTTACACACCTCCGCAGCCCCGGTGTAGGACCACAGATAGACCGGTGTCACAGGCTTCATATCCTGATCGCACAGGAACAGGCTGTGCCAGGTACCGCTCAGAGAAATCATGGAAATCTCATGGCCCGCTGCCACTTCTCTTCCCAAAGCGATCATCTGTTCATAGACATTATCCGCCTTGTGCATCGTCACATCTTCGTAGTTACCGGTGTACGCCCGCGATTTCACATCAAATTTTCCGGTGTCTGTATCATACAGCATCGCCTTGGCTGATGTGGTACTGGCTTCCAATACCAAAATGTTCATATTCCCTCAACCTTTCTACAATCATTTTAATTTATAATATTTTTTATTCTTTAAAAAAAATTTTTTCTTTATCAAACTCAATTTTATTATAGAATTGTTTTGGGCATTCTGTCAACAGAATCTGTTCAATTTTCTTGATTTTAAACAGATTATACAAGCACTGTATATCAAAACATTTTTTCCACCTTCAACACCCGCATGATCGTCTTCTTTGTGTTATTATAATGGATATTGATGGCGATCTTCAGCGCCTGTTCATCCTTTTCACAGATAGCATCCAGCATCTGACGGTGCTCCATCACCCCGGCCACATCCTTCTCCCGGGACTGCCTGTGGAACACATAATTGGAATATACGAAAGGATTGATGCTCTTGTAAACATCCAGGATCTTCCGGTTGCCGGTACATTTCAGATATAATTCATGGAACTTATAGTCATACATGTAATTTTCCAGATACTGCTCCAGGGAAGCATTTTCACTGATCTCTGACACAATCTCCAGATGTTCTTCCACATTCTTTCGCATCTCTTCCTGGAAGATCCGGTTGCTGGCCACCGTATCAATGACTTCTTTTGTATAGTAAAGATCCATCATCCTGCGGATATCAAAAATCTCTCCTGCTTCGTCCGGGGAAAACTCATGTACCTTCATGCCCTGTCTCGGATAATTGTCAATGATGTGCTCCGTGCAGAGCCGGTTCAGTGCCAGCTTCACCGGTGTCTCACTGACGCCGTAACGGGCGGATAGCTCCTTCGTCTTGAGCTTCTGTCCCGGTAAAAGCACATGCCCCACAATGTCCCTTCGGATCTGCTCATAGACGGTATCCACCAACGTTTCTTTTCCGTTTTCTATCTTTCCACTTGCCATTTCTTCTCTGTCTCCATTTCTTTCGATACTGCTTTCTTATAATGTATCATAAAATTCATGAAATCAGCAACCATTCCCTTGCATTTTATGTCATCATCTTTTTATTTTCTGCTAACATTTCAAAAAATCATGACATGCCGGGATCCGCCGGAAGCTCCTCCCCATCTGCCGCCGAGGTGGCCAGATGGTCGCACCGCTCATTGTATTCGTGTCCCGCATGACCCTTCACCCAGAAAAACGTCACCTGATGGGGCGCCTTTGCCGCCAGCAGCCTCTGCCACAGATCCACATTTTTTACAGGCTCGTTTTTTCCCCGTTTCCAGCCCTTTTTCAGCCAGCTGTCTACCCAGTGTTGATTGAACGCATCCACCACGTATTTGGAATCGGAGATCACCTCCACCTCACAGGGGCGGTTCAGTGCTTCCAGACCGGCGATCACTCCCATCAGCTCCATCCGGTTGTTGGTCGTCCGCCGGTATCCGCCGGACAGTTCTTTCTCATGGGCCACCCCTTTCGGATCCACATAAACAAGCACGGCTCCATAACCTCCCGGGCCGTCCGGATTGCCTCTTGCAGCACCATCTGTATACAGCTTTACTTTCATAAATTTTGTCTCAACTTTCTTTTCCTTAAAATTTTCTGTTAATTCCGTTATTTTACTTTTAATAACGTTTAAATTTATGTGTTAAATTTTCTTAACGCTATTTTAACGAATCTTAACTTTACTAGTGGTTTTTTACAATTTTCATGTTATAATAATAATAGAAATAAGGCAATATTACAAGCCACCATTCACAAATAGGAAAGAGGGGTTTCTATGAAAGAACAATGGCTCAGTAAATTGGAAAATTATCTGACAGACGCCCTGAAGGGAATCATTCATGTGCCTTACAGAATTATCTGCACATATCACGATAAGATTCTGAGTGTGACACTGATCAACCAGACCTCAGGGAAATCTTACCTGATCGCTACCGTCCGCGGAAGAAAGGATCCTGACAAACAGACGTATATTGAACTGTTTTACGTGATGCCACATTTCCAGGGCTGCGGCATCGGCCGCACGATCCTCGATTATTATTCCCAGATCCAGATTGCCGAGGGAGAAGACGAGATTCATCTGAAGCCACTCCCGTTCCTGCCTGAGAGCCGCAATCCGCTGGAATATTTCCGCCTGTACACCTGGCTGGGCGGCAAGAATCACACGCTCATGACCCGACGGCAGCTCATCCGCTTCTATCAGAGTGCGGGGTTTGAACCCATGCGGCCATCGGACATCACATCAGAAATGCAACGGCAGCTGGCTTAATGCAGTTCCATGCCTTTATATCTGAAATTTCTCGCCCGGTCCGTGGATCGGGCGTATTTTTTGCCGGTAAGGTGCAGACAGCTCCATCCCGCACAGTTTTTCCGTGATCCCGTAATCGCCCCACTGGTGCATGGGAAATACCTGCCGGGTGTCCGTGTGCCGCATAAACCAGTCGAAGCCCACGGCAAAGGCGTTCTCCTGCCGGGGATCCAGCACCACAAAAGCCGCATCGATGGGCAGCCCTTCCAGCCTGCCGATCTCCCGCTTGTAATCCTTTTCCATCTGCCGGTTCTCAGCCTCAGATTCTCCTTCCCAGTGCCACCAGTTCAGATCTCCCGCGTGATACAGCCGTTTTCCGCCGATCTCCACCACAAAGGCCACCCCCACATCCGTGGAGCGCAGTGTCCACACATGCATGCCGTCGATCTCCTTCTCATCCCCTGCCCGCATGCGCAGGATGCCGTTGGCTTCCGCCTTCTTTCCCGTCATAATATCTCCCGAGAAAATATAAGTCACATCCCGGCCTTCCCTTCGGAAATCCAGCACCGCCCGGTTGTAGTGATCCTGATGCCTGTGGCTCACAAACACGTATAACGGCCTGGAAAACGCCACCGGCGGGATTTCTCCCTGGTAATAATCAAATAACAGGCAGCGGTCTTCCAGTTCTACGAGAAAGCCGCTGTGGCCAATGTAGGTAATTTCCATCCTTGCACCTTCCCTCTATATTGTCATCTTCTTTTTTCTTCTGTTATCTGCTCTCTTTGTCTCTGTTTCCAGACATGAGCAGGTCTGCGTATAGTCTCTGTATCGTCTGATTTCTTTCTATCCCTTACTTATCAATATTCTATCCCTTCCCGGGCCGGTAATCCCTGGGCGTAAGGGTGTCGGATACAGCGCATTTCTGTCACGTAATCGGCCAGCCCCAGCAGTTCTTCTCCCGGATCTCTGCCGGTGAGCACCACCTCCAGATGCGCCGGTTTTTCACAGAGAAACGTCAGTACCGCTCTGGGATCCAGCAGCATGGCCTGATAGGCGCCGATGCTCTCGTCCAGCACCAGAAGATCCGCCTGCACTTCTTCCGCCCGACGCACCGCCCGGTCAAACAGCGCCTGATAAGCGGCAGCTGCCCGCGCTCTCGTCTCCTCCGTCATCTGAAAGGTGAAACCGAAATTTTCCGGGCAGGTCAGCACCTCGATGCCGGGAATCTGCCGCAGAATCTTTATTTCCGAGGAAGTGCCATCCTTCAAAAACTGCACGAACACCACTTTGCGGCCGCTGCCCGCACAGCGGAGCGCCAGTCCTGCAGCCGCCGTGGTCTTGCCTTTGCCGTCCCCGCAGTAGATATGTAGCTTTCCCTGTTCCATTTTGAAGTCTCCTTTCTCATCTTCCCCTGGCATATTTTCCTCAAACTTCCATTTTTAGAAAGTAATCTTTCTTTGAACCAAAATGGTTGCCTGATTCTTTTCTCGCCTCACTTTACAGTAGATTTACCGTTCTCTGTGTCAGCAAAAAACGAACCGCCGCAAACAACAGAAAAGCCAGCACGCAGCCCACCGCCATGAGCCGGTTGGCTCTTTTGATATCCGCATCCTCCGGAGATCGTTTTGCCTCCCCCAGTGTTTCTTTGTGATGAAGCACACCAAAATACCAGGCATCCCCACCCAAAGTGACACCAAGCGCTCCCGCCATGGCCGCCTCGGTCTGGGCCGAATTGGGGCTGGCATGTTTTTTCCGATCCCGTTTGAACATCTGCCAGGCATCGGCGCCATCCATCCGACAAAGCCAGGATGCCGCCACCAGCAAAAGTCCGGACAGCCGGGAAGGGATAAAATTCAGCACATCATCCAATCTTGCCGCACAGGTACCAAAATACTGATATGTTTCATTTCGATAACCCACCATGGAATCCATAGTATTCACCGCTTTGTACAGCAGCATGGGGAGCGTCCCTCCCAGAAACAGGAAAAACAGCGGTGCCACCACCCCGTCGGACATATTTTCCGCAACCGTCTCCACGTCCGCCCGGATGATTCCTTCCCGGGAAAGCACTGCCGTGTCCCGGCCCACGATCATGGAAAGATTGTGCCGGGCCAGCTCCACATCCCCGGCAGCCAGCGCATGGTACACCTTTATGCTCTCTTTTCGCAGACACCGCATGGCCAGCAGCTGATACGCCAGAAAACACTCCGCCGCAAAGCCCAGCCAGGTGGAAATCCGGTACAGCACCGCCCGCAATACTGTCCATACCACCCAGGTACTGCCCAGCACAAGAATGCACAGCAAAATACCGCACAGCCGCTCCATCTGTTTACGGTCGGCTTCCTCCGGCAGGCGGTCAGTCAGCGACCGAAGATACCGATCCAGTCCGCCGATCACGGTACCCAGCAGCCGTACCACATGGGGCATCCACAATGGATCGCCCAGCAGCAGATCCAAAATAGCAGCAATTACTGCAATCCACAGGATTCTCATAAGTGTTGTTTCTCCTCTTTTCTTTCACCAGTGGGCGGCCATACCCCCTGTACCAGCAGCCGTTTTGTCCTGTCGTCCCACAGGCAGCGATAGCCATGGCCGCAGGCCGTCTGCCAGTCGTAGTAGTCCTTCTTCGGTTCCCCGTAGCGGGATAAAAGCTCCATGATCGTTCCGCCGTGGGCCAGCAAAACGCAGGAATGCAATGCTCCGCCGTCCGATCCGTTACCGCCTTCTCCGCGATATATCCTGGTATCTCTGTCCGGCATAACGGAATCTGCGATGTCGTATCCTGATTTTACTTTACCACTTTCTGTGTTTTGCGCAACATCTCTACACATTGCTTTCATATCATCAGTCATATGGTACTTCGTCATTTTTCTTTTCATTTTTCGACAAAGAATGCCCCACCCAGCCTGTATCCTCGTCTTCACCTGATCTGTGCTCTCACCGCCTGGACAGCCGGTCTGCCCGCCGCTGGCGATCCATGCCCGATACGCGGTATCGTCTTTTAATTCTTCGTAGGTGTGATACTCAAAGTCTCCAAAATCCGTTTCCCGGAATTCCGGGATTATAAGCTGTGGGATACCCGGGAATAGGATATCCGCGCTCTCCTGACAGCGGCGCAGGGGACTTTGAAACACAACATCCGCCAATGCATTCTGGCGTGTGCTTCTCCGATACCGGCCAGCTCGGCTGCACTCGTGTTTTTCACTATCCAAGTCACTTCCACTGCATTCCCACTTTTTACCATCCGGATCATTCCCACTGCACGCACGCTTTTCACTGTCCAGATTGTCTCCGCTGCGCTCCGCGCCATCCAGGTACTCCCGTATTTTACAGAGTTCCAGCCTGCCCGCCGGGGAAAGTCCCTCATCGGTTCTTCCCACGTATCGGCGCTCCTCGTTCCCCTTCGTCCGGCCATGACGGATCAGATCAATTTGAAACATAGACGCCCTCCTTTTTCAGGCACCGGGGGATGCCGCACAGCACCCGATAAACATCCGTGGCCTCCTGAGAAAGCAGACAGCTGATCCGGCCCACCGTTTCCCGCCAGCGGCGGATATCGGCATCCAGCGGCACAATGCCGCTTCCCACTTCATCCATGATGATCCAGACGTCGGGATTTTGGTGCAGCAGTTCTTCCACGAAAGCATACGGATCCTGCTCTTCTGCCATGCCCCGCCAGATTGCCTGCTCCAGATGATGGATCACCGGCTTTGCAAAGAAATCCTCCCAAGCGCAGATTTCTCCCTCCGCTGTCAACGCAGAAATCTGCGCTTTCTGTGGAATTTTTCCTTCCTGTACCAGCTGCTCCGCCACAAAATCCAGCTTTCCCTGAAAACTGCCGCCGAATACAAATTTCATTTTCTGTCTCCTTTTAATTACTTTTCACAGCGCCAATGGATTTCCGTCTAAGATTCCCTCCACCAGCTGTTCCCCGTGATACACCAGTTTCAGAGAAAAGAAAGGTGCGTCCGTCTGCAGCAACCGCAAAAATACCCGGTCACCTTCCCACAGCGGTCGGTTCATGACCTGAGCTTCCGGCACCCAGCTCAGTGTCCCCTCGTCGCAGGCGCCCAACGTCCCTTTCCAGCCGCCCGCTGTATACAGAAACATGTATTCCGTTTCCTGACAATCTGAGACAAAGGTGACAATACCGCGAAAAACATGGGAGGTCAGCGTCAGCCCCGTTTCCTCCCGGACTTCCCGAAGCATACATTCCTCCGGGCTTTCCCCTTCCTCAAAATGGCCACCCACGCCGATCCATTTTCCTTCGTTGCCGTCCTGTTTTCCGGCATTTCGATATAACATCAGCCATTGGCCGTCTTTGATCAGATAGCATAGTGTTGTAAGCTTCATTTTTCGATCCCGCTCCTGTTCCAATTATTTTTCCATCCCCATCATCCGCGCTTCTATCTCCCGATAACAAGAGAAACATACCTGTTTTTACAGATGGCTGCCTACCAGCCAAGCCGCCGCCATGGCAAGCTCGCAGATCTGCAGAAAAAATCCCGCCAGATCCCCGGTGATGCCGCCGAATTCTTTCCGGCTCATCCTTTTATAATAGAAAAAACAGACTGCCGCTGCCGCCCACATGCAGGCAGCACACCGAGCGTCCAGCCACAGCATCCCCGCCGCACAACAAAGCAGATACCCGGCCATGGCCCATATGCCGGTCTTTTTCACCGCCGCATCGGAAAAAGAAGCCGCCAGGCCGCTGTTTTTGGCACAGGGAAAGGTAAGCACCGAAAGCCCGGACAGCGCCCGGCTCACCGTAAAGCCCAGCGCCAGCACAAACAACTTTCGGCTGTCGGAGAAATTTTGCATCGCGCCCATCTGTTTTTCCAGAATTTCCGCATAAAGGCCACAGGACAGCAACAGATAACAGCCACAGGACAGCACCGCAAAAGCGCCTGCCCGGGAGTCTTTCAAAATCTCCAGCTTTTTCTCCATGGGCTGCCAGGAACTTAGAGCGTCCATGGTATCCATGAGCCCGTCCATATGAATACCGCCGGTGACCGCCACAGGCAGCAGCGTCAGCAGCACCGCCGTCAGCGCCGTTCCCAGACCCAGCAACTCACAGATCTTCCACAGCACCAGAAACAGGGCACCCAGCACCGTTCCCACCAGGGGGAAAAAGCACATCACGTACCGCATATGTTCCTTCGTCCAGTCCGTCCGCGGCACCAGCAGCCGGGAATACATGGAAAATGCAATGAGAAAACTACTCCACACATTCATAGTCTGCACTTCTCCTTTCTGCGCCTTTCCACACATCCGCGATCCCGGCAGTCACCTCAATGACCGTATCCGCCGCCGCGGCCATCCGGCAGTTCACCGTTCCCAGCACCTGTTTATACGCCTGCACCAGGGTTGTCTCCCCGTCCCGGTCCGCAAAAATGTCATTGGTCACCAACACCAGATGTCCGCAGTTTTCCCGCAGCCGGAACAAATCCGCCGTGATCTTATCCGCCGTTTTCTCTGTCAACGCGGCGGCATTTTCTTCTGTAAGCTCCACCGGGCCGCCAAACAGCTCGTTGGCCGCCAGATTGGAAAGACATTCCAGCAGTACTGCACTGTCGATTGGAAAAGAAAGCGTTCCCACGTCCCGGTATTTTTCCACGGTGGCAAAGCCTTTGCCCGCCCGGAGCGCCTGATGTCTGGCAATGGTTCTGGCTCCTTCCTCGCCATAGGGCTCCATGGACGCCACATAAAACCGCTGCCTTGCAGGAAGTCCGCACAAAATCTGCTCCGCAAAGGCGGACTTCCCACTGCCGCTGCCGCCAACCACCACTGTCAGCGTTTTTTTATCTTTCTGTTTGTTGTCCTTCCAAACTTTCATCTGCCTGTCCTTCCAAAACCATTGCACCAACGCATCCGACCATTCCCGTCAGCATCTTCCGATGGCATTCCGCGACCTGTTTTCCTGCGCATCTCTCTTGCCACTGAAAACAACCTTTCACGAAATTTCCGGCCAGCTCCGGGTTGGAACCATAGTATAAATGAGGAAATCCCGCCAGAATCTGCTGTTCCTGCCGCATGCAGGGCCAGTGGCCTTTTCCCGAGGCTTTCACTGCCTGAAACATATCGCCGTTGTCGTTGGTGTCCCAGTAGTGGAACTCATGGGCCCGGATGGACTGTCCCGCAGGCAGAAATGGTGTATCTTCCCGGGCAGTCACTTCCACATACCCGAAACGTACCAGCTTCCCTTTCGGAACAGCTTCTCCCGCCAACGCTCCCACCATGTTCCAGCGCTTTCCTTCTGCATCTGTCAGGCCGTCCAGCAGATACAGGAAACCGCCGCACTCCGCCAGACAGGGCATCCCCTCCAGAAGACGCTCCCGGATGGACTGCCGCATAGATGTGTTGTTTTCCAGTTCTTTTCCGTGCAGCTCCGGGTAGCCGCCGCAAAGCAGCAGCCCCTGGATGTTTTCCGGTAGTTTATCATCCCGCAATGGAGAAAAATAGACCAGCTCTGCGCCAAAGCTTTCCAGAATCTGTAAATTTTCCGGGTACAGAAAACAGAACGCCTCATCCCGGGCCACACCAATACGGACATGCGCTTCCACCTTGCCCGACATTTCTCTTTTCTGTCGCACGCGATCTTCCTTTGGTACTGGTGTTCCTGCCGCTGGAGTCTTTGCCGCTGATATCTCCACCATTGGCCTCTCCACCACTGATGCCTCCACCTCCGGCGCCGTCTGTGCCAGCGCCAGCAGTCCCGGCAGATCTAGGGTTTCCGCAAGAAGCGCCCCCAGTTTTTCCATCTGCGTCTGCACCTCTGGGATCTCCTCCGGCAGCACCAGCCCCAGATGCCGCCCTGTCAGGAAGGGATCTGTCAGCTCCGGCACATAGCCCAACACCCGGATGCCCTTGCCGCCATTTGCCTCTGCCAGTTCTTCCTCCACCATCTGTTTCAGCAGCGGATACATCCCTTTGCTGATCCGGTTCAAGATCACACCGGCGATGTGGCTGTCCGGCCGGTATTGTACAAAGCCTTTGATGAGGGGTACGAGAGATTTACTCATCCCCCGGCCTGGCACCACCAGCACCACCGGTGTGTCCGTGGCCGCCGCCACCTCGTAGGAGCTGGCCCGGTCGCTGGTGCCGCCAAGCCCGTCATAGTACCCCATGACGCCCTCCAACACCGCCACATCCTTCTCCCGGCAGCGAAAAGCCAGTAATTTTCTCAATGCCTGATGATCCAGGAACCAGGGATCCAGATTGCAGCTGTCCGTCTCCAGCACCGTCCGGTGAAACATGGGGTCGATGTAATCCGGGCCGCATTTAAAGGCCTGCACCCGATATCCCGCTTTTTTCCAGGCAGCCAGCAGGCCGCAGGTCACCAGCGTTTTCCCGCTGCCGCTGGAAATCCCGGCCAGCATCAGCCGCGGGGCCTTCATCGTTTTTCTCCATAAAATCTTCCGCCATTCCACGACTTTTCCTGCGCGTTTTCAGACACGTCCTCTACCCATCCCTGTTCATCTGTATGCCACATCTCATTTCCATTTTTCGTATCCGGTGATTCGCCATCTCCATAGGCCTCTTCGGTCAGGTATCCTGGTTCTTCCGTTGTCTGCATTTTTGCCTGCCATCCGTCCTTCGCATCGCCCTGGCAGCTCATGATATACACGGGATTGCCGCCGGTCATGAGATGGCTGGAACCCACAGCCCGGGAACGGGCCGTCTGTACCAGTGTGGCCGCAAAATCCTTCAGCGGCAGTTCCCGGCAGCACCGGGTCATCTCCGCCACGGTTTCCAGCGTGATCGCATTGACCACAATGTGGATCTTCGGATTTTTTTCCAGCAAAAGCGCCAGAATCTCTTTCAGCTGGCCGCTGCTGCCACCGATAAAGGCATGGGTGGGCACCGGCAGCGCTTCCATGGCGGCAGGGGCTTTTCCGTACACCGTCTCCACGTTGGGCGTGCGGAATTTTTTCTTATTTTTGCGGATCAGCTCCACCGCGTCCGCTTTCTGCTCGATGGCATACACCGTTCCCCGGTGTGCCCGGCGGGCTGCCTCCACCGACACGGAGCCGGTTCCTGCGCCGATATCATACAGCACGCTGTCCTCGGTCAGCCGCAGCCGGGACAGCGACAGGATCCGCACCTCTTCCTTCGTCATGGGTACCTCGCCCCGGATCCATGCTTCATCCGGAATGGAAGCTGCAGGATGGCGGTCGAAATCGTCATTTTCGATGAGTGCCGCACACAGATCTTTGAAATGATCCTTCACCAACTCCTCCGGCGTGCCCACGGTGATCTGCTCATCCGGGTAGGAAAGCCGCTGACCCACGGCGATCTTTACCCGGGACAGCCCGTATTCCATCAGTTCCTGGCACATGGCGTGCACGCTGTCCTGCCCGCTCAGCAGCACAAATACCGCCGGATGACTGTCCACGCAGGCCACCAGATTGCCCGTTCTTCCATGGAGGCTCACCGGGCACACCTGCTCGTAATCCACATGCAGCCGGGATGCCAGATAGGACAGGCTGGAAATGCCCGGCAAAATCGTCAGGTGCGCATCCAGCGGCAGCAATGCCTCCCGCAGCTTCGCCGCGCCACTGTAAAATCCCGTATCTCCAGACAGCAGGATGCAGATATGCTCAAATTCCGGGTGTTCCTCCAGATAAGCCTTCACCTTATCCGGCTGGTAGCCTGCCCACAGCTGACAGGAATAGCCCCGGGCGCAGTCCAGCATCCGTTCCGCGCCGATGCACACATCCGCCTGGACGATGGCCTCCTTCACCGCTCCGGTCATCATCTGCTCACTGCCCGTACCGATGCCCGCCAGCGCGATGTGGCGGCTGCCGCCGATGTGATAAAATTTTTTCAGATAGTCATAGATCTGGGGCAGGGAATACCCTTCCTCCCGGGAAGGTCGTCCCACCACAATGAGCTGCGCCCCCGCCTGTCTGGCAGCCCGCATTTTTTCGTCGAAGCCGCCCTCCCGGCCGCCCTCCTTGGTCACCATCCACTGGGCGTTGGTCTGGTGCAGCATGGCCTCGTTCAGCTCCTGAGAAAAGGGCCCCTGCATACAGATCAGGTTTTTCCGCTCAAATCCCAGCTCCATACAATCCATGATGGTCTGGGCGTCAGGCAGGATCCGCGGGTACACCCGGGTGCGGTAATCCGCCAGCTTCCGGTATTTGGAAAGCTCCTTGCTGCCGGTCACCGCCAGCACATTGCCCTTCGTATGGGAAAGAAATTCCACCGCTTCCTCCACGCTGCCCACATGGATACCGTCGGAGGCATCGGATTCCCGCCGACACACCTGTAAATAAGGCACAGACGTCTCTGCCGCCGCCCGCCGGATGTTGTCGCTGGCCTCTCTGGCATAAGGATGTGTGGCATCCAGCACCAGATCAAAGGCATTTTCCTGCATTTTCTGCACCATATGTGCCTCGTCCAGCCGCCCCGCAGACACCCGGATGCCACCGGATTCCTCGATCAGCTCTTTTCCATAATCGGTAGCCACCACCACCTCCGCCATGATGCCTTCCTTCCGGCAATAATTTACCAGCTCTCTTCCCTCTGTCGTTCCCGCAAAAATCAAAACCTCTCCGGTCAAAACCAAATCTCCTGCCTTCCTTTTGCCAATGCCACTGTTACCCCGGAAAACACCTGCTTTTTCAAAACAAGGGCTCCGCCTTCACTGCCTGTCACTGCCGCCCGCTCGCACACATTGTCCACACCGGTGATCTCCTGTACAAAAGGCGACGAGGTGAATTCCCCTTCTGCCTGCAAAAGCGCCTCCGCCGAAAAACACCGGAAAGGTACCTCCAGCTCCCGACAAACCTCCAGAAGTCCCGCCTCTTTTGCTTTCAGATCAATGGACGTCACCAGACGGATATCCATAAGCGAGCCCCCGACCTGGGCTGTGGCCTGCTGCAGGGCTTCCAGAATAGCTTCCTTCGATGTTCCTCTCCGGCAGCCCACTCCAGCTGTCAACTGGGCCGGATACAGGTGCAGCGTCTTTTCCCATCTATTCTGTCCGTCTTTTCCGATAGAAATACCCAGCGGAGATTTCTTTCCATCCGCTTGTGCATCCCCTGACACGTTTGGATTGTGCTGTCCCAGACGTGCCCTTTCAGACATCGCTCCTGTTTTTTCTTCTTTATACAGTGCCCCGGGCCAGTCCCCGTACAGCGGCACCTCCGTCAGCACCGGCAGCCGCTCCCCCTGTAAAACCCGGGCAGAAACCTCCTTGGCCAGCGCCTTCTCCCGGATCTTCAATCCGTTTTTCCGGGCAAACACATCCACCGCGAACTGCCCGTTCACGTCCGTGGCCGTGGTCAGCACCGGGGTCGCTCCCAGAAGTGCCGCCACCTGCAGCGCCAGCGCATTGCCGCCTCCCGCATGACCGCTGAGCAGGGGAATCACCGCCTCCCCCTTCTCATCCATGACCAGCACCGCCGGATCTTCCCACTTACTTTTCAGAAACGGGGCAATGCTGCGCACCGCGATGCCGCAGGCCCCGATGAACAGCAGCGCTTCCTTTTCCCGAAACATCTGCTGCACCCAGTTCCACATGCCGCCCTCTGCCGGAAGCAGACCTGACCGTCTGGCTGCCGCGGCGCCCGCGTAGCCCTCGGCCGTATATCCATTTTCCCGGAGCCGTCTGCACACCTGCAGCGCCAGCGCTCCGCCCTGTCCGGTAAAACCGATGACTGCAATTCTCTGCATCTGATCTGCCTCCTTTACTTCCCATTTTCCTGTAAATGCCGGAGAAGTACCTCCGCCTGTCCGGTCTGCCCCAGCACACCGTATACATTGGAAAAAACAATGGCGCCCACCTGGGTTTTCCCGGCGGCCCGGCGTGTCAGCTGCCCCTCGATATGCTCCATCAGATGCTGCATCACCGATTCCAGAAATCCCGCCTCCTGCAAAATCCGCAGCGCCTCATCGGTGGTCACGCTTTCCAGAATCCTGGGAAGCACCTCCCGGGGTGCCCCGGCCCGCACAGCCTCCGCGCACAGGATCGCCATGCGGCAGTCCCCGTAGGCAGAATGGGTATTCATCATCCCTTCGGCCAGCTTCACAAATTTTCCGATATGGGCCACAAAGAGCACGCCTTTGGCCCCCTCCCGGACGGCCATATCCAGGCTTTCTCCCACATAGTTGCTGCATTTCACCGGCTGCACATGGTCTGCCAGATGGTGTTCCTTCACAAAATCTTCCCCGTAATTGCCCGGCACCAGCAGCAGATACCCGCTGCCATTTTTCACTGCCATGCGGATTTCCAGACCGATGGACGCCACCAGCGCCTCCTCGCTCATGGGTTCCACAATGCCCGAGGTGCCCAGAATGGAAATACCGCCCACAATGCCCAGCCGTGGATTGAAGGTACGCGCCGCCAGCGCCTCACCCTCCGGCACAGAGATCTCCACCACCAGGCCGCCGGTATATCCGTACTCCCTACAAACAGTCTCTACCCCTTCCAGGATCATTTTCCGGGGCACCGGGTTGATGGCCGGTTCTCCTACCGGCACCGAAAGTCCCGGTTTTGTCACGCGTCCGACCCCCACGCCGCCGGTCAAAACAAGCCCGGGACTATGTGCAAAAGACACTTTGGCACAAACCATGGAACCGTTGGTGATATCCGGGTCATCCCCGCTGTCCTTCACCACCCCGCAGCTGCAGCTGGAAGCCGATAGGCTAGTTTCCACCAGAGAAAGGCACAGCGTGCTCCCCTCCGGCACCCGGAGCTTCACCTCGGACACCGGCTTGCCGGACAGCAGCATCCGGGCCGCCCCGGCCGCAGCTGCCGCCGCGCACGTACCTGTTGTATATCCTCTTCTTAATTTTTTCTGCCCCCGGTAAACGAAAGGGGCATCTGTCCAGTCTGCCATGGCTTCTCCTGTTTCTTTATCGCAAATGTTCATACGCTTTTACGCTGCCGCCCGCAAAGGTGGGCAGCTGGGTATATTCTGCAAATCCGGCCTGCAGCACCGGATAAGCCACCGCCGCGCCGGTTCCCTCTCCCATCCGCATGTCCGCGTAGAGAAACGGTTCCAGTCCCAGCGCCTCCAGCATCCATTTTCCCGCCGGTTCCCCGGAACAGTGGGTGGCAATCATGGCATCCCTTGCCGCCGGGCAAAGCTTCCAGGCACAGTAGGCAGCCACCGAGGAAATGAAGCCGTCGATGAGCACTGGCATCTGATATCTGGCACCGCCCAGAAAAAGCCCGGTAAGCCCAGCAATGTCCAGGCCACCCACTTTCGCCAGCACATCCAGCGGATCTGCGGCATCCGGCTGATTGAGCTTGAGCGCCCGGTCGATCACTGCGATCTTGCGCCGCAGCCCTTCCCCGGACAATCCGGCTCCATACCCGGTCACCTCCGACACCGAACGATGGAGAAATACCGCCGCCATAGCACTGCTGGTGGTGGTATTTCCGATGCCCATCTCCCCGGTGATCACCAGGTTACGACCCTCTTCTTTCAGTTCCTTCATGACAGAAAGTCCGGTGAGAATGGCTTTTGCCCCTTCCTCTCTTGTCATCGCCGGCTCTACGGCAATGTTTCCCGTTCCCGGCCGCACCCGGCAGTTACGGATCCGCGGATGCTTCCCTTCGGTATTCATGCCAATGTTGACGGGATAGACCGGTGCCCCAAACTGGCGGGCCAGAATACACACTGCCGAAATGCCCGCGCCCATATTTTCCAGCACCTGGGCCGTCACCTCGCTGCCGCTTTGGGAAACCCCCTCTTCCACCACGCCGTTGTCCGCGCCCATGATGACCACCGCCGGACGGCTAATGTCAGGCTGTATGGTGCCCTGGATCCCGGCCACCCGCACCACCGCTTCCTCCAGCTTTCCAAAGCTGCGCAGCGGTTTACAAAGGGTATCCCACCGGTTCCAGGTGTCTGTCATGATCTGGAGGTCGGCACCGGCAATCCGGGTAATTTCCTTATCAAGAGTATCTTCCCAGGAACTGTTCCGTGCCGCTTTTTCCATTTTCAAAAGCATCTGTTCCCATTTTTCTTCCTCTGGCTTCCTCGATCCTTCCAACCCTTTCTGCATTTTGGGCTGCATCAATTCTTCCGGCTGCCATGGTGCCTCCGTCTGTATCTTTCCCCACTGGCTCTGCTTTTTCATCAGACGTTCTCCTTTTTTGGCGCATACAGCATGGCGTTGCAGATGGCCGCCGCAATGTTGCTGCCGCCCTTTCGCCCTCTGGCCACAATATAGGGCACTTCTGTCTGCATGATCAGTTCCTTGGCCTCCACCACATGGACAAATCCCACCGGCACGCCGATGATCAACGCCGGGGAAAAGCCGTTTTCCCGGATCAGGTCATACAGACGGATCAATGCGGTCGGTGCATTGCCTATGGCAAAAATCAGCGGCCCCGGCAGCGCTGCCGCCCGCTCCATGGAAACCGCAGACCGGGTGATACCCCGCGCCTTTGCTTCCCGGGCCACGTCCGCATCCTGAATAAAGCAGTGGACACTGCCGCCGTATTCCGCCAGCTTCCGCTTGTTGATCCCGGCCATGGCCATGGTGGTATCCGTGACGATATGGGCACCCTTTTGCAGCGCGCGGATACCCGTTTCCACGGCTCCCGGACTGAAACAGAGGTTGTCCGCGTAATCAAAATCCGCCGACGTGTGAATGCATCTGCGGATCACAGAAAACTCCGGCTCCGGGAAGGTGCGCTCCCCCAGCTCCTGACAGATGATCTCCATGCTGCGCTTTTCGATATCCTCCGGCCGTACCGGATCCGGCTTTTTAATGATCTCACTCATGCGTCTATCCCCTTTTCCAGTATCATATAAATGGCTTCCATATCCACCGACCGTCGAAGCAGATCTGCCAGCCGGTCGTATTCCTGTTCCTTGATCTGCGTCCGGGAAAGCTCCGGCGCTTCCACCAGACGAATGCCCTTCTTCTGCCGCAGCCAGGTCAGCAGCCGCTCCGCCGTCTCTCCCTCGTCAAAAATGCCATGGAGATACGTGCCGCAGGCCAGCCCGTCGTCGCTGACACAGCCGTCCTCCCGTCCATCGGAAAGCCGCAGAAAAGGCGCCGCGCCCTCTGCCAGAACGGAAGTACCCATGTGGATCTCATAGCCGGATACCTCGGGCAGCGCCTCTGCAGCTGCTCCGTCTTCCGTATGCCCAGACAGTACCTCCGGCAGATGCAGCACCCTTCCCCGCATCCGGGTTCTTGTCTTCTCCTCCGAAAAAACTGTGGACACCGGCAGCAGTCCCATACCCCGCAGGGTGCCTCCCGCCTCCACGCCGTCGGGATCGCTGACCTGCTCACCCATCATCTGATACCCGCCGCAGATGCCAAACACCGGCACGCCTTCCCCGTGCAGCCGACAGATGGCAGCTTCCAGGCCGCACTCCCGCAGCCATTTCAGATCCTCCAGCGTATTTTTCGTTCCCGGCAGAAAAATCAGATCCGGCCTGCCCAGTTTTTCTACGGAAGAGACATAGCGCACATGGACGCCTGCCCGGTGTTCCAGTGCAAAAAAATCCGTAAAATTGGAAATTTTCGGCAGACGGATCACCGCCACGTCGGCCTGTCCCGCCACCGGCCGGTCTTCTGTCAGCCGTTCCGACAGGCTGTCCTCCTCGTCCAGGTCAAAGGGCTCCATGGGAATGACGCCCAGCACGGGAATGCCCGTCAGCTCCCGGATTTTATCCAGGCCCGGCCGCAGAATCTCCACATCCCCCCGGAATTTGTTGATGAGAATGCCCTTGATATACGCCCGCTGCTCCGGCGGCAGCAGCATCACCGTGCCGTACACGGAGGCGAACACGCCGCCCCGGTCGATATCCGCCACCAGCAGCACCGGCGCCCCGGCCATCCGGGCCATGCCCATATTGACGATGTCATTTTCCATCAGGTTGATCTCTGCCGGACTGCCCGCCCCCTCCAGAACGATCACGTCATGATCGGCTGCCAGCTTCTCATAGGCCTGCTTCACCGCAGGGATAAACTCCGGTTTCCGCCGGTAATAGTCCATGGCCCGCATGTTTTCCAGCACCTCGCCGTTGACGATGACCTGGCTTCCCATATTGCTGGTGGGTTTTAACAGGATGGGATTCATCTCCACCCGGGGCTCCACACCTGCGGCCTCCGCCTGCATCACCTGTGCCCGGCCCATTTCCAGCCCATCCTTCGTGATGTAGGAATTCAGCGCCATGTTCTGGGATTTAAACGGTGCCGTCCGATAGCCGTCCTGATGAAAAATCCGGCAAAAACCGGCCGCCACAAAGCTTTTTCCCGCATTGGACATGGTTCCCTGTATCATGATCGATTTTGCGCTCATCTGTGTTCCTCTCCTGTGATCTCTTTCAGTGCCTGCAGCAGACGGGCATTTTCGGTGTCTGTCCGCACCGCCGTCCGGTAATCCTCCGGCCCCAGCCCTTCATAGTTGCCGCAGCTGCGCAGAAGGATCTGTTTTTGCAGCAGCCGCTGTTCCAGATCCGGGTAACCCGGCGCATGAAAGCATAGGAAATTGGCCTGCCCGTTTTTCACCGAAAAGCCAAGGGCCTCCAGACCGGTTTTCAGCTTCTCCCGCAGCGGCCGGATCGCCCGGGACGTCTGTGCCGCCCAGTCGTCATGTGCTTTTGCCGCTGCGATTCCGGCACTCTCCGCCACACAGCTCATCCCCCAGGCCTGCCCTGCCTGCTCTGCCTGACAAATCAATGCCTCATTGGCCGTCAGAAGATACCCCAGGCGGATGCCCGGCATGGCAAACAGCTTTGTAAAGGACTTTAACAGCACCAGATTCGGATACTCGTTCAGGTAAGGCTTCCAGGAACGCGCCTTCTCCTGCCCGGTGAAATCCAGAAAGCACTCATCCATCACCACGGTAATGCCCCGCTCCCGGCACTTTGCCAGAAACGCAAGCCCCCAGTCCGGCTCCACGAAAAGACCGGTGGGGTTGTTGGGATTGCAGAGAAATGCCACATCGCCGGACTGCAACTCATCAAACAGGCGGGATTTTCCCAGACGATATGCACAATCATTATCCGTCCGGCTGCTTTTCCCATCATCCAATACCATCCTTTTCCCTGAAAACTTCTCCTGATTGCCTGCTGCCATCTGTCCGACAGCATCCGTTACTTTCACAGGTGTTTCTTCTGCCGCCGCGCACAAAATTTTTGTCCCTGCCGCCGTCAGCGCCCGCCCATATTCCAGGAACGAGGGCGCACACACCAGTCCCCTGGCAGGCCGAAGCCCGTAACAGAGCCGAAAAATCACATCCGCCGCCCCGGCACCGGCCATCACCCATGCGGGAGACACCTGCTCTGCTTCTGCAATGGCTGCACGCAGCGCCCGCTGGGAAGGATCGGGATAAAAAGCCGCCCGGAAAAGTCCTTCCTGCATGGCCGCCTGTACACTTGACGGGCAGCCGAAGGGATTCAGGTTCGCAGAAAAATCCAGCAGCTCCCGGTAGTCTGTCCCCAGCAGCTGCGCCGCCTCAAACACCCGGCCACCGTGACCGTTATGGCCTGCCATATCCTTTTTCTCCACCTGTTTTCTCATACCCTCTGGCCGTCACCATCCGCCCATCCAGCACCCGGGTAGCGGAATTTCCGACGATCATCACACAGAACATATCCACCTGCTCCGGCTCCACCGTCTCCAGCGTGCCGATCCACTGGCTCTGCCCGTCCCGTCCGGCGTTTCGCACGATGCCCACCACCGTGTCCGGGGAAAGGAGGCTTCGCAGGATTGCCAGCGCATCATCCAGCGGCTTCGTCCGGGTATGGCTTCTGGGATTGTACAGACAGATGACGAAATCTCCCGCCGCTGCCGCTGCCAGCCTCTTGCGGATCACCGCCGCCGGGGTCAGCAAATCACTGAGGCTGATGATACAGAAATCATTCATCAGCGGCGCCCCCAGCACGGACGCTGCCATGACTGCCGCAGTGATGCCCGGGACGATCTCCACTTCCACACCATCTGTTTTCCCTGACGCCAGCAGCTCCAGCACCAGCCCTGCCATACCGTAGATGCCCGCATCTCCGCTGCACACCAGTGCCACGCACTGTCCCTGTCCTGCCCTTTCGATGGCCTGCATGCAGCGCTCCCGCTCGGTGCGCATGGGCGTCTGCACATATTCCTTCTCCGGAAACAGATCCCGCACCAGGGCAATGTAGGTCGTATAGCCGATGACCACATCCGCTTCTTCCACAGCCGCCCGGGCTTTTTCACTCATATACTGCTGTCCGCCGGGGCCCAGCCCCACCACATAAAGTTTTCCCATACTGCCTCCTTATTTCTCTGAAATGCCCTTCCGGTATCCGTGGGTAAACGTCTTGTCATACAGCTTCGACAGCTCATGATCGCTGCCCAGAAAACCACCCACCAGGATCAGCGCCGTCTTTGTGATGCCCGCGGCCTCCACCTCTGCCGCCAGCGTGCCCAGGGTGGCCCGGACGATTTTCTCATCCTGCCAGGTGGCCTTGTATACCGCCGCTGCCGGGGTATTTTCTCCATAGGCAGGGATCAGCTGCTCACAGAGCTTCCGAATCTGTCCCACGCTCAGGAAAATCACCATGGTTGCCTGATGCGCTGCCAGCGCCCGGATGCCCTCCCGCTCCGGCACCGGGGTGCGTCCCTCCATCCGGGTCAGGATCACTGTCTGGCTCACGCCGGGCAGAGTATACTCCGCATGCAGCGCCGCTGCCGCCCCGAGAAAAGAGCTGACACCCGGAACGATCTCATAGGGAATGCCCAGCGCCTCCAGCCGGTCCATCTGCTCCCGGTGGGCGCCGTAGATCGCCGGATCTCCCGTGTGTACCCGGGCCGTGGTAAGGCCCTCTTTTTCCGCCTGCTCCATCACCGCGATGACCTGATCCAGATGCATCCCGGCACTGTCATACACCACCGCCTCCGGTTTCCGGTCCGCCAGCACCTGGGGATTCACCAGCGAACCCGCATAAATGATCACATCCGCCCGGTCAATGATCTTTTTTCCCTTGATTGTCAGAAGCTCGGGATCTCCCGGCCCTGCACCGATAAAATATACCATATTCTGTATCTGTTCCCTTCCTCTGTTCCCATCCGGTCTTTTTACAGGATAAAAAATCACGTCCTGTCATACTTTTTATTCACAATGACTGTCGTAAAATATCCGTAATCCCGGTCTGCCTCCAGTTCGCCCACGTATTCTCCGGGCAGCCCCAGGTCTGCAAACACCACCGCCTGTTCCGGCAAGATCCCATGCTCCTTCATATACTGCACGACCCAGGGCATACAATGCCCGGCCTTCATGAGCACCAGATTGTCTGCAGCATCCAGCAACGCCCGGTACTTCTCCGGATTCCGTCCCAGCGGAACCACCGCCACGCTCTCCTGATCCCGGGCCAGACTGATGCCTGCCAGCGCCGCCCCTGCGGAAGCCGCCGAAATGCCCGGCACCAGCTCTGCCGCAAATCCCCGCCTTTTCAATAATTGAAACACGTACATGCACGTGCTGTACAGTGTCACATCCCCCAGCGTCACCAGCGCCACCTGTCTGCCTTCCTCCAGCAGTGCCCCGATGGCCTCCGCCGCCTGTACGGCGCAGGCTTTCCACGCCTGCCGGTCACCCGACATGGAAAATTCCAGCTCCAGCACCGGTTTTTCCTTCAGATCCACCGCCTGCTTTACGATAGAAAACGCGGTTGCCGCCTTTCCATTCACCGGCACCGCCAGCACATCCGCCATTTCTATACATCTTTTTGCCTTTTCCGTCAGCAGCGCAGGATCTCCCGGCCCCACGCCGACACCATAAAAAATTCCAGCCATATCATCCTTCTCCAACCCTGAAACCGATTCGTGCAGACCGATTTTTCATATTTTCTATCATACACCAACCGCCCCGTCTTTCCAATAGTTTTGCACAAGTTCTTTCTGCAGCCGCATATCGCATAATATAAATAGAGAGAGAAAAAAGCACCCGTCATTTCTGACAGATGCTTTCCGGATAGCATGATACAAAATCATGTGCATGTTGCTTACGGCTTCGGCTGCTCTTCGCCGATCACATCCAGCACAGATGTGCAGTGCGGGCAGCGGGTTGCCTCGATGGCGATCTCGGATCTGCAGTACGGGCACTTTTTCGTGGTCGGTGCTGCCGGTGCCGGTTTGCCCTTGGGCTCTCTGATCTTGTTGATCATTTTTACGATCATGAATACCACAAAGGCCATGATGATAAAATTGATCACGCCGGAGATGAACACGCCGATGTTGACGGTGGCAACGCCCTCGGGCACTGCAGACAGAGTGTCATAGTGTTTGCCGTCCATAGCGAAGAAAATATTGGAAAAATCGATTTTTCCGGTGAGGACAGAAAGCAGCGGCATGATCACATCATTCACCAGCGTGCTGACCAGAGAATTGAACGCACCACCGATGATAATGCCGACTGCCATATCAATCATGTTGCCTTTGATCGCAAATTCTTTAAATTCTTTGAGCATCTTCCATTTCCTCCTCTTTTGTTTTCAGAATGGTTTTACAGGAAAATGTATTTCAGGATGAAAAGCACGGTCAGTACATACATCACCCAGCTTAACTTCTTCTCCTTTGCTTTTCCTGTCATCACTGTGATGATGGTGTAGGAAATCACACCGATGGTGATACCCTCGGAAATGCTGTAGGCCAGCGGCATGAACAGGATGGTCAGGAAGGCCGGGATGGCTTCTGTCATGTCGTCGAAATTGATCTTTACCACGTTGCCGATCATGTAGAAGCCTACGATGATCAGTGCCGGTGCCGTCGCAAAGGACGGAATGGACAGGAACAGCGGGGACAGCAGAATGGACAGCAGGAACAGCACACCGGTCGTCAGGGAGGTCAGTCCGGTACGGCCGCCCTCGGTCACGCCGGAAGCACTCTCCACGAAGGTGGTGGTGGTGGATGTACCGAAAACAGCGCCTGCGCAGGTGGCAACAGCGTCTGCCATCAGCGCACCCTTGATGTGCGGCAGCTTGCCGTCCTCGTCCAGCATGTCTGCCTTGGTTGCCACACCGATGAGAGTGCCCAGGGTGTCAAACACATCCACGAACAGGAACGCAAACATGATAACGATGAAATCCAGCAGGTTGATGCCGGACATATCCGCGCGGAATACAGCACCGAAGGTCTTGCCGAAGGATGCCAGGTTGATGCCTGCGGAAAAATTCGGGTACAGGGAGTACATACCTGCCTCTGCATCCGGCACATACAGGCCGATGGCCTGACAGATCATGCCCAGTACCCAGGTGATCAGGATACCGAACAGGATGCCGCCCTTTACATTTTTGATCAGCAGATAGCCGGTGATGATCACGCCAATGATGGCCAGCAGCGCGGTAATACCGATGCTGTGGAAGGTGCCGCCCTTGAAGTTCTGGTAGGTCAGCAGCGTGGAATCGGAATTGACAATGATCTTGGCATTCTGCAGGCCGATGAAGGCGATGAACAGACCGATGCCGACGCTGACAGCGCTTTTCAGTGTCATGGGGATGGCATCAAAAATAGCTTCCCGCACGTTGGCAAAGGACATGATGATAAATACGATACCTTCCGCAAATACAGCCATCAGTGCCACTTCCCAGGAAATGCCTCTGCCCAGGCAGACCGTGTACGCAAAGTAGGCATTCAGGCCCATGCCCGGTGCCAGTGCGAAGGGATAGTTGGCAAACAGTGCCATGCAGACCGTTCCCACAAAGGATGCCAGCGCAGTGGCAATGAGCACGGCAGACGCATCCATGCCGGCAGCTGACAGCATCGACGGGTTGACAGCCAGAATATACGCCATCGTCATGAAGGTGGTGATACCGGCCATGATCTCCGTCTTCACCGTCGTGTGATTCTCTTTCAGCTTAAAAATTGATTCAAGCATTTTGTTTCCTCCTACATCTCTCTCTTTTTCGTATTTTATAAAATATTTATAAAATCCCATCGGCTCCTATTATAGCATGTCCTTCCCGTTCCTTCCATCGTTTTATCAATTATTTTTATTTCAGACAGTTTTTTCTGTAAAACGCAAAAAGAACGCCCGGCCTGACAAAACCGGACATTCTCTTTCCACACATTTTTCTTTTTTAGATGATGATGCACACCATGCCACCGCTGAGATCGTTGACCACCTTCTGCATCGTATCCTGCAGCTTTTCCTGGCACTCGTCGCCGATGCGGGTGAGTTTTCCGCGGATGCCGTCCTCCACCAGCTGTTCCACGGATTTTCCGAAGATGTTCGTATTCCAGATGCCGTCCTCGGTCTGCTGGTTTTCCCTGATGTAGGCGATCAGGTCGTTGGCCTGCTGCTCGCTGCCCACGATGGGGGCGATCTCCGTCTCGATGTTGGCGCGGATCAGATGGATGGACGGGGCTTCCGAGCGGATCTTGACGCCGTACTTGTTGCCCTGGCGGATGACCACCGGCTCCTCCAGCGTGATCTCTCCCTTCACCGGGCTGATGACGCCATAGCCCTTCATCCGCACCGCCTGCAGGGCATCCTGTACCTGCTCATATTCCTTTTTCATTTTGGACAGCTCCCGCACCGCCGCAATGAGCTGATATTCCCCGTCGATGGCCGCGCCGGTGAGCTCGCTGAGTGTCCGGTAATAGTAGGCCGGATCAAAGTCCACCTGCACCTTCAGGGTACCCGAGGACAGATCCATGGCCTCCTGCTTCATGGCGCGGATGAAGCTGCTCTGGGCCGTGAATTCCCGGTTCCGGACATCCCGCACCTTCTCAATGCCATCCATGTAGGCCCGGACATTTTCCAGCAGATCCTGCTTGATCTCATGGCTCTCCTCCAGCATTTCCACCCATTTGGGGATGTAATACTCGATCTGCTGCACCGGGAATTCATAGAGCACCTGCTCCAGCAGCCGGTAAATATCCTCTTTTTTCATCTGCTCGCAGTTCATGCATAAGGTGCTGACCGCATACTTTTTCTCCAGCTCCCGCGCCAGCCCCTGCGCCTCCTCGCTGTAGGGCTTCTGGGAATTCACCAGCAGCACGAAGGGCCTGCCGATGCGTTTCAGCTCTCCCACCGTCTTCTCCTCTGCCGGAACGAAGGCTTCCCGGGGCAGCTCCCCGAAGGAGCCGTCGCCCGTCACCGCAATGCCGATGGTGGAATGGTCGCAGATCACCTTCTGGGTGCCGATCTCCGCCGCCTGGGCAAAGGGGATCTCGTGGTCGAACCAGGGCGTTTTCACCATCCGCTCTCCGTCGTCCTCGATATGCCCGGCAGCGCCCTCCACGAGAAAGCCCACACAGTCAATGAGCCGTACTTTTACCTCGATGTCCTCCCCCAGGCGGATGACAGCCGCCTCTTTGGGAATGAACTTCGGCTCCGTCGTCATGATCGTGCGGCCCGCCGCACTCTGGGGCAGTTCATCCCGGGCCTGCAGCCTGGCCCGCTCATCCTCCATCCCCGGCAGCACCAGAAGATCCATAAACCGCTTGATGAACGTGGATTTTCCGGTGCGCACCGGCCCCACGACCCCTATGTAAATCTCTCCCTTTGTCCGGGCTTGTATATCTTTATACACATCGTAATGTTCCATGACTGGCCCCCTTCACTTATCCTGCTATCATCGTATGCGGCCGTTTGATCTTCCATGCAGAAAAAGTGAAGTTTCTTAGTGTTTCCTGCGGAACAGCTTGTTGGCTGCCACGCACAGCACGATGGTAACCACCATATCCGGCAGGGTGTTGCCCACCGGGATGTCCACCTTCATGAGCTGCCGGTACAGTACAAAGCCCACAAACCACACAACCAGGTTCAGCACGTCCGCACTTTGCTCCTGGTGATCCTGCTTCAACAGGAAAAAGTCTGCGATCTGAATGGCGATCATGGGAGCGAATACCGAGCCGATGAAATAGAGGAAATCGGTGATGTCGTCCATGGGGAAGAGGCAGGCGCCCACAATGCCGATGACGGTCACCGCCACAGCCATCCATTTGCCGCTGAGTTTTTCAGACAGGGACTCGCAGGAAATCCCGGCGGAGTAAGCATCCAGGAAGGTGGTTGTCACCGTGGAAAAAACGATGATCAGAAGGCCTGCAATGCCAAGGCCCGCTTTTACCATGATCTGGGCAATATCCGATTCTCCGGTAAAAATGGCCGCACCCATGCCGATGACATACATCCAGCAGCTGACGATGCCGTAGACGATGGCGCTGACCGCCGTAGCTTTCACCGGCTCTTTGGCTTCCCGGGTGTAGTCGCTGATGAGGGGCAGCCAGGACAGGGGCATGGCCACAGACAGCTCCACCGCTGCCCCAAAGGACATCATGTCGCCGCCTGCGCTGGCCATCGTGTCTTTTCCGAAAATGGTGAAGCTTAAGATGACCGTGAGGATGAGCAGCGCCGCCATGGCCACGGTATTGATCTTTCCCAGATTTTCAATGCCAATGACGATCCACACAATGATGAGGCCGCCGATGAGCAGGCACCAGATCCATTTGCCTGCGGCAATCACGCCGTCTGCTGCCAGCGCCCCGTCGTAGATCATGATGGCGGTCCAGCCCACCAGCTGGACAATGTTCAGCACGGAGAACAGCAGGCCACCCTTGCTGCCAAAGCTCATTTTCGCCGTTTCCATGGCACTTTTGCGCACACTGCCGCCGATGACACCGGCGCAGAACAGCATGAGGCAGCCGATGACATGGCCCACGAGGATAGCCAGCAGGCCCCTGGAAAAGCCCAGCGGTGCAAAATAGGTGCCGGTGAGGATCTCTGCCAGGGACACCGCCGCCCCAAACCAGATCAAACCGTTTTCAAAAAGGAAAGTATATTTTTCTTTCATGGATTTATGCCTCCTTCGCAAATTCCCCGGTCAGGGCAAAGCCGTGGTTCATGGGGCCGGAACCTGCCCCCAGATCCAGCATGTCAGCCAGTGCACCGGAAATGTAGGCTTTCGCCCGTTTCACCGATTCCTCCAGAGAAAATCCCTTGGCCAGGTTGGAGGCAATGGCGCTGGACAGGGTACAGCCGGTGCCGTGGGTGTTGGGATTGTGGATCCGTTTGCCCAGGAACCACCGGCTCCTGCCGCCCATATACAGCAGATCGTTGGCATCGTTGATGCTGTGTCCGCCCTTTAACAGCACGGCACAGCCAAAGGTATCGCCGATGATCTTTGCTGCTGCTTCCATGTCCTTTTCATCATGGATATCCATGCCGGACAGCATCTGGGCCTCAGGAATGTTGGGTGTCACCAGCTCCGCCAGAGGCAGCAGCCGGTCCATCAGCGTCTGGATGGCATCGGTCTTCAAAAGGGAAGAACCGCTGGTGGCCACCATCACCGGATCCACCACGATATGCCGGGCCTTCCATTGGGTCAGCCCATCGGCAATGACGTGGATCAGTTCACTGGAAGACACCATGCCGATCTTCACCGCATCCGGGAAAATGTCAGAAAATACCGCATCCATCTGTTCCTTTAAAAATGCCGGGGAAGCTTCCTCAATGGCCGTGACGCCGGTGGTGTTCTGGGCCGTCAGCGCGGTCACCGCACTCATGGCAAACACACCGTTCATGGTCATGGTTTTTAAATCCGCCTGGATGCCGGCGCCGCCGCTGCTGTCGCTGCCTGCGATGGTCAGTGCCGTCTTCATTTTTTTCGGCGGTTTTTCTTCGCCTGCATGGGCCTGGGTCTTCAGCTCTTCCGCCGCAGCCTTTAACTCTTCTGCCGCTTTTCTGGGATCCGTTGCCTTCATGATAGCGGATACCACACAGATGCCCGCAATGGGAATGCCCTGTAACACATCAAGATTTTCCATGTTCAGGCCGCCGATGGCGTTGACCGGAATGGGCACAGCCTGACAGATGTCCCGCAGGGTGTCCGGGGAAGTGAGCACGGTTTTTACCTTGGTGGTGGTGGGATAAATGGCCCCCACACCCAGATAATCTGCCCCCTGTTCGTAAGCCTCCTGTGCCTGGGCTACTGTTTTCGTCGTGGCTCCCACGATTTTGTCCTCTCCCATGAGGGAACGGGCCAGGGAAACCGGCAGATCGGACTGTCCCACATGGACACCCTCCGCGTCCACCGCCAGCGCCACGTCCACCCGGTCATCAATGATGAGAGGCACCTGATATTTTTTCGCCAGCGTATGTACTTTTTCCGCCAGCGCCATATACTCTCTCGTCGTCCGGTTTTTCTCCCGCAGCTGCATGATGGTGGCGCCGCCCATGAGGGCCAGCTCCACCCGGCGCAGGAATTCGTCCTCGTCCCAGCCGGTGCTGTCGGTGATAAAATAAAGGGTCGTATCTATTTTTCTCATTTTGTTATCCTCACACATACAAATAGTCGTTCAGTACCGGCTGCAGCCCTTCGTCCGCAATGTCCTGATACATGGTTTCCAGGCTGCGGGCATCGTCGATCTCAAACTGCTCGTCGCCCTGCTCCCCGTCGGCCTCTTTGCCGCTGTACTTGCTCTCATGATCCCCGATACCGGTGGAAACCCCGGCAGACACCTTGGTGGCCGCGATCTTCACGATGCCGTCCCGGAAGGAAGCGCTCTCTCTGGAAGACACGGTGATGCCCACAAAGGGCAGGAAGATCCGGTACGCGCAGATGACCTGACAGAGCTGGCTTTCATGCACATCCAGCGGATTGATCTTGTCATTGTTGATGATGGGACGAAGCCGCGGGCAGGACAGGGACATTTCCGCAAACGGGTATTTCCGCTGCAGATAGTACACGTGCAGGGCACTGGCCAGCGCATCTTTACGGAAATCCGACAGTCCCAGCAGGGCGGAAAATGCCACACCTCGCATGCCGCCCATGAGGGCACGTTCCTGGGCCTCGAACCGGTACGGCCATACCCGCTTATGTCCCATCAGATGCAGGGTTTCATATTTATCCGCATCATACGTCTCCTGGAAAACGGTCACATAGTCGGCGCCGCATTCGTGAAGATACCGGTACTCATCGGTGTTCACCGGATAAATCTCCAGCCCCACCATGCGAAAATATTTCCGGGCCAGCTTGCAGGCCTCCCCGATATAATGGACGTCACTCTGGCTGCGGCTCTCGCCGGTGAGAATGAGAATTTCCTCCATGCCGCTGTCGGCGATGACCTTCATTTCTTTTTCAATCTGCTCCATGGACAGCTTCATGCGGTTGATGTGGTTATAACAGTTAAACCCACAGTACACACAGTAGTTTTCACAGTAGTTGGCAATGTACAGAGGGGTAAACAGATACACCGTGTTGCCGAAATGCTTGCCCGTCTCCCGTCTGGCCCGCTGGGCCATCTGCTCCAGAAACGGTTCCGCCGCCGGGGAAAGCAGTGCCTTAAAGTCCTCGATGGAACACGTCTCATGCTCCAGCGCTGCCAGCACATCCTTGGCCGTATATTTGCTGTAATCGTAGGACTGCATCTGCGCCATCACCTGATCGCGCACATCGGATTGGATCTGCTCCATGCCCGGCAGATATTCCATATGGTTCTTTCTGCTGGACGGATCGGTTTCCAGCCGGTGCTTTTTCTCCAGCGCTTCCGGGGAAAGGTAAGAGGAATCTACAAAAAACTGATTTTCCATTCCCATCGCCCCCTAATTGCGCAGAAATCCGGTGAGCGGATCGGATGCGGATGCGCCCCGGGTCAGCACGCGGCCCAGGCCTGCCAGATATGCCTGTCGTCCGGCTTCGATGGCTTTCTTGAAAGCGGAAGCCATCAGCGGCAGATCCCCGGCGGTTGCCAGCGCCGTGTTTGCCATGATGGCCGCAGCGCCCATCTCCATGGCCTCGCACGCCTGGGACGGTCTGCCGATGCCCGCATCCACAATGATGGGCAGGTCGATCTCATCAATGAGGATCTGGATAAATTCTCTGGTAGCCAGTCCCTTGTTGGAACCGATGGGGGATGCCAGCGGCATGACAGCAGCTGCACCGGCGTCCACCAGATCTCTGGCCACGTTCAGATCCGGGTACATGTAAGGCATGACCACAAAGCCCTCCTTGGCCAGCACCTCTGTGGCCTTGATGGTTTCCTGATTGTCCGGCAGCAGGTATTTGCTGTCCCGCATGATCTCTATTTTCACAAAATCACCGCAGCCCAGCTCTCTGGCAAGCCGTGCGATGCGGATGGCCTCCTGGGCATTTCTCGCACCGCTGGTGTTGGGCAGCAGCGTCACATTCTTCGGGATATAGTCCAGGATGTTCTCCTGTTCCTTTGTGTTTGCCCGGCGCACCGCCAGGGTAATGATCTGGGCACCGGCATCCTGCACCGCTGCCTCGATGAGTTTCATGGAATATTTTCCGGAACCCAGAATAAATCGCGAATCAAACGTATGACCGCCGATCACCAGTTTATCGTCCTTCATCATAATCTTCCTTCTTTCTTCTTTTTCTCTCCCTGCGTGACTCTCCGCAGGATGGTTTCTCTCCTGAGTCTCCTACTTTTCAGTCCATTCCCGCAGACGCAGGCCTGCCTGTCCGGCAAAACCAGACGGACATCAGGCTTCCAGTTCTCCTGACAGAATCCGCAGGATCATATGTGCCTCATGGGCTGCGCAGGCCATCACCCGGGGTGCCACCAGTCCCATGCCGTCGTTCACATCACTGACGCCGTCCCCGCACAGATAAAAATGGTCGGTGATCCTTCTCGTGCGGATGAGATTGGTACTCTTCATGCCCGCCATGCCGGAGCCCGCCACCAGATATTTCTCCGGCATCTGCTCCAGCACCACGTTCACCAGCATGGCCTTGCATACCGGATTATCAAAGGCTTCGCACACCACATCCGCCTCTGCCAGCAGCGCCGGGGCGTTCTCCTCCGTGATCTTCACATTGTGCAGCTCCAGCTCCGTATAGGGTGCGATCTCCCGTAAGTTTTCCGCCAGTGCCTCCACCTTGGGACGTCCAAGCTGTATCACCTTATACTGCTGCCTGTGCAGGTTGGTAATGTCCACCCGGTCAAAATCCATGAGGATCAGCTTACCGATCCCTGCCCGGGCCAGGGAAACAGCCACGTTGGATCCTAAGCCTCCCAGCCCGCATACCGCAACCGTGGCGTTGGAAAACGCCCGTTGCCGCTCCTTCCCATGCCGCAATTCCAGCACCTGCATCCACTCTTCCTTTGATGGGATCATTCAGCCACCTCCCACAAAGCTTACTACTTCGATGCAATCCTCATCCTGCAGTACGGTACTGCCGTACCGGGCTTTCGGAACGATCTCTCCGTTTTTCTCCACCGCGATTCGGGTGAGATCATAGCTGGTCGTCTTCAGGTAATCCTGCAGTGTAAGTCCTGCGATGGATCGTGCTTCTCCATTTACGGTTACCATTTCAATCCCTCCTTTTTCCCAATTTGAAGGTTCAGATACGCCCTTCATAAAACCGCACAAAAAGGGGCTGCCGATCTGGCAGCCCCTTCTGTGCTTTATTACTCCCTCTGCTTCGCAGCGGGTGTCCCTCCGTTGGCATTATCCAAATCAGGTTTTCGGTCGAAGGTCACACCTTCCTCTCAGCCTGTCTTACAAGCTCCCGTTTTTCCATATCCAATTATCAGTTCTGTATCCGTATGGATCCAATTACTGGTTGATATACTGATCGATCATTGCCTTGATCTCATCCTGCTGTTTGCCGACCGCACCCTCAACCTTCAGTGTACCGTCAGACATCTCGGATTTTGCTTTTTCGATGGCTGCTTTGCCCGCATCGGATACGATGGAGTTGTACAGATCGTTCTCTACAATACCTGCAGCATCATCAGCAACGCCCTTTACCTGGTACTCACCGAAAGGAAGGGTACCTTTGTCCAGGTACTCTTGGATCGTAGCGTAAATCACATTTCCGCACTGTTTGATAACAGAAGTAACGAATCTGCTCTGGATATCGGGATCCTCTGTGTACATTAAGGACTGGTCGGAATCAACACCGATGACATATTTGCCAACCTCGGCTGCTGCTGTATGTACACCGTTGCCGGATCCGCCTGCGCAAGCAAAGATCACATCGGCACCGGCATCATTGTACTGTGTCAGAGCCTGTGTTCTTGCCGTGTCAGGATCGTTCCATGCACCAACATAGTTATAAACGATCTTTGTATCAGGATCGAAATATTTCGCACCCTGAATGTAACCAACGAAGAACTCCTGGATGGGAACAGTCTCGTCCATACCGCCGATAAAGCCCACAGTCTTTGCACCGCTTGTGCCCTCTACACCGGAGGATGCAACATCAGCTGCAGCGATACCGGCGAGGAAAGAAGCCTCAGATACGGAGAAATCAACACCATACATGTTGCCGTTCTCAGCCTGGTCTAGCACGTTCTCGTTCAGAATAACAGTTGCCAGATCCGGATACTCGTTAGCAATCTCTACCAGGTTATCCTTAAAGTCAGATGCTGTGATGATCAGATCTGCGCCGGCATCTGCCGCCTCATACATGGCAGTCAGATTTGCCTGCAGATCCGCAGTTGTCTCGATGACATGTATGTTGGCCTTGTCAGCCAGCTCTGTTGCTGCTCTGTCTCCACCCTCAGCCATGCTGTCCCAGTAGGAAAGGTCTCCTCTGTTTTTGATGAACACATAAACCTCAGCCTTCTCGCCATCATCAGCTGCAGCCTCGTCTGTGCTGTCTGCTGCCTCTGTGGAATCCTCTGCCTTGTCTGTGCTGCTGTCAGAAGAACCGCAGCCTGCAAGCATACCTACTGCCATTGCACCGGTCAGTAATAATGCCAGTAACTTTTTCATTTCTTTTCCTCCTGTTTACTCTTCTTCTTTTTTCTTAGCTTCTTCTTCGCACATCTTGTACAGGGTCTGACGATAAGAATCATCATAATCCTCCCATAACGGCTCTACCTTGCTCGCCTCGTTCAGGAAGTAGAAAACATCTCTGCCCATTGCTCTTCCCTTGATGGTGTGCATGTCCATGGCATAATCCGGAATCTCCGGCACATAACCTGCCTCAAATTCCTTCATGATGATATTTTTAATATGGTCGGTAGAACGCTCCTTCTTACATTTGCACAGATAACGGATCGCGTGCATGAAGAAAATCGGGCGGTCCCCATCGCCATATGCGAATTCTTTTCTCAAATCATTCATAGTCTTGACAAACATCGGTGCATCGGTATTGCCGAAGCCGATATCCTCCACGGAAATAACCAGAAGCCGATTCCACATTTTCTCTTCGTGGAAGGTAGATGTAATGTACAGCTCATACGCCATGCGCAGGGCCAGCTCCTCTTCTCCACGGCGGATACATTTCTGCAGCGCGGAAATCACAAGATCTGCATCCAGTCCGCTCTTTGTTTTTGTATTTGACCAGGGATCATAATAAACACTGTCTGCCATTTGGTCTTTCTCCTCCTTTGATTTTATGAAAAACACCAGTTATCCGAGACTTATGCAGCCTTGGCACGGCGTTCCTCTGCTTTTGACTTGCTCACCTGCAAAATGGTAAGCACAACAATGATGAACACATACGGGAATGCATCGATCAGCTTCAGATCCAGATTACTGTAAAGCTGCAGATACACCGTGATCGTGTCCGAAAATCCATAGAGCAGGGAGCTTAAGAAGCCCACCACCGGATTGCCCTGGCTGATGGCCTGCATCGCCAGAGACAGGTATCCTCTGCCCGCCACCATACCGGCGGTAAAGGATTTGAGGGAACCCATGGAAAGATACATGCCGCCCAGCGCACAGAACACGCCGCAGAACAGCAGCGAAATGAACCGGGTCTTGAGCACGTTGATGCCTGCAGACCGGGCAGCCTCCTCGTTCTCTCCCACGGCCCGGATGTTCAGCCCCAGCTTCGTCTTATACAGTAAAAACCAGGTCACTGCCACCAGGATCCATCCCACATAAGTTAAAAAATTCTGTCCGGAAAGCACCTTACCGATAAACGGAATGGCAGAAAGTCCGGGAATCTTAACATTCGGAAAGGTTTTACTTACCAGAGCGCTGCTGGTGATCTTACTGCCTGCAGTCAGTACAAGGACAAATACCGTACCGCCTGTCGCTGCCAGATTGATGGCCACGCCACAGGCATTCATGGGACCGCGCATCACCAGGGTAAAATATCCCAGGATAAAGGACACCAGAATACCGAAAAACAGACCTGCCACGGCTCCCACCAGAAGATTGCCGGTCCAGGCACTGCCCAGGACACCGGCCAGGGCACAGATGAGCATTGTTCCCTCAATGGCCAGGTTGAAAATGCCGGCCTGGCTGACGATATTTGCCGCCAGGGTGGCAAGCATCACCGGCGTTGTGCTGGCAAGCACAGAAAACCAGAAACTGGATGATAAAAGGAATCCCATTATACATTGCCTCCTTCCTGTGCTGCTGCAAGCTCTGCCTGCTCCAGGGCAAGCTTCTGCTCGTGTTTCTGTTTGAATTTATACAGGAACCGCTCGGATGCCACCAGAAGGATGATGATGCCCTGCAGAAGGGTAACCACCTCCGGATCCAGATCCGTAGAACGGGACATGATCTCTGCACCGATCCGCAGGTACGCGATGAAAAACGCGGTCAGCGGAATGAATACCGGGTTCTCATTGGCCAGCATGTGGACAAGAAGACCGTCCCACACATAGTTCACCTGGCTCTGCCAGTAGAAACGCTTGTACATACCGACCATCTCAATGGCGCCGCCCATACCGGCGAAGATACCGCCCACGAACTGTGCCAGCAGGATGACCTTCCCGGTCTTGATACCGGCTGCCTTGGCGAATTCCGGGTTGATACCGGTGACACGCACCTTATAACCGAAGGAAGTCTTCTCCATCAGCACCACAACGAAAATAACGGCTGCGATGAGGATGAGGAAACCGTAGTTCATGCTCGTTCCCTTGATCAGGTTGCCCAGCTTGGCATCCTTGGGGAACTTGGCGCTGCCCCAGCTTCCGCCTCCCTCCAGGAAGAAAGCACTGATGATGGACAGGCCCAGATAGTAGAACACCGAGTTGAACATGATGGAAAGTACCGTCGGGTCTACTTTGGTAAATTTATTGATCAGCACCGGCAGCATGGAAATGAATCCGCCTGCGATGGCTGCTGCCACGATGAGTACAAACTGGTGTAAAATATTGGGTAGCGGCACCCGGATGGCAATGGCGGTGGCAATGACGGCTCCCATGTAGAAAGCGCCGTCTGCACCGATATTGAAAATACCGCTCCGCAGCACGATGTTCAGGGACAGGCCGGTGAAGATCAGCGGCACTGCCCGCTCAATGACGTTGAAAAAGCTCCGCTTGGTCTGCAGGGGCCCCAGCATCAGCTTCTGGATGGCAAATACCGGCTCCTCGCTGACGAAAAAGATAATCGCAAATACGATCAGCAGTGCGATCACCATGGCGATCACGGTACGGATGACATTGAAATAGTTCATGATGTCAAATTTCTTTTTGGTATTCATGCTATGCCTCCGCTCCTTCCTGATGTTTGATACCGAGCATGTAAAGCCCCAGCTCCTGCTCACTGACCTTCGGCCGGTTGCTTAAGGATGCCACAACCCTGCCTTTATGCATGACAAGGATCCGGTCACTCAGAGCAATGAGTTCATTCAGATCCGCCGATGCCAGAATGATCCCCTTGCCCGCGCTTCGCATCTCCAGGATCTTCTGATGGATGAAGTTCATGGCGCCCACGTCTACGCCTCGGGTCGGCTGATCCAGCACGAGCAGATCGCTGCCAGCGCAGAACTCCCTTGCTACGATAGCTTTCTGTATATTACCGCCGGACAGGCTCTTGATAGGCTGATTCTCGTCCTTTGTCTTTACGTTATATTCTCTGATCAGTGCCTGGCAGTGTTCCCTGACCTTCTTAAAATCAATGAGCTTGCTCTTCTTTGCAAAGGAATCGATATTGGACACGACCATGTTCTCCTGTACGCTCATGATGGCTGCGCAGCCGTTATACAGACGATCCTCCGGCACATAGGACATACCAAGCTTGCGCACATGGTCGATGGATGCCTTCGTGATATCCTCATTTTTAAACAGCACCTGGCCGGAACGTGCTCTTAAGTTTGCTGTAATGATCCTGATGAGTTCACTCTGTCCGTTGCCTTCCACGCCGGCAATACCCACGATTTCCTTATTGCGCACGGTAAAGCTGACGCCGTCCAGCTTCATGACGTCAAACCGATCCTTGTACGTCAGGTTTTCCACTTTGAGGAGATCCTCATCCGGCTCCAGCACTTCTTTCTCATAATCAAAAGAAACGACACGCCCCACCATCTTATTGGAAATCTCTTCCTCCGTGACATCAGCGGTATCGAATGTGCCTTTCGTCTTGCCGCCCTTTAAAACGGTGATCCGGTCACTGATCCGTTTCACCTCGTTGAGTTTATGGGAAATAAAGATAATGGTCATTCCCTGTTTTTTCAGGTCAATGAGCCGTTCAAACAGTTCCTCCGTCTCCTGAGGTGTCAGCACCGCAGTAGGCTCGTCCAGAATGATGAGTTTTGCACCTCTGTACAGGATCTTCAGGATTTCCAGCTTCTGCTTCATGCCGACGCTCATATCCCGGACCCTTCGCTCGGGATCAATGTCAAAATTATATTTTGCCGCAATGGCACGGGTCTTCTCCACGTCTTCCTTCCGGTTGCTGATAAATTTCTCTTCCTTGATGCCCAGCATCAGGTTTTCCGCTCCGGTCAGGGAATCCACCAGCATAAAATGCTGATGTACCATACCGATTCCTGCTGCGATGGCATCGCTGCTGGAATTAAAATGCACTTCTTCTCCTCTTAAAAACACCTGGCCGGAGGTGATGGGGATCAGGCCGAACAGTATCTTCATCAGCGTACTCTTTCCCGCACCGTTTTCCCCTACCAGTGCGTGGATCTCGCCCTCCCGGACGTCAAAGCATATATTGTGGTTGGCCAGTACACCGCCCTCATATATCTTCGTTACATTCTTTAATTCCAACAGCGTTCCCATTGGCAGCCCACTCCTTTTATCTTATGCACCAGCCTGACCGGCAAGCACGTTTTCCACAGTCTCAAAGAAATTCTCCTCAAACGCTGCACTGTCCACAAACAGTGCACCGCATGTATGATAATCGGTATCGTCGCATTTTTCCAGATTCTCGCAGGTACGGCCGTCCGCTTCTCCTTCGGTCACGCAGGTCAGATGCATGGGGATGGTGGTGATCCACTCCGGATGCAGTGCCGCACCCACAGCCAGCGGGTCATGCAGCGCACAGCCCTTCAGATACGGATGCATCACACGGTACGCATCCAGATAATATTCCACCAGCTTCGCCAGAAAATCTGACCGTCCGGTACCGATCGCCTGCCAGCGCTTCAGATCTGCAAAGCTCATCAGTGTTTTTCTCGTCACATCCAGACCGATGACTGTCAGCGGAGGTTCTGTCTCCAGCACCAGCTTCACAGCTTCCGGATCCATGCCCGCATTGGCCTCCTTATATGGATTCACATTCCCGGGTGCTGCCAGCGCCCCCACCATGGAATACACTGCACCGATCTGATCAAGGATACCCGGCTCCTTTGTGATCACCCGGGCCAGATCGGTCATGGGGCCGGTGGTTACCAGCACCAGATCTTTGCCGTAGGTATGGATGCTGTCAATGATGTAATCCACCGACTCCTCCACCACTGCGCCGGCCACATCCTCCGGCTCATAATCGCCAAACTGATTCGCCATACCGTCCTGCCCATGGATCTTACTGCCCGCCAGCTTATAATCCCGTCCCGGACGGACGATAGGTACCGCACTTCCCATGTATACAGGCACCTGCGCCCCCAAAAGTTCCACCAGCTTTTTTGTATTCCGGTATGTGTTCTCCACAATGGACATACCATAGGAAACCGTGATGCCGATCAGCTCCATCTCCTGCTGCCCGATGGCATAGGCAATCGCCAGCGCATCATCAATTCCCGTGTCCACACTCAGTATCATTTTCTTCTTCATCTGTCTGTCAGTTCCTTTTATTTCTGTCTTTTTTACTTTTTATAGCACTTCTGTCCTCAGGTGTCCGGTAAATGAGCCCGAAACGCGAAAAATGGGCAAAACGCCCTTTCTTCCTATGATTATACAACATCAGCAGAATGGTTGCAATTTATTTTTCACGCCAATCAGTTATAAGTTTTACTTATAACTATTCCTGTCGGCCTCACATCCGGCAAGCAAATGAAAATTCTCACCCGCAACACCCATCTACGGAATCTCCAGTGTCTGTTCATGGGTATCATCCTTATACCCGGCACTGTAAGATACCTTCACCTGCTTCACACCGTCCCGAACGTAAATCCGATCCTTAAGCACAGTCTGTCTTCCTGCCGGGATCATTGCTGTCCCCGCATACTTGAGGCTGCTGTACCGCCCCGGATCATCGGTCTGTATGTCATCATAAGATTTCCCGTCATACCCCCGCCAGACAGCAGTCTCCTCCGTGCCGAACCGGCTGTCATTGCGCACTGTAATGTGCACCTCATAAGCCGAATAGCCCAGGGCACAATCTGCTTCCACAGGCATCACGTTGAAATCCTCCACAGTCAGAATGCTGTCCCGGTAATACTCCCGGTTCTCCCTCATCTCAGTCAGCATAGAAACAACCCCGAGCAACGCCAGACCGGTCACCAGACCCAGCGCTCCTTTGGCGATCACGGAAATCAATCTCATTCCTCCACCTCCTCTGACAACTCCACCGGCAGCTCATACACCGCTTTTAACACCTGCATCCGGTTATCCGGTCGATACCGGTCTTCCAGACAGATCCTAGGCTTCGAAAAACCAGGCTCCGCAAAGAAGATCACATCTCCTTCCACATCGCTCTCATAACCAAAATCATAGGATTCCAGCAGGCGAAGGCCATAATATATCTCATAGCTGGAAAAATCGTAGGAAGACACCTCCTCCTTGAAAATCTCTTCACCATCCGTATCTGTATAAGCCAGATAGGGTGCATCCAGAGATGTCTCGTAGGTCGGATATTCCTCAGAATTCCTGATCCGCAGATGCACCGCCACACACATCTGCCCTGCCGGGAATTCCGGCCGGACATCTGCCTGTTCCAGCACCTGTGCCCCCAGAACCGTCACCGTGCGGGTGCCGATCTGTGCCGGTTCCCCGACGGGCACTTCCACGATGGAAAGATCCGATAATGCCGCCTCCTTCGCCAGCCGCTTCTCCTGCACAATGGTGCACAGGCCGTTCAGCAGCCCCGCCAGAATCAACAGCACGATGCAGCACGCCACATAAATCACCGTACCCTTATGGCTGCCCGGCTGTGCCTTTGGCTTTGGCTCCCCGGGTGCGGCGGTTCCGTCCTCCACATACGTATAAATATCCTTGTCTGTATCGGCAGGATCAAATCCCAGATCTGCCCGTTCCTCCGTTTCCGGCTCCTGCTGCGGATTCTCCGGTTTCTGGAAGGTTCCGCATTTGGGACAGATTCCATAGTATTTTTCATAATCAAAAAGTTTTCCGCAGTTTTTACATTTCATCGGTTTTCCTGGTTACTCCCATGCCAGTACACTGGTCTCAATCTTCTTATCCCGCAACATCAGTTCCCGCACGGCCTCTCCCGGCGCCTTATTTTCAAACAGCACCCGGTTGACCTGTTCAATGATGGGCATCTCCACCTGATATTTCTCTGCCAGCTCTCTGGCTGCCTTGGCGGAATACACCCCTTCTACCACCATTTTCACCTGATCCATGGCTTCCTGCATGGTGCAGCCCTGGCCGATCAGATATCCGGCCCGCCGGTTCCGGCTGTGCACACTGGCACAGGTCACGATCAGATCGCCGATACCGGACAATCCGTAAAAGGTCTCAATCTTGCCGCCCATGGCAATGCCCAGCCGGGAAATCTCTGCCATACCCCGGGTGATCAGGGCCGCCTTGGTGTTATCCCCATACCCCAGGCCGTCGGCGATGCCCGCTGCCAGTGCCACCACATTTTTCAGGGCAGCCCCCAGCTCAATACCCAGCATATCCGGACTGGTATAGACGCGGAATGTCTCGCTCATGAACAGATTCTGAATATGTTCTGCCGTCTGCCGGGTATGTGCCCCTGCCACACAGGTGGTGGGAATGCCTTTGCCGGCCTCTTCCGCATGACTGGGTCCGGAAAGCACCGCCGCATCCACCATCGGCAGTTCCTGCTCGATGATATCCGTCATGGTCATGAGCGTATCTTCCTCCACGCCCTTTGCCACGCAGACAATGAGCTGTCCCTCCGGCACCAGCCCGGAAAGCTGCCTCGCCGTTCCCCGGACAAACACCGACGGTACGGCCAGCACCAGCATTTCCCGATCCTTCACTGCTTCTTCCAGACAGTCTGTGATCACAATATCCTCCGGGATATGTACCCCAGGCAGCTTTCCTTTCTGTTCCCGGTCTTTGCGAAGCTGTGCCACCTCATCCGATAATGCCGACCAGAGCATCACCTGATGATGATTGCCGTGCAGCATGACTGCCAGCGCGGTTCCCCAGCTTCCTGCTCCCAATACACTGACCTTGGCCATCAGTTCTCCCCCTTTGTTTTCTTCTTTAATAAGTATGTCTTATTTTCCGTTCCGTGGATGAGCCGTCCGATATTTGCCCGGTGCTGCCAGAATGCCAGCGCCGTCAGGCAGGCTGCCACGATATAAAGCTCTGTCAGGTGTCCCTGGCTCATGCCAAATTCACCCCGCTGTCCCAGAAAAATCACCTGCACCAGAAAACAGAGGTACAGTACCATGGAACCCAGCGACACATAATTCGTGATGGTAAACACAAGAATAAAAGCCAGGGCAGACACAACAAAAATCGGGAAATGACCGAAGGCCAGCATCATGCCTGCGGAAGCGGCAATGCCCTTGCCCCCTTTGAAGCCCAGATAAAACGGAAAGTTATGTCCCAGCACCACACCTGCCCCGGCATAAATGGCCAGCAGCGGACGGATATCCCCGTGGGAGGCGCCAAACAGCACCTGCACCAGCAGCACAGCCGCCACGCATTTCAGCGCGTCTCCCAGAAAGGTAATGGCACCGGCCTTTTTGCCCAGCACCCGCAGGGCGTTGGTGGTACCTGCGTTGCCGCTGCCCTGGGTACGGATATCAATACCGTGCATTTTTCCGTAAATATAAGAGGTCTGAAACAGGCCAAACACGTAACCGATGGCCACACAGATCAGACGGATCATCATTGCTCCTTCTCCTTTCGCTCCCGGATGATGAATTTCAGCGAGGTGCCGCCAAAGCCGAAGGCATCCCGGATCCGGTTCTCCAGATATCTCGTGTAGGAGAAATGCATCAGTTCTTTATCGTTGACGAAGATCACGAAGGTCGGCGGCTTCACCGCAACCTGGGTGATATAGTACAGCTTCAGGCGGTGGCCTCTGTCAGACGGCGGCTGCTGCATGGCAACGGCCTCGGACATGATCTCGTTGAGCACACCGGTGGCGATCCGCAGGGTGCAGTTCTCCAGCACCGCATCGATGGTGTCAAACAGCTTGTTCAGCCGCTGACCGGTCTGGGCGGAAATGTAAAGGATTTCCGCGTAAGGCATAAAGGAAAGCACTTCCCGGATCTTGTTGGCGTACTGATAAACGGTCTTGTCATTTTTCTCAATGGCATCCCACTTGTTCACGGCAATGATAATGCCCTTGCCCCGCTCATGTGCAATGCCTGCGATCTTGGCATCCTGCTCGGTGACACCCTCCACCGCATCGATGACGATGACCACCACGTCCGCCCGCTCCACCGCGGTCACGGTGCGGATGATGCTGTAGCGCTCCAGCTCTTCCTTGATCTTGTTTTTCCGGCGTAAGCCCGCGGTATCAATGAACACGTAATCCTTGCCGTTGCGGCGGATGTTGGTGTCGATGGCATCCCTCGTCGTTCCTGCCACGGAAGAGACGATGACCCGGTTCTCTCCCGTCAGCTTGTTGATGATGGAGGATTTGCCCACATTGGGTTTTCCCACGATGGCAATTCTCGGCCGCTCGTCCTCCTCCTCTTCCAGCATGTGCTGATCAAAATGGGCGGTCACAGCGTCCAGAAGCTCGCCGATACCCAGACGGGAAGCGGCAGATACCGGAATGGGATCCCCAATGCCCAGATTATAAAATTCATACACATCTGTCATAAATTTCTGGAAGCTGTCCACCTTATTGACGGCCAGCACCACCGGCTTCCGGGAGCGGCGCAGCATGTCCGCCACCTTGGAATCCGCATCCACCAGCCCCTGGCGCACATCCACCAGGAAAACGATGACATCTGCTGTATCAATGGCGATCTGGGCCTGCTCCCGCATCTGGGAGAGGATCACGTCCTTGCTCTCCGGCTCAATACCGCCTGTATCGATCATGGTAAAATTCTTATCCAGCCAGGTCACATCCGCGTAAATACGGTCACGGGTCACCCCCGGCGTATCCTTTACGATGGAAATGTTGTCCCCAGCCAGTGCATTGAAAAGCGTGGATTTTCCCACGTTTGGTCTTCCGACAATCGCAACTACCGGTTTACTCATATCTGTTCTCCTTCTATATTTATAATGGCATCCACCAGATCCTGTCCCCCTGATTCTACGACAGTGACCGGGATGTGTAAAGCCTCTGAAAATGCATCCAGCGACATATCATCCAGAAAAATCGGCTCATCATTTTTCAGCATCACCGACGGAATGAGCAGCCGCTCGGCGCCGTCCAGCGTGCCTGAAAGCTGGGCAATGAGATCCTGAGCCGTGAGAAGCCCCGCCACGGTGATCTTCTCCCCGAAGAAATCATTGCGGATCACCCGCACATCCACATGGATGCCGGGAAATTTCTGCTGTACCTGCGCCACGATCCGCTTCATGAACGGCCCGGCCAGCACACCGGTGGCCAGCACCAGATGGCATTCTCTGTCATCCCCGGTCTCCTCCGCCAGCGCGTCATCCACCTCGTCCAGCAAAAGTCTCGTCATGCCCACCCCGTTTTCCAGCTGCAAGTAGCCATCGTATGTCTCTGCCGGAGGCATGTCCTCCTCCGACAAAATGTACCATTCATCACCGCAGTGGATGAAATGGGTTCCCCATCTGGCATACAGCTTCTCCTGCCAGTCGTGCACCAGCGCCGTCACTGCCCTGGCCTCCTCTTTGGTAAAGGGCACCATGGGGTATAAGCCTTCCCGGTATTTGGTCAGGCCCACCGGTACAATGGACACACTTTGCAGATGGGGTAGATACGCCGACAGATCCCGGATGGACCGTTCCAGCTCCGGGCCGTCGTTCAGCCCCTTGCAGAGCACGATCTGGCCATTCATCTCGATCCCGGCCTCATACAGCTTCTGTACCTTTTTCAGCGCTTCCCCGGCAAACCGGTTGTGCAGCATCTTGCAGCGCAGTTCCGGGTTTGTGGTCTGAAAGGAAATATTGATGGGCGCCAGATGATACTGCACGATCCGGTCAATATCCTTGTCACTCATATTGGTCAGTGTCACATAGTTCCCCTGTAAAAAAGAAAGACGGGAGTCGTCATCCTTGAAATACAGCGTTTCCCGCATGCCCGGCGGCATCTGGTCAATGAAACAGAAGACACATTTGTTCCGGCAGGAGCGGTATTCATCCATCAGACCATTCTCGAAAATGAGCCCCAGATCTTCCTCGAATTCCTTCTCGATCTCCAGCTCCCATTCCTCGCCGTCCGCCTTGCGGATGAGGATCTCCAGATATTCCTCGTTGGTCAGATACTGGTAGTCAAAGACATCCGTGATCGGACTGCCATTGACACTGACCAGGGTATCTCCCGGTTCAATCTCCAGCTCCTCCGCGATACTGCCCGGTTCAATGCCATCAATGACATGTCCCGTCAGCTGTCCGTCCTGTTTCTTCATTGTGTGACACCTCGTTATTTATCATACTAAATACCGTCTGAAATTGCAAGGAAAGCCGCCAGATTCCCCCGCTTTCCCTGGCTGGCCCGGTGAGAAAACAGCCGGGTCGGGTTGCAGCGCGTACAGATGTCCGTCACCGCCAGATGTTCCGGCAAAATCCCCGCCGCCAGCAGGACGTGCCGGTTGGCCTCCCACAGATTCAACTGATATTTTCCATTTTCTTTTCGATAGCAGATCTCTTTCATCACTGCCCGGTCATAGTTTTTCGCAAACGCCTGGATCACATCCTCGCTGACCTCATAACAGTCCACGCAGATGGAAGGCCCGATGGCTGCCCGGATATCCGCCGGGTCGCTGCCAAAGGTCTCCGTCATGGCCTCCACCGTCCTTGCGCCCATCCTTGCCGCCGTTCCCTTCCAGCCGGAATGGGACAGGCCGATGCAGCGCCGCACCGGATCCACGAAAAACAGCGGCACACAGTCCGCAAAAAAGGTGGCCAGCACCAGCCCCGGCGTATCGGTGATGAGGCCGTCCACATCCCGGTAATCCTTCTCCCGGAACACGCCTTTTCCCCGGTCGTCCATGGTCACATGCCGCACATTTGTCGTGTGGGTCTGATCCGAACAGACGATATGCTCTGCCGGTACCCCCAGCGCCGCCGCTGCCCGCCGGTAATTTTCTTTTACCCGTGCCGGGTCGTCCCCTCTGGTGAAGCTTAAATTCATGGAAGAAAAGATGCCCTCACTGACGCCGCCCTCCCGGGTGGTAAAGCCGTGCACCACCATCTTCGTCTCCCGCAGCAGCGGGAATTCCAGAAACGGCACATCCCCGTGCCGTACTTCCTCGATCTGTCTGTCCTGCTCCTTTGCTTTTCGTATCCAGTCTCTTCGCATGATTCTGTCCTTTTCCGATTCTACTCTTCTATTTTCCAATGTCATGATATCATGTCTTCTCTTTCGCGATTACCCTATCCTATGTTATTTCCAACCATCAGGCAGCGCACGCAACAGGCGCCTTCTCATCTTTAGTACGCAGACGCCCCAAGATAAGGAAACGCATTCTCCACGTGCACCAGTTCTTCCCCCAGAACCGCCACCACATCGTAACGCACCGATGTATCCATACCGACATGATTCTGATAGCGGTACACATCTGACACTCTGCTGATCCGCCGCTGCTTACGCATATCCACCGTCTCCAGCGGATGCCCTTTCCCGGTGTCTGCCCGGTAACGTACCTCTACAAAAACCAGGCAGTCCCCGTCCCGGGCAATGAGGTCGATCTCTCCAAAACGGCACCGGAAATTACGGCCCAGAATCCGATAACCCTTATTCTCCAGGAAATGTTCTGCCTGCCGCTCATGGGCGGTGCCGATACGGCGGGTGTTAATTTTATACGAAGTGTCCAATAAAACTCCTCCTGTGGATGGGGCAGGGCCCCACGGTTTTCAGTGCCTGAATATGCTCCGCCGATCCATACCCTTTGTTGGAAGCGAAATCATAGGCCGGGAACAGCTGGTCGTACTCCAGCATGAGCCGGTCCCTGGTCACCTTGGCGATGATGCTGGCCGCCGCAATGGAAATGCTTCTAGCATCCCCGTGGATGATGGGCACCTGCCGCACCGGCACCTGGGGGATCGTCACCGCGTCGTTGAGCAGCAGATCCGGCTGCACCGACAGCTTGCCGATGGCCTCCCGCATGGCCTCATAAGTAGCCTGTAAAATATTGATCTCGTCGATGCGCTCCGGCGTGGAAAATCCCACGCCCACTGCCACTGCCTGTTCCATGATCACATCATAGAGCTCTTCCCGTTTTTTTGCGGAAAGCTTTTTGGAGTCGTTGACATAGGGAATCTTACATCCCTTCGGCAGGATCACTGCACCGGCCACCACCGGCCCTGCCAGCGGCCCTCTTCCAGCCTCGTCAATGCCGCAGATAGCCGAATAGGCGCTATACTCCTTTTCAAAGCTGCTCATCTGCTCCAGCCGCGCCATCTCCTGTGCCATTTTTTCCTGAGACTTCAAAAATGCCTCACAGACTTTGCGCACCCCGGCCCGCTGATCTTCCCTGTATTCTTCCACCAGCTTTGCCCCGGTCACGGCATCTGCCTGCCGGAACAGCTCCCGGATTTCCCCTATTGTTTTTCCCATAAATACCTCCGTGTAAAAACAGCCCCCCGAAACGGGGAGCTGCCGTCTGCTTTCCTTCTGTCACATGCCTTTATCTCATTACTGATGTTTCAAAATACCGAACTTGTTCAGCGGCCAGATGCGCAGCCACGCTCTGCCCACGATATCCTTACCGGAAATGACACCTACGCTGGGATCCCGGCTGTCTGCGCTGGCGTTTCGGTTGTCTCCCAGCACAAAATATTCATCTTCTCCGAGAATGATGGGATCCGCCGCAATACCCGGGCTCTTCATAACCTCCCGGCCGTAGGATTCCTCCAGGATCTCCCCGTTGATGAGGATATTCCCTTCCTCGGTGATCTGTACCATCTCCCCGGGAAGCCCGATGATCCGCTTGATATAGTACGTGTCTTCTTTATATTTATACGGAAAAACAATAATGTCGTACCGCACCGGATCCCTGAACCGGTAAGTAAGCTTATCCACGATCAGATTGTCGCCGTCATCCAGCGTATCCTCCATGGAATGGCCACTGACCTCTGTCCGCTGTCCCACAAACCGGATGATCAGCAGCGTTGCCGCCACAACAAAAATCAGGTAAAACATCATGCTGAAAATCTCCCGGTACACCCCGTCAGTCCGTTTTTCCTTCTTTGAATCCGTCATCTGTTTCATGCTTTAGTCCTTTTCCTGGCCGACGCCATCCGGGAATTCCAGTGTGATTCTTCCCAGCCGTCCGCTTCTGAAGTCATCGATCACAATGTCTGATGCCTTTTTTAAGTCTAACATATTTCCCTTTAAACGGCAAAGTCTATTTTCCGCGATCCGGTTCAAATTTTCCAGTGCATCGTCGGACTCTTCGATCTCATAGCGCTGCTGCAGCAGTCCCGGATAATTTGCCCGCAAAAACTGCAAAAACGTAAAGGCCATTTCCTCTGTGTTCAGCACCTCATCCCGGATGGAACCGATGAGTGCCAGACGGAAACCCACCTCCTGATTTTCAAACCGGGGCCAGAGGATACCCGGCGTATCCAGAAGCTCCAGCTGCCGGTTCAGCTTGATCCACTGCGCGCCTCTGGTGACACCCGGCTTATTGCCCGTCTTTGCGCAGGCTTTTCCCGCATAGCTGTTGATAAACGTGGATTTTCCCACGTTGGGGATCCCCGCCACCATGGCACGTACCGGCCGGTTCTTGATGCCCCGTCTTCTGTCCCGCTCGATCTTTTCCTTACATGCCTCCGCCACAGCGCCCTGGACGGCTTTCAAGCCCGCACCGGAGCGGGAATTGGCCTTCACCACCACTGCCCCCGTTGCCTCCAGCGCTTTCGTCCACGCCGCATTGGCTGCCTCATCGGCCAGATCTGCCTTGTTCAGCAGGATCAGCCGCGCTTTATTTCTGCCCAGCTCATCAATGTCCGGATTCCGGCTGCTGTACGGGATCCGGGCATCCACCAGCTCGATAATCAGGTCCACCAGCTTGATATTCTCCTGCATCATGCGCTTTGCCTTCGTCATGTGCCCCGGATACCACTGATACTGCATATTTTTCCACTCCTGTCCTGGATCTAAAGCTTCCCTCTGCGTGCCCGCGGTGAAAGGACATACCACGCCTTTCCCTCGATATCGGACAGCTTCACATTGCCGATATCCGTGTATCTGCTGTCCTCACTGCTGTCGGGGTTGTCTCCGATCACAAAATATTCCTCACTTCCGACCGTTACGGTGTCCTCCGCCATACCGGCGTTGGAGATCCGTCCGAAGGGCAGGTCTGTCATCAGTTCGTCATTGACATAGAGAAAACCGTCCCTGATCTGTACGGTGTCCCCCGGCCCGGCCACCACCCGCTTGATATAAAAATGGGCATTCACGTTGCCGTTGGGCCGAAATACGACCAGGTCGCCCTGCTTCGGGGAGGTCACTTTATATACAAAACGGTTCACCAGCACCACATCCCCGTTCTCCAGGGTGGGTGACATGGAATCTCCGATGTTGCTGATCTGTTCGCCCGCATAAAATACGAGCACAAACGCCATGAGAAGAACCACTGCGATCTGAAAAATCCACAGTAGGATATTTCCCAGCATGGTCATGTTCCATTTGCTCTCTTTTTTTCCCCTGGTGTATCTTCTCCGTCTTCTTCGCATATTTCCCCTGCCTGTAGAAAAAAAGGGACAAGATACATTATGTATTTGTCCCTCTTCCAGATCATTATTTTACTAACTCTTTAACCCTTGCCTTCTTACCAACACGGTCTCTTAAGTAGTTCAGTTTCGCACGTCTTACCTTACCTCTGCGGATCACTTCTACCTTCTCTACATTCGGAGAATGCAGCGGCCATGTCTTCTCTACGCCGATGCCGTTGGAAGTCTTTCTCACAGTAAAGGTCTCTCTTGCGCCGCCGCCCTGCTTTTTCAGGACTGTGCCCTCGAATACCTGGATTCTCTCACGGTTACCCTCTTTGATCTTACCGTATACTTTTACGGTGTCACCGACATTAAACTGCGGTGCTTCTGCTTTTAACTGAGCGTCTTCAATGCTCTTGATGATTTCGTTCATCTGTGTGCCTCCTTATTATTTGGATGTTCTTAATACATAAACGTAACAGAGGACCATCTATTCTTCGCAACTATTGAATGATAGCATATATCTGTCAAATATGCAAGGTTTTTATAAACAAATATCGTAATTTATCTCTTCATAAAACCGTCTCGCCAGCTCCTGACGGTTCTTCGTACACGCCAGTAACCACATCAGCTTGGTCACAATGGCTTCCAGTGTCATATTATAGGCTTCCAGTACCCGTTCATCCTTCCGGAACAGTCTTCCCACCTCATACACACTCAGGTCACTGCCTTCCAGCGGTACCTGCGTGGTAATAACCAGTGTCCTGCCCTTATCAAGGAAAGCGGCAATCTTCTCACAGAATTTCTGTCGTTCTGTGCTGGGCACTCCACCGATTCCAAACCCTTCGATGACCACAGCTTCATAACGTTCCGCCAGATAGTCCAGAATGTCTGCCGACAGTCCCGGAATCAGCTTCAGCACAAATACCTTATCATTCAATGCATCATACCAGGTCACCGGCGCATTCATGGAACGGGTAATATAGTGGATGATATGATTTTCCCGGATAACTGCCAGGTGCGGATAATCCACACTGGAAAAAGCATTGAAGCTCTTCGTCCGGATCTTTCTTCCTCTTGTTCCGGCAATTACTTCCCCGTTGAATACAAAATTCACATTCGATGCCCTGTCATCACATACATAACGTACACTCTGCAGCACATTACTTCTGGCATCGGTAATATCCTGGTCAATGGGCTTCTGCGCACCCGTCAGCACAATCGGTTTCCTGCTGTTCTGGATCAGATATGACAAAGCGGCCGCCGTATAAGCCATTGTATCGGTTCCGTGCAGGATCACAAAGCCATCATACTTTTCATACACATCCCTGATCAGCTTTGCCAGACAGAGCCAGTCAGACGGCTGCATGTTTGTGCTGTCCAGATTCATGGGCTGTACTGCTCTGATCCGGCAAAGCTCCCGGATCTGCGGCACATACTGTAAAAGCTGCTCCAGGGAAAGCTCCGGTGTCAGACCATTCTTCCCTTCTCGGGAAGCAATGGTTCCTCCTGTGGCAATCAAAAAAATCTTCTTCATGTTTTATCCTCCAGGCTGCGCAGCCGTTCCAGGAATTTCCAGTCCTGCTCGGACAGATCCGCCTGTTCCAGAAGCTCCGGACGGCGTTGGAATGTGCGGAGCAGCGACTGTTCCCTCCTCCAGGCATCCACCTTACCGTGATGGCCGGACAGCAATACCGGCGGCACCTGTTTGTCATGCCACACCTCCGGACGGCTGTACTGGGGATATTCCAGCAGCTGGTTGCTGAAGGAGTCCTCCCCGGCAGAATCCTCATTGTTCAGAACCCCGGGCACATGCCGGGAAATGGCATCGATCATGACCATGGCAGGCAGCTCCCCGCCGGTGAGCACATAGTCGCCGATGGACACGTTATCCGTCACGATCTCTTCCAGCACCCGCTCGTCGATGCCTTCATAGTGGCCGCAGAGGAACACCAGGTCTTCCTCCTGTGCCAGCTCCTCCGCCAGCTTCTGATGGAACACCTGCCCCTGGGGCGTCATATAGATGACCCGGGGCGCCTTTCCGATCTTCTCCTTTACCGACAGATAGGCCTGATACACCGGCTCCGCCTGCATGAGGAGGCCCGCGCCGCCGCCGTAAATATAATCATCCACCCGTTTGTGCTTGTCCGTGGAAAAATCCCGGATGTTGACGGCATCCAGAGAAAGCAGTCCCTTCTCCATGGCTCTGCCGATGATACTCGTATGCAGCCCCTGCTCGATCATTTCCGGAAACAGCGTTAATACGTGATAATTCATTGTTTTCTCCTTACTCCATCAGACCCGGCAGCAGATGGATCTCCATTCTGCCCGCTTCCGGATCCACCGACAGGATACAGTCCTTGATGGCCGGAACGAGGATCTCCCGCCTGTCGGCAATGGTGATCACATACACATCGTTGGCGCCGGTGGTCATCACATCCGTCAGCTTTCCAAAAGCACTGCCGTCCTCCAGAAACACCTCCATGCCGATGAGGTCTGCCACAAAGTATTCATCCTTTCGCAGCCGCACCGCATCCTCTCTTGTCACATACAGGCTGCAGCCCTTATATTTCTCTATATCATTGATGGAATCATATCCCTTGAACTTCAGGAGCACCAGATTTTTCATAAATCTGGCTCCCTCCACCTCCAGGATCTTCTCTTCTTTTCCTGTATCAAGGATGACCTTTTTCAGCCGTTTGAACCGCTTCACATCATCCGTTGTGGGGAACACTTTCACTTCTCCCCGTACTCCGTGGGTCGTGGTAATGACCCCTACCTGAAATCTGTCTTCCAAATGCTTCTCTCCTGTGATCCAATATAAGAAAAAAGAGCGCTCCAACGAACCGGGCATAATCGTATACCCTGCCCGCCGGAACACCCTCCATGTTCAGGTTTCCCGTCTGCGTGCTACTGTAATATCTCCACGACAACTTTCTTGTCTTCCGAGGAAGACGCTGCCTTGACGACTGCACGGATTGCCTTTGCAATACGCCCCTGCTTGCCAATGACTTTGCCCATATCAGACTGGGCCACATGCAGTTCTACCACAATGCCTTTGTCTGTCTCGGTTTCATTGACTACGACCTCATCCGGGTTATCTACCAGCGACTTTGCAATTACTTCTACTAATTCTTTCACGCTGACACCTCCGACAGGTCTTATTTTTCGATACCGGCCATCTTGAAGATCTTGCTTACTGTCTCGGTCGGCTGAGCGCCGTTAGCGAGCCACTTCTTTGCAAGCTCCTCGTTTACCTTGTATACACTCGGATCTCTGGTCGGATCATAAGTACCGATCTCCTCGATGAATCTGCCATCTCTCGGGGATCTGGAATCTGCTACGATGATTCTATAGAAAGGAGCCTTCTTCTGACCCATTCTTCTTAATCTGATCTTTACTGCCATCTTGAAATTCACCTCCTTCAAAAAATATCTGCCTTAAAATGGAAACTTCATTCTTCCACGTCGGCCGCCTCTGCCTCCCATAAGCCCCGGCAGCTGCTTCATCATCTTACGGCTCTGCTCGAACTGTTTGACCAGCCGGTTCACCTCGCTGATGTCCACGCCTGCCCCGGCGGCAATTCTGCGCTTACGGGAAGGATTTAATATATCCGGATTCGAGCGTTCCTGCGGTGTCATGGAAAGGATGATCGCTTCTACGCGGGCCATCTTCTTCTCATCCATGACCGACTCCAGATTCTTCATCTGGCTGCCCATACCCGGCATCATGCCCAAAACACTGGACAGGCCTCCCATCTTCTTCATCTGGTTCATGCTCTCCAGATAATCGTCAAAGCCAAGCTTGTTCTTCTTCAGCTTCTGCTGCATTTCCTTCGCTTTGTCTTCGTCGATATCTGCCTGCGCCTTCTCAATCAGCGTCAGCACATCTCCCATGCCGAGAATTCTGGAAGCCATACGGTCGGGATAAAACTGTTCCAGATCGGAAAGCTTCTCTCCCATACCAATGTATAGAATCGGTTTGCCGGTAACAGCCTTGATGGACAGAGCGGCTCCGCCTCTCGTATCGCCATCCAGCTTTGTCAGAATGACACCGTCAATTCCGATTTTATCGTTAAAAGTTCCGGCCACGTTCACTGCATCCTGACCGGTCATGGCATCGACCACAAGGAGTGTCTCATCTACAGATACTGCCTCTTTGATCTCCACCAGTTCATCCATCATGTCCTCATCAATATGAAGACGTCCGGCGGTATCGAGGATGACCACATTCAGGCCGTTCTTCTTCGCATGTTCCACAGCCGCCTTCGCAATGTCCGCCGGTCTGTGGCCGTCGCCCATGGAGAACACTTCAACGCCCTGCTTCTCTCCGTTCACCTGCAGCTGCTTGATCGCTGCCGGACGGTACACATCACAGGCCACCAGAAGGGGCTTCCTGCGCTTCGCCAGAAGCTTGCCTGCGATCTTCGCTGTCGTTGTCGTCTTACCGGCACCCTGAAGACCAACCATCATCAGTACCGTGATCTCATTCTGGGGCCGCAGTGCGATCTCCGTCGTCTCCGATCCCATGAGGGAGATCATCTCCTCATGAACGATCTTGATGACCATCTGTCCCGGATTCAGACCGTTCAGGACATCCTGTCCCACAGCCCGCTCCTGCACAGATTTCATGAACTGCTTCACGACCTTAAAGCTTACATCTGCTTCGAGAAGCGCCATCTTGACTTCCTTCAGGGCAGCCTTGACATCGGCCTCCGTCAGTCGTCCCTTGCTTCTCAGATTCTTGAATATGTTCTGAAGTCTATCCGATAAACTTTCAAATGCCATTCGTTATAACTCCTCTAAAATCTCATTCGAAATCGCTTCCAGTCTGCCAAGCAGCTCTTCCTGGTCGATCGTATCCTTCTCCCGGACGAGCTCGTGAATCTGGCTGACCTTCTCCCGGATCACCACGAACTTCTCTACAAGATGAAGCTTCGCCTCGTAGTCATTCAGGATCTTATTGCAGCGCCTGACAAGATCATGCACGCCCTGCCTGCTGATGCCGCGATCCTCCGCAACTTCGCTGAAGGACAGGTCACCAAGCACGACATCCTCATATATCTGCTTCTGATGCTCCGTAAGCAGTTCGCCGTAAAAATCATACAGAAGTGTCTGCTCTACAATCTTCTCCATTTCAACCACCTTAGGTAGGATACACTATTTCCGTTTCACTGTCAAGTACTTTTTATTGACAGTTCACTCGTATATTCGTGCGGGAAGATTTTATGCTCGCATAAAAATCTGACCTCAGGAATATACGAAGGGAGCGCCTTGTAATGAGCAAAAATAAGCTGCGCAGCAGCGGAAAGCATCGAAGATGCGATTTTGCGAATGGCGCGGGTGAACTGTATTGCATTTATATTTTCTTATTTCTTCTCATCGATGGCCCGTGCCGCCTCACAGATAAGCTTCACGCAGGTGTCATAACCCAGCAGACCGCTGTCCACACACAGATGATAATTCCGGCTATCTCCCCATTTTCTGCCTGTCATATGGCTATAGAAATAATGGCGGTTCTCGTCTTTGCGGTTCATGGCTTTCTGGATCTCGTCCGCATCGGTGGTACCGATGAGCTCGCCGACTCTGGCTGCCCGGTGTACATCATCCCCGTAAATAAACACGTTCAGGCAGTCGATGCCCTCGCTCTTTAAGATCACATCCGCGCATCTGCCCAGAATGACACAGGGGCCTTCGTGGGCCAGCTTGGCAATGACTGCGCTCTGGATCTCATGGATCGTCTCCTGGGTATCATGGAAATTGCCTGCACCGCCGGAGAAGGAAGAAAGGAACTTCCAGATGCCCTCTGCACGGCTCTCATCCTCTTCCTCTTCCAGAACTAAGTCCTTGTCAAAACCACTCTTTTTTACGGTTTCTTTTACAATGTCTCTGTCGTAAAACGGAATCCCCAGTTCCTCTGCTACCTTTCTTCCGATGGAATGTCCGCCTGCGCCGTACTCACGGCTGATGGTAATTACCCGTTTCATCGTTGTTTCCCCCTTTTTATTTTTTGCTTTTCTTTTTTATTTTACTTCTTTAGTTTTTAATGATTACACGAATTGCTCCACACTTCGCACTCCCGCAATTCTGTAATTACAGGATTGTCTGTTTAAATACCGGATCATAACCGGCTTTGACCAGCGCCTCCATGATCTGATTCTTATGTTCCGTACCGAAGGCCTCCAGCGTGATGCGCAGCTCCACCGCCGCATTGCGGTTGATGCTGACGAACTGGTTGTGCTCCAGCCGGATGACATTGCCCTGATTTTCGGCAATCACCTGAGCCACGCTCACCAGCGCGCCCGGCTTATCGGGCAGCAGTACGGATACGGTAAAGATCCGATCCCGCTGGATAAGGCCATGCTGTACCACAGAGGACATGGTGATCACGTCCATGTTGCCGCCGCTTAAGATGGATACCACCTTTTTCCCTTTCAGATCCAGGTGTTTTAAGGCCGCCACGGTCAGCAGGCCGGAATTTTCCACCACCATCTTGTGATTTTCCATGATGTCCAGGAACGCCACAATGAGTTCCTCGTCCTCCACGGTGATGATCTCGTCCACATTTTTCTGAATATACGGGAAGATCACACTGCCCGGCGTCTTCACTGCCGTACCGTCCGCAATGGTGTTTACCGACGGCAGCGTTGTGACTTTGCCGTTTTTCAGCGATTCCTGCATACAGTTGGCTCCTGCCGGTTCCACACCGATGACCTTGATGTTGGGATTGAGCAGCTTTACCAGAGTGGACACGCCGGTGGCCAGTCCGCCACCCCCGATGGGTACGAGGATGTAATCGACCAGCGGCAACTCCTTGATGATCTCCATGGCAATGGTTCCCTGGCCGGTGGCCACCACCTCATCGTCAAAGGGATGAATGAACGTGTAGCCGTGTTCCTCTGCCAGCTGATAAGCATGGGCACATGCCTCGTCGTACACATCCCCGTAAAGCACCACTTCCGCACCGTAGCTCTTCGTCCGGTTCACCTTCATGAGCGGTGTAGACGTCGGCATAACGATGACCGCCTTGGCTCCAAACCGGGATGCTGCATAGGCAACGCCCTGGGCGTGATTGCCTGCGGAAGCGGTGATCAGTCCTTTCTTCCGTTCTTCCTCCGAGAGGGTACTGATCTTATAGTAGGCGCCCCGCACCTTGTAAGCGCCGGTGAACTGCATGTTCTCCGGCTTCAAATAAACCTTTGCTCCTGTCTGGCGGCTCAGATATTCGCTGTACATCAGCTTCGTCTCCAGCGTGACGTTTTTGACGATCTCCGAAGCCTCCTCAAATTTTTCCAGTGTCAGCATTTTTTGTCTCCTCTGTACTGCGCTCTTCCCTTTCTGATCCTGGCTGATCATGACCGGGGCTGCCTGCACATCCGTCTTTTTGGGTTGGCTGTTGCTTTTATTCTGCTTCCGTCTCCTGCTCCTGGTCGTTTCTGCAGAACAGGGCATTGACGAAATCGTCCGCGTCGAACTTGTGCAGATCCTCGATCTTCTCGCCCACGCCGATGTATTTCACCGGAATGCCCAGCTCCGAATGGATGGCCACAGCAATGCCGCCCTTGGCCGTTCCATCCAGCTTCGTCAGGATGATGCCGGTGATATCCGCCACTTCTGCAAACTGCCTTGCCTGCACCAGCGCATTCTGGCCGGTGGTGCCGTCCAGTACCACCAGTGTCTCCCGGTAAGCCTCCGGGTATTCTTTTTCCAGAATCCGGTTGATCTTTTTCAGCTCTTCCATGAGATTCTTCTTATTATGAAGTCTGCCTGCGGTGTCGCACAGCAGCACATCCGCATGCCGCGCCTTGGCCGCCTGTACGGCGTCATACACCACGGCTGCCGGATCAGAGCCCTCCTGGCCGCTGACGATCTCCACCCCGGCCCGGTTGGCCCACTCGGTGAGCTGCTCGGTGGCTGCCGCACGGAAGGTGTCCGCTGCTGCCAGAATGACCCGCTTGCCCTGATCCTTTAATTTGCCGGCCAGTTTTCCAACCGAAGTAGTCTTGCCTACGCCGTTGACGCCGATGACCAGCACCACCGAGGTGCGGTTTTCAAACTCATAGGCCAGCTCGCCCACGCTCATCTGCTCCCGGATGCTGTCAATGAGCAGCTGCTTGCACGCCTCCGGCTCCTTGATGCCCCGTTCCTTTACCTTCTGTTTCAGATCGCTGATGATGGCGTTGGTGGCATTAATGCCGATATCACCCATGATCAGGATCTCTTCTATCTCTTCGTAAAAATCTTCGTCAATGCTGGAAAATCCGCTGAAAATAGAGTCGATGCCGGACACAATGTTGTCTCTCGTCTTCGACAGTCCTGCCACCAGCCGGTGAAAGAACCCTTTCTTCTCTTCTTTTTCCTCTGCCATGACTATCCTCCGTTCCGGGTCCGAAAACCCTTCCGTATTTCTTATTTATCCAGATCTTTTTCAATCAGATCCACAGATACCAGGACGGACACGCCCTTCTCCTGCATGGTGATGCCGTACAGACGGTCTGCCGCTGCCATGGTACCTCTTCTATGTGTAATGATAATAAACTGCGTATTTTTTGTCAACTTATGCAGGTAGCCTGCAAACCGTCCCACGTTGGAATCGTCCAGCGCCGCCTCGATCTCGTCCAGCAGACAGAAAGGCGACGGTTTCAGGTTCTGGATGGCAAATAAAAGTGCAATGGCCGTCAGCGCCTTTTCTCCACCGGACAGCTGCATCATGTTCTGCAGCTTCTTGCCCGGGGGCTGGGCGTTGATCATAATGCCCGCTTCCAGAAGATCCTCATCCTCCATAAGCGCCAGGCTGGCCTTGCCGCCGCCGAACAGCTCTCTGAACGCTTTTTCAAACTCCCGGCAAATGGCTTCGAACTGCTCTGCAAACTGTTTGCGCATGCCCTCATCCAGCTCGCTGATGATGCCCACCAGTGTCTGCTCTGCCTCGCACAGGTCATCCCGCTGGCCGCTCAAGAAGGTGTAGCGCTCCATCAGCTCCTTGAAATCCTCGATGGCGTTGACGTTCACATCTCCCAGCTTGCGGATGGCATCCTTGAGCACCGCGATCTGTTTCCGTACCACCGGCAGTTCTCCCAGATCCTCCCGGAACAGTTCCCTGGCCGCCGAGTAGGTCAGGCCGTATTCCTCCCACATGTAGTTGATCTGGGCATCCATGGCTTCTTCCAGCTTTTCATACTGGCTGTTCAGACGGAACACTTCTTTATCCAGGCGGCTTCTCTCGTCAGAAAGCTTTTCCCGCTCTGCAAAAAAGCTCTTGTGCTGTCTGGATTTCTCCTCTTTCTCCTGCGAAAGCCGGGCCATGGCCTCTTCCTGGACCTGGGTCTCCTGCAGGGACGCCTCGATGGTCTGCCGGATCTGGGAAATCTGTTCCTGTCTGGCAACGATCTCGTCCGCCATCACATCCAGGCTCTCGTCCAGCTGATGATATTCTTCCTCCAGACGGGTCTGCTCCTGATGGAGACGCTGTTCCTCCTGCACCAGGAACTGCATCCGCTGTTTTAAGCCCGCCATGCGAAGATGGGTCTTCTCCGTCTCCTGCTGAGCAGTCTCTTCCTTTTCCCGGAAACCGTCCAGCGCCGCCTGACAGCTTTCCACCTGTGCTTCCAGTGCTTTCTCCGTCTGTTCGGATTCCGACAACTCTGTGCCGATCCGGGAACGGCTCTCCCCGATGTCCGTCATCTGGGACTCGATCTCCCGGTTTTCCCGCATCAGGCTCTCATATTCCCCCTGCACGCTGCCTGCTTTTTCCTGCAGCTGCTTCTTCTCCAGCTGGAGGGTGTTCTGCTGTAAATACTGCTGCTGCAGCTGCTCCTTCAGGCTGGTGATCTGTGCCCGGCACGTCTCCCGCTGTCTGCGCAGGTCGCTCATCTGAGCCTGGGCGTCTGCCAACTCTTTTTTCACAGCTTCCACGGCAGCTTCCAGCTCCTCGATCTCCCGGCGTCTGCCCAGCAGATTGCTCGTATTCTTGAAAGCACCACCGGTCATGGAACCGCCGGGGCTTAAGGACTCGCCCTCCAGGGTGACGATCCGCAGGCTGTAGTGATATTTTCTCGCCAGTGGAATGGCCGCGTCCATGGACTCTGCCACCACCACCCGGCCCAGCAGATAGCCGATGAGGTCTTCATACCGGACATCCGTATGTACCAGCCGGTTGGCCAGGCCGATGACACCCGGCTCCTTTAATACCTGTTCCTGTTTGAACTCACTGCGGTTCTTCACGCTGGTGAGGGGCAGGAAGGTGGCTCTTCCGGCCTTGTTCCGTTTCAGGAATTCGATCATCCGCTTGGCGGTCTGCTCATTGTCTGTGACGATGTTCTGGATGCTGCCGCCCAGCGCCGTCTCCACAGCGATCTCATATTTCTTCTCCACCTTGATCAGGTCTGCCACCACACCGACGATGCCCGGCTCCCGGCTTTTCTGATCCATCACCCGGCGAATGCTGTTGCCGTAACCGTCATACCGTTCCGTCAGGTTTTTCAGCGATTCCAGACGGGACTGTTCCCGGTGAAATGCCGTCTGGCCCTGTTCCAGCAGACCGTTCACTTCCCGGATCTGCGTCTGTAATTTCTCATGGGTGTCGTTCTCCTGCTGACTCTGTTCGGACAGCTCCCGGATCTTCTCCGACACAGCCCGCAGCTTCTCATCAAAGACATCTGTCTCTTCCTTCTGCTGGGCTTCCTCGCTCTTTAACTGCAGCAGACGGGAAGACAGCTGGGCTTTGCGGATCTGCACCTGCTCCAGCATCGTGTCGTACCGCTGGATATTTCCCTTGGTGGATGCCCGGTGGTTCAGAAGGTCAATGATATCTGCCTTGGCCTGATCCATCTGTGCATTCAGCGCATCCATCTGCCCACGGATATCGGCCAGATGTTCCTCTGCCTTCGTCTGTTCCTCTGTGGCCTGCCCCAGCTCTTCCTGTAAGGAACGCTTCTGCAGGGCATTGCCGGCCAGCAGCTCCTTTCGCTGCGCCTGCTCTCCCCGGATGGCCTCCATCCGGTTCTGGATATGCTCATCGTTGGCTTTCGCCGTGTTGATCTGTTCTTTTAAAAGCTCGATCTGGCTTTCCAGCCGCTGCTTGGTCAGAGCTGCCTCCGATGTTTTGTTTCTGGCTTCCTCCATCTGACTGGAAAGCGCCTCAATGGCAGCCTCCAGCACCTCATAGTTCTGCTTTGCCTTTTCCAGCGACTGCTCCGTTTCCGCCAGCTGTCCGGACGCGGTGTCCCGCTTTTCCTCCAGATCCTTTAACTGTCCCCGGTTCTCCTGGGTTTCCATAAGAAATCCGTTGACATCGTACAGCTTTAACTCTTCTTTTTTCTGTAAATAAACCTTCGCCGTCTCCGACTGTTTCTCCAGCGGGCCTTTCTGTTTTTCCAGCTCCGCAATGATGTCATTGACGCGCACCAGGCTCTGGCGCTCCTCCTCCAGCTGCTTCTGGGCAGCAGACTTGCGCCGCTTGAATTTTACAATACCGGCCGCCTCGTCAAACAGCTCCCGACGATCCTCGGGCTTCCCGCTTAAGATCTTGTCGATCTGGCCCTGTCCGATGATGGAATAGCCCTCTTTGCCGATACCGGTATCATAAAACAGTTCGTTGATGTCTTTCAGACGGCAGGATGCGCCATTGATCAGATATTCGCTCTCGCCGGAACGGTACACCCGCCGCGTCACCGTCACCTCGTCGAAATCCACGGCCAGCTTGTGGTCGGAATTGTCCAGGGTGATGGCTACGGAGGCATAGCTCAGCGCCCGCCGAAGCTCCGTGCCGGAAAAAATGACATCCTGCATACTGGCGCCTCGCAGCTGCTTCGCCCGCTGTTCGCCCAGCACCCAGCGCACCGCATCCGCCACGTTGCTCTTGCCGCTTCCGTTGGGGCCCACGATGCCGGTGATGCCGTTGTGGAATTCCAGCAGCGTCCGATTGGCGAACGACTTAAATCCCTGTATCTCAATGCTTTTTAAATACATACCCCACCTGCCATCACTTTTTCAGCTTCAGAAGTGCCGCGTAAGCCGCCTCCTGCTCTGCCGCCTTCTTTGTCCGGCCGCTTCCCGTTCCGTACACCTGCTCCCGGATCAGCACCTGCACGGTAAACTTCTTATTATGATTCGGGCCTTCCTCGCCGGTCAGCTCATACACCGGCTCGCACTCCATCTCTCCCTGCACAATCTCCTGCAGGATAGTCTTGCTATCGAAAAAGAGCTGTTTATTCTCGATGTCGTTCAGAATAAACCGGTCAATGTACTCTTTCGCATTAGCAAAACCACCATCCAGATAAATCGCCCCGATCATCGCCTCCATGGCATCCGAGGTCACACTGGCCCGCTCTCTTCCGCCGGTCATGTCCTCGCCTCTGCCCAGCAGCAGATAAGAACCCAGCTCCAGATCTCTGGCACAGAGCGCCAGCGTCTGCTCACACACCATGCTCGCACGCTGCTTCGTCAGCTCTCCCTCCGGCCGCTCCGGATATTTTTTGTAAAGGAACTCACTGGACACCACTTCCAGCACCGCATCCCCCAGGAATTCCAGCCGCTCATTGTTGTTCAGTTTTCCCAGACGGTGCTCATTGGAATAGGAGCTGTGGGTCAGCGCCTTCTCCAGCAGGGCCGGATTGTGGAATGTATATCCAATCCGGTGTTCAATCTCTTTGCGTCTCTTTGCATCAAGCATTCTACTTTCTCCTTATTAAAAGAAGGAGCCTCAAAACTCCTCACATCGGAACGGTTTTGAGGCACCCTTTTCTCTATTTTTAGTTCAATGCGTTCTTGATCTCTTCTACCGCATCTCCCACGGATACGATCTTCTCTGCATCCTCGTTGGAGATCTCAATATCGAACTCTTCCTCAATGCCCATGATAATCTGAAAAATGTCCAGGGAGTCTGCTCCCAGGTCATCCACGAACGTTGTGTCCATGGTAATCTCCTCTGCATCTACATTTAATACCTCTGAAATGATCTGCTGTAATTTTTCAAATTCCATTTCTAACTTCCTTCCCTCTCATCAATGATTTTCCGGTTTTACTTCCGGTGTGATTTTCTCCATAATCCTCTCATTCATCTTCTGTTCCGTAAATGTTACACACTGAAGAATGGCATTCTTGATCTCGCCGTGGGTGGAGCTTCCATGCCCCTTCACCACCAGGCCTTTCAGTCCCAGCATCGGTGCCCCGCCATATTCTTCCACATCAAAGCTCTTCAACGTCTCCTTCAGCGCCGGCTTCGCCAGTGCGCCGCCGATCTTGCCTCTCGTGGAGCTCATCATGCCCTTCTTGATCACCTTCACCAGGGTTGAAGAAAGCCCCTCGTAAAGCTTCAGGATGACATTACCCACAAAACCGTCACAGACGATCACGTCCGCTGCGCCGGCCGGGATATCTCTGGCTTCAATGCTTCCGGTAAAATTGATATCCCCGCATTCCTTCAGAAGCGGAAATGTCTCCTTCACCAGTGCGTTGCCCTTCTCCTCCTCGGCGCCGTTGTTCACGATCGCCACCTTCGGATTGGAAACGCCCACAAAATGCTCCATATATACAGAACCCATCTTGGCAAACTGTACCAGATGGGAGGATCTCACATCCACGTTGGCACCACAGTCAACCAGCAGCGATACGCCTTTCTCCGTAGGGAAAAGAGTGGCCAGCGGGGATCTCTCCACGCCCTTGATCCGGCCCACCACCAGCTGTCCTCCCACGAGAACCGCGCCGGTGCTTCCTGCTGACACAAAAGCATCTGCCTGTCCATTCTTTACCAGATTCAGCCCCACCACAATGGACGAATCCTTCTTCCGGCGGATCGCCATCACCGGCGGCTCAGCCATCTCGATCACTTCCGAGGCAGCCACCACCTCAATCCGGTCTTTATCATAGGTATATTTGGAAAGCTCCGCTTCAATGGCATCGGGAAGTCCCACAAGGAATACCTTCACGTTGTCCTTCTGCTGTACTGCCTCCACTGCGCCCTGCACCGTCACCTGTGGGGCAAAATCCCCGCCCATGGCGTCCAGGGAAACTCTGACTAATTCCTGCATGCAATTTTCCTCCTTGCATTACTAAAACTACTATACAAGACATCATTCTAAAAATCAATATAATTTTGTAACTGTTCCCGACCGGGCTTTCGTCAGGCAAACAGCGCAGAAAAAAAGACGGCATTCGCCGAATGGCAAACTGACCGTCTTCCTTTCTTCAATCCACTGATTAAGCCTCTGTGGAAATGATCTCCTTCTTATTGTAAGAGCCGCAAGCCTTGCATACTCTGTGAGGCATCATTAATTCTCCACATTTGCTGCATTTTACCAGATTCATGGTTTTCATTTTCCAGTTAGCTCTTCTCTGGTCTCTTCTTCCTTTGGAAGATTTATTCTTCGGGCAGATAGACATGACTACACCTCCTCTTTCCTGTTCATGTTTTACTTATCAAACTTTCGTTTCCTTAATTGCCTGAATTCCGAAAAATATCACGGATCGCAGCCATTCTGGGATCCAGCACTGTTCTGTCACAGCCGCAATCCCCCTCATTCAGGTTCTTGCCGCATTTCATGCAGATGCCCTTGCAGTCCTCCCGACAAAGTACCTTCATCGGCCAGACTGTCAGCAGCTCATCATAGACAAGCCCATCCACATCCAGTGTATAATCCGCAATATAACTGTTCTCATCCAACGCCTTAATCCTGTCATCCTCCGACAGCTTCATATCCAGCTTCCGGAAAATGTCCAGATGAATCGTTGTTCTTACATCCTCCAGACACCGGCTGCACGGAATTATCGCATCCAACTCCATCTTTCCGCTGATCTCCAGCACCTTGTTTCCCGTATTGCGGATGCAAAGGGAAAGCGGTGTCTTTCGCACAATCGGAAAAGAGCCAAGTCCTGATGTGAACGCATCAAGTGCAATCTCGGCCTCCATGGAAACAACCTTTTCATCTCTGGATAAAACATCTGATAAGTTCATTTGCATAATAGTCTCCTATTCATACCTAAACAATTATAACCATGTCCCCCATGTTTGTCAACCATTTTTTCTTGACAGACGTAATTTTGCGAATGGCACTCGCTGAACGTCATCTATATCTTCCCTATCTCTTTCGCATACGCATACAGTTCCCGTATCCCCGCCGCCAGCTTCCCCTCTGGCAGCGTTTCGAATCCACACAATACCTGCCTGCACCGGTCGATCTCCTCCCTTGCCCCGGCAAGCACCTCCCCATCCAGTTCTTCGTAGGCAGGCACCGCATACACCTTTGATGCCAGTGCCCGGGCTGCGGGATAATCCACATCGTTTTCCCACAAAACGCCCGCGGCAAAGGGAATGCCCTCCCGCTGCAGCCGCCGAAAGATGGGCGTTCCCGTGCCGTTTCCCGCCAACACGAACACCCGGGGGTCTCCCTTCACTGCTTCCAGCTCCACACTGCCGGTAAGCTCCGCAAAGGAACCACACCGGAGTTCGTACAATTCCTGCACCGCACCGGGTGCGAAAATCTCCTCCGGCGTCCCTTCCCGGTCATGGCCCTCCCGGTCTATACACACGATCCGGTCAGAAACCCGCTGGGCCAGATCCAGCTCATGCAAGGACAATAGCACCGTCAGCCCGTTCTGTCTCGTCAGCTTCTGCAAAATCGACAGAAATTCCAGCTTATAGCGGATATCCAGAAAGGAAGTGGGCTCATCCAGCACCAGAATGTCCGGCTCCTGGGCAATGGCCCGGGCCAGCAGTACCCGCTGCCGTTGACCGTCACTGATCCTAGTGAATTCCCGGTCAGCAAGGGAAGTGACCCCTACCTGCTCCATAGCGCGTTCCACCGCCTGCTTATCCTCCCGGGACAGCACCCCCAGCATACCCGTATAGGGATAGCGCCCGGTGCCGATGACTTCCCGGCAGGTCATCCGCTCGGGCCGGATCCGCTCCGTCAGCACCACCGACAGCCGGGAGGCCAGCTCTTTTCCATGATATTCCGCCAGATTCCGTCCTTCCAGTACCGCCACGCCTCCCAGCGGCTCCAGTTGGCGGATGATGCTTTTCAGCAGCGTTGTCTTTCCGGCGCCGTTGGGGCCGATGAGGGTAACGATCTCTCCCTTCTGCAAATGCAGGTTGGCGCCCTTCACCACCGGCTCCTTCCCGTATCCGGCGGCCAGCTCTTTCGTATAAAAATAATCCACTAGTATTCCTCTTTTCTGCGGCGAATCATGACAAACAGCACCACCGGTGCGCCAAACACGGCCGTCACTGTGCTGATGGAAAGCTCTGTGGGAGAAAAGACTGTCCGCGCCGCCAGGTCACAGGCCAGACAGAACACCGCGCCCCCCAGGAAACAGGACGGGATCATCCAGTGAGGATCTCCGTTTTTCAAAAGTGCTTTGGCCAGATGGGGCACCGCAATGCCCACAAAGGACACCGGCCCGGCGAACGCCGTCACGCAGGCCGCCAGCAGACTGGACAGGATCACCAGCAACGCCCGGAAGATTTTTAAGTTGACACCCATATTGCGGGCATAGGCTTCTCCCAGCCGGTACGCCTGCAAAGGTTTCGACAGGAGAAACGTCCCCAGCGATACCACCAGCACCAGCACCGTGATCCAGCCCACCGAATGCCAGCCGATGCCGGAAAAACTGCCCCTGGACCAGTTGTGCAGGTTCACGATGTTGGCATCATCCGCAAAGGTAACAACAAAATCCGTCACCGCGGAACAGATATAGCCGATCATGACACCGCCCACCACCAGCATGGACATCTGTTCCACCTTCCGCGCCAGAAGCAGCACAAATCCCATGGAAGCCAGCGCCCCCACGAAAGCCGCCAGGATCAGTGCCATGGAACCGGCGGTTTTCCGGAAGTTCAGAAGCGCCACCATGACCAGCGCCACACAGAGTTTTGCCCCGGAAGAAATTCCTAAGACAAAGGGCCCCGCAATGGGATTGTGAAAAAAGGACTGCAAAAGATACCCGGACAGTGCCAGCGCCCCGCCCAGGAACAGCGCCGCCAGCGCCCGGGGCAGACGGATGGAAAGCACGATATCCCTGGCCGTATCCAGACCGGCCTTCCCCTGTAATACCGCCAGCACCTCCTGAGGAGACACGGACACACTGCCGATGCAGATGCTCAAAAGGAGGAAAACTGCCAGCAGTCCCAGCAAAATTGCAAGCCCCATCACACAGCGGTTCCGCATTTTTTTCTCCATATCTGTCTGCACGATTGTCCCCTCCTTCTTTCCTTGTATTTCCTTTTCATTCTTCTGTTTTTCCCTTTATTCAAGTACTTCTCCGCAGATTTTCCAACAATGCCTGCTCTATAAACCTTTTCATGACCATTCACAGGCCACCTCTGCATCATTGGCTTCTACACATGCCCAGCCTGCGTCTTGTCCATTATTGCAGCGGATAAAGATAGGTAAATCCTTCTGTCTCTCCATTCAGCATCCGCCGAATATCCGCCGTGATAGCTCCCAGCTCCATAGATGCCTGATACAGGTTCTTGGAAGTACAGAACACATGCCCCTCCTGCACTGCCCGGAACTTGCCCAGCAGTTCATCCTTTCCCTTCAGTTCCTGCAGATCGGCCACCTCGCCGTCGATGGAGCTGTTATAAATGAGATAATCCGCATCCTTCGCCGCCGCATAGAAGGCTTCCATCTGCACATTGGCACTGGAGGAAGCCAAAGTCTCATCCTTTTTCAGCTGCGGACACACATAGGTACCTCCCGCCAGTTCGATCATCTTTGGCAGGTAATCGCTGGATTTGCGCACATTGACCGCACCGCTGGAGGTCATATAGAAGAAAGCCACCGTTTTCTCCCCGGAAGCTGTGCCTGTCCCCGCAGTTTCTGACACAGCAGCTTTCCCTGAACCAGACACAGCCGATGCATTTTCTCCGTCCGTTACAGACGTCGCTGCAGTTCCTTCCATAGCCGCCACCTGGGCTTCAAACACCTCCCGGGCCTGTTCTTCTTTTCCCAGCAAAATGCCATAAAAACAGATCCACTCCATCCGGCCCTGGGGCGTGGTCTCGTAGCTGGAATAGTCAATGAGAACCGGAATGCCCAGCCGTTCCAGCTGCTCCTTCACCTCCGGTGTGTGCAGCACCATGGTGTTTTCCACCGCAAGATCACAGCCCTCAGACAAGATTTTCTCATAATCCGGGGCGGAATATTTTCCCGCATAAAGAATATCCCCGCTCTCCATGGCAGCCTTCGCCTCGGGAATTGTCCAGCCATCTGCTGCCATCCCCGAAAAACGGATGGCATCCAGGGCATCCAGTTTGACAAACATATCCATGGCCGCTGAAGCCACCAGATAAATATGGGAGATCGGCTGACAAAGCGGCACCACATCCCCCGGCAGATCCCCGGGGATTTCTTTTCCCTCCGGGATCACCAGATACCTGGCATCCTCCGCGATGGTCAGCAGCACATAGCCGCCCTCATAGCGATCCACCGTAAACTGCTCTGCATAAGAAAGCGTATCTCTTCCCTCATAAGAAAGAGAACCGCAAAGATTGCGGGCTGCCTCTATGCTGGCAGCTGTATTCTGTTCAGCCACATTTGAGGTTTCTGTTGCCTGTGCACTGCCATTCCGCGTATCCTGAGCCGTGCTGCTCTGCCCACCGGCACAGCCCACCGTATTTGCCAGCAGCCCCACCAGTAACGCCAGCACCAGCAGACGCCGACACAGCCCACCGTTCGTTTTTCTCCGTCTGTTCTGCATTTGTTTCATCTGTCGCAATTTTCTCCCGTTCTTCTACTGCTTTTTCCAGAAAGCGTTCTGCTTCTGTCCGCCTGTCCCATCAGGCCCCGGTCTTTTCTGTCTGATGCAGTATCATCCAAATTTTCCTGTCAGGCTTTCTGTCAGACAGCACTCGTGATCACCTTTTTTCTGCTGCCGTTTATTTTCTGCGCGTTTTTACAAATGCCACAGCGCAGGTGCAAACGGCCAGCACCAGGAGGATCCAGTTGCCGGTGGTATCTGCCTGTTCTTCCAGCGGGATCAGGCTGCCGCCGTCGAAGGTCAGGGTGTAGGCGATCTCATGGGGCACACTCATGGCCGTGGTGTCAGCCACCACTTCCAGCGGCTCTCCCAGCTTTTCCACCGGGATCAGGAATGCCGACTGGTCATAGCCATCCAGGGGAAGATACCGCTCACCGCCCACGATCATGTAGTCATAGTTGCTGCTGCTCCACTCCACCAGCGCCTTTGCGGCGCCGTCTGTCACAAAAAGCTGGGTCGGGGAAGTCACGGTCGCTCTGCCGCTGCCGCCTTCCAGAGAAACCTCCACGCTGTAAACACCATCGGACAGATCCAGCGCCGTCAGGTCTGCCACGCCGGACATGCTTCCACCGGCACCGTCCACAGCTGCTCCATCCACATGTTCCGCTGTCAGTCCGCTACTCTGTGCTTTCGCCTCAGCCTCTTTGGCATCTTCTGCGGCTTTTTCGTCCTTCATTTCCTGAATTCTGGCATCCCGGGCTGCTTTTTCCAAGGCATCATAGTCCGGCAGTTCGGTCAGGACAGCCTCTGCCGGTAAGCTTTTTGCCTCAAAAAGGATCTGGCGGTCGTACCATTTTTCTTTCTTTTTGCTGAAAGCCGCACAGTCCACAGGCATATCCAGCGCCTCCACCGGTACCAGATACGTATACTGGCCCTCCGCATTTTCCTCATAATCAATATAATCCGCCGGATCTGCTGCCGCCGCTTCCGCCCCGGTTCCCATATAAAGCTTCAGATAACCGGTGCCGCCCAGCGTCAGCACGGCGCTCATCTGCCCGTCCTGTACGGTCAGCTCAGCTTTTTCAATGCGAAACATGGAGGAGCTGGATTCCACCGTCACCTCATAGGTACCATCCGCCACGTCATCTGCCGTAATGGGTGTCATGCCGGGAATTCCCACCTCCTGGGGCGTCACTTTTTCACTGTCCGATGCCACCTGGCTGTAGTCACCGGCAGCCGCCTGTGCGTTATCCGTCTGGTCATCGGAAACAGCAGCATCAGGTGCAGAGGCATACACCGGCGCAAGCGGCAGCAAAGATGCAGTCAGCACCGCCAGCCCCAGCAGTTTTCCTGCTCGGCTACCCCTGCAGACAAACCTTTTTCCATCGGCGTTCGGCTCCATCCGCACATTCTCTGTTTTCTGTTCCCACAACCTTCTTTTTTCCATAGAAATCCCCTTTCCTGCGACACATTTTCCTATCATATAAAAAGCCCGCCGAAAAACACAGCCACCGGCAGTACACCGGGGTGCATGTTCCGGCAGGCCCCATGTATCTTATTTGTTCATGCGCAGACGATTATTTGTTCAGGCCGTCTACTGCTGCTTGTGTATGCTCTACGTAAATCTGCTGGATGGCTTCGTTCTCGCCCAGGCCGTGGATCAGGCACTCTACCTCGTAGCCCTCTGCGGTCAGCTGAGATTTCCAGGAATCATCCTCGTCGCCGGCCATGTCGTTGTTGGCGTGATCGCCTGCAACAACCATCAGCGGCTCCAGAACAACTTTCTTGTAGGTGCCGGCCTCTTTCAGGGCAGCCTTGATATCGTCCAGAGACGGCGTTGCCTCTACGGTACCGATGTAGTAATGCTCGAATCCGTCAGCAGTCAGCTTCTCCTGTAATTTTGCATATACTTCGTTAGAGTCTGCATCTGTGCCATGTCCCATGAATACAACAGCGGTCTCGCCGTCATCGTAGGAAGCAGTTGCGTCTGTGATGGCTTTGATCACTGCCTCAAAGTCCTCATCGCTGGTCAGCAGAGGCGCGCCAAGAGAAATGTTCTCAAAGCTATCCTTGTATCCTTCCAGTTCATCCTTCAGATCGGTGTACTCATGGCCGTCCATCAGGTGGGTCGGCTGTACGATCAGGTTCTTGATCCCGTCTGCAGCTGCGCGATCCAGGGCTTCCTGTACATTGTCGATCTCCAGTCCGTCACGCTCTTTCAGCTTGTCGATGATGATCTGGCTGGTAAATGCACGGCGTACCTCGTACTGGGGGAAAGCATCCGCAATGGCATTCTCGATGGCGCCGATGGTGATGTCGCGGCTGTCGTTGTAGCTTGTACCAAAGCTCACGACCATAATGGCAGTATCTGTGGACTTCTCCGCGTCTGCGGTCTCAGTCGTCGCAACGTCTGTCTCCTCTGCCTGCTCTTCATCTGCAGTCTCCTCAGCGCTGGTATCCGCAGGCTCTGCTGTCTGGGCGTTGTTGTTTCCGCAGCCGGTAAGGCAGATTGCCGCTACCGCCAGCATAGTTACGATTGTTGACATTCTCTTTTTCATGTCGTTCCTCCTTCTTTTTTGTCGCAGCGTACAGATTGATTCGCCTGCCGCTCTGCGAAAAAATACCCTCACATTCGGAGGGCATTCGTAAGAGGGCGCAATGATGTCGTAAAAACAGCATCCATATACGACCAATTACTCGTGGCCCGGGGAATCCCCCGACTTCCTTCCAGGCAGGTCTCCTGACTTATAGGTATCACACGCAAAACCGCCTTCCCAATCGCTCAGTGGCATACTGGCCTTGCGCTCCCCAAATACAGTGACGAGTTCGCACAGGATTCACACCTGTTTCCCTTTTCACCGGACCGCAGAAAAATCTGTTCCGGCACCTGAAAGTATCTGATGCGAACCAACGCAGCATATTCCGGCGTCAGTTCTTTCCTACTATAGCATATCTTTTCCGGAAATACAACCGGCAGAAACACATGTCATTTCCTTTGTACAAAAAAGGGACCTCACCCGACGGTTACAGTCCAAAACTGTAACGGCAGGTGAAACCCCACTTTTGTTTTTTATAATAGGATCCTATCGAAGCGATTAAGCCTGTACCAGTCTTAAGGTCTCTCTTGCGATGGCAAGCTCCTCATCGGTCGGGATAACGCATACAGTCACCTTGGAATCCTTGGTGGAAATGATGTTGTCAGCGCCTCTCTTGCCGTTTGCCTCGTCGTCGATCTCTACGCCCAGGTATCCCAGATATGCGCAGATGTTCTTTCTTGTATCAGGGCCGTTCTCACCAACACCTGCGGTGAAAGCGATGGCATCCACACCGTTCATGGCTGCGGTATAAGCGCCGATGTATTTTGCAACACGGTACTCATAGGTACGCAGTGCACGGATGGCAGCCGGATCACCCTTTGCCTCTGCATCTTCCAGATCACGGAAATCGCTGGAGATACCGGACAGACCCTGTACGCCGGACTTCTTGTTCAGTACATTCATGACGCCTGCAATGTCCAGGTTCTCTTTCTTGGCAATGAACTCCATGATGGCGGGATCGATATCGCCGCATCTGGTACCCATGATCAGGCCTTCCAGAGGAGTCAGGCCCATGGAGGTATCTACACACTTGCCACCCTGTACAGCGCTGACACTTGCGCCGTTGCCCAGGTGGCAGACGATGATCTTCATATCCTCAATGTTCTTGCCCAGGAACTCAGCCATGTGGTGAGATACAAAGTTGTGGGAGGTTCCGTGGAAACCATATCTGCGGACACCGTATTTCTCATAGTACTCATAAGGCAGACCGTACATATATGCCTTCTCCGGCATGGTCTGATGGAAAGCGGTATCAAATACAGCTACCATCGGTGTACCGGGCATCAGCTTCTGGCAGGCACGGATACCGATCAGGTTTGCCGGATTGTGCAGCGGTGCCAGATCGTTGCATGCCTCGATGGCCTTCATTACCTCGTCATCAATGATGGTAGACTCGGAGAACTTCTCGCCGCCATGCACGATACGATGTCCAACTGCGCCAATCTCGCTTAAGGACTTGATGACGCCGCTCTTCTCGTTCATGAGTGCGTTCAGAACAAGGCTGATTGCCTCCTCGTGGGTCGGCATCGGTGCAAGGGTCTTCTCCTTCTCGCAGCCCTCTTTCTGGTATACCAGCTGGCTTCCATCGATACCGATTCTCTCGCAGAGTCCTTTTGCAAGCACTTCCTCAGCAGCAGAATCAATGAGCTGATACTTTAAGGAAGAACTTCCGCAGTTTACTACTAAAATATTCATAATTTCAAAACCTCCTGAAACTTTCCTCTACAAACAATACGCTTCTCTAATAAACTTTTTCAAAAACAAATGCTTTCCTCTTATACCATCTGTGCCTGTACTGCTGTCAGAGCAACAACGCCTGCGATGTCCTCAGCGGAGCATCCACGGGACAGGTCATTAACCGGTCTTGCGATACCCTGAAGCATCGGGCCGTAAGCATCAGCCTTGCCCAGTCTCTGTACCAGCTTGTAGCCGATGTTACCACAGTCAAGGTTCGGGAAGATCAGAACGTTGGCATGTCCTGCAACCTCACTGCCTTTTGCTTTGCTCTTTGCGATAGAAGGAACAAGAGCTGCGTCAGCCTGCAGTTCGCCGTCGATCATCAGCTGCGGGTATCTCTCTTTTGCGATGTTGGTTGCCTCAACGACCTTGTCAACAAGTGCATGCTTTGCGCTGCCCTTGGTGGAGTGGGAAAGCATGGCGATGATAGGCTTCTCCTCTACGAGAGCACGGAAGCTCTTTGCGCTGCTGTCTGCGATAGAAGCAAGCTCGGATGCGTTGGGATCCTGGTTCAGGCCGCAGTCTGCGAACAGGAAAGTACCGTTTGCGCCGTACTCGCAATCCGGTACATCGATGATGAAGAAACCGGATACTAGGTCAGTTCCCGGAGCAGTCTTCAGGATCTGCAGAGCCGGACGAAGGGTATCAGCGGTGGAATGGCAGGCACCGGCTACCATGCCGTCAGCGTCTTTCTGTTTTACCATCATAACGCCGTAGGTCAGCCAGTCTGTGGTCAGGATCTCTCTTGCCTTCTCCTCGGTCATTCCTTTATGTTTTCTCAGCTCATACAGAACCTTTACATACTCGTCCAGCTTCGGATCTGTATCAGGGTCAACAACCTTTACGCCTGTCAGATCTACATCCAGCCAGTTAGCACCATCCATGATCTTCTCTTCCTTACCAACCATGATGATGTCTGCGGTTCCCTCTTTCAGAACCTGTGCTGCTGCGATCAGTGTTCTCTTGTCCTTGGTCTCCGGCAGTACGATTGCCTGCTTGTCCTGTTTTGCTTTTGCTTTAATGTGATCAATAAATGCCATTGTGAAATACTCTCCTCTCGTATTCTCGTATCATTACCGGACTTCTGCCGTCCGGCCCTCGATACGGTTATTATATACGATTTATTTTTTTCCTACAAGATGTCTGACCCCTTGAAAGTGTACTTTCAGGCGAACAATCGCTCTCCTTTTTTTCCGTAAAATTATGAATTTTTTTCCTGATTCATTTTTTTCTCAGAAAACAGTCCGCAAAATCATGGAAACGTGGTACACTCTTCCTATCAAATATGTACCAGCAAGGAGTCTGACCATGAACGTTACCGGTGTAATCGCAGAATACAACCCGTTTCACAACGGCCACCGCCATCATTTATCCGAAAGCCGTGAAAAAACCGGCGCCGACTATGTCATTGCCGTCATGAGCGGTGATTTCGTCCAGCGCGGCACCCCGGCCATCCTCAACAAATACGAACGCACCCGCATGGCCCTCTCCTGCGGCGCCGATCTGGTGCTGGAGCTGCCTGCGGCCTACGCCACCGCCAGCGCCGAGCATTTTGCCCTGGGCGGCGTCGCACTGCTGGACAGCCTAGGGGCTGTGGACGCGCTGGCTTTCGGGGCAGAGGTGCCCGTTTCTGAAAAAGAGACAGCAAACCCGGAAGATTGTATCGTAAATGCAGCACCGGTTCCGCATCCGGTACCCGGTAAGAGGAACGATATTCTCTTAGAAATGTTCCAAAGGGCCGCCGACTGCCTGCTGGAAGAACCGCCTGTTTTTCAGGAAGCGCTGCGCCAGTCATTAAAGGAGGGCCTATCCTTTCCCAAAGCCCGGATGCAGGCGCTGCAAAAAACGTTGGCTTCGTTCCCCGCAGCATCTGCCGCAGAAGTGCTCTCCTCCCCCAACAACATTCTGGGGTTGGAATATGTGAAAGCATTGAAAGCCTGCAAAAGCTCCATCACCCCGTGCATCATCCCCCGGTCGGGAAGCGGCTACCACGACACCGGCCTTTCCCCGGATCAATTTGCCTCGGCCACCGGCATCCGCGCCGCCATTGCCAGACAGTTGCCCACGGAACAGTTGAAAACCGCGGTGCCCGATGCTGTTCTTTCTATATTAAAAGAGAACGAGGGCAAAAGCTTTCCCGTGGAGGAAAACGATTTTTCCGCCCTGCTGCGCTACCGGCTGTTGATGCTGCTGCACGGCGACAGGTACAACCGTTTCCAGGCACCACTGCATAGCGACAGCTGCATAGATTCCCAGGCACCGTTATTTGCGGCAGATACCGCATCCCAAAGCGCGTCCCCTCTGTCCACACGGAACACCTCTGGTCAAACTGCATTGACATGTGCACCAGCTCAGCTTCTATCAAAATTTGCCGACATGACCCCCGATCTGGCCGCCCGCATCGCAGACAAGCTGCCTGCTTTTGTGGATGCGGCCCAGTTCACCGATCTTCTGAAAGCCAAAAACCTGACCCGTACGCGCATCGCCCGGTGCCTCACCCATATCCTGCTGGATGTAGAAGAATATCCCTTCCGGCAGCTGCGCACCAGTGCTTTCCCCGTGCCTTACGCCCGGATTCTGGGATTCCGAAAGGAAGCTGCGCCCCTTCTTTCTGTCTTAAAGAAGACTTCCCGGATCCCGCTGATCACCAAGACGGCAGATGCCACACGGATCCTGCAGGACACCTGGGGCAGCGACGCTGCCGGCGCCCTGTGGCTCTGGAACCATGACCTGCTGGCGGTGGATATCTACGAGACTGCGGCGGGTGCACGTTTTCACCGGCTTCCTGTGAACGAATACACCCGAGGGCTGATTCTTCTTCCCTGACAATGCCACCCGGATGCGCCTGCCCATGTATATTTGTAAAGCCTGCTACCACCAGCAAAAGTAACAACGGATATCAAAATCTCCAACTGTTTCGTAAGCATCTACCAACATGAATATCCATCCAAGTCAAACTGCACCGGTTCTCTTGGATATCATACGATGCGAAAGAACCCCGAAAGTCTCATCCGACCTTCGGGGTTCTCTTTTCTTTTACCGATATTGAAACTTTTTCTCGCTCTCATGACGCAAGTACGCGCCCATGCCAATGCGCTTATCTTCCGTGGCATTGCACAGGGCAAAAGCCTGCTGTTCAAATTCCAGACCAGCGCTTTCTCCTGCCGCCAGCCCCATATTGACGCACCGTTTGATCTCCTGCACTGCGATCTGCCCATTGGCACAGATCTGCACAGCCAGCGCCATAGCGGTATCTGTAAGCGCTTCCGGCGCCACCACCTGATTGGCCGGGCCCGTCTCCTCCACCGTTTCCGATGCCATGCAGATATCACACGCTTTCACCAGATCACAGCTGCCATCCAGTAAAAATCCATTCATGGCCGCAATCACCGGCACCCGAAGGCTGCGCACGGCCGCGCATAGTTCTTCCAGCTGCCGGGACTGCTCTGCGTTATTTTGTTTATCCGGCGCAGCCATCTCTTTGCTGCACGCTCCGGCATCTGTGAAAAGCAGCACATACACATCCAGATCCCGCTCCACCTGTTTCACCGCCGCCTGGACTTCTGCGATCCATTCCGGTTCTGACCAATGCCGTTTTCCGGCATTTTTCAGTGTGACCACCGCCACATGATCTTTCTTTTCATACGCCACCGCAGCCATCTTTTTCCCCTTTTACAGATATTATATCATGATTCGCACGTTCCGTGCTTGACACTGCTACGCAGCTATCATGATCACATTCGCCGTTCGTCACTCATGCCAGCATGGTGACTCACTTGCGCTCATTATATCCCTAATTCTTGAAGCTGTGTACCGGTGCCGGGATTCTGCCGCCCCGGTTGACGAACGCATCACAGTGGAACGGATTCACCGGCATGATGGGTGCATAGCCCAGCAGGCCGCCGAATTCCACCGTCTCGCCCACGCCCTTACCGATCACCGGGATGACGCGGACTGCCGTGGTCTTCTGATTGATCATGCCGATGGCCATCTCGTCTGCGATGATACCGGAAATGGTCTCCGGTGTGGTGTCTCCTGGAATGGCGATCATATCCAGACCGACGGAGCACACACAGGTCATGGCTTCCAGCTTCTCCAGCGTCAGCGCCCCTGCGTTCACCGCGTCGATCATGCCCTGATCCTCGCTCACCGGAATGAAAGCGCCGCTTAAGCCGCCCACATAGGAGGACGCCATGATGCCGCCCTTCTTCACCTGATCGTTCAACAGCGCCAGCGCTGCCGTTGTGCCCGGGGCACCTGGATGCTCCAGACCGATCTCCTTCAGGATATCTGCCACGCTGTCGCCCACCGCCGGGGTCGGCGCCAGGGACAGATCGATGATGCCAAAGGGAATATGCAGCTTGGCGCTGGCTTCCTTTGCCACCAGCTGTCCCACACGGGTGATCTTGAAGGCCGTCTTCTTGATGGTCTCGCACAGCACCTCGAAGCTCTCGCCGCGCACCTTTTCCAGGGCCGTCTTTACCACGCCCGGGCCGCTGACGCCCACATTGATCACCGCATCTGCCTCGGTGACGCCGTGGAAAGCGCCCGCCATGAACGGGTTGTCATCCGGCGCATTGCAGAACACCACCAGCTTGGCACAGCCCAGGGAATCCTGCTCCTTCGTGTGCTCTGCCGTGTCGTGTACCACCTGTCCTAAGAGACGGACTGCATCCATATCAATACCGCACTTGGTGGAGCCCACATTGATGGAGCTGCACACCCGCTCGGTGCAGGCCAGTGCCTCCGGGATAGAAAGAATCAGATTCTCATCCCCCGTGGTCATGCCCTTAGACACCAGCGCCGAGTAGCCGCCGATGAAATTCACGCCCACGGTCTTGGCTGCCTCATCCAGGGTCTTTGCGATGGTGACGAAATCCGCCGGGGATTTGCAGGCAGCCCCACCCACCAGCGCGATGGGAGTCACGGAGATCCGCTTATTTACAATGGGAATACCATAATTATTTTCTATCTCTTTGCCCACAGTCACCAGATCTTTGGCCACTGTAGTGATTTTTTCATAGATTTTTCTGTTCAGAGTAGAAAGATCCGCGTCGATACAGTCCAGAAGGCTGATGCCCAGGGTAATGGTACGCACATCCAGATTTTCCTGCTCAATCATCTTGTTGGTCTCATTGACCTCAAACATATTTATCATATTCGTACCCTTTCTGCCGATCCATCAGATTCTGTGCATTTTTTCAAAAATATCCTCATGCTGACATTTGATCTTCACACCGATCTCTTCCCCCAGCTGCTCCAGCTCTCTGGAGAAATCACCGAAAGGCTTGGTAGAATCATTGGCGTCCACGATCATCATCATGTTAAAATATCCGGAAACGATGGTCTGGGAAATGTCCAGAATGTTGATGCGGTTGTTGGCCAGGTAGGTGCATACCTTTGCAATGATGCCCACAGTGTCTTTTCCGACTACGGTAATAATTGTTTTTTTCATCTCTTTACTCCTCGCAGTATGTAAAATCCATCAGAAAGCAATGACCGGAGAAAGCTTTTCCCGGCTTGCCACCTCGATCCGAAAATCGTCTGCGTGATAATCGGTATCGCCCAGATCGATCTCCAGCTTCACCGTGGCATAGGCCAGCTCCTCGTAATTGTTTTCCTTACTCAAGTGTCCTAGGAACACCGCCTTCGTCTGATCGCCCAGCACCTGGCATAAAAGCTTGCCGGACAGCTCGTTGGACAGATGCCCCTTTTCCCCGAGAATCCGCTGTTTCAGCGGGTATGGGTAAGCCCCCACCTCCAGCATGTGGATGTCGTGGTTTGCTTCCAATAATAATACATCCAAATTCTGTATTTTGTCTACAATATAATCATCATAAATGCCAAGGTCCGTCACCACCGCCGCCGACTTGTCCCCGCAGTCCAGCCGGTAGGCCACCGGATCCGCCGCGTCGTGGGAAATGTGCATGGGGCTCACCTGGATATCTCCCAGAGAAAATCGCTCGTCCGCGCAGATGGGATGAAACAGCTCCTCCGGAATTTTCCCCAGAGAGGACATATATTTCACTTCTTCGATGGTGGGCGCCGTGGCATAAATGGGAATGCCGTATTTTCGCGCCAGAACCCCCAGCCCCTTCACATGATCCACATGCTCATGGGTCACCAGAATGCCGTCCATATCCTTTGTGGAAAGCTCCAGCTCATTTAAGCCCTGCTCGATCCGCTTGCCGCTGATCCCGGCATCCACCAGAAGATGGGTATCCTCCGTGCCCACATAAATACAGTTTCCGCTGCTGCCGCTGGCAATGCTGCAAAATCTCATGTTATTTCGTGATCCTTTCCTGTAAAAATCTGTCCACCTGCTCTTTGGTGCAGTCCAGACTGATGCCCGTGTCGATGGTCACCGCGCAGTTGGCCCGAAAAACCGCCTCCGGACACTGGCTCTTGAAAATTCCGTCGATCCGTGCGTCGGAATAGCCCCGGGTCGCCTTCAGACGTTCCCGCCGGATGTCCTCGCTGGCATAAATATACCAGAGCTCGTCACAGATGGCACCATAGCCCTCCTCGATGAGCAGGGCCGCCTCAATGGCCATTACCCGACAGCTGCCTTTCTTCCGTTCTTCCCCGATTCGATCCAGAATATACTGCTTCACCGCCGGATGGACGATACCGTTTAACTTTTCCAGCAACGCCTGGTCGGCAAATACCACTGCTGCCATCTTCGTCCGGTCCAGCTGACCGTCAGCGCCCGCAATGTCTGTGCCAAAGGTCTCCACGATTTTATCATAGCAGTCTGCGCCCTTCTGCATGAGATCATGGGCCGCCAGATCTGCCTGCAGGATCACTGCCTGGTATTTTTCCTTCATATAATCAAGAACCGTACTTTTCCCGGCGCCCACGCCACCGGTAATGCCCAGAACCATCATCTCTCGTTCCTCCCGTTTCTTTTTCTCTCGTTTTTCCTATATTTATTTATCTGCTGTTTTCATCTGTCACATCTTTGCGTCAGATTTCGCATGGCTTTATTTCGCTTCGTACCAGCTGTTTCCCTCATGCATATCGATCTCCAGCGATACCCGAAGATCCGCCGCCCGGTGCATCTCTTCCGTCAGGATCTGTCTGACCTGCTCTGCCTCTTCCTTCCAGGCTTCGATGAGCAGTTCATCGTGCACCTGCAATACCAGCCGGGACTTCATCTGCTGCCGCTTCAGCCGCTCGTTCACCCGGATCATGGCGATCTTGATGATATCCGCCGCCGTGCCCTGAATGGGGGAGTTCATGGCCACCCGTTCCCCGAAGGAGCGCTGCATAAAATTACTGGATTTCAGCTCCGGCACCGGCCGCCTGCGGCCAAACATGGTGGTCACATAGCCCTTTTCTTTCGCTTCCTCCACCAGATGATCCAGAAATGCCTTGACCCCCGGATAGGTTTCAAAATATTTTTCGATATATTCTGCTGCTTCTTTTCTCGTAATGCTCAGATCCTGGCTCAGGCCAAAGGAACTGATGCCGTACACGATGCCGAAGTTCACGGCCTTGGCGTTGCGCCGCTGCAGATCCGTCACCTGGTCAAAGGGCGTGTGGAACACCTGGGACGCCGTCATCCGGTGGATGTCCTGGGCTTCTTTGTACGCCTGAATGAGCATCTCATCCCCGGACATATGGGCCAGCACCCGCAGCTCGATCTGGGAATAGTCCGCGTCAATGAACACGTACCCGTCCTCCGGCACAAACACCTTGCGGATCATGCGGCCCAGCTCCATCCGCACCGGGATGTTCTGCAGGTTCGGCTCCGTGCTGCTGATGCGGCCGGTGGCCGTGATGGTCTGGTTGAACGTACTGTGAATACGCTGATCCGGCCCGATGTAAGCCGACAGGCCATCCGCATAGGTGGATTTTAATTTCGTCAGCTGCCGGTATTCCAGAATGTCCGCCACCAGCGGATAGTCCGGGGCCAGCTTGTCTAGAATGTCCGCGGATGTGGAATATCCTGTCTTCGTCTTCTTGCCGCCGGGCAGCCCCAGCTTTTCAAATAAGATCACACTCAGCTGCTTGGGAGAATTGATGTTGAATTTCTCTCCGGCCTCCTCATAGATCTGCTTTTCCAATACCTCAATGCGCACCTGCAGCTGCTCCCCGTAGGTTTTCAGCTCCTCCGCCTGCACCCGCATGCCTGCCCGCTCCATGTCATGCAGGGTAAAGACCAGGGGCATCTCGATCTGTCGGAACAGCTGCTCCATGCCGGTCTCTTTTAACTGCGCCTCCAGAATAGGCTGCAGCTTCCAGGCCCCTGCCGCCAGATTGCCGGCATAAACCACCAGCTTCTCTTCTTCCTCTTCCCGGGCTTTGGCAAAAGTGTGCTTGCCAAGCAGCTCCTCTCTGGCAGGCATCAGCTCCCCGGTGTACTCCCGCACCAGTTCGTCACAGGGGTATGCGCTTTTCAGCGGATTCAAAAGATACGCCGCCACCGCACAGTCATACAGCCGTCCCTGACAGACCGGCTCCAGGAAATCCAGCATGGGCTTCACATCCACAGCTGCACAAAGGGCCGCCTGTTGGCACACCTGACTCATCTGATCCTGCAAATAGCTTTCCGTCAGAAATCCCTCCGGCAAAAATACGGAAACCTTTGTCTCTTCTTCACAGAGTGCCACGCCCACAAAAGTATGGTCTTCCGTGAGAATGGCAAATCCCACCCGCTCTGCTTTCTTGGCACGGTCAAAAATCTCCTGCGCCTCCGCCAGATCCGTGATCCTTTCAATCTCCCGTCTGGCCGTCTCTTGCTTCTCCTCCTCGGAAAAACGGCTGATCAGATTGCGGAAGCCCAGACGTTTGAACAGCTCATAGGCTTCCTTTGTATAGAGATTATGAAGCCTTGCTTTCTCATAATCGTAATCCAGTTCGCAGTCCGTCTTGATGGTGGCCAGCTTCAGGCTGAGTTCTGCCAGATCATAATGCTCTTCAAAAGCCAGCCTTGCCTTGTTGGGCTTGATCTCACTTTCATGGGCCTTGGCATTTTCCACCGAACCGTACTCCACGATGATCTTGGTGGCCGTCTTCTCCCCCACTCCCGGCAGTCCCGGAATGTTGTCTGCCGTATCGCCCATGAGCGCTTTCAGCTCAATGAACTGCTTCGGTGTCACCTGATACTGGGCCAGCACATCTTTGGCGTAATAGTCCTCGATCTCCGTGCCGTTCCGTTTCGTCTTGGGGATACGGATCAGTACCTTGTCCGTGGCCAGCTGCAGCAGATCCCGGTCGCCGGACAGCACCGTTACCGAGAGCCCCTGCTCCTCGCTTCGTCTCGCCAGCGTCCCGATGATGTCGTCCGCCTCGTACCCGGCCCGCTCCACGATGGGCACGCCCATGGCTGTCAGCACTTCCTTCATCAGCGGCACCTGCTGGCGCAGCTCCTCCGGCATGGGTTTTCTCGTCCCCTTGTACGCCTCATACATCTCATGACGGAAGGTGGGCTCCTTCCGGTCAAAGGCTACCGTCAGGTAATCCGCCTGTTCCTCCTCCAGGATCTTGAACAGGATATTTAAAAAACCGTACACCGCGTTGGTGTGCAATCCTTCCGCATTGGTCAGATCCGGCAGCCCGTAAAAGGCCCGGTTCAAAATACTGTGTCCATCAATCAAAACGATTTTTCCGTCCATCTTCTGCTCCTTTATCTATCCGGCCGCTATACCGTATCCATTTCGGCCGCACACATCAGTCCGCGATCTGTTCTCAGACCGTTTTACTCACGTTCCTTCGCGTCAGGCAGCAACTCATTCCTGTCCGCCGCTGTCGCCGGTATCGTCCCCGCCTCCGCCGGGCCTTTCGTCTGCTCTGCCCCTTCGGTTGTCGTCTGCATTGCCTCGGCGCTTCCCACCAGGCCGATCTGAATCCCGGCGCAGATCACCAGCGCTGCCAGCGCCGCGCCGATGACCGTCGTGCGGAACATCCCGAAGAGGTGGTGCCGGTGCAGCACCCGCTCCTTGTCTTTTAACTCTTCCTTCAACCGCTCGGTGGGGTTGGTGGCTCCTTTTTTTCCATTGTCCAGATATCCCAGGGCGTACTCTATCGTATAATAAATCTCCAGCTCCTCATAACAGGAAGGGCATTCCCTGACATGGTCAAGGAATGCCTGCAATTCACTTTCTTCCAGATTATTTTTTAAATAGCGATCGATCATCTGCTGTGTTTCACGACAATTCATTGGATGGCCCTCTCACAAACATGATATCCTTCTGTCATACAGAGTATACCATTTCCTTTCCGTGAATTCAATGAAATTCTCTTCCGCGGCTCCGTCACGGGAGCGCGATTTCCTCCGTTTCTATGATAAACCGCACACTGCCGGTGCTGCCGTCTGCGATCCCGGCGTAGTTGTCGTACTGGCCATCTGCCTCCCGCAGCGCTTTCATCCGGGTCAGCACCTCTTTGAGATCACTGCCAGCCAGCTTGCCCAGCTCCTGAATGCCGTCCTCGTTATACGTCTTCATGCCGTCAGCCAGCTCCTCGGTGCCATCCGTCAGCTCTCCGAAACCGTCATAGAGCTGATCGCCGGCCTCCACCAACATGCCGGTGCCCTTGGTCAGCGCCTCCGTCCCCTGGGACAGCTGACCGATGCCCTCGCCGAAAGCGGTTACCCCCTGAGACAGCGCTTCACTGCCCGCTGCCAGCTGGGAAACGCTCTGTTTGAGCGCCGCCAGCTGCTCTGTCAGGCCGCTGTCGCCGCCCATACTCTCCTGGAGCTGCTGCACATAGGCGCTGATGGTCGCAAGGGACGTCTGGATCCCTGCAGATGCCTGGGCAATGCCATCTGCATCCCAGCTGCCGCCTACCGAAAGGCCGTCAATGGAAATGTTGGATACGGAAGCCTCCAATGCGCCCTGCACCGCAGCCAGGTCTTCCTCGGAAAGCCCGCTGTCTGCCAGCGCACCGGCGAAGGCCTCTCTTGCCGCCGCCTGAGCTTTTTCTGTGGCCTGGGCATTTAAGGATGCCTCGTCCGGCAGGGTGATCTCATTTAACAGCGTAGTCAGGGTGGACGTGTTTGCAGAAAGAGCGCCCAGCGCTGCGGTCAGGGCCTCCTTGGCCTGTGCCGCCTCCGATGCCCCGGCATTTTCCCCACCGGTTTCCCCGGAAAGATCCAGCCCCTGCAGGGCGGTATCCAACGCTTTCAGCCCTTCCGCCAGCCCTTTGGCGCCATTTACCAGATCTGTTTTCTTTTCATTTAATAAGGAAACGCCCTGCTGTAGCTGCGCCGTGCCGTCGTTCAGCTGCCGGATGCCATCCAGGTACTGTCCCATATAATCCTGAAACGTCTGGGCCCCCTCGTGGAGAGCGTCGGTGCCGTCCACCAGCTCGTCGGTGGCATCCATCAGCTCCTTCATGGAATCCGTCAGGTCATCCGCATCGGAAAGATCACTGTCCTCGATCTCCGAAAACAGCCCCGGCGTCACAATGGTTGCCGTAAAGGACAGCTCAAAGTCCTTCACATCCGCGCTGATCTCCACGTAGTCCGGTAGATCCACATCCTCCGTGGGTTCGTAGTCGGCAAGCTTCAGGCTCTCCTCCAGTCCCGGGAACGCCGTGCCCACCGCCAGATTCTGGTCACCCATGGAAATCAGCTTACCGTTGGTGACCTCCACATGAGAAAACACATCCGCGGGCAGCAGACAGGTAGACATGGCCGCAAAAGGCACGCACACCTCCCGCTGCTTTCCATCCACCGTCACCGTCCGTTTTTCCTGATTGTCATAGGTAAACCGCATCCGCAGATGGCCGCTTTTGCCCGCCAGCTCCTCCGGCGCGATCTCTTTCTCATCGAGAAAATACTGGATATGCACCTGCACCGGCAGTGCCGCCTGGGCTGCGCCCTTATATTGGATGTCCTCGCCCTTGTTCTCCCACCAGAGAACGCCGTCCGCATCCTTCGTAAATTCCTCGTCGCCTTCCGTATTGCGGATATCGGAAAGCGTAGAAACATCAGCAATCTTTTCCCCGTTCTCCGGCGCACGCAACACCGTCTCCACCGTGATCTTGTTTGGCGTGCCGTCCGCATCCGCCTTTACATAAACCGTTTCCTTTTTGTCTGTCTCTTCGGTGGATGTCTTTTTCTCCTGCGTATTCTTCGACTTTGCCGCGTCGTTTTTCGCCACATCTGCTACGGCCTTTGCCGCTGTATTTTCTTCCGTATCTGCTGTATTTTTCGCCTGTCTTGCGGGCTGTTCCTTCTCTGTCTCCACACGTTCCGTCGGCAACACAGGACTTCCGGGCAGGATCTGGCCCAACGCCAGCGTACCCGTCAGTGCCGCCACCGCAAGTACCTGCAATGCTTTCTTTCTCTTCATCTTGATCTCCTCCTGCCTTTACTCTGCGTTTTTCAGCGCTTCATTCATCGGGATCTTCCGGATCTTGCGCAGCTCTGTAGCCGCCACCACACCGTAGGCCAGAAGTCCCAGTGCCAGCATTTTCACATATACCATGGGATCGATATACAACGGAATCCATCCACTTATGCTCTGCAACATCACTTCCCGGAACAGCCACACCATAATCTCATATTCAACCGGAAGACTCAACACCAGAAAAAGCACCGTCATGATAGATGTGGGAATGATATAAAGCCCCGCAATCTCCCCGCCGGTATAGCCCAGGATTTTTGTCATGGAAATAGACTGGGCGTTTTTTTCAATAATGATCTTGGAAAGCAGGTAGATGAGTACGAAGAAAATACCCACGGCAAATCCGTCGATCAGTGTCATCATACCGCCCATGGACACCGTCAGCTGCCGGGAAATCTTCGTCATGGCATCCAGATCAATGACAGACCCGATATACGCCTCGTCGATGTCCGTGATCTCTGTATCCGAAAAATACCCGGAAAAATAATCCGATCCCAGGTCAAACACCTCATTGAGTCGATCCTGGTTCATGAACACTGCCATGCCGCCGTCATAGTCATAGATGCCCGTCACCGTAAATTCGTAGGTGGTATCCTCATAGGCCTCCTTCAGTCGGATCGTATCTCCCGGCTGAATCAGAAATTTATCCGCGTAGGCTGAGGACAGATACACATCCTCCGTCCCCAGAGACAGGGGCACATACCGGCTGTCCTCCTGTACGCCGTACAGCAAAATTTCTTCACTCTTGTATTTGCCATCCACGGTTTTCAGCGAATAGGCGCTGAACTTCTCCGCATCCTCGTTGTCCGTCTCCACCTCCCGCTGAAACAGCATCATGGAAAACAGGCTTTCCAGCTTCCGATCCTCATTCATGGCGTCCAGCGGCACCTGCAGAATATACTGGTAACTGCACAGCATCTGATCCGGGATCGTCTCCTGATAATGCGCCAGCACCGCCGGGAAAAGCAGGCCGAACATGAGCAGCAGATTGGCAAACAAAATGCCCACCAGCAAGATCAGGTAATTGCTCATATTCTGGAAGATCACCCGGATCCGGAAACGCCCCAGAAACGGGATATATTTGCTCAGATACAGCGCCCGGCGCTGTTTTCTCCTGCGCAGATCCCGCCGCAGGAATTTCAGCGGGGACAGGGACAGCTTGTAGGCCAGCACGCAGATATTGATGACCACCATCAAAAGCACCGGCACCACCGTCGTCAGCAGAAACGCCTGGGCATTCCAGCGGGTCACATAGGTGGGCAGGCTGTAGCTTCCATAATACATGCCCGCGCACACATCCTTCATCACCGTATAGCCGCCGATGTTACCGATGACGGCGCCGATCAGCGTCACCACCACCGGCATGGCCAGATAATGGCGGATCAGCTCTCCTTTCGTATAGCCCGAAGCCCGCAGGGTGCCGATGACGTTGGCCTCCTTGGCAATGGTATTGGCCGTGGTAATACCGAACACAAACGCCATAATGGCAATGACGATGTACAGAAGGGCAGTGACCATGGCTCGGTCGCCGCCCATATCATCACCGGTAAACGTGATCGCCTGGTTCTGATACTGAGGCACAAAGGTTTCCAGCTTTGTCTCCGCGGAGATCAGCTTCATCAGATCCTCCGCCCGGTCCTTCTCTTCCGTTTCATCCACCGGTTTCTCGTCATAAATCCAGGAATAGTCAAAGTTCAGCTGTTTTTCCCGGTACCTGGAAAACGCCTCCGGCGTCACCACCGCCACACCAAACTTCACCGAGTCAAACATGGAATCGTTATTATCTGCAAACAGACAGCTGTAATCCGGCAGCGCCACCAGGCCAGTCACCGCCCACTGTCCGCCGTCCGTATTTTCCAGCACATCCCCCACCCGGAGGCTGTTGTTGTCCGCATACATCCGGTCGATAGCCACCTCATCCGCCGCCTCCGGAAATGCCCCTTCCATCAGGCACACCGTGTTCACAACGTCCCGGTTCTGATAAATCCGCAGGGTACTGCCGTTGGTCAGTGCCTCCTCCGCATAAAAATTATCGTACAGGGTAACGGCACCTTCCTCCTGGATATACTTCACCTGCGCCTTATTCGCCTTCTCCGACAGGCGGAAATTGCCGTCCTCAATGTTATATTTTTCAAAGCCCTCGTTATATGCCGCGATCAGGCTGCCGTCCGACACCAGAAATCCCGACACAAAGCCGATGGTCGCCGTCAGCAGGATAAAAATTACCAGATATTTTCCAAACTCACTTTTCAGCTCTCTGGGAAGCCGCTTGGACAATGGATTTCTCATCTTGTCTCCCAAAGCCTCCTTACCAGTCCAGATCCTCAGCCGCAACCCGCTGCTCGTTCTGATAGTCCTTGCGGATCATGCCGTCCCGCAGCTGCACCACCCGATCCGCCATGTATTTGATGGCATCGTTGTGGGTAACCATGATCACCGTGTTGCCGTATTTTTCATTCACCGTCTCAATGAGCTTCAAAATCTCCTTGGACGTGTGATAGTCCAGGGCGCCCGTGGGCTCGTCGCAGAGCAGAATGTCCGGGTTCTTCACAATGGCCCGGCCAATGGCCGTCCGCTGCTGCTGACCGCCGGACAGCTGGTTCGGCAGCTTGTTCCGGTGCTCATAAAGCCCCAGCGTCTGCAGCAGCTCATCCACATCCAGCGGACTGCTGCTCAAATAAGCGCCAACCTCCACATTTTCCCGCACCGTCAGATTCGGGATCAGATTGTACATCTGGAAAATATAGCCCAGATGCTTTCTCCGATACATGGTCAGCTGCTTCTCCTTCATGCTGCCCATCCGCTCCCCTTTGATGCGGATCTCGCCCTCGTCGGCACTGTCAATGCCGCCGATGATATTCAAAAGTGTAGATTTTCCCGATCCGGAGGGGCCCAGCAGCACACAGATCTCTCCCTGCTCCACCGCCAGGTTGATTCCCTTCAAAACTTCCACCCGACTGTCGCCGGAGCCGAAAGATTTCTTCAAATCACTGATTTCCAAAAACATATTTCCACCTCTTTTGGTTAGTATTTTCTAACCCTCTATGCTAACTCTAGCACAGCAAAAGAGGCGATTCAAGGAAATGTTCCCCTGACTCGCCTTTCTTATTGAGAAATTATATCATTATTGTTTCTGCGACAACAAATATTCTAATAGTGCCTTACACCCTCGCTCCACGTCCCGGTACGTCTCCTCAAAATCACCCGAATACCACGGATCCCTGATGCCATCCGTCGAACCGGCAAAGGATAACAGCAGCCGGATCTTCTCCCCGGCCCTGTGCCCTGTCATCCGCTCTATATTGCGGATATTCATGGCGTCCATCCCGATGAGATAATCATAGGCATCGTAATCCGAAGCCTTCAGCTGCACCGCACGCTTGTCCCCGCAGATGATGCCGTGCTTCGCCAGCTCCTGCCGCGCCGGCGGATACACCGGGTTGCCGATCCCGTTCCAGATCTCCTCCGTGCTCGTGGCGGCAGAGGCTATGGAAAAGTCAGCAGAGCGGCCACATCTGGTGACCATATCCTTTAAAACAAATTCTGCCATAGGGGAGCGGCAGATATTGCCGTGGCAGATAAATAAAATCTTGATTTTTCTCATATTTCCAGTATTTTCGGGCTTTTCGAGCCTTTTTACCTTTCTTCATTTTTCACTTTTTCTGGCATATTTTGGCATATCTTTGCATATTTTTGTCATCAATTTTGGTAAAAACTTTGGTAAATTTCAAGTCTGTACCAAAGGCAAATCTGCCATTGGGAATCGACAGGTAAGAAATTGGGGATTAAGATAAATACTGGCTTTCAGCCATTTTTCTCTCATTTCCATCAGGTCATTATGAATTAATTGCTTTTTGAAAATCTTCCTGTGCATCCTGAAATTTAACATGAGTATAGGTATTCATCGTAACACTGATATCCGAGTGTCCCATAATATACTGAAGCATCTTCGGATTCATTCCCGACTTAGCCATATTAGAACAAAACGTATGACGACACACATGCGGTGTGATTGGCGGCATCTGAACCTTATATATGCTATTGTACTTTTCCCGAATATGCTGAAAATACTTTTCCCAATGTAATGCCACCATAGGCATATCATTCTTATCAAGGAATAAAAATCCTGTCATTCCATCAACCATCGGTTCAACTTTGGGATTGCCCCTGTCCTTAAGTATTCTCTTGAAACAAGCCATCACCTCACCAGACATTGGAACATATCTCTCGCCACTTTCTGTCTTAGGCTTTTCAATGATATACTGCATCTGACTTGTTCTCTGTAATTGATGATTTACCCGTATTCTTTTGTTTTTAAAATCCAAATCTGATTTTGTAAGTCCACAGAACTCTGATATACGAAGTCCTGTGTTAAAGAGGATAAATATTGCATCATAGTACTTGCAAAAATGCGCATATTCTTTTATAAATCGTAGAAATTCCCTCTCCTGCTTTCTTGTGACAGCTTCTCTTCTCACACTATCATTCACAATCACATTGACTAATTCAAAGCCAAATGGATTTTTGCGAATCAAGTCATCTTCTTCTGCCATCTGAAATGCCGGTCTTAATACTCCCCGGATAGTATGAATTGAACTATAACCTTTTCCATCTACCCTCTGAAGCTTGATCAACCATGCTTTTGCATCCGATAATTTCACTTTGTCGATTCCATCTACGAATTCCTCATAGGATATCTCTTGTTTTCCTTCGGTGACCTTTGCAACAATTGCCTTAAACCAAAAGAACTTATAGCACTCACTGGTATTGTCAAAAAGACGACCAAGATATTCAATATTCAGTTCTTCGGAACATGGTAATTGCATATACTCTCCACCTTTCAGATTTTATAATTGATCGTACTTTGCTGCGCTTCCCTTTGCTTTATCCACTGGATACTTAGCCTCGTTTTGAGACATCTTCATATTAATGATTTCGTCTGCATCCAAGCCAAGCTTATCAAGAAGATTCTGGCTATATACCATGACATCTGCCAACTCTTCTTTAATATGTTGCAAATCATATTCCTCATCTGACCACTGGAAACATTCCAACAATTCAGCCGCTTCAATCACAATTGATTTTGCAAGGTTTGCTGGTGAGTGGAACTGATCCCAGTCTCGGTCTTCTGTGAATTTTCTGATTCTATCTATAGTTTCTTGTTTCATTTTTATTTCTCCACTTCCATGTACTGAGACAAATATTCTCTTAGTTCATCATCACATACGTACAAATATGTTCCCTTGATTCCGCGTGTCATCAGGACATAATAAACATTGGTTATGTACTCTAATAGTTCTTCGTAATTAGCTGTACGTTTACCATTTTTATCAAAATAACATTCTGGGCGTACAATAATCTTCCCAGCAGCTTTATCATACCCAATATCTTTTCCAAGAATGACAAATGCATAATTCAAATCGTATCCTTGAATAGAATGAATACAGCCAACTTCATCTATAGCTTCTGCGGTATGTACCCACCCTTCAGTACAATGGTTCCACATACGCTTTACATCTTGGATTTCTATGTCTTTTAACGCCTGGTCATTCTTACTAATCCACGGCCATGCATAACCTGCCAGCATTCTTGATAAACCAACTTCATTCTCTTTCGCATACATATCTTTCTCAAATTTTGAAAAATCTGAATAAAGCTTGAAGTCGTATTTTTCAGATACGTATTTGCTACTGCAACTACCCGCAAGCATATCCTTTACTTGATCGATATATGCATTTCCGCCTTGCACTCGCATTTGCGTAATCAAGGTGAAATATGCTATCATTCTTCGGTTAAATGAGTCCTCCATCTTCTTATCAAATCGCTCAAAATCAATACCAGACGGGCCAACGACCTGCATACTGTCATAAAATAAAACCGCTTGCTTTGATTGCATCAAAATCCAGTCAAGTTCATCTGCTTCTGTTGTTAATCCAAGCTTCTCACAATTTGCTTTAAATGTTCCCATGTAAGAAATGTTTTTATATTGATGCAGTCTATGTGCCTCATCTACTAACAAAATGTCATATTTCTTCTTGGTAACATCTGAGGGCGAAAGGACCTGCGATGGAGACAAGCCATATATACTTCTAAAAATGATCTTCATCGTCTTACGAAGAGATGTCTGAGGTACAACAAAACCTATCTGCTTTCCTGCATATTCTTCACTATCAGCCAGATATTTCATCAAATATACTGCAACGATAGTTTTTCCGCTTCCAGGCATTCCATTGACAACTACTTTATCAACAGTACCTTCTTTAAGCTTTTGCACAATGTCCTCGACTGCTTGTCTCTGACTATCATTGAGTTCTTTGTACGGCGAATACTTAAACAAATCAGAGTTCTCAATTTCCTCGATGGAATGCTTTACCAGCTTCTCTCTTTGAAGCTTTCTCCAAAGGGTTGCAAATTTCTCGTCGTATTCCTGCTTTTGATAATATTGCTTATCCGCAATACCTTTATTTTTATTAGTCACTTCATAAAGCTCATCCGCAGCGATATACTGAATCAACTTCGACTCATAATCAAATGTAACCGACTGATTAAAAAGCTTTGAGTAAATGAAATGCACCTTGTCAAAAATACGCTTCTCTTCTATAGAGGAATGCTGCGTCATTCGGGTTTTCACATGGCTAGACTCTCCAATATACGCTTGGCGACCATTCTCAAGAATATAAAGCATTGGCCAATTGTCCAAATACTCTTCATCACTATATTTATTATTTTTAAAATCACCCTCAATAATTTTAAACATAATTAATCCTTCTTTGCTTTACGTGGATCCTGAGGCTTTACAGCATCAGATGGTAAAAACCATCTATTTCCAACTAATTCAGCTCCTGGAACACGGCCTTCTTTACATAAAATAGCTACACGTCTTTGGCTTATTCCCCATTCCTTCGCTTTTTCAGATGATGGTACAAAATTCATATGTATCCTCCATAATAAATACGACACTACATCACTTTTAGTATATTCCTAACCGCGAATAGTTTCAATTAATTTTTATTCTGTTTGGCGAATAGTTTTCTATATGTTGACAGCATGAACCCGCAACTGTGCTTGAAGGCAATAGAAAAGGCCCCGATTATAGGTAATCCCTCTCAATCAGAGCCTTCGGTAGAACAGCCTAGCACAGCCGCCCCTGCTGTAAACATATTTATTTAGCTAATGCAATCCACCCCCACCATTCTTCTAATTCAGTTTGAACTAGCATAAATATTGTGACTGGTCACTTATCCAATATTACTAGTATGGGTTCTATCAATTTCACATAAAAATAACTGTGGAAAATCCAAAGACTTTCCACAGTTTTGTGTTTAGAACCGAACCTCCACACGCAGTTTCCTGCAGGTTTTCTACAATGCAACTGTTAAGAAATCATGCTTTCTGATGTTATTCACGTTAAACAAAAACTGATAACAAATAACGAATAACAAATATACCTTAACAATGAACACGAACCTCCTGGATCAACTATCAATCTCATGAAGCCTTGTACGGATATTTCATTTAGATGTCTACTTCAAACTGTACCGTTTGATTATATTTATCAAGTGCCATTTGCATTTCCATAATCGACTTAGACACAAGTTCATACTCGTTTTTAACTAGTTCCAAATCGTAATTAATGTATCTATACTCAGGAACCGAATTACGGGACATATAAGAACGTTGTTCTTCTCTGGATTTAGGCAATCGTTTACGCATTACGTCTAATACCGTTTTTCTTCTATTCAGCTGTGCCATCTTAATAAGAATGCTATCTATACTCATTGTTACATCACCTACTAGAACCTTTGCGTTTGCATTAGTTACATTAAGTTCATGCTTTATAATAGCAATCTTCTCATCTAGCGCAGCAATTGTCGTTGCGACCTCGACATAATCATAATCAGGAACAACTGGCTCCTCATTAATTGCCGCAACATATGTGCAGGCCTCTTCCTCCTTGTTCAGCCAGAAAGCCTTATCCTCTTCCAAACTCTTAAGCATTTTATTTGCATATGCTGATGTCATTGTTTGCATATCTTTTCTCCTCTCTACTTTTCCTGATTTCTCCTGTTCTGATATCAGCATAAAGCCTTCCGCTAAGTTTGTCACTGTACTAACAGTTTAAAGGAAAATCCCCATAAACGAACAATATCCCCGTCAATGACGAGGATATCTTCTATGCTGGTGTGCAGTAATCTGCTTAAGATTACAAAATTGTCTAAGCTCGGTAATGATCTACCTGAAATCCATTTGTAGACTGCTTGTGGATTTTCAAATCCCATAGCATTCTGCACGTCTTTCACGGTATAACCGTTTTCCACGAGCAGTTTCTTAATCTGTCTTCCTGTTTCTTTTTGCAGGACCTGCAAATACATTGGTTCCATCTCTTTGTACCTCCGTAATTTTCTTCCATCCCGAATCACAAGTTTACCTGTAGATGATTAGTATAACGGATTCTATTACTAATTGCATTAAACTTTTGGTTTAAGATTTACTAATAACTCAATCCCACAGGTCATAGAAATATTGTTTAAGCATATCTATAGCTTCATCCTTACACTTTCTTCTATATTCTTCCAAACGCTTTTCTTCTTCGCGATATTTATCGGAAATCTCTTTATACTCAGGCAACTCATCCATAAAATGAATTGTTCCTCCGCCACCGCGCTTTCTATTTTCCTCTAATTCTTTCTCAGTTTGAAGTTTATTTCCAAATAATCCAAATCGTTCCGTAAATTCATCCATTGCTTTGGAACGCGCTTCATCAAATGGATTCTTTTGTGAGCATGTATCTTTCTCCGCTTCTCGCCATAAAAATATCATTTTGTCTAGAATGCAATTCCACTCCTCATGGCAGGTATCATTTACAAGAATTCCATTTTCATTGTTATAGTTTTCTCCCAAATATCCTGGTGAACCCGTTCTTGTATCTTTCAGTGTTTGCAGCATATCCGGAATAAGCGTCTGAAGAAAAGAAAACATCTCCCAAACATCACAATCACAATAGCCCCTTGTAATACGCTGTTTACTCCACTTTACGCATTTAAAAAAATGTTTTATTTTTGCCAAGATTTTGCTTTTCTTTCCGAGACCTGACATAGCAAAATCATATTTATTCCATATATTCATTGGGTCTCTTACTTCATAGCTTTTGCTTCTTCTCATTCCAATCCATCACTTTCTATTTTTCAAAGCTTATTGATAATCTAGTTTTCTATGTAGAAACTCCTCTATATCCTCAAACATTATCTGAACCTTATCTCTTACCCTTGATGTATGATAATGCCCAGCATACCACCATTTGTAATCCAGCTTCTTTTCAATCTCTCCGAGCCACAGCTCTGTTGATTCATCCACTGTACTCTGATCAATCATTGAAAGAAACAAATCCACCGGTCGATAATCATACGGAACAGTATGTGATAGGACCACATCAACATTCCAGTCATTATTACTAAGTTGCTTTTCTACATACGCTTTTATCTCATCTGACGGTTGCTCATCTTCAAACCAATTGTAGCCTTTGCTTAACCTATAAAATTTATCAACACTATATGCCCCACCAATTACAATTGTTTTCATGCCCGCTATATCATATATTTCTCCATCCTTTGCAAAGAGAATATTGGGATATGCTTCTTCAACCCATACTTTTCCGCCATTCCACTCCTGCAGCTTGTATTCTACAATAGTTGTTGGTCTTCGCTCATGATTTCCATGAATACAGAATAACGTAATCGGTAGATTTGCTACTTTTTCTTTGTTCCTTCTGTCCCTGGAATCTCCATAATAATTTAGGCCCACATCACCTAATATAATCATGATATCTTCTTGGGAAGTCTCCATTCTTTCACAGAATCGAACTATGCGGTTCATATCACCATGAGTATCTCCTGTTATGTAAATCATAGCTTTCACCTTCTATTCTTCTCCCAATCTTGAATTCTCTCTAGCATAATGTCATCCTCCACATAGAACAATTGATTTTCTGGCACAATGTTACAAACCAACTGTCCAAATCTTAAATCCGGATATTTTTCCCATAATTTCCTGAATTCATCAAGCATTGGCTCTATTCTACTGATTTCTCTTGCCATTTCTTAATTCCTCCCTAAATCATCCCTAACTTAAAATGGAGCCATAGCTTACGCCATGACTCCACCATTAAATATTTGCCCACATTGCAGCCATGTGGATATTCCTCAGTCAACTGGCTTAACACTTTAACCATCTTCATGGATTTCAGCATATCTCTATGCCTAAATCAATGTTTTTATTTTACCTAAAACAATTCAATCATTTAAAAGTTTACAATTCACAATTAAATGTTCAAATAAGACACAAAACCGTTAAAATTGGAGATGATTATCAGTCATCGCTGTTAAACCAATGTTTTCAAAGATAGGATTCGAACCTACAACTTCACGATTACAAATCATGTGCGCTACCCATTGCGCTACTTTGTATATTGGTAACCCAATTTTCGCTGAATTGGTATACTTATCTTGTAACGTAACCCTGTTACGGGAAGCCAGATTTAGGATTTTCGCAATGCAGGCAAATACTTTATGCTATTTCAATCAAAGTAGTCGCATTAGACACTTTAATCTGAGTATCTAATTCCTTTAAAAGTGTATTGTTCTTTTCCTCCAGGCTCTCTATCTTTTTCTTGATATCAAGCGGATCCACAAGTTCTGTTGTGTTTTCCTTCACATATGCATCCACGACTCCAAGAGGCTTATCGTCTTTTGTTTTACTGTCTTTTCCGAGAATGCTAAGGCGCATGCTCTCAGCAGTATTCTGAAGCTGACTGTTCTTAAGATCACATGTGCGCACACGCTCGTTATACTCATCCTGCATTTTAGACTTAAGGATTCCTTCAAAATCAGCTTCTCCATCGTACGTTCCTAGTCCACGAAGTCTGCTTCGAAGCGAAATAGCTCCAGCAACTGTGAATTTTCCATATGATGTTGTGATTTCTGTTTCAGCATTGGATGCAACAATAGCTGCATCAATTTTCTGGAATCGTTCAATCAAATCAACAATCTGCTGATATGCCGACTCCGCTTCTTTCGCATATTCATCCTTGCCAATGCGCTTTGAATATACTTTATCCTCATTTGGCTTTATGGTATCCACAAAACTTGCTTTGTCAATTTTATCTGATATCTTCTTTACTAGTAGGTCTCTTTCGTCAAGAGCCTGTGTTACTAACATCTTTTCGCTCATAAAAAATCCTCCCTTAAAATTATCTCTTAATATAATTCTAAGGGAGGATTCATGTAATGTCATTGAACTTGTAGTTCAAAAATTATGCTGCATTTAATTCTCTCATTTTCTTATAGTAGGTATAAACTCTTCTCTCCTGATCCGTAAGACATGCATCCATTTGACTTTTTGTTCTTCCAGCATTTCCGCAAACAATTGAATCCATAGGAACTTGAAGCATTTTGCTAATTGCATACAGATTATCGACTGTTGGCATACTAACGCCATCCAACCATCGATAAACACTCTGCACACATCCAAACCCTAAATATTCTTGAATATCTTTTGGTTTTACTCCTCTCATATCCATAATTCTTCGAAGATTAACACCTGTTTCTTTTTTATTAATTGTTGGAAACATACTATCGCCTCCTTTGCACTAAATTCTTGTTCTACTCAGTTCTTACACATACTTTCTTCCCCGAAAAAGCAATTCCAAACTTCAAGATTTCCGTAATTCCATCCTCTTTCATTTCAGAATCGTATCGCAACTCACCAATTTGCTTTAATGCTTCATTAGACCATTTTTCAAGCTCAACATCGCTTAATTTTTCTTTCCACTTTAATTCCAAAATAATACCAGGATACCTTTTTTCTCTTGGAATTAAAGAAACATCAAATCTGCCATCTCCAGATTCTCGGTTCGATTTAATCTTATACTGATTATCCATTAATGCTATTAATCCTAGCATCAAACCATGATAAAATCCTTCAGCTCCACCATCGAAGAAGCTAATTGATTTATCCATATATTCCCCAATAGCGCTCTGCAACTTCTTGTAATCATTGGCATAAAGACTTTCTGCAATCTTATTTGCTGTAGTCCTTGTAATTGCTCCAGTTTGCAAGAAATGTGACAAGATTTCACTCTTATATACAGCTGCAATCTCTCTATTTGGAATTGATACTTCACATAAATATGAACCATCTGCTTGCAGTTCCTTTTTAGGAGTTTTCAAATAGCCAGCAACCAACAATAAGCTATAAATATTTGCTGGATCCTCCGCAAGCGATCTATACACCACATTTTGATCAATTCTTGCAACTACTCTTTCTCCTTGCAAAAGGTCATATAATCTTTCTGTAATATCATCTGTAGCCACTCTTAGTACATCATCAAGGATTTCATTTTTTCCTGTATTTACCCAATATGCTTGAGGAAGGCATCCCTTGGAAATATAGTTGATTACAGACCATGGATTATATATTTCTTCGCTACCAAACAAATATCCATCGTACCAGTCTTTAAGTTCCTCCTCTTTATCTGATACTCCATAGTAACTGAGCATTGCTTTCACTTCAGATTCTGTAAATCCAAAAAAGCTATCGTATTCTTCATCCATTACGGAGTTCACTGTTAAATTATTTAGACCACTAAAGATACTTTCCTGAGCAATACGCAAAATTCCTGTTAGGAAACCATAGGATAAATTCTTATTATCCTTAAATGCTCCTGAAAAGAAATTTCTCATGAATCCAATAATTTCATCGTAGAAATCCTTAGAGTATCCCTCTTGAATCGGAGTATCATATTCATCAATAATGATTACTGGAGCCTTATCATAATGTGAAGCAAGCATTTTAGATAGTCTTTCTAGCGAAGAAGTAAGCTCCACTTCATTAGCTGTAGCGCTAATAATCTTTGTAAAATACTCCTTCTCATATTGTGAGAGCTTATCACTATTTAGTAGCTCTTGATGTCTTCCATACTCTTCTTGAAGTAGTCCCCTTATTTTATCTATTGTTGCGTCCCAAGTATCAAATTTAACATCCTTAAAAGTTAAGAATATGACTGGATATTTTCCTTGATGTGAACGATACTCTTCTCCACATTGCCAAATATTTTTATCGACAAAATACTTACTAGTATTCTTATCTGATATTTCAAAGAACACTCTGAGCATATCCATATTCAAGGTCTTTCCGAATCTCCTTGGTCTCGTAAACAAAGATACCAATGGCTTTTGATCCAAGAATTCTTTGATTAATAACGTCTTGTCGACATAGTAATATTCTTCTTGCGCACGAACATAGTCAGAGATGCCGATTGGTAATGATTTAACTTCTGCTTTCGCAACCATATTTTTCTTGATGTATTTTCCATTAGACACTCTTCCATCCATTGGCTTTGGAGAGTCGTCTGGAATTAACCAATATCCTTTTTCTTTTATTGCACCCTGTATTCTTCCTTTTTTGCACATATCATTTACGGAACGTGGAGAAACATTCCACTCTAAAGCCTTTTCTTTACAAGTTTTCATATATATATCAGCTCCTGTCATTCGCAATATTATTCCTCATCTTACACAAATTATACCTCAGTAAAACGTAAAAAGTCAAATCAATTCTATATTTTGCGTTTAATTATTGCGTTTGCTTAATGTTTTGCGTCTTGTATTTTTCGGCACTTTTATTTTGGTTTTTTCAGTCCACAAACTTGTTTGTAGCATATTACTCAGACAAGTTTAACTCCACTGAAAAAGGACCAGCCCAGCTGATCCTCTCCCTCTATCTCCAATCTGGTTCTATTATCTCATACACATCTCTGCATCTGTCGGCAGTGGCATCAGCGGTGCGGACGGCAGGGTCTGATACCAATAAGCAACACTGGTGTAATCATCGTAACGCGGTCCGGTCCAGCCCATGTTGTCGAGTGTCATACGAAACTTATTCTCAAAACGGATCGGGTCTGCAATATGGAAATGATACAGCAGGAATCTCTGCTATCCGTTATAGAATTCCCGGTTGTCTCCATAGATTGCATACATGCCGGTATATAAGCCGCTGAAGGTCTGATAGCTCTTGATGATGATGTCATTTCCAAATCCATAGGAACCGCCGAAGTAGTCTTCAGTTCCGGTATAGTGGATAGACGGATACGGATCATCGTCCAGATACATGCGGGCTTCGCCTTCTACCCAACAGGTATTGTTGCCATTCATACCAGTTGCCAGAGTCACACCAACAAATTGTCCCCTACCTTCGATTCCGTCAACGATTGTGTAGGTACGACCCTTCTGAACCGGGTGCTCTTGGCGATAGGTGGCATGGAAATAACCAGCCTCCGCCGGAATCTCCTGATAAGCTCCGGTGATAATATAATAGAGATTTTCATCCTTGTCACCACGGTTTTCCATCGTGATCCGAGCTCTCTTATGGAACGGCATCTCAAAATAGCTGTTATAGCCGCGACCAGGAGCTACCAGCATCATGGCAGAATTCAACACCGGATATTTGCCATCCCTGTCCACGAAATTTTCATCATAGGCACATCCGAAGAATGCAGAGAGCGGAGCTTCCACAGACGGATATTCCTGATCATCCCAATACATACGGATGATAAAATGGTGCCCTACATATCCGGTAAACCACATATGCTGGATCACACCCGGTCCTGCAGCATCTACCAGAGTTACGGTTTCCCCTGCAGGAATCGTCACGGTCGGACGAAGCTTGGTGCAGTCACCGCCCTGGGAACCACCTGCGCGTACACCGGTTGGATTCTCTGCGGAAAATGCAAACGTTTTGGAGTTCTGGATCATACAATAGTTGTTCATATTCTTCTCCTCTCTGATCAAACCTGGATCATCTGAAATTATTGCTTACTACGCTATCGCGTTTCTCTATTCACTATAAATTCACTATAACATTTATCTCCCATGAAGTGACGGAATTACAGAATCATTCCGTCTGCGCCTTCTCATTTTCTTCCCGGATAATCTCCTTTAATTCTTTTCGCATCACATCCAGTGGAGCCTTCTGTCCGGTCCATAATTCGATCTGAGCAGCCCTCTGGAACTGGACATACCAAGACCATTCAGGATTTTGCAGCCCTTCTTCTCAGCATTTTTCAGGAATGCGGTCTTGGACGGGTTGTAGCAGGCATCAAAATAAAACTGTCCTGGCCTGATTAGTTCAAATCTTTGTATATGGGTTTTTGTATTGCCCGTGGTTTTGTGTTCTGTCACCGTATTGAAGGTTTTTCGGCTTTCTTAAGTGACTCCCTTGTAATCTTTTTCATATCAAGGAATGGCAGCCCGGATGATGCGTCTGCTCGACAATCTCCAATACAAGGCCGCCATCAATCGGCATATTCATCATGACGCATATAAGGTGCTGGCGGTTCTCATCCCCGATAGCATTCAGCAGCTTCCGACATTTTTTAAATTCCGCCTCCAGTTTATGGACCTCCTTTATTCAAGCGCTTAAACTGATTATACCATAAATCTATGAACAAAGTTTATCTGTAAAGAAAATTGATACAGAGTTTTTCAAAATCGGTCCATCTGCACCAAAGCATCCTGCCAGCATTTCTCTCCTCCCCGCAGGAACTTCTTTCACCACAAATCATATTCATTTTTATCGAGGACAGTCCGGTTAACAAATTCCAACCCGAAAGCTTTGCTTTTAGGTTGTCGCGGTACACTCGCGCAAAATAGGGGTACAATGGGGGTACAAATACCATTCTCATTCCCCAAAATCCTTGATTTTAAGGCATTTCAGGCAAAAGTACAGTTTCTGCCGTGGCAGATGAACAGTATTTTTATCATACCCTTAAAACTCCTTAAAATGCTTATTTTTGCCGTATTTTCGGCACTTACAACAATTTTTCAACAGTACTATGGCAGTGCTTTTGTACACTTTTTCAGGCTTATTTTGGCATAACTTTGCATAACTTTTCCTTCGTTTGGGCTAAAATTTGGGCTAAATTCTAATTTTTAGCCCACGACTTTTTTCATCTCTTTCAGGGCGTAAAGAGCTTTACTATGAATTTCTAATAAATCAGCCTTATATAAGTATCCAGCTGCTTTTCTTCTAATTCTGCAATCAGTTCTGTAAATAGTTGCTATAAATGGATGAATACTCACAAACTCCGCATGTGTCCAAGCCGCATATGCAATAGGATCCATGCCTTCCTTTTTCCATGTAAGATCTGCATAAAAATTCTTAATCTGCACATACATGTCATTGCCAGCAAGCGGCGTATGTCCTGCCCCACTGATCCTGACCACCTGATTGCGATACACGCCACCAACCATAATGTTCTCTGTCAGAATTGCATGGATATCTTTTACAATATGTTCATCCAGTACTTTTTCTTCGGCAATACACGTTTTCACATATCGATATGCCCTTTTATGGTTGACAACTTCGTAAACTTCCCGCAACTGTTTTCCGCCAATGGGAACCCCATCTTCCAGGACAACTTTCGTTTCCATCCGTGTCAACGTATTTCCCTCTATAGCGGGTAGTTTATATTTCGCACGTTTCCGTTTCTCTGTTCAAAGAAACGGAAACGCACTCAACTGGGGCTATCCGACCCACAATCAAAATATTACAACTTCCGGTTCATGTGTAAATGCAGAAAATGTTGCGGTTGCATTTTTGAAATAGAATACCTCCGTGTTGCCATCATCTGCAGAATACATTTTCTGCAAGGAGGGATATGCATCCAGCATGGACTGTCTCGCTTCTCTGCAATCATCTTCCACAAGTTCCCCCGCCACGCGAAGCCACTCACCGTCTTTGAATGCACAGATTTCCACCTTTGGATTGGCATGGATCTGTTTTGATACGTCCTTCACCTTTCCGGTCTGAATATACAGTTTTCCTTCAAAACGATGAATAGTTCCGAAGGGTCTTACTCTTGGCTGATCCCCTTCTACAGTTGCCAGATAATAAATTTCTGCCTCTTTCAAAAATTTTTCTACTCGTTCCATGATGAAATCCTCCTGTTCTTTATATTTCATTATTTACTCTTTTAATCATTGGCAATTTACATAATTCAGGAAATCATTTCTCAACTCTCTTTTTAATCGATAATACTCTTCCTCCGACAAATGCAAAATATGCTGGATATCATAATCCTCTTCTCTTGCACACATCAATCTCAAAATGGCGTATTTTAAGGACCCCAATCGCTTTGCATAATCCCAAAGCACAATACTATTCTCAAAATTCCCTGTTTTTCCCGGAAAAAATATACCTATTTCTTCTTCCGTTCCTGGTATTCTTTGATTTAAAGACATTCTGCTTTCCAGGCTTATCTTTTCATTTCTTATCCTTTTCAGGTCAGCAAACTTTTCCTTTACATTTGTTTGCACATAGTCCCAATAGTCTACATCCCCTATATCGTACTGGTACTTTTCTTTCCCATCTAAATACACAATCCACCCCTCTCCGATACATTCACTTTCTTCTAAAGTCCCACCCCACAGTAAGTATAATTCGTATAAAAAGCGGCTAACCTGTTTTTCCTCATACACAGAAAGATTATTTTTCATTTTTTCTTCTCCCCTTTATCAGTTTTGGACATTCTGCCACTTCCTGTAAAATTCCTACCCAGGATTGTAATTTTTCATTCCATTCAACTTGATAAGATGCGGGAATTTTATATCCTTTCCTTCTCAATCCTTCCACATAATTTCTGAATTTTTTTCTCCCGTTTTTCAGATATTTAAAAGCCCCCTGTGCATCCGGATGCAATGCCAGTATTTTCATGTCACCCGTTGCATAAAAAGCAACTTTCCATTCGTTTCCCAGCTTTTCAGACATCTGTTTCCTTAATTCCGCTCCCAACGAAATAGTCCCACTGGCTAAAGCATTAATTTTCATCGTACCTGACTGTTTTTCATCTGGAATCCACACATTCATCTCCGATAAATCAAGCTCAATTTCACTACCTCTCATATAACATCCTCCATAATATAATTTTTCTCAATTATATTTCTTATAGAGAAGCTTTTCCATTCGCAATATAACAGATATTTTAATTAAATATTTGTTTACTATACGCATAGAATTTATATGTGAAATTATTCTATTGTAAAAGGTTAGGATATGATAAGACGCTCGCATCCCTCCATTTCTATCGCTCCCTTTCTATCTCTCCCTTTCAGCTACTTCGTTTCCCCGTTTTTGAATCTCCATGCCATATCACAGTCCTGCACGGCAAATTTTCCTCCGGTGATCTCAATATCACAGCCTGTGATGAAGCTGGCACATTCGGAAGAAAGGAACACCAGCGGCTTTGCCAGATCCTCCGGCTTTCCCAAGCGTTTCAGCGAAATATCTTTTGTAAATTTTTCCCGGTAATCCGCCACAATTCCCGCATTGATCTCCGTCTCGATCATGCCCGGAATGTACGCGATCACCCGGATGCCATAAGGCGCCAGCGCCGCTGCTGTACTTCTGCTGAGACTGGAAACCGCCGATTTTGACGCCGCATAGATGACGCTGTTGGCATGAGGAATCAGTCTGGCATAGCTGGATGCATTCAGGATCACACCGCCACCTGACTTCTTCATATATTCGGCGGCAATCTGCGTGCCATGAAATACACCCTCCAGATTGATTTTCATCACTCTGTCCCAGTCCTCCTGCGTAAACTGCGAAAATTCCTTTACACAATCCACTCCTGCATTGTTTACCCAGATATCCAGATGACCAAATTTTTCAAATACTCTGGCTGCATAACTTTCCAGTCCCTTTGTATCTGTGATATCCAGCTGTTCATAATAAATCTCATGACCTGCCGCCCGGCACTCCTGCGCAAATTTTTCCAGAACCGTCAGGCGTCGGCCAAAGGTACACACCTGTACCCCTTCCTTTAAATATTCCAATGCCAGTGCTTTGCCGATCCCCGTACCGCCGCCGGAAATCACCGCAACCTTTCCTGTAAGATTCAGTTCCATAAAACATCCCCCTTATCTGTTTTCTCCTGCTAACACCATCTGCATTATTTTTTGAAAGATTGTGCAAACCTTTCATCATCCTCCACTGTCCGTTTCTTTAAACCTTTTATTTTATATGGTACTTTTCCGTTATGAAAATAAGCTCTGCTGTTCATAATCCGTATGACGCTCTAACATACTCGGCATCTGATGCAAAATCATCTCCATTTTACGATCATCAAACCAGTCCATCAGCAGCCCTTTTTCCAGAATCAACGGCATCCGGTCATGTACTTTTATCATGGATCCGTTGGCTGCTGTCGTCAGGATCACGAATCTTCTTTCATTTTCAAACCAGTCGTAAAATCCCGCCATATACAATATCGATGCATCAGGCTTTGTGAAAGAACTTTTCTCCTTCATACGATTCCATTCATAAAATCCACTCGCCGGAATCAATACCCTGTGATGCAAAATTCCATTCCGAAAAGATGGCTTGTCCAGCACAGACTCCACCCGTGCATTGATCACCAGATTCTTGCCCTTTGCCAGAGGATATCCCCACTTGCAGAGACTGATCTGCAAACCGGATTGCTTCATTTCCAGAACAGGCACAGTATCTGTCGGCCGGATATCGGCTGAAAAATGCTGCTGTAAAATCTGCGAATTCGTACCTGGTACTTCTTTTTCGATTTCAATCATCATGTCTGAATCAATATAATATCTGCTACACATACTATCCTCTACAGCTGATCGTATTTTGCTGCGTTTCCCTTTGCTTTTTCTACCGGATATTTTGCTTCATTCTGAGACATTTTCATATTCACGATCTCATCTGCATCCAATCCCAGCTTGTCCAACAGATTTTGACTGTACACCATGACATCTGCCAGCTCTTCTTTCACATGCTGCAAGTCATATTCCGTATCCGACCACTGAAAACATTCCAGCAGTTCTGCTGCTTCAATGACAATCGACTTTGCCAGATTGGCAGGAGAATGAAACTGATCCCAGTCACGGTCTTCGGTAAATTTTCTGATTCTGTCTATCGTTTTCTGTTTCAAGGCAATCCCTTCTTTCTGTTTTTTCGATTCCGACAATCCAATCTATGTATCTCTTTCATTATTTATAGTATCTCTTCTTTATCCACAAACAGCGATAAAACTATTCCTTCTATATCATACAATTTTCTGTCAAATTACTATCCCTCTGCAATGATCCACCTCATGCTGGATGATCTGCGCTGTCCATCCGGCATATTTTCCATGCTGTTTTCTGAAATTCTGATCCAGATAGTCTACTTCAATTTCTTTATATCTCGTACACGGTCTGACACCTTCCAGAGAAAGGCAGCCTTCTTCTGTCTGGTACTCTCCTGATTTTCCTGTGATCACCGGATTGATCATAACAAATTGAAATGGCCCCACTGCCACCACAATGATGTTTTTATGGATGCCGATCATGTTGGCTGCCATACCGACACACCGATCCAGATTCGCTTTCAGCGTGTCCAGAAGATCCGTTACCACCTGTTTATCTGCCTCTGTTGCGTCCACAGATTTCTTGGAGAGAAATACAGGATCATGTATGATTTTCTTTACCATGTATATCGTCCTCGCTTCCATTAATATTGTTTATATTATCTTCCAGTTCTTTCTCAATCCATGTCATGATGACATCCACCAGGTATTCCTGCTGAATCGCGCTCAATTCCCGCCCGGGCTGCAGCTTATGCCACTTCCGAATGCATTCCCGGCAGCAGGTTGCCGTGGCGTGCTGGGCAATGAATACCGGATGTCCCCGCATGGGCGTCTGCTTTCCGTCGTTGGGAATATATGCCGGTGCTTCCCGTTTTGCAATAAAATCCCGGGCATGTTCCCGGATAACATCCAGTCCCTTTTCCTGTATATAGGCAATGTCCTTTTCTTTCAGGTGAAAGTTGCTCCTGAATTTGGATGCTTCCAGATGCGTGAAAAGCTGTTCATACCACTCTTCTTTTGTCATGCTGTATCACCCTTTCTGATACCTGGCAACATCATCCGAAATGCTTCGAAAAATGATAGTCTGTGTACCCCAGCATTTTTGTAAAAATAATATCGATGACGATCTCATAAAGCATCTTTGTCCGCACATAGATCCAGTTCACATCCACCGGATTGGCTGTATAATCCTTGAGATTTTTCTTTTCTCCGATTCTGGGAAAGGTGATTTTCAAACAGCTGTTTCTGATAAAATACCCGGCATGTACGTAATGATTGCGCAGACAGATCATCTCCTGTGCCAGCTTCTCGATCTCTTCTTCCGACATTGAATGATTTTTCACATAATGTTCCTGTATGCCAATAGTCAGAAAATGGTTCTTCGTCCCGGGCAGAGATTGTCTTTTATAATAGCACTCCACAAACCGGTAAAACATCAGGAAATTGTCCTCGAGACTTCGGGAAGTTTCCAGAACAATATAGGGAATATTTCGAACATCCGCGGTACTTTTCCGATAGGGGATCGCCGTGTAACAATTTTTCAGAAAATCCAGCAGATCTACAGCAACGGTTCGCTCCACGCGGCGCTCCTGATAAGAAAAAGGGCGTTGCGGCAAATGCAGCTGATAATAGATATCTTTTATCTGCACCTGTACTTTTTCCACCCGAAATTTTCCCGGGACATACAGCTGCATAAAGATGCGCAGCTCCCGCAAAAAGTCAGCAGTATCCTCATAGTTGACGCGCCGCATCAATTCGATCTCGATATAGCCGCAAAAATCAATGTCGATATGATGGCTTCCCCGATCCCGCATACTGCTCCATATATCCCCCACAGAAATGCATTTCACGTTGTTTGCGGCAATGTCTACCGATCTGACATTCTTTTCCCGGGACAGGCAGATCGTGTACTTCTGCTCTCCGTTTTCTATCCGCAGGCTGGGACAGCCGATCAGATCATTGATGGATTTGCTGTAAATCTTTATGTTATCTGTCTTTGGTGTTGGCGGAAGGTCCATGAGTCTCTCTGCATCTCTGTGTTCAAAATAAACATTAGATTGAAAAGTGGTAAAGACACCACCATCCAGAGAATTGTACACCGCACTGTTCCCTGCATACCAGGCATTTTTCAGGAGATAATTCTTCTTATTTTGAACATCCACAAGCAAGAGGTCTCTTTTCCGGAATTCCATATTGCTTGTCCGGATTTTAAACCCATTGACCGCTTCTATTTCCTCATCGATCTCATATTCCGCCTTTATTTCCAGCAGATCCTCCCGCATCTCGTAGGTACATAGATAAGAGATTTCATAATTGCCGTCCATATAACATACTGCCATTCCCTTATCCTCCACCTCATTTATACCAGCTTCAAGGCCCGCTTGCGTTCACCGTGCCATGATCCGAACTTTCCGTTCTTTACGCTGCTTCTCAGCTATCGTGATCACATTCACCATTCGTCACGCATGCCGATATAATGACTTACCTGCATTCATAATATCACACTTTATTGTATGACGCGCAAACGTTTTGACGCTTCCCGCTTTCGGTGCTATGATGGAATAGAAAATAAGGCACAGCGGATCACACTATCGTTCATACCTGTACAACAATCCCAAAGAGAGAAGGATCTTCATGCAGTTTCTGATTTTATTTATTGTAGCTATGGTCATCAGTTCCATCGGCTTTCAAAAGTTTGTATGGTTCATTTCCCTGGGGTATGGATTTTCCATCGCTGGCATTGGTGCTGCCATGCTTGTTCTGTTTTCCAGACAACTCACCCCGGTGACGGTCATTTTGTGTATTTTATGTATGATCTACGGCTGCCGCCTGGGCGGGTATCTGCTCGTTCGTGAAAAGCGGAGTGCCTCGTATCAGAATACAATGAAGACTGAGATCAAGGATGGTTCCAACATGAACTCTTTCCTGAAAGTGGTGATCTGGGCCTGCTGTGCTCTGCTGTACTGCTGTGAGACTGCGCCCATCTTTTTCCGGCTGAAAAATCAGGCCGGCACAGACGCTGCTGCTATTATCGGTACGATCATCATGGCACTTGGCATTGTTCTGGAATCCAGCGCAGACCTTGTGAAAAACAGATACAAAAAAGATCACCCCAAACGTTTCTGCGACGTAGGCATTTTTCGTCTTGTCCGCTGCCCCAACTATCTGGGCGAAGTACTGATCTGGACCGGCGTATTCGTCTCCGGCGTCACAGCACTTCACGGGTCATTGCAATGGATTGCGGCTCTGGCCGGATGGATCTGCATTGTCTATATCATGTTCGGCGGTGCCAGAAGACTGGAGCTTCGGCAGAACAAAAATTACGGAGATGACCCGGACTATCAGCACTATGTAAAAACAGTTCCGATTCTGCTCCCCTTTATTTCATTATACAGCGTTGCAAAATATAAATGGTTGGTAGGTTAAACAATGGCAAAGAAAAATTACGAAAATTTTCCCTTATCCCTGGCATTTTTTGATGCACTCCCGGTACTGTTTTTCGGCATCGCAGTGCTGCTCATTGCCATTCACTTTGAAAATATCCTGTTTATCACAGGCGCTTTTCTCTGTACTCTGGCAGGCATTGGAAAGGTCGTCTGGAAAATCATCATCGCCGGGACAAGAAAAGATATCGTCTGGATGAACCGGCAGCTCCGCGTTCTCATGCCTGTTGGATTTCTGTTGATTTTCTCAGGCCTCTGGCAAGGCAGAGGCACCATTCATCTGGCGGCACTGTGGCAGAAGATATGCACTTTTCCCACGGCTCTGTTTTTCGGTATCACCGTGATCGGCATGATCTGTATGAGTGTGTTTGCCGTAAAGCTGGATGGCACGAAGCTCCGCTCCAACTGGATCGAGCAGATCACCAACGCCATTGCACAGGGATGCTTCCTGCTGGGGGTGCTCAGTCTCCTTTAGACTGTCCCCACCACATGCCAATACGCTCCAGCTGCTGTATCTGTTCTTTTGTCAGTTGATTTCTTCTATATTTTGACCTTTGTCTGTAAAGCCAGTTTTTCAGACTCTGTTCCTCCTTCGAAATGTTATACTTTGGAATGAACAGAGTTCCTTTCTCCTCGTAATATTGTTTCGCTTTTTCATACGCCTGCGCCCATTTTTCCGGAAAAGACTGCCAGACAATGCCATATTGTTCCAAAAATATCTGTTCCTCTTCCGGGAGCTGTCCCTGTACCCATTTTTTCTTCTTTCCCTGTAGCCACTCCCACAAATGAACACCTTCATATTCCGTGTGCATGGGCATTTGTATATGACCAAATTCCCCGTAATATCGCATCAGTGTCTCCCGCTTTCTCTGTTCCGAAGCCTCCATCGGATTCCATTGCATTCCCAGCTGTTCCAGTTTTACGCTCCATTGCTCTCCTAGTTTTCCCATCCGATACGCTTCCCGTTGATGAGAGATCCATTTTCCAAGTGCAGCACCGTCCGCTGTCTCATACCAGGCCGGAACATCGAGAGCCCCCGTCTCATGCACATATGTCACTGCTCTTTCATAATACTTTTCCCATGCGTCATTTTGCGGATCCAGCACAACCCCAATCTGCTGCAGTTTTTTTATATGTCGTTGCGGCATATGCCCCCGCTGATAATCCTTCCTTTGTTTGGCCATCCAGTAATAAAGATTTCTGCCAGAAGCATCATACATTCCTTCCCTGATGTTTACAGCACCTTCTGTCTCATACATAATCAACAAAGTCTCATAAACCTGATCCCACGCATAACTGGAATATGCCTGTTTCTCTGATACGATTTTTTCATACTCTTTCTCGATATTGCAGCAGCATCGTTTTCCAGTCAGTTTTAGAAGAACCGTCTCGATTGCCTGACCAAGATCCTGCAAATTCCCCGGTTTTACAAATAACTGATACGCACAGTTTCTTACCGGATCCAGTCCTTGTTCCCGAATCCGAAACAGTTGAATGCCATGTTCCAGGCACTTCGCATTCTTTTCTTCTTCCAGGCTACTCTTACTTTTATGCCAGGCCACGCCATCATATTCGATTCCTGTCTTTATGGAAGGAATATAAATATCTATTTCCATTCCAAGAAAATCTCCCCGGGAAAGTTTTCGCGCATCTGGAAAATAAACATGTACATAATGATAAATCAACATTTCCGGTACAGAAGTATGCTTCCCCAGACCGGTCACGTCCCACTGCATTCCAATCGCTTCCAGAAGATCTATCTCTTCCCTGCGCAGCAACATTTGGTGCTTTTTCTCTCTGGAAGGATAACACAGCAGCTCCCGATAAGCTTTTCGCTGCCGCACCAGCCATCTTCCCAGAGAGCAGCCATCCTCCGTTACATAGGAAACCGGTATATTCAACGAACCGTGTACTTCATAATACGTTCTGGCATGCGCGTAGTACCATTGCCAGGTCACATCCCTGCGGCTTTCCCAACGCATCCCCAGGTTGTCCAGAAGCGCAATCTGCTCCCCTGTCAGCGTCCCCCGTTTTCCCCGTCTGGCATAGCGCTGCTCAGATAACCACACATATAAGGATGAGTGACAGGATACTTCCAAATGTCCGTTTTGCTCATAATATGCCTTTGCCTCCGCATAGTGCTGCTCCCATGTTCCTGTCATCTTCCCTGCTCTTTCTTTTCCCCGTATGCCTCCAGAATCTGCCGCAGATAAGCCTGATACTCTTCTCGCACAGAAGCTGGCCCCTCGATCTGGATGCCCGCACCCAGGCCGGTAACCCAGCCGAAGAACTGCGGACTCACCGCCACCACCGCTCTCGCCCGGAAATGTTCATCGTCCACAGGCACCATCCACACCCCCTGCCCGAAACGGTCAAGGATCACACCCGCCAGATGGCGGACACAGCGAAACGTCACTTCCACATCTGCCCCGCCATACATGCCGAAGGTTTTCTTGGCAAATGCTGCCAGATCAAAGTGTTCAAAGGCACGCTTTCCCTGACGTTCTATCGTAAGCACCGACATGTGCAGCATCTTATCTACCCGGTAATGCTTGATCTTCCCGGCGGCCGCATCGTAGGCCACCAGATAGTAATTCTCCGCATTCCATGTCAGCGCCCAGGGACTCACCACATACATGGCACCGTCTTTTTTCAGCCGCAGCTTTTTCTCCACCGTCCATTCCGCATACTGAAAGGTGATCTCCCGGTTTTCATAAATGGCCGTATGAATATCGTCTACATTATAGTAAATGGTCTCATTCTCTGTCTTCGGCCGGTTCAGGATAAAGACCTGCCGGGAAAGGATATCCGCGTTGCCCCTGCCGCCCAGTTTTTCCAACTTTCGGATCAATTCTCTGGACTTATTTTCCGTGATAAACTTCGACGACTGTACCGCGTCCACCAGAAGCTTCAGCTCCGGCAGTTCAAATTCCCGCTGTCCCACATAGTAGCCTGCATTCTTCCCCTTCTTCTGCTGAATGTCCAGACCATACGCCTCCAACGTCTCCAGCTCCGCATAAATGGTCCGCCGATCCGCCGTCATGGAATATTCCTGCTCCAGAATGCGGATGAGCTGGGCTGCACTGAGCGCATGTGCATCGTCCGTCCGCTCCAGCATAATATCCATCAAATAAAGAATCCGAAGTTTGAGATCCGTCACTGCCATAGAAAATCCTGCCTTTCCCTTTCTCTATAGCAATGATTATATCAGATTTCGCTTCCGTCTTCCATGTACTCCCAATAATCTTCTTCCGATGCAAACAACATGTAGCTTCCATTCACATATCCCATATATCCTTCTCCGTTCACATATCCTTTCATCATGATACCTCCGTTCGCTTCATTTGTTGGTGTCATGATAGCATAGACAGATGTACAAAAGTATGTACACCCAGGATTATTCTGTTTTTTCCACCGGTATCAAAATCTCCGTGACAAATTTTTCCGGATCGCTGGTAAGGCCATAATCGATCAGTGTGATTTCCCGGGAAAATCCCGCCGGGCGAAATCCCTGCTGTCGAATATGCTCCATTAGTTTTTCATACTGCGCGGGTGCCTCGGTATGGCTGCCCCGAAACCGCACCCGGGCACACAGCTGCTCCGGATAGGTTTCCACCGTGCCCTCGTAACTATCCTCCGGATCCAGCAGCAGAAAGACCAGATCATAATTGTGAAACGCATTATTCTCCAGGTTTTCCCGGGAGATGCCCACACCCACCTTTCCAAGAAAAACCAGGGATTCCTTTTGATTTTCTTCCAGCCTGCGGATAGAATATTCCAGATCCAGGTAGGAATGGGGGCGCAGTGAATCCCGGATCCAAACGATCCGCCCGGCCGGAATGGTTACCAGCGAAATCTCATCCAGCCTGGCATGCGTGGCATCCTGCAGCCGCTGCAGCCGGTGGTCGATTTTCCGCTCAATAAGTTCCAGCTCCTGAATTTTCTGATGAATCAGCTCTTTTTGCTTTGTCAGTTTGTCCTCCATGATCTGGGTATCTCTGTTTTGCAGAAAATCCCTGATCTGGGGCAGGGGGATGTCCAGCACACGCAGGTAACGGATGGTGTTGAGCACTTCCATCTGCCGGATACCATAATAGCGGTAGCCCGTCCGCTCATCAATGACCTCCGGCGTCAGAAGGCCGCTGCGCTCGTAATGCCGCAGCGTTCCCATGCTGACATGGAACATTTTCGCCACTTCTCCGATCTGAAATAATTTCTGGTCTTCCATTAGCCTTCCACCGTCTCTTTCTGATCCTTCTTACTCAGCCACGCATACGCCACCAGACAGATGATCACAGACAACAGCGATCCGCAGGCTGTGGCGATGCCCATGGGGAACAGGGTCGCCGGAAACAGCTTGGATGTCAGATACACGCCCGGCACCCGCACGCACACGATGGCAATGATATTATGGATAAAGGAAAGCACCGATTTTCCATAGGCGCAGAAATACCCGCTGAAGCTGAAATGGATCCCGGCAAAGAGGCAGTCCCAGATATAACCCCGGAAATACTGGCCGCCCAGACGGATCACCTCCGGGTCACTGCTGAACAGACTGACCGCACCGTCGGCCGCAAACTGTACCACACCGCCGATGAACAGCCCAAAGCACACCGCAATGACGATGGCATAGCCCAGCGTCTGTTTTGCCCGGTCATATTTTCCGGCGCCCATATTCTGCGCACAGAGCGCCGACACGGTGGACAGCAGGGAAGACGGCACCAGAAATACGAAGCTGATCATTTTTTCCACAATGCCCACGGCAGCTGCAGTGTCCAGTCCCCGGCGGTTGGCGATGATGGTGATGATGATAAATGCCACCTGGATCAGGCCATCCTGCAGCGCCACCGGGATGCCCACCTGCAAAAGCTGCCCCATGATTTTTCCCTGGGGCTTAAAATCTTCTTTTTTCATGGGAATGCCCAGACTTTTCTTTCGAATGGCGGCAAAGGCGATGCAAACGCTGACCACCTGTGCCAGTGTGGTGCCCAGCGCCGCCCCGGCAGGCCCCATGTGAAAGGCCCCCATGAACAGATAATCCAGTCCGATGTTGGTCACACAGGCCACCGCCACGAAATACATGGGACTCTTGGAATCGCCCATGCCCCGGAAAACGGAGCTTAACACGTTATACGCCGTGATAAACGGGATTCCCAGAAAACAGATGACCAGATAGGAAACCGTTCCCGCCACAGCCTCCTGCGGCGTGGAGATCAGTCCCACGATCGGGTGCACCAGTAAGAGCAGCACACCGACCAGTACCACCGAAATCCCGGAAAACAGCACCGTCGTATTGCCGATCATCCGGGCGGCCTCCTTGCGCTGGTTGCCGCCGATGGCCCGGCCGATGCCCACGGTAGCGCCCATGGCAAGCCCCACGATCATCACTGTCAGCATATGCATGACCTGGCTTCCGATGGAAACCGCCGTGGTACTGGCTGTTCCCTCGAACTGCCCGATGATAAACAGATCCGCCATCCCGTACAGGGTCTGCAGAAAATAAGAGAAAAGATAAGGCAAAGAAAACGTTACGATATTTCCAAACACACTTCCTGAAGTCAGATTTTTTTCCATAATACTACTGTCAGCACTCCTTTCGCTGACCATCAGTTTAAACCTTACAATTATTGTAAGGTCAATCTTTTCTTTCAGCAAGCATTTTTTTCACAGTTCTCCAGTCCGGGTAAAACAGATCCATAAAATGATAAAACCGCTTGTTGTGTCCCCGTTCCAGCAGATGCACCAGCTCATGGGTGATGACGCCTTCCAGGCACTGGGGCGGATATTTTGCCAGATGCAGGCTCAGCCAGATCCGCCGTTCCCGGATATTGCACGTGCCCCACCGGGTTTTCATATCCCGGATCCGCCACTCATTAGCATGCAGCCCCATCCGGGCCTCACACCGGGCCAGCACCTCCGGCACGGCCTGCTGCATCTGCTGCCGATACCATTCCGTGAGCAGCTTTTTGCGATCCTCCACAGATGTATGAGGCATCACTTCCATATATAAAGCAGCACCATATAAACATACACATCCCCATTTTGTATGTATCCCTTCATCTGGGCGGATCCATTGTGGGGTCTCTGTCTCCGCTGCCCCTAATCTCCTGTTTCCAGTGAAATCTCCGGCAAATCCCACCTCATCCAGGCCAGGCGCCATCGCGCCATCAGCCCGTGTGCCTGCGGGAAATGCATTTTCCCCTTTTTCTGCAACCAAAAGCCGACAGGGTGCTCCCCACACATAGAAAAGCTCCCCTGTCTCATATCGGTATTCTGTCTGCGCCGGCCGGCGGCGGATCCGCTCCTGCTGCTTTCTGATCCAGCCTGCCTTTGCCTGTACAAAGGCCGCAATCTGCGCATCGGTGTAACGAAACGGCGCAGTCACCCGCACATCTCCCTCCGGCGGACATACCCGAAGATACATATTTTTGATATTTTTTCTGATGACCAGCACCTGCATGCGGCCCACAAAGATTTCTTTTCCCATCCGTCACTCCAGCAGCGCCGCGATATCCGGAAAAGGCGCCACGCTCCGTTTCAAAATTCCATGAATATAAGCGATGGCGATGCCGTAGTTGGTCATGGGCACGCCCTGATCCTGGGCGCAGCTTAACCGGTAGCGCATCTCCCGCTCGTTGAGCATGCAGCCGCCGCAGTGGATGACCATGTGATAGTCTGTCACATCCTCCGGAAATTCCGTGCCGGAAGTGAAGGAGAAGGCCGGGGATGCGCCGGTGTGCTGTCGGATCCAGTTTGGCAGCTTAACGGTGCCGATGTCATCGCACTGCCGGTGATGGGTGCAGCCCTCGCAGATGAGCACCCGATCCCCGTCTTTTAACGTATCCAGCGCCCGGACGCCCCGCACTGCCGCCTCCAGCGTGCCCTTATACCGGGCAAAGAGGATGGAAAAGGAAGTCAGAGGGATGTCTGCCGGGGTGATTTTACTGACCTTTCCGAAAGCCTGGCTGTCGGTGATGACCAGTGCCGGAGCGGTTCCCATCCGGGAAAGGGTGTCGGCCAGCTCTGTCTCCCGCACCACCACGGAGGCCACGCCTGCTTCCAGCAGATCCCGGATGGTCTGCTGCTGGGGCAGGATGAGCCGTCCTTTGGGGGCCGCCTTGTCGATGGGCACCACAAGAACGACGAAATCTCCCGGACAGACCAGATCGGCTGCGATCTTCCGGTCACTCTCCTCCTGTTTTCCCAGGGCAGCGATCCGCTCTTTCAGCTCGAAAATGCCCTGACCAGTCTGTGCACTGACCCAGAGAGGCTGCTGATTTTCTTCTGTCATATGCAGACACTGACAGACCTCTTTTCCCGTCTTTTCCCGGGCTTCCTCCGACAAAAGCTCTGCTTTATTGAGAACCACGATCCAGGGAAACGCTTTTCGGCGGATGGTTTCCAGCAGCGCCGCATCCTGGGGCAGCGCCCCCACAGTGCCGTCGATCACCAGTACCGCCAGGTCGGTTTTGTTCAGCGCTTGGTAGCTTTTCTTTATCCGCAGTGCCCCCAACTCTCCCTCGTCGTCAATGCCCGGGGTGTCCATCATCACCACCGGCCCCAGGGGCAGCAGCTCCATGGATTTTAACACCGGATCGGTGGTGGTTCCCTTTACCTCAGACACCACCGCCAGATTCTGGCCGGTCACTGCATTCATCACACTGGATTTCCCCGCATTGCGGCAGCCGAAGAAACCGATATGTACCCGCTCTGAGGCAGGCGTCGCATTCATTCCCATCAGCAAGTCCTCCTTTTTCCTGTCCCGTCTGTATCGCCGTTCTTCTGTACTGTCTGTCTGATCCATTTTCCTAGAAGCGGAAATCCCGGTCTCCCTGTTCAATTTTCACCAGACGCTCCCGGACAATCTGCTGTACTTTCTCCTTGGGAATCTCGCCGATCTGCTGCTGGATCATTTTTTCACCCAGCGCTCTGGTGGCCGGAGATGCATAGTCGATGAGGTACTCTTTCAATGTCATCAGGGCATTGGGCAGGCAGCAGTTCTGGATCTGGCCGGATTTGCACAGAGACATGAACCGGTCGCCGGTACGGCCTTCCCGGTAGCAGGCGGTACAGAAGCTGGGCACGTGTCCCATCTGCATGAGCCAGTTCACCACCTCGTCCAAGGTGCGGTTGTCGCTGACGTCAAACTGACTGCTGTTCTCGTCCTCCGGCTCCGGCTCATAGTAGCCGCCCACGCTGGTGCGGGAACCGCCGGAAATCTGGGAGATGCCTAAGTGCAGCACCCGCTCCCGGCAGGCCTTGCTCTCTCTGGTGGAAACGATCATGCCGGTGTAAGGAACGGCGATGCGGATACAGGCCACGATTTTTGCAAAGGTATCGTCGTCAATGCCGTTGTCAAAGGTGGACGGGTCGATATCGTCTGCCCGGCGGATTCTCGGCACACTGATGGTGTGCGGGCCCACGCCGAACACGGCTTCCAGATGCTCCGCATGCATGAGAAGGCCGGTGAACTCGTAACGGTACAGCTCCAGACCGAACAGCACGCCGCAGCCCACATCATCGATGCCGCCCTCCATGGCCCGGTCCATGGCCTCGGTGTGGTAATTGTAATCATGCTTCGGTCCCGTGGGATGCAGTTTTTCATAGCTTTCTTTGTGGTAAGTCTCCTGGAAAAGGATGTAGGTGCCGATACCGGCATCCTTTAATTTCCGGTAATTTTCCACCGTGGTTGCAGCGATATTCACATTCACCCGGCGGATGGCGCCGTTTTTGTGATGAATGCCGTAAATGGTGTTGATGCTTTCCAGCACGTATTCGATAGGATTGTTCACCGGATCCTCGCCGGTCTCCAGCGCCAGACGCTTGTGACCCATATCCTGCAGGGCGATGACCTCCCGGCGGATCTCCTCCTGGGTCAGCTTCTTTCTGGCAATGTGTTTATTTTTCAGATGATACGGACAGTACACGCAGCCGTTGATGCAATAATTGGAAAGATACAGCGGCGCAAACATGACGATCCGGTTGCCGTAAAAATCTTTCTTGATCTGCTCTGCCAGGGCATAGATCTCCTGATTTTTGTCCTCCAGTGTACAGTCCAGAAGCACAGCTGCCTCCCGGTGGCTCAAGCCCTTCCGCAGTTTCGCTTTTTCCAGGATCTCATCGATCAGCGCCCGGTTTTCCTTGTTTTTCTCGGCGTAAGCCAGTGTCTCCACGATCTCCTCATGGTTGATAAAATCATCTGCACATTTTGATTTCGGATTATACATATTCTCTTGCTCCTTTGTAATGGATATGATCGCCCCGGTCTACGGCCAGCTCCATGCCCACAGAGGCCACGCGGACGTTCAGGCAGCCCGCGCACTCGGCCGCCTCATGGCCGGTACAGATCTTGTTGTCATACAGCATATATTTTTTTCGCACGCCCACTGGGGAAAGGTTGGGCATCACCACGTTGGCGCCACAGCGCAGCCCTTCCTCCCGGCCGTTGGGAGAAATGGTGCCAAGCGCCGTGGTGGCAGGCAGCAGCACCTCCGGCAGCATAAGCCGGAGGAGGCTCAGCAGATATAGCGTCTCTTCCAAGCTTCCTGCCGGTTCCCCCGCAAACGGCGTATCATGATGGGGAATGAAGGGCCCGATGCCCACCATTTCCGGCTGCAGGTCTTTCAAAAACTGCAGGTCGTCAATGAGGGTATCCACGGTCTGTCCCGGTGAACCCACCATAAAGCCCGCACCGGTCTGGAAGCCCAGCTCTTTCAACTGCCACAGACACTGTTTTCGATGAGTCAGGCTTAAATTTGCCGGATGCAGCTGCCGGTAATGGGCATCATTGGCCGTCTCGTGTCGCAGCAGATACCGCTCTGCCCCGGCCTCTTTGAATTTCACAAAGCTCTCCCGCTCCCGTTCCCCCAGGGAAAGCGTAATCGCACAATCTGGAAAATCCCGCCGGATCGTTCGCACAATGTCCACGATCTTCGCATCGGTATACCAGGGATCCTCTCCCCCCTGGAGCACGAAGGTGCGAAAACCCAGCCTGTGGCCGGCCTGACAGCAGGCCAAAATCTCCTCTTTCGTCAGCCGATACCGTTCCAGATTGCCATTGCTTTTGCGGATGCCGCAATAATAGCAGTCGTTGCGGCAAACGTTGGTAAATTCGATGAGCCCCCGGATAAACACCCGCGGCCCGTAGATCTGATCCCGCAGCGCCGCCGCTTTATGAGCCAGCATCTCTGCGTGTTCCTCCGTTCGTCCCAGAAGCAGACATCTCCACTGCTCCCGGTTCAGACAGACGCCGGATTCCAGCGCCTCCACACAGGAGAGGTATTCATGTTCGCTCATCCTTTTCCTCCCTCCGCCTTAGAATACAGTGCTTTAGAGCTGACGCCTTTCAAACGGCCCAGCTTTCCCGAAAGGGCACTGATCACATCCATGGGCGCGTCCAGCACCACACTGATGATGTTCACTTTTTTCTTCGCATAGGGAAGCCCCATGCGACCGATGATGTAATCCCCATACTGGTGCAGCAGCTCATTCACCTGTTCCGCACTGCTACGATCCTCGATGATGATGCCCACCACGGAAATCCTCGTGTTGTCTCCCATTCTGTCATCCTTTCCTCTGCTGACCTGCCAGTGGTAGCATATGTCGCTCCATCCTGTCTAATATCTATTGTTCCGTAAATACCATTCGTAAAAAACGCATCAAAAAGGAGCCTTCTTCCGAAAGCTCCTGAAATTCATCCGCGCTATTATTTACATTGAAGGGTACTATTCACAACATGGCCATTCACAAAAGCATAGCTTCGATACTCTCCGCTACCTTTCAGCTCATTTGTGTGTACAGCAACAAGCCTGCCCTGTCGGGCCTGCCATTCTTCTCCGTCAGATGTGTTCTTTCGGTCAGTGTCTGATATTTTGATACCTCATGGCAAGAAAAACAGCAACTTTGCTGTCGCTCACCATTTGGAATGATTGATTCTATTGTACCGGGCATTTTGCCCGAAAGTCAAGGTTTTTTTAATTCCCAAAACGCCACCGCGCTGGCCGCCGCCACATTCAGAGAATCCACGCCGTTGGACATGGGAATCTTGATGGTGTAATCGCAGGCATCGATGGTTTCCTCCAGCAGACCGTCGCCCTCCGTCCCCACGATCACCGCCAGCTTCTCTTCCTGAGACAGCCTTGGATCGTCGATGCTTACCGTATCCTTGCGAAGGGCCATGGCCGCGGTTCGAAATCCCAGCTGCCGCAGATTCTCCATGGCCGGACCGGGCCAGTCGGCTTCCGCATCCACATACGTCCACGGAATCTGGAAAACCGTTCCCATGCTTACCCGGGCCGCCCGCCGATAGAGCGGGTTGCTGCAATCCTTCGTCAGCAGCACCGCATCCATGGAAAGAGCCGCCGCAGACCGGAAAATGGCCCCCACATTGGTGGGGTTCACCACATGCTCCAGCACCGCCACCCGAAAAGCTGTGGCACACACCTGCTCCAGGGTGGGCAGGGGCTTTCTGCGCATGGCACAGAGAATGCCTCTCGTCATGGGAAAGCCGGTGAGATTCCGAAGGATATCCGCTCTGGCCGTATACACCGGCACGCCGGGACACCGGGCCGCCAGCGGCAGCGCTTCCCGTTCCAGCAGAGTATCTTCCGCCAGAAAGGACACCGGTTCGTACCCGCCATCCAACGCCCGCTCAATGACCTTGGGGCTCTCCGCAATGAACATGCCCTGGGACAGATCCTGCCGGTTCAGCAGCTGCACTTCGTTCAGGCGCGCATACACATCCAGGGCAGCGTCTGAGAAATCCTTGATCTCTATAACATGATTTTCGTATCTCATATCCATCATCTGCATCCCTTACGATCTCAAGTTCTCGATCTGCCAGTCGATGGGCTCTACCCCATGGGCCACGAGAAATTCGTTGGTCTTACTGAAGGGCTTGCTGCCGAAAAATCCCCGGTATGCAGACAGGGGACTGGGGTGCGGCGCCTCCAGGATCAGGTGGTTGGGATTGGTGAGCATGGATTTCTTCATCTGGGCCGGTCTTCCCCACAGGATAAACACGATCGGCCGGTCTTCTTCATTCAACCGCCGGATGGCCGCATCGGTGAACTCCTCCCAGCCGATGCCCCGATGGGAATTGGCCTGGTGGGCCCGCACGGTGAGCACTGTGTTCAAAAGTAAAACCCCCTGCTCCGCCCATTTGGTCAGATAACCATTATCCGGGATGTAGCAGCCGCAATCATCGTGCAGCTCCTGATAAATATTCACCAGCGACGGCGGGATTTCCACATCCGGCTTGACCGAAAAACAAAGGCCGTGGGCCTGTCCCTCCCCGTGGTAGGGATCCTGCCCCAGGATCACCGCTTTTACCTTATGAAAAGGCGTCAGCTGGAACGCATTGAAAATATCGTCCGGCGCGGGATAGATTTTCCGCGTATTGTATTCCTTCATGACTGTCTGGTACAGCTGTTTATAGTACGGCTTCCGGAATTCTCCCTGGAACACCGGCAGCCAGTCGTTGCTGATCGCTGCCATATGCTTACCTCCTTACCGGAACGCCACGCTGGGCCAGATAATCCTTGACCTGCATGATTTCCAATTCTTTATAATGAAAAAGAGAAGCTGCCAGCGCGGCATCTGCCCCTCCCTCGGTGAGCGCATCGTAAAAATGCTCCAGCCTGCCCGCACCGCCGGATGCAATGACCGGGACAGATACAGCTTCCGCAATGGTGCGCGTCAGCTCCAGATCATACCCCGCCTTGGTGCCGTCACAATCCATGCTGGTCAAGAGAATTTCCCCTGCACCCAGCGCATCCACCTTTCTGGCCCACTCCACCGCGTCCAGTCCAGTGTCAATGCGGCCGCCGTTTTTGAAAATGTTCCAGCCGGAACCGTCCGCCCGACGTCTGGCATCAATGGCAACCACCACGCACTGGCGGCCAAATTTATCAGCCGCATCGCTGATGAGCTGCGGATTGCTGATGGCTGCGGAATTCACCGATACCTTGTCCGCGCCCTCCCGCAGGATCGCCCGAAAATCCTCCACCGTGCGGATACCGCCGCCCACGGTAAAGGGAATAAATACCTTCTCCGCCACTTTTCGCACCATCTCCACCACCGTACCTCTGGCATCAGAAGAAGCGGTGATATCCAGGAAAACCAGCTCGTCCGCACCGGCCTGATCATAGGCGGCTGCGATCTCCACCGGATCTCCAGCATCCCGAAGGTTCACAAAATTGACCCCTTTCACCACCCGGCCATTGTTCACGTCAAGACAGGGAATGATTCGCTTCGTAAACATTTACACCGCCTCCTTCTCAAGATCTGCAAAATTTTTCAGGATCTTTAAGCCCACGGCACTGCTCTTCTCCGGGTGGAACTGGCAGGCAAACACATTCCCTTGCTCCACAGAGGCGTGTATGGTCGTATTGCCATACACCGCGGATGCCTTCACGATGGACGGATCCTCCGCTTGCAGATAATAGGAATGGACAAAATACACATACGGATCACCGGAAATGCCCGCAAACAGGCGGCCATCCGGTGCCAGAGACAGGGAATTCCATCCCATATGCGGAATTTTCAGGCCCGGCTGCTCCGGGAAACGGACGATCTCCCCTTTCAGGATGCCTAAGCCCTCCACGCCGGGGCTTTCCTCCGACCGGTCAAACAAAAGCTGCAGTCCCAGACAGATGCCAAGCAAGGGGATCTGCCGGTCAACCGCCTCATGGATCACCTCATCCAGTCCATATTTTTTCAGATTATCCATGGCATCACCGAAAGCGCCCACCCCCGGCAGGATCAGCTTGTCCGCCGCCAGCAGCGTCTTCGGATCCCGGGAAAGCACTGCCTCCTCATGAAGCGCCGCCAGCGCCTTTTCCACGCTGCGGATGTTGCCCGCGTCATAGTCGATAATTCCGATCATGTATCTTCATCTCCTTATCCCGATATGCAAAAGTATCTTAAAATATGTTCCATAGTATCACATGAAAAGCGCCTTGTCGACTTTTATATGATCCGTCCGTTACTGCTTCCTATTTTCCAGTTGATATATTTCCCGCACGGCATCCAGCAATGCATAATAGAGATAGCAGTCCTTTACCCGTGCCGCAGGATGGGAAAAAGAAATGACCGGCATGCCCCTGTCCCTGAAATACCAGACGCCCCGCGTTGTCATCTGCCATTCTATCTTTTTATCCGGAAAACAGGCATCCACAAACGCGCCCTCCGTTCCACAGCAGATCACCATATCAGGCGCATAAAGTGCCAGCTGCTTTTTCAAGATTTCTCCATTGTCCCGTGCAGCCGCATACACCTGCCTGCTGTCTGAAACATAGCTTCCGGAAGTCTTTTTCACATTGACCGCACAGATCTGGGGCAGGATCTTCGCTCTTCTGCTCCGACAGTCCTTTTCCATCTGTACCCACGGCAATCCTTCCGGCAAGCTGAAAATCCCCTCTGACCATCTGGCAATATTGTCCCAGGTTGGATCATGTTCCCTGTCCCTGCCGCCGCTGCGCAGATGATCGCACAGACTCCAGCCAGAACCGCCATTTACTTCCTTCAGCACATACATGATGCGATAAGCTGCGGATGTATACTGTGCTTCATCCGAAACACCGTCTTCGATCACTCCTGGATCAAGCTGCCGAAGCTCCTCAAACAGCTTCCTCTGCTGCTCTATCATGTCCATGGCTGTCCTCTCCTCCGCCGGTTACATTCTCTATTTTCTTCGCCTGTCACAGGTAGCTTTCCAGCTCTGTCAGGAACTGCACAGGCTCCGCCGCAACAGCCATGCCCCGTCCCTCCAGCTCCTGAGGCACCTGGCAAAGTGTCGGATGTACCCGCAAAAGGGAAGCCTTCTTATTATAAAATACCGTTTTTTCAAAAGGAAAACGGATCACCGAAGGATGGGCAAAGGATACACCCAGCTCCAGCACACAAAGACGCCGGTGCAGGGTACCTGAAAGCCAGGTGGTGTACGTCTTCCAGGAAGGCAGGTAGGCATCCTGGAGATATCCTTCTGTGCGGATGGTGTTGGGATGCAGCGGTCCGCCGCAGGCCGGACACCGGGGCAGCGCTGTAAAAACTTCCCCCGCTTCGATCTGCTGTTCCATCTTTTCATACAGCGGCGCCGTCTCGAAAGGCTCCAGGATATGACGGCTGCACTGTAACATATGTACATTTCCGCAGGGCGCGGTAATCTTCTCTTTGTCCAGCGCACTGTCAAAAATCTCCCCGTCGGTGCACATGGTCACCACGAAAAAGGGCTTTTTCTCCACGATCTTGGAGAGAATGGCATAAGCCTGCTGCACCCGGGCCCGCTTCTCTTCGGTTTCCTTCGCCGGATGGCTTCCCACCACGTCCAGGATTTCCACATATTCCCGCTCGGCTGGCAGAAGCGCTGCTTCCCCCTCCAGTCGTTTTTTATTCTCCATATAAGCTTTACCCAGCGGCGACTGCTCTGCTTTCGTTCCCACCGCAAAGGCCTCACCGATACCGATGAGAAAGCAGTCCGCCTCTCGGATCTGGGCTGCGATCTGTTCCACCTGGAGCATTCTGATCACTCCTTCTTATTTTTCTTGCACTATCATAGCATTCTTTATGGTAAAGTAACAACCTTATTTTTCCCCATGCAGCGGCCGGGGCAGGTTCCACCGGTAATGACTGGCCAGAATCCGGATGACCAGCACCACCGCCGTTCCCGCAGCCAGCGCCAGATAGAGGTTCTGTCCGATAAGCCGCTGACAGACAAAAGCACCGGCCAGAGACGCCACCGCATAGATGTGTTTTCTTAAAATAAAAGGCATGGTATCCGCCAGCACATCCCGGATGACACCGCCGCCGATGCCGGTAAGCATGCCGAGAAAAATAAGGAAAAACCGTCCCCGATAGCCCTGCTCGTAGCCGGTGTACACGCCCAGCACGGTAAAAATGCCAAGCCCCGCCGCATCACAATAGTTCATGATCGTCTCATAGATCTCCATATACCGGCTGGTGAGAATTTCCTGCTTCCAGTAAACGATGCCGAACAAAAGCACCGCCGTCACCAAGGCCGTCAGCGCATAGCTGGGATCCCGGAATGCGCTGGGCGGTGTCAGTCCCAGAATGATGTCCCGCACGATACCGCCGCCCACAGCCACACAAAGCCCCAGCACCACCACGCCGAAAATGTCCAGATTTTTCCGGATGCCCAGCATGGCACCGGAGGAAGCGAAAGCAATGGTGCCAATAAGTTCAATGGCAAATATGATCGAATTTTCCATTAGCTGTTCTCCTGTTTCTTTCGCAGCAGCGCCGCCAGCAGGTGGAGCACCACACACAGGCCAAGGGCACTGGCTGCTGCCAGTTTTCCGGCATTGCTTGTAAAAATCTGCGCCAGCGCGCCAAGCTCCGGCACAGACATCCGCACCCGGCCAATGAGATAACTGTAGGGAATGGGCCGCATGTCATTGGCCTCGTTGGCATCCCCTTTGGTGACAAATTCCCCCATGACGGTACTGTTTGTCACCACTCGATGGGTGATCACAGAAGCGACATCCACGGCATCATAAAAGGCGATCACATCCCCTTCTTCGATATCTTCAGGCGCCACATGTTCCACATAGACAAGGCTTCCCGTGGGGATGGCCGGTTCCATACTGCCGCTGACCACCGTATAAAGCGCATATCCCAGCATCCGCGGAACCGTCAGCGGTACACAGGCCGCAATCAGAAGCACCAACAGCAGCGTGCCCAGACTGCTGCACAAAACCGCCGGAACATTCCTTCCCGTTTTTTTTCTGTCCTTTTTCTTTTTGTTCACTGATTCCAGTCCCTTTCCATTTCCTGTCATACAAGAAAAACGGGGATAGACCCCGACCCGTCGGTTGCTATCCTCGTTTTCATCTTATCGCTATTTTGTTGTGAAATCAACCATCTGCACAAGATTCTTTATTCCGCAGAATGCGTCTTTTTACGAATCCACACGATGATGACGATCAGGGCTGCCAGCGCCGCAATGCCGATCCCGGCTGCCGCCGCCAGCGGAAATGCCTTTGTACTCTGACCGTCCAGATCCAGATTGGCCGCGGGTACCGGCTCTTCGTCCAGATCTACCAGTTGATCCGGCTGTGTCGGTTCTCCGGCGTTGTCTGCCCCATCGGTTCCGGCGGTATCCGCCCCTGCCTCAGCGCCGTTTTCCGCTGTCCCTGCGGCTTCTCCGGCTGTGGTTCCATTGCCACCCGCCGTCGTCTGCCGCCCACCAGTGGTTCCTGTGACGGTGGTCGTTCCCGGCACCACAACCGTCACCACATTGGTCGTGTCATCTCCCCGGACGGTGATGGTTCCCGCATCCCCGGGCGCATAAACAAAGGTGAACACATTTTCCGCAGCGTTGGCGCTCAGCGTCTTCGTCAGTGCCAGCGCCTGGGGCACATAGTTTTCCACATACTGATAAGCCACAATGGGTTTGTCACCCACGTTTCCATAAAAGACCCGATCCGGTGCCAGCTGCTTTCCTGACGCATCCTGATATTTTACCGTGTAGGAAACCAGATTTCCCTTAATGCCATAGGCAACCACGTAGTCAGCATCCCCGGTCACCCGAAAGGTGGTGGCGGACACCGTGTTATTATCTCTTCCCGCAAGACGGATGCCTTTGACATAATATTTTTCATCTGTCACCTGCACCTGGCCCAGGTCAAAGGAAATGATGTTGTCATAGGATGCGGTGAAAAGGATGCTGTCTCTTCCGCTGACGGTTCCCTTATTTCCCGCGTGCAGGGTGATGGTGTAATCATAAGGTTCCTTTGCCGCTGCGGGCATGACCGTCAGACCCATGAGGAAAGTGATTACTGCTGCCGCTGCTGCCATTTTTTTCAGTATTTTCATTCGGCCCGCTCTCCTTTCCTGCTGCTTTTCCGTCTTCTGGAAGACCGGATCCCCACGACCAGCAGCAGCAAGCCGCTGCCCAGTCCCAGGCCCGCGTACAGAAGAATCCTGGAAGTGTCACCGGTCTTCACCCGGTTGGTGATAAACTTTGTCTCCGTGTGCACACTGCCCGGCTGGTGCTCGATCACCGGCCCGCTGACTTTTTCCACCGCAAACGTCATTTTCAGCCTTGCCAGCGTCTTCTGGTAATCGTTGTTCTGGGTTTCTCCCTCGACCTTTACCCGGAGGCTCACCGTCCCGGTTTTCCCGGATTCCAGTCGATCCAGATAAAAATATTCATCCAGCGTGTTGGTGGCCTGATGCAGTCCCTCTAATGCTCCGGTACTGTTCTCCCCGCCCACCGTCTCGCTGTTGTAAATTTCTGTCTCTTTTCCGTCCGCGCCGGTATAGGCCAGCCGATAGGAATAAGCGCCGCCGTCTGCCACATCTGCCGCATCCTCCAGCGACTGCAATGCCTCGTTGGTCATATACCAGTCCGTGGCGCCGGTATCCGCATTTCTGATCTGCACCTTCAGCGTGATGCTGTCCCCCGGCTGCACATTTCCGGCCTCATCGGCCAGCGCGGCGGAATCAAAATTGCTGACGATCTTTTTCCCGTTAAACTCGGCAAACCAGCCATCTTTTCCCTGCAGATCCTCTGCCTGCGCCGTTACGCCTGTGCCCGCCAGCATTGCCAGCGCCATCGTAAGGCACAATAATTTTTTTCTCATATTGTTGTACCCCCTCTTAATTTCCTGACACATTTGTAATCACATCCGACAGATTCTCGCCCCAGGCACTCTTCACAGCATCTACGGCGTTGTGCGTCTGCACCGCCTCTGCACAGACCTGCACCTGGAAGGAATACCCGTCATAAGCATACACGTACGTGTAAGTGGTCATGCCATCCGCCGTCTCCACGGATTCTGTCATCTCATCCTGGATTTCCGGGGAAATCCGCAGGTAATCAGAAAAATCCTTTGCCTCCCCCGCTTTCAGAATGCCGTTCAGATACCAGATGCTGCGCTCCTGGGTTCTCGCGCTCTCGTCCTCCACCCAGCCGCTGCCGTCAGGGACATGCAGCTCGATCAGTCCGGGATCCAGCGTCGTCGCCGGAACCTCCTTTTTCTCTTTGTCCAGCCATCGCTTCGTCACGATCAGGCGCACGTAGCTGTCAATATTTCCGCTGTTGGATACGGTCAGCTTCTCCTCATAATGCTTTCCCGGCACCAGTTTTCCACTGGTTTCCTGGGCCGTAAGACCCGTCAGCAGATCTGCGCTGCTCTCCATCCATGCGCCGTTTTTGTCATAATTGCGCTCCCCGACCTTCGTTCCGTTCTCCAGAAGGGTCAGCCCGATGCTGGACATCTCCACCCCGGCCACATAATTTTCGCTGTAATACGTCAGCGCCGCACGGGTGCTTCCCACCGTGCTTCCCAGCAAAAGCACGGCCACCAGTCCAAGGAGCAGGGCTGTCTTTTTCGGAATTGCTCTCTTTTTCTTCTTCATTTAACTGCCCTCCCCTTTAGTTTCCTGCTTTAGACTGGTGTGCAAATCTTTCCGGGCCGTTGGGCAGCAGTGCGCCGTCATCCCCGTAGCACGCCGGTGCACACTCCTGCACAACGATCACGTTCAGATCCTTTTCGTCTGTGATATTCTGAAAAAGTTCCTGCGGGATGGTGATTGTCAGCGTCTTCGTTGCCTCCTGGGGACTGATCGTCCCGGTGTAATACCAGTACCCGTCCTCGCCGTCCGTCCACAGACCGTCCCCGCCATCCGCAAAGGTCAGCGTATAATCACTGCCTGCAAAAGCAGTCACCCGCACATAACAGTCATAATCTCCCGTGTTTTTCACGGATACGATCTTCTTTCCGTCCTTCACCTTCTCGTCGATCTCCGTCCTGGTGACGCCCATCTGAAAAGCGACGGTACCGGCAGTCTGCACATAAGTGGTAAAATAGGCATAGGTTTTTCCCACCGACGCCGTCCCGGCCAGCAGTACGCCCGCGGCCACCAGGCCCAGAACTTTCTTATTCCATCTTCTCATCTGCCTTCACTCCTCCGTCTCCGTCATTTTCCCAGCCGATCGTATCGCCATCCTTATAGAAGGTATTCACCACCCCGGAGCCACCGTTATGACGTCCGTCATATTCGTTGGAAAACTCCACCTCTGCGGGATAATTTTCCGTCTGCTCGTCATCTGTGGGCATCGCAACGATCTGAGTCGTCTGCTCCGCCGCAGAAGAAAGCTGATAGCTGGCTCCCGTGTAAACCTCCTTCACCGTCACCGCTGCCCCCGCCGGAAGCCCGGTGATGGTCAGCGCATCTTTTCCCGCTTTGTCAAAAGAAATCCGATAAACATTCGTCTCCGGTTTTGCGGCGCCCAGCGGCAGGACAGACACCTCGTATACAAAATAAGCGCCGCCCACCGATGCATTGTAGGAAGTCAGATTTTTCCGGATGACCAGATCACCGAGACGCGGCTCCCGCGCCGGTTTCAGCCCCACCGCCTGCTTTTCGGTCAGTTCATATATCCAGGAATCATCGCCGGAACTGTAATAATCGTTGCCTGGTACCGCAACGAGATAAGGACTGAAGCTGTAAAAATAATACGGGGACTTCACGGCATCCACCATGACCAGATACAGTCCCAGCTCTATGTTTTCAAACTTCACGGTATCTTCTCCGGCAGCCTTGTCTTTCTCATAGCTGACCGCCATGCCCTTCTCATCCACAAGCGCTGCGGCCTGCTGCGCCATGTCCAGCCATTCCTCCGCTTTCGTATCGCTGTCCATTTTGGCAAGGGGAAGGGCCTCATACTCGGCCGTCGCCGTGTAAGCGCCATTCTCTCCCACCGTCGCCACCTGATACAGTGAAATGTGCAGCGGCAGTTCTTTCAGTTCATCGTTAAATTCCATCGACTGTCCGGCCTGCCCTGTCCCGGAGGGATCCTGGTTCTGATATACATTCTGGGCAAGCTGAAATTCTACCGTTCCTTTTTTTGTTAGGTCTATCGGGAGGGCCGCATAGGCACGCGGAAGCTTCAGACCTGCCAGCAAAAGCACCAGCGCCAGGAATCCTGCCCCTCCTGTCTTTATTTTCCTATTCTTCATCGCGTCTTTTCCTCCTTGCCTGATGGCCTCCAAACAGAAACTTCATAATGAGTATCACAAGTAATGTCACCGACAGTCCCAGGATCAGATAGAGCATGTAATAATTCTGTACCGCCTGAACCATGGATTCTGTCACAGAATGCTCTGCTTCCTCTTCTCCCATATATGGCACCCGGCTGCCCCTTACGAGAAGCCGGTGGGAATTCACACCGTATGGCGTACACGTAAACAACGTGACCTGATCCGCCGTGGGATCATTCTGCATCGCCGCTGTCAGCGTCTCCATGTCATCCTTTTCCACCATGGGAAGAATCTGATCGACGGCATAGGCCAGCGTCTCATCCAGGATATGGATATAAAACTGATCCCCTATCTGCAGCTGGTCAATATCGGTAAACAGGCGGGCGCTGGGCAGTCCTCTGTGGGCGGCCAGCACGCTGTGTGTCCCCACACCGCCGATAGGAAGCTTCGTACCGTTCATATGGCCGACACCGGTCTGCAGCACCTCTTCCCCGGTTCCGTGATAGATTGCCAGCCTGACATGGATCTTCGGGATGGACAGATACCCCATCACGCCGTCCCCGGCCACATTGAGCACCTTCCAGTATTCCATATCCTGCAGGTTCTGATCGTCGGCGCCAAACACGTCCCCGTAGAGATTATTTTCTGTAAAAGACTGATTAAAAGCCTGTGCCTTCTCCCACTCTGCTGTGAAATCCTCCGGCGTCAGCGGCTCGATGGCCGCCTCATAGCTGCTGATCAGACGGCTCTGGCGGAAGGTATTCCACTGGTTGGATACCGTGGGATATACCAGTATGCCAAAACCGATGAGAAACAACAGCCCTGTCAGGACATTGATGATTTTTCTCTTCATGTCTGCTCCTTTGGTATCAGATCATCGTTTCTTTTTATCCCATCTCCATAAAAGAAAAACAAAACAGCCGGTCACCAGAAGCCCCACCAGCACCCATAAAAAATAATTGGTGTGAAGGCTGATCTGTCCCGCCGGGGTCTCACTGAAAAGCACTTCCTCCGGCTGGACATCCACTCGATGTCCCCGCACCAGCAGCCGCTGGGTGTTCACACCGTATGGCGTACACGTCAGAAGCGTCACCAGATCCTTTCCCGGCTCCACCATCAGGGGTGTTGTGTCATCCGGTTCCACCACAGAAATCTGATCCACTTCATAGCAGAGCGTTTCATCCAGCACATGCAGCAGAAAATGATCTCCCTCTGTTATCTGATCCAGATCGGTAAACAACGCAGCGCTGGGAAGACCTCTGTGGGCGGCGATGACTGCGTGGGTATTTTCCCCTCCCACCGGAAGGGAGCTGCCTTCCAGATGACCCGCCGCTTTCTCCAGCACTGTTTCCTCTGTGGTATGGTAAATGGGAATATTGACATGGATCTTCGGGATTTCTATCACTCCCATCATGCCATCCCCCGCCAGATTCAGACAGGACATATACACGGCATCCGGTTCCCCGGCGGCTTCTGCCACGGCAAAGGAATCCGGCAAAATACTGGGAAGCAGTGCTTCATTGTATGCCCTTGCTTTCTGCAATTCTTCCGTGTAATCCACCTGGCCGGAGGTTTCCAGCCCGGAAACGGTATGCTCATAATCGCTGATGAGATGACTCTGACGGTAGCTGTTCCACTGGTTTGCCACCAGCGGGTACAGCAATAAGGACAACCCAGCTAAAAATAAAACTGCAATTCCTATGATTTTTGCTTTCTTTTTCATCTGGTCTCTCCTTGTTGCTGTAAAAATTATGGAAAACTTCTCTTTGGGCTGCAGCCCCGGGCTTTCGCCCGGGACTATCCCTGCCGCGGCTTTCGCTGCGAAAATAAAATACCTGCTTAGCTTCTGCTGCTCTTTCTACGATTTGCAAAGAACAGGAAAGCTGCTGCGATCATGATCACACATCCGCCAATGGTGAAGATGGTCGTACCGATACCGCCGGTGGACGGAAGGTTGATGATCTTCGTGTTGACGATGTTTACGGTGCTATCGGATGCCTTGATTTTTCCATTGTCTACCGTAAATGTGGTTGTTCCAATGGTTTCGCCAGTTTTCGGATCGCTGACTTTGATGGTGTATCCAGTTACGGTATCGTCCGTTGCAGATGCACGGATAATATCCACTATCTCTATCTTATAAATGGTATCATTTACGGTGTAGGGTGCCGGAGCCTCTGTCTCTTTCAGATAGTAAGCGCCTGTTCCCAGCTGCCCCTCTTTCACATTGCCCTGTGCGTTTTTCTCCAGTGCGCCAAGGCCATGAAATCTGATTGTGCCATCTGCCCCTGTTGTGTAGCTGCCAAACGGATCAGAAACTGTTTCTTTTCCAGCATTGTCCTTACTGTAAGCTCTGTACAGGGTGAAGGTTGCGCCTGCCAGAGGAGAAGTTTTATCCTCCTTTACTTTGGTAAATGCGCCGCCTTTATCAGTTCCATTCAGATCAAAGGTATATACCTTCTCGGAATCTGTCTTATCTTTCGTGCTGGACGGTGTGTCAGAGTAAGTCAGCGTAACGGTATTTTCACCGGGTGTAATAACCGATGCTGCTGCGGTAACGAATGCCTTGTAAGTGATCGTCACAGTTCTGTCTGTTGCTGCTGCCAGAGATTTTAAGTATGCAGGATCAAACGAAACGATAAAATATGCCGCATCTGTCTCGTATTTGTCTGGTGCAAGCACATTGTTGTTTTTATCGTAATAGGTTACCGTGTAATCTGTTCCAAGTTCGGCAGCTACAGACGCTCCATCCACTGTTTTTTTCGGAGCGGTCACCTGAACTGTGTCTGTCGGTGCACCGCAGTATCTGAGACCTGCATTGATGGTATCCTTGATCTCAAAGGTCAGTTTGTGATCTCCTGTATCAAGATAAGCATCGCTATAGGACGGAATTGTTGTATTTACCGTAAAGGTTACCTTCTCGCTATTCGCAATATCTTCCGGTTTGCTTCTGTCTCTCTCAATTTCCTTCGTGTCATCCTCTACAGTCTTGGTGATCGTCAGGTCAGAAGTCTTTGCGTAAGCGCCTGTGGTTTCCAGTGTCCAGTTTTCACTGGCATCTACCGGATCTCCATCCATCGTGTTGTCACTACCGGACTTTGCATAATACACGCTGGCTACCATCGGATTGTAAACCTTAGAGGTATCTGTTCCGCTGGTTACAAGAATCAGCCACGTACCAGGCTTTAAAGACAGAGTAGCCTTTCCGTTAGCATCTGCGGTTGCAGTTGCGGTATTCGTGAGTTTGGTTAAATCAGATGCTGCCAATGCCGTGATAAAATCACTGGTCAGGCCAACAACTTCATCCGTTGTGCCTGTTTTAATTGTAACAGTATCTCCGGCCTTTACATTGCTGTCTCCATCGACCAGCCACTCATATCCGGTAAATCCATCATTTGTCTCGTTGTACGTTGCTTTGATGAACTGATAAGCTGTTACCGTTACGCCCGGCTCCAGATTTTCTACATCTACGGTTTTGATGTCGGTCGCAGGATTCGGTGCTGCAGCCATTGTTGTCATACTCATGCCCAATACCATGGCGAGCGTCAGCAATGCTGCCCACAATCTCTTCATCTTTTTCATAACTCAACTTCCTTTCTTTGGGTTCTCCCCTCCGCTTATTTGATATAGCTTTTATTTCTATACAGCATCAGCGCAGCCGCCATCATGAGCAGCACTCCGCCAATCGTATACCAGAAGGTTCCGATTCCGCCGGTACTCGGCAGTTCATAATTGGGTGTGTTTTCAAATACAAAGGTGTAGGTGATAATCTTCGTCTTATCGTCGGTACTGGCTGTGCCTGAAATCTTGCTGCCTCCCACGATCGTCACCACAGGCTCTCCGCCTTTGCTTGTATCGATAGTCCATTGCACGTCATTCAGTAAATAATCATCCGGTGCCTTCGTCTCCTTCAACGTATATACGCCCTGTGGAATCGCATCCACCGATGTTTCACTTTCACCGACCTTCTCTGTCCAGCGAATCACGCCATCTGCACCCGATACGCCTGTATATGTGTGTTCATTTTCGGCGGTATCCGTTCCCGTCAGCGTAAATTCTGCATTAGGAATCGTAATGCTGCTGCCATCTTCCGCTTTGTTGGAGCTCTGCTTGACAATCTGCCAGCGCGTCTTTTCTGTATTGGTGATTGTTGTTGTCAGTCCATCCTCCGACACGGTAACCGTTGTTTCATAATTCTCAAGAGTTGTCGTTTCTTTCACGGAATACTGAATTTCTGTCCGTTCGATGGTTCCATCTTCTCCTATTTTTTCATAGTAGTAATATTTAGGAAGATTTTCCCAGGTATATTTCCAGTTCTTTTCCGGATCACTCTGATCGGCTTTCAAAGTTGCCTTTGCTGCATTCCCCTGGGGAAGCGCTTTGTAATCCTTCGGTGATATCAGCCTACTTTCTTCCGCTTTCGTTCCGTCTTCCTTCGTATACGTATACAGATATCTGGCTTCCAGTTCCACGTCTACCGATGTGCCTTCCGCGCCAACCCATTTTTTCACTGCGGTATGAGTGGTCGTCTCTGGCTCCACCTGCAATACCGGATGAAGATAATCCGCCGAATCCGATTCGTTATTTACCTCGTACGATACAGAAGCTGTATCATTGGAATGGAAACCCGGCTGATCGGAACTTGTGATCTGACGATCGGGGTACGTATCTGTATTCAGATCTCCTTTCGTACCACCATACCCGGCATCGTTTCCGCCTTTTTCTTCATATTCCTGATAAGCCTTTAATGTAGGCATAACATCAAAGGTTACCTGATAAGTGACATCCTCCTGCAGTGCAGCTCCCTTCAACAGACTTACTCTTATTGTTTTTCCTGTGATCGTATAAGAGTACTGGGAAGATGCCAGTTCTGTCTTCGTTCCATTCTTATCAACTGTATAGACATGCACATTCGGAGAATCCTGAAAATCTGCGTATGCACTCAGCGTATCTGTGATAACTACATTGGTGTAACGCGGTTTCGTGATATCCTTTGCAATCTGCTCAAAAGCTGTGGACATTGCTGTTCCATTGGAACCATCCAGCTCCGCTGCCCCAACTGCCGTTGCCAGATCAGCACATTTATTGGTGCTGTTGGGATCTGTTGCGTCCACCACATATTTGACAGCCGACAACATATAAGAAGAAGACTGCCACTCATTCACCGCATTGTTGTAGCCGGTTTCATCATATTGAGATCCATATCCTTGGGTGTTCCCCCAACTGTCATAATAAAAAGTAGGATTGCCATCAGTCAAAAAAACCACATAGGTGTTGGCATTACTCCGGTCAGTAGTCCTTGCCGCCAGTATCTCTTCTCCCTTCCGGATTCCAGCCTGCCAATTAGTTCCACCATACTTGTTGACGGTCGTCGTATATGCTTCAAACGAATTCAGTGCTGTCCAAGAGCGACAAACAGTCGCATCATTGTTCTTTCCATCTCCCTTTTGGCCGGAGAATCCAATGACTGCCAGCTGGATATTGTCTTTTGCCTCTGTTTTTTTCAGCTCTTTAACCAGCGTGGAAATCGCGTTATTCACGTTCTCCCTTCTCGCCTTGTTCATACTGCTGGATTCATCCACAATCAGCAGAATATCAATGGGATCAGTTGCCCCGACAGCCCCTTTCACATCCAAAGACAGGGTATAATCATCCTTGCCCTTCTTCAGGATGGTTTTCTTATGTTCCGGGGCGCTCAGCGGCGGCTGCACATCGGTCCGCTTGACGTTGGTGATATACCAGGATCCTTCGCTTCCGCCCAGTGCAGAATTGCTATCCTTCAACGTCCGTTGAGTGATATGAATCCCTGATGTATCCGCAACAACCGTCCATTCGTTCTGCGTTGCCATGTAGTTTTTTCCCGGTGCCGTCTCTTTCAAAATATACTCGCCTGGCTGAATGGTTGCGGAAATATAGCCGTTATCATCAGAAGTCAGCCAGTAATTTCCTTTTCCTTCGGTGGAAGCAAGATAAAATTTTGCATTCTTGATGCCGATATTGGTATCTACGCTATCCACCTTGTGAAGCTGGAACTTTACTTTGCTCGTATCCAGCTTCGCGTTCAATTTCAGTCGATACATGCCGCCGCCCACACTGAAATCGTTGGCAATCACATCCATGTAAAAGGTTTTGGAGTGGTTGTTTTGTAATGCATCCTGAATGATGCCGCCTGCCGCATCCTTCACTGGTTCTGCATACCAGCCATTGGTAACCTTACGGTATCCGGCGATACTGTCCTGTGTGGCAACTGTTCCATCAATCCCTTTAAATGCCTGCAAACCATTCTTTTTCTGATTGGAGGTTCCCGTCCAGAAAGCCAGGTACTGTCTGCAGTTGGCCTCCGTCAACGTCACATCCGATGGATACACAAACACGAACAAGTTGTCATTGATGTAAATGTTTGTATCAGGAACAACCGACTGGATCGTAAAATTATAATCTCCGTAATCCTTTCCTGCCGCAAGCTGCATGCTTCCCAGATCGAACGTTCCCCGAAACAGATAAAAGTCGTCATAATCTCCAACTCTATTCAGAGTCCAGGTTGCAGAATCATAAAGCGTACCATCCTGAGCAGTTATTTCATTCTGTTTCAGATAATTGTTGTCGGTATAATTATGATCTCCAGAACGGGAACCATCCCACACCTTACTCTGGTCTGTCTCCCAGTCCTCTCCGAACCGGCTCATCGTTGTATCCATGTTCCAGCCCAGGTTCGTAGATAGAGTATGTTTTTCCTTATTTTTGATCACATTCTTTGATCTCTTCCAGGTGATTCCGATATTCGCTTCCGTATGATCATCGTTCTGCGTTGTGTTATTCAATTTGTCCGCATTTTTTTTCAGTGTCTCAAAATCCGCATCAGAAATGCTTTTTCCATTCAGATCAACCAGCCCGCCGGCTGCCCGTTCTGCCAGATATGCCACAACAAACTGGGAAAAGCTGTCTGTCACGAATTCTGCCCGCTCCACCTCTGCGGCATCCGTTGTTTTCAGGGAAGCTGTCTCGTTCTCATCGGCGATCATATCCACGATCTCACTAACCTGGCCGCTTTCATCCTCTTTCAAATGGAACAGGGTAACGTCCGCATTTTCCGTTCCTGCCTCCTGAGCGGCTTTTACCTCTTCCGGGATCACGGCCTCTTTGTAATTCATGGAAACTGTGACATTCCCATCCGGTTCTATTTTGTTGCCATCCTCATCCACAAATTTAATGTCATAAGCCAGGAAGCCCAGAAGATCTTTCTCCTCCTCCCATGCTTTTTCCTGTAATTTTTCTGCCGTTGCATCATATTGTGCGTTGCCGGATTCAATCTGCGCCCGTTCCTCATCGGTCATCGCGTCACTGAATTCTCTGCGCTCCACCGGTGTCACAGAGAGAACTGCGCCTGCAGGAATGATCCCTGCCTCATCCACCTGCACCGAAATCTCCACCTGATCATCTTCATACTGCCAAGAAGTTTTTTCCGTTTCCTCCAGCGCCTCTTCCGTCAAAGCCTTCCGGTCTTTGTCAGCCCCGGGCTCTTCACCGTTCTCATCCGGCACTTTGCCATCACCATTCTCATTGGCTTTGCCATTTTCCTCTCCGGTTGTTTCTGAACCATTATTATCAGTGTCACCGTTTTCTCCGATGGTCGGCATATGCTCTTTGGAATTCTGAGTTCCGTCAGTGCCTGTATTTTCTGCATCTCCGCTGAGATTCTGCGATTTGTCGGCATCCGCTGCACTGCCCGTTCCCGGAATTTGAGACTGCTCCTGGTCACCGGTGCCGTTATTTTCTTTCGAAGGCGATTCTTTCTGGCTGTCTTCGCCATCCACTCCCGGTTCTTCTGTCTGCATTCCTGCATCGGCGTTCCGCTCTTCGTTCACGGTTTCCACCATCTGCGGCACTTCCGCTTCATCGTCTGCTCTTGAAATCACGGCGTTAGACACCAGCAGTGCCGCGCATAGCATGAGCGCAGCCAGACGCTCCACATAGCTATGCTTCATACCCTTATCCTTCCGTGACCCGCACTTATGCTTTCTTCTTTCTTTCATCCGGCATGCCTCCCTGGGGAACCTCCTGTATTGTCGTTTCTGGAGATGATCCTTCTCAAATAAACCACAAGAACTATACGTAAATAAAAAGGTACGGGATCAAACGCTTTCTTTGTCTCCCGTATCTTACGTTTTCTTTAGAAAGATTATAACTGTACTGCCGTTAAAATCTCAGTTAAAGCCCTTCCAGTTTTATACATTTTTCAATTTTTTGTTTTTGTACACAAAAAAAGCAAAAGTCAACCGCAAATATCAATATATGCCTTGATTTTCACGATATGCTTTTGCTTTTGTTTTTCGATATTATTTTTGCTTACAGTTCTTCGTCGTTCTCTGAAACCACTTTATCATCAGAATCCCGGATAGATACCACCCGATAGGAAATCTTGATCCGGCGGCTCGTCTCTCTTTTCCGGAAATACGTATCGATCCGCCCGGATGTGATGGTACAGTTCTCTTTGCTGATACCCATGAGCAGCACCAGGTACTGGTTGGCGCTGTAACGGGTGTACACGTCTCCTTTGCGCAGCGCCCCCTGAATGGCCTGCCCCAGCTTCTCCGATATGTTTTTCAGACGCTCTTTGTTCTCAATCTCCCTGTCCCGCACATCCGTGATCGTGCAGAGCATGAGAAAAACAGACTGATTCATGCGGTCCAGCACCCGGTTCAGCACCCGGTAAGCGTCCACAAAGCCCGGGTAGGAACAGTAATAGGCCCCTTCCGGATCGGCCTTTTCCTTCAGTGCATTGTGGATCTCCTGGAAACCTTCTGCATCGAGAAGCAGCATTTTGCTCATTCTGGCAAAGCAGTCCTTCATTTTCTCCGACGGCGGCAGACCAAGCTCTTCGAAATACAGCTTAGAGATTTTGTCATAAATATGCATGGCTTCCCGGGTTCTGCCCATCTCCAGCAGGCATTCCATCTGGCCGATCTGCCATTCATCGAAGGGATACAGCTTCACTGCCCGGACAAAATAGGAAAGCAGCAGCTCATAATCCTCCGCATCCCGCAGAAGATCCGCCATTTCATTCATGCAGACAGAAAACAAATGCTCATAGTGGGCAGATGCCACCGCCACCCATTCCTCCCCGGAAAGATCCGGCAGAAAATGACCGCCGTAAAGATCCAACGCTTCTTTCAGCAGACGGAATTTCTCCTCCTGATCTGCCGTCTCCTGGGCGTCCTCCAGCAGCGTCTCAAACTGCAGCGCATCCACCTCCACCGGAAAAGGCGCCACAAACCGATAACGCCCGGATTCCGCCCGGACATAATGCTCCTGGGGAAGTTCACTCTTCTCCAGCAGGCGTCGGAGATTGTACACCGTTACCCGCAGATTGTTGGCGGTATCCCCTTCTGCATCCTGGCCGTACAGCTGATCAATGAGCGCGCTGGTCGTAATGCCTTCCACGCCATGATAAAGCAGAATCTGCAAAAGCTGAAAAACCTTCGTCTTATAGCTGTTCCCCAGCCAGATCCGCTTTCCGTCATATTCCAGTGCAAAGTCTCCCAAAAGCTGTACGTTCAATTTCTGCATCCGGTCGTCCTCCCATTTCGAATTATATGTACGATTATACGCACAGACGTTGGAAAAAGCAATGGAGATTGTGTTACAAAACTGTTATGTTTTCGCCAGGAAACGACAAAAAAGCTCACTGCATAGACAGTAAGCTTTATGATATCATGTA